>Ga0157372_10000022_pt1 | contig 206038 bp, 187 predicted proteins | sample C55metaG_FD_115307 | JGI IMG/M metagenome (GOLD analysis project Ga0157372, IMG submission 115307) | Corn rhizosphere microbial communities from Kellogg Biological Station, Michigan, USA - C5-5 metaG | ecosystem: Host-associated > Plants > Roots > Rhizosphere > Soil | place: USA: Michigan...
GATCGCCTGCCGGATCCACCAGGTGGCGTAGGTGGAGAACTTGAAGCCCTTGGTGTAGTCGAACTTCTCCACCGCCCGGATCAGGCCCAGGTTGCCCTCCTGGATCAGGTCCAGGAACGGCATTCCCCGGCCGGTGTAGCGCTTGGCCAGCGATACCACCAGCCGCAGATTCGCCCGCAGCAGCAGGTCCTTGGCGACCTCGCCGTCGGCGGCCAGCGCCTGCAGTTCGCGCCGACGCGGCAGCGCCATCCGCTTGCTGGTCGCGAGCAGGTGCGATGCGTACAGGCCGGCCTCGATCCGCTTGGAGAGTTCGACCTCCTCGACCGCGGTGAGCAGTGAGACCTTGCCGATCTCGTTCAGGTATGACCGCACCAGATCGGCGGCCTGTACGACCTCGTCCAGATCGGCGGTGGCGACCAGGTCGTCCTCGGATTCGGCGAGCGCCAGCTCGGCTTCGATTTCGGCATCGGTGGTTGCAGTGGTGGGCTCGGGAGAAGCGGCGGCTGGCGTTGCACGCCCAGCTCGGTGTCCGGGGAGCGTGCGAGAGGCTGACTTGCGCCGCTTCGTGGTGGTTGCTTGCGTCACGTTCTTCGGTCCTGTCCCTCTGTGGGGTGCTGTTTTCTCCCACCCAATACAACGATTGGTTACTACCGTTGTTCCCCGCTGCGCTGTGCCTAACCTTTGAGATCCGGACGTGCTCGATGGCGGCTGCTCTGCCGGCCGCGCCGAGCTCGGCTCGCCGAGCGCCGAGCTACACCTCGAGCAGCAGCGTGAACGGCCCGTCGTTGACGCTGGCGACAGCCATCATTGCGCCGAATTTTCCCGTTTCTACGGGCAGTCCAAGCGCTCTGAGCTCGCTCACCAGGTCCGCCACGAGCGGCTCGGCAACGCTGCCCGGGGCCGCTGCCTGCCAGCTCGGACGCCGCCCGCGTTCGGTGTCGCCATACAGAGTGAACTGACTCACAACGAGCACCGGGGCGCCGAGCGCCTCGGCCGTCGCCTCGTCCCGGGCACCGTCGCGCAGGATCCGCAGGCCGGCGAGTTTTCGGGCCAGCTTGCGCGCATGTGCGGCGGTATCGGCGTGGGTCACGCCCACCAGCGCCAGCAGGCCGGCGCCGATCCGGCCGACCACCACGCCGTCCACCGACACCGAGGCGCTGGTCACCCGCTGCACCACCGCTCGCATCTCAGCCTCCCGTCGGCGCTAGTTCGACCGGCACCAGTTCGACCGGCACCAGTTCGACCGGCACCAGGAAGCCGCGGCCGACCAGGTCACGCAGCACCGGCAGGAGTGCCTCGATGACGTCGTCGCTTGACAGCCCGGTCGACTCGGCGATCAGCCGCAGCAGCACCCCGACCGGCACCTGCCCGGTGCAGGCGGCCACCAGCATGGCCACCGCCTCGTCCACCTCGACCTCCCAGCGCAGGCCGCCGGCCTGGCCGAGCAGGGACAGCGCCGGCTGCCAACCGGGCTCCTCGGCGGTGCCGAGCAGCGATCTGGTGGTCAGCACCAGGTCGGGCGCGGCGACCAGCCGGGCGGCGAGCAGATCCGCGCCGGCCAGCCAGCCGCGCCGGTCGAACCAGCCGGCGATCGCCGGACCGGCCGGCGGTTGATAGGCCTGCGGCACGTTCTCACACACGATCTGCGACGGTCGGTCGGTGCGCCGGATGCTGACCAGGCCCATGCCGACCGCCGCCGCGCCGACCTCGGCGAACCAGTCCAGCCAGCGGTGGTAGCGCGCCTGCCACCGGTCGGTGCCCGACCGCTCGCCGGCATCGCGCAGCCAGAGCGCGACGTACTCGCCGGGCTCGGCCACCTCGCGCTGCCAGATCCAGGCGTCCACGCCGTGTGCCGGCAGCCAGCCGGCCACCCGGGACGTCCAGTCGGCGTCCTTCGGAATGATCCAGTTCGCCAGCAGCTGGCCGGTGCCGTGCTCGGCGAGCCGGCCGGGCAACTGCTCGACCAGCCGCTGGCAGACCGAGTCCGAGGCCAGGCCGCTGTCCCGGTAGTGGAAGCCGCCGTCCTCGGCGGTGAACCCCGGCCCGACGATGAACGGTGGGTTGCACACGATCAGGTCGAACCGGTCGCCGGCCACCGGTTCCAGCAGCGAGCCCTGCCGCAGTTGCCACCGCAGCCCGTTCAGGGCGGCGTTGGCGGCCGCGAACGACAGCGCCCGGCCGCTCAGGTCGGTCGCTGTCACCGAGCGGCAATGCCGGGACAGGTGCAGCGCCTGCACGCCGGAGCCGGTGCCCACATCCAGCGCCCGGTCGACCGACCCACGGACGGTGGCCTGGGCCAACGTGGTGGCGGCCTGCCCGACGCCGAGCACGTGATCCGCGCGCAGCGGACCGGGTCGTACGTCGGCCCCCAGGTCGGACAGCAGCCACCAGTCCGGACCGTCGACCTCCGAGTACGGGCGCAGGTCCAGCGCCGCGGCCACCTGCCCGGTCTCGGCGAGCAGCAGCCCGGTGCCGACCGCCGCCTCGACCGGCACCGGGGCAAGCGCTGCCGCGGCCTGTTCGGCGGGCACCGGCAGGCCGAGCAGGAACAACCGGATCAGGGTCTCGGTAGGCGAGCCACCCCGGGTCAGCCGCTGCACCCCCGCCAGGTCGGAGCGGGACAGCGCCGCCTCGCCGGGCAGCCCGAGCACCTCGGCCACCTGCGCCGAGCCGTAGTGAGCGCGCACGCAGTCGGCCAGCGGTTCCAGCACGCTGGCCGGCAGCACCGGGCCGATCATCGGCCGGCCAGCATCGGGCCGACGAACCCGGCGACCAGCTCGGCCACCGTCTCCGGCGCGCGCAGCTGCAGATCGTGGCCGCCCTCGATCCGATGCCCGGTCGCGCCGGCGATCCGGCGCTGCAACTCCGCCGGGGTGGTCGCCGGGATCAGCGGATCCCGGTGTCCACTGATGATCGCGGTCGGCTGGTGGATCCGGCCCAACGCCCGCTCGATGCCGGGCAGCTCCCGGATCAGCGCGCGCTGTTCGGTCAGGAAGCTCCGCCACACCGGCCGGTGCCGCATGGCGAGCCCGCTGGCCAGGGCGAACGGCTGGTCGGCGGAGTGCTGGACGGTGATCAGCCGGCGGGCCCGGCGGCTGATCACCGGCCTGCCCAGCTGCAGGGTGCTCCAGGCGATCAGGCCGCCGACCACCGGCGTGGCGAGCACCCAGTCCATCCCGAGCAGGCAGGACGGACCGATCGAGGCGAGCAGCACCAGGCCGGCGACCCGGTCCGGGGCGTCGGCCGCCGCCAGCGCGGCCACCCCGCCGGCCCAGCTGTGCCCGAGCAGCACCGTGGGTCCGGCATCGGCGCCGGCCAGCCAGTCCAGCAGCCATCCGACGTTGCCGGTGAAGTCCCGTGCCGGCAACGGATTGGCGCCGTAACCCGGCCGATCGGGTACGAGCACCCGCACCCCCGGCAGCCGGTGCAGCAGTCCCCGGCGCAGCGCCAGGAAGCTGGCCGAGGTATCCGGCTGGCCGTGCAGCAGCACGATCGTCGGGTTCGGCATCGCTCCATCGTGCCCAGCCGCCGCCACCGGCCAGCGGCGGGGTCGCAGCACGGCCGCCATCGGGGTCGGATCGAGACGATCGTGCGCTGCTGCCGGGCCGTTGCCGGTGGCACCATGGACGGGTGCGCCACTCGTCCAGACATCCCGATCGGCCGATCCTGATCACCGAGGCGCCGATCAATGTCGACGACGAGTACAACCGCCGCCGCAAGCGGTATCTGATCATGATGATCATCCGCGCGCTGTGCATCATCGGCGCGGCCACCACCTTTCCGTACTCGGGCTGGCTGGCCGCCGCGTTCGTCGCCGCCGCGGTGGTGCTGCCCTGGTCGGCAGTGTTGATCGCCAACGACCGGCCGCCCAGGCAAGCGGTCCGGTTCCGCCGGTTCCTGCCGGGCAATCACGTCAGCAACGAACTGGTCGCGGGACGGGAGGCCGATGAGCCCGAACCGGATCCTCGGTACTCCGACGACCGGTACGGCCCGGACCGCGATGGGCAGCGGCCGACGGAACAGGCCGCGCCCCGCATCATCGACCTCTGACCGGCTCCGGACCATCGGCTAATCCCCGGCCCGCAGGCACTCGCGGTGGCACAATCGGAGGCGTGACTACCCAGACTCTGGATGCTCCGAAGACCTCCGACGCCGACCAGGACAACAAGGTCTTCCACTACGTCCGCAAGAACAAGGTCGCCGAGAGCGCCGTGCTCGGAACCATGGTGCAGGCGCTGTGCGGCGAGGTCTTCCCGGTCACCCGCGCGGCCAAGCCCGGTTCGCCGGTGTGCCCGGCGTGCAGGGAGATCTACGACTCGTTGCCGTCCGGCGGCGGCTCGGACTGAGTACCGCCGTCGGGCTGGCCGGAGTTGTCGGTCGACAGCCGCTGCCAACCCCGGTCCGGACGACGCCGCCGGCGGCGGCTCGGCGTGGCACGCTCGATCTCGGCGTTGAGCTCGGCGCCGAGCAGTACGCCGAGGGCGAGTAGGTAGAAGAACAGCAGCGCCGCGATCGGCGCCGCCAGCGTTCCGTAGGCGTGGTTGTGCGCCACGATGAAGGAGATGTAATACCGCAGCCCCGCCGAGCCGGCCAGGAAGAGCACCATGGCCAGCACCGCGCCGGGCACGCCCCGGTGCCAGGGCAGCCGGCGCGGTGGGGCCAGGTGGTAGAGGCTGGTCAGGCCGAGCAGCAGCAGCACCACCACCGCCGGCCAGTAGGCGGCGCTGATGATGTCATCGGCGGTCATCCGCATCCGCACCGGGAACAGCTTGGGCAGCACGGTGGGGCCGAGCACCAGCGCCGGCAGCATGATCACCCCGACCAGGATGGTGCCGAGGTAGATGACCAGCGCCAGCAGTCGGCTCGGTACGGCGCCGCGCAGGTCCCGCATGCCGTAGGCGATGGTGATGGTGTTGACGAACGTCGCCGTCGCCGAGGAGCCGGCCCAGAGCGCCAGCACGAAGCTGACCGACAGCACGTCGGCCCGTCCCTGGTTCAGCACCTGGTGCACCAGCGGCGCGATCAGCTGGTCCACCACCTCGGGACTGAACGCTCGGGAGAAGCCGCTGAGCAGGTTCTGCTGGACCTCGTCCAGGGTGTCGTGCCCGATCAGGTCGGAGAAGTAGCCGAGCGCGGCCAGCAGCGCGAGCAGCAGCGAGGGCATGGACAGCAGCTGCCAGAAGGCCGCCTCCGCCGACAACCCGAGCACCCGGTCGTTCCACGCACGTGCGACGGTGCGCACGGCGAGGTTGCGAACTTGGCGCGGATCGGTCACGGGTCCCCAGTCTGGCAAGCTCGCCGGGGGAGAGCGGTGCCGGACACGCCGCCGAGGGGCTCTCCTCGCGCCTGCCGGCGTGTGACGAGCAATATCTCACATCGGCCGCGGGTCGATGGCGAACCTGCGGCGGCGCGGCGGCTAGCCTGGGTCTTCCCGCCGCAGCCGGTACCGGGAGTTCGACCGGCGGCGCGGGCCAGTACCGGTAGGAACAGGTAGTACGGAACTTGCACTATGCAGCTAGGGGGCGGCGTCCGAGTGTCTGACCGCCGCTCGACCGGTCTGCGGCTGCGCCGGTGGCAACGGGAGGCACTGGCCGATTACCGAGCCGAGCCGCGCAAGGACTTCCTGGTCACCGCCACCCCTGGCGCCGGCAAGACCTCCTTCGCGCTGACCCTGGCCGTCGAGCTGATCAGCCGCCGGGTGATCGATCGGATCATCGTGGTGGCGCCGACCGACCACCTGCGTACCCAGTGGGCCGAGGCGGCCGAACGATTCGGGGTGGCGCTGGACCCCGGCCTGTCCAACGCGGTCGGCCCGGTCGCGGCCGACCTGCACGGCTACGTCACCACCTATGCCCAGGTGGCCGCCAAGCCGACGCTGCACGCCGCCCGGGCGGAGGTGCGCCGCAGCCTGGTCATCCTGGACGAGATCCACCACGCCGGCGACGGCCTGTCCTGGGGGGACGCGGTCGCACTGGCCTTCGGCAACGTGACCAGGCGGCTGTGCCTGACCGGCACCCCGTTCCGTACGGCGGTGGGCGAGCGGATTCCCTTCGTGCGCTACCAGCCGGACGGTGAGGGAGGCTTGGTCTCGACCGCCGACTACAGCTACGGCTACGCGGCCGCGCTGGCTGACCGGGTGGTCCGGCCGGTGGTGTTCGCCGCCTACACCGGGGTGTCGCGCTGGCGGAACTCGGCCGGCGAGGTGATCGCGGCCTCGCTGACCGAGGCCGGCACCAAATCCACCGAGCAGGCCGCCTGGCGCACCGCACTGGATCCGCGCGGGGACTGGGTGCCACATGTGATCGCGGCGATGGACGAGCGGCTGGACCAGCTGGCCGAGGCGGGCATGCCGGACGCCGCCGGGCTGGTGCTGGCCTCCGACCAGGACGATGCCCGCGCCTATGCCGAGATCGTGCACCGGGTGACCGGCGAGCGGCCGTACCTGATCCTGTCCGACGATCCCAAGGCCAGCGCCCGGATCGCCGAGTTCGCGGCCGGCGGTGCGCGGATCGCGGTGTGCGTCCGGATGGTTTCCGAGGGGGTGGACGTGCCGCGGGCGGCCTGCCTGGCGTGGCTGACCAGCTACCGGACGCCGTTGTTCTTCGCCCAGGCGGTCGGCCGGGTGGTGCGCTCGCGGGGCCGGCACGAGTCGGCCACGGTGTTCCTGCCGGCGGTGCGGCCGCTGCTCAGCCTGGCCGCCGAGCTGGAGACCGAGCGCAACCACGTGCTGCCGCCGCCGGCGCCGTCGGACAGCAGCCTGGAACTGGTCGAGGAGCTGCCGGACGAGCAGCCGGAGCAGGCATCGGACAGCCTGCTCGCCGAATGGGAGGCGCTGGAGGCCGAGGCGCAGTTCGCGCATGTGCTGCACGGCGGCCGGGCGGTCACCGGCGATGCCGTCCGGGCACCGGACGAGGAGGAGCAGGACTTTCTGGGTTTGCCGGGTCTGCTCACCGCCGAGCAGACCGCGGCACTGCTCGCCCAGCGGGACGGCGAGTTGCGCAAGCGCGCCAGTCGATCGCGGCAGGCGGGACTGTTCGATGCCGAGCCGGCAGCCGCCGAGGCCCAACCGGGCGCGTCGGAGGCCCGCGCCGGCTGGCGGGCGGCGGCCGAGCTGCGCCGGGAGGTGAACCGGCTGGTCGCGGTGCTGGCGGCCCGGACCGGCACGCCGCACGGGCAACTACATGCCCGGTTGCGGGCCGCGGTGCCCGGTCCGCCGAGCTCAGCGGCGCCGGTGGAACTGCTGGAAGCACGCCGCGAGCACCTGATGGCACAGCTGTGAGCCGGGTGCCCGGCGGCCGATCCGAGAGGCCGGTTGACCTGGACAAAACGGGCCGTCTGCGAGCATCACCGTATTATGGACCGAACCATGTGACCGCTTGGAAGGGCTTTGCTACACAGGGGTTTCGTCGTTTCGCTGCAGGCGAAATAGGTCTCAATCGAGGCCATTGGCGGAACTTCGGCGCGCCTCAACTGGTTGTATGTATCGAGCGGACACGATTGGGCTCTCAAGCCACGGGAGACCGGGACCCGCGACACCGAGCAGCGAGAAGTCTTCGCAGGAACGAGGGATCAGTGACAAGCACCCTGACCGTGGAGCCATTGACCGCAGCTGACCGCTGCGACCGGTGCGGCGCCCAGGCCTACGTGCGCGTCACGTTGTCGGCCGGCAGTGAGCTGTTCTTCTGCGCCCACCACGGCCGCGAGTACGCGCCCAAGCTCCGTGAAATCGACGCCCAGATCTCCGACCAGTCCGAGCGCCTCGAGGACAGCCAACCGGTTGCCTAGTCCGCACGACTGATCCGGACCCGATAAACACCCACAGCGTTGGAGGCCGGCCCGATTGGGCCGGCCTTCTGCTGTCTCCGGTGGCCGCTGTCTCCGGCGACCGCCGCGCGGTCCTCGGCGGTGCCGGCTGCTCTCCGATGGCTGCTGCCTGCTCGTCGGCGGTGCCCGACTGCTCGTCGGCAGCGCCGACTGCTCTCGGCGATGCCGACCAGCTTGCGGCACGCAGGACCGGGGCTGTTGCCGCGGCACAGCTCGCGTCCGCGGCTATCGCGCGCCGACGGCGTTACCCGCGTCCGCGGCTACTCGCGCGCCGACGGCGTACCTGATTTCGGCGACGATGCTCCGTCGACAGACTCATGCTGAGCTAGACCGTCAGACTTGCCCCGGTCCGCAGCGGCCCAGCAGGACTGGCTAACAATCCCGTTACGCCGGCAAACCGGGTATCCAGCAAACCGTCTCGTCGCACGAGGATTTGATTTCGGGTCTTTCGTATGACCGCTCGCGGCATGGCCCGTTCCACCCGACTGCCGATACCTAATGCTCACGGATTTTTGGCCTGCAATCAATGAGGATTCTTCGCTGAGCGAGGCCGGCTGGGTTTAACCAATGTTTACAAGGGTAATTACGTTCAGTCACACTAAGGTGACACACCGCTGTCGCCATGTTAGCGACGTGTTAACTAGCCACATTTTGTAGTTGTTAAGCTACCGCTGGTTACAACGGTGATGATTAACACCCTTATTACCAAAGGGGGTTCCCGATCAGGTGAAATTGGTGTAGCTTTCGTTTGCCGACGTAACAGCGGATGATCCGGAAGCATCAAGTTTCGCCATTGATGCCCTGGATCTGCTCGCCGTAAAGAGCTCGGCACCTGACTCGATAGCTGAGGGCGGGTGCAGGCTTCACGAAGGTTCAGTGCCACCGGTCGGCGTGACCCGACTGACCTGTACGAAGGAGCCGAGGCCATGCGATTCGACGGTGTACCGAACGCGCGCAGTGACGCGCCGGTGCCGCCGGTCGTTGCGCCACGGCGTCGGGCCGGCCGGCTGCCGCTGGCAGCGGTGCGGCCGGATTACGAGCTGATCCCGGTGAACGGGGACCGACTTCGGCTGAACGGCAAGGTGCCGCCACCACCGATCGGTGACATCTGCGCGGTCTCCTACCGAGCCGAGCTGCGACCGTCGTCGAAAGAGGTGCTCAGCCACCTGTTTACCCGGCATGCCTCGGTGATGCCGCGTACCCGCATCACCGGCGGTCGCTCGGTGGAGGAATTCGAGGCAGCCGGCGCCGAGGAAGCGGTCTGGTCGCTGGACTCGGCAACGGCGGCCGCGGCGGCGCTGCTGGGGCATCGGATACGTGAGATCGGCGGCGGCGCACTGGTGGACGCGGTGCGCATCGACACCACCGGCGTGCAGGAGCGCGACATCGTGGTGGCGGTGGACGGCCAGCCGATCACCACCGCCACCGACCTGCGCTCGGCGCTCGCCGGCCGCAACGTGGTGCAGCTGAGCGTGCTGCGGACCCTGCCGGACGGCCGGCCGGACGCGCCCCGCACGGTAACCCTGGCCCGACAGCTCGACGGGGCCTGGGGAGTACGGGTGGTGACCGCGGCGCGCAGGCTGGAACATGGCGTCGCGGTCAGCTTCGAGCTGCCGGACGACCTGCGCGGGCCATCGCTGGGGTTGGCCTGCGCGCTGAGCATCGTCGATGCGCATACCGGCGGCACGTTGGCCGCCGGCGGCACCGTGGTAGCCACCGGCACGGTCGATCTGGCCGGCCGGGTCGGCAGCGTGGGTGCCATCCAATACAAGGCCCGGGCGGTGCGAGCACATCCGCACGTGCGCCGCTTTGTTGTACCTGCTGAGTCAGCAGCAGACGTTGAGGACGCGCGTCGGGTGCTAGGAGGCAAGGTCGAAGTCGTGGCGGTAGGAACGCTGGCAGAGGCGGTCGAGGTTTTGCATGGCCCCGTCCGTCGCAGCGGGAAGCTCGTCCATCGATCGGCGGATCGGTGGACGGGAGCCGCCATGCAGTAAACCCCCAACACCGTTTTACAAGCACAGGAGGGAAGAAAATGCGTCTCACATCTGCCAGGTGGGCATCGGCCCGGTGGGCGTCCGCCCGCTGGGCCTCGGCCCGCTGGGCCTCGGCCCGCTGGGCGGCCGGCGCTCGCGCCGCCATCGACAGCATCGAGCTGTAGGGGCCGGTAGCCTCAGCAGGGGTCGGTCTCGGGCAAGTCCCGAGGCCGGCCCCTACTGCGCTCAAGAACTGGCGCTGAAGACGCGCGCCGAAGGATCGGGCGCACTCGAAGAATCGGTCCGCTCGAAAACCGGCGCTGCAGAGTCCCGTCGACGCGCGTGCGCTAGGTGACCAACCGAGCCGATGGACACCGAGTCGATGGACACCGAGTCGATAGGCACCGGGTCGATGGACACCGAGTGGGCGGACATCGGGTCAGCGGACTCCGATCAGCCGGTGGTGTTCGCCTTGCCCTCGGTCACCACGCCGGCCCGTCGTCGGTACTCGTCCATATAGGTGAGCAGTTCCGGCCCACGCGGTCGACGTCCCGGCTGGATGTCGCAGGAGGCAGCCTTGGACTCCTGGATGTGCACGTTCGGATCCAGTGCCATCGAGGACAGCTCGTTCGCGGCGTCACCCTTGCTCAACCCGTTCGGCCCCCAGTGGTAGGGCAGGCCGACCTGGTGCATGACCCGGCCCTGCACCCGCAGCGGCACCATCCGGTCGGTCACGAAAACCCGCGCCTCGATCGCCGACCGGGCGGTCACGACGGTGGCCCAGCCCAGATGTTGCAGGCCGCGTTCGGCGGCGAGCTCCGGCGACACCTCGCAGAAGAACTCCGGCTGTAACTCCGACAGGTACGGCAACCACCGGCTCATGCCACCGGCGGTGTGGTGCTCGGTCAGCCGGTAGGTGGTGAGCACGTACGGGAACACGTCGGAACCGGGGGAGTCGCCGACCGGACTGTAGGCGTTGTCCTTGCGCGGGAACTGCTCGCGAGCCGGGTTGGCGCGCTGGCCGTACAGCAGATTCTCGAACGGAGACTCCTGCGGCTCGTAATGCGTCGGCAGCGGCCCGTCGACCAGGCCGGCCGGCGCGTACAGCCAGGCCTTGCCGTCGGCCTGCATGATGAACGGGTCGTCGCCGCGGATCGCGGCCTGCGCCTTGGCGTCGGGCGGCGGCACGTAGTCCGGCCGCTTGTCCGCCTCGAAGTCCGGCACGTCGTGCCCGGTCCACTTCTGCTGCTCCTCGTCCCACCAGACGTAGGCCTTGCGCTCGCTCCACGGCTTGCCGGCCGGATCGGCGGAGGCGCGGTTGTACAGGATCCGCCGATTCATCGGCCAGGCCCAGGCCCACTCCGGTGCCACCCAGCTCTGCTCGCGGCCGGGCTTGCGACGAGCTGCCTGGTTGACGCCGTCGGCGTACACCCCGCAGTAGATCCAGCAGCCGCTAGAGGTGCTGCCGTCGTCCTTGAGCGCGGTGTAGCCGGATAACGGCTTGCCCTCGGCGTCGAAGCCGTTGATCTCGGCCAGCACCGCCTCCGCGCTCGGCTCGGCCAGGCGCCCCTCGGTCGGATAGTCCCAGGTGAGGTTGAGCACCGGCCGGTCCCGCGGGTCGGTGGAGCCGGCGAGCTTCTCTCGGATGATCCGGCCCAGGTGGTAGTAGAACCACAGGTCGCTGCGGGTGTCCCCGGCCGGTTCCACCGCCTGGTGATGCCACTGCAGCATCCGCTGGGTGTTGGTGAAGCTGCCGTTCTTCTCGGTGTGCGCGGCGGCCGGCAGGAAGAAGATCTCGGTCTTGATGTCGGCGGTGCGCAACTCGCCGGTCTCGATCTCCGGGCCGTCCTTCCAGAACGTCGCGCTTTCGATCAGCGAGAAGTCCCGGACCACCAGCCAGTCCAGATTCGCCATGCCCATCCGCTGCATCTTCGCGTTGGTCGAGCCGACGGCCGGGTTCTCCCCGACGATGAAGTACCCGCCGCCGCCGGAGTCGATCTGGTGCATGACGGTGGTCATCGTCGAGTGGTCGCCGGTCAGCCGGGGCAGGTAGCCGAAGCAGTAGTCGTTCGCCTCGGTCGCTGCCTCGCCCCAGTAGGCCTTGAGCAGGCTGACCGTGTAGGCCTTCATGTTCCCCCAGAAGCCCTTCATCGCCGCGTCGCCGGCGACGAAGTCATCCAGACTCTCGTGCTTGTGCGCATGCGGCATCGGAATGTAGCCGGGCAGCAGGTTGTACAGCGTCGGGATGTCGGTCGAGCCCTGGATCGAGGCGTGCCCGCGCAGCGCCATGATGCCGCCGCCGGGCCGGCCGATGTTGCCCAGCAGTGTCTGCAGGATCGCCGCGGTGCGGATGTACTGCACGCCTACCGTGTGCTGGGTCCAGCCCACCGCGTAGGCGAAGGCGGTGGTCCGGTCGCGGCCGGAGTTGGCCACCAGCGCCTCGGCGACCCGGTGAAACAGCTCCGGCGGGATGCCGCAGATCTGCTCCACCAGCTCCGGGGTGTAGCGGGCGAAGTGCCGCTTGAGCACCTGGAAGACGCAGCGCGGGTGCTGCAGCGTCTCGTCGCGCTCCGGTTCGCCGTGCAGCGCGGCGCCGCCACTGCCGTGCGACTCGCCGTGCGAGGACTTCTTGGTGCCCTTGGTGCTCGGGGTGCCCTGGGTTCCCTCCGACGTCCGCTCGGCGTACTGCTGATCACGCTGGCCGGCCGCCGAGTTCACCTCGACGTTCTCGTACATCCAGCTGGCCGGGTCGTACTGGCGGGTGTCCGGGTCGAAGCCGGAGAACAGCCCGTCCAGATCCTCGGTGTCGGCGAAGTCCTCGCGGAGCAGGTTCGGCGCGTTGGTGTAGGCCACCACGTAGTCACGGAAGAAGTGCTCGCCGGTGAGCACGTGGTTGACCAGGGCGCCCAGGAACGCGATGTCACTGCCGGCCCGGATCGGCACGTGCAGGTCGGCCACCGCCGAGGTCCGGGTGAACCGCGGGTCGACGTGGATGATCGTCGCGCCGCGGGCCTTGGCCTCCATCACCCACTGGAACCCGACCGGATGGCACTCGGCCATGTTCGAGCCCTCGATCAGGATGCAGTCAGCGTTCTGCAGATCCTGCTGGAACGTCGTGGCGCCGCCACGTCCGAAGCTGGTCCCCAAACTGGGAACGGTGGAGGAGTGTCAAATACGGGCCTGGTTCTCGATCTGGATCGCCCCGAGGGCCGTATAGAGCTTCTTCATGAGGTAGTTCTCCTCGTTGTCGAGGGTCGCTCCTCCGAGGCTGGCGATGCCCATGGTGCGGTTGACCCGCTTGCCGTCCACCTCCTCCTCCCAGTACTCGCGGCGGCTTTTGATCACCCGGTCGGCGATCATGTCCATCGCGGTGTCCAGCGCCAACTCTTCCCATTCGGTGGCATGCGGCCGGCGGTACAGCACCCGTGACTCCCGGGCCGAGCCGGTCACCAGCTGCTTGCTCGCCGAACCCTTCGGGCACAGCCGGCCCCGGCTGACCGGCGAATCCGGATCACCCTCGATCTGCACGACCTGGCCGTCCTTGACGTACACCCGCTGCCCGCAGCCGACCGCGCAGTACGGGCAGACGCTGGGCACCACCTTGTCCGCGGTGCTGGTGCGAGCCACCCAGCGGTCCTGGCGTGGGGATTCCACCGACGTTCCGCGGCCCAGTCGATCGGGTCCGGTCGCCTGCCGAAGCACCGGCCAATGCAGGCGCGTCCGTTCCGAAGGCATCCGCTTACCGCCTCTCAGACACCTGACCGCCGCCGCCGGCGCGCGGTCGCATTCGAGGGCTCGGTTCGCCTCTTCTTGGAGTGTTGCATCATCTAACGATTGCGTCCAGGCTGGGGGGAGCGCGTACGCGATCGAGGATCGCCGACGGAAACAGCCCGTCTTGCTACGAGACATCTCGAGGTTCCAGGCATGGGCAATGAGCTGTACGGGCCGCAGGAGCACGTCGCGGCCGACGCCGGCTGGCGTCCCGAGCGCCCTCGGCTGGGCTTCTTCACCGACACCTCGGTGTGCATCGGCTGCAAGGCCTGCGAAGTGGCCTGTAAGGAGTGGAACGACGTGCCCGAGGACGGGCTGAACCTGCTCGGCTCGTCCTACGACAACACCGGCGCGCTCGGCGCCAGCACCTGGCGGCACGTCGCGTTCATCGAGCAACCGCGCCAGCACGCCGCGCAGGAACCGGGCTTCGCCACGCTCCCCACCGGCCCGTCGGCCAGCGGCGCGGTCAACCGGACCGCCGACGAGGCGCTGTCGGGCGAGGCCAGCAAGCTCGGCACCGACAACACCGCCGTCCGACTGGAGCCGCCGGCCGCGCCGGCCGCCGCCGGCACCGGTTCGCGCTCGGAGTTCCGCTGGCTGATGGAATCCGACGTCTGCAAGCACTGCACGCATGCGGCGTGCCTGGACGTCTGCCCGACCGGCTCGCTGTTCCGTACCGAGTTCGGCACCGTGGTGGTCCAGGACGACATCTGCAACGGCTGCGGCTACTGCGTGCCGGCCTGCCCGTTCGGGGTGATCGACCGGCGCGAAGGTGGCAAGGCGGTCAAGAACAACGGCCTGGCCCAGAAGTGCACGCTCTGCTACGACCGATTGGGAGCCGGCATGACGCCGGCCTGTGCGCAGGCCTGCCCGACCGAATCCATCCAGTTCGGCGACGTCGACGAGTTGCGCCGGCGTGCGGCGGCCCGGCAGCAGGCGCTGCACGAGGCGGGCGTTCCCGAGGCCCGGCTGTACCTGGACGACCCGGCCGACGGCATCGGTGGCGGCGGCGCGATGTTCCTGCTGCTGGACGAACCGGAGGTCTATGGCCTGCCGCCGGACCCGGTGGTGACCACCCGGGACCTGCCGGACATGTGGAAGAAGGCGGCGCTGGCCGCGGCCACCCTGGTCGCCGGCGCGGTGGCCGCGTTCCTGGGAGGACGGTCATGAGGTCGTTGGCGTTCCTGGGAGGACGGTCGTGAGCACGCTGCCGGGCGGTTATTCGCCGAAGACCAACACGATCGGCCGGGACGGCGTGCAGAACTTCGGCGAGGCTCGCAACGCGATGCCGGGCACCGCCGGTGGACGCCGTCGGCGGCGCCGCAGCGCCGAGCGCCAGATGGTGCCCGATGCCGAGTTCACCAGCTACTACGGCCGGCCGGTGCTCAAGGCATCACCGTGGACCGCCGACATTCCCGGCTACCTGTTCCTCGGCGGGCTGGCCGGCGGCTCGGCGCTGCTCGGCGCCGGCGCCGACCTCACCGACCAACCGGCACTGCGCCGGACCGCACGGTTCGGCGCGGTCGGCGCCATCACCGCCAGCCTGGTGCTGCTGGTGCACGACCTGGGCCGGCCGTCCCGCGCGCTGAACATGCTGCGGGTGGCCAAGCCGACCTCGCCGATGTCGGTCGGTACCTGGATCCTCACCGGTTTCGGCCCGCTGGCCGGGCTGGCCGCGGCCGGTGAACTGAGCGGGCTGGTGCCCCGCGGACCGCTGCGCCGGGCGCTGATACTGGCCGATCGGCCGGCCGGGTTGGCCGCCGCCGCGCTGGCTCCGGCGGTGGCGTCCTACACCGCCGTCCTGATCGCCGATACCGCGACCCCGTCCTGGCATGCCGGCTACCGGGAGTTGCCGTTCGTCTTCGTCGGTTCCGCCGCGGTCGCCGCCGGCGGCCTGGGCATGCTCGGCGCGCCGGCCGAGCAGGCCGGCGCCGCCCGTCGGATGGCCATCGGCGGCGCGCTGTTGGAACTGGCGGCCGAACAGCGGATGGAATCCTCGATGGGCCTCGCCGCCGAACCGCTGCATCAGGGTATCGCCGGCAGGTTGATGCGGCTGAGCAAGGCGCTCACCGCGCTCGGCACGCTCGGCACGCTGTTCGCCGGCCGGGATCGCCGGATCGGTGCGGTCAGCGGCGTGGCACTGCTCGCCGCCTCGGCCTGCACCCGGTTCGGCATCTTCCACGCCGGGCAGCAGTCGGCCCGGGATCCGAAGTACACCGTGGTGCCGCAGCGGGAACGGTTGAACGCGCGGCGCTAAAGGGCTCGGCCAGGATTCCAGGCGATACCGCCGATGTCGCGGCACTCGCCGCAACCGCGTTTCACCCCGCAGCGCCGGCAACCGGTCCGCTCACCACCGCCCGCCGCATCCCGCGGCGGAACAGCGTAGGCAGGCATAACACCGTCCCTGTCGCCCCGACCCACATCGCACCGCTCAACCCGAGCAGGACGGTCGTTCCGGAAGCGAGCAGGCTGCCGATCGCGATCGCGCCCCAGATCAGGAACCGCTGCACCGATCCGACTCGGCTGAGCAGGCTCGACGGTGATTCGGTCTGCCGCAGGGTGAGCGAAGTGGGACCGTAGGCACCTTCGCCGACACAGTGCACGATGCTGCCGACGACGAGGCCGAGCACGCCGAGCCGACCGCCGATGGTGCCCATCACCGGCATCAGGACGATCCCTGTCACCGATACGACGGCCGCGGCCATCAGGGCCCGGTGCGCGCCCAGCCGCCGTCCCAACCGAACCGAACAGAGGTTGCCGACCGGATAACCGGCGGCAGCGACTCCGGTGACCACACCGATCCACCGTGGGGACAGGTGCAGCACGTGCAGACAGTACAGAACCAGACTGGTCTCGATCATGCTCAGGAAGACGACGTAGACAGCCTCGCAGGCGAAGACCGGTTGCAGGATCGGATGCGCGCTCACGAAGCGCAGGCCGGTGAGGATGTCTTGACGCATCCAGCCCTTGCTCCGCGGCTGCTTCACCGGGGTTGGCTCCCGGTACCGGATCCTCGTCAAGGTCAGCACGGCGACCGCGAAGCTGACCACATTGGCGGCCACCGCGGTAATGACGCCAAAACCCTGGATCACCGGCCCGGCGACCATCGGTCCGACCGTGAGCGAGGACGACTCGGACAGCGCCAACCGAGAGTTGCCAACGTGCAATCGTTCGACGTCTGTGAGTAGTCCGGGCAGGTAGGAGGTGTAGGCCACCTGGAAGAAGACGACTGCGCACCCGTTCAGGACGACCAGCAGCGCGAGCGTCGGAAACGTGAGCACGTCAAGGTAGGCCAACAGCCACACCAACCCGAAGAGGAGCAACTGCAGCGCATTGCACACGATCATCGTGGTGCGTCGGCGGAGCCTCTCGATGATCGCGCCAGCAGGCAGGCCGAGCACCAGGAATGGCACGTACAGCGCGAACGGAAGTAGGATCGCCACCGCCGGCGAGGTGTGCAGGATGAGCACCGCCAGCAGCGGAAAGGCCAGCACCATGAACTGGTCGCCGAACAGGCTCAACGACTGGCCCGCCCACAGCCAACCGAAATCCCGCCGTGCGGTCGGCACCGTCGGGGTGACGGAGTTCGTAGCGTTCATCGTCACGGGAGGCCCTTCTGGTTCTTCAGCACGGCGCGCGCAACGGCACTGCGAGCGAGCGCCAAGCTGGAGCCGCACGGCTGAGGACGATCAGGTAGCCGCCCTGCACAACAGGGTTCGGCCTACCAGTGGCCGGGAGTGTATCTATCCACTCGATTGATCCGCAACAGCCGTAATTGCAACCAATCCGACCACACTGGTGTTCTGGTAGATGAGTGCCGCGACGCAGCCGATGGCTGAGCGGTGTTCGCTCGATCGGCCTGCGAAGCCGACCAACCTCAACGACTTTGCCTTGGCCCGGGCTCACATCACGGCCTAGAAGGACGAGACCAGTATGACGGCAACTCCGCTCAGAGCTGTGGGACCGGTGGCTTACGAGCAGCCGCACACCCGCCATGCAACCGATGCGCAGCCTCGGACCGGTGGACCGCTCGGCTCGACGGCGGAGCCCGCCGTCGCCGTTGACAAGGACCTGCTGGTAGCGACCTTGCAGGGGCATCTCGCCGAGCTACGCAGCACCCTGGACAGCGCGGCAGCGCTCATGAGTTGGCTCGCAGAGCCACCCGCAGCCGCGGTGACGGCCGCGATCCACCGCTTCGCGAGCCGGCACGTTCCACGCTGGCACTTCCCGATGCTCAACGACGAGGAACGCAACCAGGCCTTCGCGGCAGCGCTTCGGCAACAGGTGCGTCCCGGCGACCACGTCCTCGACATCGGCACCGGCAGCGGCCTACTCGCGATGTTGGCCATCCAGGCGGGCGCCGCCCGTGTCACCAGTTGTGAGGCCGACCCGTTGCTGGCCGCCGTCGCCCGACAGGTTATCGAGGACAACGGGTTCTCCGATGTCGTCACGATCATTCCCGTCCAGTCGACCGACCTGGCGGTGGGCCGTGGCTTGGCCGAGCCGGCGGATCTGATCGTCACCGAGATAGTGGACTGCGGCCTGATCGGCGAGGGCCTATTGCCAACGCTTCGGCACGCGCGACAACGTCTGCTCAAGCCGGGCGGCCGGTTGATACCACGCGCCGCCCGAGTCGCCGGGGCCGTGCTGTCCTGCCCCTCGGCCCGCCAGCTCAACTTCGTCCAAGGCACCCAGGGATTCGATCTGGCGGCAATGAACAGCTTGTCCACGCCCGGCCACTTCCCGCTTCGGCTGGGTACCTGGCCGCACACCCTGTTGTCCGATCAGGTGGAAATCTTCCAACTGGACCTCCTGGACGAGCCGCTGGTCGACGGCTCCCGGGTGCTACGGCTGCCGATCATCGAATCGGCGCTTGCCGACGGGCTGGTCGCCTGGTTCGAGTTGGACCTTGCCGAGGAGATCACGTTGAACAACGCGCCGGTCAATGCCGGCTCGCACTGGATGCAGGCCTACCTGCCCTTCGCCACCCCGCACCCGGTCATCGCCGGTGAGCACCTTGTCGTCGAGGTGCGGTGGCGTGATCTCCAACTCTCCGCCGCACCACTGGCAAGCGATTCGATCGAGGGGCCACGATGAACCACCTTCTTCCCGTCTATCAGCCAGATCTGCTGAGCGGTTCCGAGCTCACCGAGGCCGTTCTGCGCTATGCCACCAACCCGATCTTCCTCGACAACGAGGAATGGCTCAACGACGACAACCCGTATCGGCGCCAGCTTCGACCCCAGGTTCTCGGCAAGCTGAGGTTCGACGAGCCGCTGCGCCGTGACCAGGTCTTCAACTACGAGAGCCTGGCGGCCCATCGGATGCTGACCTGCATCTACGAGACCGACCTGGTCTTCCTGCCCAAATCGGCGCTGACCCCGGAGAAGTACCATGACTTTCAAGCCTTCTACTCGCCGCACAATCGCGCACGCGGTGATGTGATCAGGCCGGCACTGGAGAGATTCGCCTTCGGTTTCCTGGAGGATGAGGTCGATGTCTCCGGTAGTTGGAACGCCGAGTCGTTGGAAACGTTCCTGCGCGATATCGACAACAGGGTCAAGGACGCTGTGCTGCCGGCGGAGAAGGCGATCCGCGAGTCGGTCGACCCCCGACGAGCCGCCAAGATGTGGCTGATCCAGTTCGCGCCGGACTTCCTCTCCGAAGCTTCCCCGATGTTGCGTAACCTGCTGGGAAACACGGGGGATATCCAGTCCGAGTGGTTCAAGATCGTCATCGACGAGTACGGGTACGGCGTGCACGACACTAAGCACAGCACGCTCTTCGAGCGGACGTTGAGGTCGGTCGGCCTCGAGGCGGATGTGCACCGGTACTGGCAGTACTACCTGCCTGGCAGCTTGCTGTTGAACAACTACTTCCATTACCTGGGCAAGAACCACGAGCTGTTCTTCCGATACCTCGGCGCACTCTTCTACACCGAGACGACCCTTGTCGATTTCTGCGTGCGGGCGGCGGGCCTGCTCGGCGACGTGTTCGAGGGCGCCGCCGACGTGGAGTACTTCACCGAGCACGTCCACATCGACACCCATCACGGCCGGATGGCCTTGGAGAAGCTGATCCTGCCGGTCGTCGAACGGTACGGCCCGGTCGTGATCCCCGAGATCCTCAAGGGCTACGAGCAATTTCAGGTGGTGGCTGAGATCGCCGACGAGGACTTCGTCGCCCAGATCGCCTGGATGGACGAAGGCCCGACCAACAAGTCACTGCACGATCCGGTCTACCAGGCCGTGGTCGACGGACGCGTCACGGCACCGGTCGCACACATCGTCGAGCCGCGCGGCGAACTGTCCAACACGCACAGCCACCAAGGTGACGAGCTGTGTCATATCGTGTCCGGGACGATGAAGTTCGTCAGCGGCTTCGAGTCCCACCAGATTCTCCAGGCCGGTGAGGGCACGGTGATCTGGCGCGACCGCCTGCACGGCGCGATCATCGAGTCCGCCGAGTGCGTCTACGAGATCCACTCGGTCGGGGACTATCGCAGATGTATGTCGTGAAGATCGCGACGGCTGGCCGGGGAAACTGCGCCGAGATCGATCACATCCCGTACGTCTATGCCAGTACGGAGTTCGGGGAGTTCGTGCTGCCGGCCCGCTGTCCGCATCGAGGAGGCCCGCTGCACCTGGCAACGGTGGAGGCTCAGGATTATCGCCTCATCTGCCCGTGGCACGGCAGGGCCAATTCGGGCAGGCGCGCGCTCCGGCACGCACCTCCGGCGGTGCGTCGCGGTGACCGGGTTTCCATCGTGTTCCCCGGCGATGCCCCGCCGGAGTACGCGATCGTCCACCGGCCGTTGTCCGCGGATCTGCGGTTCGGTCAGCGGGAACGACGCGCGACGAGTTCGACGCCGTCCGTCGACCGGAGGCCTTCGCCGATGGATCCGACCGGACACCCGAGGAGGGAATCGCGATGACCTACGCACCGGAACTGCAACAGTTCGTCGACCGGTTCGAGAGTGCGCTGCCACCCGATTTCTACCTCACCGCGGATCTCGCCGAACAGCGTCGGATGTATGACGCCCTGGCTGAGGCGTTTCCCTACGAGGTTCCTTCGTCGATGAAGATCACCGACCATCATGCGGCGTGGCAGGGAGTGGATCTCAGGTGCCGGGTTTACGAGCCGAACGTTCGCCTGGGTGACGGCTGTGTGCTGTACCTGCGCGGCGGCGGCTTCGTCATCGGCTCCCTGGACGGCTACGACTGGCTGGTATCGGACCTGGCCGAACAGTCCGGCCTGCTGACCGTGGCGATGGACTTCAGGTTGGCGCCCGAGCACCCGTTCCCGACTCCGCTGGAGGACTGCTACGCCGGCCTGCTCGCCCTGCTGGCCGGCGCGTTCGAGCTGTCGGCGAGCTTCGACGCGGCCCAACTGGTAGTTGCCGGTGACAGCTCGGGCGCCAATATGGCTGTCGCCATGTCGATGATGGCGCGAGACAGGCAGGGCCCGGCAATCGCCGGCATGGCGCTGCTGTCGCCGGTCCTGGACTTCTCCCGTTGGCAGCAGGGCGGTGAGGACAGTCCGCTGCTGTCCGGCGGGGAGATGGCGTACTTCACCGCCAGCTACTGCCCGCAGCCGGGACAGGTCAATGATCCCTTGGTCTCGCCGCTGGTGAGCGGCAACTTCGCAGGCCTGCCGCCGGCCTACATCGTGGGCGCCGAACTTGACTCGCTCCGGACCGACGGTCTGGAACTTGCCCGTCGACTGGAGATGGCCGGTATCGACGTCGAGCATGCCCTGATACCGGGCTTGTGGCACTCTCCCATTCGCGCCCGGGCCTACAGCCCCGAGGTGGCACAGGCGTGGTCCCGGTTCTGCCTGGCTGCCCGCCGCCTGGCGGCGCCGTCGGACGTGGCACATGACTGACCGGCATTCGTCCTACGACCCGGCCGGGCCGGCGATCATCGTCGACCCCTACTCGTCCGGAGCTCAGCTGGCACCGGCGTTCGCCGCTCGGGGTATCGATCCGGTGGCGATCATGTCGGCGCCGCAACCCCCTTCGGTCTACGCGAGTTCCTACCGCCCGCAAGACTTCGCAGTGGTGCTGGTCGATGACGGTGACTTCGAGACGCTGGTCGCCCGGGTGCGGTCGCTACGGCCCAGGTGCATTCTCGCGGGCTGCGAATCGGGCGTCGAACTGACTGAACGACTTGCACCGCTGGTGGTTCCGGAGGTCGCCAACGTCGCTGCTCTCGCCGCGGCCAGACGGCACAAGGGCCGCATGGCCGAGGCGGTGACGCGAGGCGGGCATCGGACCATAGCCCAGGTCTGTGCGGACAACGCCGATCAGGTGGCCCACTGGATCGAGCGCACGGGGCTGTCCGGCCATGACCTGGTGATCAAACCTCCGAAGAGCGCCAGCACCGACGGGGTCACCCTGGTGCCTGAGGGCCGGGGCTGGCGAGAGGTCTTCGACAGTGCGCTGCACGCCACCAACCGATTGGGGATCATCAACGATTCCCTGGTGGTTCAGCAATACGTCGAGGGCACTGAGTACGTCGTGGACACGTTCAGCCACGACGGTATCCACACCGTCACCGATGTCTGCCGCTACACCAAGGTTCGCAACGGTCGACAGATGGCCGTCTACGACACGATGGAATGGGTCGACCCGAGTTTGCCAGTGGTCGATGAGTTGGTCAGCTATGCCCGCGGCGTGCTGGATGCGGTGGGGATGCGTTTCGGGGCGGCGCATGTGGAGATCATGGACACGGCTGACGGTCCGGTGCTCATCGAACTCGGCGCGCGTCCGCACGGTGGCGGTCAGCCTTGGTTCTGCCTGCGGGCCACCCAGGACAGTCAGATCGAGCGGACCGTTCGATACTTCGCCGGCCAGCGAGACATCCCCGCCGGCTACCGGCTCGTGGAGCAGGTGCTGGTCGTGTTCCACATCGTCGGCCACGCAGCGTACGTCGCCGACGTGGACGGCCTGGCCCGTATCCGCGCCCTGCCGAACTATTACTACTCGAGTCACAACTTCGAACCCGGCGACCACCTCGGGGCCACGAAGGACTTGTTCGGCACTCTGGACGTTGGCTTCGTAGTGTTTTCCGGCCCCGAGCGGGCGGCACTCTGGGAGGACTATGCGGCGGTGAGGTCTATCGAGGCGGAGTTGTTCATCGCCTGCGAGCCGACTGCCCCACCAGGTCGTCCCGGTTCTGTGGGGGGCAAGAATGTCGAGGCGCTCAGCGGATGACCATCATCTCATGGCGGTTCCTGCTCGCCTCCCTGCTGGTGATCATCACGCCGGGCCCCGATCTGGCGTTCCTGAGCAGCGTTGTGACGCGAAGCAAGGACCGGCGCCCGGCGGTACTCGCCGCGAGTGGCATGGTGCTTGCAGGCGGCTGCCACGCGTTGCTCGGTATCTGCGGGATAGCCCTGGTCCTAGTCGGCCATCCCGGCGTATTCCAGACGTTGCGCACCGCGGGCGCCGCTGTTCTCGCGGGGTACGGCCTGCTGATGTTGAGAGCGGTGGTCGTTGCCAGGCCCAGCAGGCCGGAGGCATCGCCGCCGGCGGGTGCGACGGCCCTACCGTCGCGGTCGCTACGGCATCCCTTCCTCGCCGGATTCGGCTGTACGGCCGCCAATCCGAAGGTGGGCATCTTCCTGCTCGGTTTCTTGCCGCAGTTCGCGCCCCGGAACACCTCGACCGGAGCTGTCCTGCTGCCACTGGCTGCCGCGTATCTCGCAATGGTCGCCTTGTGGCTCAGCTTGTGGATCCAGTTATTCAGCATGCTTCAGAACAGGCTGCGCTTGGACCGCGTAAAACCTGGTATCGAGATCGGTATGGGCACCGTGTTGTTGATATTCGCCGCCAAGCTGGCCTACGGCTGACGAAAGGAGATCTCACAGCTCATCCTGGTTAAGCACGTCATTTCCTGCAGCAGTTTTGAGGCGTTGCATATTTACGCCGCAGACTGCTCATTCCCCTGGAGATATGCGACTTCACGGTTCCCTCGGGACAATCGAGAAAGGCTGCTATCTCGGATATCGACAGACCGGCGATGTGCCGCAGAGCGATTGCCGAGCGTTGTGCGTCAGGCAGGCTCGACAGGAGCAGGTTCAATTCCGCGCTGCTCTCCCGGCGTAGTACGTGTTCCTCGACTTCCGCCTCGGCGTCGGGCTGATCAGGCAATTCAGCCATGGCGATTTCGCCGATGCGTCTACTGGCGTTGCGAAGACCGTTACGCCAGGTGTTGAGCAGGATCGTCACCAGCCAGGCACGCGGCTCGAGGCTGAGCACGCGCGCCTCGGGAAAGTCTCGTAGCGCCCGGAAGGCCCGGAGAAAGCATTCCGAGACCAGATCCTCCGCCTCGGCGGGCGAGCCGGTGACTCGCAACGCGACGTAATAGACAGTTCGCTCATACGTGCGCACCAGGTGCGCGAAGCCCTCCTCAAGGTTGTCCACGATGCTGCGGAGCGCGCCTGCCGCGACCGGATCCACGGCTGCGACAACTCGCTGCGACGACGGCGACATGACGCGACCTCTCAGAAGGGGTTTTTAGGGGTAGGAGCATGCCGGCGGTTCGACGCGCCGACGACAGGTATGTATTCGAATGGATCAATGCCTCGACCACCGGCGGATTGCTCGATCCGTGACGCGCATAAGGCCGAGTAGGCCCAGGCATACTTTTGCGGGGCTTATTCGCAGAACCTCCTACCGTGCCGCGAGGGGCCACTGCTCGCGTTTACTGCTTGGATGACCGAGTTGACTGCTAGGTCCCTGTTTTATCAGGATCAAGCCTAAGATCGCAATAGTCTATCTGATGCTATTTGAGTTATAGTTGGCAGACAGCGGCGTTAGACAGTGAAACCATCGAGAGGAATCCCCATGACCGGCCAGAACGAACCGTCCGGTGTGCTGAAGGCGGGGACGATCGCGCTTCCGACCTCGATACCTTGTCCGACGATGTGTCGGTCCGGTCGCGCGTCATGTTCACGATGACCCGGCTAGGGCCTGGTCTTCGGCCGGAAAGGTCTTCGGCCGGGGGAGGTTGTCGCCGGCCTGGTTCAGTCAGCCGCGCAGCCGCCGACGGCTGGCGTCCAGCCGTTCGGTGTGCCCGTGCGCGTCGAGGTATTCCAGCAGCGGCACGGCCACCCGGCGGGTCGTGTCCAGCACCTGCCGGGCCTCGCTGAGGGTGAACGGCTGGGACAGCCCGGCCAGTCGCTGGACCGCGAGCTTGGGCGCGCTCGGCAGCAGCACCACGTCCTCGGCGATCCGCAGCAGGCGGCCGGCCCGCTCGGCCGCTGCCAGTTCCCGCCGGCCCAGCCGCAACTCGGCCAGCTCGTTGAGATCCGGCGCGGCGAACGGGCTCGTCGCCAGTCGGCTCTCGACCAGCGTGACCGACCGTTCGGAGGGACCGAGCGAGATCCGCTGTCCCGGTCGGCTGATTCGGCCAGCAGCGCTGACGGCCCCGGCATCCCGCACCAGCGCCGGCAGCAACTGCGGATCGGGCACCCGCAGCGCCTGGCGCAATGCCTCGGCCGGCATGCCCGGCTCGAGCGGGTGCTCGGCCGCCCACTCGTCCAGCTGGCCACCGATCGCCGCGAGCCAGCGCTGCCAGGTCTCGGCCGAGATGAGCCAACCGGCCACCTCACGCACCTGGTCCTCAGGCGCCTGGTCCTTGTGCGCCTGGTCGAGCCGCACGACGGGCAGGCCGAGCGCGGCCAACCGGTCCCGCCGCACCGCGCCGCGCCGCCGTACCTCGGTTGCCGAATCCGGCAGCACGTCGTTTCCGATCAGCTCACCCGTACCGGCAAGTTCGGCCGCCCGGGCGGCCGCCGCGCCTCGCCGGTTCAGCGCGGGCGGGTCCGGGTCGAGCACCAGCACCCCGGTGGCAATGGCCTGCCGTCCGGGATCACGCAGGATGGCCCGGTCACCGACCTGCACCGGCAGCGGCTGGTTCAGCATCAGCCGGGCGTGCCGGCGATCGAGCGCGCGCAACCGGACGGCCAACGCGGCGGTGCCCAGGTGCAGGACCAACTCGGCCGGCAACTCGGCCGGATCGGTGGCCAGCCGGACGTCCAGCACGCGGGTCCAGTGCCAGGCATCCGGCGTCACCAGGACGTCGCCGCGCCGCAGCTGCTCCCGTCCCACCCTGCGGACGTTCAACGCCACCCGGGCGACCGCGCCGACCTCGTCCCGGCTGCGGTTCAGGCTCTGGATGCCGCGCACGGTCACCGGTTCACCATGTAGTTGCAGGGTGTCTCCGATCCGCACGGTGCCGGCGCCCAGCGTGCCGGTCAGCACGGTGCCGCTGCCACGCATGGTGAACACCCGATCCACCCAGAGCCGGATCCGGGCTAGGGGATCCGGCTCCGGCAGCCGGGCGACCAGCTGGTCGAGGGCCACCCGCAACGCCGGCAGGCCGTCCCCGGTGACACCGGATACCGCCAGGCCGGGCACCGTGCCCAGGCTGGACCGGCCGATCCGGGCCAGGCCGTCGGCCAGCGCCGGACCGGGATCGGCCAGGTCACTGCGGGTGATCACCAGCAGGCCATGGCTCAGCCGCAGCGCGTCGATCGCCGCCAGGTGCTCCGCGGACTGCCGGGACCAGCCCTCGTCCGCCGCCACCACGAACAGCACCGCCGGCGCCGGACCCAGGCCGGCCAGCATGTTGCCGATGAAGCGCTGATGGCCGGGCACATCGACGAACGCCAACTCGGCGCCGGACGGCAGCGCGGTCCAGGCGTAGCCGAGGTCGATGGTCATGCCTCGGCGGCGTTCCTCGGCCCAGCGATCCGGTTCCATGCCGGTCAGGGCGCGAACCAGGGTGGACTTGCCGTGGTCGACGTGACCGGCGGTGGCTACGACGTGCATCGCCTCGCCCGGGCGACGGCGAGTACGGCTGAAACCAGCAGCGGATCGGCCGATTCCTCGATGCAGCGCAGATCCAGCAGGCAGCGGCTGCGCTCGACCCGCCCGACCACCGGTGGCTGCTGTACGCGCAGCCGCTCGGCGTAGTCGGGCGGCAGCGCCACCGCCCAGCCGGGCAGCAGCTGGCCGGGCGCGCCACCACCGCCGACCGCTCCGTCGGACGGCACTACTTCGACCGAAACCGCCTCGCCTGAAGCCGCCTCGCGTGAAACCGCCTCGCCCGAAGCCGCCTCGCCTGAAACCGGTTCGGCTGACATTGCCGAGCGAATCTCGTTCGCCACGGCCTCGCACCGGCGGCGCAGCACGTCCGGGTCGGCATGCAGGTAGCGGCTGGTCGGCGTCGGCGGCCCGGACAGCGTGGCCTCCAGGGCTGCCAGGGTCAGCTTGTCCACCCGCAGCGCGCGGTACATCGGGTGCCGCCGGATCCGGCGAATCACCTCGGCGGTGCCGAACAGCAGGCCGGCCTGCGGACCGCCGAGCAGCTTGTCGCCGCTGCAGGTCACCACGGTGGCGCCGGCGCGCAGCGCCGAGGTGACGTCCGGCTCGTGCGGCAGCGCGGGCTCCGGGGTCAGCAGTCCACTGCCGATGTCGACCAGCACCGGCAGTCCGAGGCCGGCCAGTTCCGCGATGTCGGCCGCGGCGGTGAAGCCCTCGATCCGGAAGTTGCTCGGATGCACCTTCAGCACGCAGCCGGCCTCGTCCCGCGCGTCGGCATAGTCGGCGAGCCGGGTCCGGTTGGTGGTGCCGACCTCTCGGATCGTCACCCCGGCCGAGCCGATCAGCTCGTGCAGCCGGAAACCGTCGCCGATCTCCACCATCTCGCCTCGGCTGAGCAGCACTTGCCGATCGGCCGCGAGCACGGTGACCGCGAGCAGCAGGGCCGCCGCGCCGTTGTTCACCACCAGCACATCGCCCGCCGCCGGCACTGCTCGGCGCAGCGTGACCAGCGCAGCGCGGCCACGGATGGCGCGGCTGCCGGCGGCCAGGTCGTACTCGATATCGGTGTAGCCGCTGGCCGTGCTCATCGCCGCCACGGCGGCGGCCGACAGTGGCGCCCGGCCAAGGTTGGTGTGCAGCACCACGCCGGTCGCGTTCAGCACCGGCTGCATGCTGGCTGCCCGCGCGGGCAGCTTGCTCAGCAACTCCTCGATTGCCTGCTCCGGGGCCAGCTCGCCTGATCGAACCAGCTCGAGCACCCGGCCGGCCAGTTCCTTCACCGTCGCCCGGCCCAGCCGGCTGGTCGCGTCGGCCACCCGCGGATCGGCCAGCACCGAGTCCATCCGCGGCACTTGGCGGCGGTGATCCGGCAACGACATCGGTGCTCCTCGAGAAAGTCGGCGGAGACGGACGGGAATCGAACCCGCCAAGCCGAGATCCTCGGCTTCACCGGTTTTGAAGACCGGGAGGGCCACCAGGCACCTGTACGCCTCCGCCGCCAACGCTAGCGGACCAGCGATGAGCGCCTGCGCGAAGAGCGAAGTATCAGCGAGTGAGCATCGCAGGGACGAAGTCCCGAGGAGCGGAGCGAGCGGGCGATGAACGCTCGCGCGAAGACGCAACACAAAGAGAAGCTGATTAATCTGCAGAACATGACCATCGCTTCGGCTGGCTACCGGCTCACCCAGTACGCGCACGGTGGCGGCTGTGCCTGCAAGATTCCGCCCGGCGAGTTGGAGGAGGCGGTACGCGGCCTGCTGGGCGAGTCGGTGCCCGGCCTGGTCGTCGGACTGGACGACGGCGACGACGCGGCGGTGGTGAGCCTGGACGAGCGGACCGCCGTGGTGTGCACCGCGGACTTCTTCACCCCGGTGGTCGACGATGCCTACGACTGGGGACGGATCGCCGCCGCGAACGCGCTGTCCGACGTCTACGCGATGGGCGGCCGGCCGTTGGTCGCGGTGAACCTGGTCGGCTGGCCGCGGGACGTCCTGCCCACCGAGCTGCTGCGCGAAGTGTTGCGGGGTGGCCTGGACATCGCGCGGCAGGCCGGTTGCGCGGTGGGCGGCGGGCACAGCATCGACGACCCGGAACCGAAGTACGGCATGGCGGTGACCGGCATCGCCGACCCGAGTCGGCTGCTGCGCAACGACGCGGCGCGTCCCGGACTGCCGATCAGCCTGACCAAGCCGCTCGGGGTGGGCGTGCTGAACAACCGGCACAAGGCGACCGGCGAGGTGTTCCCGCAGGCCGTGGACTGCATGGTCCGGCTGAACCGCGAGGCGGCCGAGCAGGCGCTGGCCGGCGGCGCGGTGGCCGCCACCGACGTCACCGGCTTCGGCCTGCTCGGGCACCTGTACAAGCTGGCCCGGGCGTCCGGTGTGTCGGCCGTGCTGGACGCGGCGGCGGTGCCGTACCTGGATGGCGCTCGCGAGGCGGTACGGGACGGCTACGTCAGCGGTGGCACCCGGCGGAACCTGGACTGGGTGCGGCCGGAACTGGCAACCGGCGTAGACGAGGCAGAACTGCTGCTGCTCGCTGACGCGCAGACCAGCGGCGGCCTGCTGGTGGTCGGCACGGTGCCCGGCGCGCCGGTGATCGGCGAGATCGTGCCACGTGGCCAATACGCGATCGAGGTGCGGTAACAGCAGGCTTCGGCCGCCGTCAGTCGGTCAGCCGGTGCCGAAGGTCACCGGCATCCCGTTCCGCGATGCGCTCGATCAGGCAGAACGGGTGCCCGGCCGGATCGGCATAAACTCCGAACGTCTCGTCCTCGTGCACCACCACGCCGGCCAGCGGCGCAGCTCCGGCGGCCAGTGCGTGATCGTGCGCCGCTTGGAGGTCGTCCACCAGCAGATCCAGATGCAGCTGCTGCGGACGCCGGCCAGCCGGCCAGGTCGGTGCCTGATAGTTCGTGATCCGTTGGAAGGACAGCCGGCGGGACCGGTCGGCCGGGTCGGCGATGGTCACCCAGCCATCGTCGGCATGATGCGGCAGATAGCCGAGCAGTTCCTGATAGAACGCCGCTAGTGCCTGCGGATCCGGCAGTCGAGCACGATGCTGTTCAGCCGAACGAGAGGTTCGCTCATCCGGTCATCCTCCTGGGTTGGTCGCAGGCGCGGTTCTGCTTACCGGAGTTGCCTCAGCCGATCGCCGGTGCGTCCTTCAGCCGGTGGGTGCCACGGTGCGTCCGGCGACTACGGCCTGGGAGATCTCGCCGGCCTCGGCGCTGGAATAGCGTCGGTAACCCTCGGCGGTGATCGCCGCGATGATCGGAAAGATCTGCCGGACCAGGTCAGGGCCGCCGGTTGCCGAGTCGTCGTCGGCCGCGTCGTACAGCGCCTCCACGCAGACCCGGGCAGCCTGCTGCTCGGGCAGCGCCGGCTGGTAGAGCTTCTTCAGCGAGGACTTGGCGAAGTAGGAGCCGGAGCCGACCGCCTGGTAGTACCGCTCCTCGTCCATCGCGCCGGTGACGTCGCTGCTGAAGATTCGGCCGATCCCCAGGTCGAGGTCGTAACCGGCGAACAGCGGGACCACCGCGAGCCCCTGCATGGCCATGCCGAGGTTGGCCCGGATCATGGTGCCGAGCTTGTTCGCCTTGCCGTCCACCGTGAGCGGGACGCCTTCGATCTTCTCGTAGTGCTCCAGCTCCACCTGGTAGAGCCGGACCAGGTCGAGCGCGGTGCCGACCGTGCCGGCGAAGGCGACCCCGGTGAACTCGTCGGCCTGGAACACCTTCTCCAGGTCGTGCTGAGCGATCAGGTTGCCCATGGTGGCCCGCCGGTCACCGGCGATCAGCACCCCGCCGGCGAAGGTGACCGCCAGCACGGTCGTGCCGTGCGGCGCTTGGGGCATCGCGCCGTGCGGCGCCTGGGGCATCGTGCCACCGAGCGCCGCCTGGTTCCAGGGCAGCAAGCCCGGCGCCTGCTGGCCGAGCAGCCGCATGAACGAGCTCTCGCCGGAAAGCTGCGGGCCGACGAGGTCGCCCATGCTCGACAGGTCCACGGTGTGCAGCCCTCTCCACTAGCACTTGATTTGAGGCAAGGCACTTGATTTTGAGGCAAGTGATTTGCGTGATACACACCCTACGGTGCGTCCCGGTGAGCCGAACGGAGACCGCACCGGGCGGGCGCTATCGGTTCGCCACGCCGCTGGCCCCGCCTTCGCCTGGCGGTGTCTGCTAGACGCCCGGACACCAGCTAGTTCATGATCTAGTCGTGTTCAGGTTCGACAGTCCCGACCATGTCGTCAAGGCACTGGAAGCTCACCGATATCTGCCAGACGACAAGCTGGCCGCGGCGGTTTACAACGCGCTGCTGGTCGGCATGCCGCTGCTGCTAGAGGGTGATCCGGGGGTAGGCAAGACATCGCTTGCGAAAGCCCTGGCGGCGGCCGTCGGCGCGCCGGGCGGCAAGCCGATCCGGCTGCAGTGCTACGAAGGCATCACGGCCGCGCAGGCCCTGTACGAATGGGATTTCCGAGCGCAGTTGCTCGCCCTGCGTGCGGCCAGGACCTGGTCGCGGCCGGTCGACCTCTACGGCGACAGGTTTTTGATCAAGCGTCCGATACTCCGCGCCATGACCGAGCCGAACAGCGTGCTGTTGATCGACGAGATCGACCGAGCCGACGACGAGTTCGAGGCGTATCTGCTCGAAGCGCTGTCGGAGGACAGTATCTCCATACCGGAATTGAAGAAGCCGCCGGATATGCAGCGACCCATCGTGGTGATCACGTCCAACGGCACGCGCACGCTGCACAATGCACTCAAGCGGCGATGCAACTATCACTGGATCGATCATCCGGATCTCGAGCGACAGACGAGGATCCTGCGGCTGGCCTTCGACGAGGCAGGCATTACCCCCGGCCAGGCGAGCCGGATCGCAGCGTTGCTCGAGGAGTGTCGCGAAGTGGCCGACCTTGAGCTCAGGCCGGGCACGGCCGCGGCAGAGAACGTCGCCATCGCCCTGCTCCGCGGTGGGGGTGGTGAGCTCACCGAGGAATTCGCGCGGTCGGCGATCGGTTTGCTGGCGAAGACCCGCGGTGACCAGGAGCGGCTAGAGGCAGTCCTGCGGAGCGGTAAGTGGCGCGAGAAGGTGGAATGACTTCCGCTGCCGGCAGCTTGGTCCAGTTTGCCGAGCTGCTTCGCAGCCACGGTCTGCAGCCGGGCAATGATGCTGTGGTTCGCTGGATTCAGGCAGCCGGCAACTCGGACAGCGCCATCGACCAGTCGGTGGTGATCGAGGCTGCTGCCAGCATGCTGTGCCACAGTCGACAGGACTGGGAGGCGCTCGGTCGGGCTGTCTTGGCGTGGGCTGGCATCCGGATCACGCTGCCCGGCGCCGAGCGGTCAGCTGCGGCCGACAGGGCGAGCCGCGGGATCCTGCCGGCGAGCACGGAGGAGTTGGCATCAGAGCAGGTCAACTCCGATCTGCTGGCGCTGGTTGCGGGTTCCACCGACCAGCTCGCGCATCGGGATCATCGGGATCTCACCGATGCCGAACGGGCCGAGGTCAACGCCCTGATCAGCCGGTTGGTCGCCAATCCGGATGAGCGCCCACGACACCGATCGCACGCCACTCGGCGAGGTGAGATCGACCTGGCCGCAACGGTGCGACAGATGCTGCGGGACGGCGGGGAACTCGACCGGGTGCTGCACCACAGCCGGCAGCGGAGCCGGCGCCGGGTGCTGCTGATCCTTGACGTGAGCCACTCGATGGATGCCTATTCGGAGTCGTTGCTGAGGTTCGCGCATGCGATCGTCCGGTCGGCGCCGGGCACCACGGAGGCATTCGCCTTCAGCACGCGGCTAACCCGGCTCACCGAGCAGCTCAGGCAACTCGATCCGGAACGGGCGGTGAACGAGGCCGGCGGCGCCATCCCGGACTGGGGTGGTGGAACGGCGCTCGGCGCCTGCCTACGCCAGTTGCTTGCGGAATGGGGCCAGAGCCCGGTGGTGCGCTCGACGTACTGCATGATTGCCTCTGACGGCTGGTGCAGTGACCCGGCCGTGGTGAAGGTTCAGCTGCCGAGGTTGGCTCAGCTGAGCCGCCGGCTGATCTGGGCCGACCCACAGGCCGGCGTGCCGGGCTTCGAGCCGTATGCCGAGGTGACCCGGGATCTCCGGACGCACTTCACCGAATTGCTGCCCTGTCACAGCGTCGACGCGTTACGGGAGCTTGCACTGGCCCTGACGGTAACCGCCCGGCAGTCGATCGGTAGCTGAGGTTTGCTGTGGACAAGCTGACGCCCGGGGTGCAGCGGGTCTTGAAACGGGACGACCTGCTGCAACTGGCCTACGAGGCCGAGTCGGCGGTGAGCATCGCCAAGGCATCGCCGCAACGCGACTTCGAGCAGGCTGGCGGCGACGAGCTGTTCCAGCGGGCTCTCGATATTCACCTCGACAATGCCCGGGCGCCGGTCATGCGCAGGTACACCCGTGCCCAGTTCCTCGCCTACGCCGGCAAGATAGTCGAGTTCTGCGCGCAGGTGGGCCATCGGTTGCGATGTGACCGGACGGCTGTAGAACTATTCACAGCGGCACTCGAGGCCGCTTCACCAGCGGACGGTTCTCGACGGGCGAGGTTGCGTCGCGAACCAACCCGCGCCGTGTTGACCGCACACCTGGCTGCTCGCAGCCTGCGGCTGGCCGGCGAGGAGCGGGCAGCCGCTCGCCTGGTGGCACGGCCGGAGGGCTACTTCTTCGCCACCGGAGTGGAGCACATCCGGGGACGGTACGAATACGAGCTGACCAGCGACCTGCTGGTCGCGGGTCAGGCCAGGCAGGTTCGGCACGCGCTGTCCGAGTCCGAACGCTATTGGAAGGACTCGCGGGCGGCAAGCTTCGTCGATCGGCACCGCTACCGTTACGCGCTCGCGATGACGGATTGGCAACTCGGCGACCTGGCCGAGGCCGAACGAGCGCTGCGCACCGCACTGGACGAGCTGTATCCCGTCGCCATGCATGCCGACGGATCGGCGGGCAGTATCGACGACTGGCGAGACGTGTGCGAGCTTTCGTTGCGGCTGGCGCTGGCTGAACTCGTGCATCTGGCTGGTTCAGCGGCAGCCAGGCCTCGGACAGCCGAGGCGGTGCAGCTGCTGCGCATCGCACTGCGGGTCGCGGTGCGGCTGCGCGCACGCTGGCGGGTGGTGGTGCGGTCCCGCAGCCCGTTGTCGATCGTCATCCGTCGCATCTGGGGCGACATGGCGTTGCTGGCCGACACCCTGGACAGCCCGGACGCTGCGGCGCTGGGAGCCGAGATTGCCATGTCTGCCAAGCAGTCCGGGTTTGCCAGCCTGATGAGAGCCGAGCGCTCGGCGTTGGCCGACAACCCGCTGGTGCTCGGCGTGCTCGACGCGATACAGGAACGTGAGGCGCTGGTCATCGACGCCCAGTTCGGGATCGAGACGGCCGACCAGCTCATCGAGCAGCTGAACCACAACCGCAGGGAGTTGCGGGATCAGATCGACCCGATGCTGGCCGAGTTCGTGTTGCCCTCCGAGGTGGATCTGACCGGGATCTCGAAACGACTTGGCGGCCGCCTGGCGCTCGATCTGGTCGGTCTGCCGGACACGCTGAGCAACACGGCCGGCGAGGTGAATTGGTTTCGGACCATGTTCGCACCGGGCGTGCCGGTCGCGTTCGATCGGTTGCAGCCGGGGCAGGCGTTCGGTTCGTTCTTCACCGGACCTGACCGCTGGATAGGCCGGCTTGACGAGGTCACGGCATCCTACGGCCCGAACTGGCAGCTGTTGGCCCGGGAGATGCTGCCGGCAGCGCTGCTGGCCCGACTCGACGCCGGCGGCGCGGTCGGACAGCCGCTTGAGCTGGTGATCTCAGGACACGGCCGGCTGAGCCACCTGCCCTGGCCAGCGCTTCAGACCTCCAGCGGCACCCGGTTGATCGACCTCGCAGTCATCAGTCAGGCGCTGTCACTTACCTGCCTGCGCGACGACCCCTTGCCCGCCGTGTCGGGCCCGGCACTGATCCGGTTGGTCGGTGAGCCGGTGCCGCTTGAAGACGGGTATTTGCTGGAGGCACTCGATATTCGTTGCGAGTGTCAGGCCTGGCAATTGCAGCCGCCCGAGCCGGGTCGGTCAGCACCGTTGAGCGCGGCCGCAACGCTGGACAGTCGGCCGTCGACTATCTCGGGAACCTTCGCCGGTGCACTCGCCCGTGGCCGAAAGCATGGCTACAACTTCGCGCACGTGGCGGCGCACGGCCGCCCGCTCAGCGGTCTGGCCCAGCAGATTCGCCTGCCGGAGATGGTGAGCGCCGGCACGGCGCTCACCATGCTTTGGCCCGAATCGGTTCTCATGGCCTGCTGCAATCTGGGCCGAGTGGCCAACCTTCCGGACGAGGAGCCGTTCGGGTTCGTCATCTGCCTGCTCAGTGCCGGCGCTCGCTGCGCGGTGGTCGGATTGGACGACATCGATGACGAAGCCACCGGTCACATCGCTCAGCGGATCGTCGAAAAGGTCAAGAGCGGCATGCGTCTCGACCGAGCGTTACGCGAGGCGCAAAGCCGATACCAGAATGATCCCGTCCGACACTGGGCGCTCCTGACCAGCTATGTCTGCTGACTCCTCAACCGCGGTCAGGGCGCCGACCCGAGGGCCTGCTCAAGGAGGTCGGCGCGCCCGGGCTCGTCGATGTAGCGGTCAAGCTCCAACCAGGTCCGCCGCCACGTCCGGTAGCCGTCCGACACGCCGCGCGCGGCCCGCAGCGCCTCGACACCCTCGATGAACTTAGGCATCGTGGCGCTGCCGATGACGTTCGCATCACCACGCCGCCTGCCGGTCGAGGTATCAGCCAGCCACTCGGACAGCGACGTCGCTGCCTGCGCATCGAGGCGGACCTGCGCCAGGCACGGCGCGAAATCCAGCTCGGACTCCAGCTCAGTGCCCGGCAGCACGAGAGCGATGTTGAGGCGTATCTGGACGACCGATCGTTGATGGTCGGCGTTGAGCGCGACCGGGTTGCCTCGGGAGTCTCGGACGTCACGCTCGATCTTTCGGTAGCTGGCTCGCATGCGTTCTACCAGGTCGTCCCGTGCCGCGGCCCAATCGGCATGACCTGGCGGCGCTCCTCGGCCGAGTTGCTCCATTCCGATCGACAGCGGCAGTAGCAGTAGCGCAGCCCGCGCGGCCATGATGCCCGGGTTTCGGTAGCCGGTCACCAGTGCCAGGTGCTCTCGAGTGACCGTATCGGCCAAGCCGTAAGCCTGGTCGATGGCAGCGACCTGAGCCCACGCCCGTTCACCGAACAGCACACCCTGCCACAACCGGTCGAACATCGCCTGCAGCAGACGATGTTCGTCAGGCCCTTTGATCCGTCCGTCCATGACGCGCTCCGCCCAGCGGCCGAGGAGCTGCTCAGCCGTCCGGCTGCTGGTGCCGGACTGAGCCAGCCACAGCTGGACGACCGTCTCAGCTAGTGCGTTCTCGTACCGCTCGTTGCCCTGATGGTTCTTCAGGTACTCCCGGTGCAGTTCGTTGGCCTCGTCGTGATAGGCCCAGGCGAGGTCGAAGCCCTGTTCGGTATCGCGCTTGGAGTGGGCAAGAGCCAGCGAGCGGAGCGCGCCGAGCCCGCGCGGTGCGTATTCCGGCCAGGGGAGGTCTCGCGCGATGTCGGCCAGCTCCTCGATCCTTTCCATCGCCCACCTGCTTCGCGCGACGGTCTCATCATCGAGCGCCTCCCACCCGGCTGGTACCTCCGGGGTCAACGACCAGCTCAGCTCGTACAGCAGCCAGCCGAACGACCACAACGGCTCTACCATGTGCTCCGGCGGCAGCTGCGGCGCCGGCTCGGGTATCGAAGCGACATATTCCCCGAACTCGGTTCGGACGATCCCCATCAGCTCGTCGAGGTCTGGCATGTCCTTCTTGGTACGTATGGCGATGCAGAGACGATCGAGTTCCTCCGCGGTTCTCATTGCATCACTGCCGGCTGGGCAAAGCTCGGATCGAATACGTCGAACTCGGTCCACGAGGCGTACTTGGGGTCGGTGTCGTACGGGTCGCGACCAGCCTCGAGCCGGTACTCACCGGGCGGAAGCGGACTCAGCCGAGCCGTCCACCGGGCATTGGTCACCGGTTGGAACGCCCCGGAGTCGATGGGCTGCCCATCACTTGGATCGCCTGCCCGGTATATCCGATATTCCGGTGGCCGGGAAAGGTCGGTCTGTCGATCGCGGAACTCCAGACCGATGGTGGCCGGCTCGTCCTCGTCGAAGACGTAGGCGTCTTCGACGTCGAGGTCGATCTCCAAGACCTCCCCGCGTACCCGACGCCGGTGGTATGCCCCGGCCAGGCCTTCGTCCGGCGAGAGGTTACGCAGGCTGTCGATGACCCTACCGATCATCGAAGCGTCGTCCGGCAAGCTGCTGTGCTTGACCTCCACCCAGTCCTCGCCGGCGGCCGTGGTCGCGTTGCGTTGCAGTTCCATGGGGATCGCGCTGAGTTGCGGCACGGTGCCATCGCCACGATCTCGTATCCCGTCGCGCGTGAGCCACGTGCAGCGGGACTTCTTCGAGCGGAGCGCGTGACCGTCCCAGGTCGCATACTGGTAGGTGCGCCTTCCCACGCCGGCGAAGTGACGGGAACCCACCTCGGTTGAGTTCGCCAACCACCGGTCGGTGATGAAGTTGTACCTGCTGAAGGCTTGCCGAGCCTTCGCCGCTGCCGCCGGATCCGCCAACTGCCGCTGATCGAAGAACTCGACATGCGTGAACTTCTCGACAGCCGAGCCGGGTTCCGGGTCGCCCTCGTTCATGATCGACTCGTACATCGGCAGCAGGTCATACATCGCTGGCCACGACCTCAACATCTCACGTATTGCTGGCAGCCGGCTGACCGTCCACCAAGGCGCCCCGTTGACCAGCATCTCCAGCGCCTTCGGCGATCCGTTGTGTGGCGTGCCCAAGGTCAGCAGCTGCCGGCAGAGCGGCCAACTGCCGGTGCGAGCCAGCCATGCCCGGGCAACGATCCCGCCCATGGAATGCGCCACGATGATGACGCTCTTGTCCCGACCGAGGCCGAGCGCGCTGAGCCTGACCTGGACGAACTCCGCCAGCTGATCCGCATTGTGCTCACAGTCCAGCCGAAAGTCGTACGGGAATGCCACCACTCGAGCGGCCGGGTCGATGCAACTCACCTCGTGCGCGTGTTGGCCGAAGTCCCGACATCGAGCGTAATCGCCGAAGTCAGGTTGGGTTTCGAACTCGTCAGCCAGCGCTTTGATGAGGTCGTGGTATCCCCGAATGGGGGAGTATCCGAAGAACCGCATCCTGGTACGCACCACACCGGCGGGTTGCAGTTCCTTGCCCGGATCGTGGATGCGGCTCGGATCCGAGAGCACGCGCGCGACGTTCGGGTAGCTTCCGGTCCAGACGCCGCGACCGTTCGCGCCGGGTTCTCGGAGCACGCTGCCGCCGATCCCCGGAATGACCACCACCAGGCTGTTCGCCTTGATGTGCTCGTCCAAGCCTCTCGCGGCCTGCATCTGACTGCCCCCATGCCCCCGTTCGGGACATAACGGTAGCAGGGAGCTGCTCCTTGGATAACCCTGATCATCGAGAGAACGTGCTCATCGCGAGAACTTGCCAAGCACGCCTCAGTCCGAGCCGGGGTTCACGGCGATAGGGTGCTGATGGGTAGGCAGCCCCGCCGCGCGGGGCGCGCTGCAACTGGAGGTCTCTCGATGTCCGGCCGTCTCGTCTCCGCCGAACCCTCGGCGCACCGGAGTCCTGCGGACACCGCACTCGCGATCAGGCTGCGCAGCCTGCGCAAGACCTTCGGCGAGGTCGTCGCGGTCGACGATCTGGATCTCGAGGTGGCAGCCGGCGAATTCTTCGCGATGCTGGGACCGTCGGGTTCGGGCAAGACGACGGTGCTGCGGATGATCGCGGGCTTCGAGATCCCGGATGCCGGTGTGATCGAGTTGAGCGGCGTGGACGCGACCAAACTGCCGCCGTTCAGGCGCGACGTCAACACCGTGTTCCAGGACTACGCGCTCTTCCCGCACATGAACGTGGCCCAGAACGTGGGGTACGGCCTGCGGGTGCGCCGGGTCGGCAGGGCCGAGGTGAGTACCCGGGTCGGGGAGGCGCTGGAGCTGGTGCAACTGGCCGGCTACGGCAGCCGGAAGCCGGCGCAGCTCTCCGGCGGCCAACGCCAACGCGTCGCGTTGGCGCGGGCCCTGGTCAACCGGCCCCGGGTGCTGCTGCTCGACGAGCCGCTGGGCGCCCTGGATCTCAAGCTGCGCGAGCAGATGCAGCTCGAGCTGAAGGCGATTCAGCGCCAGGTCGGCATCACGTTCGTGTTCGTCACCCACGATCAGCACGAGGCGCTGACCCTGTGCGACCGGCTTGCGGTCTTTCGCGACGGGCGCATCGAGCAGGTGGGCACCGCGCGGGAGGTCTATGAGTCGCCGGCCACCCGATTCGTCGCGGAGTTCGTCGGCAGCTCGAACCTGATCACCGGCGACGCGGCCCGCGCGATCCTGGGTCGGGCCGGCAACTATGCGCTTCGGCCGGAGAAGGTCCGGGTGCTGGCGGCCGGCAGCCGTGGCGAACCCGGTGACATCTCGGTCGACGGGGTCGTCCGTGAGATCGTCTACGCTGGCGCGGAGACTCGGATAGTGGTCGCCGGACCGCACGGGATGACGCTTTCCGCCGTGCTGCTCAACGCTTCCGCTGCCACCCTCGACCTGCGCCGCGGCGACCCGGTCACCGTGTGCTGGCCAACCTCCGCCGTCCGGGCGATCGAGCAATCCGGCTGACCGCTGTGCTTCCTGACCGCTGTGCTTCGACATCCCAGCTCCCGAGTAAAGGAAGAGCCATGAGTAGATCGCTTCGCCGATGCCGAATGATTCTCGGACTGCTCGTCGCAGTAACGCTCGTGGCTGCCTGTGGCAGTTCGACGAAGTCCGGTACGGGCTCGGGCTCGGGCACCACCGGCCGGCAGGTGCCCAAGGTGCCAATGGCCACGAAGGTGGGCCAGGGCGAGGGTGCGCTCAACATCATCGTCTGGGCCGGTTACGCCGAAAGCGGTGCGAACGACCCGAAGGTCGACTGGGTGCACCCGTTCCAGAAGCAGACCGGCTGCAACGTCAACGTCAAGATCGGCAACACGTCCGACGAGATGGTGCAGTTGATGAAGACCGGTCAGTACGACGGGGTCTCGGCCTCCGGCGATGCCACCTTGCGGTTGATCTACGGCGGTGATGTGGCGCCGGTGAACACCTCGCTGGTCTCGAACTACTCGACGATCTCCGACTTCCTCAAGAACGGCGGCTGGAACTCGGTCAATGGCCAGATGTATGGCATTCCGCACGGCTGGGGGGCCAACCTGCTGATGTGGAATCCCAGCGAGGTGCCGGCACCGCAGGATTCCTGGGCGGCCGTCTTCACCGACGCCAACAAGTACAAGGGCAAGGTGACCGCCTACGACTCGCCGATCTACATCGCCGACGCGGCCCTGTACCTGATGGCGACCCAGCCCTCGCTCGGCATCACGGACCCGTACTCGCTCACCTCCGCACAGTTGGACGCCGCGGCCGAGTTGCTCAAGCAGCAGAAGTCCGACATCGGCGAGTACTGGGCCGACTACACCAAGGCGGTGCAAGCATTCGAGTCCGGCACCTCGGTGGTCGGCACCACCTGGCAGGTCATCGCCAACACCATCAACGCCGACGGCAAGGTCAAGGTCGACACGGTATTGCCCAAGGAGGGTGCCACCGGCTGGTCCGACACCTGGATGATCTCGGCCAAGGCGAAGCACCCCAACTGCATGTACGAATGGATGAACTACATCGTCTCGCCGACGGTCAACGCTCAGGTCGCGGAGTACTTCGGTGAGGCACCGGCGCAGACGCTGGCCTGCCAGCACACGAGCGACAAGAGCTTCTGCACCACCTACCACGCGCTCGACCCCAGCTATGCCTCCAAGATCCACTACTGGACAACCCCGCAGCAGCAATGCGTCGACGGCAAGGGCAACAACTGCACCGACTACTCCCAGTGGGTAGCCAAGTGGCAGCAGATCAAGAGTTGACGCTGCCCCCGCCGGTCACGCCGAATCGGCGTGACCGGCGGGGTACCGTCTCGGCGTTCTTCGCACCCAAACGCCGGACCCGGCTGGCGCTGCTGCTCAGCGGTCCGATGCTCTGGCTCGTCGTCGCCTATCTCGGCTCCATCGGCGTACTGCTGCTCTCGGCGTTCTGGAGCACCGACTTCTTCACCGGCAACGTCGTGCACTCCTACCGCATCGCCAACCTGCGCGATGTCTACACCCAGCCGCTGTATCGGACCGTGGCGGTACGTACCGTCACGGTGGCCCTGGCGGTGACGGTGCTCGACGCGCTGATCGCCTTTCCGATCGCGTTCTGTATGAGCAAGCTGGCCGGGCCGCGCCTTCGCAAGCTGCTCTTGGTCGCGGTGTTGACGCCGCTGTGGGCCAGCTACCTGGTCAAGGCCTACGCCTGGCGCAGCCTGCTGGCCCCGAACGGTCCGCTGAGCTGGCTGACCGGCGGCCACACCCCTGGCTACGGACTGACCGCCACCGTCATCACGCTGGCCTATCTCTGGTTGCCCTACATGGTGATTCCGGTCTACGCCGGCCTCGAACGAGTGCCTCGATCGCTCTTCGAGGCGAGCGCCGACCTGGGCGCGAGCGCCGGCCGCACCATCCGGGCGGTGCTGCTGCCGATGGTGTTCCCGGCGATCGCCGCCGGATCCATCTTCACCTTCTCACTGACCCTCGGTGACTACATCGCGGTGGGGATAGTCGGTGGCAAGACCCAGCTGCTGGCCAACCTCATCTACGGCCAGCTCGTCACCGCCAACGACCAGCCGCTGGCGGCGGCGTTGTCGACCGTGCCGCTCATCGCGATCGTGCTGTATCTGTTGCTCATGCGCCGAACCGGCGCCCTGGAGAACGTCTGATGCAACTGTCGAGCCGGGCCCGGCGACTGCTGTGGCTACTCACCGGGCTGGGACTGGCCTTTCTCTACGTTCCGCTGATCCTCATCGTGCTCAACGCGTTCAACCGCTCCCGAACGTTCTCCTTTCCGCCGACCGGCTTGACGCTGAAATGGTGGACCGCCGCGGCGCACAGTTCCGGCGCCCTGCACGCGCTCGGCACCTCGGTGCGCGCCGGCCTCGGCGCGACCGCGATCGCGCTAGTCCTCGGCACGATGGCGGCGTTTGGGGTGCAACGCTTCGACTTCTTCGGCCGAAACACGATCAGCTTCCTGGTCGTGCTGCCCATCGCACTGCCCGGCATCGTCACCGGCATCGCGCTCAACGCCTCGTTCCGTACCGTGCTCGATCCGCTCGGCATCGGCTTCGGCCTGACCACGGTGATCATCGGCCACGCGACGTTCTGCATCGTGATCGTCTTCAACAACGTCCAGGCCCGACTGCGCCGGATGAGCTCGTCGCTGGAGGAAGCATCGGCCGACCTCGGCGCCACCGGCTGGCAGACGTTCCGGCTGGTCACCTTTCCGAACCTGCGTGGGGCCCTGCTGGCCGGCGCGCTGCTCGCATTCGGCCTGAGCTTCGACGAGATCGTGGTGACCACCTTCACGTCCGGGCCGGCCGTGCAGACGCTGCCGCTGTGGATCTTCGGCAACCTGTTCCGGCCCAACCAGGCGCCGGTGGTCAACGTGGTGGCTGCCGTGCTGATCGTGGCCGCGGTGCTGCCGGTGTGGCTGGCCCAGCGGCTGGACGACGCCGCGGGGGCCAGCAGGTTCTAGTTACTTGAGGCCGTGTCTTTACTTGAGGCCGTGTCTTACTTGAGGCCGTAGTCGCCGAGCACTTCCAACGCGGCCCGCTGCCCCTCGGTGGCACCGCCTTCCATATAGCCCTGGAAGTCGATCGAGCAGTGCTCGCCGGCGAAGTGGGTGTTGCCCTGCCGCATGCCCTCGTAACCGGCATAGTTCTGGCAGTATCCGGTCGGCCAGTAGGAGTACGCACCGTAGGCGTACGGGTTGACATGCCAGGCCGATAGGGTGGCCCGTCCGTTCCAGAGCTTGCTCAGGCCGGGGTAGACCGGCTCGATCTGACCGAGGAAGGTCTTGGCCGACTTCACGACGTACGGACTGCTCTGATCGCTGAACGGGACCGACGGGTTGAACGACGCCGCGATGTCGCCGCCGGTGAAGTCGACCAGGATGCCTTCGGTGCCCGGCTGGGCGCGGGTGACGTCCCAGGTGTTCATGTAGCCGGTGTCGCTGTAGGACTCGCCGGTCGACACACCCGGCCACGGACCGGTGCCGTTCCACAGTCGGTTGCCGAATTGCAGTTGCAGCTTGCAATTGTGGCCCATCCGCATGGTGGCGATCTGGCCACGCTTGCGGTCGTCGAAGCGCGCGGCGGAGAAGTCCAGTCGTTGCAGCACGCCCAGTGGAACGGCCAGGATCGTGTGGTCGGCGGTCACCGTCTGAATGGTCCCGTTCACCGAGAAGGTGAGCCGCTGGGTGCCGTCGGAATTCGTGGCGAGCGCGGTGAGCTGCCAGCCGGACTTGACCGAGCCGGCCGGCAACGCCGCCGCGATCGCCTTCGGCAGCCGGTTGTTGCCGCCACGGATGTGATAGCGCTCGTCCGATATCCCGAAGATGCTGAACTGGCCGGGGCTGGGTTGATAGGCGAGCAGGCCGAGGATGTTCAACGCGGTCTGGTCGGTGGTCTCACCGCCGTACTCCTCGTTGTAGGCGACGTCGAGCAGCGCGCCCATCGGGGCGGAATGGCCACCCGGCACCCGGGTCTCGATCCAGTCGTAGATGCTGAGGTTCGCCAGTGCGGTGCCGCCGCCCGGTTGCGGGTTGTCCCAGGTGACCGGCCAGGTGAAGGTCTGCATGTCCCGCTGCACCGCCTGGTGCACCGCCTGGAAGTCCTTGGTCGCCTGCTGGTAGGTGTAGTAGTTGCCGAAGAAGTAGAAGGTTTGCTCCGACTGCTGTGGCTGTGCCTGCACCAGGTCGTCCAGCGGCAGGTTGAAGCGTTTGGCCAGCGTCTGGATCGTCTTGTGACCGGTGTCGATGAGCTCGCCGCCCCACTCGGATACCTGGCCCGAGGCCCAGGTGGTGGCGTTGGAGAACATCCGGCCGCCGACCCGGGTGTTGGCCTCGTACACGGTGCAGGCCAGTCCCGAATCCTGCATGCGTAGCGCAGCCGCCAGGCCGCTGATGCCGGCCCCGATCACGGCCACCCGCGGTGCGGCGGCGGCCGCTGCCCGTGGGCTGAACGCCGCCTGGCCGAGCGTGGCCGCACCCGCGACGGCGGCGACGCCACCGAGCAGTTGTCGCCGGCTGAGCTCGGTACGTACCCAGTCGGGACCGTTCGCCCGCACCACCTCCGGGGTGGTGCCCAGCGCATCGGCAGCGCGATGCTGTGCTGCCAACTGCCGGAGCAGGTTGCCGATTGCCGTCTTTGCCATTATCTGCCGCCTTTCGGCAAGTTCGATCCCGTATTCTGGATGATCGTGCGCGGGCTCTGATGCGGTGTCAAGGAGGCGCGTGGGTGGCGCCGAGGTCGCTGCCGAACAGCGACAGGCGATTCCGCGGGAGTTCAGCGGACCGCGGCGGCGTCCGGAATCTCGAACAGCCGGAGCACATCGCCCAGCACCGCTCGCAACGCTCCCGGCAGGTGCGGGTCGTCCCGCCAAGCCAGGTGCAGGTAGGTCTTGATCGGCGGCTGCCACCGACCCTTCACCAGCGAGCCGTCCCGCAGCTCCTCCTCAGCGGCGATCTTGGGCAGGATGGTGAAACCCATTCCCTGCGCCACGGTCCGCTTCGCGCTATCCACCGAGGTGAGGCTGATGTTGCGGGTGGCGTCGACGCCGGCGGTCTCGGCTATCGACCGCTCCAGGTCGGCCTGCCAGAGCGACCCCTCGCCGCAGCGGACCCAGATCGAGTCGCTGGCCTCGCGCGGCACCGGGCTGGTCGCGGTGCCGACCTGCGCTGGCGAACTGACCACCGCCAGCGGCTCCTCACGAAGGATCACGGTGTTCAGCCCCGGGTGCTCGCGTTTGACGTCGACGAACACCGCACAGTCCAGTGCGCCGCCGCGTACGCCCTCGATGGCGTTGGCACAGTCGGTCTCGAGTAGGGAGAGTTCCAGGTCGCTGTATCGCCGGTAGACATACTCGACCAATGGCAGCAGCCGGGTGGTGGTAACCAGGTCGCTGGCACCCATGGTTACCCGGCCCTGCGGTGTGCCGTCGTCGCCGATGACCGATTCGGCGAGAGCGACCAGTCGCAGGATCTGCTGGGCGATCGGCAGCAGCTCGGCCCCGGCATCGCTCAACCGGATCTCGGTGGGTAGCCGCTCGAGCAGCCGGCAACCCAGTTCCCGCTCCAGCGCCTTCACCCGAGCGGTGACCGTCGGCTGCGTGACGTTCAGGAGCGCGGCGGCCCTGGTGAAGCTGTTCTTCTGTACGACCGTGACGAAGGAAAGTAGCTGGTCCGCGTTCACGACAAAACCCCTTCGAGACCGGACGCACGAAGCAGCTTCTTGAACCGTGCGAATCGGACAGTACATTCTTATACACCGATAGGCCGGTTGCTCAAGTCGGCTTAACCCGGACTTAGCCCCGACGTCTCGGCGGCGGTCCTGCGCTTCGCCGGCTGGCGCAGCCTGGTGAAGACGACCGCGGCCCCGAGCGCCAGCGCCGCCCCGGCCGCCCAGCCGACGTAGGGCACCCGGTCGCTACCGCCGGGCACCCCGGTCGTCGCGGTGGCCACCAGCAGGATGACGGCGGTGCCGATCGCGGTGCCCAGTTGCGCGCCGGTGTTCACGATGCCGGAGGCGGTGGCGCGGGGCTGCTCCGGCACGTCGGTGGCCAGTGCGGTGGAGGCCACCGAGGCCAGGCCCAGCCCGAACCCGACGACGGCCACGCTGACCGAGACCAACACGGCAACGGCCGGCCGGACGATCAGCAGCCCGATGCCCACGCCGATCAGAAGCAGGCCGGCCGCGGTCACCCGCTCTGCGGACAACCGGTCGCCGAGCCGGCCGGCGGCCACCGAGCCGACGATGACGAACAGGCTCAACGGCAACAGGGTGGCCGCGGCCGCCAGCGGTGTCCGGCCCAGGCCGCCCTGCAGGTACAGCGTCAGCAGGGTGGCCGCGCTACTGGTGGTGGCGGTGTTGATGAAGGCGCCGGCGGTGCCGCGGGACAGCTGTGGCAGGGCCAGCACGGAGCGGGGGAGCAGCGGCGCGGCCGACCGGCGGTCGGCCGCGCCGAAACCGCCGAGCACCACGACCGCGGCGCCGAGCAGCAGCCCGCCGAGCACCCGGTGGCGATGGTCGCCCAGCAACGCGGTGCCGACGACCACCAGCATGATCGCGGCGGTGAACAGACCGGAGCCGATTACGTTCACCGGCTGCCGCGCGAGCGGCGGCCCGGCCGGCACCAAGGTCAGGATCGCCACCGCCTGCAGCACGCTGAGCCCGACCAGCCCCCAGAAGATCAGCCGCCAGCTGCCGACGTCGGTGACGACGCCACCCACCACGTAGCCCGAGGCTCCGGCGGCGGCTCCGGCGGCACTCCAGGCCGCGACCGCCCGGTTTCGCGTCGGCCCACCGGTCGGCAGCGAGGTGAGCAGTCGCAGCGCGGCGGGCACCGCACCGGCGGCGGCTGCGCCCTGCACGCAGCGAGCCACCGTCAACGCCAGCGCGGAGCCAGCCGTGGCGGCCAGCAGCGCGCCGCCGGCGAACACCGCGAGGCTGACCAGGATGCAGCGGCGGTGACCGATCCGGTCGCCGAGCCGGGCGCCGAACATCAGCAACCCACCGAAGAACATCGCGTACGCGGTCGCGATCAGGGTGCTGTCGGCGGCAGCGGCGTCGACGTCGGCCAGCATCCTGGGCAGCGTCGTCACGATCACGGTCACGCAGAGCACATCGACGAACTGGATCAGGCACAGCGCGGCTACCGCAGCCCACGGGCGCCGGCCCGGTCGGCCGGCCGTGGCCGGAACGGCCGGCTCCGGCACTACGCGGCTCCCTGTCATTGGCGATCGGGTCACGGGCGATCGAACCTGCTCGGTTGGCCCCGGACCGCCCCGAGTATCGCACCGGCGCGGCCGGGGCACTTCCCGGCCGCGCCGATACCATGGCCCGCATGGCGAGCACCCTGGTAACCGGTCGGCGGGGTTGGCGGGAGTACTGGGCGAACAAGACCACGCCGCTGCATGCCCGCGAGACCGAGCAGGACTTCCAGGCGCTGGCCGGCGAACTGCGGCTGCTGTTCGCCGATCGTCCGGTGGAGAAGGTGCTGGAGATCGGCTGCGGCAACGGCGCACTGTTCGGCCCGCTCGGCTTCGCCGAGGTGCCTCGCTACCTGGGCATCGACTTCTCGGCGGCGATGCTCGCCGAGTTCCGGGCTCGCCACCCAGGCACCGACCTGCTCGTCGCCGACGCGGCCGGCTTCACCTCGCCGGAGCGATTCGACCTGATCTTCTCCAGCCACGTCGCCCAGTACTGGGACCGCCGCCAACTGGCCGAACACCTCGACCAGGCCGCCGCGATGCTGACCGAGCACGGGTCGGTGGTGATAGCCGGCATCCCTTGGTCGCGAATGCGATTCGCCTACGCCCGCGGCGATGTGACCGGCGGTGACCTGACCGGCGGTAGTGGCCGGCGGTCGCTGCCACTGGCCGCGGTGAGCCTGCTGCGCGAGTTCCTCACCCCCGACATCGGCCATTGGTACGACCTGCCCGACCTCACCGGGCTGGCGGCCGAGCGGGGCCTGGTCGCCACGTTCCGGGGCAGCTGTTACTACCCCTACCGGTTCCACGCCATCTGCCGGCGGGGCAGCTGAGCCTGCCGCCGGCGCTCGGAACCCGCGCCGGGGCCGCTCAGTCACCGTCGCCGCGGTACGGAATGGCGTTGAGGTGCACCACCCGGGTGCCGTCGGCGTCCGGGACCGCCGCGCCCAGGCAGACGTGCGCCGAACCGGCGTGCGGCCGCCACGGCCCGGTGTCGGCGCCGCTGGCCCGGCCCCGCCAGATGCCCCGGCCGAACGGATGCAGCCGGCGCTGCCGGCCGTCGTGGCTGACCAGCAGGTCGGCACCGTCCGCCTCGATCCGCAGAGCGGGCGAGCCGAGCCGCTGATAGTGCCCGGCGACATTGCCACTCGCGATACCGCGCGATGCATCGCCGCTTGGCGCCGCACTGCTTGGCGCCTTGCCGCTCGGTGCCGCCCCGCTTGGCGCCGCACTGCTTGATGCCTTGCCGCGCGGCGGTTCGGCGGCGAAGACCGGGCCGGGCCGGCCATCCGGTGCGGGCAGCAACCCCGGCAGCAGCCGGTCGATCACCTGATACCTGGCATCGCGCAGCTCGTCGCCTCGGTTGTCCAGCCAGACGATGCCGCGGTCGCCGGTCGGATCCAGTGCCAGCTTGACCCAGCTGCCCTCGAAGAAGCCCTCGTGGCCGAGCACGACGCGTCCGTCCGGGCCCTCGGTCAGGTAGCAGCCCAGCCCGTAGTGGGTGCCGACATCCAGCCGCAGGTCGGCGATCGGCTGGTCGATGCCGCCGGCCGCCCCGGCGCGCAGCTCGGTCAGCAGCCACTGCCCGAACCGGGCGAGTTCGGTGACCGTCGAGTAGCACTGGGAACCGGCCAGCCACTTGCTGCCGGCCAGCGGCCGATGGATCACCTTGAGCTCGTCGCCGACCAGTTCGTGATGCTGGGCAAGCGGATAGGTCATCGCCAGCACCGGATCATGGGTGGTCACCGGCATTCCGATCGGGTCGAACAGCAGCTCCCGCATCGCCTCGGCGAACGGTCGGCCGGTGAGGCGCTCGATCAGCACCGCGGTCAGGTTGAAGCCGGCGTTGCAGTAGCCGTAATGCCGGCCCGGCGCGGCGAAACTGAAGGCTCGGGAGTAGTCACGCAGGATGTCGGTGGCCAGGTCGTCGTCGTTGCGGCCGAGCCGAGCCCAGGTCAACGAGTCCGGCACCAACCCACCGGTATGGCTCAACGCCTGCCGGACGGTGAGCACCGGCGCGCCGGCCCGGCGACGCAGGCTGCCCAGGTAACCGTCCAGCGGTGCGTCCAGCTCGACCAGGCCGCGCCGGACCAGGGTGAGCACCGCCGCGGCGGTCAGCAGCTTGGCCACCGAGTAGATCCGGAACATCGTGTCGGCCCGGACCGGCGTGCCGCTCTCGACGTCACCGACACCGGAACAGGCAAGTTCCGTCGTCCCGGCACTGTCGAAGGTACACACGGCGACCCCGGGCACCCGTTCGCGTGCCCGGAAGTCGGCCAGCAGCTGCTCCATCACGCACACCGGCTCGCTCGGCGATAGCCGCCCAGCTCGGCCACCGCCCGATCCACCGCCTCGGCCATGTAGTGCATGTCCGCCGGCTCCAGCTGCGGGCTGAGCGGCAGGTTGACCAGTTCGGAGAACCAGATCCGCTCGGTGGTCGGCGCGTCCCCGAGCCGGCAGCCACGTAGCCGCCACTCCGGCAACAGGTGCAGCGGGAAGTACCGCAGCACCACCTCGATGCCGCGGTCGGCCAGCAGGCTGACCAGAGCGTCCCGGGACAGCTCCGGCTGCACCAGCCGGAAGGCGTAGAGGTGGCGCGCATGCTGCTGCCCGGCCGGCGTCGGCAGCGTCTGGACGCCCGGGATATCGGCCAATTCCTCGTCCAGGATGGTGGCCAGCTCGTTGCGCCGCGCGAGCAGTTGCGGCAGCCGGCGCAGCTGCGACCGGCCCACCGCGGCGGCCGGATCGCTCAGTTGCGCATTCAGCCCCGAGGCCCGGATGAGGTCGCAGTCATGGGTGTAGGCGTTCTTCTCGTGGGTCACCCGGCGCGGGTCGGTGGGCACGCGGTAATCGCCGAAGACCCTGCTGCGCTGATGACCGGAGAAGATCGCGTCCGGTTCGATCACCCGCAGCCGGCGCAGCCGAGCCGCCAACTCCTCGTCCCGCACGGTGAGCATGCCACCCTGGCCGAGCGTGGAGATGTTCTTCAGGCTGTGGAAGCTCCAGCAGCCGATGTCACCCCAGGTGCCGGCGCTGCGGCCGTCCGCGGACGCACCGATGGCGTGTGCGCAATCCTCGACCAGATACAGGCCGTGCCGGTCGGCAAGCTCCCGCAGCCGGACGATGTCGCCACACGATCCGCCGTAGTGCACGGCGTAGATGGCGCGGGTGCGCGGTCCGATCAACCGGGCCACGCTGTCGGCGTCCAGGCACAGCGTGTCCGGGTCGATGTCGGCGAAGCGCACCACCACCTGCGAGCCGACGAAGGAGGACACGGTGGCCTGGAAGGTGAGCGCACTGGCGATCACCTCATCGCCAGCGCCCAACCCGAGCACCCGGCTGGTGAGTTCGAGCGCCATCGTGCAACTGGTCACGGCGATCGCATGCTCGGCGCCGGTGTAGTCACAGAACTCCTGCTCGAACTTCGCGACCTGAACGCCGTCGGACAGGTGGCCGTTCAGCTCGGCCAGCTCACAGAGCGCCCGCAGGTCGGCCTCGTCGAGGCCGCTGCCCTGACCGTGCTGAGGCACCGAACGGAACTGGGGGAAGTCCGGTGCCGAAGGGACGTCTGGCGCCGAACGTAGCTGGGGTGCCGAGTGGAACTCGGGCCTCGAACTCAACGCAGTCATCATGAACTCCTAGCGGCATCGCACATCGTGAACAGGGTTGGCAGGGTTGGCACCTGCGGGTTCTCGCCGAGCGAGTCGACCAGCGCCCGCACCCCGGCCGTCAACGACACCGACGGCAGGTAGCCCAGCGCGCGCAGCCGGCCGATGTCGGCGACGTGCCGGTAGGTGTCGGTCATCGTCGAGCGGTCCACCGTGGTTAGGGGACGGCTGCCGGTGACCTGCCCGATCACCTCGACCAATTCGCTCAGGCTGGTCTCGATACCGGTGCCGAGGTTGTAGCAGGCTCCGCCGGTACCTCGGGCCATGATCGCCAGCAGGGCGGCAACCGCGTCGTCCACGTGGGTGAAGTCGCGGGTCTTGCGGTCCGGATCACCGGTCACCGGGATCGGCTGGTCGTTGAGGTGCCAGCGGACGAACTGCGACACCTCGCCGCCGCTGGTGGCCGGATCCTCGCCCGGGCCGTACAGGGTGAACGGCCGGGCGATGCTCACGTTCAGCCCGTAACTGGCTGCCGCCGCCCGCACCGAGTACTCCGCGCTCAGCTTCGAGGCCGCGTACGGGATGAACGGCGTCACCGGATGGTCCTCATCGATCGGGCAACTGCGCGGGACGCCGTACACCATGCCGGTCGAGACGTAGACCATCCGGCGCACCGCTGCCGACACCGCCGCCTGGCACAGGTTGGTGGTAGCCAATGCGTTCACTCGGAAGTCCCAGAGCGGGCTGGTGACCGAACGGGTGCCGCTCGGGTTGCCGGCCAGGTGGAAGACGTGCGACACCCCGGCGCACGCCCGCAGCACCTCACCTTCGTCGGTCAGGTCGCACGGCAGGTACTCGGCGGCGGCCAGGCCGGCCTCTTCGGCGGGTGGCCGGATGTCGGCGATCCGCACCGAGTACCCCGCCGCGAGCAGGGTGCTGGCCAGCCGGCCACCGAAGAAGCCGCTCCCGCCGGTGACCAGGAGAACCGACTTTTCGTCGAGATTGATGGGTTGTCCGGAGCTGCTGCTCACGTTTCCTCCGTTCATGCCGTCACAGCCGGGCCGCTAGTTGGGCCAGCTCTTGCTGGTCGACCTTGCCGCTGGCGTTCTTCGGCAACTGGCCGAGTTCGATCACCCGAGCCGGGCGCATGTAGTGGGGTAGCCGGGCCACCGACCGTCGCTGGCAGGCCCGCACCCGGTCCTGTTTGCCTTTGCCGGCCGTCGGACCGGCCACGAACGCGATCAACCGCACGGCGTCGTCGCGGTGCTGCACGACGATGCGGGCCTCCTCGACGCCGGGCACCGCGCTCAGCGTGGCCTCGATCTCGGCCAGTTCCACCCGGTTGCCGGCGACCTTGACCTGCCGGTCCCGCCGGCCGTCGAGATACAACCGACGATCCGGACCGTAGTGCGCATAGTCGCCGGTCAGCAGGGACGGTTGCTCGCCGGCCGGCCGGTGCACGGTGCTTGGCCGGTGCAACTCGGCGTCCGGCGACCAGTAGCCGGTGAAGACGGACGGGCCGGTGAACCGCAGCTGACCGGGACGATCCGGCTCCTCGATCCGCCGGCCCTGCTCGTCGACGATGCACAGTGTGCTGCCGGGATAGCTGCCGTCCACCGGCATGCCGGTCCGGGAACCGTCCACGAAGTCGGTGACATCGGTGAACGAGCAGGCCATGCACTCGGTCGGGCCGTAACAGTTGATCACCCGGGTGTCCGGCAGGTGGCGGCGCAGGTCGGCCAGTTCCGCGGGCGGGAAGGGCTCGCCGGTGTACATCACCGCAGCCAGCGGCGGCAGGGTGGCGAGCAGTTCCGGTTGCCTGCGCAGCAGCGGTCGCCACGCCGAGGGCACCGCGTGCACTCGGGTGCTGTCGGTCGCCCGCAGCATCGAGACCAGCTGGCGCGGCCAGCGGAGCCGGTCGCGGGGGATCGGCACGATCGTGCACCGGTTGGCCAGGCAGGCGCCGATGTCGAGCAGGCAGAAGTCGAACTGCAGCGGTGCGGTGGAGGCCACCCGGTCGCTCGCCCGGAGCAGGCCGCGGGTGCCGGCGAAGAAGGCCGAGGTGGCCTGCTGGGACATCGCCACCCCCTTCGGCTCGCCGGTGCTGCCGGAGGTGAAGATCAGGTACGCGATGTCGGCGGCCAGCCAGCCCGCCGGCTGCGACGATCGGCCCTGCGACGATCGGCCGGGCACCGTCCGGTGGAGTATCGGCTCGGCCGCCCAGTCGAACTCCAGCTCGGCGATCGCCAGCTCGGCGATCGCCAGTTCGGTCATCGGCAGCTCGGCCGCCTCGGCCAGCCGGTCGAGCCGGCCGGTGCCGGGCAGCTGCAGGTAGCCCTGCGGCCGGCTCAGCCGGACGATCTGACCGGCCCGCTGATCGGGCACCTCGGGGCTGAGCGGGATGAACGTCACGCCCACCATCGAGCAGGCCATCAGCATGGCGATGCCGGTCGCGCAGTTCACCGCGTCCACGATCACCCGGTCAGCGGGTCGCAGGCCGGCGTCGGTCAGCGCCGTGGCGAACCGCTCCGTCCGGGCCAGCAGTTGCCGGTAGCTGCGGGCCATCGGCTGACCGGCCTGATCCAGATCCAGCACCGCGATGGACTCGGGTGCCAGCCGGGCCGCGTCGACCAGCAGCTGGTGCAGCGCCGGGCTCGATCCCGGGCGCCGGCTCATCGGGACACCGCCCGACCGGTCGGCGTCTGGCCGGCCGCGACAGCCTGGGCGGCGGTCGTGCCCGCGGCGGTCGTGCTCGCGGCGGTCGTGCTCGCGCCGGCAGGCAGGTCGGCGTGAGCGTCGACCAGGTCGGCGCGCAGCACCTCGCCGACCACCAGCGTGTGGTCGTACATCGGGATCTGAGCGGTCAGCGTGCAGGCGAACACCGCCGGCGCGTCGTCCACCACCGGAACGCCGTGCAGCACGCCGTAGTCGGTGGCGCCGAACCGCTCGCCGGCCCGGCCGTGGCTGAAGACGTCGACCAGTGCGCGGTGTTCGTCGGCCAGCAGGCTGAGTCCGAACCGGTTGCTGGACTGGATGTGCCCGAGCGTCTCCGAGCCGCTGCGTAACGAGACGAGCAGGCTCGGCGGCTGCAGGGACAGCGATAGGAACGCGCTGACCGCACAGCCCACCGGCTGCCGGCCGTGGAACGTGGACACGATCGCCACCGAGGACCGGCGTGATCGCAGCGCGGCCTTGACCGATGACACGAGCGCATCGGCACCGGCGCCGTCGATACCGGCATTGCCGGCGCCGTCGATATCGGCACTTCCGACGCCGTCGATACCGGCATTGCCGACGCCGTCGATACCGGTCTTGTCATCGGACTGGATCAGTCTGAGGGCAGGCTGGCTCGGGGTCATGACTCGGTGCTCCCTCTCCTCTGGGTATTCGGCGTGCCCTGCGGGGGTCGATTCGATGGCTGGTCGGCGGCCCGAGGTAGCCAGGCGACGCTCAGCGGCAGCGGGGACAGCCGGTAGAGCGCGCGCCAATGCACGTCCTGCCACCGGCCGGTGCTTCGGTCGGCCACCGGAATCCGCCAGGGCCGCCCGGCGAGGCCGGTCCCGGTTGCCTTGACGCAGGCCTCCCGCACCGTCCAGGTCCACCGCCGGTCATCGTCCGGGCCGTCGGCTTCGACGTCGACTCCGACGTCCCAACCGATCGCCACCGCGGCCGCCACCATCGGATGGCTGTGCGCGATGCTGATACCCACCGGCAGACCCACCAGTTCCGGCTTGCCGCCGGGCCGCAGCTTGATCGGGGCGCCGGCGGCCGCCGGCGCGACATCGGCCAGCAGCGCCGCGAGCAGTCGCCGGCCGGCGGCATATTCCTGGCGCCGCCAGGCCGGTACGTCAGCGGCCGCCAGCTCCACGGTCAGCTCGTCGACGGTCGGCTCGGCTGACGCCGGGCCGCTGGCAGGCAACCGGAGCACGGCGTCCTGCTCGGCCCACCGGCACCAGATCCGCGGTGCCGCCTCGACGGTGCCTGGCAGGATCCGCTCCGGCCGGACGGCACAATCCACCGTGACGGCACAATCCACCGTCATGACGCCGCCCGCGCGTTCTCGGCCGAGGCGAACGGATTGGCCTCGGTGAGCAGCCGCTCGGCGTGGTCGGCGATGGTGGACAGCATCACCTCGTAGGTGCCGCCGCCGATTCCCCACAGCGCCGCCTGAGCGCGCTGGATCTGCAGGCCGCCGTCGAGGAAGGCCCGCGCACCCTGCAGGTGTGCCGCGACCGAGAGCACCTGCTCGACCGCCCGCGCGGCGCCGGCCTTCACCAGGGCGGCAGCCAGCTGATCATGCCGGTCGGCGATCCGGTCGGCGTAGCGGTCGATCAGGGTGCCGAGTTCGGTGGTGACGAGCAGGCATTCGGCGATCCGGCGGCGCACCTCGTCCTTGTTCCAGAGGTTCGCCGGCCCGTCGCCACGTTGCCGCAGGCAGGCCAGCGTGTCCCGTACCACCCGCTCACACATCGCGTGGCCCCAGGCGGCACTGGCCAACCGTTCCACGCTGATGTGATGGGCGAAGTCGATCAAGCCGCGGCCGACCGTGCCGCCGAGGTAGGCCAGCGGCAGGCTCACCTGGCGGAATGCGGCATGGCCGGTGCCGGATCCGTCGAACAGGCTGACAGGTGCGGTCTCCACCGTGACGCCCGGCGAGTCGGTCGGCACCACCACCCAGGTGAAGTTGGTGAATCCCGGCCCGTCGGCATGTCTGGCCAGCACCAGCAGGTGGCTGGCGTAGGTCGCATTGGCGATCCACTGCTTGCTGCCGGACAGGGTCAGCCGGTCGTGCTCGATGTCCACCGTGGTGCTCAGCGCGGTCAGGTCGGAGCCCGGCGTGCTGTCGGTGGCGGCCAGCCCGATCATCTGCCGGCCGGCCAGCACCGCGTCGGTCAGCACCGACAGCGGGTGCAGCGCCCGCTTGTTCTTACCCGCCGCGGCGGCCAGCAATGGCAGCGCGGTGGTCGCCTGTACGCAGATCCCCAGCGTCGCGCCGACCGCGTCTTCGCCGTCCAGTTGCCGGAACAGTGCGCGCAGTTCGACCGGATCCAGGCCGGCTGCCGGGTTCCCGTCGCGGTAGAGCTCGCGCAGCCGGCCGGCCTCGGCAAGCTCGCGCCAGCGCCGGTCCGCCCGCATCGTCTCGGTGTTCATCGGCGAGGTGTTCATCGGCGTGGCGCGCTGATCAGGCATGCTCGTTACCGGCCGGACTGCCGGCCGCCGCCAGGGTCTGGCCGACCGCACCCCACAGGCTGCCGGCGGTGTCGAAGGTCGCGTCGTTGAGCAGGTGCGGCGGGAACTCGATGTCGTAGCAGTCCTCGATGGCCAGCAGCAGGTCGATCGAGTGAATCGAGTCCAGGCCGGCGTCACGCAACCGGACGTCTTCGGTGATCGGTTCTGGCGCCTGCGGCACGAACGGTGCCAACAGTTCGGTGAAGCTCTTCTCCAACATGACTTGTCCCTTCTCTTTCGAGCAATTCCGTCTCGCCGCCAGCCAGCCACTCGGATCCCCGACCAGCCCGGCCGCGGCTGGCCCGGCTAGCGCGGCTCGGCGAGCAACCGTTCGGCCTCGGCCAGTGGCTCGGCGGGCTCCGGCCGGCCACGGCGCACCCGGCGCAGGCCGAGGAAGGCATCGGCGGCCAACCGCTCCCATCGCTCGGCCACCTGCTCGGCGGCCGGGTCATCCGGGTATGCATGCGCGAACAACCGATGCCGGCGGGCCAGCAGCCAGGTATCGATCGCGAACTGGTCCCACGCCCGAGCCCGATCCGGGTGGTTGCGCAGGGCCGCCAGGTAATCCTCGATGCCGCGCCGTTCCGACCGGCGGTCGGCGGACGGGCCGAGCGGGGCCGGCTGCCATCGCCAGAGCCGGACCGGGAAGTCGAGCTCGGACCAGGGTCGCCGCCAGCTGCCCGGCTCCGCCGCTCCCCATTCCGTCTGGTTGTCGTAGGCATCCAGCACCCAGGCGTCCGGTCCGGCGGCGGCGACCAGGAAGCTGTGTGGCATGTGCGCCTGGCGGTAGTACGGCAGCCAGGGCATCTCGAAGGCGTCGCCGACCGCGTAGCAGGGCTGCGTACCGACCGCGTCCCGTAATTGCCCTGCGGCAACTGCGAGGTCCGGGCCGTCGGCCAGCAGACCTACCAGGGCGGCGCATCGTGTTGCCTCGTCGGCCGGATCCGGATCCATCGTGTACAGCCCGTCGCCGGACGGCCGGGGTTCGATGAGAAGCTGAGCACCCATCCGATGGGCGGTGCCCCGACCATGTGCCGCGTCAGCCAGCACGGCCAGGTTGGACTGGATGCAGTCGTAGCTGTGCGCCTCGACGCCGGTCAACGCCTGGGCGCAGGCCGCGGTGCTGATCGCGTTTGCCGTCTGCAACACGGGGAACTCCTCTCTCGATCAGCTGGCAGCCGCGCCGGCGGCTACCAACTTGCGGTCGAGTTTGCCGTTGGCGTTAAGGGGCAGGTCCGGTTCGTGATCGAGCCGGATCGGCACCATGTACGGCGGCAGGGTGGCGGCCACGGCGTCCAGGATCGCGCCGGGATCGGCCGGCTCGCCGGTGCGTACGGCAAGCAACTCACCGTCCCGGACGAAGGCCACGGCCTCCTCGACCGCGGGGTGCGCGCGCAGCGCACCTTCGACCTCGGACAGCTCCACCCGGTAACCGTTGACCTGCACCTGCTGGTCCAGCCGGCCCAGGTGCAGCAGGCCCTCCGGGATCTCGGTGACGTTGTCGCCGGTACGGAAGTAGGCAGCCGCGGTCGGCCGTGCCGGCTCGCCGGTGTACTCGCTGAACCGGCCGGCATTGTCAGCCGGATCGAGATAGCCGGCGAACCGCTGGGGTCCGGCCAGCCACAGCTCGCCGTCCGCCTCGTCCGCCGTCCGGTCGATCCGCCAACGCAGCCGAGAATAGGGTCGGCCGATCGGTACGGTGCCGTTGCGGGTCACCGGCCAATCGCCGACGTCGGCGGGCAGTTGGTAGGCCGCGCAGGTGATCGTCAACTCGGTGGGGCCGTAGGCGTTCTCGATCCGGGTATTCGGCGCCGCCGCCTGCCAGGCGCGGGCCTGCGCCAGGGTCAGCGCCTCGCCGGCGAAGCAACTGCCGCGCAGACCAGGCATCGCGCCGGGGCTGAGCTGACGCAGTCGACGAGCCAACGAGATCACCGACGGCACCGAGCACCAGTGACTGATCGCGAACTCGTTGACGAAGGCCACCGGATTGCGCAACTGGTCCCGGGTGGGCACCACCAGCGTGGCGCCGGCTGCCCAGGTGGTGAACATGTCGTACACCGACGGGTCGAAGGTGAGGTCGAAGCACTGACTGACCCGATCGCCCGGGACGAGCTGCCGGCCGGCCGCGACCGCACCCAGGAAGGCGCAGACGTTGGCCTGGCTGATCGGGATTCCCTTGGGAACACCGGTGGTTCCGGAGGTGAACAGGACGTAGGCGGCCGGTTCAGCCGCGACCGTACGGGCATCGGGCAGCTGGCGGAGCCCGTCGGTGCCGAACACCGCCTGCGCATCGGCCCGTTCCAGCATCTGCCGGGTGCGGGCAGCCGGAAACGTGGGGTTGACCGGAACCACCGTCCGGCCGCTGCGCAGCACCGCGAGGTAGCTGACGTAGCTGGCCGCGGTCCTGGTCGCCGGTACGCCGATCCGGGCCCCCGGGTCGGACAGTTCGGCAAGCGGACCGGCCAGCGCGGCCGCGGCGTCGGCCAGCTGCCGGTAACTCAGCCGCTGCCCGTCGGCGACCAGCGCCAGGGCGTCCGGCTGCGCGGTGGCGGCCCGATCGAACCAGCCGGCGAGGGTGACCGGATCAGACATGGTTGACCCCCGCGTCCATCAGCACCAGGCTGCCGTCGGCCTGGTCCAGCCGGTCGTTGCTGAAGTTCAGCGGCGCCGACCGCAGGTCTCGCCAGGCCCGTTCCAGTGCCAGCGGCGAGTCGGTCATGTAGCCGAACCGCATGCCGACCAGTTCGATCAGCTCGTCCACCAGCAGCCGGGTCTGCTCGGAGGCGAAGATCTTCAGGCCGTTCACCAGCAGTTGCCCGGCCATCGTGGTCAACGATTCCGGAGCGCGGCGGTACTGCTCGACCGCGGTGCTCAGCATGCTGTGCACGGCGTCCGAACGCAGCCGGATCCGGGACAGCCGCTGCCGTTGCACGTCGGACAGGCTGCTGCCGCCGCCGCGCAACTGCTTGACGGTCCGGGACAGCGCACCGTCCGCGCAACCCAGCCAGCCGGCGGCCCAGCCGATGTGACCGACCGGCGCGAAGGTTTCCACCACGATCTCGCGGAATCGTCCGTCGGTGCCGACCAACTGCCGTACCGGAACCGAGCCGGTCAGCTGCAGCGGTCCACTGGCGGTCGCTCGCATACCGGCGGGGTTCCAGCCACCCCGAGGTTGCACCGTCAGCTGCTCGCGGTCGGCATAGACCAGCGACACATCGCTGTCCTTGGTGGCGTTCGGCGACTGCAGTGAGATCAGGAAGCCGTCGGCGACCATGCCGCCGGTGCAGACCGGCGCGAAGCGGTCGATCACCAGCTGGCCGGCCGCCAACTCCGAGGATGCGCCGGAGGTAAGCAGATGGCCGCCGGTCTTCAGCTCGGTGGTGACCGAGGCCAGGTAGAGCTCACCGGCGGCGATCCGCGGCAACAGCTGCCGGCGCAGTTCCGGCGAGCCATGCCGGACGATAGCCGCGGTCTGTTGGCAGTGCATCGCGAAGATCATCGCCACCGAGCTGCAGCGTCGGGCCAGCGTGTAGGTGATGTCGGCCATCTCGCGCACCGTGCCACCCGGGCCGCCGTACTCGGCCGGCACCAGGCAGCCGAGCAGGCCGGTTTCCCGCATCCGATCCAGCACCTCGGCCGGGAAGCGAGCCTGTCGGTCGTTCTCCTCGGCGTGCGACTCGGCCAGCTCGGCCACCTCGGCCAGCTTGATCTGCTGGTTCTGCTTGGCCGCGTCGGTCACCTCGGTCACCGGCACGGGTGTCGCCTCGGTCGTCGTCATGATGCGATCGCCTCCTCGGAGTGGGCGTGCAGGAAGAGTTCGGTGAGTGCCCGGATCGAACACAACCGCTCGGCCGACAGCTCGGCCGCGGGCACCTCCACCTCCAGCGCGATCTCGAGACGCTCCAGGATGTCGACGGCGGCGAAGGAGGAGAAGGCGCGCATCGTACGCAGATCCTCAGCTGCCGGGACCGATTCCAGCTGCAGCCGCTGGCAGACCACCTCGCTGACCAGTCGCTCGATATCGGCGCGGGATCGTCCGGCCATCAGTTGCTCCAATCCGAGAGGGTTTCCTGCTGCAGCCAAGGCGAGGTGCCACCGATGCCGGCCAGTGCCTCGTCCAGCCAGCGCAGCCGGTCCTGGACATGCGGCAGCCGGGTGGGGTCGGTCGCGGCCAGCGCGGCCAGCTGCTCGTCCTCGCTGTCACCGATGAAGCCGGTGGTGGCGATCTTGAAGGCGAGCCGCCCGGGGTCGTCGCCGAGATGGTGACCGGCGAGCACCGCGACGCCATAGTCGTCCAGCAGCCGCTGGGCCAGCGAGGCCGAGTCCAGCGCGCCGTGCCGGGCGAAAGCCGAGCGCCGTTCGGAGAAATCGGCGTAGACGTAGAAGGCGCCGCTAGGTCGGCGAATGGCCGCGCCGTGCGCCCGGCACACCTGGTAGCACGCGTCAGCCAGGCCGGCGTGCAGCCGCCGGCTCTGCCACAGCCGTTCCGCGATGGCCGGCGGCTCGGCGAAGGCATAGGCCGCAGCCTCCTGCATCGGCGCGGCCATCGTGGACCACAGGTCACTGGCGATGGCCAGCACCCGGCCGCGCAACCCACTGCCGAAGCTGCCGGCCGGGAACCGGGCGGTGCCGATCCGCCAGCCGCCGATGGCCAGGCTCTTCGACAGCCCGGTGCAGATCACCGTCCGATCGGGCAGCAGCTCGGCCGGGCTAACGTACGGCTCAGCATCATGCTGCAGGTCGCGGTAGATCTCATCGGAGATCACTGCCAGTCCGGCGTCGGAGGCTATCGCGCACAATTGGGCGAGCACCGAACGCGGCGCGATGCTGCCGGTCGGGTTGTCCGGCGAGTTGACGATCACCGCGGCCGGGCGCCGGCCTCGTTGCCGGTCTTGCCTTATCCGCTCACGCAGCAGTTCCGGCTCCGGCAACCCGCCGTAGCGTTCGCCGATGGGCACCGCGATCGGGGTGCGGCCGGCCAGCCTGATCTGCGGCGCGTAGCTGTTCCAGGCCGGAGCGGGCAGGTACACGTCACCGTCGAGCGCGGCGATCGTCGCGAACAACAGTGGCTTGCTGCCCGGTGCCAACACCACATCGGCCGGATCGGTGCCGAGCCCACGCCGCTGGAAGTAGCCGGCGACCGCCGTGCGGGCCGCTTCGGTGCCGGCCACCGGCGAGTAGCTGGCCTGCGGGGCCGCGTCGGCGAGCACCCTGGCCAGCTCGGGCAGCAGCGGCAGCCGCGCCTCGCCGAAGCCGAGGTGCAGGGTGGGTAGGCCACGGCGACGCCGGTCGGCGACCAGTTCGTTCAGCAGCAGGTTCGGCGACATCCCGATACCCACGTACGATTCCGGGTTCAGCGCTGCGACGTTCTGCGTTGGGGCGATGGTCATATCGCGGCCTTCGCGGTGAGCCGCAGTCGCCGGTCGCCACTTTCCAGGGCGGCGAGCACGCGGTCGGGCGCCTCGAACGAGTCGAGTTCGGTCAGCCAGCTCGCCTGCGGGCTGCAGCGGGCGGTGAAGGGCTGCCCGACGATGCCCGGGTCGCGGGCCTGCAGGAAGCGTAGGAACAGCCGCTGTGAGGATCTGCTGCGGTAGCTGCCGTCCACCACCACCTTGCCGGGTGTCGCCGACATCACCGGGCCGCGCACGGTGCGGGCCAGCCCGGGCAGTTCCCGGTAGGCGTCCTGGAAGATCTGCACGGCGCGGGTCAGCGGCACCTTGAAGTAGTCGTGCGGGCCGGTATCCCGTTCGACGAACATGTAATACGGAACCGCGCCGAGCAGCGTCTCGCGCCGCCAGAGATCGGTCCACACCCCGGGATCGTCGTTGACCCGCGCGATCAGCGGTGCCTGACAGAAGATCTGCGCGCCGGTGTCGCGGATCCGCCGGATGGCCTCGATGGTGAGCGGTTGGTCTATCTCGCGCGGATGGCTGAAGTGCGCCATCACCGCGCAGGTCCGCCCGGAGGCCACGATCCGTTCGAACAGCCTGAGCAAATCGGCCGAATCCTGATCGCCGACGTAGCGGTCCGGCCAGTAGGTGAGCGACTTGGTGCCGAATCGGACCGTGCGTACCGAGTCCACCGTGAGCAACGGCTCGACGTGAGCGGTCAGCCGTGCGGTGCTCATGATCAGCGGGTCGCCGCCGGTCACCAGCACATCGGTGATATCCGGATGACCGCCGAGGTAGCGGATCAACTGGCTCGGATCGGGGGTTGCGAACTTCAGGTCCGGATCCCCGACGAACTGTGCCCAGCGGAAGCAGTATGTGCAGTAGGCATGGCAGGTCTGTCCCTGCGCGGGGAAGTACAGCACCGTTTCCCGGTACTTGTGCTGCAGACCGGGGATGGGCGTGTCCGAGTCGGCTTCCACCGGCACGTTCAGATCCATCTGACCGGACGGATGCGGATTGAGGTCACGCCGGATCGCCGTGGTCAGGCGCCTGGTCTCGTCCCGGGGCCAGCCGCGCCGGCCGAGTGAGCGCAACTTGGCCGTGGTGTGCTCGGCCAGCATCCCGGCCTGCGGGAATAGCAGTTGGAACATCGGATCATCGGGGATGTTGTCCCAGTCGACGAGGTTGTCGAGCACGTGATCGTTCACCCGGAACGGCAGCACGTGCGCGATCGCGTCGATCGACTCCACCACGTCGGAGGACAAGCCGTACCGCTGACCGATGGTCGGCAGGTGACGCGGGCCGTACGCGCGATAGCGATTGGTTTCCTCCGTCTTTGCAAGTGCAGTCACCAAAGTTCTCCTCACAGCGACCTTGATTGGCAGGTGGAGTGAAGTCCCGCATCGAACGTCGTTTCGTTCTCGACTCCCTTGATTCGAGTCAAGCACGCTGGCTGGCGCAGGAGAAGAATCGCCTGATAGCGCTCGGCAATCCGGCTATCGAAGATTTCTATGGATACTTCGGGGCGTCATGGGGCAGGCATTACACGCCGTTGGCGCGGCGATTCTGCGATACCCCTTCGCCGGCGAGATGGCTCGTACGGCTGGAGGTCAGGCCTCGAGCAGCGTGCGCCGCTGCGCGACGAACTCCGCGACCGCCGAGCAGAATGAGCCGCATTCGTCGTCGCCGATCTCCAGGCTGAGCGCGATCATGCCGCGCCGAGCGAGGTAAAAGCCACGGTCGATCATCTCGAGGTGGAACAGCTCGCGCAGTTCCGCTGCTGGCCGGATGTCCCGGGCCGCGCGGATCGGTTGTGTCTGGAAGTGTGCCGTGAGCAGGCTGCCCATCCCGGTCCAGCACAGCTGGACACCGGCCTCGACACCGATGACGTTGAGGTCGTGCCGCAACCGCTCGCCACGCCGGAACAGCGCGTCACTGGCCTCGGCGGTGAACAGCCGGCTCAGCCCGGCATGGCCGGCCGCCATGCTGAGCACGTTGTTGTTGAACGTCCCGGCGTGCGGTACGGCGGCTGGACTGCGTGGGTCGTATCTCGACATCAGCTCCCGCCGGCCACCGAACGCGCCGAAGGTCATGCCGCCGCCCAGGTACTTGCCGAGCGTCGTCAGATCCGGCGTGATGCCGAGTCGGTGCTGCAGGCCGCCGGCCGACATCCGTGACGTCATGACCTCGTCGAAGATCAGCACGGCGCCGGTGTCGTGCGCGCCGCGGCGCAGTAGCTGGAGGAATTCCGGATCCGCCGGCACGCAGCCACCGCTGCCCAGCATCGGCTCGACCAGGATCGCAGCGAGATCCTCGGCGTGCTGCTTGATCAGCTGCTCGGTGCCCGCGAGGTCGTTGTAGGTGCCGAGGATCCACTGGTGCGGGACGTTGATCGGGATGCCGCCACCGCCGAAGGAGAGCACCGAGCCGTGGTAGGCGCCGTCGAACACGAGCACCGATCGGCGACCGGTGTGCTCGGTGGCGGTGGCCAACGCGAGCAGGTTGGCCTCGGTGCCGGAGTTGGTGAAGCGGACGAGTTCCAGGGACGGGAACCGGGCGCAGAGCAACTGGGCGAGCGCTGACTCCTTGGCACCGGGAGCACCGAGGTTCCAGCCGTTGTCGAGTGCGGCGTCGATGGCCTGCCGGATGATCGGATGGTTGTGCCCGTACAGCCCAGCGGTGTACTCGCCAAGCAGATCAACGTAGCTGTGACCGTCGAGATCGGTCATCCGGCAGCCGGCGCCGCCGGTCATGGTCAGCGGGAACGGCGTGAAGAACAGGGTGCTCCGGGTATTGCCGCCGGGCATCGCGCGGGCTGCCTCGGCATCGGCCGCCTGGCTGGCCGGATTCTTGTCGACATAGCGCTGCCTGGCCTGCGCGAGTGCCGTGTCTATCGCTGAGGTGTCCATCGCTGACCACGATAGGGCCGGTTGTCGGCGTTCGAAGTCAAGCAAGGTGGGCCTACCGGAATAGATGCTCCTCGTATTGCCCCGTCGGCTCGTCTTACATTTTGTGACACAATTGCGGAATGGCTGACACGATCACCTTCCGGCCCGACGAGGACGCCGCGCGGGCGTTGGAGGTACTGACCAGAGACGGCACGTCGGTCTCGACCGCGGTACGCGCTGCCCTGATCGACGCCGCCCGGCACCGGGCAGCGGCATCCTTGCGCGCTGAAGCCGAAGCACTCGCCGCGGATGAGCAAGACCGGGCAGAAGTGGCACAGGTGCTGCGCGACATGGAGACACTGCGTGCGTGGTGAGGTGTATCGACTACGTGCTCCGCGTGAAGCCCGCAGCCATGCGCAAGCCGGTTCGCGGTATGCCGTCGTGGTGCAGTCCGATGAATTGCCGCTGTCGACATGGTTGGTAGCGCCGACCTCTATTTCCGCGCGGGCGGCGAGCTTCCGCCCCGAGGTTGAGATCGCCGGCCGTACGACCCGAGTACTGGTCGAACAGACGGCGGCCCTCGACCCGACTCGCCTCGGTGAGCGCGCAGGGCTACTGACCTTCGAAGAACTTCGTCGCGTAGACGCGGCGCTTCGGCTCGTCATAAACCTCTAGCGGCGTGAGAGCAACCGAGCTACGGCCTGCGGAGCGGCTTAATCGAGGTAGTCGCGCAGCACCTGGGAACGGGACGGGTGACGCAGCTTCGACATGGTCTTGGACTCGATCTGCCGGATCCGCTCGCGGGTGACGCCGTAGACCTGGCCGATCTCGTCCAGGGTGCGCGGCTGGCCGTCGGTGAGGCCGAAGCGCAGCTTGACCACGCCGGCCTCACGCTCGGACAGCGTGTGCAGCACCGACTGGAGCTGGTCCTGCAGCAGCGTGAACGAAACAGCGTCGACCGCCACGACGGCTTCGGAGTCTTCGATGAAATCACCGAGTTGGCTGTCGCCCTCGTCGCCGATGGTCTGGTCCAGGCTGATCGGCTCCCGGGCGTACTGCTGGATCTCCAGCACCTTGTCCGGGGTGATGTCCATTTCCTTGGCGAGCTCTTCCGGGGTGGGCTCGCGGCCCAGGTCCTGCAGCAGCTCACGCTGGATCCGGCCGAGCTTGTTGATCACCTCGACCATGTGCACCGGAATCCGGATGGTGCGGGCCTGGTCGGCCATCGCCCGGGTGATCGCCTGCCGGATCCACCAGGTGGCGTAGGTGGAGAACTTATAGCCCTTGGTGTAGTCGAACTTCTCCACCGCGCGGATCAGGCCCAGGTTGCCCTCCTGGATCAGATCCAGGAAGGCCATGCCGCGGCCGGTGTAGCGCTTGGCCAGCGAGACCACCAGCCGCAGGTTGGCCTCCAGCAGGTGGTTCTTGGCGCGCTCACCGTCTCGGATGATCCAGCCGAGGTCGCGTCGTTCCTGCAGCGGCAGCTTCTCACCGGACAGTTCCAGTTGACGCAGCCGCTCGGCGGCGTACAGGCCGGCCTCGATCCGCTTGGCCAGGTCGACCTCTTCCTCGGCGTTGAGCAGCGCCACCTTGCCGATCTGCTTGAGATAGGCCCGCACCGAGTCGGCGGAGGCCGTCATCTCGGCGTCCTTGCGGGCCTGCCGCAGCGCCTCGGACTCCTCCTCGTCCCAGGTGAACTCGGCCGCCTCGCCCTCGGCCTCGGCGACGTCCGGCGCCTCCTCGGTCTCGGCGTCGGCCTCCACGTCCACCGCGTCGACGGTGATGTCCTCCAGGTCGACGTCCTCGGGAAGATCGACCGGATCGACCGGATCGGCCGCGTCCAAGTCCTCGGGCAGCTCCGCGTCCGGCGTCTCGGGCGCCTTCTTCGCGGGTGCCTTCTTGGCCGCCGCCTTCTTCGTGGCCTTCTTGGCGGGAGCCTTGGCCGGGCCGTCGACCGGAGCGCTCACCGCCCGGCTCGCCGTTGCCGCCGCACTGACCTTGGCTCGCCCAGATTCATCAAGCTCGGAGGTCTCGCTGGAAGCGCTGGAAGTCACGTACGCCCTCTCATGCCGCTCGCCGCACACGACATGGCGCGAAACCCGGGGACGGGTCCGCCGTGCGCGTCACAGTGTTGTCTCAAGGCCAGCTAGTCCGGGGTTCACCGGCGGTCGATCCCTGCCAGACCGCGGTGCCTTCGTCAGCGCCGTACCCGTACCCGTGCCATTGTAATCACGCTTCGGCCACCGGGTGCCGCATCCGCCAGCCGTCCCTCGGCAGCCGTGTCAGCGAGTGGCCGGCCGCCCTATCGCTCGGCGGCGGCCATGGCCGCACCGACGATCCCGGCGTTGTTCAGCAACTGAGCCGGCCGGACGGGCGTATGCAGTTGCAGTTGTGGCACCCACCGGTCGGCGTCCTTGCTGACCCCGCCACCGACGATGAACAGGTCGGGGGAGAACAGCTTCTCCACGTGGGACATGTAGGCCTGCACCCGCTTGGCCCACTGCTTGTAGGACATCTTCTGCTTGTCCTTGACCGAGGCAGCGGCGCGGGACTCGGCATCGTGGCCGTCCAGCTCCAGATGCCCCAGCTCGGAGTTCGGCACCAGGTGGCCGTCGATGAACAGCCCGCTGCCGATGCCGGTGCCGAAGGTGAGCAGGATGACGACGCCCGGCACACCCTTGGCCGCGCCGAACCGCACCTCGGCCAGGCCGGCGGCGTCGGCATCGTTGAGCACGGTCACGTCCAGCCCGGTCGCCTTGGAGAACACCGCGTCGACGTCGGTGCCGATCCAGGATGCGTCCACGTTGGCGGCCGACAGCGCCACGCCGCTCTTGATCACCGCCGGAAAGGTGGCACCCACCGGGCCGGCCCAGCCCGCCCGGCTGACCAGTTCCACCACCACGTCGGCGACGTTGTGCGGGGTGGACGGCCGCGGGGTGGCGATCCGGACCCGCGGGGTGCGCAGCTCACCGGTCCGGGTGTCGACGATCGCGCCCTTGATGCCACTGCCGCCGATGTCGACCCCGAAGGCGGCCTCGGGCTGGCTGGCGGTTCCTGCTGGCGCGGTCATCGATCCTCCGCTGACTAGGTTGGTGCTGGCAACCATATCGGCAGGTGGCAGGGCAGGGAGATGTCAGATGACCGACGGTAACCGGCCGCGCCATGCCGCGAAGGTCGAGCCGGCTTCAGAAGTTGGGTCGGCTCCGGAAGCCGAGCCGGCTTCAGAAGTTGGGCCGGCTCCGGAAGCCGAGCAGGTTCCAGCGATCGAGCCGGCGGAACTGACCGAGCTGGCAGCCGAGTTGGCCCGCCGGGCTGGCGCGCTGGCGCTGCGGCGCCGCGAACAGGGCCTGTCGGTGGCCACCAAGTCCTCGGCCACCGACCTGGTCACCGATGCCGACCGGGCGGTGGAGGAGATGCTGCGCGCCGAACTGGCCGCGCGCCGGCCGGACGACGCGGTGCTGGGCGAGGAGGGCGGCGCGTCCGCCGGCCGGCCCGACGCCCGGGTCCGCTGGCTGATCGACCCGATCGACGGCACCGTCAACTTCCTGCTCGGGCTGCCGCAGTACGCGGTCTCCATCGCCGCCCAACTGGACGGCCGGACGGTGGCGGCCTGCGTGCTGAACCCGGTATCCGGCGAGTTGTTCCGGGCCACTCGGGGGGCCGGCGCCTTTCTGGGCGAGCAGCGACTGACCGGGCCACGGGCGGTACCGCTGGCCGAGGCGGTGCTGGCCACGGGTTTCGCGTACGACCCAGCGCTGCGGGCCCGACAGGCCCAGCTCGCGGCCAAGGTGCTCGGCAGGGTGGGCAACCTGCGCCGGCTCGGCTCGGCCGCGCTGGATCTGTGCTTCCTGGCCGCCGGCCGGCTGGATCTGTACTACGAGGGTCCGCTGGGGGAGTGGGACTACGCCGCCGGTCTGCTGATCGCCCAGGAGGCCGGCGCGGCAACCTCCGGCCTCGCCGGCCGGCCGGCCGGTGCGAAGCTGGTGGCGGCCGCCAATCCCGCGGTGGCCGGCGAATTCTTCGCACTGCTGGAGGAACTGGGCGTCGCCGATTAGTTGCCGATCAGTTGCCGATTAGTTTCAGCAGGGCTTCTTGGCCTTGGCGATCGCCTTGTTCACCGTCGTCTGCGGGGCCAGCGACTTGAACCCGCTACCGAGCACCAGGTCGACGGTGGCACCGGAGAGGTTGCCGGCAACCAGTCGGGCACCCGGCACGTAGAAGCTGAGCAGGGTGGCGCTGGCGCGGCCGGCGCTGCTGAATTGGATCTCGCCGACCCCGGGCAGGATGCTCGGCGCGTTGGTCGGCGTGCCCGTCCGGAAACCACGCGCCTTCAGCTGATTGCTCACCTGGGCGGCCAACTGATCCCGATTCGCGCCATTGAGCACGATCACCTGGACCGAGGTGGCCGGAGGCAACCGGACCGTCCTGCCCGGCGAACAGCTCAGCGGCGCGGCCGAGTTGCTCGGCGGCGAGGTGGTGGACGAGGCGTCCGGTCGGTGCAGCACCCGCCACCAGACGATGGCTGTCAAAACGCTGAGTACCAGCAGGAACGCCAACGCAGGCAACGGACGACGCGCAGTGGAAACAGACATGTTGGCTCGTTATCCTCCTCTCCTGCGCGTTCGGCTGGCGGGGGTCAGCCTAACCGGGGACGGTGCGGGAATGGTGAGGCGTGTCCGGTCGTTGGAGGGCAGGCGGAACGCGGTACGGTTCCGCCCGCCGCGGTCGCTACGCAACAGCCGAGGACCGTCGGAGGCAGCGAACCGGACACGTTCGGCTTTGCGATCGACCGAGGAGTGACAGCTAGATGGCTACTGATTACGACGCCCCCCGCCGGGGGGATGTTGACGAACTGAACGAGGACTCACTCGAGGAACTGAAGGCCCGCCGTGCCGAGGCACAGTCCGGGAGCATCGACGTGGACGAGGCCGAACTGGCCGAGTCTCTGGAGTTGCCCGGCGCGGATCTGTCCAGCATGTCCGGTGAGGAGTTAACCGTCAGGGTGCTGCCGAAGCAGGACGACGAGTTCACCTGCTCAAGCTGCTTCCTGGTGCACCACCGCAGCCGGCTGGCCCGGGAGAAGAACGGCCAGCTGATCTGCCGGGACTGCGCCTGAGCCTGGCGACGGACGAGGCCAGCGGTACTGGCTGGCCTCGGCATGCCATCGGTGGGGCGAGTTCCACTCCGGCTGCCGCGGTGGTTGAACCCCTCCGGCTGCCGGGGTGGTGAACCCGATGGCACAGTGAATGGATGCCGCACGACGAGATTGCCGAACTGGTGGCCCGCGCCGCGGGGCCGGCCACATCCGAGACCGGCGAACGTTCCGGTCGCCAGCGGGCGCTGGCCGCGCTGATCCCGGTGCTGACCCGAAGCGCCCGGGCCTCCGGCCTGCGGGCGGTGACGGCCGGGCGCTGGCTGGTCGACCTGGTGGTGGAGATCGCACCCCGGCTGCCGGTACGAGACGCCAAGACCCTGCGCGAACAGCATGTCGGGCTGACCGACATCGAGATCGCCGAACGACTGGTGAAGACCGCCACTCGTACCACTGCCGCGCTCGGCGCCGCGGCGGGCGGGTTGTCCACGGTTGAGTTCCTGGCCCCACCGGCGCTGCTCGCCGCGCCGGTCCAACTGGCCGCCGAGATGCTCACCGTCACCGCGGTGGAGCTGAAGATGGTGGCCGAACTGCACGAAATACTCGGCTATCCGGCGCGTGGCACCACCGGCGAGCGGGCCAGCCTGTACCTGATGTCCTGGGTACGCCGCCGTGCCGTCGGCGACGCGGTGGGCAAGGCGGGCATCGGGGCCGTGCTGGGCGCTTCGGCCAAGCGCGAGCTGCGCAGCCGGTTGCTGCGCAAGGTGGGCCGCTCGACCACCAGCCTCGCACCGTTCCTGGCCGGCGCGGTGGCTGGTGCCGAGGTGAACCGGCGGGCCACCCGGCAGCTCGGCGACACCCTGCTGGCCGAGCTGCGTGGCCGGGCCGAGGACCGCTGGTTCCACCGGGTCTGACCGGGTTCGGCATGAGCTACGAACAGGCCGGACGCCCTTCCGGCTAGGGCTGCGCAAACCAGGCCGGACGCCCTTCCGCTTTAGCTTGCCAACCAAGCCGGACGCCCTTCCGGCTAGCTAGATTCCGCCCACCAGGCCGCCGTCCAGCACCAGGGTCTGGCCGGTGACCCAGGCCGCGTCCGCGGACGCCAGGTAGGCCACCGCGGCGGCCACGTCGGCCGGCTCACCGAGCCGCTTGAGCAGGTAGCGCTCGGCGGCCGCCGCCTCGTCGGCGGCGTACAGCGCCTCGGCGAACCGGGTCTTGACCACGGCGGGCGCCACCGCGTTCACCCGGATGCTCGGCGCGAGTTCGGCCGCCAGCTGCCGGGTCAGGTTGATCATCGCGGCCTTGCTGACCCCGTAGAAGCCGATGCCCGGGGACGCGGCCAGCCCGGCGATCGAGGCGACGTTCACGATCGCCCCACCGTGCTCGGTCAACCAGGCCTGGCAGGCCAACCTGGGCCAGGCCAGGGTGGCCAGCACGTTGACCTCGAGGATCTTGCGGGCGGCCGAGTCCTCGAGCTCCAGCAGCGATCCGTACGCCGGGTTGATGCCGGCGTTGTTGACCAGCACGTCCAGCCGGCCGAAGGCGCTCAGCGTGTCGTCGATCGCCTGCTCGCGATGCCGTGGGTCGTCACTGCCGCCGGCCGCCCAGATGGCCACGTCGGGGCCGCCGAGCTCGGCGGCCGCCTGCTCCAGCGCTTCGGCCTTGCGCGCGGTAATGCATACCCGCGCACCCTCGGCCACCAGTCGTTGTGCGATGGCCAGGCCGATACCCCGGCTGGCTCCGGTGACCAGCGCTACCTGGCCGGCGAAACGTTCCTGCGGCAACTGCCTTACCCCTTCTCTGCAGCGGAGCTGGTTCAGCGGGCAGCCATCCGGGCCGCCTCGATCGCGGTCAGCAGCCGGTCCGGATGGCGGCTGGACAGTACCCAGTACGGCTCGCGTAACCGACCGGTTGGACCATCGTCCGGCAGCGCGGTGGTTTCGTCCCGTTCATCGTCCGGCAGCGCGGCGGCTTCGACCGGTCTAACGGAGGAGGCTCGAGCGGCTGCCGACCCGGTCAGCACCAGCTGTACGCCCGGACCGATCCAGGGTCGGATGTAGGTGAAGGCGAGCGGATCCCCGTGCCGTCCGACCAGCCTGCGCAGCTGGGCGGAGCCAAGCCCGAACGTCTGGTCGATCTCGGCGACGCCCAGGCTGCGGGTGCCGGCGAATACTCGACCGTCGAGCACTCGGACGGTGCTCGAGGAGATTCGCCAGACCACCACGACCGCGACCAGGACCGAAACCAGTATCGGCACGCCGACCAGGAACTGCGGCATCACGAAGTCGAACTCGGCGCCGAGCAGCACGCCGACCAGGATGCCGATCGGATACCACCACCAAGGGGTGCGCAGCCGCTCCCGGTACTCGGCGCCGGTGTCGGCGTCGATGCCCCGGCGGGGGGCGGGCTCAGTCACCGGACGAGGGTAGCCTTTGCCCCTGTGACTGATGCGGCGGTGACCGATCCGCACCCGGCCGGTGCGGCTAGCGTGCGGATACAGGTCCGCCGGCTGCATCCGGCCGCCCCGCTGCCGCGCTACGCGCTGCCCGGCGATGCCGGCGCGGACCTGGTCACCACCGTCGACGTCCGGCTGGCACCCGGCGAGCGGGCGCTGCTGCCGACCGGCCTCGCGATCGCCCTGCCACCCGGCTACGCCGGCTTCGTGCATCCTCGCTCGGGCCTGGCGATCCGCGCCGGCCTCGGCATGGTCAATGCGCCGGGAACCATCGACGCCGGCTACCGGGGTGAGATCAAGGTGATCGTGATCAATCACGATCGACACGGCATGATCGAATTGCGGGCCGGTGACCGGATCGCGCAATTGGTGATTCAGCGGGTGGAGCAGGCTAGCTTCGAGTTGGTGGACGAGTTGCCCGAGTCGATCCGTGGCTCAGGCGGCCATGGATCCACCGGTGGCGCGGCGGCACTCGTCGGGTCACCGAGCGAAGTCGAAGGAGACGATCGGTAATGGCGCTGCGGCGCAAGGAGAAGCGGACCGAACGGTCCAAGCTCGATGCCACCCCGCCATGGGACACCAAGCGGCATCACGAGTCGGTGGTGACCACCGGCCCGTACGACGTGGTGGACGCACCGTCCGACGGGGTGCAGCGGCTGGATCTCGGTGCCCTGCAGATTCCGGCCGAGAGCGGGTTGGAGATCCGGGTCGAGGTGGCCGAGCAGGGTCAGGTGGCCGGTGTCACGCTGCTGAACGACGTTGGTCAGATGCAGCTGGGGGTGTTCGCCGCGCCGCGCAAGGAAGGCATCTGGGACGAGGTACGCGGTGAGATCAAGGCCTCCATCTCGCAGCAGGGCGGCACCGTCAACGAGCAGGACGGCGAGTTCGGCACCGAGCTGACCGGCAAGCTGCCGGCGCCCAACGGGTTCACCCCGGTCCGGTTCGTCGGCGTGGACGGACCGCGCTGGTTCCTGCGCGCAATGCTGGCGGGCGCGCCGGCGCTGGAGGACGCGCAGGCCAAGCCGTTCCTGGACACCTTCCGGGCGGTGGTGGTGGTGCGCGGCAGCGAGCCGCTGCCGGTCCGCGAGCCGGTCCCGCTGCAGCTGCCGCGGGAGGCCGCCGAGCAGGTCGCGGCGGCTGCCGAACAGGCCGAACAGGATGCTGGCCAGGCGCCTGGGGAGCGGGATTGAGATGAGCTCACCGGTGACCGACGAGCTTCGCGAACGGACCCGGCAGCAACTGCTGGACTCGTTCGGCGGCTGGTCGGGCACGGTGATCAGCGCGCTGCCGCTGGTGGTGTTCGTCGCGGTGAACGCGACCGCCGGACTGTGGCCGGCGATCTGGGCCGCGGTGGGCATGGCCGTGCTGCTGGCCTGCTACCGGCTGGTCCGGCGGCAGTCCGTGCAGCAGGCGGCGACCGGCTTGTTCAGCGTGCTGGTTGCCGCCGCCATCGCCGGACACACCGGCCAGGCCAGGGGATTCTTCCTGCTCGGCATCGCCGGCTCGATCCTCTACGGTGCGATCTTCGCGATCACCTTGATCATCCGCCGACCACTGGTGGGGCTGCTCTGGGAGTTCCTGGATCCGGCCCCGCTGCCGGAGGGCCAGAGCTGGTATCGGGTCGATTTCCTGCGCCGGGCCTATGACTTGGCGACCCTGGCCGCACTGGCCATGTTCGCGGCCAGGGCGGTGGTGCAGCTCAGCCTGTTCCGGGACAACCGAACCGGCTGGCTGGCGGTGACCAGGATCGTGATGGGGTTCCCGCTGTACCTGGCGGTGCTCGCCTTCGGCTTCTGGGTGGTCCGCCGGGCCAGGCAGCGGATACCCACTCCGGCACCGACCGAGGAGCCGGCACCCGCCGAGGAGCTGGCACCGGCCCAGGAATTGGTACCGGCCGAGGAATTGGCACCGGAGGAGTTGACACCGGCGGAGGAGCCGGCGAGGCTGGCGGGGGAGCCGACGGTGGACGGCGATCCCGAGACGGACGACCCGCATGCCACAGGCCGGTCCGGACCGGCATAACGCATGCCGGTCGCGGCGCGGCAACGGTCGCCGCGCGGCCGGTAGGACTACGCCGCAGCCGCAGCCGGGCTCAGGCGGCGCAGACGGCCGACCGGATGGCCGGCTCGGCCTCCGGCATCGCCACGAACAACAGTTCGTCGCCGGGCTCCATCGGCTCGTCCGGCGTCGGTGTGATGACCCGGTGGTTGCGGATGATGGCGACCATCGCGGCGTCCGGCGGCAGCTTCAGATCCCGCACCGGGACCCCGGTGCACGGCGCGCCTGGCGGCAGCGTCACCTCGATCAGATTGGCCTCGCCCTGGCGCAGCGAGAACAGCCGCACCACGTCACCCACCGACACCGCCTCCTCGACCAGGGCGGCCAGCACCCGCGGCGTGGACACCGCGACGTCGACCCCCCAGGCCTCGGTGAACAGCCACTCGTTGGCCGGATGGTTGATCCGGGCGACCACCCGGCGCACCGAGAACTCGGTCTTGGCCAGCAGGGAGACGACCAGGTTGACCTTGTCGTCGCCGGTGGCGCCGATCACCACCTCGCACTCTTCGAGCTTGGCGTCCTCCAGGCTGGACAGCTCGCACGCGTCGGCGTGCAGCCACTCGGCCTCCGGGATCCGCTCGGTACGTACCTTGCGAGCGTCCTTGTCGATCAACAGCACGGTGTGGCCGTTGACGATCAGCTCCCGAGCGATCGATCGGCCGACCGCGCCGGCTCCGGCGATAGCTATCCGCATCAGCGCTGCCCTCCTATCGGGCCCTCCGAGGCGGCGGACCGGACGATGTCGGTGAGGTCGTCGGTGACTGTGACGTGCAACTCGTCCCCGTGCTGGATGACACCCTGCGAGTTGGGCAGTTCACCCTTGCCGAATCGGCTGATCAGCGCCACCCGGCCACCGGTCGCGTGCTCGAACGCGCTGATCTTCTCACCGACCCAGCTCTCGGCCAAGATCACGTGCAACAGCACCACCTGCCCGGTCGGATCGCGCCACTCCTCATCGATGGTGCCACCCAAAATGTTCTTCAGCAGCCGATTCGCCGTCCAGGGCACGGTGGCGACGGTCGGAATGCCCAGCCGCTCGTACACCTCGGCGCGCAGCGGGTCATAGATCCGGGCGACCACGTGGCCCACTCCAAAGGTCTCCCGAGCCACCCGAGCGGCGATGATGTTGGAGTTGTCGCCGCTGGAGACCGCGGCGAACGCATCGGCGTTCTCGATGCCCGCGTCGACCAGGGTGTCGCGGTCGAAGCCGATCCCTGCGATGGTCTTACCGCCGAAGTTCGGGCCGAGCCGGCGGAACGCGGTCGGATCCTGATCGATGACCGCGACGCTGTGATTGAGCCGCTGCAGATGATGGGCCAGGGTCGAGCCAACCCGGCCGCATCCCATCACCACGATGTGCACACCCGGGACGCTACACACGTCGAACCGGGACCGTTCGGGGTATGCCTAGGCTGGTCCGGTGAAGCCCGCCGCCGAACCGTCCTGGCTGGGCCGGCGGCTGCGGCTGGCCGTCGGGCCGGTCGCGCACGGCGGCCACTGCGTGGCTCGGTACGAGGGCCGGGTGGTCTTCGTCCGGCATGCGTTGCCTGGTGAGACGGTGCTGGCCGAGGTGACCGAGGACCGGGGTGGCTCGTTCTGCCGGGCCGACGCGGTCGAGGTGCTGGCGGCCGCACCCGACCGGGTACCGCCGCCGTGCCGGTACGCCCATCCGGGTGGCTGCGGCGGCTGCGACTTCCAGCACGTCCGGCCGGACCGGCAGCGTGCGTTGAAGGCCGCGGTGGTGGCCGAGCAACTGTCCCGGCTGGCCGGCATCGACCGGCCGGTGACGGTCGAGGCGTTGGATCCGGACGATCTCGGCTGGCGCCGGCGAATCCGGTACGCGGTGGACCGTACCGGCCGGCCGGGCCTGCACCGGCACCGGTCCGAGGAACTGGTGCCGATCGAGCGTTGCCTGATCGGCGCGCCAGGTGTGGGCGATTCACCGGCGCTGGCCGAGCGGTGGCCCGGCCTGGCCGAGCTGGAGGTGGCGGTGGACGACGACGCGCAGACCGCGCTCGTCGGCCATCGCACGGTGCCGGTCCGGCGCGGCCGAGGAAGGTCGGGGAGAGGCCAGCGGCCCCGGGCGGGATCGACCGTCGAGCAGCTGGCCGGGCCGGAGCTACTGCGCTACCGGGTGGCCGGCCGGGAGTTCCGGCTGGAACCGGCCGGCTTCTGGCAGACCCATCCGGCCGCGGCCGAGACGTTCAGCCGGGTGGTGCGGGTCGCGGCCGACCTGCGGCCGGGCGAACGGGCACTGGATCTGTACGCCGGAGCCGGCCTGTTCACCGCGGCACTGGCCGAGGCGGTGGGCGGTACCGGTCGGGTGCTCGGTTTGGAAGGCAACGCGGCGGCGGTGGCGGCCGCGGCCGACAACCTGGCCGACCTGCCGTGGGCGGCCGTCGAGCGGCAGCCGATCGGCGAGGCGACGGTGCGGCAGGCCATGGCCGAGCTGAGCCCGCAGGTGGTGGTGCTGGACCCACCGCGTACCGGTGCCGGGCCGCGGGTGCTGGGCACGGTGCTGGACGGCCGGCCGCGCACGGTGATCTACGTGGCCTGCGATCCGGCCTCGCTGGCCCGCGACCTGCGGACCGCCCTCGACGCGGGGTGGCAGCTGGACGCGCTGACCGGTTATGACGCCTACCCGATGACCCACCACGTCGAATGCATCGCGGTGCTCCGGCCGAGCCGATGACACAGCGCGACAGTTGACAGCGAGCGCCGCGGTGGCGGGGATGAGGCATCCGGTCGGCTGCTGCCAGTAGGCTCTGCCTTGTGAGTTCGGTATTGAGTCAGGTCTCCTGCCCAGACGATCTCCGGCGACTGACCGCCGACCAGCTTGCGCTGCTGGCTACCGAGATCAGGGACTTCCTGGTCCGCAAGGTCTCCCGCACCGGGGGCCACCTCGGCCCGAACCTCGGCGCGGTCGAGCTGACGTTGGCACTGCACCGGGTATTCGACTCACCGAGCGAACCGATCCTGTTCGACACCGGCCACCAGAGCTACGTGCACAAGATCGTCACCGGTCGCCGCGACGACTTCGATGGCCTGCGCCAGTTCCGCGGGCTGTCCGGCTATCCGAGCCGGGCCGAGAGCCCGCACGACTGGATCGAGAATTCGCACGCCTCCACCGCACTGTCCTACGCGGACGGGCTGAGCAAGGCCTTCGACGTGCGTGCTGACCGGCGGCCGGTGGTGGCGGTGGTCGGCGACGGCGCGCTGACCGGCGGCATGTGCTGGGAGGCGCTGAACAACATCGCGGCCTCGGACCGGCCGGTGGTCATCGTGGTCAACGACAACGGCCGGTCCTACTCACCGACCATCGGCGGGCTGGCCGAACACCTGGCCGGCCTGCGGCTGCGGCCGGGCTACGAGCGGATGCTGCAGGGCGTCAAGGACACTCTCGGCCGTACCCCGCTGGTCGGCCCGCCGCTGTACGACGCACTGCACGGGCTCAAGCGCGGGGTCAAGGACTTGTTCTATCCGCAGGGCATGTTCGAGGACCTGGGCCTGAAGTACATCGGCCCGGTGGACGGCCACGACCTCGGCGCGCTGGAGAACGCGTTCGGGCTGGCCCGCAACTTCGGCGCCCCGGTGCTGGTGCACTGCGTTACCCGGAAGGGCTATGGCTATCCGCCGGCGGAGAACCACGAGGCGGACCGGATGCACGGCGGCGGGGCGTTCGATCCGGAGACCGGTGCGTCGCTGAGCAAGGGCGGCCCCAGCTGGTCGGGCGTGTTCGGCGAGGAGTTGGTCCGGATCGGTGCCGAGCGCGACGACGTGGTGGCGATCACCGCGGCGATGCTCAATCCGGTCGGTTTCGGCCCGTTCGCCGCGGCCTATCCGAACCGCTGCTTCGACGTCGGGATCGCCGAGCAGCACGCGCTGACCTCGGCGGCCGGCATGGCCGCAGCCGGCCTGCATCCGGTGATCGCGCTCTACGCCACCTTCCTGAACCGGGCGTTCGACCAGTTGCTGATGGATGTCGCGCTGCATCGGGCCGGCGTCACCGTGGTGCTCGACCGGGCCGGCATCACCGGCGAGGACGGTCCGAGCCACCACGGCATGTGGGATCTGGCCATGCTCGGCGTGGTGCCCGGCATCCACATCGCGGTGCCGCGGGACGCGAGCACGCTGCGCAGCGCGCTCGCCGGCTGCCTGGCGATCAACGACGCGCCGTCGGTGCTGCGTTATCCGAAGACCGCGCTCGGTGCCGACATCGCCGCGGTACGCACTCATGACGACATCGACGTGCTGGCCGAGCCGGGCCAAGGGGCGGTGGACGTGCTGCTGGTGTCGGTGGGTGCGATGGCCGCCGACGCGCTGGCGGCGGCAGCCCGGATCTCCGAGGCCGGCTACACGGTGCGGGTGGTCGACCCGCGCTGGGTGACGCCGGTACCGGACGGGTTGGCCGGGTTGGCACGCCAGGCAGCTGTGCTGGTGACCGTCGAGGATGGCGTCGTGGTCAACGGCGCCGGCTCCCGGTTCACCCAATTCCTTCGCGACCGCGAGATATTCGTTCATACTCGCGAGATCGGGATTCCGGTGGAATTCCTCGAGCACGGCAGTGTGCGCGAGGTGCGGGCGGCAATCGGGCTCAACCCACAGGGAATCTCCCGCCGGATCATCGAATTCGCGGCCGCCGTACTGGGCCGCGGCGAGGTGGCCGGCAGCGAGTTGGGGCATGACGAGACGGGCGATGAGAGCAATTCCAGCCATTCCAGTACGGGCAACGGAGGTGTCTTGACGGGGGCGCCGGAGGAGTCGGCGAATACCGACGAACGGTGATATTGACGCTTGTTCTACCTCACGACATTCAGGTCGTGAGAATGTGTTGCCGACCCATCGGCGGATCCGAGCTGGTTCGCCGATCCTGAGTGAAGGCGGAATCAGCGTGCGAGTACTGGTGGTAGAGGACGAGACCCAACTTGCCGATGCGGTGGCGCGTGGGCTCAGGCGTGAGGGAATGGCCGTCGACGTCGCCTACGACGGTGACGAGGGCTTCGGCAAGGCGACCACCACGCGTTACGACGTGGTGGTGCTGGACCGTGACCTGCCGGGCAAGAGCGGCGATGAGATCTGCCGGTCGTTGACCGACGAGGGGGTGCTGACCCGGGTCATCATGCTCACCGCGAGTGCCGCCATCGAGGACAAGGTGGAGGGCCTGGCGCTCGGTGCCGATGACTACCTGGCCAAGCCGTTCGCGTTCGCCGAGCTGGTGGCCCGGGTACGCGCGCTCGGCCGGCGGGCCACCCCGGCGGCACCGCCGGTGCTGCAGGCCGGTGACCTGGTGCTGGACCCGGCCAAGCGCACCGTCACCCGGTCCGGCCGCAATGTGGACCTCACCCGCAAGGAGTTCGGGGTGCTGGAGACGTTGCTCTCGGCGGCCGGCGTCGTTGTCTCCAGCGAGGAGTTGCTGGATCGGGTGTGGGACGAACACGCCGATCCCTTCACGACCACCGTTCGGGTGACGATGATGACGTTGCGACGCAAGCTCGGCGAGCCGCCGATCATCGAAACCGTGGTCGGCTCCGGCTACCGGGTCGACCCGTCGCTGATCACCGCCACCGACGATGGCGGCGGGAGTGGAGGTTCGACCGAGCAGTGAATGGCCGAGCAACGGTGACGACCAGGCTGTGACATGCGGGTAGAGGCAGTGGGAACCGGGCGGTGAGATTGGTGCAGCCGACCCTTCGTATCAGGATGGCCCTGCTGTACGGGGCGCTCGTCCTGCTGATCGGTGCCGCGCTGCTGGCTACCTCCTACATCCTGCTGGACCGGGCACTGACCCAGATCGCGCTGCCTCCCAATCCGGGCGACGTCACCATCATCGACAACACCACGCATACCCAGACGCTGTGGAACCCGTCCCATGCGCGTTCGGTGATGCGCACCGACGCGCTGCACTACCTGCTCAACAACGGCTTGCTGTACTTCGGCGTGATCGTGCTGATCGGCTCGATCGGCGGTTATCTGCTGGCCCGCCAGGCGCTGCGGCCGGTCGCCCGGATCACCCAGACCGCTCGCCAGCTGTCCACCCAGACGCTGAACGAGCGGATCGGGTTGGGTGGCCCGGACGACGAACTGCGCGAGCTCGCCGACACCTTCGACGACATGCTGGGCCGGTTGGATGCCGCGTTCGGCAGCCAACGCCGCTTCGTGGCCAATGCCAGCCACGAGTTGCGTACCCCGCTGGCGGTGATCCAGACCGAGCTGGACGTGACGCTGTCGGACCCGAACGCCGCCGCCGAGGAACTGCGCCGGATGGGCGAGGTGGTCCGCGACGCCACCAACCGGGCCCAGCGGCTGGTGGATGCGCTGCTGGCGCTGGCCCGGCTGCAGGGCCGGGAGGGCCAGGGTCTGGAGCTGTCCGAACCGGTGGTGCTGAACGAGCTGATCCCGAACGCGGTGGCCGCCGCGCAGGCCGAGGCGGTCGGCCGGGGCATCACCATCACCGCCGAGGGCGATCCGGTGAGCACCACGGGTGATCCGAGGCTGTTGGAGCGGGTGATCGGCAACCTCGTCGAGAACGGCGTCCGGTACAACGTGCCGGGTGGCTGGGTGAAGATCCAGACCGAATCCGAGGGTCTCGGGCAGTCCCGGATCTCCAAGATCATCGTCACCAACTCCGGCATCTCCGTGCAACCGGAGGAGGTGGAGGGGTTGTTCGACGCGTTCCGCCGGGGTGGCCGCGCCCGTACCGGCCAGCGCGGCGCCGGCCTCGGGCTGTCGATCGTGCGGGCCATCGTGGACGCCCACAACGGCTCGATCGAGGCCGCCGCCCTGCCGGCCGGCGGCCTGCAGGTGGCGATCTCGCTACCGGCCACGGCCACCCAGGCCGCCTCGCTGATCAGCTAGCGTGACCGCGCCGTCCTCTTCCGGCCGGCCCGTGCTGCGGGCCTGGACCTCGCATCCCGGGTTCGGGGTGCTGCTGCTGTTCCTGCTGGCCGTGGCGCTGATCTGGCACGGCGAGCCACAGCCGTCCTCCCGGCCCAGCGGCACGTCGGTGGGGGTATCCGGGACCGCCTCGGCCAACGGGCCGATCCCCGGCCTGTTGGTATTGCGCGACGGCCGGCTGCAACTGCTGCAGCAACATCGGATCGCGCGCACCATCGCCCTGCCGAAGGGCGAGGTGCCGAGGTCACTGCTCACCAGCCGGGGGCTGAGCGTGGTGCTTGCCATTCTCGACGGCAGGCAGCGGGCCTACGCGATAACCGCCGAGCTGGCGGTGCACGATCTGGGCTATGCCGACGCGGTGCTGCCGGCGGTACGCGGCAAGGCCGCGATCATCGTGGAGTCCGCGCTGGTCGAGCCGGGGCGGGTGGATCCGGCCTCGCTGGATCCTGCGCTGGCAGCCTCGACCGGTGCCACCGGCTCACCGGGCTCATCGAGTGCGGGCGGCTCGATCGACACAGCGGCCGGCTCGATCGACTCAGCGGCTGGCTCGATCGGCGCACCGGATGTCACCGGTTCGGCTACCGAACGGCCGTTGCCGGGGCCACCGCCGCTGCGGGATTACCAGATTCGCCGCTACGACAGCGCCGGTCAGCTGACCGAGCCGGCGGATCGGCTGCCGCGCGGCTACCGGACCGCGGTGGACACCTCGGTCGGGCTGGTCGTCTGGCAGCCGGTGAACCGAGTGTTCGACTCGGGCGTGATGCACGAGTCGCTGTCCGCCTCGGCACTGCTGGTCCGTCCGGATGCCACCATCCGGGCCCTCGGACCGGTGCATCCGCTGGCCGCGAACGCTTCCGAGCTGCTGGTGTGGGACGTCCCGCTGCGCCGGTTCGGCGTGCTGCCGCTTCGCTACCTGACCTCCACGGCGACCTCCACCGCGACGTCGACGCCCAGCAGTTCGGAAGCTGCCGGGGCGACGCCGTCGACGACCCGTTCGGCCAGGCCGACTCCGGTGCCGACCCTGGTCGCCGGCGCCCGTTGGTTCCTGCCCACCCGCGGCATGCTGTTGGTGACCGGGCCCGCCGCCTTCGCCGATGACGGCAGCGCGTTCGCGGTGTACGCCCAGGTCGGCTCCCGACGCCGACTGGTGGTTGCGCAGCTGAAGAACCTGGGCACCGACCAGGTCGAGGTGCTGGTGCTGAACCAGCCACCCGCGAAGACCAGCCCGACGCCCTCCGCCTCCTCGCTGGTGCTGCCCAGCCCGTCCGGCACCGGTGGCAGCGTGTCCGGCGTTTCCAGTGGTTCGGGTTCAGGTTCGAGTGGTACGGGGTCGGGTGGCCTGGGATCGGGTGGCTCGGGGTCGACGAGCCGCTCGGCCAGTCCCAGCGCCAGTCCGACTACCCCGGCGTTGGAGCCGGACGGTTACCCGATCCCGGCGCCGGTGGTGCCGCTCTGGCTGCCGGACAACCAGGTGGTGGCGGTCGCCCAGGACAGCACCGTGATCGGTTACCGGCCCGGCGGTACGCAGTCCGGCGCGCTGGACCTGGGCGTGGCCGGGTTGCGGGCCCTGGCACCCGCGCCGTAGCCGCTCCACCCGAGGTCGAAGGGCTGTCGGTGCTGGCCATGGTCGCCAACGACGGCGTCGTCATCGTCTCCGAACCGCAAACCCTCGCCTTCACACCTGCGCAGGGCATACCACCGGACGAGCTGTTCCCGAATGCGGCTGAGCGGGAACACCTGGTGTCCGTTAGCAGCGATCGCCAAGGTTCTCGCGCGGTTGGGCTCGGACCTGTTCAGCGGTAGGTGGGATGAGGGGGCCGCTGACGAGATAGATCTGCATGATGTGGTCGGCATGGGCCAGTTGGAGCCGGTTCGCGGTGAGATTGGCGGCGACGAGGGCACGGACCTGCGGTGAGCGGGTTATCCGGCACCGTCGGCGCGCGAGCAGGATCATGTCGATGCTCGTCAAGTCCGTCGGTACGACATCGAGGATCGTGGCGCTGGGTAGGAGCGGAGCTGTCTCGTCGCGGAACGTCCCGCCGGCGAGAACTACACCGTGCAGCTGAAGCTGACCACGCAGGCGGCCGGCGACGACGGCACCTGCCGGTCGAAGCGTTGCTACTCGCACGGTTTCCAGCCCCGCGGCGATGACTACGGGGACGAGCACGACGGTTACGACCAGACCCGCGAGCCTCCAGTCGGCGCAGGCGGCATGGAGCCTTCGGATGATCTCGCCGTACCCGAGGCCGGCCAGGGTGAGGGCCAGTGGCAGCCATAGCGTCCAGTAGTAGGGCAGCGCGACACCCGAGTAGAAGCAGTGGAAGATGATCGGCCCGACAAGTGCCGTCACCAGCCACGCGACGATCGGATCGCGGCGCAGGACAACGGCTGCGGCGATTCCGATGATGACTGCACAGCCCACGCCGCTACCGAGCGCGTGTCCTGCGAACCAGAAGTTCACCCACCACGGCGGGTGGATCCCGACCTGTCCTGCGAAGCCAACCAGGTGGCCGTTGACGGAGTGGTTGGATTGGAAGCGAAGCAGATAATCCATCCGCGTCCAGGTCGATCCGTACGGTGCGTAGGAGACAAGAACGGTGCCCACGGCTAGGGCTAACGCTGTCGCGGCCTGTGCGACCCACACACCCAGCCGGCGCCAGCTCGTCCGTGACCAATAGAAGGCCAGCAGCAGCGGGCCTGCGAGAGCCAGACCGCCGTTCTCCTTGCTGGCGATGGCTAACCCCAGGCTGACACCACAGACAACCGCCCAGCGCCAGGGCCGTCGGGCGCCCGGCCGTGACCATGACCAGCCGGCCGCGAGCGCGGCCACCATGAATAGCTGACTGACCATGTCCAGCGACCCGACCCGCGCATACCGAGTCGTGTCGATGAACACCGGCTCGGGGACCAGCAGAAAGATCCCCGCGACCGCCAACCCCACCCAACGGCCCGCCACCCGGCCCAACCAACAGGCGAGCAGCAGCGCGGTCGCAAGCGTGCAGCCGACAGCGACCATCCGGATCGCCAACACACTGGGTCCGCCAGCGACCAGCTGCGCCAGCCCGAACAGCATCTTGGCAACCGGTGGATGTTCGAAATTGCTCGCCGCTGGCACGCGAGCCGCGGCCGGCGCCTGGCCCCAGTGAACATACATCCAGCCCATCCGGGCATACAGATCCTCATTCGGCATCAGCGGCACTGCCGACAGCCGGTCGACGTTCTGGAAGACCCCCCACACCGCCACCAGGGTCGAAACCACAATGAACACGCGATCAGCGCGGTCCCTTGAGCCCACCGTCCGCACCGGCTGTAGCTGCGGTCGCGGCATGATCACCGGCGATGGTTGCAGGCAGGAAGTCACGACGTCCCCCGGTGCGAATGTGGCACGAAAGGACAGTCGGCCGACCAACCCGCTTCCTGAGCGAACGCCCGCTGTGCCGGCAGCTTCAGTGGTCCCGGCAGCTTCAGTCGATGTTCAGCTTCAGTCGGTGTCCGGCAACGCGCCGCTGGCCAGTGCCGTCACCAGGTCCGAGGCCAGCAGGTCGACCTGCCACGGCCGGGCGCCGAGTTCGGCAAGCCGATCACGCACCGCGCGTTCGGTCAGCGGGCTTACCGAGCGCCAGGCCAACCGGCGCAGAACCTCGCCGGCCAGCAGGTTCTGGCTGACCACCTGATGTTCGTCGGCAGCCCGCTGGACCACCTCCTTGCCGGCGGCCAGTCGCGCTGCCGCGGCCGGATCCCGTTCCCGCCAGCGAGACTGGGCGGGCATCGCGTCCGGGTCGGCGATGGCATTGGACAGCAATGGCAACTCGGCGTCCGGGGTTTGCCGGCCCTCGGCCAGCGCGGTGTACCAATAGCCGGCCAGCCGGCGCTGGCGTGGGCCGCCGAACACGTCGAGCTCGATCAGGCTGTCCGCGCTGCGCGGATTGGCCTTGACCGCCGCGATGATCGCGGCATCCGGCAGGGTGCGGCCCGGCGCCACGTCACGGCGGGCAGCCAGCCGGTCCCTGGCCTGCCACAGCGAGCGCGCCATGGCCAACTGGCGCCGGGTGCGCAGGCTGTGGATGCCGGAGGTGCGGCGCCACGGGTCGGCGCGCGGCGCCGCCAGCGGCGCGTCCAGCACGGCGGCGCACTCCTGCTCGGCCCAGCTGAGTTTGCCGGTCCGGCGCAGCTCGCCGAGCAGCACCTCGCGCAGTTCGATCAGCAGCTCCACGTCGAGCGCGGCGTAGGCCAGCCAGTCCCGCGGCAGCGGTCGGGTGGACCAGTCGGCCGCCGAATGGCCCTTCTCCAGCGAGATGTTCAGGTACTGCTCGAGCATGGTGCCGAGCGCCACCCGTTCCGAGCCGAGCAGCCGGCCGACCAGCTCGGTGTCGAACAGCCGCTTCGGCCGCATGCCGAGTTCGGCCAGGCAGGGCAGGTCCTGGCTGGCCGCATGCAGGATCCATTCCGCATCGGCGATCGCCGAGTTGACGCCGGACAGATCCGGCAACGCGATCGGATCGATCAGGAAGGTGCCGGCACCGGCCCGGCGTAGTTGCACCAGGTAGGCGCGCTGGCTGTACCGGTAGCCCGAGGCCCGCTCGGCGTCCACCGCGACCGGCCCGTCCCCGGCTGCCAACGCCGCGGTCGCGATGGCGAGCTCGTCCGGATCGGTCACCGGTTCTGGTGTGCCGTCCCGAGGCTCCCGTAGCAGCTCGACCTGGTCGGCCAGCTCCTCGTTCGGGTCGGGTTCCGCCGGGACGAGGTCCTCGGCGGGGGGTTGCTCAGCGCTCACCGATAACGGCCACGCCTTCCGGAGGCAGCCCGGCGGCAGTGCACAACAGGTCGACGAACGCACGCAGATGGTGGGACAGGTCGGTGCTGGTCGCGGTCCACGAGCCACGCAGCTCCAGTTGGCTGCTGGTGGACGGCCCGTGCAGGTCGCCGAACCGGGTCGAGGTGGTCTGGGTGACGGTGCCGCCGACGGCGGTGTGCTCGGCGTTGCGATGTTCCAGCGACTCGGTCAGCCAGCTCCAGCCGACCGCCGGCAGCAACGGGTCACCGGCCATGTCGGGGGAGAGCTCGGCCTGGGCGAAGGCCACCAACCGGATCTCACCGTCCCACGCCTCGGCGCCGTCCGGGTCGTAGAGCACCACCAGCCGTCCGGTCGCGCAGTCGGGGTTGGTCGAGGTGCCGATGTCCACCGCTACCGCATAGCTCCACGGTGCGAGCCGCTGCGGCGGCCGAATGCGCTCCACCCGGGCTTCCCGTCGGACGGTAGTGCCGAGCAGCGAGCTGATCGCGTCCTGGAACGGTTTCGGGGCACTGCTCGGCACCGCGTCGGCATCCGGGCCGCTGTCGGCGGCGGGCTGGCCGTCCGCGGTTATTCCGGGGTCGGGCAACATGTCCGTAGCAGATCCTTCCGGGAACCAGTATGCGCCTAGAACTTCGCATGGAGACTGACCGGTGGCCGGCAGGCGCGCCGGGCCGGCCGGGTGGTCGTCGGCGAAGGTGATGCAGCCACTGGCCAGCAGGCGCGCCGTCGCCGTCCGGGCAGCGTGCGACGATGGGAGGGATGACCGACACCGTTGCCGCCCAGGCCACCCCGCTGCTGATCCGAGCCGCCGCCGGCGAGGCACTGTCCCGTCCGCCGGTCTGGTTCATGCGCCAGGCCGGCCGATCACTGCCGGAGTACCGGACGCTGCGTGCCGGCACCTCGATGCTGCAGGCCTGCCGCACGCCGGACCTGGTCACCGAGATCACCCTGCAGCCGGTGCGGCGGCACCGGGTGGACGCGGCCATCTTCTTCTCCGACATCGTCGTGCCGCTGGTGGCGGCGGGCCTCGACATCGAGATCGTGCCCGGCACCGGGCCGGTGGTGGCCGAGCCGATCCGCCGAGCCGCGGACCTGGCCCGGATTCGGCCGCTGGAACCGGACGATGTACCGGACATCGCCGAGTCGGTCGGCCGGCTGGTCGGCGAGCTGGGCGGCGTACCACTGATCGGCTTCGCCGGCGCTCCGTACACCCTGGCCAGCTATCTGATCGAGGGTGGCCCGTCGCGTGATTATGCGCGGACCAAGGCGCTGATGTACTCCGAACCCGGCCTCTGGCATGCCCTGCTGGACCGGCTGGCCGGCATCTCGGCCGGCTTCCTGCGGGTGCAGCTGGCTGCCGGTGCCGCCGCGGTGCAGCTGTTCGACTCCTGGGCCGGTGGCCTGTCGGCGGCCGACTACGCCGAGTACGTGCTGCCGCACTCGGCCGCGGTGTTCGCGGCGCTGGCCGACCACGACGTACCCAAGATCCACTTCGGGGTGGGCACCGGGGAGTTGCTGGAGCTGATGCGCAGCGCCGGGGCCAGCGTGGTCGGTGTCGACTGGCGGGTTCCGCTGGACGTGGCGGCCGCTCGGATCGGCGGCCGCACGCCGGTGCAGGGCAACCTCGACCCGACCGTGCTGCTGGCCGACTGGCCGGTCATCGAGGCGGCGGTCCGGCGGGTGGTGGCCGAGGGCCGCCGCTGTCCCGGGCACATCTTCAACCTCGGCCACGGGGTGCTGCCGGAGACCGATCCGGACGTGCTCACGCGGGTGGTCGAGTTGATCCATTCGCTGCCGGACAGCTGAGGTGATCGGCAGCGAAACTCAGCCGGCCGGGGGTTCGGCCGGCGAGACGGGATCGGCTGACCGGCGGCGGATCGTGGTGATCGGCGGCGGCATCGCCGGCCTGGCGGCCGCGTTCCGGTTGCGTCAGCTGCAGCCGGACGCCGAGGTGCTGGTGCTGGAGGCGGCGGACCGGGTCGGCGGCAAGCTGCGCCGGGTGCAGGTGGCCGGTGCCTGGGTGGACGTCGGCGCCGAGGCGCTGCTCGTTCGCCGGCCGGAGGGCGTGGCGACCATCGGCGCGCTGGGCCTGGCCGAGGAGATCATCCATCCGCTGACCACTGCCGCGCTGCTCCGCAATCGAGGCGCCAACCGGCCGTTGCCACCCCGCACGCTGATGGGCGTGCCGACCGACCTGGCCGCGCTGCGGGAAGCCGGCGTAGTCAGCGAGGCCACGCTGGACCGGATCGCCGCCGAGCCGGCCGGTGGGCCGTACCCGCCGCTGGCCGAGGACGTCTCGGTCGGGGACCTGGTCGCCGACCGGTTCGGCGCGGAGGTGGTGGATCGGCTGGTCGATCCGCTGCTCGGCGGCGTGTACGCCGGCCAGGCGCGCCGGATCTCGTTGCAGGCGGCGGTGCCGGGCCTGGCCAGCCGGCTGATGTCCGACGGCGGCTCGCTGCTGACGGCGGCCCGGGCGCAGGTGGCGGCCGGCGCCCGCGACGAGCCGGGCCGGCCGGTGTTCGCGAGCCTGCCCGGCGGGCTGGCCCGGCTGACCGAGACGCTCGCCGCCGACGGTGGCTTCACCGTCCGGTGCCGGACCACCGTCCGGACCATTCAGCCCACCGGCAGTGGCTTCAGGCTCTGGCTCGGTCCGGTGCCGGCGGCCGAACAGCTCACCGCCGATGCCGTGGTGGTGGCGACCCCGGCGGGCAAGGCGGCCACCCTGCTGGCTGAGCTGGCCCCGGCTGCCGCGGCCGAGTTGGCCGATATCGAGACGGCCAGCATGGTGATCGTCACCCTCGCGTTCCGGCTGCCGCTGCCATGGCCGCTGCCGGCCGGCAGCGGGATCCTGATCCCGGACGGGGAGGGGCTGGCCGGTAAGGCGATGACCTTCTCCTCCCAGAAGTGGCCCGGCGTCGGTGCCGAGAGCGGCGTGCTGTTGCTCCGCGCCTCGCTCGGCCGGGCTGGCGAGCAGACGCAGCTGCAGCGCACGGACGCCGAGCTGATCGCGACGGTACGTCGGGAGCTGGCCGAGCTGACCGGCCTGACCGCCGAGCCGGTGGACAGCCACCTGCAGCGCTGGGGTGGTGCGCTGCCGCAGTACGCCGTCGGACATCCGGATCGGGTACGCCGAATTCGGACGGCGGTGGCCGAGGTGCCCGGGCTGGCGGTGTGCGGGGCCAGTTACGACGGAGTGGGCATCCCGGCCTGCATCGGATCGGCTCACCTCGCGGCGGAGCAGGTGTCGTCGGCGCTGGCTGCCGCCGCACAGATGGCGGGCCGGCGCCGCGACACACGATGACTGGACGGTGCCCCCGGCGCCCGGTGAAGGCCGGTGGTGCGGCACACAATGGCGGGCCAGTTGCTGCGGCACCGGCGCGCCGCGGCACACAATGAAAGGCATGGTCGACGGCAAGCAGGCTCGCGAACTCAACGATGTCATCCGCTACACCGCCTGGTCGGTGTTCTCGGTAACCGAACCGCTCTCCGATGCGCCGCGGGAGAAGTACGCGGCCGAGGTGACCGCGCTGTTCGCGGACCTGGCAGCCGAAGACGTGACCGTGCGCGGCTGCTACGACGTGGCCGCGCTGCGGGCCGATGCCGACCTGATGATCTGGTGGCATGCCCCGACGGCCGACCAGCTGCAGTCGGCCTACCATCGGTTCCGCCGCACCGAGCTGGGCAGGCATCTGGCGCCGGTCTGGTCGGTGATGGCGCTGCACCGGCCGGCCGAGTTCAACAAGAGCCACATTCCGGCGTTCCTGGCCGAGGAGGTGAGCCGTCGCTACGTCTGCGTGTACCCGTTCGTCCGGTCCTACGAGTGGTACCTGCTACCGGACAGCGAACGGCGGGCGCTGTTGGCCGAGCACGGTCAGCTGGCCCGTGAATACCCGGACGTGCGCGCCAACACCGTCGCCTCGTTCGCCCTGAACGACTACGAATGGATCCTCGCCTTCGAGGCGGACGAACTGCACCGGATCGTGGATCTCATGCGTCACCTGCGCAGCTCGGAGACCCGGCGGCACGTGCGCGAGGAGGTGCCGTTCTACACCGGCACCCAGCGGCCGATCCAGGAGCTCATCGCCGATCTGCCGTAGTTACGCTCAGCCACTCGCGGTCGAACCGACTCGCGGTTGGCCTAACCGTCGGCCGGTTGCTCCTCGGCGAACCGCAGGCTGATCGAGTTGATGCAGTACCGCAGGTTGGTCGGGGTGGGGTAACCCTCGCCCTCGAAGACGTGCCCGAGATGGCTGTGGCAGTTGGCGCACAGCACCTCGACCCGGCGCATGCCCATGCTCCGGTCGGTCCGCTCGATCACCCGGTCGCCGGCCAGCGGGGAGAAGAAGCTGGGCCAGCCGCAGTGCGAGTCGAACTTCTCCCGCGAACGGAACAGTTCGGCGCCGCAGGCGCGACAGGAGTACACCCCGACCCGGTGGTTGTCGGTGTACTCGCCGGTGTACGGCCGCTCGGTGCCGGCCTTCCGGAGCACCGCATACTCGGCCGGAGTCAGCTCGGCACGCCATTGCTCGTCGGTCTTGACTACTGCCGGGGTGCCCTGGTCGATGCTCATGCGTTCAGCGTACGCAGGCGAGCCGCCTCGGCGAGGTTACCAACCGGTGACGATCGCCAGCACGCTCAGCACGATCGGGGCCAGGATCAGCAGCACCAGGATGATCGCCATCGGCCGGGATACCGCGCCGCGCCGGCGAAGCCCGCTGGCGAACTCGCCCATCATGCGGATCTCGCCTTCCGGTGAGTACGGGCTCACCGGCCGGTCGAGCTTCGGATCGAGGTAGACGATGTGCACGCCGGTCTGGCTCGGTGGGATTCGCTCGGGCAGATTGCTGTCCACCTCTCCAGCATGCCGTGCCGGTCGGCCTGCTGTAAATCTTGTCGCACACCGTTAACAAATCGCGCCGCACACCGTTAGCAACCCGGCAGGCTCGGCGATGCCGGTCAGTCGGTGTAGGCCGGCGCCAGGAAACGCTCGATGATGCCGCTGGCACCGGCCGGCACCGGCAGTTCGATCCGGCTGTACAGCCAGAGCAGTAGGTCCGAGGCGGTGCCGGCGACCACCGGAGCGCCCGGCCGGACGCCGCGCTCGAACCGGACGGTGCCGGGTAGCTCGTCATCACTGACCGTCCAGGCTGCGTCGGCGTCGGTGGCCTGCAGCACGAAGCAACCGTCCAGCGGGGGTATCGGCTGCTCCGGCGGGTCGGCCATCGACGGCACCGAGAAGGTGAGCATCTCCTCGATCGCGTCCACCGACGCCGCAACACCCAGGTTCACCGAGCGACCCGCGGCGTGCTCGGCGTCCCATCGGTGCACCGCCGCCTCCTGCACCTGGTGACGCTGGATGAAGCCGACGTTCTGCTGCTGCGGCGCCCACGTCCAGCAGGCAGCACTGGGATCGGCATGTCGCAGCACCTCCACCAGGTGCAGTGCGCCGGCCCGGAATCGGTCGAGCAACTGATCCTCGGCCGGACGTTGCGGATGATCCTCATCCGGCGGGGGAGCGGCCAGCCGTTGCTCGGCCACCGTCGACCAGAACCAGTGCACGTCCAGCACGTGGGCGACCAGGTCGGCCACCGACCAACCGGGGCAGTGTTCGACCGGCGCGGCAAGGTTGCCCTCGGCGGCGTCGGCGAGCGCGGCGCTCTGCAGCGCGATCTCGGCGGTGAAGTCGAGGCCGGCAGCCGCCGGATGCAATGCGGTCATGGCACCAGACGCTAGAACAGGCCACCGACGGTTCATAGCCAATAACGGTGTCGAGCAAATCCGTGCCATTGGCGGCCGGCTGGGTATCGTTCGCTGCATGGCATCGCCGTTCACCGAGGTCGAGGTCGGCGACCGGTTGGTCAAGATCACCAACCCGGATCGGGTGTACTTCCCGGCAACCGGCGCCACCAAGCTCGATCTCGCCCGGTACTACCTGTCCGTCGGCGAAGGCATCGTCCGGGCGCTGTATGAGCGACCGTGCATGCTGCACCGCTTTCCGGAGGGCACCGGCGGCGAGCGGATCTACCAGAAGCGGTTGCCCAAGGGGGCGCCGGGCTGGGTGGAAACGGTGCAGGTGGCCTTCCCGTCCGGGCGTACCGCGGACGAGCTGTGCGTCACCGAGCTGGCCAGCGTGATCTGGGCGGTGCAGATGTCCACCGTGGAGTTCCATCCCTGGCATTCCCGGCGAGCCGACACCGAGCGGCCGGACGAGCTGCGGATCGATCTCGATCCGCAGCCGGGCACCGATTTCGAGGACGCCAAGGTGGTGGCCGTGCTGGTGCACGAGCTGCTCAACGAGATCGGCGCGGTCGGCTGGCCGAAGACGTCCGGTTCCCGGGGAATCCACATCTACCTGCGGATCCATCCCGACTACGGCTTCACCCAGGTCCGCCGGGCGGCGCTGGCGTTCGCCCGCGAGGTGGAGCGCCGAGTGCCGGATCTGGTGACCACCAAGTGGTGGAAGGAGGAGCGCGGCGAGCAGGTCTTCATCGACTTCAACCAGAACGCCCGAGATCGGACGATCGCTTCGGCGTACTCGATCCGGGCGGCCACCGGGTTGGTCTCGGCGCCGATCAGCTGGGACGAGCTGCCGGACGTGCAGATGGAAGATTTCACCATGCAGACCATGCCAACGCGGTTCGCCGAGCTGGGCGACGTGCACGCCGGCATCGACGATTATCCTTACGACATAGGGGAGTTGCTCGAATGGTCGGAGCGCGACGAGCAGGACCACGGGCTGGGCGACGCGCCGTACCCGCCGAGCTTTCCGAAGATGGAGGGCGAGCCGCCGCGGGTCCAGCCGTCCCGTAAGAACCAGGCGAACTGGGCCGATCAGCCGAGCGACGAGCAGTCTCCGCAGCTCGACTGAGGTGGTCGATCTTCGGTGGCGAACCGACTGTCACTCGGGTTCGGTCGATAGCGGCACACACCATGCCGCGATGGTGCCGGCACTCGAATCGAGGTCGACCGTCCCGGTTGCTACGCCGACCACGACAGTCTCCGCGAGGTCGACGCCGGGCGCCTTCAGATGCACGTCATTGAGCAGCAGAAAGAGCTTTGCTGCCGCCCAGGCCAGCCGCTTGTTTCCGTCGATGAGGCAGTGGCTGCGCGCGATGGATTCCAGCAGCGCCGCTGCCTTGCGCGGCAGGTCGGAGTAGGCATCCGCTCCGAACACCGTCATCTGTGGCCGGGTCAGGGCCGATTGCAACAGGCCGGCGTCGCGGATCAGGAGTTCCTCGCCTTCTTCGGCGAGCACAGCAATGGCCAGTTCGGTGAAGTCCTCGAGAGTGAGGTAGTAGGTCACTGAGCAAGCCGGTGCAGCAGCTCCGCATCCTCGGTCACGATGTGCTGGATAAACCGGGCACGGCGCTCTTCGTGGAGCATCAACCGGATCGCGGTCTGCGCAGCCTGCTGCATGGATTGACCATGTGCGCTGGCGTAGCGGCGCAGCGCTTCGGAATCCTCATCACTTAGTCGCAGGGTCATTGCCATGGCCATAAGATACCGTGACTGGTATCAGAGCGCCACGGACGATATCGCGTCGCGCCGGACATCTGCGCTGTTGGGCCGGAGATCTGCGCTGTTGGGCGAGGGCATTTACATCCGATGGGCGCGCGCCTGGAGCCCGCGCGCGTGAGTCGGTAGCAGCGCCTCGACGAGGTCTTGTGCAGCGCTTCCGGAGCGACCTAGGCTCCAAATGCTGATTTACGGGTGTTCATGCCAGCGCTCCTGATTTCGAACGGCGAGGAAAATCCTTAAACCGCCGGATGGAAGGGATACCTGCAATGGCCGATCCACAACGCCTGTCCGAACGGATCGACGTCGTCAACGACCGATTCACCAACCGGGTCAAGTCGACGGTGCTCAACCGATTGCCGGATCTTGATACGGAGACCTTGGAGTGGCTGGTGCGCGAGCACTGGCAGTTCTCCTCGACCAATGTGGAGTTGCTCGGCATCGCACGCGACACCACGGCGAAGTTCGCCAACCAAGGCGTGACCATCGAACTACAGCGCAACCTGGCCGAGGAGGACGGCCACGCCAAGATGTATCGCGAGGCGATGCGACTGGTCGGCACGGATGTCGAGGACCGCGCCGAGTTTCCACCCACCACGCGCTTCTTCGACCAGGTGCGCGCGCTCTCCACCGGCGATCCGTCGCGGGCGCTCGGCACCCTGTACGCCACCGAGACCGCGGCGATCTTCGAGCATCAGACCTACTACGAGATCTGCCGGGAGATCTGCGAGCGGCGCAACATCCCGTATGAGGGCTCGCTGATCAAGAAGTTCCACGACATTCATCTGGACGAGGGAGTCGAGCAGGGCCACAAGGACGGCCTCGCCGCGTTCGTGGACGTGGCGGAGCCGGCGCCGGCGGGAGCCCAGGGCGAACCGGTGAACAGCGCCGTGGTCGAGCAAGGGGCGTACGAGGCGATCCTGGCGATGGAGGCCTGGTGGGACGCCCTGCTCGGCGAGGTGGAACGCCGATCACTGGCGACCACCAACTGAGCCACGGCCTTGGACCCGTCCAGGCGAGTTCTCTAGCAGCTCACCTGAGGCGCGTGAGCTCCGACGAATCGGGCACCGCTTCCTGACTAGTAGCACGGCGAGTAGGACGATGCCAATCGCGGCGGGGCTGCTTAGCTGGGTGCGGCTCAGCCCACGCTTGCAACCTCCATGGCACCGGACGCCCTCTCGAAGATTGCCTTCCAAATCCGTCAGTCGACCGATCCACGGGGAACCACCCATCGACTGCGCAGCCGTGGATAGGCGACGGCGATGTGGTCGAAGTCGCCGTCGTAGTGCAGGACGGTTGACTCCGAGTGGACGGCGGTGGCGGCGATCGCCACATCGATCACGCCAGCCGCTCGTCCGGTGCCGGCGTTCCATAGCGCGGCACGGATGTCGAGGATGATCTGATCGATCTCAGGCGCCAGAGGCAGGTAGAGAAACGAGGTTCGCAGTCGGGCACTCGCCTCGGCATGCTCGGCGGCCGAGCGCGCGCTGTAGCCGAACTCGTCGAGGCTGAGGGCGCAGCAACATAATCCATGCTCGGCGTCGAGCAGATCGGTGATCGCAGCCTGAACGCTGGAGGAGCGAGGAAGGCGCTGGAGGACGCTGTTGTCGACCAGGTAGCGGCTCATCGGCGAGCGGCGGCCCGCACCTCTGGATCGCGAAGCTCGGCTATCGGATCGGTGGCGATGATCCAATCGATGGTGGCCCGCTGGTCGTGCAGGCGTACTAGCTTCGACAGGGCGGTGTTCACGGCGTCCTTCGTGGTGGCGCCGGGGCCGAGGATCGCCCGAGCCCGTTCCAGCAGGTGCTCGTCGATATCGATCAACGTCTTGGCCATAGGGTCCCCCTCAATCCTCGGCAAGGAGTATATACAGGCTAGATATATAGTCAGCCCCCGCGCCGCTGAGGGCTGTGAATCGCAGCGGTAAACGGCGCGCATTTCGCACCGGAAATTGGCACGATCGGCCCGTGGGAACGACGCATCGCGACTTGATGCAGCACGCCACGTGTAGGACCTATGCGGTCCACATCTCGTAATACCAGCGTCGAACCGCTACTGAGGCTGTTCAGCGTCATATGGAGCGCCGAGTCGACCAAGTTACCGGACGAACGGGCGAACCGACAGCACCGCCGAGTCAGAAACTGGGCTGCCGTGCACTAAGGCGTTACGACAACGTAACGCACTCGTACCGTTCCTCCAGCTGGGGAGCAGCACCTGCAGCCGGGGGAATCGTCCGGTCCGTTGATCAGCTCCACCAGGGTGCGCCACGTCAACTTGGGCATGGCAGCCATCCGCCCGGAGGGCTACGTTTCAGCTGCCGTCACCAAGCGAGAGGGTAATGCCTTCCCTGAGTTGACTCTCGGTGAATTGGATGCCGCCGCGGTGGCTGACTTCGACCTTGTAGAAGGATTTGCCTGCGGGCACGCTGTCGACCGTTATGTCGAAGTGGCAGTCGGCGATGTCGTAGGAGCTGTTCGAAAGCTGGCCGAGGGCCAAGGTGGTTCCGGATTTGTCCGAGATGACGACCTGGGTTCCCTCGCTGATGTCATCGAAGCCACCTTTGCCGGCACAGCTGCCACCGGCGGTCAGCAGATCATCGGCAGTAACCGACGTCGTCTTGAGATCGAGACCGCCAGTCACCGTGAACGTCGGCGGAGCGGTGCTGCTGGCCGTCTGCTTCGATGCCTTCGCAGGTGTCGAGTGGCCCGAGTTGCTCCTACCGATGCCGTAACCGATCGCTCCGCCGATCACTAGTAGCGCAACTGCGGCTATCGCCAGAACGGCTGGTCCAGACGATGCCCAGCGCTGCTGTGGCGCGGCGTGCGAAGCATGGTCTGGCTGTCGCTGCAGGTGGCGGCGGAGGAGGTGGCAGGGTCATAGCTCGACATAATGCCAGTCACCCCTACCGATGTCAGGCGATCGATGATAGCTGTCCTGTCTCATCGAATCTGAGGCAGCCAGGCCACGTTTCCGGTTGCGCAACAGTTAAACGAGAGCCCGTGGCGACACCGGATCGAGAGTCACTGGTGCGGCCCCGACTACCGCGCCCTAATGGGGCTCTCGGAGATCGTCAGTTACAGCCGAGTTCAGTCGCTAGCGCACCGATCTACACACCTCAGAATTCCCACTTCACGACAAAGGGTAATGCCGGAGTTGGGGGGTTAGGCCCCCGTTGGCGTCTGTTCGAGAGCACGCCGGGTGTGGTCCGGGCGGTCATGGACGACCATCAGCTGCGGCTGGCAGTGTGGCGGGTGGTCAGGGAACTGGGCCGACGTATTGGCATTGGACGCCTGTAGGGCCGATGAGGGAGCCGTTGGAGACGGGTTGGTTGTTGGCGTCGATCATGTTGATGTTGTTGCCGGTTCCGGCGTTGACGGTTGGGCCGTTGTTGCCGAGGTAAGCCTGGCACGTACTGAAGGTGACTGTGTCGTAGTCGGCCATTTCGGTTTGGACTCCGTCAAGTTCGGGGGCTTCGACGATCCATTCCGCAGCGTTGCCGACGAGTGTCGTCGGCGCGGGTGCGGTGAAGACGACGGAGGTGTAAGCGCCGGTGGTGAGGTTGGTGAAGTAGACGGCGGCCTTGTTTGCGCCGGCGCCGGGTCCGGCGCAAACAAGGGCGGTGATGCTGTCGCCGTAGTTGACGGGGAAGTTGGTGATTGCAACTTCGGGGTCCGGAAACCATTCGAACCACGGGTACGTTGCCGCGTCGGCGGTGGTGCTGGTGCGGGATACGTCGCATTCGACGCCAGCCTGGCAGACGTCCTTGGAGCCGTCTCCGTCCATACCGATCCAACTGGAGCAGTAGTACGTCTGGCCTACGGTGGGTGCGCTCACGCTTGGGATGATCCAGTCGGCTTGGACCCAGCTAAACGATTGGCCCCCGGGGGCGTAGACAACCCCGCCGGACCAGTTGTGGGTTGTTTCCGTGCCCTCTTGCGTTTGAGCGGCACGTCGCAGCGGGCCGTGGAACCGGTCGGCGTTGACCCGCAGGGTGGGCTGGATGTAGTTCAGTCTGCCTTTCAGCTGCGTCAGGACCTGGGTGAACCGGTCCAGATGAGGGCCTTCTGGGGGGCGGGCTGGGAATCCGTTGCGCAGCAGGGTGTCGTTATCTGCGGTGAGCGGGTCAAAGTCCGGCGGCGGTGCGAACGTGCGGACTTCGATGCCGTTGGAGAGGGTGAGCACGGTCGGGCGTGCCGCATCAGGTGGCGGTGAAAGTAACATGAGGGCTCTCCGGAATTCTCCGGTGGCACGGCCGGCGGCGGCCGGTCACTCATTGCTTCTGGATTGTGATTGCCTGGCCTGCGGCTCAGCGCTTCTAGCAACAGCGGCGGATCGGTATTGATCACACCGGTTGAGAGAAATTCCCATTCCGCACTCCAGCAGGGGGAGTCGGCCCTTCCACCGAGTCGGACATCGGCATCCCTCCGTCCCGCGCGGCTAAGGAACTCGTCAGAGGCCGAAGCGGTCCGGGCACAGTATGGTCCGACCGCCGGCATTATGCATCGATCAATTCGTCTAACCCGCCGCTCCCGCCTCCCTGTCGTCGGCGGCAATCGCACGCTCGGTGCAGGCAGCCGGCATCGTGGGTGTGCAGGCACCCATCGTCCATGCCCTGCATGACCAGGCTCGAGAGTTCTACCTGCACTTCGACTTCGAGCCGTCGCCTACCGATTCGCTCCATCTGCTGCTGATCAGAAAGGACGCCCGCGCCGCGATCGGACTGTGAGCCGACCTGCGGTCGCCGGTCACCTCGTCAGCAGCACGACCGCGGCGACGGCCACCGCCAGCCCGGCGCGCTGCACGGTGCCGGCGCGCTCCTTGAGCAGCAGCATCGCGAGCAGCACCGTGCCGGCCGGGTACAGCGCGGTGATCACGCCGGCCAGCGACAGCAGGCCGTGCCGGCTGGCCAGCAGGAACGCCATGTTCGCCGAGGCGTCCAGCCCGCCGGCCACGGTGGCCAACGCGAGCACGCCGGCCGGCGGCCGGGTGAACCGGTCGACGGACAGCAGCAGCGGCACCACGAGCACCGCCGAGCAGCCGCGGGAGATGACCACCGGCCACAGGCCGGAGTCATGGTCGGTGGACGCCAGGCAGATGAAGTAGGCGCCGAAACCGACGCCGGCCAGTACCGACATCAGCAGCGGCCGCCAACTCGCCGGCATCTGCGTGTGGTCCGAGGGTTGCCGGGAGATCAGCACCACCGCGACCAGGCCGAGCAGGATGCCCAACCAGGCCAGCAGCGCCGGCCGCTCGCCGCGCAGCACGCCACCGCACACCGGTACCACAGCCGACATCACCGCGGTGACCGGCGAGATGATGTTCATCGGCGCGACGGCCAGCGCGCTGTACATCAGCGCTACGCCGACCAATCCGACCACCCCGCCGGCCAGGCTCCAGGCCAGCGTGCGAGCCGACACCGGCCCGCCGAAGAACGGCAGCGTGGCCGCCATCAGCGCACCACCCACCGGATAGCTGACCAGCAGCACGTTGAGCGCCGAGACCCGGCGCGAGGCGAAGCCGCCGATGAAGTCGCTGATGCCGTAGGCGGTTGCGGCGACTAGGGCGAACAGGACGCCCATCGGCTCAGGCTCGGGGGCAGCTGTCGCCGCTCGGTGGGACGGCGGTTAGCAGGTACTGATCCACCTTCGTACGGATGCAGGACGTCTTCGGGTAGGCGGTGTGCCCCTCGCCGTCCCAGGTCAGCACGACCCCGCTGCCGAGAGCATTCGCCAGCAGCGCGGCCTGCCGATACGGGGTGGCCGGATCGTGCACGGTGCCGATCACCAGGATCGGTGGCGCGCCGGGCGCGGATGCCGGCGGGAGTGGGTGACCGGAGGGTTGCCAGCCGTAGCAGGAGTACAGCGAGGCCGCGGCGTTCCGGCCGAAGATCGGGTACTTGGCGATCCACAGCCGGGCCTGGCTGGCCACCAGCGCGTCGGTCACCTTCAGCCGGGAGTCGTTGCAGTTGATCGCCAGGTTGGCGTCCATGATGTTGGAGTAGTGCCCGGTTGCCTCGTCCCGCTCGAGATATTCGTCGGCGAGGGTGAACAGCCCGGCCGCGTCACCCTTCTGCGCCGCGATCAGCGCGTTGCCGAGACTCGCCCAGTCGCCCTGGTCGTACAGCGCGGAGAGCACCCCGATGGTGACGATGCCCCCGGTGGCCACCCTGGTCTCGCCGGCCCGGCTGGACCGCAGCGGTTGCCGATCCGCCGCGGCGATCAGCGAGGTGACCACCGCCCGCGGGTCGCCGAGCACCGCGCAGGCCGGTCGCTTGGTGCAGTCGGCGGCGAACTGGTCGAAGGCCTGCTCGAACGCCTTGACCTGCTGCTCGTCCTGGGCCAGTTCGCCGGTCACCGGATCCAGCGCGCCGTCCAGCACCGCGGCTCGGACCTGCTTCGGGAACTGATGCGCGTACGCGGCACCGAGCCGGGTGCCGTAGGAGAAGCCGAGGTAGTTCAGCTTGGAGTCACCGACCGCCTGCCGGATCAGGTCCATGTCGTGGGCGGTTTCCTCGGTGTTGTACTGGGCAAGCCCGCTGCCGTACTTGGCCTGGCAGGCCCTGGTCACCGTCAGTGAGAGGCCGCGGGCCTGTGTCCGGCCAGCAGCGGTCCGTACGTCCGGGTCGGCGGCCGCCAACCGGTCCTTCTCCCGATCGGGGATGCACTGCAGCGGCTGGGACAGTCCCACCCCGCGCGGGTCGAAGCCGACCAGGTCGAAGTGGCCGAAGATGTCGTCGCTGAGCGCGTTCACCAGGCCGGCGGCCAGGTTGACTCCGGAGCCGCCGGGGCCGCCCGGGTTGACCAGCAGCGAGCCGATCCGGTCCATGGCGGCCTGCGACTTCAGATGCACCTTGAGCACGAACAGCTGGATGCTGGTGCCGGCCGGCTGGGCGTAGTCCAGCGGCACCGCCAGCTTGCCGCAGGAGAACGTCATCCGCTTGGCCTTGCTGCCGCCGATCGCGGCCTGGAACTGGCTGCTGCAGTCGGAGAAGGCGATCTTGGCCGGCACCGCGGTGGTGCTCGGGCTGGCCGAGGAGGAGCCGGCCGAGGACGTCGCGCTGCTGGTCGCCGTGCTTCGGGTGGTGCTCGGCGCGGCATGCCGCTTGCCCGAGGTGCACGCCGTCAACACCAGTCCGAGCAGGGCTACGGCCAGGCTGGCGAGCAGAAGGCGGCGGGATCGGCTGGTGTGGCGCACTCGTCGAGGCTACCGACCCGATCCGACGCTGCTTGCCGCATATCGGGTCGGAAGGTGTCCCGGCTGACCGAGCTGTGACTGAACCGGCAAGATTGCGTTATGCAACTGCCGGTGATGCCACCTGTCGCGCCGATGCTCGCCAAGTCCGTGCCCGAGATCCCGCCGGGCTGCTCCTACGAGCCGAAGTGGGACGGATTTCGTTCGCTGATCTTCAAGGATGGCGACGAGATCGAGATCGGCAGCCGCAACGAGCGGCCGATGACCCGCTACTTCCCGGAGCTGATCGAGGCATTCCGGGCCGAGCTGCCGCCGCGCTGCGTGCTGGATGGCGAGATCGTGGTGACGGCCGCCGGCCGGCTGGACTTCGACGCGCTGCAACAGCGCATCCATCCGGCCGAGTCGCGCGTGCGGCTGCTCAGCACCCAGACCCCGGCCTCGTTCATCGCATTCGACCTGTTGGCGCTGGCCGAGCAGGACCTGACCGGACGGCCGTTCGCCGAACGCCGGGAGCTGCTGGAACGGGCGCTGGCCGAGTCACGGCCGCCGGTGCACGTCACGCCGGTCACCACGGATCTGCAGCAGGCGCGGCAGTGGTTCGTCGAGTTCGAGGGCGCCGGCCTGGACGGCGTGGTGGCCAAGCCGCTGGACGGGGACTACCAGCCGGACAAGCGGGTGATGTTCAAGATCAAGCACGAGCGGACCGCCGATTGTGTGGTGGCCGGGTACCGGCTGCACAAGTCCGGCCCGGACGCCATCGGCTCGCTGATGCTGGGCCTGTACAACGAGCAGGGCAAGTTGGCCTCGGTGGGCGTGATCGGCGCGTTCCCGATGGCAACCCGCCGGGCGCTGTTCACCGAACTGCAGCCGCTGGTGACCGACCTGGACAGCCATCCGTGGAACTGGGCCGCCCACCAGCAGCAGGCCGAAGGCGCCACCCGCAATCCACGCTCGAGCGAGTTCTCCCGGTGGAACTCGGGCAAGGACCTGTCCTTCGTGCCACTCCGGCCGGAGCGGGTGGTCGAGGTCCGCTACGAGCACATGGAGGGCGACCGGTTCCGGCACACCGCACAGTTCAATCGATGGCGGCCGGACCGTACCCCGGAGTCCTGCACCTACGAACAGCTCGAGCAGCCGCTGACCTTCCAGCTGACCGACATCGTGCCCGGGCTGGGCTGAACACACCGCCGATCCGATTCTGCGAAGAGTGGAGCGATTCCGCGATCTGCTCGCGAGATCACACCACTGTCGGGGAGGGTGGCAGCCGGTAGCGGGCGAAGAGCGCACCGTCCTCCGCCAGCAATCCGATCAGCTCCATCGGAATCGGATAGCCGCCGGGTTCGCCGTCGCCGGTCAGGATCCGCGGCCCGGCCGGGCCGGCCAGCATCGGGGAGTAGGTCAGGCAGAGTTCGTCCACCACCGCGGCGGCGACTGCCGCGGCGAACAATCGCGGGCCGCCCTCGCAGAGGATGCGGGTGTAGCCGAGTGCGCGCAGGCTGACGATCGCGGCGGCCAGGTCGACGCCACCGGCGCTGCTAGCGGGAGCCTCGATCAGCTGCACCCTGCTGTGCCCGCCGGCCAGGTCGATGATGTCGTTGCGCCGGCCCACCGGCGCCGCCGAGCTGCTGACGAGGATGGTCGGTGCGGCCTCCGCCGCGGTGTACAGCGGCGCCGAGAGGTCCACCGCCAGGCTGGCCGAGACGACCGCGATGGCCGGCGCCGGCGCCAGCCCGTGGCTGGTCCGGATCGCCTGCCGTCGGCCTCCGGGTACGGATGGCCGGTAGCCCTCGGTGCTGGCGGTGGCCGCGCCCACCAGGATCACGTCGGCCAGGTCACGTAGCGCCGCGAACACCTGGTTGTCACCCGGGGTCTGCAGGCCACGGGAACGGCCGGCCACGGCGGCCGCGCCGTCCGCGCTGGCGATGAAGTTCACCCGCACGCCGCCGTCGTCGAGCCAGCCGTCGGCGTAGTGGGCGTGCACATCCACCTCGGCGACCGGCGGCGCCGGCAACAGTCGCTGCATGCCCACATCTCAGCACAAGGCTCGGCCACCGTGCTGATCGATACCGTGCCGATCGAGCAGTCGGTGCCGCCGCCGTTCAGCAAGGAGATGCTGGCCGGTGGTTACCTAATGAAGTACCGGCGAGCCATCTCGCGGCTGGCCGCATTGGCGCGACTTTGTTCAGTATTGGCTGTGTAAGAACGACCGATCTGTGGTTTCGGCCAATCCGATGAATAAAACGTGGCCCGGACGGTTAAAAAAATCGGACACCCGCCGATGCTGTTGCCAGGTCGAACGGTGGCCACTTCGCAACGTCGGGAACCTACTCGGCAGCTGCGGAGTTGCAGTTCCGCACCGAGACAACCGAAATTGACCGGCGACCGTAGTTATTGACAACCGCAGTTACCGGACGATGCACATTACTGACAACCGAACCATCACCCCCGACGATCGGGGCGCCGCACCAAAGGACTTGCCGTGACGACGATGATCATGCCTTCCCTGTCCAGCTCGGCACGGGCTGCGTTGGCCGCCCGGCTGGAGGATCTCCAGGCGCAGCGTGCCCAGGTGGCGATCGAGAGCATTCCCGCCACCGGGGCCGGTGACGCGGCCGACCATGCCGGAAACGTCGAGGCCCTCGTCCGGCTGGGCGAGCTGGACGCCCGGATCGCCGCCCTGCAGGTTCAACTGCAGGCGCCCGATGCCGACGGCCGGTCCGCCGGCGTGGCCGAGCTCGGCAGCCTGGTCCGGATTCGGTTCGACGACGACCCGGATACCCAGGACTATGTGATCGGCCTGGTCGAGCAGGCCGGTTCCGGCTACGAGGTGATCACGCCGACCAGTCCGCTCGGCTCGGTACTGCTGGGTGCTCGGCCCGGTGACCGGCTCAGCTACAAGGTGGCCAGCGGCGCGACGATGCAGGTCACCCTGCTGGAGATCGCCGGCTGACGGCCCCGAGGACGGGCGGCTGCCGAACGGCGAGCGCTATCGTTCGGCCATGACCGATCGGCTGCGGGACCAGTTGCGGCTGGTTGACGGTCCGGTGAACCTGCTCGGCTACCCCGCCGACGGCACTCCGTCGGCGCCGGGTGGCAAGGCCCGTACCAAGCTCGAGCTGGCTCGCACCGGCCCGCTGCTGGCCGAGCGCCAGGCGATGCTCTACGCCGACGGCCAGAGCGGCGGTCAGCGACGGATCCTGCTGGTGCTGCAGGGGATGGACACCTCCGGCAAGGACGGCGTGATCAAGCACGTGGTCGGCCAGGTGGGACCCTCCGCGGTTCGGATCACCGCCTTCAAGAAGCCGACCCCGGCCGAGGCCGCGCACCACTTCCTGTGGCGGATCCGGCGGGCGCTGCCACCGGCCGGCGTGATCGGCGTGTTCAACCGCTCGCACTACGAGGACGTGTTGACCACCCGGGTGCACGGCGTGATCGACGAGCAGACCTGGCTCCGGCGGATCGAGGAGATCAACGCCTTCGAGGCCGAGTTGGTGGCGGCCGGCACCACGGTCCTCAAGTGTCTCCTGCACATCAGCTACGCCGAGCAGCGGCAGCGGTTGCTGGCCCGGCTGACCGACGAGACCAAGCAGTGGAAGTTCAACCCGGCCGACCTGGTCGAGCGGGCTCGCTGGGCGGACTACCAGGTGACCTACGGCGACGTGCTGGAACGCACCTCCACCGCAGTGGCGCCGTGGTACGTGGTGCCGAGCGACCGTAAGTGGTACCGCAACTGGGCGGTGGGCCAGTTGTTGCTCGAGACGCTGCTGGAGCTGGACCTGCGCTACCCACCGCCGGACTACGACGTGGCCGAGATGCGCGCCCGGCTGCGGTCGCCGCACTGAGCACGGTCGGCGGCAGCGTCGGCGACGGCTGGCGATTCGGCCCCCGGCGACCGGTTAGACTTGCGGGCACTGAGGGGGAGTAACCCGATCTCGGCAACTCGTCAGCACGGGCCCGCACCATGGTGGGCCTCGGGACGCCGGTCCGGATCGATCGATCCGGGTGGGTGAGACCTTCGGCGGCAGTCGGCGCGTGCGGGCGCGTCGGCCCTGGCTGGCCGGAGGCGAGAAATGCACGTGACGTCCTGGGTATGGATCCTGACCATTTCCCTCGCGGTGGTGTTCCTGGCCGCCGACATCCTCGTGCTGGGCCGCCGGCCGCATGAGCCGTCGATGCGCGAGTGCGCCCTGAGCCTGGCCGGCTATGTGACCGCCGCGGTGGTGTTCGGCCTGGGGGTGAGCCTGGTCAGTGGCAGCGGCCACGGCACCGAGTTCTTCGCGGGCTGGCTCACCGAGTACTCGCTGTCGGTCGACAACCTCTTCGTGTTCCTGATCATCATGGCCAAGCTGAACGTGCCGCGACAGCTTCAGCAGCAGGCGCTGCTGATCGGCATCGTGCTGGCACTGCTGCTGCGGGGGTTGTTCATCGGGGTCGGCGCGGCGGCCATCAACGCCTTCGCGTGGGTGTTCTACCTGTTCGGTGGGTTCCTGATCTACACGGCGGTGAAGTTGGCCCGCGAGTACGCCGCCCACGACGAGAACGAGGCCGGGGACTATCGCGACGGCCGGCTGGTGCGCTGGCTACGCCGGCGCATCCCGGCCACCGACGACTACGTCGGGTCCCGCCTAACCGTCAAGCGGGACGACCGGCGGCTGATGACGCCGATGCTGGTCGTGGTCGTCGCGCTGGGCACCACCGACCTGCTGTTCGCGCTGGACTCCATTCCGGCCATCTACGGCCTGACCCAGCAGCCCTACCTGGTGCTGACCGCCAACCTGTTCGCGCTGATGGGGCTGCGTCAGCTCTACTTCCTGATCGGCGGCCTGCTGCGGCGGCTGGTCTACCTGAGCCTCGGGCTCTCGGTGCTGCTCGGCTTCATCGGTGCCAAGCTGATCCTGCACGCGATGCATGAGAACACCCTGTCGTTCGTCAATTCCGGCGAGCACATCGAGTGGGCGCCGGACATCCCGATCTGGCTGTCGCTGGTGGTGATCGTCGGGGTGCTTGCGGTGACGACGGTGGCCAGCCTCGCCAAGACCGGCCGGATCCGGGTCAAAACCACCTGAGCGGGGCCGTCCCGGTCGGCTCGTTGTTGTCAGAGGTAGCTCGTACTGTGGTTCGCATGCGGGTGAAGAGCGATATCGTCCCCACCTCGGGCAAGTTCGAGGTGATCAGCGAGTACCAACCGTCCGGTGACCAGCCGACCGCCATCGCGGATCTGGAGCGGCGCATTCGCAGCGGCGAGAAGGATGTGGTGCTGCTCGGCGCGACCGGCACCGGCAAGTCGGCCACCACCGCCTGGCTGATCGAGCGGCTGCAGCGGCCCACCCTGGTGATGGCGCCGAACAAGACGCTGGCCGCCCAGTTGGCCAACGAGCTGCGGGAGATGCTGCCGAACAACGCCGTCGAGTACTTCGTCAGCTACTACGACTACTACCAGCCCGAGGCCTACGTCCCCCAGACGGACACCTACATCGAGAAGGACTCGGCGATCAACTCCGAGGTGGAGCGGCTGCGGCACTCGGCCACCATGTCGCTGCTGACCCGGCGGGACGTGGTGGTGGTGGCCACCGTGTCCTGCATCTACGGCCTGGGCACACCGCAGGAATACGTGGACCGCTCGGTCCGACTGCGGGTCGGCCAACAGGTCGAGCGGGAGACCATCCTGCGCGGGCTGGTGAACGTGCAGTACGCCCGCAACGACCTGTCCTTCACCCGCGGCGTGTTCCGGGTGCGTGGCGACACCGTGGAGATCTTCCCCGTGTACGAGGAGCTGGCGATCCGGGTCGAGATGTTCGGCGACGAGATCGAGCGGCTGTACTACCTGCACCCGCTCACCGGAGAGGTGATCCGGGAGGTCGACGAGGTCTTCATCTTCCCGGCCACCCACTATGCCGCGGGCCCGGAGCGGATGGAGCGGGCCATCGCCGGCATCGAGCGGGAGCTGGAACACCGGCTGGCCGAGCTCAAGGGCCAGAACAAGCTGCTGGAGGCGCAGCGACTGCAGATGCGGACCAGCTACGACATCGAGATGATGCGCCAGGTGGGCTTCTGCTCCGGTATCGAGAACTACTCGTTGCACATCGACGGACGGCAACCCGGCAGCGCGCCGAACTGCCTGCTCGACTACTTCCCCGAGGACTTCCTGCTGGTGGTGGACGAGTCGCACGTGACCGTCCCGCAGACCGGTGGTATGTACGAGGGCGACATGTCCCGCAAGCGAACGCTGGTCGACCACGGATTCCGGCTGCCCAGCGCGATGGATAACCGGCCACTGAAGTTCGAGGAGTTCGTCGAGCGGATCGGCCAGACCGTCTACCTGTCGGCGACGCCCGGCCCGTACGAGTTGGGCAGGACCGGCGGCGAGGTCGTCGAGCAGGTGATCCGGCCGACCGGCCTGGTGGATCCCGAGGTGGTGGTCAAGCCGACCAAGGGCCAGATCGACGACCTGGTGCACGAGATCCGGGTGCGGGCCGAGAAGGACGAGCGGGTGCTGGTCACCACGCTGACCAAGAAGATGTCCGAGGATCTCACCGACTACCTGCTGGAACTGGGCATCCGGGTCCGTTACCTGCACTCGGAGGTGGACACCCTGCGCCGGGTGGAACTGCTGCGCGAGCTGCGGATGGGGGAGTTCGACGTACTGGTCGGCATCAACCTGCTGCGCGAGGGTCTCGACCTGCCCGAGGTGTCCCTGGTGTCGATCCTGGACGCGGACAAGGAAGGCTTCCTGCGCTCGGGCACCTCGCTGATCCAGACCATCGGCCGGGCCGCCCGGAACGTGTCCGGTCAGGTGCACATGTACGCCGACTCGGTGACCCGTTCGATGGCACAGGCGATCGAGGAGACCAACCGCCGGCGGGCCATCCAGGTCGCTTACAACGAGGCGAACGGCATCGACCCGACCCCGTTGCGCAAGCGGATCTCCGACATCACCGAGATGCTGGTACGCGAGGCCGAGGACACCGACGAACTGCTCGCTGCCGGCGCTCCGGTCGGCGGCTCGGGCCGCTCGCAGTCTCGAGGCAAGTCGCCGACACCGGGCCGGGGCGGTCGCGGCATGCCGTCCGGCGGCGTGGTCGGCATCGGCGCACATGCCGAGGGCGGCCTGGATGTTGCGACCATGCCGCGGGCCGAGCTGGCCGACCTGATCCAGCAGCTGAACGAGCAGATGTTGAGCGCGGCCCGGGAGCTGCAGTTCGAGGTCGCGGCCCGGCTGCGGGACGAGATCGGTGAGCTGAAGAAGGAGCTGCGAGGCATGGACGCGGCCGGGGTGCGGTGACCGGGGCGAAGCAGGTGCTGATCGATATCGAGGGAATGAGTTTTGCCAGCAGTGACTGAGTATTCGACGACCCGGCCGTACGCAGCCAGGCGCCGCCGGCGAGGTCGTGGACTGGTCGTGTCGCTGATCGTGCTGGCGCTGCTGCTGGTCGCCGCCGACCGGATCGGTGCGCTGGTGGCCGAACGGGCGGTCGCGTCGAAGGTGCAGTCCTCGCAGCATCTGACCAACCGGCCGGACGTGCATATCGAGGGATTCCCCTTCCTCACCCAGGTGATCGCCAACCACTACAAGGCGATCAAGCTCGATGCGAAGCAGCTCACGGTCGGCACCCAGGACAAGCGGGTCGCGCTGCAGGCGCTGGACGCTCGGCTGACCGGGGTACGGGCGACCGGCCGCTTCTCCGGGGTGACCGCCGAACAGGTGACCGCCACCGCGCAGATCGGCTATTCGGAGCTGTCCCGGCTACTCGGCGTGCCGCTCAGTTACCAAGCCGGCGGGCGGGTGCAGGCGCGCCAGTCGGTGACCGTGCTCGGACAGACCATCACCGGCACGGTCAGCGCGGTGGTGACCGTGCCCGGCGGGGACGAACTCGGCTTCTCCGACGTGCGGGTGGGGGTGGCCGATACCGGCGTGGAGCTGCCGCAGGCGGCGGTCAACCAGCTGACCGCGGTGTTCTCCCAACAACTGTCGCTGGCGGGCCTGCCGTTCGGCCTGCGGGTCCGACAGTTGGAAGCGACCAGCGCGGGCGTCCGGATCACCGCCGTCGCCAGCAACGTGACCCTGGGCTGACGCTCGCGCCGACTACTCCATCCGGCGCGCGGGTGGCCGGCCACCGACCGTACCCAGTGCCCTGGCGGCGACCTGATTGCCTTCGCGCACCGCCTCGTCCAACCCGGCGCCGGCCCAGCGAGCAGCCAACAGGCCGGCCGCGAAGGCATCCCCGGCACCGGTGGAATCCAGCACCGACACCGGCGTGGTAGCGATCCGGCGCACGCCCCGCTCGTCGGCGATCCGGGCCCCGGCCGGACCGTCCTTGACCACCACGGTAAGCGAGCGGCTGGTCAGCTCGGTGGGATCGTCCCGCTTGCTCAGCGCGGCCAACTCCTCGGCATTGGCGATCAGCAGGCTGCCCGCCGGCAGCCAGCCGAGCAGCGCCGGGCCACCGACCGCCCGGATCGGAGCGGCCGACGCGGCGTCCACCGAGATGCCGGCGCCGACCTCGACCGCCTGCCGCAACACCGAGCGGGCCGCCGACCGGGAGCCGTCGTTCAGCAGGCTGTAACCGGACAGGTGCAGGTGGTCTTCGGGGCCGAGCAGCCCGGCGAGCTCGGCCGACACAAGAGCACCGTTCGCGCCGGTGGACGGGATCATGGTCCGCTCGCCGCCGGCGTCGATCAGCACGATGCAGACGCCGGTCGGCACCTCGAGATCCACCGATACCCGGGTCCGCACGCCGGCCGAACGCAGCGCGGCCACCGCGTCCCGGCCGAACGGATCGTTGCCGACCCGGCCGGCGAACACCGCCGGTGCGCCCAGAAAGCTCAGCCAGCAGGCGGTGTTGGCCGCCGAGCCGCCGGGCTGGAAGGTGATCGGCGCGGGGGTGTCCGAGCCGATGGCCAGCGGCCCGGACAGCGGCGCGAGCACGTCCACCATCACGTCCCCGACGCAGACGATCGAACCGGCCACCGCTCAACCGCCGGCCGCGTACTCGACCGCGATCCGCGCGGCCAGTCCGGCGTTGTTCAGCACCAGTCGCACGTTCGCCGCGAGCGAGGCACCCTCGGTGTGCCGGTGGAAGTAGTCCAACAGGAACGGGGTGACCGCCTTGCCCTGCACGCCGGCCTCGGCCAACGCCGCCAGCCCGGCGGCCAGCGTGCGATCGTGCAGGTCGCGGTCGAGTTCGTCCGCGGCCGGGATCGGATTGGCCACCACCAGCCCGTGCCGGTCGGTGCCGAGCCGCTGCCGCCAGCGCATCACCGCGGCCACCTCGGCGGCCGAGTCCACCCGCCAGTCCAGCGGGTAGCCGGAATCGGCCAGGTAGAAGCCGGGAAAGGTGTCGGTTCGGTAGCCCAGCACCGCGACGTTCAGCGTCTCCAACCGCTCCAGGGTGGCCGGCACGTCCAAGATCGACTTGATCCCGGCGCACACCACGGTGATCGGCGTGCCGGACAGCGTGGTCAGGTCCGCCGACTCGTCCCATGACTCACGGGCCTGCCGGTGCACACCGCCCAGGCCCCCGGTGGCGAACACCGCGATGCCGGCCCGGACCGCCAGATGCGCGGTCGCAGCGACCGTGGTCGCGCCGAGACCGCCGCGCGCGGCCACCGTCGCCAGATCCCGGACGCTCACCTTGGCCACCGGGTCGGACTCGGCGATCGCCCGCAGCGCAGCGTCGTCCAGGCCGATCGTGGGCTCGCCGTGCACGATGGCGACGGTGGCCGGCAGCGCGCCACCGTCCCGTACCGCCTGCTCGATCTGCCGCGCGATCCGGTAGTTGTCCGGTCGAGGCAGGCCGTGGCTGATGATGGTGCTCTCCAGCGCCACCACCGGCCGGCCGGTCGCCAGCGCGGCGGCCACTTCCGGATGCACCTGCACGCGCGATCCCTTCGTCCGGTAGGCATGTATCCATGCCCGCGAGCCTGGATCACGTCACCGTCGTCACCGACGACTTCGAGGCCAGTCGGTCAGTATATGAACCGGTGTTGGCCGCGGTCGGGCTGCGGGCCCTGATGGAGTACTCCGATCCCGAGGCGGATTCCGACGACACCGGCGAGGTGGCCGCGACCGGGTTCGGCCCACCGGATGGCCGGCCGCTGCTCTGGCTGGTGGCCGGTATCGCCCCTACCACCGGCTCGCACCTGGCGCTGGGCGCCGCCGACCGGGCGATGGTGCGGGCCGCGTATCAGGCGGCCGTCGCGGCCGGTGCGCGGGTGGTGCAGCAGCCGCGCGACTGGGAGGACGCCCAGCTGCGCTACTACGGTGCCCAGTTCGCCGACCTGGCCGGCAACCTGATCGAGGTGCTGTACCGAGGCTGACCGGCCCTACTCAAGGTCGGTGAAGTGCTCGACCTGCGGTGGGTTGGCGAAGTACGGTCCGATGCCGCCGCGCCACACCCCGAACCGCTCAGAGGCCCGGAACGCCTCGTGCGAATCGACCGAATCCCACTCCACCAGCAGCACGAACCGGGTCGGCGTCTCCACCCCGTGGGTCATCCGCATGCTCCGGCAACCGGGAGTGCTGGCCACCGCGTGCCGCACCTGCCGGTAGGCCGCCTCGAACGCCGCCTCGGCACCGGGCCGGACGTCGAACAGAGCCACTTCGAGGACCATGCCGGCAATCCTGGCAGAACCGGTAGGCCAGCCGGCGCGCCGGGAGTCCGGTGCCGGGAGTCCGGTGCCGCGAGTCCGAGCCGGGAGCCCGGTGCCGCGAAACCGGTGCCGCGAATCCGGTGCCGGTACCGCAATGATGACAGGCATGACCGACCACACGACGATCACGCTGGCCGAGGTACAGGACGCGGCCGCCCGGCTGGCCGGGGTGGCGCATCGGACGCCGGTGCTGCGCTCGCGCACCCTCGACCAGCGCGCCGGCGCCGAGGTCTACCTGAAGTGCGAGAACTTCCAGCGGGTGGGCGCCTTCAAGTTCCGCGGCGCCTACAACGCCGTCAGTCGACTGCCCGCAGCTCAGCATGCCCGCGGGGTGGCGGCCTACTCCTCGGGCAACCACGCCCAGGCGATCGCGCTGGCGGCTCGCGAGCTCGGTACCGAAGCGGTGATCCTGATGCCGTCCGATGCGCCTGCCTCGAAGGTGGCTGCGGTCCGGGAGTACGGCGCCGAGGTGGTCAGCTATGACCGGTACACCGGCGACCGCACCGCGCTCGCCAACCAGCTGGCCGCCGACCGTGGGGTGACGCTGATCCCGCCGTACGACCACCCCCACGTGATCGCCGGGCAGGGCACCACGACGCTGGAGCTGCTCTCCGAGGTCGCGGAGCTCGACACCCTGGTGGTGCCGGTCGGCGGTGGTGGCCTGATCGCCGGCAGCGCCGTCGCCGGCAAGGCGCTCCAGCCGCGGCTACGGGTCATCGGGGTGGAGCCGACGGCCGGCGATGACACCTGGCAGTCGCTGCGGGACGGCCGGCGGGTGCGGATCGACGTGCCACGTACCATCGCCGACGGCCAGGCCGTGGAGACCCCCGGCGAACTGACCTTCGAGATCAACAAGCGGTTGGTCGACGAGATCGTCCTGGTCAGCGACGCGGAGATCCTGGATGCGATGCGGTTCGCGCTGGACCGGCTGAAGCTGGTCATCGAGCCGAGCGGTGCGACGCCGCTCGCCGCGCTGCTGTGCGGCCGGATACCGCCCGGCGCGCGCCGGATCGGGTTGATCATCAGTGGCGGCAACATCGACCACCGGCGGCTGGTGGAACTGTTGGGCTAGACCGCGGGCAGGATCGTTCTGTTGGGCTAGACCGCGGGCAGGATCGTTCCGCTCACCTCGGCGATGCCGACCCGGCTGCTCCCCGGCCCCGGCGCGGTGGCGGTGATGGTGACCTGATCGCCGTCCTCCAGGAACGTCCGGACCGCGCCGTCGCTCAGGGTGAGCGGTTCGGCGCCGCCCCAACTCAGCTCGAGCAGGCTGCCGCGCTGGTCCGGCGCGGCTCCGCTGACGGTGCCGGAGGCGTACAGGTCGCCGGTGCGCAGGGTGGCGCCGTTGACGGTGAGGTGGGCGAGCATCTGGGCCGGCGTCCAGTACATGCCGGCGTACGGCGGACTCGAGATCAGCTCGCCGTTCAACCGGACCTCCAGCCGCAGATCCAGGTTCCACTCCGCGCCGGTGTCGTCGAGGTAGGGCAGCGGCTGCGGATCACGTGCCACCGGTGGTACCCGAGCATGCTCGAGCGCGGTCAGCGGGGTGATCCAGGCCGACACCGAGGTGGCGAAGGACTTGCCGAGGAACGGCCCGAGCGGCACGTACTCCCAGGCCTGGATGTCGCGGGCGGACCAGTCGTTGACCAGCACCAGCCCGAACACGTGCCGGTCGAAATGGCCGACCGGCACCGGCCGGTCGGCCCCGACGCCGACCACATATCCGACCTCGGCCTCGATGTCCAAGCGCAGGCAGTGCCCGAACTCGATCGTCTCGCCGAGCTTGCGCTGGCCGTTCGGACGGCGCACGTCGGTGCCCGAGACCACCACCGTGCCGGCCCGGCCGTGGTAGCCGATCGGCAGGTGCTTCCAGTTCGGCGTGAGCGGCGGCGAGCCGGGCCGGAAGATCTGGCCGACGTTGCTGGCATGGTGCTCGGAGGCATAGAAGTCCACGTAGTCGGCCACCGTGAACGGCAACACCGGCCGGCAGTCGGCCAGCGGCAGCAGCAGCGGCTCGATCCGGGGTTGGTGGCGCTGGTCGGTCAGCCACTCCGTCGCGGCTGCCCGGACGGTGGCCCAGCTCTCCGGGCCGGCGGCCAGGAACGCGTCCAGGGTTTCGCCGGCGAACAGGTGCGCCTGCTCCGGCAGCAGCGCCTCGGCGGCCGACCGGAGCGGCAGCGCGTGATTCCCGATCCGGATGGCCGGTTGTCGACCGCCGCCGATCTCCAGCACGCCGTACGGCAGCGTCTGCACACCGAACGGGTCGTCGGCTGCCAGTTGCAGCCAGGTGTCCTCGGCCACCGGCCCTCCTTCGATAGCGGCTTACAGCGCGGCTGCTGCGTCTTCGGCCCGACGGCTGAGCTCCGGCCGCCGGCTGCGCCGACGCTATCGAACGCCCGGCGCCGGTGCGGCAGCCGGCTCGGCCAGCGTGCTGAGCTTGCCGGCGACGTCCGGCTCCGGGCTTGGCCGCAGCTCCGGTTCGCGGCCGCCGACGTACAGCCAACCCAGCAGTTGCTCGTGCTCGGCCAGCCCGAGCAGCTGCCGGACCGGTGCCAGCTCGACGCCTGGGCCGGTGCGCCACATGGCGGTGTAACCGGCGTCGAACAGCACCAGCTGCAGCGTCGCCACCAGCGCCCCGATGGCGGCGAACTGCTCCCACCGCGGCACCTTGGGATGCTCCGCCGGGACCGCGACGACACTGATCAGCAGCGGGGCCCGCAGCACCTTGCCGGCGGTCTTGGCCGCCTCCGGGGTGCCGGGAACGTCACCGTAACCGGCCACCAGCGCGTCGCCGAGCCGATGCCGAGCCTGGCCACGCACGGTGATCATCCGCCACGGGCGCAGGCCGGCGTGGTCGGGACTGTGCGCCGCCAGCTGCAGATGCTCGAGGAGCTCGGCGTCGGTCGGTGCCTGCTCGGAGACCGGAGCGGTGCTGCGCCTGGCGCGGACGGCGGTGGCCAGTTCCATTTTCTTCCTTTCGTTGCTTAACCCCAGATTAGGCGCCTTCGACGGACTACTAGGCTGAGCGGATGACCGGATCGCAGCCCAGCGGGCCGCAGCTCGCCGGCACCGGTGCGGAGGCGTTACGGCACGTGCTCGGGCACTATCCGACCGGCGTCGCGGTGATCACCGCGCAGACGCCGGACGGGCCGGCGGGCATGTCGATGAACTCCTTCACCTCGCTGTCGCTGCAGCCGCCGCTGGTGCTGTTCTGCCCGGCCGAGTCGTCCCGCACCTGGCCGCTGCTCCGGGAGGCCGGCAGCATCGCGATCAACGTGCTGTCCGCCGGGCAGGAGGCGGTCAGCCGGGCCTTCGCCGCCCGGGATGCCGACCGGTTCGCCGGGCTGCCCTGGACGGTCGGCACGAACGGTGCACCGTTGCTGATCGATGCGCTCGGCTGGCTGGAGTGCACCGTACAGGCCGAGTACCCCGCCGGCGATCACCTGGTGGTGATCGCCGGCATCGATCGGATGGGGGTGCACGACGAGATCGCCGACCCCCTGGTCTTCTTCAAGGGCGCGTACTTCGCCGGCATCACCGCCGCCATCGAAGGCGACAGCGAGTGAGCATCGAGCGAGGTACGAGCGAGGAGCGGAGCGAGCGCGGAGCCGAGCGGTGCCATCGAAGGCGACAGCGAGTGAGCATCGAGCGAGCGTCGCAGGCGGGTAGCGCCGCATGCGGCTGGCTGCCTCCATTCGCTACCGGGAGACCTGACCGGCGATGAGATCGGCCAGCTCGCTCATCCTGCGGTCGATGTCGGGCGGCCGGCCAGTGAGTTGTAGCGAGTAGCTGCGCAGCCGCGTCTCGGACCGCCCGACCAGGATCTCCCGAGGCAGGGTTTGCTCGCCGGCGGCATAGATCAGCAGGCCCTCGGGCAGATCGAGCGCGGTGGTGTAGGCAAGCAGTTGGTAGTAGTCGGTGTCGCGGGCGAAGCCCTGGCTGGTGAGCTTGTACTTGGTATCCGCGACGTATCGAACCGGGCCGCCCGGATCGGCGAAGACGAGATCAGGGGAGATGCGGCTACGCCTGTGCAGGTCGAGCGGCCGGAACCTCTTCGCCTCGATCACCGACCGGCCGGCCAGCAACCGCCGCAGTCGCGTTGCCACGAATGCCTCGAAGACCGTGTTCATGTCGATGGTGAAGGCCGACACCTTGGTGGGTCCACCGTGCAGCTGGAGCGAGGCGTGTCGCAGGACGATCGTCGCGAGCGCGTCGATCGTTCGGTAGTGCTCATCGAGCCTGGTGAAGCGCGAGGGCAGCACCAGGTCGGCCGGCCTGAGCTCGCCCACCTGGTCGAACGCGGCGAGCATGCGCCGCAGTCGTACCGTGGTTTCGCCTGCCAGGCCGGGCAACTGCAGCAGCCGCAGCGCGGCGCCCCGTACCCGGCGGTTCAGCCGGGTGTCGGCAACGAAATCGTCGTAGACGCACTGGACCGGGATGGCCAGGCCGCCGCTGCCGGCCTGCCGGGCGAGATCGATCCGACCGCGGATGGTCGGCAGGCCTTCCTCGATCCGCCGGTAGCCGCGCACGACACCCGCACCGACCAGCCGCTCGAGTTGCTTGGCGTACAAGGTGGCCACCGCGGGAACCAGGTCCTGGCTGCCGAGTAGCTCCACGTCGGCCCGGTCCAGACGCAGCGCTTGACCATCGGCTTCGAGCAGGTACAGCACGATGTCGGTATCGATCTTGGGCCGAATGATCACCGTGACGTCCGGCGTCGTGATGGCGCCGACATGCGAGCTTGCCCTTATCGCGAAGGTGCCTTCGTTCGCCGGACGGGTCGTGAGGCGAGGACCGGCCACCCTTCGCAGGACGCGTTCGGCATGCGGGCTGATGGCTACCTCGGCCTCCTGGTACTCCGCCAACTCGACGACGAGCGAGGTCATGACATCCGTTCGGCTGACGACGCCTCGGTCACCGTCTCCAGGTGCTGGGCAAAGCGTCCTCGTACGGCCGCCCACTGCCAGCGGGCGATCTCCTCGTCCCGGCTCCAGAGCTGCTCCTCGATCAGCGGGAACACGTTGTACTCCCAGATCCGGCGAAGCGCCTCGTCGGTCAGGTCGGTCTGCATGAAGTGGCTCGGTCCGATCAGCAGGTGCCGGCCGACCTCGTTCATCAACTCGCCGTTCACAGCGTCGAGGAAGTGCGCGATACCGACCCGGCCTCCTTGGGCAGTCAGCCAGCGTTCCAGCAAGCCGCGCATCGGTCCGTCATGCGGGAAGAACGGCACGAAGTGGAATCGCCTGCGCAGTGCGGCATCCACCAGGGCCACCGACCGGTCCGCGGTATTCATGGTTCCGATGATCAGCAGGTTGCTCGGCAGCCGGAATGCCTCCTCGGGCCGGTACATCAGGTACGCGGCCTGGTCGCGGTACTCCAGCAGGAACAGCAGTTCGCCAAGCACCTTCGGAAGGTTGGCCCGGTTGATCTCGTCGATGACCAGTACGTGCCGTGCCCCGGAGGTATCTGCCCGGGCAGCCGCCGCGGCATGCAGCAGCGGGCCTTCGACCAACTCGTAGCTGAGCTGCCCGTTCGGCAGCGCGCGCGGCCGGAACCCTTCGATGAAATCCTCGTAGGACATCGCGGGGTGGAACTGAACGAGTCGCAGCCGTTCGGTGTTTCCTTCGGCCAGGGCGAGCGCCAACCGGCGAGCCAGGTAGGTCTTTCCGGTGCCCGGCGGACCGTAGAGGATGACCTGCCCCTTGTCCTCCAGCAGTTGCACGATCTCTTCCAGGAACGTGCGCTCGACGAAGAGGTCGGCCGCCGCCTCGGCCAGCTGATCCACCGTCGTCACCACCGGACCAGGCTCGATGTCCTCCTCCGATATCGAGTCGGGCTCGGGTTTGGCACCCCGATAGCTCAACAGCTCGGCCCAGTCGCCCGCCGACCAGCCGGCCGGCTTGTCCTGCAGCGAGGTGATGGTCCAGAGCACGCCTTGGGCGTCCAGCGGATCCGCCAGCGGCTTCGGCCAGGACTGCGAATCGCGTACCAGCTCCTCGAAGAGGACGAGAGCTCGTAGGTAGATCTGGACGGCGTCGAGGCCGCGGTCGGGCGCCCAGCCGGCCAGCTTCCAGGCCTCTCGTAGCGGCGTTATCTTCGTCGCCGGCAGTTGCTCGGCTCCCCGTGCCAGCAACAGGAACGTGCCGATGTTCAACCGGACGCCAGGCGCCTGGCCGAGCGCTTCGGCCGGAATCAGCCGGAGGAACTCGGCCAGGGCCGTCAGTGGAGCCAGCTCCTCCGCCCAGAGTTGCGATAACGCGGCGCTCGCCTCGTCCTGGTGGGCGTCGATCCAATCGAGTAGCGGAACGTGGTCCTGCCACCGGGTCAGGTTGTTCAGCTCGGTGTCGGTCAGCACGGCGCGTAGTTGTTTGGACCAGTGTTGTTTGGACCAGTCCTCCTCGCCGCCGAGCAGGGCCGTCCGGACCGCCGTCAGCCGGCTCGCAAGCTCAAGCTTGTACGGACGTTCCTCGGCCTGAATCGCCTCGTCCTCGTGGATGCGGCGAGCCCAGGTGAGCAGCACCGGCCACTTCTTACGGTCCTTCTGCCACCGGTAGACCATCGGGTCGCTGTACCAGTCCAACTCCCGGCCGCCGAGCTGCCCGCGAAGCTCGAGCAGCCGCTGATCGGGATCCTGGGCATCGCCGGGCAATTCGGCGAACCGCTGCAGGATCCGACGCTTGTGCCCCGGGGAGACGATCGCCTCGAACGTCTGCGGAAACGTCAGGTGCAGCAATGCCAGGCGGGCACTTTCGGTGCCGTCCTGGGTCAGCGGATCGGTGAACTCGCGCAGTGCCCACGGGTCGTCGCGCAATCGGGTTCGCTCTGCCGCCGGCAGGGCCAACCAGGCTCGACAGAAGTGGATCAGCCAGGTCAACTGGACGTCGCGCCGGGTGAGCGCCCACTGGCCCGGGTGCACCAGCCCGCGCGTCATCACGTCGCGCACCGCTGTCGGTATCTCCGGCGGCTCATTGAGCCAGGAGAGGACCGTCTCGATGGTCTTGAGCTTGCTGGTGGCCGAGATCGCCCCTTCCCAGAAGATCAGGAAGTGCTCCACCAGCAGTTCGGCCATCAGCTGCTTCGCCGCCGGCCCGGCGCCGGCCAGTTGTAGATGCAGCTTCTCCAGGAACGACCGGCCCGGCGTCGTGTCCGGCTGCTCAACGAAGTTGCGCTGCAGCTCGTCCAGGTTCGCGATGGTCCAGATTCGCGTCCCCGGCGTCAGGAACGAGTCGTTGTGTTCGAGTACCTGCCCCAGCCAGAACTGCTGGAAGGCATAGAGCTGCTCGGCATCAGTCACAGATCGAATCCCTCACTGGTGATCGCACTCCCACTGTGAGGGAGCGTATGTCAGCGGTGCCGACGGCGCTCGCGGGCCGGCCCTCGAGGGTTTGCTGGCTACGTCGAGTGGTCAGTTCGAGCTCGAGTGGTCAGATACACCTGACCACTCGGCAGCCACGTGACCATTCGAGGAATGGCTTAGGCTGGCTGCAGCTGGTCCTCGACCTCGTCCATCGCGGCCTGGATCCGGCGGATCGACACCGGCTGCGCGGTGCCGAGCGACTGCGCGAACACGCTCACCCGGAACTCCTCGATCAGCCAGCGGATCCGGGCCAGCTCCGGCCGATCGCCGATCCGCTCGGTCAGTTCGGCCAGGTCGGTGAGCAGCACCTGGACCTGTGCCTGCCGGTCCCGGTCCCGGGCCAGGTTGGTCTGCGCGTCGGCGATCCGCTGCACCAGCGCCCGCAGGTAGCGAGGCAGCTGGTGCAGCTGCTCGACGCCGGTATCGAGCACGAAACCGGGATAGACCAATGCGTTCAGCTGCTGGCGGATCTCCGTCGCCACCGGCCGTTGCGGTGGTGTGGTCAACTCGCCGAGTCGCAGCTCCACCTGCTGGGTGAGCGTGACGATCTGCTCGACCACGGTCAGCAGCCGGGCCGCCTCGCCGGCGAAGCGCTCGGCCACCAGACCCCGCAGCCGTAGGAAGTCGGCACGCCGCCACACCGGCCCGCCGGCCCGGCGCAGTTCGGCGTCCACGGCGGCGGCGACGCAGTCGGCGAGCAGGGCGGCGGGGGAGCCGTGCGGGGCCCGGCTCAGCGTCAACCGGGACCGCTGGTCGAGCCCGCGGATCAGTGATTTGACCGGTGACGGCAGGGTGTTCAGCAGCAACCGCCGGGTGCCGGCCCAATGCGCCCACTGCTGGGCCGACTCGCTGTCCAGCACCCGGATCGCCACCGTGCCGTCCTCGCCGACCAGCGCCGGATAGCCGGTCAGCGTGCTCCCGTGCACCTCGCGCCGGACCACCGTGGGTAGCTCGTCGAAGTCCCAGTCCGGCACCCGGTCTCGCGTGATGTCGGCGGTCACGCTCTGCAGGGTGGCGGCCACCCGAGGGGCGAATCGGCTTTGCAAATCGGCCAGATCCTTGCTCTGGCCGAGCACCGAACCGTCGGCGTCGAGCACCTGGTAGGTCGGCCGTAGGTAGTCGGGCAGTTCGCCGGGACGCCAGGCGTCCACCGGAACCTCGACGCCCCGGCGACGCAGCGCGGCGGACAGCACCGCGGTCAGCGGCTGCGGCCCGAGGTCGTCGCCGAGCGCATCGACCAGCGCGGCCGCGGTGTCCGGGATCGGCACTATCGTGCGGCGCAGTTGCTTGGGCAGCGTCCGGAGCAGCGCGGTGACCAGCTCGGTCCGCCGGCCCGGCACCTGCCAGCCCAGCCCGCCGCCGCTGGCCGTAGTCAGCGCCGGCAGCGGAATCCGCACGATCAGCCCGTCGGTGTCGGCACCCGGCTCGAACCGGTAGTCCAGTTCGGCGGTGAACTCACCGGAGGTCCAGCGGTCCGGGAACTGCTCGGCCGATACGCCACCGGCGCCCGTCCGAACCAGGTCGGCCGCCGACAGCGTGAGCAGCTCCGGTCTGGTGTGCCGGACCTTCTTCCACCAGGCGTCGAAATGCTGCGCGGACACCACCGACGAGGGGATTCGGCTGTCGTAGAAGGCGAAGACCGTCTCGTCGTCGACCAGCAGGTCACGCCGTCGGGCGCGGTTCTCCAGGTCCTGCAGTTCGGCCAGGAGTGCCCGGTTGGCCTGCAGGAACCGGTGCCGGCTCTGCCAGTCGCCCTCGACCAGCGCGTGCCGGAGAAACAGTTCGCGGGACAGCTCCGGGTCGATCCCGGCGTAGTTGACCTTGCGGCCGACGATCAACGGGATGCCGTACAGGGTGACCCGCTCGTAGGCCAGCACCGCGCCGCGCCGGCGCTCCCAGTGCGGCTCGCTGTAGGACCGCTTCACCAGGTGGCCGGCCAGTTCCTCGGCCCACTCCGGCTGGATGCTGGCATTGCCCCGCGCCCACAGCCGGGACGTCTCGACCAGCTCGGCGGCCATCACGAACGACGGCGGCTTACCGAACAGTGCCGAGCCGGGGAAGATCGCGAACCGGGCGCCGCGCGCACCGAGGTAGTCCCGCCGGGCCGAATCCCGCATGCCGATGTGCGAGAGCAACCCGGCCAGCAGGCTGCGATGGATCTGGTCGGCCTCGACCTCGGCGTCGCCGATCCGTACGCCCATGCCCTTGACGATCTGGCGCAGCTGGCCGACCAGGTCCTGCCATTCCCGGATTCGCAGGTAGTTCAGGTATTCGGCCTTGCACATCCGGCGGAACTGGTTGCCGGACAACGACTGCTGCTGCTCGCGCAGGTAGCGCCACAGGTTGAGGTAGGCCAGGAAGTCCGAGCTCTTGTCGGCGAACCGGGCATGCTGCTGGTCGGCCGCCTGCTGATGCTCGGCCGGCCGCTCGCGCGGGTCCTGGATGGACAGCGCGGCCGCCAACACCAGCACGTCGCGCAGGCAGCCGCGCCGCTCGGCCTCCAGGATCATCCGAGCCAGCCGCGGATCCACCGGCAGCTGGGCGATCTGCCGGCCGATCGGGGTGAGGCCGCGCCGACCGGCCGGCTCGACCGCTCCCAGTTCGACGAGCAGCGCGACCCCGTCGGCAACCTGGCGCGCGTCCGGCGGATCCAGGAAGCCGAACCGCTCGACCGCGCCGAGTTCCAGCGAGGCCATCTGCAGGATCACCGAGGCCAGGTTCGTACGCAGGATCTCAGGGTCGGTGAACTCGGGACGGCTGTCGTGATCGGCCTGCGCGTAGAGCCGGATGCAGATGCCGTTCGAGGTACGCCCGCAGCGTCCGGCCCGTTGCTTGGCCGAGGCTTGCGAGATCGGTTCGATCGGCAGCAGCTGCACCTTGGTGCGTTGGCTGTACCGGGAGATCCGAGCGGTGCCGGCGTCGATGACGTACCGGATGCCGGGCACGGTGAGCGAGGTTTCGGCCACGTTGGTGGCCAGCACGATCCGCCGGCCGGGATGGCCGGCGAACACCCGGTGCTGCTCGGCCGCGGACAGCCGGGCATACAGCGGCAGGATCTCGGTGTCGGGCAGCTTCTCCGCGGCCAGCGCATCGGCGGTATCGCGGATCTCCCGCTCGCCGGAGAGGAAGACCAGCACGTCGCCGATCGGTTCCCGACGCAGTTCGCGTACGGCGTCGACGATCGCGGTGAGCTGGGCGCGGTCCTCGTCCGGTGCATCGGGATCCACGATCGGCCGGTACCGGACCTCGACCGGGTAACTGCGGCCGGACACCTCGACGACCGGTGCGTTGTCGAAGTACTCGGCGAATCGCTGCGGGTCGATGGTGGCCGAGGTGATGATCACCTTCAGATCCGGACGCCTGGGCAGCAGCTGCTTCAGGTAGCCGAGCAGGAAGTCGATGTTCAGGCTGCGCTCGTGCGCCTCGTCGAGAATGATCGTGTCGTAGCCGCGCAGCAGCCGGTCTTTTTGGATTTCGGCCAGCAGGATGCCGTCGGTCATCAGCTTGATCAGGCTGGTCTCGGAGACCCGGTCGGTGAACCGCACCGCATAGCCGACCGTTTCGCCGACGTTCGTATTGAGCTCGGTGGCGATCCGCTCAGCCACCGCTCGGGCAGCGATCCGGCGGGGCTGGGTATGGCCGATGGTGCCGAGCACGCCGCGGCCGAGCTCCAGGCAGAGCTTCGGGATCTGGGTGGTCTTGGCGGAGCCGGTCTCGCCGGCGATCACCACGACCTGGTTGTCCCGGATGGCTTCGAGCAGGTCGTCCCGCCGCTGGCTGACCGGCAGCTCCGCCGGGTAGGAGATCGTCGGGACGGCGGCCCTACGAGCGGCGAGCCGCTGCTCGGCCTTGGCAATGTCGGCCTCAAGTGCGGCGCGGTCGTGCTTTTGTTGCAGCCGCCGACCCAGCCGGTGCCGGTCCCGGTTGCCCAGCGCCTCGATCCGGTTACGTAGCTCTGCCCTGCCCACAGAGCCCTTGCCCACAGAGCCCGCCCGCACGGCGGAAGGGGCTGACGCGGAACTCTGGGCAGGCATGACTGCTTCCAGAATATCGGCACTCACGAAGCGATTTCGCCAGCCGCGGGGCGATACCGGGACACCTGTTGAGCCTGCTTGGGTCATGAAGTGTGGACCTCGGGCCGACCGACTCGCTGGCCCGGGCCGGAGGTCCGGTCCCGGTATCATCGCGCTCGTGTCCCACTCGCGTCCGCGCAGCCCACAGGAGGACATGCCCGAGCCGGTCTCGCCGCTGATCCAGGGCGATGAGGTGGCCGCCGGTGGCGACACACCGCTCGAACGCGCGGCCCGAGCCGGCCGGATCGCTGAGCGTTGGCTGTTCGGCCCCGGAATGCGGGAGCTCACCGCGCTGTTCGGAGTCGATTTCGAGGTCATCGCCGACGGCTCGTTGTCCCAGGACAACGACGACTGGCTGCATCTCAGCGAGGAATTGCCCGACTGGGTAGGCGAGGTGCTGGACGGGGCCGGTTCGCTGCCGGAGCCGGCCGGGCCGGTGATCGAGACCTTGCGGCGTGCCCTGCACCTGGAGCGGTGGGCGGCCGACAAGTTCAACTTCCGCAGCCAGGACGGCGCCACCTATCGCGAACGCAACCAAGCGGTGTCCGGAGGCTTCGACGCGGCTACCGAGGATGCCGTTCGGCGCCACGCCACCGCACTCGGCCTGGTGCACGGCACTCGTCCTCGGCACGGCCGGTATGACGGCACGCTGGTGCTCGGTGGCGGCTGGCGATCGCCGCTGCTGCGGGCACGGTACGCCGCACACCTGGAGCGAGCCGGCGTCTCGCTGGGCAAGCTGTACTTCCTCGGCAGCCCGCGGTTCCTGCTCACCGACCCGCCGGAACGGGAACTCACCGACAGCTATGCCCCCGCCGCGGTGGACGAGTTCGACCTGATGATCGCCGGCGCGACCGGCGAATACCAGCTGCGGCTGGGCGAGGTGGTGATGATCTGCGGCTGTGCCTCGATGGACCTGATCTGCCCGCGCTGGAAGTACGCCGAGCTCGAGGTGGCTGCAGAGACTCCGCCGCGGTACACGCACGAGCGGTCCGGCACGCTCCTCGACGCGGACGCCCATCCACACGGCACGGTGCTGTCCGCCAGCACCGGGCGGCCTCCCTACCGGCCGGACACCACGGACACGCTCGCGCTGTGGGCTCGGCAGGCCGAGCCGCGGGCGGGCCAACGGGTGCTCGTGGTGACCACCCAGGTATTCGTGCCGTTCCAGACCTTCGACAGCATCAAGCGGTTGTACCTCCCGCGAGCTGTCGAGGTCGACGTGGTCGGCTTCGACGCCGGCTGGTCGGACCGCCCGGAGACGCCGGAGTACCTGCTGCAGGAAACCCTGTCGGCGATCCGCTCGGCGCGCCGGCTGCTCGTCGAGGCGATCGCAACGATGCTGGCGGGGTAGCGCTAGCCGCCCGAGCGCCCCGCTCTCACCAGCCGCGCTGGCGCCACTCGTCCAGGTGTGGCCGCTCGGCGCCGAGGGTGGAGTCATTGCCGTGACCGGGGTAGAACCACGTCTCGTCGTCGTAGACGTCGAAGATCCGCTCGGAGACATCGCCCAGAAGCGAGTCGAAGTCGGCCGGTGACCAGGTCTTGCCGACCCCGCCGGGGAACAGCGAGTCGCCGGTGAACAGGTGGCTGCGTCCGGTCGAATCCCGATAGTGCAGCGCGATCGAGCCCGGCGTGTGGCCGCGCAGGTGGATCGCCTGCAGCTCCAGGTTCCCCACGTGCACGGTGTCGCCGTGGCGCAGCAGCCGGTCGGTCGACACCGGGATCGCCTCGGCGTCCGCGGCGCCGGCCAGCGTGCGGGCCCCGGTCTGGGCGACCACGGTGGCCAGCCCCTGCCAGTGGTCGGCGTGCCGGTGGGTGGTCAGCACCGTGCCGGCCGGCTCGCCGCCGAGGCGGACGAACTCGGTGAGCCGGTCCGGCTCGTTCGCGGCGTCGATCAGCAGCGCCTCGCCGGTGGCCGTACACCGCACCAGATAGGCATTGTTGTCGGACGGGCCGACCGCCAGCTTGCCGATCAGCACCTCTGGCAGTTCGCGGACGTCGGCCGGGCCGCCGACGGACACCTTTCCCGTGTAGCTCATTGGCTCTCCTGCTCTTCGCGCGAGCGCTCACAGCTGCGATGCTCACTCATTCGGTGATCACCGGTATCTCCTCCGTGGACGGTTCGGTCAGGATGCGTACCCCCGCGTCAGGCAACTTGCTCAGCACGTTCTCCACATAGTCGGCGACCGCCGCCTGCCGGCCGACGTCCTGGCCACGCTGCTCCGACATCAGCCAGCGATGCTCGGCGATCTCGTAGAACAGCTCAGCATCGGGCATCTTCGCTCGCAGCTTGGGCGGCACCATGCTGAGCGTGCCGTAGAACTTCTCATCCAGCCAACGCCGGGCCGCCAGGTCCTCCGGGATGTCGTGCCCCACGCCCTCGATCCACTTGGCCCGGAACTTCGCCATCTCGGTCAGGATCTGGCGCGCCTGGTTCTCCTGCAGCCGCAGGCCGGTGAGCGCGTACGCTCGCCGGGCGTGGTGGCCTGGCTCCACGATGTGCGTCTCGAACCGCAGCTTGCGTCCGGCGTCCTCGGTGCGAATGCCGATCTCGGACACGTCGAAGCCGAGCGAGTTCAGCCGCCGCACCCGCTCCTCGATCCGATAGCTCTCACCGGACGGATACACCTCGTCGTCGGTGAGTTCGGCCCACAGGCTCTCGTACCGCGGCTGCAGCGCCATCGCGGTCTCCACCGGGTCCTCCTCCGCCGACAGGTAGTGCCCGGCCTGCAGATCCATCAGCTCGCCGGCGATGTTCTCGGTGGCGATGGTCAGGTCGTGCATCCGCTGGCCGTAGGAGAGCTGCGGATGCATCTCGCCGGTCTCGGCGTCCACCAGGTAGGCGGCCAGCGCGCCGGCGTCCCGTCGGAACAGCGTGTTGGACAGCGAGCAGTCGCCCCAGAAGAAACCGCTCAGATGCAGCCGGACGAACAGCTGGGCCAGTGCGTCCAGCAGCCGAGAACGCAGGTCGGGCAGCGACCGCTCGGTGAACAGCGCCCGGTATGGCAGGGAGTACGGCAGGTGCCGGGTGATCAGCAGCCCGTCCAGGTAGTGACCGGAGTGGTCGCTGCGGTCGATCACTGTGCCGAACGCGTCGACCACCGGCACCGAGGCGTCGGCCAGCTCCCGCAGCAGGTGGTGCTCGCGCAGCACGTACCGCTCGGTGGCCTCCTTGAACGCGAAGATCTGGTTGTGCGCCCGGATGAAGCGCACCACGTGCCGGGAGATGCCGCGCGGCACCTGCACGATCCGCGGGTCGGCCCACTCGGCCAGCGGCTTGTCGAACGGCAGGTCGAGCAGCTCGGTCGCGGCCCCGAGCGTGGTGATCGTGTAGTTGCCCAACGCGCCGTCCCGCCCTACCCGAAGTTCCAGAGGGTTGTTCAAGGGTAGTGGCCCCACCGAACGAGCGGCAGCGCCGGGCGCTAACCTCGGTTCCCGTGCCCGCCCGACCGCTGCCCGAACTCGTCGAAGCCGGCTGGGCGCGGGCGCTGGCCCCGGTGGCCGGTGACATCGGTCGCATGGGTGAGTTCCTGCGCGCCGAGTTGGCCGCGGGCCGGTCCTATCTGCCCGCCGGCCAGCACGTGCTGCGGGCCTTCCAGCAGCCGTTCGAGGACGTCCGGGTACTGATCGTCGGGCAGGATCCGTACCCGACCCCCGGCCACCCGGTCGGTCTGTCCTTCTCGGTGGCGCCCGAGGTGCAGCCGGTGCCGCGGTCGCTGCAGAACATCTACCGGGAACTGGCCGACGATCTGGGACTGCCCATTCCGGCCACCGGCGATCTGACGCCGTGGAGCCGGCAGGGCGTGCTGCTGCTCAACCGGGTGCTGACGGTTGCCCCCGGCCGGTCCGGCTCGCACGCGGGCAAGGGTTGGGAGCGGGTGACCGATCAGGCGGTACGAGCGCTGGCCGCCCGCGACCAGCCGCTGGTGGCCATCCTGTGGGGACGGCAGGCCCAGTCGCTGGAACCGTTGCTCTCCGACGCCGACTGCCTGAAGTCGGTGCATCCCTCGCCGCTGTCGGCCAGCGGCGGCTTCTTCGGCTCCCGTCCGTTCAGCCGGGCCAACGAGTTGCTGGTCAAGCACGGCGCTCAGCCGGTCGACTGGCGGCTGTAGCCAACGATAGGCCGGTGTCCCGCATGCGCGGTGCCGGTTATGGCCGGCTGCATGCATGCGGGACGGCGGGAAGCGGACGGCGGTCAGCCGTCGGCGAGCCGGGCCGGGAAGCCGCCGGTGGCGATCGGACCCCACCGGGTGAGCGAGATCCGGATCAGCGACTTGCCCTGCTCGAGCATCGCCTGCCGGTACTCGTCCCAGTTCGGGTGCTCGCCGGAGATCGCCCGGTAATAGTCGACCAGCGGCTCGAGCGCCTCGGGCAGGTCCAGCACCTCGGCGCTGCCATCGGCCTGCACCCAAGCCGCACCGAAGTCGTCGGACAGCACCAGGACGCTGCATCGCGGGTCCCGGCGAAGATTGTGCACCTTCGCCCGTTCTGGGTAGCTGGAGATCACCACCCGACCGTCGGCGTCCAGGCCGGCGGTCACCGGCGAGGCCTGCGGTGCTCCGTCGGCCCGTCGGGTGATCAGGATCATCCGGTGCCGGGGCCGGATGAAATCAAGAAGTTCCGGACGTTCCACCTGGGTATTGGTTGCGATCGAACGGGCCATGTCCTCGATCATGCCGGATGGTCCATCCGCTGAGAGAATGTTGTCGTACCCCGCGATTACTGTCGTGGTGTCCCGTCTCGAGCACCCGCCGGTGACCGCCTGTCGTAAAGACACTTGCTGACCAGAGAGAAGACCGTGGCTGACCGTTTGATCGTCCGTGGCGCGCGCGAGCACAACCTCAAGGACGTCCATCTCGACCTGCCCCGCGACGCGATGATCGTGTTCACCGGGCTGTCCGGGTCGGGCAAGTCGTCGTTGGCGTTCGACACGATCTTCGCCGAGGGGCAGCGCCGCTACGTCGAATCGTTGTCCGCGTACGCGCGGCAGTTCCTGGGTCAGATGGACAAACCGGACGTCGACTTCATCGAGGGCCTGTCCCCGGCCGTCTCGATCGACCAGAAGTCGACCTCGCGCAACCCGCGATCCACGGTGGGCACGATCACCGAGGTCTATGACTACCTGCGGCTGCTGTTCGCCCGCATCGGTCATCCGCACTGCCCGATCTGCGGCGAGCCGATCAGCAAGCAGACCCCGCAACAGATCGTCGACCGGGTGCTGGAGATGCCCGACGGCACCCGGTTCCAGGTCCTCGCCCCGGTGATCCGGGAGCGCAAGGGGGAGTACGTCGACCTGTTCGCCGACCTGCAGACCAAGGGCTACTCCCGGGTCCGGGTGGACGGCGTGAACCACCCACTCACCGAACCACCGACGCTGAAGAAGCAGGAGAAGCACACCATCGAGGTGGTGGTGGACCGGCTGACCGCCCGGGCCAGCAGCAAGCAGCGGATCACCGACTCGGTGGAGACCGCGCTGGGACTGGCCGGCGGGTTGATCATCCTGGACTTCGTCGACCTGCCCGACGACGACCCGCACCGCGAGCGCCGGTTCTCCGAGCGACTGGCCTGCCCGAACGACCACCCGCTGGCGATCGACGAACTGGAGCCGCGGTCCTTCTCGTTCAACGCGCCGTTCGGCTCCTGCCCGACCTGTTCGGGCATCGGGGTGCGCAAGGAGGTCGATCCGGAACTGGTAGTGCCGGACCCGGAACGGTCACTGGCCCGTGGCGCCATCGCGCCGTGGTCGAGTGGCCAGGACAACGAGTACTTCCTACGGCTGCTCGAGGGCCTGGCCGACCAACTCGGCTTCAGCCTGGAGGTGCCCTGGGAGCGGCTGCCGATCCGGGCGCAGAAGGCGGTGCTGCACGGCTCGGCCGACCAGGTGCACGTCCGCTACCGCAACCGGTACGGCCGGGAACGCTCCTACTACGCGACCTACGAGGGTGTGGTGCCGTGGCTGGAACGGCGGCACGCCGAGACCGACAGCGACTGGACCCGGGAGAAGTACGAGGGCTACATGCGGGAGGTGGCCTGCCCCACCTGCAACGGCACCCGGCTCAAGCCTGAGATCCTGGCCGTCACCGTCGGTGACAAGTCCATCGCCGAGGTGTGTGCGCTCTCGATCGGTGAGGCGTCCCGATTCCTGGCCGGCCTGGAACTGACCCCACGCGAGGAGATGATCGCGCTGCGGGTGGTGAAGGAGGTCAACGCCAGGCTGAGCTTCCTGGTCGACGTCGGCCTGGACTACCTCTCGCTGGACCGCGCCGCCGCCACCCTGGCCGGCGGCGAGGCACAGCGGATCCGGCTGGCCACCCAGATCGGCGCCGGCCTGGTCGGCGTGCTGTACGTGCTGGACGAACCGTCCATCGGGCTGCACCAACGGGACAACCGGCGGCTGATCGAGACCCTGATCCGCCTGAAGAACCTGGGCAACACCCTGATCGTGGTCGAGCACGACGAGGACACCATCCGGGCCGCCGACTGGATCGTCGACATCGGCCCGCGGGCCGGCGAGCACGGTGGCCAGATCGTGGTCTCCGGCACCCTGGACGACCTGCTCAGCACGCCGGACTCGATCACCGGCAACTACCTGGCCGGCAAGCGGGAGATCGAAATCCCGGTGATCCGCCGACCGCTCACCCGGGACCGCGAGCTGGTGGTGGAGGGCGCCCGGGAGCACAACCTGCAGAACCTGACGGTCAGCTTTCCGCTCGGTGTGTTCGTCGCCGTGACCGGGGTGTCCGGCTCGGGCAAGTCCACCCTGGTGAACGACATCCTCTACACCACGCTGGCGAACAAGATCAACGGCGCCAAGCTGCCACCCGGCCGGCACAAGCGGGTCCGCGGACTGGAACAGCTGGACAAGGTGGTCGGCGTCGACCAGTCACCGATCGGCCGGACACCGCGGTCCAACCCGGCCACCTACACCGGCGTCTTCGACCACATCCGCAAGTTGTTCTCCGAGACCACCGAGGCGAAGGTGCGCGGCTACCAGCAGGGCCGATTCTCCTTCAACGTCAAGGGCGGTCGCTGCGAGAACTGCGCAGGCGACGGCACCATCAAGATCGAGATGAACTTCCTGCCGGACGTCTACGTGCCGTGCGAGGTGTGCAAGGGCGCCCGGTACAACCGGGAGACCCTCGAGGTCCACTACAAGGGCAAGACCATCGCCGAGGTGCTGGACATGCCGATCGAGGAGGCGGCCGAGTTCTTCAAGCCGATCTCCCGGATCTCCCGGCACCTGGAAACCCTGGTGGATGTGGGCCTCGGCTATGTCCGGCTGGGTCAGCCGGCGCCCACCCTGTCCGGTGGTGAGGCACAGCGGGTCAAGCTGGCCAGCGAACTGCAGAAGCGCTCGACCGGGCGGACCATCTACGTGCTGGACGAGCCCACCACCGGCCTGCACTTCGAGGACGTCTCCAAGCTGCTCGGCGTGCTGCACTCACTGGTCGACAAGGGCAACACCGTGCTGGTGATCGAGCACAACCTCGATGTGATCAAGACCGCCGACTGGGTGATCGACCTGGGGCCGGAAGGCGGCTCCGGTGGCGGCCGGGTGGTAGCCGAGGGCACCCCGGAAGAGGTCGCGATGGTGGCCGCCTCGCACACCGGCCGATTCCTGGCCGAGTTGCTGGAAGACCGGTTGGAACGACCACGGTCGACCGGTGCGGCCGGCACGAATGCCCGATCGAGCCGGGCGATCGGTGGGAAGGCAGCGGGCTCGGCCAACGGAGCCGCCTCGCGAAAAGCCCTGACCAACGGGGCCGCCTCGCGAAAAGCCCCGGCCAATGGAGCCAGCGCGACGAGGGCTGACTCGGCGAAGGCAACGTCGACCAGGACGACATCGGCCAGGACGACATCGGCTAAGACGACATCGGGAAGGGCAACGCCAGCCAAGGCGGCCGGCGCTAAGACGACCGGCGCTAAGACGACCGGCGCCAAGGCCGCTCCGGCCAAGCGCACCGCGGCGGCCAGGGTCGGCACCGGCTCGACCGTGTGGACCCGGCGCGGCTGATCGGCCCGCGCCGGTCACAGCCGGTCACAGCAGTTGTCGGGTGTGGCGAATTAAGGTGGCAGGGTGGCTGATCCCTCGACGTACCGACCGGCGCCGGGCACCATCCCGGTCGAACCGGGCGTGTACCGGTTTCGGGATGCCGGCGGCCGGGTCATCTATGTCGGCAAGGCGAAGAGCCTCCGGTCCCGGCTGAACTCCTACTTCGCCGATCCGGCGCAGCTGCACCCCCGCACCCGGCAGATGGTCACCTCGGCGGCCAGCGTCGAGTGGACCCTGGTCAAGACCGAGGTCGAGGCACTGCAGCTCGAGTTCAACTGGATCAAGGAGTTCGACCCCCGCTTCAACGTCCGCTACCGCGACGACAAGTCCTACCCGTCGCTGGCGGTGACCCTGAACGAGGAGTTCCCCCGGCTGCAGGTGATGCGCGGTCCGAAGCGACCCGGCGTGCGCTACTTCGGCCCGTACGCGCACGCCTGGGCGATCCGGGAGACCCTGGATCTGCTGCTGCGGGTGTTTCCGGCACGCACCTGTTCGGCCGGGGTGTTCAAGCGCGCCGGCCAGATCGGCCGGCCATGCCTGCTCGGCTACATCGGCAAATGCAGCGCGCCGTGCGTCGGCCGGGTGTCGGCGGCCGAGCACCGGCGGATCGTGGATGACTTCTGCGATTTCATGAGCGGCAAGACTGACACCATGATCCGCCGGCTGGAGAAGCAGATGGCCGCGGCGAGCGCGGACCTGGAGTTCGAGCTGGCCGCCCGGCTGCGCGACGACCTCGGCGCGCTGCGCCGGTCGATGGAGAAGCAGGCGGTAGTGCTCAGCGACGGCGCCGACGCCGACGTGGTCGCGTTCGCCACCGACGAACTCTCCGCCGCGGTACAGGTGTTCCATGTCCGCGAGGGCCGGGTGCGCGGTCAGCGGGGCTGGGTGGTGGACGCCGCGGCCGGCCTGGATCCCGGCACCGACCAGAGCGGCGTGCAGGGCCTGGTGGAGCAGTTCGTGCTGCAGTTCTACGGCCAGGAAGATGCGGTGATCCCGCGTGAGGTGCTGGTGCCGGAGCTGCCGGAAGACCATGAGGCACTGGCCGAACTGCTCTCCGAGATCCGAGGCAGCCGGGTGTCGCTGCGGGTTCCGCAGCGGGGCGACAAACGCTCGTTGATGCAGACGGTGCAACGCAACGCCGAGCAGGCATTCCTGCAGTACAAGCTGCGCCGGGCCAGTGACCTGACCGCGCGTTCGCAGGCACTGGCCGACCTGCAGGAGGCCCTGGACATGCCGGATGCGCCGCTGCGCATCGAGTGCTTCGACATCAGCCACGTGCAGGGCACCAACGTGGTGGCCAGCATGGTCGTCTTCGAGGACGGCCTGGCCCGCAAGAGCGAGTACCGACGGTTCGCGATGCGCGAGTCCGGCGGCGACGTGGACTGGATCGCCGAGGTGATCCGGCGCCGTTTCTCCCGCTATCTGGCCGAAACCGCCGAGCCGGCCGACCCCCAGGGCGCCCCGCTCACCGAGGACGGCCGGCCGCGCAAGTTCGCCTATTCGCCGAACCTGGTGGTGGTCGACGGCGGCGCGCCCCAGGTGGCGGCAGCGCAGGCGGTGCTGTCGGAGCTGGGTATCACCGACGTCACCCTGGTGGGCTTGGCCAAGCGGTTGGAGGAGGTATGGCTGCCGGAGGAGGAGAATCCGGTGATCCTGCCTCGGACGTCCGAGGCGCTGTACCTGTTGCAACGGGTCCGTGACGAGGCGCACCGGTTCGCGATCACCTTCCATCGGCAGAAGCGGTCCAAGTCGATGACCGAGTCGCAGCTGGCCGGCATCGCGGGATTGGGGCCGGCCCGCCGCAAGGCGCTGCTCAAGCAGTTCTCCTCGCTGAAGCGACTCCGGGCGGCATCGGTGGACGAGATCGCCGCCGTGCCGGGTTTCGGACCGGAGCTGGCCAAACGGGTGTACGACCAACTCGCCGGCGCCGGCGAGCCGGCGCCAGCGATCAACATGACCACCGGGGAGGTTCTCGGCTAACCCAGTGCGCCGTCGAGCACGGCCAACCAGGGTGCGCCGTCGAGGACGGCCGGCCTTTGCCACAATGGGCGCCGCCGCCCCTGTTGGGACGGTGCATACCGGTCCAGCCGCCAGCGAGAGGAACACCCAGCATGCCCGGTGCTGAACACGGCGCATTGGAGACCGTGATCGTCACCGGCCTGTCCGGCGCCGGACGCAGCACCGCGGCGAAGTGCCTGGAGGATCTCGGCTTCTTCGTCGTGGACAACCTGCCGCCAGAGCTGGTGGCGACCATGGTCGACCTGGGCAGCCGCAGCCAGGGTGCGGTCACCCGGCTGGCCGTGGTGATGGACGTGCGCAGCCGGGCGTTCTCCACCGACCTGACCGGCGTCATCAGTGAACTGGAACGCCGCGAGCTGCGGCCACGCATCCTGTTCCTGGAAGCCGCCGACACCGTGCTCATCCGGCGGTTCGAGAGCAATCGCCGGGCACATCCGCTGCAGGGCGACGGCCGCCTCTCGGACGGCATCACCGCCGAGCGGCGGATCCTGGCGCCGCTGCGCGACATCGCCGACCTGGTGCTGGACACCTCCGACCGTTCGGTGCACCAGCTGCGACACGCGATCGAGGAGGCGTTCACCTCCGAGGGCATGAACTCGCCGGAGTTGCGTGCCACCGTGGTGTCCTTCGGCTTCAAGTACGGGCTGCCGATCGATGCCGACCTGGTGGTGGACGTCCGGTTCCTGCCCAACCCGCATTGGATCCCGGAGCTGCGGGAGCTGACCGGGGAGGACGAGCCGGTGGTCGATTACGTGCTCAGCCAGGAATCGGCCGGCCCGTTCCTGGATAAGTACATGGAGGTTCTGCAAATCATCGGCACCGGCTACCGGCGCGAGGGCAAGCAGTACCTCACGCTGGCGGTCGGCTGCACCGGTGGCAAGCATCGTTCGGTGGCGATGGCGGGGGAGTTGGTACGCCGGCTGATCCAGCTGGGCGTCCGAGCCACCGCCGTGCACCGGGACCTGGGGCGGGAGTGAGTATCGCGGCGGAGGCGAGCGTCGCAGCAGAGCACGGCGGCGACGGAGTTCGGCGGCGGCCACGGGTGGTCGCGCTCGGCGGCGGCCATGGGCTGTTCGCCGCCCTGTCCGCGCTGCGATCGCTGGACATCGAGATCACCGCGATCGTCACCGTGGCCGACGACGGCGGGTCGTCCGGCCGGATCCGGCGTGAGCTGGGAGTGCTGCCGCCCGGTGACCTGCGGATGGCACTGGCCGCGCTGGCCAGTTCCTCGCTCGACCCGGCGGACACCACCTGGCATGAACTGCTGCAACACCGGCTGGGCGGCACCGGCGCGCTGGCCGGCCACCCGATCGGCAACCTGCTGCTGACCGGGCTGATGGAGTTGCACGCCGAACCGGTCCGGGCGCTGGACCAGCTCGGCCGGCTGGTCGGTGCGCGCGGTCGGGTGCTGCCGATGTCGGTGGGCCCGCTCGACCTGATCGCCGAGGTGGACAGCGTCGACCTCGACGATCCGGTCCAGCGTCGCCGGATCCGTGGCCAGTCGGCCATCGCCTCGACCGCCGGCCGGGTGACCTCGATCGAGCTGATTCCACCCGATCCGCCCGCCTGCCCCGAGGCGGTGGCGGCCATTCTGGACGCCGACGCGGTGATCCTCGGCCCCGGTTCCTGGTTCACCAGCGTCATCCCGCACCTGCTGGTGCCCGGCCTGGCATCGGCGCTCACGCTGACGTCCGGCCGCCGGGTGGTTATTCTCAACCTGGTACAACAGGCTGGTGAAACCGAGGGATTCTCGCCCGAGCAGCACCTGCGAGCATTGCGGGACAACTGCCCGAGATTGACGATGGATGTGGTCATAGCCGACAACGGCGCGGTTCTGGATCCACGAGGGCTGCAGCAGTACACCGAGGCCGCCGGGGCTCGGCTACTGCTTGCCCCGGTCGCGGCCGTCGGCGCGACAGCACGGCATGATCCTGGCAAGCTCAGCCTCGCGGTGGCAGCCGCGCTGGGCCTGCCTTCGAGCAACGAGCACGGCGATGCCGGGCATGCAGACGTACGGCACCGCGACGCGACGCCGCGTCGCGGCACGGGACAGGGAGTGCACTGATGGCGATGACGGCCGCGGTCAAGGACGAACTAAGCCGGGTGACCATCACTCGGGCGACGGCTCGTCGTGCTGAGATCGCGACCATGCTGCGCTTCGCCGGGGCGTTGCACCTGGTTGCCGGCCACATCGTGGTCGAGGCCGAGCTGGACACCGGCTCGGTGGCTCGTCGGTTACGCAGGGAGATCGCCGAGGTCTTCGGGCACAACGCCGAGATCCAGGTGGTCACCGGCGGCAGCCTGCGCAAGGGCACCCGCTACCTGGTCCGGGTCGTCAAGGACGGCGAGGGGCTGGCCCGGCAGGCCGGCCTGGTGGATCTGCGTGGCCGTCCGGTGCGGGGGCTGCCCACCCAGATCGTCGCCGGCACCATCGCCGAGGCCGAGGCGGCCTGGCGCGGAGCGTTCCTGGCGCACGGCTCGCTGACCGAGCCGGGCCGGGCCGGCGCGCTGGAGATCACCTGCCCCAGCAATGAGGCCGCGTTGGCGCTGGTCGGCGCCGGTCGGCGGCTCGGCATCCTGGCCAAGGCCCGGGAGGTACGCGGCGCGGACCGGGTGGTGGTGCGTGACGGTGACGCGATCGGCGCGCTGCTCACCCGACTGGGCGCCCACGATTCGGTGATGGCCTGGGAGGAACGCCGAATGCGCCGCGAGGTGCGGGCCACCGCGAATCGGCTCGCCAACTTCGACGATGCGAACCTGCGTCGCTCGGCCAGGGCGGCAGTGGCCGCCGGTGCCCGCGTGGAGCGGGCGATGGCGATCCTCGGCGACGACGCCCCGGAGCATCTGCTGCAGGCCGGCCGGCTCCGGCTGGAGCACAAGCAGGCCTCGCTGGAGGAACTCGGCAGCCTGTCCGACCCTCCGATGACCAAGGACGCCGTCGCCGGCCGGATCCGGCGACTGCTGGCGATGGCCGACAAGCGGGCCGCCGACGATGGCATCCCGAACACCGAGGCGGCCGTCACCCCGGAGATGCTCGCCCCGTAGCCCAATGCCGCCGACCGCCGTCCCGGCCGGCAGTGGTCGGGCTGACATCGAACCGACCGGGCGCACCCGATAAGGTCGGTATTGACAAGGGAAGGCCAGCAGTGTTGCGGCCACCCGGCGCACCACCTGATCGGCGGCCTCCGTCGCCGGATAGGTCCCGGGCTGCGCAGCCGGTCCGGACGGCAGAACGAGGAGATGTGCAGTGACAGTTCGGGTTGGTATCAATGGTTTCGGCCGGATCGGCCGCAATTTCTACCGTGCCCTGAGCGCAGCCGGCGCCGATGTCGAGGTCGTCGCGGTCAACGACCTGACTGACACCAAGACGCTCGCCCACCTGCTCAAGTACGACTCGATCCTGGGCCGGTTCCCCGCCGAGGTGACCGCGGACAATGAGAACATCGTGGTCGGGGGCACCCCGATCCGGGTGCTGGTCGAGCGCGACCCGGCCAACCTGCCGTGGAAGGACCTAGGCGTCGACGTGGTGGTCGAGTCCACCGGGTTCTTCACCAAGGCCGCGGACGCCCGCAAGCACATCGACGGCGGCGCGAAGAAGGTCATCATCTCCGCGCCGGCCACCGACGACGACATCACCGTCGTGATGGGGGTCAACCACGACAACTACGACCCGGCCAACCACCACATCATCTCCAACGCCTCCTGCACCACGAACTGCCTGGCGCCGCTGGCGAAGGTGCTGCACGACAGCTGGGGCATCGAGCGTGGCCTGATGACCACCATCCACGCCTACACCCAGGACCAGAACCTGCAGGACGGCCCGCACAAGGACCTGCGCCGGGCCCGGGCCGCGGCGCTGAACATCGTGCCCACCTCGACCGGGGCGGCCAAGGCGATCGGGCTGGTGCTGCCGGAGCTCAAGGGCAAGCTGGACGGCTACGCGCTGCGCATACCGGTGCCGACCGGCTCGGCCACCGACCTGACCGTGACGCTCGGCTCGGACGTGACCGTCGACGAGGTCAAGGCCGCCTACCGGTCCGCCGCCGAGGGTGAGCTGAAGGGTTACCTCACCTACACCGAGGACCCGATCGTGTCCAGCGACATCGTGACCGACCCGGCCTCCTGCATCTTTGACGCCGGACTGACCAAGGTGATCGGCAATCAGGTCAAGGTGGTTGGTTGGTACGACAACGAGTGGGGCTACTCCAACCGGCTGGTCGACCTGGTCGGCTTCGTCGGCGCCAGCCTGTAGCGGCCAGCCACCATGCGCACTGTCGACGACCTGATCCGGGTTGGCGTCCGGGGCCGGCGGGTGCTGGTCCGGTGTGACCTGAACGTCCCGCTGTCCGGCGGCGAGTCGCCGACGGTGACCGACGACGGCCGGATCCGGGCTTCGCTGCCGGTACTGGTGCGGCTGCTGGAGAAGGGCGCCCGGGTGATCGTCGCCTCGCACCTGGGACGTCCCAAGGGCGAGCCGGACGCGCGCTACTCACTGCGTCCGGTGGCCGACCGGCTGGCTCAGCTGCTCGGCACGCCGGTACGGTTCGCCCTGGACACGGTAGGGGAGAGCGCCCGGCTGCTGGCCAACGAACTCCACGACGGTGAGCTGCTGTTGCTGGAGAACGTCCGGTTCAATCCGGGCGAGACGGCCAAGGATCCAGCCGACCGGGCCGAGTTCGCCAAGGCGCTGGCGCAGCTGACCGGTGGCGAGGACGACGGCGGCGCGTACGTCGACGACGCGTTCGGCGCGGTGCACCGCGCGCACGCCTCGGTGTCCGACGTCGCCGAGTTGCTGCCGCACTACTGCGGTGACCTGGTCCGCCGCGAGGTGGAGGTGCTGCAGCAGCTCACCGGCGAGGCCGGTGCGCCGGCCCGGCCGTACGTGGTGGTGCTCGGCGGCTCGAAGGTGTCGGACAAACTCGCGGTGATCTCCTCGCTGCTGCCCAAGGTGGACAGCCTGCTGGTCGGCGGCGGCATGTGCTTCACCTTCCTCAAGGCCCAGGGGCACGAGGTCGGGGACTCGCTGCTCGAGGACGACCAGGTGGAGACCTGCCGTCGGCTGCTCGCCGAGTCCGACGACAAGATCGTGCTGCCCACCGACGTGGTGGTGGCCGCCGAGGTGACCGAGGACGCCCAGGTTCGCACGGTCGCTGCCGACGCCATCCCGGCCGGCCAGAAGGGCCTGGACATCGGGCCGGAGTCGGTGGCCAGGTTCGCCGAGGTGCTGGCCGGGGCGAGCACCGTGTTCTGGAACGGGCCGATGGGCGTGTTCGAGGTGGCGCCGTTCGCCGCCGGCACCCGTGGTGTGGCCGAGGCGATCACCGGGGCCTCCGGGCTGACCGTGGTCGGCGGCGGCGATTCCGCCGCCGCCGTCCGGGCGCTGGGCATCGACGAGAACCGGTTCTCCCACATCTCCACCGGCGGCGGCGCGTCCCTGGAGTACCTGGAGGGCAAGCCGCTACCCGGCCTGACCGTGCTCCGCGCGGCCTGGGAGAGCTGAGTTGGCGAAGAACCGACGGCAGCCGCTGGTCGCCGGCAACTGGAAGATGAACCTCAACCACTTCGAGGCCATCGCGCTGGTACAGAAGATCGCCTTCAGCCTCAAACCACAGCACTACGACGCGGTGGACGTCGCGGTGCTGCCGCCGTTCACCGACATCCGGTCGGTGCAGACGCTGGTGGACGGCGACCGGCTGCGGCTGACCTACGGCGCCCAGGACCTGTCACCGCACCCGTCCGGCGCCTACACCGGTGACATCTCCGGCGGCATGCTGGCCAAGCTCGGCTGCACGTTCGTGGTGGTCGGGCACTCCGAGCGCCGACAGCACCACGGCGAGACCGATGAGCTGGTCAACGCCAAGCTGAAGGCGGCCTACGCCCACGGTCTCACCCCGATCCTGTGCCTCGGCGAGCAGCTGCCGGTACGGGAGGAGGGCTGGCACGTCGAGCACTGCGTCGACCAGCTGGCGCAGGCGTTGGTCGGCATTCCGGAGGATCAGGCGGCCTCGGTGGTGATCGCCTACGAACCGGTCTGGGCGATCGGCACCGGCAAGGTGGCCACCCCGGCCGACGCGCAGGAGGTGTGCGCGGCGCTGCGGAGCCGGCTGGCCGAGCTGTACGCCCCGGAGCTGGCCGACGCGGTGCGGGTGCTCTACGGCGGTTCGGTGAAGTCGACCAACGCCGGTGAGATCGTGAGCCAGCCGGACGTGGACGGCGCGCTGGTGGGTGGCGCCAGCCTGGACGGCGAGGAGTTCGCCGGCATCTGCGTCGCCACCTCCGGCGGCCCGTTCACCAGCTGAGCAGCGCTCGCCCCGGGCCGACCCCGCGCCCGATCGGTGGCTGATCGGACACTTGCTCGGCGGCATTAGGTATCCTCTAGCTGCGCCGGCGGTCGGCGCGAACACGAGCTGTCGAGAACGAGGCCGGAACACCCCATGATCCTGTTTCTGTCGATCGTGCTGATCGCCGCCAGCCTGCTGCTGGTCGTGCTGGTGCTGCTGCACCGAGGCAAGGGCGGCGGCTTGTCCTCGATGTTCGGTGGCTCGCTGTACTCCAGTTTGTCCGGCTCCTCGGTGGTGGAGCGCAACCTGGACCGGCTGACCATCGTCGCTGGGGTGGTCTGGGCGATCTGCATCGTCGGCCTGGGCCTGCTGTACAAGAACAGCTGAGGCTTCGCCGACCGCCATCTCGATGCTCCCGGCCATTTCACGGCCTGGTAGAGCACCTCACCTCAGACACGGACAGGAGTCCAGCAGTGGCAGCAGGCGGTAATGCCATCCGGGGTAGCCGGGTCGGCGCCGGACCGATGGGCGAGCGGGAGCGCGGCGAGTCCGCACCACGCCAGTACGTCTCGTTCTTCTGCGCGAACGGGCACGAGACCCGGCCCGCCTTCGCGCTGGACGCCGCCATCCCGGACACCTGGGACTGCAAGCGGTGTGGCTTCCCCGCCGGCCGGGAGGAGGCCGCACCGCCGGCCGCGCCGCGCAACGAGCCGTACAAGACCCACCTCGCCTACGTGAAGGAACGCCGCTCGGACGCCGACGGCGACGCGCTGCTGGAGGAGGCACTGGCCCGGCTCCGCGCCCGCCGCGGCGAGTAATACTGAGAATCAGCAAGACGCTTGACCTACCACCGTAAGCCTGTCACCTTAGGCGCATCAAAGGAGATGCGCGATGACGCAGCCACCTGCCCCGCAGCCACCTGACCCACCCCAGCCCGAAGACTCAGGCGACGGAGCCGAAACCGGCCGGAAACGGCTGCGGCGCGGGCCTACTCCATTGGTGATGGTCCTCGGCGGCGGCACCTTCGTCGGGGGTGTCATCGCCATTCTCTACGGGGTGGGCAGGCACCCGTTCTGGCAGATCCTCTCGGCAGTCGCGATGTTTGCCGCCGCCTCGATGGCAGCAGGCGGCCTGCTCGGTTTGCTGTTCGGGGTGCCGCGCAGTCTCGGCACTGTGCAGGCGCATGATCAGAGCACGGGGGCAGTCAGCACGGCTCTGGCTGGAATTGGCGCGAACACTAACCTGGAGCAGATATCCGACTGGCTCACCAAGATCATTGTGGGGGTTAGCCTTACCCAACTCGGCAGTATCAAGCGAGGCGGTTCTCATCTGTTCAACGCCATGGCACCCTCTCTCGGCGGCGGCGCCAACGGTGCCGCCTTCGCGGGTGGCCTGGTGATCTACTTCTCGGTCCTCGGATTCTTCGTCGGCTGGCTGTATGCCCGGCTACGCCTCGGTGCCGCGATGAGCGCCGCCGACGCGATGCTCGAAATCGGTCGGCGTGCGGACAAGTCCCCTGACCGGGCAATGGCGCGGGCAATCAAGGACGCTGCCACTGCGCGGCTCATCACTCCGCTCGCCGACGCAGATAGCCAACCGACCTCAGCCAACGTGTCGACGCTGGCTGCCGACTATGCCCAGCTTCGGGCCAGCCTGGCTCCTGGGGCCGCCCGGACCGCCCGGCTGGAGGGGATAGTCCGCTCGGCCCGCGAGCTCGGCAGGGCGCACACGCTCACCGCCCAGGACGTTCGAGGCCTGTTCCAAACCGGCGACGAGGGCAGCAGAATAGTCGCGCTCGGTCTCATGGAGGGCGACCTGTCGTGTGCGGATCTGCCGTCGGTGCTGGATGCGATAAGGAATTCGATGTCTGCCTTCGAGCAGTATCAGGCCCTGGTGCTCGCCAACCAATTGGTCTCCACGCTGAATGCCCAGGACCGGGAATCGCTGCGCAGCACATTGAACGACCAAGCCGTCCGGGCCAAATTCGGCAATGACTCTAGCCGGGTGGAGCTCGCCGCTCGGATAGTGGCGAGGCTGGCTGGTATCGGAGGCGGGCAGAGCGGCTAGGAGGTCAGTCATGATCGTGCAGTGGTGCATCAAAGGGATGCATCTGCCCGACAACCCGACTGCCGCCAGGTTGATCGATGATCGGATGGGAATAGTGTCGAATTGGTGGCGTACAGCGGGCAAGATCAATCCGGCACAGGTCAGGGCCAAGTTGAGCCCGCACAACGTGAATATGCACGTCAATCACTTCACCCAGATCGACCCGGTGACCGGCAAACCGTTCTGCGAGGGCACTCCGTTCATCTCGCTGTCGGCCGGCGGCGTGGAGCGCGACGTCTTTGCCAGAACGAATCACGTCCACACCGCCCGGCGCACGGCGCTGTGGTTTGCCACCCAGTTCGGCAAGAAAGACTATGGGTATCTGTACACGTGCTGGGTCCTGCTGGCGCCTCGGATGGCGGCCGAGGTCGAAGCGCTGGCGGAGGAGGTGCGGGACTTGAACACCTATCGCCGCTACTCCGCCTATCAGACCGAGGGTGAGGTACTGGCGAAGATCGCTGTGCCGGACAACCAGATCCAGAAGTGTGAGCGGTGGCAACTCAACGCGAGTCGCACCGCTTATGAGTGCGTCTGGGACCACCCGAACATGCGATTCACCGATCCTCACCGCCTCACCAACGTGCGGGAGCTGATCTGACGTGACCGAGATGCTGTCGTTCCCGGCCAACCAGGCGCAGTCCGCCATGGACTTCTTCGAGCGGTACGCCCGGACAGTGCTGGCCTCCCTGCCTACACCGTTCGCGAACAGCCGGTACCCGTACGCCGAGGAACCCTATTTCTCGATCGCGGCCGAGGCCGCGGACAGCCTTCGCGAGGCGGCGCAGTGGGCTCTGCTGCTGCGCGATGCTGGCAACGCCGCGAGATTGCTAGCCGAAGCTGGGGCGTTGTACCTGCGGATGGGTTTGCCGTACGGCCTCTATCTGCTGACAGCGGCCGGCGTCCGGCACCAGCAATCGGAACTCAACATGTTCGCCGACCAGCTCCAGCGCGCCACCTCGTTGACTCGGCCAGCCGATCAGGAGCAGCCGATCCCGGATCCGGGCCGCGACGGCGACCTGGCAGTCTTGCAGCCGCAACAACAGGCCTACCTCGTCCTGGCGGCCAGCGGCAGCTTGGTCGTTGCTGAGCGGTCGGCGGAGGAGCTCGCAACACTCCTGTACACCTCACCGCTACGGGATGGTGTGCTCGAAGTCGGCGCACTCGGCACGCCGATCCGGGAACTCTGGGAGATCGCGATACAGCTGTCCCAGCAGGAGCCTGATGTCAAGCCCATCGCTGCCCAGCTGTCCCGGATGGCGGACCGCTACTCCGGGGCGATGGAGTTGGCGCAGACCAATGACTACTTGTGGGAGAACGGCGCGGCGCCGGTGGACGTCGTGGATCTCGAGATTGCCGGTATCGCCGCCATCGCGGCACGCCGGCTGGAACGAGGTCAACTGCTGAATCAATTGGCCCCGGTCACCGACCTCGACTCAGTGGCGGGCGTGCCGATATCGGCAGGCTTGGCGTTGGCCTCCTGGCACGACGACAGGCCGCGGGAATCGCGGGAATGACGAGTACCGTGTGAGCCGATCGGAGGTCAGGCGCTCGGCGTCAGCACCCGCCATACCACCCCGGATGGCTCCGGTTCGCGCTCCGCCCTGGCCACCGCCATGGCCCGTGAGACCGGCAAATACGGTAAGAAGACGTCGTAACGGTTCGCGCCCGCCCTGGCTCCCGGCATCCGAGTCCGGAGCAAGTCCTCCAGCTGCCTAAGCATGGGTTTCTCAAGCCCCGTCCGTCGAGCCAACGCCACCGCAAAATGCCGAACCGACGACTCCACAGAATATGGGCTCGGTTTGCTGTCATCGATCGTGCCGAAGACCGAAATGCTCAGGACGATACTGTTGGGCCGAGGCTCAGCCGGCCGAGGGCCACTCATCGGTTCATGCCCCTCGAGCCGCGTCTGCAGCTCGATCGATGCCTCGATGACGTCGTCCACGCAGCTGACCGCCGCGTCGCGGATCTCCTCGGACAGTTCCTCGATCGCCGCGCTCACCTCGTCCTGACTGGGATAGCCCTCGGACCAGATCGGCCAGGCGATAGCGAACTCGGCGACGACGATCGGTTGTTCAGCTGGCATCAGAACTCCTCGGCAGGAATGCTTACCTAAAGCTTGCTGGCCGCCGCCTTGTCGACCAGCCACAGCGTGCGCTGCCGACCCTTCGGGCCGGCCGACGGTACCTGCTCCCGGCTCGCCCCGCTGTGCGCCAGCGCTACCGCCTCGGCCTTGCCGGCGCCGGCCGCCACGAACCAGATCTCGGCCGCCAGGTCCAACGTGTCGAAGCTGAAGGACAGCCGGTTCGGCGGCGGCTTGGGGGAGTTGCGGACGGCGATCACCGGCTTGGTCTCGAACACCCCGGGATGCTCCGGGAACAGCGAGGCGCAGTGCCCGTCCGGGCCGACTCCGAGCAGCACCAGATCGAAACCGGGCAACTCGCCGTCGTCGTCCGGCCGGCGCAGCCCGGTGAGTTGGCCGGCGTACCAGGCCGCCGCCTCGTCCAGGTCCGGGTGCGGACCGTCGCTGGCCGGCATCGACAGCTGCCGGGCCGCCGAGAACGGCTCGGCGCCGAACAGCAGCCGCTGCGCCGGCAGGTCGTTGCGGTCGGCGGAGCCCGCCGGCACGAACCGCTCGTCGGCCCAGCAGACGTCCACCCGGCTCCAGTCCACCGTGGTCGCGGCGGGCGAGCCGGCGATCGCCTGCCACACCGCCTCCAGGATGGAGCCGGCGGTCAGCGCCAGCACCGCCCGGCCGCGCGCCGACTGGGCGGCGGCCAGGGTGCCCAGTGTGCGCAGCGCGACGTCGGCGGCGAGCCGATCCGCGTCGTCCTGCACGATCAGCTCGGGAGCCGCCGCCATCAGGCCTCCTGGTGGGCCAGCGCCGGATCCATCCAGATATGGGTACGCACCGCCGGCCGCTGGGCCAGGTCGGTCAGCCCGGATACCGCGCCGAGCGCTTCGGCGTACGGCTCGTCGGCGTCCAGCCGGCGCAACTCCTCGGCCAGCATGTCGCCGGTGGTCCGCTGCGGGAACGGCTGGATGGTGTCCGGCTGCCCCGGCCGGCGCATCAGCAGCTTGTAGCCCTCGTTGGTCATCTTCACCTCGCGGCCGTCGTCGAAGTCCACCGAGACCGCGGTGATGTATTTGCCCTCGGCCTTCTCCACCGGAATCTTGATGCCCAGCCGCGCGGTCAGCCAGCCGGCCAGCAGCTGCGCGGACGGGTCCGCCGGGTTGCCGTACACGGTGACCGAGCGAGCCGGCGTCGCGGCGGTGTCGAACGCGGCGGCCAGCGCCGCCCGCCACGGCGTGATCACCGTCCAGGTCAGGTCGGTATCACCGGGTGCGAAGTCGTTCGCCCGCTGTCGCAGCGAGGCGGCCGGATCCTGGTCCCGGATCACGTTGGTGATCCGGCGGTCGGCGAACACCCCGAGCGGGTCGTGGGCGATGATCTTGGGCGTCCGGGAGTACCACCAGGTCACCACCGGCGCGTCCGGCGCCAGCAGCGGCAGGGTCACCGACTCCGCATGCAGCGCCAGCCGGCCGAACATCCGCAGCACCACCGACTCGCCGGGACCGTACCGGCCACCGATCGAGACCTCGGCGTCCAGCCGCGGCACCGGTGCCTCGATGTTGTGACGCAGCACCATGATCACCCGCATCGGGTGCTTGGCGGCCGCGGTGGCCACCGCGGCCTCGACGTCGTTGGTGTCCTTCTCCTCGAGCACCACCACCAGGGTCAGCGCCAGCCCGCTGGTCACCGCGCCGCCGGTGCGCCGTTCGGCGGCCAGCGCCTGCACCACGGCCGTGCCGGTGGTGTCCCAGAGCGTCGTCACAGCGAACCTCCCTTGCCGCTACCGGTGGTCATGGTCGCGGGTCCTCCGAACGCGACCCTCGCCTTGACAGCCGCGGCGCTGGTCACGGTCGCCGCCAGGACCGGCCGTCGCGGGCCAGCATCTCGTCGGCGGCCTTCGGCCCCCACTCGCCGGCCCGGTACACCGCGGGCTGCTGGCCCTCCCAGAAGTTCTCCAGCGGGTCGATCACCCGCCAGGACGCCTCCACCTCCTGGTTGCGCGGGAACAGCGTGGCATCGCCCAGCATCACGTCCAGGATCAGCCGCTCGTAGGCCTCCGGGCTGGATTCGGTGAACGCCTCGCCGTAGAGGAAGTCCATCGCCACGTCCCGGACCTCCATCATCGAGCCCGGCACCTTGGAGCCGAACTTCAGCGTGACCCCCTCGTCCGGCTGGACCCGGATCACCATCTGGTTGTGGCCGAGTTCCTCGGTGTCGGTATGGCTGAACGGCAGGTGCGGGGCCTTCTTGAACAGCACCGCGATCTCGGTCACCCGACGCGGCAGCCGCTTGCCGGTGCGCAGGTAGAACGGCACCCCGGCCCACCGCCGGGTGTCGATGCCGAGCCGGACCGCGGCGTAGGTCTCGGTCTTGGATTCCTCCGGCACGCCGTCCTCGGCCCGGTAGGCCAGCACCCGCTCGCCGGCCAGCCAGCCCTGGTCGTACTGGCCGCGGACGGCGTAGTGGGCCAGGTCGTGCGGCAGCGTGATGGCCCGCAGCACCTTCAGCTTCTCCACCCGGATGGCCTCGGCGGTGAACTCCACCGGCTCCTCCATGGCGGTCAGCGCCAGCAGTTGCAGCAGGTGGTTCTGCAGTACGTCGCGGGCCGCGCCGGTGGCGTCGTAGAACGCGGCCCGGCCGCCGATGCCGACGTCCTCGGCCATGGTGATCTGCACCGAGTCGACGTAGTTGGCGTTCCAGACCGGCTCGAACAGCTGGTTGGCGAAGCGCAGCGCCATCAGGTTCTGCACCGTCTCCTTGCCCAGGTAGTGGTCGATCCGGAACACGTCGTCGGCGGTGAACACCGAATCGACCAGCGAGTTCAGCTCGATCGCCGAGGGCAGGTCGTGCCCGAACGGCTTCTCCACCACCACCCGGCGCCAGCCGCCGGAGGTGGCGTTGTCGGCCATCTTGGTGCGCTCCATCTGCTTGAGCACCACCGGGAACATGCTGGGCGGGATGGACAGGTAGAACGCCGCGTTGCCCTTGATGCCGTGGCTTTCCCGCAGTTCGTCCAGCGTCCGGGCCAGCTGGTCGAAGGCCGCGTCGTCGTCGAAGGAGCCGGCCACGAACTTGATGTCGCCGGCCAGCCGGGCCCACACCTCGTCGTTCCAGCCCGTCCGGGCGTGCTCCTTGGCGGCCTTCTTGGCCAACGACTCGAAGTCGCCGTCCTCCCAGTCCCGGCGGGCGAAACCGAGCAGCACGAAGTCGGCCGGCAGCAGGCCCCGATTGGCCAGGTCGTAGATGGCCGGCAGCAACTTCTTGCGGGCCAGATCGCCGGTGACGCCGAAGACCACCAGCGCGCACGGCTCGGGGACGCGCGGCAGCCTGCGGTCGGCCGGATCGCGCAGCGGGTTCGCTTGCAGGCCGGCCGGAACCTTCGGGCCGGCACCGGCGCCGATGGCCGGACCGTGCTGGTCGGTGGTGGTCACCGTGGCCTCCTAGCAGGCCTTCAGTAGTTGCGCGATGCCGGCGGCCCGGTCGGTCAGGTGCAGATGCAGCACCGGACGGCCCTTGTCGGCCAGCACCGTGGCGTCGCCCGCGGCTTGGGCACGTTGTAGCGATGCGAAGGTATACGGCCGGTCCGGCACCGCCAGATCCTGGGTCACCTCGCCGGTGAGCTGCAGGAACACCCCGTTCGGGTGGCCGCCCTTGTGGTACTGCCCGGTGGAGTGCAGGAACCGCGGTCCCCAGCCGAACGTGGTCTGCAGGCCGGTCCGACTGGCCACAGCCGAGCGCAGATCGGCGGCGGAGGCGTCGGTCAGTCGGTCCAGGTAGGCCTGGATGGCGACATAGCCCCGCTCCGGCGCCGCCGCGAACAATGCCTCCAGCGCGCCGGCCAGGTCCGTCACCCCGGACAGGTCCAGGTTCAGCCCGTACGCCTGCACCGCGCCGTCGGTGAACGCCGGCTGTGGCGCCGGCTGGTCGTCGGCGGCGTCCAGCAGCGCCCGTGCCTGCTTCTTGGCCTCCTCCACGTTCGGCTGGTCGAACGGGTTGATCCCGATGATCCGGCCGGCCACGGCGGTGGCGTACTCCCAGAGCAGCATCTGCGCGCCGAGCGGACCGGCCGTCTCGGCTGCCCAGCCGGAGGCCGGCGCTTCGCTGCTGCCGGCCGGCTCGGGCCCGGTCAGCCGGACCAGGATGGCGTCCGGGCCGGCATCGGCGAAGCCGGGCGCGGTCGGGCCCTCCACCACCACCGGCAGTAGGCCGCGACCCTGCTTGCCGGTCGACTCTGCGATCAGCTGTTCGACCCAGTCGCCGAAGGAGTCGATACCCGAGCCGAGGTCGGCGAAGACCACCTTGTCCGAACCCGAGTCATGGGCCAGTCCGAGCAGCGCGCCGAGCCGCAGGCCGGGATTGTCCGGCTGATCGGCGGCCAGCGCGGACGCGGCGGCCGCCGCCTCGTCCAGCAACGGCCCGATGTCCGCGCCGGCCAGCCCGGCCGGCACCAGGCCGAACGCGGTGAGCGCGCTGTACCGGCCGCCGACGTGCGGGTCGGCCAGGAACACCTTGCGGTACCCGGCCTCCTCGGCCACCTGCTGCAGCGGCGAGCCGGGATCGGTGACCACCACGATCCGGGTTCGGGGATCGATGCCCTGATCGGTGAACGCCTTGGCGTAGGCCCGCCGATGCGAGTCGGTCTCCACCGTGCCGCCGGACTTGCTGGAGACCACCAGCACGGTGCGGTCCAGCTGATCGGCAAGTGCCGCTGAGACCTGGCCCGGATCGGTGGTGTCGAGCGTGACCAGCGGCACGCCGGCGGTCTTGCAGATCACCTCCGGTGCCAGCGAGCTGCCGCCCATGCCGGCCAGCACCACGTGGTCGAGGCCGTCGGCGGCCAGTTCCTCGCGCAGCGCGGCGATCTCGGCGACCAACGGCCGGGACGTCTCGGCCAGGGTGGCCCAGGACAGCCGGATGGCGGCCTCCGACTCGGCATCCGGCCCCCACAGGGTCGGATCCTGGGCGGTGATCTTGCTGGCCACCTCGGCGTTGACCAGCTCCGCGACGGCGGCCGTCAGCAGGCTGTCGTCCGGCGCGGTCAACTCGACCCGAAGTTGCCCCCCTTCGGCCGACGGGCTCACTTGCCCGCCTTCTTGGCGCCGGCCTCGAGCTGCTTCTGCACGCCCTCCAGCAGCACCGACCAGGAGTCCATGAACTTCTGCACGCCCTCGACCTCGAGCAGCTCGGTCACCTCGTCGATCTCGATGCCCAGCTCGGCCAGCTGGGCCATCACCCCGCGCGCCTCGTGATAGCCGGTGTTGGCGGTGTTGCCGGCGATGCTGCCGTGGTCGGCGACCGCGTTCAGGGTGGCCTCCGGCATGGTGTTCACGGTGTGCGGCGCGACCAGTTCGGTGACGTACATGGTGTCGTCGTAGGCCGGATCCTTGACCCCGGTGGAGGCCCACAGCGGTCGCTGCGGATGCGCGCCGTCGGCAGCCAGGTTGTCCCACCGATCGCCGGTGAAGACGCTCTCGAACGCCTCGTACGCCAACCGGGCGTTGGCGATGCCGGCCTTGCCGCGCACCGCCTTGGCCTCGTCGTTGCCGATCTTGTCCAGCCGCTTGTCCACCTCGGTGTCTACCCGGGACACGAAGAAGGACGCGACCGAGCGGATGGTGGACAGCTCGATGCCGTTCCGCCGAGCCTGCTCCAGGCCGGTCAGGTAGGCCTCCATCACCTTGCGGTAGCGCTCGATCGAGAAGATCAGGGTGACGTTGACGCTGATCCCGGTGGCGGTCGCCGCGGTGATCGAGGCCAGCCCCTGCTCGGTGGCCGGGATCTTGATCATCACGTTCGGCCGGTCCACCAGCCACCACAGCGCGCCGGCCTCGGCGGTGGTCTTGTCGGTGTCGTGGGCGATCCGCGGATCCACCTCGATGGACACCCGGCCGTCCTGGCCGTCGGTGGCATCGAAGACCGGCCGGAGCACGTCGCAGGCGGCCCGGATGTCGTAGGCGGTGAGCAGCCGGACGGACTCCTCCAGCGACACCCCGCGCACCGCCAGGTCGTGCACCTGGTCGGCGTAGGGGGAGTCACCCTCGGCCGAGCCCTCCATCGCCTTCTGGAAGATGGACGGGTTGCTGGTCACGCCCACCACGTGCTTGGTCTCGATCAGTTCGGCCAGGTTGCCGGTGACCAGTCGGTGCCGGCTGATGTCGTCCAGCCAGATCGAGACACCGTGCTCGGAGAGGTCGGCAAGTGCGTCGCTCATGATTTCACCTGCTCTTCGCGCGAGCGCTCATCGCCCATTCGCTCCGCTCCTCGCTCGCTCCGCTCACTGCGATGCTCACTCATAATGGATTCCCTTCCGGAGCTCAGTTGCCGGTCGTGCTACCGGTGATGATGTTGGCGCGTTCCAGCGCCGCGTGCGCGGCGGCCACCACCCGGTCGGGGGTGAAGCCGAACTGCTCGAACAGCACCGGCGCCGCCGCACTCGCGCCGAAGTGGTCGATGGAGACGATCTCGCCGCCCTCGCCGACGATCTCCCGCCAACCTTGGCTGACGCCGGCCTCCACGCTCACCCGGGCCTTGACCGCCGGCGGCAGCACCTGCTGCTGGTAGGCCCGGTCCTGGCTGTGGAACCACTCCAGGCAGGGCATCGAGACGACCCGGGTCGGGGTGCCGTCGGCCTCCAGTCGCTCGCGCGCGGTCAGCGCCAGCGACACCTCCGAGCCGGTCGCGATCAGGATCACCTGCGGGGTTGCCGCGCTGGACTCGGCCAGGATGTAACCGCCCTTGCCGGCGTCGATCACCGCGGCCGGGTCGAGCACCGGCAGCGCCTGCCGGGACAGCGCGATGCCGGCCGGCCGGTCGGTGTGCTCGAGTACCTGCCGCCAGACCACCGCGGTCTCGTTGGCGTCCGCCGGCCGGACGACGTCCAGGCCCGGGATCGCGCGCAGCGCGGCCAGCTGCTCGATCGGCTGGTGGGTCGGGCCGTCCTCGCCCAGCCCGATCGAGTCGTGCGTCCAGACGTAGATGGTGGGCAGCTGCATCAGCGCGGCCAGCCGGACCGGCGGTCGCATGTAGTCGCTGAAGACCAGGAAGGTGCCGCCGTAGACACGGGTACCGCCGTGCAGCGTGATGCCGTTCATGATCGAACCCATCGCGTGCTCGCGGATGCCGAAGTGCAGGGTGCGCCCGTACGGGCCGCCCGGCCACTCCTTGGTCTGCCGGTCGGCCGGTACGAAGCTCGGCTCGCCCTCCATGGTGGTGTTGTTCGACTCGGCCAGATCCGCCGAGCCGCCCCACAACTCGGGCAGGATCGGGGCCAGCGCGGACAACACCTTGCCGGACGCCGCCCGGGTGGCCAGCGAGTTCGGCTTGCCGTCCTTCTCGGTTGCGAAGGTGGGCAGCACGTCGGCCCAGCCGGCCGGCAGGCTGCGGCTGACCATCCGGTCGAACAGCTGCTTGCGTTCGGGATTGTCCTTGGCCCACTTGTCGAAGCTCGGCTGCCACTGCTCGCGGGCGACCCGGCCGCGCTCGGCGACCTGGCGGGCGTGCGTGATGACCTCGCTGTCCGCCGCGAAGTGCACGTCCGGGTTGAAGCCGAGCAGTTCCTTGGTCTTGCGGATCTCGTCCTCACCGAGCGCCGAGCCGTGCGCCTTGCCGGTGTTCTGCTTGGTCGGGGCAGGCCAGCCGATGATGGTGCGCACCGCGATGATGGACGGCCGGTCGGTCTCGGCCTTGGCCGCCGCGAGGGCCTTCTCCAGCGCCACCACGTCCTCGCCGGACTCCACGTACTGGGTGTGCCAGCCGTAGGCCTCGTAGCGCTTGAGCACGTCCTCGGAGAACGCGACGTTGGTGTCGTCCTCGATCGAGATGTGGTTGTCGTCGTAGATCAGGGTGAGGTTGCCCAGTTGCTGGTGGCCGGCCAGCGAGCTCGCCTCGCTGGAGACGCCCTCCTCCAGGCAGCCGTCGCCGGCGATCACGTAGATGTGGTGGTCGAACGGCGACTCGCCGGCCGGCGCGTCCGGGTCGAACAGGCCGCGCTCGCGGCGGGCGGCCATCGCCATGCCGACCGCGTTGCCGACGCCCTGCCCGAGCGGCCCGGTGGTGGTCTCCACGCCGATGGTGTGGCTGTGCTCGGGATGCCCGGGGGTCAGCGAGCCCCAGGTGCGCAGCGACTTCAGGTCGTCCAGTTCCAGGCCGTAGCCGGACAGGTAGAGCTGGATGTAGAGGGTCAGCGAGGAATGCCCGTTGGAGAGCACGAAGCGGTCCCGGGCCACCCAGTTGGGATCGGTCGGATCGTGCCGCATCACCCGCTGGAAGAGCAGGTAGGCCAGTGGCGCCAGACTCATCGCGGTACCCGGGTGCCCGTTGCCCACCTTCTGCACCGCGTCGGCCGCGAGCAGCCGGGCGGTGTCCACCGCCTTGGAGTCCAGATCCGTCCACCACTTCGGGTGCGTGGAGACGATTTCGGCGGCAGATCGGGTGTCAGGCTTCACAGCAGCTCCCTAGCTGACTAGCAGGTGCTCGCGCGGATCGATTTCCAGCCTAGCCACTGTCTCGACGGTGGTGAGCCGGTGCTGGCGCCCCAGCTGAGCGGACTAGGCTGGCCTGGTGACGCAGACTCCACTGGCCCCGGCCCGGCAGGGTGTCCGGTCGGCCGGTGGCAGCACCCGCCGCTCGGTTTCGGCCTCGGTGCGGGCCTACGGCGCGCTCACCAAGCCGCGGATCATCGAGCTGCTGCTGGTCACCACGCTGCCCGCCATGGTGCTGGCGGCCGGCGGCCTGCCGCCGCTGTCGGTGGTGCTGGCCACCATGGTCGGCGGCACCCTGGCAGCCGGCAGCGCGAACGCGCTGAACTGCTTCATCGACCGCGACATCGACGCGCTGATGCGCCGAACCGGCCATCGACCGCTGGCCAGCAACCAGGTAGCGCCGGCTGGCGCGCTGGCGTTCGGCGCGGTGCTCGGCGTGGTCGCGGTGCTGCTGATCGGGCTGACCACCAACTGGCTGGCCGGCGGCCTGACCGCGGTCGCGATCGGCTTCTACGTCGTGGTCTACACCATGCTGCTCAAGCGGCGGACCGCCCAGAACATCGTCTGGGGCGGCGCGGCCGGCTGCATGCCGGTGCTGATCGGCTGGGCTGCGGTGACCGATTCCCTGGCCTGGGCCCCGGTGGTGCTGTTCGCGGTGGTGTTCTGCTGGACCCCGCCGCACTTCTGGGCGCTGGCCATCCGCTATCGCGACGACTATGCCCGCGCGGGTGTGCCGATGCTGCCGGTGGTCGCCTCGCCGGTGCGGGTGGCCCGGCAGATCGTGCGCTACAGCTGGCTCACCGTGGCCGCCTCGCTGGTGCTGTGGCCGGTCGCCACCGGCTGGGTGTACGGCGTGCTGGCGCTAGCCGCCGGCGCCGTGCTGCTGGCCGAGGCGCACCGGCTGCTGACGGCCACCCGGCGTGGTGAGCGGGGCCGGCCGATGCGGCTGTTCCACCTGTCCAACAGCTACCTGGCCTTCGTCTTCGTGGCCGTCGCGGTGGACACCTTCCTGCGCTGAGCGTCCCGCCGTCCGGCAGCGGGTCAGCCGGCCGGGATCTGCACCGGAATGGTGATCGGCGTGAGCACGGTCAGCGTGCCCTTGGCCGTCTTGACCGTGCCGGCGAAGAGCAGGCTGCCGGAGGTGAACGAGGCCGGTACGTCCACCACGTCGTCCACCCCGGTGACCGGATTGGCGGCGGCGTTGGCGGTGGTGCGCCGGCCGGCACCCGGCATGCTGAGCGACAGCAACGCCGGCTCCGCGCCGTACGGCTGCCGGTCACCCTCCAGTTGCAGCACCGCGCCGACGTGCAGCCAGGCCCGGTCCGGCCCCGGGCAGTTGCCGTCAGCCGCCCAGTAGGACAGCGACACCTGCCGCACGGTCAGCGTGCCGGTCAGCACCCCGGTGCCGGCGCTGGTCTGCAACCGGACCCGGATCGGCCGGGCCACGTTCAGCCGCTGCCGGTCATGGCTGCGGACGGTGACCGCCGGATTGCCGACATCCGGCTTTCCGGTCAGCAGCGAGATGGTCTGCTTCAGCCCGCTGTCGGTGAGCACCAGGTCCACCTGCCGGGCGTGCTTGGGTACCGCGGTCACCACGTAGTCCGAGGTCAGCGCCAACGGCCCGCGCTCCCGGCCGTCCACCCGTACCGACAGGTCTGGGTTGTCGGCCGCCAGCTCTCCCGGCACCGGTTCGGTGGCGAAGGCGAGCAACCGGTAGCCGGCCGGCGCGGTACGGGCCTGATCGCCCCAGCCGTAGACGTCGACGAAGCCGTACTCGACCAGGCGGACGCCGGACATCTGCCCGATCATCACCGCCGTGCTCGGTGCCGGGGTGATCGGGGTACGCAGGGTGCTGGTGGTGGTCAGCACGTCCCCGACCGCCGCCGGTGGCCTCGGCTGCTTGATCGTGATGTGATCCGGCGGCTGCGCTCCGTCCGGCCGGACTAGTTGGCTGTCCGGTCGGGGATCGGCGCTGGTGGCATCGCTGTCCAGGCTGCTCACCGACAACCGGAACCTGCCGTGGCCGTCCGGGCTGCTGAGCAGGTTGTAGGCGAGGTAGGGCCGGCTCGGATCGCCGTCGACGAGCTGTACCGGGCCGCAGAGCATCCGGTCGCCGATCGCCGTCAGGCCCGCCGTGCCGCCGGCGGCCGGCCCGGTGCCGCCGTCGGAGGACCCGGTGTCACCATCGGCTGGCCCGCTGTCGGCTGATCCGGTGTCGCCGGTGGCCTGGCTGGTGTAGTAGCACCTGCTGTCCCGGGCCACCTCGCCGTGCCGGGCCCGCACCGTCCGGCGCATCGCGGCCTCGGTCTGGCGCAGCAGCGAGCCGGCGTTGCTGATCGGCTTGCCGTAGCTGGTCAACATCCGGGCCGGCTTGGGCTGCAGCACCAGCCAGCCGGCACCGGCCAGCACACCCAGCACGCACACCGCGATCAGGCGGATGGCAAAGCGCCGCCAGAGCGAGATGGCTCCGCTGCTTGGCGCTCTCCGCTTCCCGCCTACCGACCGCATAGCTGAGACCCAAGGGTAGGGGAGTCGGCTGTGTGGCTCGCACAACCCGCCCCAGCGGGTACGTACGATCGAGCAGGTGAGCCGTGCAATCGCGATCGCCAGCTGCGAGCAACTGCCGGACGGGATCGACGAGGACCAGCTGCTGGTGTCCGCGCTGGCCGAGTTGGGGCTGACCGGCACGGTGCTGGCCTGGTCGGATCCGGCTGTCGACTGGGCGGCCTTCGACGCGACGGTGCTCCGCAGCACCTGGGACTATCCCCGGCGACCTGCTGAGTTCCTGGCTTGGGCCGAGACCGTGCCGCGCCTGCACAACCCGGCCGCGGTATTGCGCGGCAACAGCGACAAGCGCTACCTGGCCGAGCTGGCGGCGGCCGGCATCCCGATCGTGCCGACCGGGTTCTTCGCGCCGGGCGAGCCGGTACGGCTGCCGACCGGCACCGAGTTCGTGGTGAAGCCGTCCGTCGGCGCCGGCTCGATCGGTGCCGGCCGGTTCTCGGCGGACGCGCACGGCCCGGCTCGCGAGCATGCCGAGCTGTTGCACTCGCTCGGTCATACCGTGCTGGTGCAGCCCTATCTGGCACAGGTCGAGTCCTACGGCGAGACCGCGCTGATCTTCCTGGACGGCAGCTACAGCCACGCCATCCGCAAGTCCGCCCTGCTGGCTCCGGACGTCCGGCACTCACACGAGTCCGGCCAGCTGTACCTGACCGAGACCATCGAGCCCCGGGAACCGAGCCGGGCGGAGCGGGAGCTGGCCGAGCGCGTGCATGCCGCGCTGACCGGCGTCGAGGAGCCGCTGCTGTACGCCCGGATCGATCTGCTGCCGGGTCCGGACGGCCCGCTGCTGCTAGAGGCGGAGCTGATCGAGCCGTCGCTGTTCCTGGAGTACGCCGACGGCGCGGCCGCCCGATTGGCAGCCGCGATCGCTGGCCGGGTTAGTGCCGGACGGCCCGGGTGAGCCGGCCGACCGACCTGCTGTCGGCCGGCTCGCTGCCGGTCGGCCTGGACCAGGCGGGCGACCAGCAGCGCCGGGCGGCGCTGCTGCGGATGAAGGCGGTGGCCGGCGGTGGCCTGCTGCTGGCGGCGCTGATCTTCGTGCTGTGCAACATGTTCGGCTCGGACGCCGGCGTCTGGCCGTACCTGCAGGCCGCCAGCGAGGCGGCGATGGTGGGTGGGCTGGCGGACTGGTTCGCGGTGACCGCGCTGTTCCGGCATCCGCTCGGGCTGCCGATCCCGCATACCGCGATCATCCCGCGCAAGAAGGATCAGATCGGCGAGAGCCTGGGCACCTTCGTGCAGCAGAACTTCCTCACCCCGGAGGTGGTCGCACCTCGGCTGCAGGCCGCCGAGGTGCCGCGCCGGGTCGGTGAGTGGTTGGTGCTCGGTGACCGTCCGGAGCGGCTGGCCGCCGAGTTCGGGGTGGCGCTGGCCGGCGCCAACACGGTGCTGGCCGACGACGACATCCGGCTGGCGCTGGAACGCTTCGCCGACAGCCAGCTACGCCGGTTGCCGGCCGCTCCGGTGGTCGCGAAGGTTATCGACCTGGGCGTGCAGGGTGATCAGCATCAGATCCTGCTCACCGAGGGTCTGCGGGCGCTGATGCGGTTCCTGGACGACAACCGGGAGCTGTTCCGGGAGCGGGTCGCGGAGGAGTCGCCGGACTGGGTGCCGGACTGGGTGGACGGCAAGGTGTTCAACAAGCTGTTCTCCGGCGTGCAGAACTTCCTCGCCGACGTGACCGGTGACATCGGACACCCGCTGCGGCGGCAGTTCGACGACCGGCTGCGCGGCTATGCCGAGCGGTTGCGCACCGACCCGGCGGCCAGCGCCCACCTGGAGCAGTGGAAGGCCGACCTGCTCGACCACCCGGCCGTGCGCAACGCGCTGGCCTCACTCTGGCTGCCGCTGAAGAAGGCGGTACTGGAGGCGGCGGCCGATCCGGATTCGGAATTGCGCAGGGTAATCGTCTCCGCCATCCGGCAGGGCGGACTGGCCCTGGCCACCGACCGCGAGTTGCAGGCCAAGTGCGACCGTTGGTTACTCGGTGTGATGAATCACGTGCTCGCCCACTATTCGGGTGAGCTATCCGGCGTCATCACCCATACGGTGGCTCGTTGGGACGCCGAATCGACCGCCCGGCGACTGGAACTGCAGGTAGGCCGGGACCTGCAATTCATCCGGATCAACGGCACCGTGGTCGGCTCGCTGGTCGGGCTGGTCATCTACACGCTGTCCAGGCTGCTCTGACCGGGAGCACCGGCGCCCCCCACTTGACGCCATTAGTTCAGTCGCACGCTTCGGACAAATTCCCCCATTAAGCATCCGTGGTCAGCGGAAAGACAGCCGATCATTGGGCAAGTCGTCTAATTTTGCACGTCCCAACAGGCAATTGTGCGCAGAGCCCGCCAAAATAACTATGTGTCTGTGCGCGTATTGACGTCTGCAAAGTCCCTGGCTCGTGAACTGTGGTCCTACGGCGAAGATGATCTCTGGCCGCAGGCCCTGGTGCTGGATCCGGCGACGCTGGCCAACCTGTCGGCGGAGTTCGGCCGATTACGTACCGACGCCGCGGCGGTGGCCCGGATCTGGCCGGACGCGCCGGACGAGGCGTACCTGCTGATCCCGGCGATCGAACGGCTGGAGGGCCGACGGCGGCCGGCGGCGCGGTCGCGCCGCCGGCCCCGCACCACCATGCCGGCGATCCTGCGGCCCGACAGCGATGATCCGGCCGACGAACCCGGGTTCTGCGAGGTGCGCAGCCTGGTCGAGGCCGAGACCGCCAGGGCCCGGCATCCGAACTTCACCCGGCACTGAGTTCGACCTGAGCCGGGTTCGACCTAAGCCGGCGGTGCCTACCGGGCGAGTTCCGCAGCGCGGGCCCGCCGGGTGGCTTCGGTAGCCGGCTCCGCCGCTCGGCGGAACGGACGTACGTCGAGGCTGCCCAGCACCGCTAGCGCTGCCAGCCAGACCAGGCAGGCACCGAGCATGTGGATGCCGACCAGCAGCGGCGGCACGTGCGTGAAGTACTGCAGGTACCCGATGCCGCCCTGGGCCAGTTCGACGCCCAACAGCCACCCGCCGGCGCGCCGTACCTGACCGGCACCGGCCAGTAGCACCAGTCCGGCGGTGACCCCGATCAGCAGCATGACCAGGTCGGCATGCAGCTGGGTGATCGACGAGGGCGCGAGGTGGATCCGGTGGCTGGCCCCCTTGTCGCCGGCGTGCGGACCGCTGCCGGTCACCACCGTGCCGGCCAGCAGTACCGCGCCGGTCAGGCCCAGCAGCAGCCAGCCGGTGCTGACCAAGCTCCGTCCGGCAGCCGGCCGGTGTCGGCGCGGATCAACCGGCGCGCGCACCCGCCACCAGAGCAGGTAGGCCACCGCGATGATGCAGCTGGACAGCAGGAAGTGCGCGGCCACCGTCCACGGATTGAGCTTGGTCAACACGGTGATACCGCCGAGCACCGCCTGTGCCGGAATGCTCGCGGCCAGCAGTACGGCCAGCCGCCGTTCGGTCCGGCGCAGCAACGCCACGGCCAGCGTGGCCAGCACGATGATCACCAGCACGAAGGTCAGCTGACGGTTGGTGAACTCGATCAGGCCGTGCACCGCGTACTGGCGGGTCGGGGTGAGCGAACGATCGGTGCAGGACGGCCAGGTCGGGCAGCCCAGGCCCGAGCCGGTGAGCCGGACGGCCCCGCCGGTCACCACGATCACCACGTTCGCGACGACCGAGGCCAGCGCCAGCCGGCGCAGCGTGCTGGCCGCCCGGCACCAGGCCGGCAGCCGCGCGGCCAGTCCGCTTAGATCCACTACTCCCATCGGAAGAACCTGGCCGCGGCCGGCAGCGTGAGCGCGGCCCAGGCCAGCAGGGTGAGCAGTGCCCGGACCGGCTGGCCGCCGCCGTGCTGCAGCACCTGGTGCAGCCCGTCCGACAGCGCGGCCGAGGGCAGGTAGCGCAGTACGTCGGCGGCCGGCCCCGGATAGCGGGACAGCGGGATGGCGATGCCGCCGGCGAAGAGCAGGATCAGCCAGGCCAGGTTGGCGGCCGCCAGCGTCACCTCGGCCCGGACGGTGCCGGCCAGCAACAGGCCCAGGCCGCCGAAGGCGAAGGTGCCGACGATCATCAGCAGCGCCGCCTCCGGTCCGGTACCGGCCGGATGCCAGCCGAGTGCCAGTCCGAACAGGCAGATCAGCGCTGCCTGCAGCACCTGCAGCACCAGCACGGCACAGGTCTTGCCGGCGATCAGGACGTGCCGGGGCAGCGCGGTGGCGCCGAGCCGCTTGAGCACCGCGTACTTGCGCTCGAAACCGGTGCCGATGGCCAGTCCCGTGAAGGCCGCGCTCATCACGGCCAGCGCCAGCACCGAGGGCACCACGAAGTCGATCCGGCGGGGCGTGTCCAGGGAGTAGAGCAGCGGCAGGTTGAAGAAGAACTCCAGCAGCAGCGGAAGAACCAGGCTCAGCGCCACCTGCTCGCCGTTGCGCAGCAGCAGCCGCAGTTCCATCCGGGTCTGGGCGAGCAGCATCCGGGCCCGGCTGGCGGCGGCCGGTGCCGGGGTGAACGACATCCGCTGGATGGCCGGTGGTCGCCGGCTGCCCAGGCCCACCCCGCCCATCGACAGCTTGGTCACCGGCAACTCGGTCATCGCGAGTCCGCCTTGGCGGGCTCGCGGGCGGCGGTCAGCGCCAGGAACACGTCCTCCAGGCTGCGCCGCTCCACCGCCAGGCCGTCGGCCAGCACCGACCGGTCGGCGCACCAGGCGGTGATCGCGGCCAGCAGTTCCGGAGTCACCTCGGCCCGCACCAGATAGTTGCCGGCGGCCGGCTCGCTGACCCGGGCCCCGGCCGGCAGCGCCGCCTGCAGCTCGGCCACCGGCAGCCCCGGCCGGGCCGAGAACCGCACGGTGCCGGACGCGCCGGCCCGGGTGAGTTCGGCCGGGCTACCCTCGGCGACGATCCGGCCGGCGTGCAGCACCACGACGTGGTCGGCCAGCGCCTCCGCCTCGTCCAGGTAATGGGTGGTCAGCACCACCGAGACGCCGTCGGCGCGCAACCGGCGGATCAGTTCCCAGGTGCCACGCCGGGCCTGCGGGTCCATCCCGGTGGTCGGCTCGTCCAGGAACAGCAGCTCCGGCCGGCCGACCAGCGCCATGGCCAGCGACAGCCGCTGCTGCTGGCCACCGGACATCCGCTTGACCGGGGTGCGTTCCTGCTCGGCCAGGCCGACCAGTTCCAGCAGCTCGTCGGTGTCCAGCGGATGCGCCGCGTAGCTGGCGAACAGCTCCAGCAACTCGCGTGCTCGGGCGCCGGTGTAGCCGCCGACGCCGTCCTGCAGCATCACCCCGACGCGCGGCCGCAGCTGGCCGGCGTCGGCGATCGGATCCAGGCCCAGCACCCGTACCGCGCCCGCGTCCGGCGCTCGGAAGCCCTCGCAGATCTCGATGATGGTGGTCTTGCCGGCGCCGTTGGTGCCCAGCAACGCCAGCAACTCGCCCCGCCGCACCCGCAGCGACACGCCGTCGACCGCGGCACGATCGCCGTAGCGTTTGACGAGGCCGTCGAGCTCGACGGCGGCTGCTGGCACGCTTCGAGTCTAGGTACTGGTTGGAACCGCTTGAACCAAGCTCAGCCGGCCGTCAGTCGGCCGCCTTCACCGCGCTTCCGTAGCTGTCCACGTAGTCCTGGCCGGACAACTGCTGCACCGCCTGCCGGATGATCTCGGTCACCTCACGCAGCGCTCGACTGGACCGCTCGTCCTCGGCCCGGCCGGCGAAGGTCAGCGGCGCGCCGTAGTGCACCTGGATCGGCATCCGGCGCCAGCGCCGCTCGCCGGCCGGCAGCACCCGGTCGGTGCCGACCAGGCCGACCGGAACGACCGGCGCGCCGGTACGCAGCGCCAGCCGGGCCACCCCGGTGCGAAACTTGTGCAACCGGCCGTCCGGGGACCGGGTGCCCTCCGGATAGATGCCGAGCAGCTTGCCGGCAGCCAGCAGTTCGGCGCCGATCTCGAGGGTGGAGGCGGCCGCCCGCGGATTGTCCCGGTCGACCGGCACCAGTCCCATCTCGGTGAACAACCAGGCGGTCAGCCGGCCACGCGGGCCCGGGGTGTTGAAGTATTCGGCCTTGGCGAAGTAGAGGACCTGCCGGCGGGCGGTGATGGGGGTGAAGACCTCGTCCGAGGCCGACAGGTGGTTGGCGGCCACGATCGCCGGCCCGGTTCGTGGCACGTTCGCTATTCCGGTCACCGCCGGACGGAAGTAGGCGCGCAGTACGGGGGACACGGTGAGTTCGGCGGCCCGATACAGCATCCCCGCAACCTACCGATACGGCAGCTGCGCAACCTATCGGGGAGGGTGACCGGCGCCGCACCGGTAGCCCCCTACTGGGAACGGCTGGGGAAATACGTCATACTTGTATTGTGAAAATCGCCGGCCAGGCTCCGGACCCGCGTACCGCGGGCGTTGCGGCCGTGCGCAAGATGGGCAAAGCCGGCGAGGGCAGCGCAGACGGCCGGACCAGGGACGCGGTGGCGCGGCTGGTGCAGCAGTCCGGACCGCAGACCGCCGCAGCACTGGCCGAGCGGCTGGAGCTGTCACCGGCGGCGATCCGCCGGCACCTGGACGCACTGGTGGCCGACGGGGTGCTGGCCGAGGCGGTGGCCAAGCCGTCCTCGCGTCGGCCGCGCGGGCGTGGCCGCCCGGCCCGGGTGTACGCGCTCACCGACGCCGGCCGCAGCCGGTTCGGGCATGCCTATGACGACCTGGCCTCGACCGCGCTGCGATTCCTACGTACGGCCGGTGGCGAGCAGGCTCTGCTGGCCTTCGCCGAGCACCGAGCGGCGACCCTGAGTGAGAGCATTCGCGGCCGGTTGGCCGAGGAGCCCGCGGACGGCACCGAGCACAAGGCGGCGGTGGTCGCCGAGGTGCTGACCGAGGCGGGTTACGTGGCCGACACCGCGCCGGCCGCGCACGGCACCCAGATCTGCCAGCACCACTGCCCGGTGGCGCACGTTGCGGCCGAGTTCCCGGAGCTGTGCGAGGCCGAGACCCGCGCCCTGGCCGCCGCGCTCGGCACCAACGTGCAGCGGCTGGCCACCATCGCGCACGGCGACGGGGTGTGCACCACGCACGTGCCGCTCGACAGATCGACCGCATCGAAAGCACCGATAGCACCGCACCGAACAGCACTGGAGGCTGAGTAGTGACCACTGCAGCAGAGCGCACGCTAATCCAGGATGAGCAGATCAAGGCGCTCTCTACCTACAAGTTCGGCTGGGCCGACGCCGACATCGCCGGCGCGTCAGCTCAGCGCGGGCTGTCCGAAGAGGTGGTCCGCAACATCTCCCAGCTGAAGAACGAGCCGGAATGGATGCTGCAGCGCCGGCTCAAGGCCCTGCAGATCTTCAACAAGAAGCCGATGCCGAACTGGGGCGCCGACCTGTCCGGCATCGACTTCGACAACATCAAGTACTTCGTCCGGTCCACCGAGCAGCAGGCTGCGACCTGGGACGACCTGCCGGCCGACATCAAGAACACCTACGACAAGCTCGGCATCCCGGAGGCCGAGAAGCAGCGGCTGGTCTCCGGCGTCGCCGCCCAGTACGAATCCGAGGTGGTCTACCACAAGATCCGCGAGGATCTGGAGAGCCTGGGCGTGCTGTTCCTGGACACCGACAGCGCGCTGCGCGAGCACGAGGAGCTGTTCCGGGAGTACTTCGGCACGGTCATCCCGTCCGGCGACAACAAGTTCGCCGCGCTGAACACCGCGGTGTGGTCGGGTGGTTCGTTCATCTACGTGCCGAAGGGCGTGCACGTCGACATCCCGCTGCAGGCCTACTTCCGGATCAACACCGAGAACATGGGCCAGTTCGAGCGGACCCTGATGATCATCGACGAGGGTGCCTACGTGCACTACGTGGAGGGCTGCACCGCGCCGATCTACTCCTCCGATTCGCTGCACTCGGCGGTGGTGGAGATCATCGTCAAGCCGGGCGGCCGGTGCCGGTACACGACCATCCAGAACTGGTCGAACAACGTCTACAACCTGGTCACCAAGCGGGCGGTGGCCCAGGCCGGCGCGACCATGGAGTGGGTGGACGGCAACATCGGCTCCAAGGTCACCATGAAGTACCCGGCGGTCTGGATGACCGGTGAGCACGCCAAGGGTGAGGTGCTCTCGATCGCCTTCGCCGGCGAGGGTCAGCATCAGGACGCCGGCGCCAAGATGGTGCACGCCGCACCGCACACCTCCTCGACCATCATCTCCAAGTCGGTGGCCCGCGGCGGTGGCCGGACGTCCTACCGCGGCCTGGTGCAGGTCGAGCCCGGCTCCCACCACAGCCGGTCCACGGTGAAGTGCGACGCGCTGCTGGTGGACACCATCAGCCGCTCGGACACCTATCCGTACGTGGACGTGCGGGAGGACGACGTGGCGATGGGGCACGAGGCGACGGTGTCCAAGGTGAGCGACGACCAGCTGTTCTACCTGATGAGCCGGGGCCTGTCCGAGGACGAGGCGATGGCGATGATCGTGCGCGGGTTCGTCGAGCCGATCGCCCGCGAGCTGCCGATGGAGTACGCGCTGGAGTTGAACCGATTGATCGAACTGCAGATGGAAGGCGCGGTCGGTTAATGACCGCGATCTCAACCGAAACTCCGTTGTCCCGCACCACCACCGGCTCGCCGGCCGAGCGGTTCACCTCCACCGATCCGGAGGCCTTCGCGGTGCCGACCGGTCGGGAGGAGGACTGGCGGTTCACCCCGTTGCGGCCACTGCGGCCGCTGTTCCAGCCGTTCGAGCCGGACAACAGCTTCGCCTTCGAGACCGAGCTCCCGGACGGCGTCAGCGTGCGATTCGTCGGTCGTGACCATCCGCGCTTCGGCGCGGCGCTGACACCGGCCGACCGGATCAGCGCGCTGGCCGCCGCGCACACCCCCGGGGTGGTGTTGGTGACGATCGAGGCGGGCGTCGAGCTGACCGAGCCGATCACCCTGCGTTCGATCGGCAAACCCGGCCTGAACTACGGCCACTTCGTCATCGATGCCGGTGTTCGGTCGCGGGCCACCGTGGTGATGGATCACCTCGGCAGCGTCACGGTCGCCGCGAACGTGGAGACCGTATTGGCCGACGGCGCCGAGCTGAACCTGATCAGCGTGCAGGATTGGGAGCCGGACGCGATCCATCTGGCCGCGCATGCGGCCCTGGTCGGCCGCGATGCCAGCTACCATCACATCTCGGTGAACCTCGGCGGTGCGCTGGTACGGATCAACCCGACGGTGCGGTTCGCCGGGCCAGGTGGGCAGGCCAAGTTGTACGGCGTGTCGTTCTGCGGCGACGGCCAGCACCAGGAATCCCGGCTGTATGTGGACCACAGCCAACCGCACTGCACCTCCGACGTGGTGTACAAGTCGGTGCTGGACGGCGACACCGCCCGCACGGTCTGGATCGGCGACGTCCGGATCCGGCCGGCGGCGATCGGCACCAGCACCTACGAGCTGAACCGCAACCTGCTGCTGTCCGACGGCGCCCGTGCCGACTCGGTGCCGAACCTGGAGATCGAGACCGGCGAGATCGTCGGCGCCGGGCATGCCAGCGCCACCGGCCGGTTCGACGACCTGCAGCTGTTCTACCTGCAGTCGCGCGGGATCCCGGCCGAGCAGGCCCGCCGGCTGGTGGTCCGGGGCTTCCTCGCCGACGTGATCGCCCGGGTGCCGGTGCCGCAGTTGCGCGAGCGGCTGATGGCCCGGGTGGACGCCCGGCTGGGCGGCACCGTGCTGCCGGAGGACGCGGTGCTGCCGGGGGAGGCCGAGGCGTGACCGCGGGTACCCGGCTCTGCTCGGTCAGCGAGCTGAGTGACAGCAAGCCGCTGCGGATCGAACTCGACGAGATCGACGTGGCGGTGGTGAAGGTCGGCGAGCAGGTGTTCGCCATCGAGGACGTCTGCTCGCATGCCGAGGTGCCGTTGTCGGAGGGCGAGGTCACCGACTGCACGATCGAGTGCGAGCTGCACGGCTCGCGGTTCGATCTGCGCAGCGGCAGGCCGACCGGCCCACCGGCGACCCGTCCGGTGCCGGTCTATCCGACCACCGTGGTCGACGGCGAGGTCTACGCCGATCTCGACTCGCCGCTCGAACCCTAGAACGCCCCAGACCTGCCGTATCCGATCGCCTGAGGAGAGTTGATAGATGTCCACCCTGGAAATCCGGGACCTGCACGTCGCCGTGGAGGACAAGCCCATCCTGAAAGGGGTGAACCTCACCGTCTCGTCCGGGCAGACGCACGCCATCATGGGCCCGAACGGGTCCGGCAAGTCGACGCTCGCCTACGCCATCGCCGGCCACCCGCGCTACACCGTCACCTCCGGCGAGGTGCTGCTGGACGGGCAGAACGTGCTCGAGCTGGCGGTTGATGAACGAGCGCGTGCCGGTCTCTTCCTGGCCATGCAGTATCCGGTCGAGGTGCCCGGCGTGTCGGTGTCGAACTTCCTGCGCACGGCGGCCACCGCGGTCCGGGGCGAGGCGCCGAAGCTGCGTACCTGGGTCAAGGAGGTGAACGCCGCCATGTCCGAGCTGGAGATGGACAAGGCGTTCGCCGAGCGCAACGTGAACGAGGGATTCTCCGGCGGGGAGAAGAAGCGGCACGAGATCCTGCAGATGACGCTGCTCCAGCCGAAGATCGCGATCCTGGACGAGACCGACTCGGGCCTGGACGTGGACGCGCTGCGGGTGGTCAGCGAGGGTGTGAATCGGGTTCGCGAGACCGGCATCGGCACGCTGCTGATCACCCACTACACCCGCATCCTGCGCTACATCCAGCCCGACTTCGTACATGTCTTCTTCGACGGCCGCATCGTCGAGTCGGGCGGCGCGGAACTGGCCGAGGTGCTGGAGCAGAAGGGTTACGCGGGGTACGGAGCGAACGAGCCGGCCGCGGTGTGAGCTGCCATGACCTATGACTCCTACGACGTCGAGAAGATCCGGCAGGATTTTCCGATCCTGAGCCGGCAGGTGCACGGCGTACCGCTGGTGTACCTGGATTCGGCCAACACCTCGCAGAAGCCGCAGGTGGTGCTGGACACGCTGGATGAGTACTACCGGCTGCACAACGCCAACGTGGCCCGGGCGGTGCACACGCTCGGCTCGGAGGCGACCACGCTGTTCGAGGCGGCCCGGACCAAGGTGGCCGCGTTCCTCAACGCGGCCAGCCGGGAAGAGGTGATCTTCACCAAGAACATCTCCGAGTCGCTGAACCTGCTGGCCTACTCGCTGTCCAACGCGACCACCTTTCCCGGTGCCGAACGATTCCGGCTCGGCCCCGGCGACAACATCGTGGTCACCGAGATGGAGCATCACTCCAACCTGGTGCCGTGGCAGTTGCTGGCGCAGCGCACCGGCGCGCAGTTCCGCTACATACCGATCGACGAGGACGGCCGGCTGGTCGAATCCGCGATCGACGAACGGATCGATGAGCGGACCAAGGTGGTCGCCTTCGTCCACCAGTCCAATGCGCTGGGCACGGTGAATCCGGTGCGCCGGTTGGTGGATCGGGCCCGGGCGGTCGGTGCGCTGTCCATCGTGGACGCGGCGCAGTCGGCTCCGCACCGGCCGCTGGACGTGCAGGCGCTGGGTGCCGACTTCGTCGGTTTCACCGGGCACAAGCTCTACGGCCCGACCGGCGTCGGGGTGCTGTGGGGGCGTTACGAGTTGCTCGCCGCGCTGCCGCCGTTCATGGGTGGTGGCGAGATGATCGAGACGGTGGATATGGCCGGCACCACGTTCGCCGCACCGCCGCACCGGTTCGAGGCCGGCACCCCGATGATCGCCGAGGCGATCGGGCTGGGTGCCGCGATCGACTACGTGTCCGGGATCGGGATGGCCGCGATCCAGGCGCACGAGGACTCGCTGACCGCGTACGCGCTGGATGCGTTCGCCTCGCTGCCGGGGTTGCGGGTGATCGGCCCGAACTCACCGGTCGAGCGTGGCGCGACGATCTCCTTCACGGTGAAGGGCATCCACCCGCATGATGTCAGCCAGCTGCTGGACGAGCAGGGCATCGCGGTGCGGGCCGGTCATCACTGTGCGCGGCCGGTATGTGTGCGGTACGGGGTGCCGGCGACCACTCGGGCCTCGTTCGGGATGTACACCACGACTGGCGAGATCGACGCGCTGGTGGCGGGACTGGTGCGAGTGCAGGAGATGTTCGGATGAGTTTGTCGATGGATTCGATGTACCAGCAGATCATCATCGATCACTACAAGAACCCGCAGCACCGCGGTGAGATCAGCCCGTTCGACGCCGAGGTGCACCACGTCAACCCGACCTGCGGCGATGAGATCACGCTGCGGCTGCGGCTGGCCGACGGCCAGATCGCCGAGCTCGGCTGGGTGGGGGAGGGTTGCTCGATCAGCCAGGCCTCCACCTCGGTGATGAGCGACCTGGTGGTCGGTGGGTCGGTCGAGGATGCGCTGCGGCTGCAGGAGAAGTTCCTGGAGCTGATGCAGTCGCAGGGGCAGAGCACGCTGACCGACGACGAGGCGGAGGCGCTGGAGGACGCGGTGGCGTTCGAGGGCGTGTCGAAGTACCCGGCGCGGGTGAAGTGCGCGCTGCTGGGTTGGATGGCGATGAAGTCAGCCGTCGCGGAGGCGACCGGTGATGGCGTCGCGGAGGCGATCGGTGCTGGGTCGGTATCGAACGATGGTGACAGTGAACGGAGCGTGCAGCTATGACCGAAACCTCTTTGCCGGTGCCGTCGCGTGATGACGTCGAGGAAGCACTGCGCGACGTGGTGGACCCGGAACTGGGTATCAACGTGGTGGATCTCGGCCTGGTCTACGGCCTGGACATCGCCGACGACGCGACCGTCACGGTGGACATGACGTTGACCTCGGCGGCCTGTCCGCTGACCGACGAGATCGAGGACCAGGCCCACGTGGCGCTGACCGGTGGCCCGAAGCCGCTGGCCAGCGACGTGAAGATCAACTGGGTCTGGATGCCGCCGTGGGGTCCGGACAAGATCACCGACGAGGGCCGCGAGCAGTTGCGGGCGTTAGGCTTCAACGTCTGAGCCGGGCTTCAACGTCTGAGCGGCTGGAGGTCAGCGTGAGTGTCGAACGCATGGCCGCGCGACTACGCGGCCTGCGCGGCCAAACCATCTTCAGCGAGATGACCGCACTGGCCCAGCAGTACGACGCCGTGAACCTGGGGCAGGGCTTTCCGGACAGTGACGGACCGCCCGGCATGCTGGCCGCGGCCACCCAGGCGATGACGGCCGGGCACAACCAGTACCCGCCGTCGGTCGGCGTGCCGGCGTTACGACAGCAGATCGCCGCCCGACGGTTGGCAGACCACGGCGTCGGCTACGACCCGGACGGCGAGGTCGTCGTCACCGCCGGCGCGACCGAAGCCCTCGCCGCCGCCCTGATCGGGCTCTGCGACCGGGGCGACGAGGTCGTGGTGTTCGACCCGCTCTACGACTCCTACGCGGCCTGTATCACCATGGCCGACGCCCGGCTGCGCTCGGTTTTGCTGTCCTACGACGGGCAGCGGTTCAGCTTCGACCCGGACGAGTTGCGCCGGGCGATAACCCCGCGGACCAGGGTGCTGCTGCTCAACTCCCCGCACAACCCGACCGGCAAGGTCTTCGATGCCGATGAGTTGATGCTGATCGCGCAACTGTGTTGCGAACACGACCTGATCGCCGTCACCGACGAGGTCTACGAATACCTGGTCTACGACGGCCTACGGCATATCCCGCTGGCATCGCTACCCGGCATGCGCGAACGCACCCTGACCATCTCCTCGGCCGGCAAGAGCTTCAGCGTCACCGGGTGGAAGATCGGCTGGGCATGCGGGCCGGCCCGGCTGGTCGGCATCGTCCAGGCGGTGAAGCAGTTCCTCACCTTCGCCACCGGCGCGCCGTTGCAGCATGCCGTCGCCTACGCGCTTGGCGAGGAGCGGGCCTGGGTGGCGCAGCTGCAAGCCAGCCTGCAGATGCGGCGGGACTTGCTGGTCGACTCGTTGAACGCCCTCGGCATCGACACCTATCGCAGCCAGGCGACGTACTTCGCACAGTTCGACGCCCGATCGCTCGGCTATCCCGACGGCCTGACGCTGTGCCGGGTGTTGGCCACCGAGGCCGGTGTGGTCGGTATCCCGAGCGTGGCGCTCTATGACGACAAGGCCGCGGGCTCGCACCTCATCCGGTTGGCGTTCTGCAAGAACGAGCAGACCCTGACCACGGCCCTGGAGCGACTGAGCTCCTACGTCGCCCGGCTGCCCGACCGGCCAGCCGTATCCAGCTGATATCGCCGGTCGGGTATAGCCGGGCGGCGGGTCAGGTGACCGGTGCCGCTGTCTGCACGAACTGGTCGGTGTAGGTCTTGCTCAGATCGATCGACTTGCCCTTCACGGTGTCGTTGAAGGCGTTCTGCACCGCGAGGCAGGTCTGCGGACCATCGGCCGGCATCAAGCCGGTGGGGTTGAAGATGCCCTTCTCCGAGTCCAGCGCCTTGGCGTAGGTGGTCTTCCCCACGCCGGCGTAGTAGTCGGCCGGCATCTGATCGGCGATCTGCATTCCGGTGTGGCCCTGAATCCACTTCAAGGTCGCGACGTAGGCGTTCACCAGCTTCTGCACGAGGTCCTTGTGCGCGTCGACGTAGGCCGTGGTCATGTACAGCGAGGTGGCCGGGTAGGTGCCGCCCAGGCTCTGCCGCGAACCCTCGGCGGTGCGCATGTCGAGCAGGATGAAACCGGTGTTGTCGCTGAGCACCTGGGAGACCGTGGGCTCGGTGGTCATCCCGCAGTCGATCGCCTTCTGCTTCATTGCGGCGATGAAGGTGGAACCGGCCCCGACGCCGCGCCGGATGGTCTTCGACGGCGACACGCCGTTCTTGGTCGCCAGGTACTGGGTGAGGAAGTCGGTCGAGGAGCCGGTGTCGGTGATGCCGAGCGAACGGCCCGCCCAGTCCGCCGGGCTCTTGATGACGCCCTTGAGGTCACTGCGGCACAGTTCCACCTCGCCGGGGATCTGCAGCATCGAGACGACCGACTCGGAGGACTTGCCGAGCGCCTGCAGGGCGATGTTGTGGTCGTAGAAGCCGCCGACGCCCTGCACCTGCCCGGCGATCATGTTCTTGGTGGCATCGCCGCCGGCCGGCTCGTCGATCAGGTTCACGTTCACGCCGGCCTTGGCGTAGTAACCGAGTTGCTTGGCGAGCATGAACGGCAGGTAGATCTGCTTGGACAGGCCACCCACCATGATGGTGAGCGACGGCCCGTTCGCGGCTTGCGCACCGCCGCCGCCCGAGCCGGCGCTGGTCTGGGAAGCCTTGCTGCTGCAGCCGCTGACGGCCAGCGTCGCGGCGGCCGCGACGGCGATCGCCGCGGTGGTGAAACGTGTTCTCACGAGAGACCTCTCAAGGATGGGTTGTTCGACAGGGGTTGTCGACTAGGACAGGGATGACAAGGGGCGCGGTGGCACCGACCTACTCAGATGCCGGCATCACCGCCCGCGAGTGGCGGCCGCCAACGCAGCAGGCGCTTCTCCAGCGCCGTGATCAGGCCCTCGGCGATCAGCGCGATCACGGCGATGACCACCATGCCGGCGAGCACACCGTTCGGACTGAAGTTGTTCTGCGCGTTGCGGATCAGCAAGCCCATGCCCTTGTCGGCGCCGAGCAGTTCACCGACGACGGCACCGATCAGGGCGAAGCCGAAGCTGATGTGCAGGCTGGCCAGGATCCAGGTGAAGGCCGACGGCAGCACCACGTGCCGGACCGTCTGCCACCTGGACGCGCCGAGGATGCGCGCGTTGGACAGCAGATTCCGGTCCACCTCGCGAGTGCCCTGGAACGCGTTGAAGAAGACGCCGAAGAACACCAGCACGACGGCCAGCACGACCTTGGAGGTCAGGCCGAAGCCGAACGCGATCGAGAACAGCGAGCCGAGCACGATCCGCGGGATCGAGTTGGCGACCTTGATGAACGGTGAAAGCAGGTCGGACAGGAACCGGTTGCGGCCGAGCGCCACGCCGAGAAGAACGCCCAGCGCCACGCCGATCGCGAAGCCGTAGACCGCCTCCTGCAGCGTGACGAGGATCTGCTCGGCGAGCGAACCCTGCGCCGTCCCGTCGGTCACCCAGGTCTTGAGCTGGCTGTAGACACCGGACGGCTGACCCCAGAAGAACGCGTCGATGTGCTTGGTCCGCACGCCGGCCTCCCACGCGCCGAGCGCGAGCACCAGCAGGCAGAGCCGGCATAGGTACAGCACCAGTCGGCGGCGGATCCGCCGGCTGCGCAAGGCTTTCAAGCCGTTCGCGCCGGCCGGTTCCTCGTCCACGCCCAACTGGCTCGGGCCGATGATGAGGACTGGCGTGGAGCTTGCCGGGGTCATGCCGACACCTCCGCCGTCGTCCGTGCATAGGCGGTCTCCACCTCGGCGCGCAGCGCATCCCAGATCTCGGAGTACAGGGCGACGAACTCGTCGGTGAACCGGATCTCCTGCGCCTTGCGCGGCCGTGGCAGGTCGATCCGGAAGGTGGCCTTGATGCGGCCAGGGCCGGCCGTCAGCACGATGACCTTGTCGGCGAGCGTGATGGCCTCTTCCAGGTCGTGCGTCACGAAGATCACCGCTGGCCTGGTCTGCTCCCACAACGCCAGCAACTCGTCGGCCATGATCGAGCGGGTCTGCACGTCCAGTGCCGAGAACGGCTCGTCCATCAGCAGCACCCGCGGCTCGTTGATCAGGCTCTGCGCCAGCGCGACCCGCTTGCGCATGCCGCCGGAGAGCTGGTGGGGATAGCGGTCCTCGAACCCGGCCAGCCCGACCCGGCGCAGCCAGTCCCGGGCGGCAGCCGTCGCCTGCCGTCGGCCGACCCCCCGGAAGCGGGGGCCGGCGGCGACGTTGTCGAGCACGCTCTTCCAGGGAAACACCGCATCGGTCTGGAACATGAAGCCGACGCCGGCCGTAATGCCCGACACCGGGTGGCCGTCGACCAGCACGGTGCCGGTGCTGGCTCGCTCCAGGCCGGAGACCAGGCTGAGCGTCGTCGACTTGCCGCACCCGGTCGGCCCGACCACGGCGCAGAACTCCCCGGCCGCGACGGTGAAGTCCAGATCCCGGAGGGCGGTGTAGATGGAACCGGACGGGGTGGCGAACCGTTTGGACACGCCGGCTAGCTCGATGACGTTCGGTGGCTTGGTGATTTCCATCCGCTTCGGCTCCTCTGCTGAACAGGTTCGGAAGAGGGTGCGCGTCGGCGGTGCCGGACGGGAAGCGTTGTGCTCGTTGTCGGACTATGCGCTTTTCCCCGCTGATGGAATATGAAATGCTCGTGAAGGGCACATTTCCTCGGGTTGTGTGCGTTGTGCTCGGCTCGGCTTTCCCAGCCGTGGCCGGACGTGCTTATATGCGGCCTGGTACGCGGCGTCGGTGGTCGCGCAGGAGGTGGTCCGCGAGGATGTGGCGATTGAGGACGATCGCGTCCCGGATCGTGCTGGCCGTCCTGGGCATCCTGCTGGCGACGGTGGTGATCGGCGGCGCACTCGACGTGCAGTTGACCAAGCGGACCTTCGACAAGCAGTACCAGGACCGGGCGGTCGCGGTGGCGAATGTGGTCGCCGAGATCCCGCAGGTGAAGACGGCGGTTGCGGCCGGTGACCCCACCCGGATCATTCCGGCGCTCGCCGACCGGATCGCCAAGGGTTCCGACGCGTCCTACGTCGTGGTGACCGACCGCAACGGCCTGCGGTTCTCCCATCCCAACCCGGCGCTGATCGGCCAGCGGTTGGAGGAGCCGGTTGCCGTACTCGACGGCCGAGACCACGTGGGCATAGACCACGGCAGCCTCGGCCGTTCGGCCAACGGCAAGGCGCCGATCTTCGACGCGGCCGGCACGGTCATCGGACAGGTGTCGGTCGGCATCGTCGAGACCCGGGTGTCGGCGGCCGTCGACCAGCAGATCCTCGCGATCGCCCTGTACTCCGCCATCGCGCTCGCGGTCGGCGCGGTGGTGGCCGTGGTGATGGGCCGCACGCTGCGCCGGGCCACGTTCGGGCTGGAACCGGCCGAGATCGGTTCGCTGCTACAGGAGCGAGAGGCGATGTTGCACGGCATCCGGGAAGGTGTCATCGGCTTCGACACCAGGCACCGGATCACCCTCATCAACGACGAGGCGCGCCGGTTGGTCGGGTTGACCGGCACCGTGATCGGACAGTCGGCCGACGAGGTGTTTCCGCCGGGCCGGCTGCGTGACGTGCTGTCCGGCTCGAGCTCCGGGTCGGATCAGGAGGTACTCACCGACGACGCGCTGCTGGTGGTGAATCGCCAGCCGGTCATCGTCGGTGGTCGGGACGTCGGCAGCGTGGTCACGTTGCGCGACCGTACCGAACTGGAATCGCTCGTCCGAGAACTGCATGCCATGACCGGCCTGGCCAATGCGCTGCGTGCGCAGGAACACGAGTTCACCAACCGGATGCACGTGCTCGCCGGGCTGATCGAGCTCGGCGAGTTCGAGGAGGCGGCCCGCTTCGCCACCACGATCTCGCACCAGAACCTCGAATCGGCCGAGGATCTGCGGGCGCGCATCGCGCCACCCGTGGTCGCCGCGCTGCTGCTGGCCAAGTTGACCATCGCCGCCGAGCGCGAGATCGACTTCGCGGTCACCCCGACGTCGCACCTGGAGATTTCCGACCGGGATGCCTGGGACGTCATGACGATCATCGGCAACCTCATCGACAACGCGATGGAGGCGGTGGCTGCCCGACCTCGGCCGCGGATCGTCACGGTGGACCTGGACGACACCGATGGTGTACGCATCATGGTTCGCGACAACGGGCCGGGGATCGCGCCGGACGTTCGCGACCGGATCTTCCTCGACGGCTACTCCACCAAGCCGGCCCGCCGGCAGTCCCGGCGCGGCCTGGGGCTTGCCCTCGTCCAACGGCTGGTCCACCGGGCAGGCGGCACGATCGCCGTGCACAGCGACGACGGCGCGGTGTTCGAGGTTCACCTGCCGCTGACCACGGCTGCGACCGGCGACACCACCCCCGCGGTCCTGCAGTCGCGATGACCGCGTCATCGGGACCCATTCGGACCCTGGTCGTCGACGACGACTTCCGGGTCGCCCACATCCACGCCGCCAGCATCGAGCGGATCGACGGCTTCGTCTGTGTCGGACAGGCACATACAGCGGCCGACGCGCGGGCCCAGATCCTCGCCTCCGCGCCGGACCTGCTCATCCTCGACATCTACCTACCCGACCAGGATGGGCTCAGCCTGCTCAGATCCCTCACCGGCGAGGGCGCCGCGCCCGACTGCATCTTCATCACCGCCGCCCGCGACCTGGAGTCCGTCCGGGCCGCAATGGGCCTCGGCGCGATGTACTACCTGGTCAAACCGTTCGGCTTCGCGCAGCTGAAGGACAAGCTCGAGAGCTACCGGCGTTGGCGCATCGAGGTGGCCAGCCGGCCGGGCAACGAGGCCGACCAGTCCACCGTCGATGCGCTCTATGACATGCTGCGCGGCAGCGGCGGGACGAGCGGTGCGGCCCGGCTGCTGCCGCCCACCATGGCCAAGATCCTGCAGGCCGTCCGAACCTCCGACAGCCCGATCGGCGCCAGCACCATCGCCGCGCAGCTCGGCGTGAGCCGGCCGACCGCCCAGCGTTACCTCACCGAACTGCACCGGCGTGGCGTCCTGGAGCTCGAACTCGAGTACGGCTCCACCGGCCGGCCGGTCAACCTCTACCGTGCCGTCCGACGCTGACGGTGGGCGATTGACCCACAGGTTGCTCATATGTTCGTCGAACTGTGCTGCCAGCCTCCGGCTGAACAGTGAACCGTGCGCCGCGCTTCGTGCGGGGCATCCGCGAACGGATGGAGGAGGGCGTCATGGAGCCCAGCGAATGGACACCACCGCCGGTACAGCAGGCACCGTCGGCAACCGGCACCCCGGCTCCGCGACGGCGGCGTGGCTTGGTGATCGGAGCGGGCCTGGTGGGTGCCGGCGTGGCCGCCGGCGCGATCATCGGCAGCACGGTGCTCTCCGACGCCGCGACCTCGAGTCCGACGCCCAACGCCAGCTCCGCCAGCTCGCCGGAGGCACCCGGAGCGCCCGGCTGGCCGCAGGGTCGCGGTCCGGGCCGCGGGCTGCCGTTGACCGGCACGGTGACCGCGGTCGGATCGTCGTCGGTGACCATCAAGACCAGCAGCGGCACCACCCAGTACCAGGTCAACGGCAACAGCGATATCGACAAGAACGGCGAAGCCAAGCTGAGCGACCTCAAGGCCGGTGACGCCGTGCGATTCAGCGTCACCAGCGGCAACGTCATCGCCATCCTGCATGCCGGCAACGAGGCCTTGAACCGTCCGCAAGCTCCCGGCCCGGGCAGCGAGACCGGCGGCTGATCAGGATCGGGATCCGATCGCTTCGCCCCACCAAGGCCATCGCTAGCAGGGCGGTGGGTCATGCTCGGTGGCTTCGTCGAGTTGGTCCTGCCATTTTGAGGTCCATGGGTTGGCGGCGGCGCTGATGTAACTGTGACCGGTGTAGCTGTGACCGGTGTTGCTGGTCCAGGTGAACGAGCCGTCGCGATTGAGCCGGTACTTCCAGCCGGTGTTGGCCTTGGTCCGGTTATGCCGTCGGCAGGCCAGGGCACCGTTGCGGCGAACGGTCGGCCCACCTCGGGCGAACGGGATGATGTGCTCGTACTCGCAGCGGTAACCGGGTTGCTGACAAGTGGGGAATGCGCACACATCATCGCGGGCAGCGATGTAGTCGCGGAGTCGCTGGGGTGGTCGGTAGCGGTCGGCGCTGATATCGAGCAGCGCGCCGGAATCCGGATCGGTCAGCAGCCGTCGCCAGGTGCCGGATTCATCGGCCGCGAGCCGGCGAGCGGCGTGGGCGGTGATCGGACCGTAGCCGGTCAGGTGCCCGGGCTGATCGTCCAGACCCAGCAGCGTGTCGGCTGAGACCACCACGTTGATCGCGGGCCGGCGACCCCGCATCCTCGGCAACTCGTCGGTCGGCAGGCCGGACAGCACGGCATCGACCAGCAGGTCGGCGCGCTTCTGGTCCATCGTCCTCCGATCACTGGCGGGCAGCATCGTCGCGGCGGCGGTCAGCCGGGTGTGGATCAACTGCGCCTCGGGTGCGCCCAACACGACCTGCAGGCAGGCCATGCCGTCCTCGGCCGGCTGGTAGCCCACCGTCCGGTCCGCCAGCGCCCGTTGGTGACGCTCTTCCGCGGTCGCCGGCTCCAGCGCCATCGCCGCGCGGCGGACCCGCTGCCGGAACTGCGGCACGGTGACACATCGGCCCGTCAGCAGCGGCGGCAGTACCGCCTGCTCCAACGCCGTGCGCAGGTGCGCATCGTCCGGTAGCCGCCAGACCGCCTCGGCGATCACCCGGGCATGCTCGCCCGAGATCGAGCCGCCGGCCATCGCGGCAAGCGTCTTCGGCAACTCGGTGACCAGCGTCCGGGCCTGCGCCAGCTTGCCCTGCGCCGTCCGCAGCGGGAGCTGCAAGGCCAGCGACACCGACTCCTGGGCCAGTCCCAGCTCGGACGTGTCGCGGTCCTGCATGACGGCCAGCACCCGCAGTTGGGCCGCCTCGAACCAGCGTCGTTGCTCCTCCAGTACGGTGAGCAGATCCACCCGCTCATCCGCCGACAGCGCGGCCGGGTCGATCCCGTCCAACTCGGCGCCCAGCCGGAACGCCGGGTGCTGCGACCGAGCGTAGGCGAGCAGGTCGGAGTCGTCCGCCAACCCGCCGTACTCGTCCACGTGTTCGATTCTAGTCGCACCCAACCGAAGTGGTCAATAGAGATTAGCCAAATAAAATAAGGCGAATCTCAATCGTACGAGCTCAACCCTACGACGTTACCGACGACCTACGACACTTCTCATCCCGCGTCCACAACTGCTACAGCTTCCCAACCGAGAACGTGTCGCAGCGCTTGGGCGACCCGGTGGAGTACCCGGCGGAGAACCAGCGTTCACGCTGGGCCGAGGAGCCGTGCGTGAAGGTGTTCTGGTCCACCTGACCGGAGCCGAGGTGGGTCTGAATCCAGTCGTCACCGATCCGGCCGGCGGCGTCCAGCGCGGCGGCGACGTCCGACTTCGTGATCGAGGTGATCAGCGGCCGGCCGTTCGGGTCATCCACCGAGGTCGCGGCGTGCGCCCACACCCCGGCGTAGCAGTCGGCCTGCAGTTCCAGCCGCACCGAGTCCGACGTCGGGCCGGTCGCGGTGTGGTTGATCCGCGACTCCACGCCGAGCAGGTCCTGTACGTGATGGCCGTACTCGTGTGCCAGCACGTAGGCGTTGACGAATGTGCCACCGGTCGCGCCGAACTGGCTGTGCAGTTGGTCGAAGAACGACAGGTCGATGTAGACCTTGTCGTCGGCCGGGCAGTAGAACGGGCCGACGCCGGAACTGGCCGCACCACAGCCGGTGGTGGTCTGACCTCGGAAGAACCGGGTCGGCGCGTGGTCGTAGGAGGTGCCCAGCGCCGGCAGCTCCGAGCTCCAGTAGTCCTCGATCGATTCGATGTCGGCGACCAGCGCGCAGTCGGTCCGGGTGTTGGCGTCCTTGCCGGTCTTGCAGGATTCGGCGAGTTGGGAGTTGTCGACCGAGCTCACGCCCGCCGTGCCCACCCCGGACAGGTCGGTCAGCCCACCCGGCAGGCCGGACGAGCCGCCGCCGAGCACGTTGAGCAACACGACCACGATCACCCCGATGATCCCGAGGCCACCGCCGCCGGCTGCCAGGCCACCGATGCCCAGGCCGCCCAAGCCACCGGAGCGGGCGTCCTCCACCACCGAGGTGTCCAGTTGAACGTCGTCGTTGTACTGCATCGTTGGGTCCCCGTGAAGTAGCCGCACGATCGGGTCGCCGATCCGCGGTACAGCAGCGACGGCGAGGATTACGCCTACCAGTACGGTAACCTGAAGGCCATGGGCACCGTTCGGGACTAACCGCGCCGTAGCGCGAGATCCCCCCGCCGTAGCGCGAGATCACCGCGCAGCAGCCGCCCCACCGCCGCCCGAGACCCGAAAGCCACCATGATCACCGCCACCGACCTGGAACTGCGCGCGGGCGCCCGCATCCTGCTGGACCCCACCACGCTGCGGGTACAGCCCGGCGACCGGATCGGCCTGGTCGGCCGGAACGGGGCGGGCAAGACCACCACGCTGAAAGTGCTGGCCGGCGAGACGCTGCCGCACGCCGGCACGGTGCAGCGCAGCGGGGGAGTCGGCTACCTGCCGCAGGATCCGCGCACCGGTGACCTGGCCCAGACCGCGGCCGACCGGGTGCTGTCCGCGCGCGGACTGGACACCATCCTGCACGAGCTCACCACGGTGGGGCACCGGTTGGCCGAGGAGCACCAGAACGACGGGCTGGTCCGCCGGTACGGCCAGTTGGAGGAGCGCTTCGCCGCGCTCGGTGGCTACGCCGCCGAAGCCGAGGCGGCCCGGATCTGCTCCCATCTGGGGCTGCCCGAGCGGGTGCTCGGGCAGCCCCTGGGCACCCTGTCGGGCGGTCAGCGACGACGCATCGAGCTGGCCCGGATCCTGTTCGCAGACTCCGCCGGTGAGCCCAGCACGCTGCTGCTGGACGAGCCCACCAACCACCTGGACGCCGACTCGATCGGCTGGCTGCGGGACTTCCTCAAGGGACACCGGGGCGGCCTGATCGTGATCAGCCACGACGTCGAACTGCTGGACGCCGCGGTGAACAAGGTCTGGTACCTGGATGCCAATCGGTCCTGCATCGACGTCTACAACGTCGGCTGGCAGACCTACCTCAAGCAGCGGGAGGCCGACGAGCGCCGCCGGCACCGCGAGCGGGCCAACGCCGAACGCAAGATCGACTCGCTGCGCAGCCAGGCGGACAAGATGCGCGCCAAGGCGACCAAGGCCAAGGCCGCCCAGCAGATGCTGCGCCGGGCCGACGCGCTGAACGCCGGGCTGGCCGAGATCCGGGCCTCCGACAAGGTCGCCCGGCTCCGCTTCCCGGATCCGGCGCCGTGCGGGCGCACCCCGCTGACCGCCGAGGGGCTGTCCAAGTCCTACGGCTCGCTGGAGGTCTTCACCGACGTCAACCTGGCCGTCGACCGGGGCACCCGAGTGGTCGTGCTCGGCCTGAACGGTGCCGGCAAGACCACCCTGCTCCGGCTGCTGGCCGGCGGGGAGGTTCCGGACACCGGCGAGGTGCTGCCCGGCCACGGCCTGCGGCTCGGCTACTACGCCCAGGAGCACGAGACGCTGGACACCGAGCGGACGGTGCTGGAGAACATGCGCTCGGCCGCGCCGGAGCCGGCCGACCTGCAACTGCGCAGCACGCTCGGTGCGTTCCTGTTCTCCGGCGACGACGTGGACAAGCCGGCCGGCGTGCTGTCCGGCGGCGAGAAGACCCGGCTGGCGCTGGCCATGCTGGTGACCAGCGCGGCGAACGTGCTGCTGCTGGACGAACCCACCAACAACCTCGATCCGGCCAGCCGGCAGCAGGTGCTGGACGCGCTGCGCCGCTACACCGGCGCCATCGTGCTGGTCACCCACGACGAAGGTGCGGTGGAAGCGCTTAATCCGGACAAGGTCATCCTGTTGCCGGACGGGGTGGAGGACAGCTGGAGCGCCGACCTCGCTGATCTGATCGCACTTGCCTGATCCGTAACCAGCTTGACTATTGCGCTCGGCATCGCCGAGCGATTAGGAAGGTCATCAACAACTACGCCCCCAGTCGGGAGTTGCCGTCCCCAGTGGCATTTTCCCGAGCACGACTCAGGATTCAGGCTGGCTGGATCCTCCGCATTGGTGCCGTGTACTCACGGAGAGGAACCTACGGTGGCCGATCTGAAGAAGGGCGCCCGGATCACCGGATCCGACCGCAGCAAGCTGGCAATCGAGATCAAGAAGCAGTACGAGAAGGGTCGTAGCATCCGCGAACTCGCGGACAGCCATAATCGCTCGTACGGATTCATCCACCGCCTGCTGAGTGAGAACGAGGTCTCGCTCCGCGGCCGCGGCGGAGCAACACGCGGAAAGAGGAAGTAACACTGAGTTCTGATCCCAGCCCCGCGGGCACGGCGATACCGGCGACCGCGGGGTTCTGTCTCACGCTGTCCGAAGCGGCCGACGTCGCGACGGTGACCCTGAACCAACCGGACATCCGCAATGCGCAGAGCCCGATCACCTGGTCCGCGCTGCGAACCGCGGTCAACGAACTGCCGGGCACCGTACGGGTGCTCGTGGTACGCGGCGAGGGGCCGTCCTTCTCCGCCGGGCTGGACCGGCGGCTGCTGGCACCGGGCGGCATCCCCGGGGCGGCGGGGCTCGCGGAGCTGGCCGGCATGCCGCACCGGGAGGCACTCGCCGAGATCGCGTCGTTCCAGGCGGCCTTCGAAGTCTTCACCCGCCCTAACCTGATCAGCCTCGCCCTGGTGCAGGGACACGCGGTCGGCGCCGGATTCCAGCTGGCGCTTGCCTGCGACGTCCGGATCGCGGCGACCGACGCGCAGTTCACCATGGGGGAGATCTCGCTCGGCCTGGTGCCGGATCTGGGTGGTACCAAGCGGCTGGTCGAGCTGGTCGGCTATTCGCGGGCTGCCCTGATCTGCCTGACCGGCAGCCGGGTCGGCGCCGCCGAGGCCGAGCGGATGGGGCTGGTCAGCGCCGTGGTGGAGCCCGACGGGTTGGCCGCGGCCGGCGATCAGTTCGTACGGCGGATCCTCGCCCAGCGGCCCGATGCGATCACCGAGATCAAGGCGCTGCTGCTGCGGGCGGCCGAGCGCAGCCAGGCCGAACAGGAACTGGCCGAGCGGGAGGCGCAGTACCGGCAGTTGCGATTACTGGCCGGCCTGGCCGCCGAGGACGAGTTCACTCCCGAGAACGGGCTCACCGCCGAGGACGAGCTCACTCCCGAGGGCGCATGAGTGAGCATCGCAGGAGCGCTAGCTCCGAGGAGCGGAGCGAGTACGCGATGAGCGCTTGCGCGAAGAGCGAAGGCGACGCATGAGCCATCCGGGCGGCCACTGGGCCGTCATGCGTTCGATGCGCCGCGACCCGACGTTGGCGAAGGGGCTGCGCAAGGGCACCGCTCGCCGGATCCTGGCCTTCGCCCTGCCGTACCGCTGGCTGCTGCTGCTGTTCCTGGTGGTGGTGATCTGCGACGCGCTGATCGGGGTGGCCACGCCGGTGCTGGCCGGCCGGGTGGTCAACCAGATCACCAGCCACGGATCGGTGCACACGGTGGCCTGGATCGCCACCCTGATCGCCGCGCTGGCGGTGGTGGATGCCGGGCTGTCGCTGGCCCAGCGGTGGTATTCGGCGCGGATCGGCGAGGGATTGATCTTCGACCTGCGCACCTCGGTCTTCGATCACGTGCAGACCATGCCGCTGGCCTTCTTCACCCGAACCCAGACCGGCGCGCTGGTCAGCCGGCTGAACTCCGACGTGCTCGGCGCCCAGCAGGCCTTCACCAGCACGCTGTCCGGCCTGGTCAGCAACGTGGTCAGCCTGCTGCTCACCGCCACCGTGATGTTCACGCTGTCCTGGCAGATCACCCTGCTGGCGCTGGTCCTGCTGCCGCTGTTCGTACTGCCGGCCCGCCGGATCGGCACCCAGTTGCAGACCATCACCCGCGAGTCGTACCAGCTGAACGCCTCGATGAACGCGACCATGACCGAGCGGTTCAATGTGGCCGGCGCACTGCTGGTCAAGCTGTTCGGCCATGCGCCGGCCGAGTCGGTCTCCTTCAGCAGCCGGGCCGGCCGGGTCCGCGATATCGGTGTCCGGTCGGCGATGTACGGCCGGGTGCTGTTCGCCGCGCTCACCCTGGTGGCCGCGCTGGCCCAGGCGCTGGTCTACGGCCTGGGCGGTTACTACGCGCTGACCGGGCGGCTCTCCGCCGGCACCGTGGTCACCCTGGCGCTGCTGCTGTCCCGGCTGTACGGGCCGCTGACCGCACTGTCCAACGTCCGGGTGGACGTGATGAGCGCGCTGGTCAGCTTCGACCGGGTGTTCGAGGTGCTGGATCTGCCGCCGCTGATCGCCGACGCGCCGGACGCGGTCGCGCTGGGCGACGGGCCGGCCACCATCGAGTTCGACGACGTCTGGTTCTCCTATCCCAGCGCGTCCGAGGTCTCGCTGGCCTCGCTGGAGGACGTCGCGGTGCTGGACCGCAGGGTCGGGGCGGACGTGCTGCGCGGCATCAGCTTCACCGCCGAGGCCGGCCAACTGGTCGCCCTGGTCGGCCCGTCCGGCGCCGGCAAGACCACCATCAGCCAACTGGTGCCGCGGATCTACGACGTCCGGTCCGGCGCGGTGAAGGTGCGAGGTCAGGACGTCCGGTCGGTCACCCAGCAGTCGCTGCGTGACGCGATCGGGGTGGTCAGCCAGGACGCCCACCTGTTCCACGACACGATCGCGGCGAACCTGCGCTACGCCCGGCCCGATGCCACCGACGAGCAGCTGTGGCAGGCGCTGACGGCAGCCGACATCGCCGACACGGTGGCCGGGCTGCCGGAGCGGCTGGACACCGTGGTGGGGGACCGCGGCTACCGGCTGTCCGGCGGGGAGAAGCAGCGGATCGCGATCGCCCGGCTGCTGCTCAAGGCACCACCGATCGTGATCCTGGACGAAGCCACCGCGCACCTGGACTCCGAGAGCGAGTTGCAGGTGCAGAACGCGCTGGCGGTGGCGCTGCGGAACCGCACCTCGCTGGTGATCGCGCACCGGCTGTCCACTATCCGGGCCGCGGACCTGGTGCTGGTGATCGACGAGGGCCGGCTGGTGCAGTCCGGCACCCACGAGGAGTTGCTGCGCGCCGGCGGCCTGTACGCCGAGCTGTACCGGACCCAGTTCGCGCTCGGCCCGACGGCCGGGTAGCCGCTTTGGCGCGATCCTCATAGGCTCCGGTCGCCATGGCGGCGAAAACCTATGAAGATCGGTTGCCTTAGAAGCGGAGCGAGTGCGGAGCTGACAGGCGGTATCCGCAGCGGGCAGGTAGTGACCGTCAGTTCTAGCCGACCACCTGTCCGGCCACCGATGCCGGCAACGCGTCCGGGGCATCGAGCAGCGCCTGGAACGCCAGCTCGGCGGCGCCGATCAGCGCCGACTGCTGACCCAGGCCGGGCAGCAGCAGTTGGACACCGGCCCGAGACGCCGCCATCGCCCGCCGGTCCAGCTCCACCTCCACGGTGCACCGTTCCAGTCGGACCACCTCGGCCAGTGAGCCGCCGACCACGATCGCCTGCGGGTTGAAGCAGTTGACCAGGTTGGCCACGCTGCGGCCCAGCCACAGCGCGACCGTCCGTACCGCCTGCCGGGCGACCGGATCGCCGGAGGCGGCATCGATGAACACCGCGTCCACCGCCCGGGGGCCGTGCCGACCGGTTACCCCGGCGGCCCGCAGCAACGCGTGCTCGCCGATGTAGGTCTCGATGCAGCCGGTGCTGCCGCAGTGACACGGCGGGCCGTCCGGGTTGATGGTCATGTGCCCGATCTCGCCGGCATATCCGCCGCCGCCGTGCAGCAGGCTGCCCTCGCTGATGATGCCGCCGCCGACCCCGACGCTGCCGTTGAGATAGACCAGGTGGTCGTACCCGGTGGCCACGCCGCGCTGGTGTTCGGCCACCGCGCCGAGGTCAGCGTCGTTGCCGATCTGCACGTCCGGGCCGCCCATCGCCTCGGCCAGCAGTTGGGCGAACGGCACCGCGCGCCAGTTCAGGTTCGGCGCGTGCTCGACGAAGCCGTCCCGGCGACGCACGGTGCCCGGAATGGACACGCCCACCCCGACCGGCCCGCCGCCGCCAGGTCGCCGGCCGGCCAGCCATTCGGCGTCGGTGGCGATCTGGGAGATCACCGCCTCCGGCCGGCGGGCCGCGCCGTCGATGGCCACCTGCCGCCGCTCGTGCACCACGCCGCCCAGGCCGACGGTGGCGGTGACGATGCGCTCCACCGCCACGTCCACCGCGAGCACGTACGGCCCGTCCGACCGGGGCGCCACCACGTGCGACGGCCGGCCGGCCCGGTCCCGCCCGGATGGCACGTACTCGCTGACCAGGCCCAGCGCCACCAGGTCGGACACCAGGGCGCCGATGGTGCTCCGGTTCAGCCCGGTGGCAGCGGTCAACTCCACCCGGGTGAGCTCACCGTGCTGATGGATGTGGCGCAGCAGCAGGCTGAGATTGTGCCGGCGGATCTCCTCCGGCCGGACGGCCAACCGCCGGGCCACTGGAAACGTCCTTTCGGTCAGTGGCCGGGTCAGCCGAGACCGGCCGCGCCGGCTCGGCGGCGGGACAGCGCATCCACCGCGGCGGCCAGCAGCAGTACCGCGCCGGTCACGATGTACTGGATCGAGTCCCGGTTGTTGCCCTGCACCAGGTCGGCCATCCCGTTCGCGATCACCGCGACCACCAGGCCACCGATGATGGCGTCCGCCGGCCTGCCCCGGCCGCCGAACAGGCTGGTGCCACCGATCACCGCGGCGCCGACCGCCAGCAGCAGCGTGTTGCCGCCGCCGGTGTTGGCGTCCACCGAGTGCGTGTTCGAGGCCAGCAGCACGCCGCCGATGGCGGCCATGAACGAGCTGATCACGAACACCGAGATCCGGATCCGGTCGGTCCGGATACCGGCCCGGTGCGCCGCCTCGGTGTTGCCGCCGACCGCGTAAACATGCCGGCCGTACCGGGTGCGGATGAGCACGAACGTCCAGACGGCGAAGAAGAACCCGATCAGCAGCACCACCCAGGGCACGCCGCGCAGCGCCGGCGGCTTGACCAGTACCAGCTTGCCGCCCTGGTTGATCAGCTGGCTGGTGCCGGTGCCACCCCGGTTGAGGTTGAGCAGGTACACCGCGACCGCCAGCACCACCGCCAGCGCGACCACCTTGAGCACTACCAGCGGGATCGGCTCGGCGATCAGCCCGGCTCGGCTGCGCGAGGTCACCTGCTGCAGCTTGACCAGCGAGTAGCCGGCTATCGCGACGATGACCAGCAACCAGCCGAGCCACGGGTCCATCTGGCCGTTGTAGAGGTTGGTGATGAAGCTGTCGTTGATGGAGATGTTGCCGTGCGCACCGGCACCGTTGAGTACGAAGAACAACTCCACGCCCTGGAAGGCGAGGAACAGCGCCAGGGTCACCACGAAGGACGGGATGCGCACCTTCGCGCACAGCCAGCCGGTGAACAGCCCGATCGCCAGGCCGCACACCAGCGCCGCCCCGATCGCAGCCGGCCACGGCCAGTTGTAGCCGACCGAGAGCCGGGCCATCAGGGTGGCGCAGACGCCTGCCGCGGTGCCGGCGGCCAGGTCGATCTCGCCGAGCAGCAGTACGAACACCAGGCCCATCGCGATGAAGATGGTCGGTGAGGACTGCTTGAGCAGGTCGGAGAAGTTAGCCAGCGAACCGAAGTTTGGGTGCAGGATCCAGAACACGATGACCAGCACGATCAGGCCGGCCACGGCGGGCAGCGAACCCATGTCGCCGCTGCGCACCCGCTGCACGTAGGTGTGGAAGTAGTCGCCCAGCCCACCTTCGATGGGAGCGGTGGAAGCCACCGCTGCCAGGTCGTCGTGCACCGGCGCGGTGCCCTCGTCGGTCTCGGTCGGGTTGGATTCCGGGGTCACGCTGGAAGTCGTCATGTCACACCGTCCCCGCGGTCGCGTTGCTGGTTGCCAGCCCGACCGAGCCGGTCCGGCCGGTGGTGATCAGCTCGACCAGTTGCTGCTGGTCGACCTCCTTGCGGTCGACGATGGCGGCCATCTGACCGAGGTAGAGCACCGCGATCCGGTCGGCCACCTGCAGGACGTCGTTCATGTTGTGGCTGATCAGCACCACCGCGATGCCCTGGTCGGCCAGCCGGCGGACCAGTTCCAGCACCTGCGCGGTCTGCGCGACGCCGAGTGCGGCGGTCGGCTCGTCCAGCAGCACCACCTTCGACTGCCAGAGCACCGACTTGGCGATCGCCACCGTCTGCCGCTGTCCGCCGGACAGGCTGGACACCCGCTGCCGGACCGACTTGACGGTGCGCACGTGCAATGACTCGAGCGCGCCGGCCGCCGCCTTCTCCATGCTGATCTCGTCCAACACCGGGCCGCTGTGGGACTCCCGGCCGAGGAACATGTTCTGCACGATGTCGAGGTTGTCGCACAGCGCCAGGTCCTGATAGACGATCTCGATGCCGAGGTCGGAGGCCTGCCGCGGGCTGTGCACGTGCACCGGCCGGCCCTCGAACAGATACTCGCCGGAATCGATGGTGTACGTGCCACCGATGCACTTGACCAGGGTGGACTTACCGGCGCCGTTGTCGCCCACCAGCGCGGTGACCTGGCCGGCGTAGGCGTCGAAGTCCACCCTGCGCAGCACGTCCACCGGGCCGAAGCTCTTGTCGATCGCCCGCATGCTCAATGTCGGTTCGGCCATGGCCGGCCACTCCTTACGCTCGTCCGGATTGACGTGCCGCGTTTGACCAGCCGCAGTGGGGCGGCAGGCTCATACTGCTAGCCGCCCCACCGCGGTGCTCGTTACTTGACGCCGTTCTGGGTGCAGAGTGCGGCGTAGGTGCCGGTGCAGACCTGCGCCTTCGGGGTGTAGCCGTCGTTGATCGGCTGCGCCACGTTCTCCTTGGTGATCGGGATCGGCGTCGCCAGGATGGCGGGCACGTCCTGGCCGGTCTGGGTGTCCTTGATGGAGCCGGTGGTCTTCGGGGTCTGGCCGTTGACGATCTGCACCATCGCGTCGATCGCCGGGACCGCCTCCTGGGCGGACGGCTTGTAGATGCTGAAGCACTGGTCGCCGGTCATGATGTTCTGCAGGCCCTGCGCGGTGGCGTCCTGGCCGGACACCGCCACCTTGCCGTTCAGCTTCTGGTTCTTCAGCGCCGAGATGACCGAGTTGGCCATACCGTCGTTGGCCACCATCACCGCGTTGATGCTCGGGTTCTTGCGCAGCATGGCGGTGAAGGTGGTGCCGGCGGTGGCGTTGTCCCACTTGGCGATCGACTGGTCGTCGACCTTCTTCCAGCCGGGCTGCTTGGACAGCACGCCGTCGTAGCCCTGCTTGAACAGGGTGGCGTTGTTGTCGGTGGGTGCGCCGTTGACGTCGACGTAGGTCACCGAGGACTTGCCGGCCACCTGCGGGCACTTGACCAGCGCGGTGCCCTGGGCGGTACCGACCGCCACGTTGTCATAGGAGATGTAGAGCGCGGCCTTGCCGCCGAGGGTGAGCCGGTCGTAGTCGATGGTGGTGATGCCCTTGCCCTGGGCCTCCTGCTCGATCGCGGCACCGGAGGCGGAGTCCAGGTTGGTGATCATCAGGATCTTGATGCCGTTGCTCTCCATGCTCTCGGCAATGGTCTTCATCTTGCCCGCGTCGTTCTGCGCGTTCTGGATGTCGCAGCTCAGGTTCACCTTGGCGCACTCGGCCTTCAACGCGTCCGGGTCGGAGGTGACCCAGCGCTGGGAGGACTGGGTGTCGGGCAGGATGATGCCGACCTTGGCGCCCTTGCCGTCCAGGCTGCCGCCGGAACCACTGCTGCTGGACGAGCTGGAGCCGCCGCCGGCCGGTGCCGAAGAGTTCGAGTTGGAGTTATTGCTCGACGATGAGCAGGCGCTTACCGCGATGGTCGCCGCAGCCCCAACAACGATGAGGCCAAGTGCGCTCTTGCGCATGGGGAGTGCCGCCTTTCCCGATGGGCGGTCCACCGCGTCGCTGCCCGGCAGGCCGCTGAATGTTGTCGGCGGGAACATATCCCTGAATTAGCCTGCTGGCAAAGACCTCGACATCGAGTTGTTACACCGGGTTGGCATCGCTCTCACCCAAAGTGGTCCGGAACGGGCTCATCTCAAGGAGCGCAGCACGTACTGCATGATCCCGCCGTGCCGGTAGTACTCGGCCTCGCCGGGCGTGTCGATCCGCACGGTGGCGTCGAACGTCCATGGCTCGCCGCCGCCGACCGGGGTGGCCCGGACCTGCACCTGGTTCGGCGTGCGTCCGTCATTGAGTTCCGTGACGCCGACGATGTCGAAGGTCTCGGCGCCGGTCAGGCCCAGCGTCTCGGCGTTCTCGCCCTTGGGGAACTGCAGCGGCAGCACGCCCATGCCGATCAGGTTGGACCGGTGGATCCGTTCGTAGGACTCGGCGATCACGGCCCGCACGCCGAGCAGCGCGGTGCCCTTGGCGGCCCAGTCCCGCGACGATCCGGAGCCGTACTCCTTGCCGGCCAACACCACCAGCGGCGTGCCCGCCTCGGCGTAGTTCATCGCCGCCTCGTAGACGGTGGTCACCGGCGCGTCCTCACCCTCACCTGCGGTGAAGTCGCGGGTGAAGCCGCCCTCGGTACCCGGCGCGATCTGGTTGCGCAGCCGGATGTTGGCGAAGGTGCCGCGGATCATCACCTCGTGGTTGCCACGCCGGGAGCCGTAGGAGTTGAAGTCCTTACGTTCGACGCCGTGCTCGGCCAGGTACTTGCCGGCCGGTGAGTCGCCCCGGATGGAGCCGGCCGGGCTGATGTGGTCGGTGGTCACCGAGTCACCCAGCTTGAGCAGCACCCGCGCACCGGAGATGTCGGTGACCGGTGCCGGCTCCGGCTGCATCCCCTCGAAGTACGGCGGCTTGCGGACGTAGGTGGACTCGGCGTCCCAGGTGAAGGTGTCGCCCTCCGGGGTGGGCAGCGACTGCCAGCGCTCGTCCCCGGCGAACACGTCGGCGTAGTCGGCGACGAACATCTCGCTGGCGATGCAGGAGCTGACCACCTCCTCGACCTCCGCCGACGATGGCCAGACGTCGGCCAGGAACACGTCATTGCCGTCCTGGTCGGTGCCCAGCGGTTCGTTGTAGAGGTCCACGTCCATCGAACCGGCCAGCGCGTAGGCGACCACCAGCGGCGGCGAGGCGAGGTAGTTCATCTTGATGTCGGGGTTGATCCGGCCCTCGAAGTTCCGGTTGCCCGACAGCACCGCCACCGCGGCCAGGTCGGCCTCGTTCACCGCCTCGCTCACCTCCGGTATCAGCGGGCCGGAGTTGCCGATGCAGGTCGTGCAGCCGTAACCGACGAGGTTGAAGCCGAGCTTGTCCAGGTACGGGGTGAGCCCGGCCCGCTCGTAGTAGTCGCTGACCACCTTGGAGCCGGGGGCGAGGCTGGTCTTGACCCACGGCTTGCGGGTCAGGCCGCGCTCCACCGCATGCTTGGCCAGCAGCGCGGCACCGATCATCACCGACGGGTTCGAGGTGTTGGTGCAGGACGTGATGGCCGCGATCGCCACCGCGCCATGGTCGAGCTCGAACTCCGAACCGTCGGCCAGCGTGACCCTGGTCGGCGTACTGGGCCGGCCGTTGTCGGTCGGGCGCAGCGACAGCAGCTGGTTCGGTGCCGGCTCGTGGCCGCCGCCGTTGGAGCTCGGCGAGTCGCTGGCCGGGAAGCTCTCGGCCACCGATTCGTCATAGCCGTGCTCTGCGTCAGCGTCGACATAGGCGCTCAGCGCGTCCCGGAAGGCCGACTTGGCCTCGGTCAGCGCCACCCGGTCCTGCGGCCGCTTGGGACCGGCCAGCGACGGCACCACGGTGGAGACGTCGAGCTCCAGGTACTCCGAGTACTCGGCCTCGCGGTTCGGGTCGTGCCACAGCCCCTGGGCCTTGGCGTAGGCCTCCACCAGGGCCAGCTGGTCGGAGTTGCGGCCGGTGAGCCGCAGGTAGGAGATGGTCTCGTCGTCCATCGGGAAGATGGCGATGGTGGAGCCGTACTCCGGGCTCATGTTGCCGATGGTGGCCCGGTTGGCCAGCGGCACGGCGGACACGCCGGTGCCGTAGAACTCGACGAACTTGCCCACCACGCCGTGCTGTCGAAGCATCTCGGTGATGGTCAGCACCAGGTCGGTGGCGGTGGCCGCCTCGGGTAGCTCGCCGGTCAGTTTGAAGCCGACCACCCGGGGGATCAGCATGGACACCGGCTGGCCGAGCATGGCGGCCTCGGCCTCGATGCCGCCGACGCCCCAGCCGACCACGCCCAGGCCGTTGACCATGGTGGTGTGTGAGTCGGTGCCGACCACGGTGTCCGGGTAGGCGGTCAGTTCGCCGTCTAGCTCGCGGCCGAACACCACCCGGGCCAGGTGCTCGATGTTGACCTGGTGCACGATGCCGGTGCCCGGCGGCACCACCTTGAACTCGTCGAAGGCGGTCTGCCCCCAGCGCAGGAACTGGTACCGCTCTCGGTTGCGTTCGTACTCCAGCTCCACGTTGCCGGCGAAGGCGTCCGGACCGCCGAACAGGTCGGCGATGACCGAGTGGTCGATGACCAGTTCGGCCGGCGCGAGGGGGTTGATCTTGGCCGGGTCACCACCCAGTTCGACGACCGCCTCCCGCATGGTGGCCAGATCCACCACCGCCGGCACCCCGGTGAAGTCCTGCATGATCACCCGGGCCGGGCTGAACTGGATCTCGGTACTCGGCTCGGCGTTCGGGTTCCAGCCGACCAGCGCGCGGATCTGATCGGCGGTGACGTTGTGGCCGTCCTCGGTGCGCAGCAGGTTCTCCAGCAGCACCTTCAGGCTGTACGGCAATCGCTCGCTGCCCGGCACCCGATCCAGCCGGTAGTAGGTGTAGTCGGTGTCACCGACCTGCAACCGGTCCTTGGCCTCGAAGCTGTTGGGATTGGCAGCGGGCACGATCTCTCCTCACGTTGCGGCAGAGCAGTTCCGGCGGATCAGTTCCGGTAGGGCAGTTCCGGCAGTGCAGTTCCGGCAGAGCCTCACCGGCCTTACCTCGCCATTGTTCCGCATCGGCTCGCCCGCGCGGCGGCCGGTGGCGACCGGTGTGAGCCACATCGAACGCTCAGAAATCCGCTCCGGCTACCGATAGTGATCACGTTCTTTGATGACAATGTGGTTTCTGATACCGATGAGACTGGCGTGACTGGTGGCGCTGATGGGATTTTGCTGGCAGTCTGTCCCACTGGCGTCTGCAGATCAGAGGGGTTCTCGTGTTCGGAGAAGCTGACCGGTCCGGTCGGACCATGCACCGAAACAGGAAGCGGGTACTGAGCCGGATCACCGCCTGCGGTGCGGCCGCTGCCTCGCTGGCCCTGTGTGTCTACGTCTCGCCGGCCCATGCGACCCCCAAGCCGCCGCCGAACCCGACCAACCAGCAGCTGTCCGCCGCCGCCCAGCAGAAGCGCGCGCTGGCCCAGGCGGTCGGCGTGCTGTCCGCCCAGATCGCCCAGGCCCAGTCCCGGCTACGCACCCTTGCCGGCGAGGCCGAGCTGGCCGAGCAGAAGTACGCGCTGGCGGTATCCAAGCTCAACGACGCCAAGGAACAGGCCGCGCAGGCCCAGGCGGACGTGCTGGCCGCGCAGCAGAACATCGAGCGGGCGCGGGCGAATCTGACCAGCTACGTCCGGGACAGCTACATGTCGCCGTCGGTGACCTCATCCACCATCGACCTGCTGACCGCGGCCGACCCGACCGCGCTGCTGCAGGGCGGGGACTACCAGAACTACATCTCCAGCCATCACCTGGACGCGCTCGGCACGCTCAACCGGGCCACCGTGGCCAAGTCCAATGCTGATGCCAAGGCCAAGAAGCTGCTCAAGCTGCAGCAGGAGCTGACCTTGCAGGCCCAGCAGGCGCAGCAGGCAGCCGAGGCCGCGTACGCCGCCGAGCAGGCCGAGACCAAGCAGCTGCAGGCCTCGGAGGCCAGCTACCAGAAGCAGCTCGCCGCTGCCCAGCTGCAGCTGGCCATCCTGAACAACCAGCGTGCCAAGTATCTGGCCTACCAGCGCGAACAGGCCGCCATCGCCGCCGCCAAGGCGCGCGCCGCCCGGCTGGCCCGGGAACGTGCCGCCGCGGCTGCGGCCGAGGCTCGCCGTCGCAACAGCCACAGCAGCGGAGGCGGCGGTGGTGGCGGTGGCAGCGACAATTCCTACCTGCCGCCGGCCGGCTCGCTCGGCTCCTGGTCGGCGGCCAAGGGGCGGGCCGCGGCCAACCGCGCGCTGCGCTGGCTCGGCCAGCCCTACGCCTGGGCCGGTGGCAACTACAACGGCCCGACCTACGGCGTCGACTCACCCGGCACCGACGGCTGGAACGACAGCAGCGTCTACGGCTTCGACTGCTCCGGGCTGGCGCTCTACGCCTGGGCACCGCAGGGCATCTACCTGCCGCACTTCGCCGCCAGCCAGTACTTCACGGCCGGCTCCTACCACCCATCGCCGGGAGACTTCCTGCCCGGCGACCTGCTGTTCTGGTCCACCGGCGGCGCGGACGGCATCCATCACGTGGCTATCTACATCGGCAACGGCAACGTGGTGCAGGCGCCCAACTCCGGCGACGTGGTGAAGGTGACGCCGTGGGACCAGGTCGACTGGGGCTTCTACGGCGCGACCCGACCGCTGACCTGACGCCGACCCGGAAGCTGGCAGTGGCCGTTACGCTGAGGGTGTGACCGCAGCTGCCGAACCGCCCACCGGCCTGGTCGACGCGTACGGCCGGACGGCCACCGACCTGCGGATCTCGCTGACCGACAAGTGCTCGCTGCGCTGTACGTACTGCATGCCGGCGGCCGGGCTGGAGTGGCTGCCGAAGGACCAGGTGCTGACCGATAACGAGCTGACCCGGTTGGCCGGGGTCTTCCTCGGCCTGGGCGTGCGGACCATCCGGCTGACCGGCGGCGAACCGCTGGTCCGGCCCGGGGTGGCCGAGCTGATCGGCCGGCTGGCCGGGCTCGACCCGCGCCCCGAGCTATCGCTGACCACCAACGCGATCGCGCTCGCCGACCTTGCCGAGTCGCTGGCGGCCAGCGGCCTGGACCGGGTGAACGTCTCGCTGGACACCCTGGACCGAGAGACGTTTCGCCAGCTGACCCGCCGCGACCGGCTACCCCAGGTGCTGGCCGGGCTAGCCGCCGCCTACCAGGCCGGGTTGGCGCCGGTGAAGGTCAACGCGGTGCTGATGCCGAGCAACCTGGCCGAGGCACCGGAGCTGCTGAGCTGGGCGCTGTGCTCCGGCTACCAGCTGCGGTTCATCGAGCACATGCCGCTGGATGCCGACCACACCTGGAGCCGGGCGGAGATGATCACCGCCGCGGACGTGCTGGCGGTCCTCGCCGAGCGGTTCGAGCTGCGTCCGATCGGACGCGAGGGGCACGCTCCGGCCGAGGACTTCGAGGTGCTGGCCGGCCCGGACCAGCAGCGGTGGCAGCCGGGCAGCCACCGGGTGGGCATCATCGCCTCGGTCACCCGGCCGTTCTGCCGCGACTGCGACCGGTTGCGGCTGACCGCGGACGGCCAGTTGCGGACTTGCCTGTTCGCCCATGTCGAGACCGACCTGCGCGGGCCGTTGCGCGACGGTGCCAGCGATGCCGAACTGGCCGAGCTCATCCGCGCCGCAGTGGCCGCCAAGGCCGCCGGTCACGGCATCAGCATCAGCGGCTTCCGGCAGCCGGACCGGCCGATGTCGGCCATCGGCGGCTGACCGGCCATTGAGGGCTGGCCGGCCGCCTCGGTATCGCTGCTGACCGCCTCGCAAACGCCCGCACAGCAGCCACTTATCCCGTCGGCGCGGTGCTCGACAGGCTCGCTAGGTACCGTTGCGTAAGCGATATCGCCTCCAGCCCGACCGGCACGGCCAGCGCGATCCGATCGATTGAGGAGAACCATGACCGAGCGCGGGACCATCCCCACTCCGGCCGCCGACGCCACCGCCCTGGAACGGGTGCTGTTCGAAGTGAAGCGGGTCATCGTCGGGCAGGAGCGGATGGTCGAGCGGATGCTGGTCAGCCTGCTGGCACGCGGCCACTGCCTGCTCGAAGGGGTGCCCGGGGTGGCCAAGACGCTGGCCGTGGAAACCCTCGCGCGCACCGTCAGCGGCAGCTTCGCCCGGCTGCAGTTCACCCCCGACCTGGTGCCGTCCGACATCGTCGGCACCCGGATCTATCGACCCGGCTCGGAGAAGTTCGACACCGAACTCGGTCCGGTGTTCGCCAACTTCGTGCTCGCCGACGAGATCAACCGGGCGCCGGCCAAGGTGCAGTCGGCACTGCTGGAGGTGATGGCCGAGCGGCAGGTCTCGCTCGGCGGCATCCGCTACCCGCTGCCCAGCCCGTTCCTGGTGCTGGCCACCCAGAACCCGATCGAGAGCGAAGGCGTCTATCCGTTGCCGGAGGCTCAGCGGGACCGGTTCCTGATGAAGATCAACGTCGGCTACCCGACAGCCGCCGAGGAGCGCGAGATCGTCTACCGGATGGGCGTCGAGCCGCCGGTCGCCCAGCCGGTGATCAGCACCGAGGAACTGCTCGCGCTGCAGCAGCGCGCCGGCCGGGTATTCGTGCACCACGCGGTGGTCGACTACGTGGTGCGGCTGGTGATCGCCACCCGGGAGCCGGCCGAGTTCGGCATGGCCGACGTCGCGTCCTGGGTGTCCTACGGTGCGAGCCCCCGGGCCAGCCTCGGCATGATCGCCGCCGGCCGGGCGCTGGCGCTGCTGCGCGGCCGGGACTACGTGCTGCCGCAGGACATCCTGGATGTTGCCATCGACGTACTGCCGCATCGGATGGTGCTGTCCTACGACGCGATCGCCGACGGCATCACCGCCAGCCAGGCGACCAGCCGGGTGCTGCAGACCATCCCGTTGCCGCAGGTGGCACCCCGGCAACGGGCCGGCGGCGGCTACCTGGCCCCGGCCGCCAGCCCGGCACCGCAGGCGGTCACCGCGCCCGGCCGCCCCGGCGGCTACCCGAATGGCGCGCATGCCGCTGTTCCCCCGACGCACAGCGCGCCGCCGCAGGCGCATGGTGCGCCGCCGCAGGCACCGTCCGGCCTGCCCCAGCAGCAGCCAGGATCCGGCCAGCAGTCCTGGGGTCCGCCGGCGTGACCGACCCGCAGCTGCACCGAGGCCCCGACTCGCAATTGCTCGGCGGCACCGCCACCACCACCGAGGTGGAGGCGGTGCTGCGCCGGCTGGAATACACCGTCCGGAACAAGCTGGATGGCCTGCTGCTCGGCAACTACCTCGGCCTGGTACCCGGACCGGGCAGCGAGCCGGGGGAGTCGCGGCAGTATTACCCGGGCGACGATGTGCGGCGGATGGACTGGCCGGTGACGGCTCGAACGCTGACCCCGCACGTCCGCCAGACCATTGCCGACCGGGAGCTGGAGACCTGGCTGGTGATCGACCTGTCGCCCAGCCTGGACTTCGGCACGGTGAACACCGAGAAGCGCAATCTGGTCTTCGCCGCCGCCACCGCGATCAGCCACCTGACCACGAAGGCCGGCAACCGGATCGGCGCCATCGTCACCAACGGTGAGCAGACCTACCGGGTGCCGGCGGTCGGCGGCACCAACCACGCCCGCTACCTGATGCGCAAGATCGCCGGTACCGCGCGGGCCAGCAGTGGCAGCGGCAACGACCTGGCCCGGGCGCTGGAGCAGGTCCGCCGGCCACCGCGCCGGCGCGGCATGGTGGTGATCATCTCCGACTTCCTCGGCGACGCCGACTGGGAACGGCCGCTACGCGGCCTGGGTGAGCGGCACGAGTTGCTCGGCATCGAGATCCTGGATCCGCGTGAGCTCGACCTGCCGGCCGCCGGCCTGGTCACGTTCGTCGATCCGGAGAGCGGCGAGCAACTGGAGGTGCAGACCTCCGACAAGCAACTGCGCGCCCGCTACGCCGCGGTGGCCCGGCAGCAGCGGGCGGACATCGCCTCGATGCTGCGCCGCGCCGGGGCCGAGCACCTCCGGTTGCGTACCGATTCCGACTGGCTGGCCGACATGGTGCGGTTCGTGGTCACCCGGCGGCGTGGGTCGGCGGCCCGGCCACCGTCCCGGGCGGCGATGATCGGAGTCCACTGATGCACTTCTCCTCACCGTCCTGGCTGTTCCTGCTGCTCGCGGTGCTGGCGGTGGCGCTGGCCTACCTGCTGGTGGCGGTGCGCCGGCGGCGGTTCGTGGCCCGGTTCTCCAACACCGCGCTGCTGGCCAGCGTGGTGCCCCGCCGCCCCGGCTGGCGACGGCACCTGACCTTCGCCGCGCTGCTGCTGTCGCTCACCGTGCTGACCCTCGGGGTGGCCGGACCGACCGCGACGGTGCGGGTGCCGCAGGAACGGGCCACCGTGATGCTGGCCATCGACGTGTCGTTGTCGATGGAGGCCACCGACGTGCTGCCCAGCCGGCTGCAGGCCGCCCAGGCGGCGGCCGAGGAGTTCGCCGGCCTGCTGCCCAAGCGGATCAACCTCGGCCTGGTCAAGTTCGGCCGGGCCGGCAACGTGCTGGTACCGCCGACCCAGGACCGGGACGCGGTCAAGCGAGCCATCGCCGGCCTGCAGCTGGAGCAGTACACCGCGATCGGGGAGGGCGTGTTCGCCTGCCTGGACGCGCTGAACACCTTCAGCCAGTCCTCCACCACGGCGGGGGAGAAGCCGGCCCCGGCCCGGATCGTGCTGCTCTCCGACGGGTTCAACACGGTCGGCCGGAAGGTCGCCGATGCGGCCGAGGCGGCCAAGAAGGCCAACACCCCGGTGTCGACCATCGCCTTCGGCACCGACAGCGGCACGGTCGATCTGGACGGCACCGTGCAGCAGGTGCCCTCGGACAAGGTCACCCTGCGCGGGCTGGCCGAGGCCACCGGCGGCTCGTTCCACACCGCCACCTCGCAGGAGGAGCTGAAGAGCGTCTACAAGGACATCGGTTCGCAGATCGGCTACACCAAGGCCCAGCGCGACATCAGCTGGCGGTTCATGTTCGCCGGCATGCTGCTGGCACTGGCCGCCGGGGCGCTGTCGCTGCTCTGGTCCGGCCGGCTGGCCTGAGGCGGCTCAGTCGTTCGGGCGGCTCAGTCGTTCGGGCGGCTCAGTCGTTCGGGCGGCTCAGTCGTTCGGCAGCAGGATCAGCTTGCCGATGCTTTCCCTCGACCGCAGGGCGCGGTGTGCCTCGGCGACCTCGTCGAGGGAGTAACTGGCACCGATCACCGGGCTGAGCTTGCCCGCACCGATCAGCCCGAACAGGTCGGTGACCGCTTCGGCGAGCAGGACTGGTTCGACCCGCGCCAGCCAGAAGCCGATCACCGCGGTGCTGTGCGCCATCAGCTCGACCGGATCCACCGGTGTCGGCGGGGTGCGACCGGCCATGCCGTAGAACGCCAGCCGGCCGAACGGCGCGAGCGCGGCCAGGCTCTGGTCGAACACCTCGCCACCGACCATCTCCAGCACCACGTCCACCCGCTGGCCGTCGTTGGCCGCCCGCAGCGCCTCGGTGAGGTCCTCGGTGGCCGAGTCCACCACCACGTCGGCGCCGAGTTCGGAGGCCAGTTCCCGCTTGGCCGGCGAGGACGCGGTGGCGATGACCCGGCCGGCACCCCACAGCTTGGCCAGTTGTACCGCGATGGTGCCGACCCCGCCGGCCGCCGCGTGCACCACCACCGTCTCACCGGGCGCCAACCGCACACTGTGGCGCAGCAGCAGCCAGGCGCTGGCGCCCTGCACCAGGCAGCTCAGTGCCTGGCCGTCGGAGATACCGTCCGGCACCCCGATCAGCGCGGCCGGATTCACCGCGGCGCGCTGGGCATAACCGCCAGACGCCGCCATGCCGAGCCCTCGGCTGCCATCCGGCAGTTCCACCAGCACCTCGCCACCCGGGATCAGCGGCAGTTGCTGGCTGGCCAGGTAGGAGTCCTCCACCGCGTGCGTGTCGGCATAGTTGATGCCGGCGGCCCGCACCGGGACGACCAACTGGGAACCGGTCGGGACCGGGTCCGGCAGGTCGACCACCTGCAGCACCTCGGGGCCGCCGAATGACTGGATCTGTACCGCCCGCATGGTGGCCGACACTACTCACCTGCTCTTCATCGCCCGCTCGCTCCGCTCCTCGCCGAACGGCTGCGATGCTCCTCGCTAAACCCCACCTGTTCGGCAACGCCCGACCGTTGATCGGCTAGCGTGGCCCTGGTGAGCCGTACTGTGTTGGTTACTGGCGGTAACCGAGGTATCGGGTTGGCCATCGCCGAGTCGTTCGCGGCGGCCGGCGATCGGGTGGCGGTTACCCACCGGGGCAGTGGTGCGCCGTCCGGCCTGTTCGGGGTGCGCTGCGATGTGACCGACGAGCAGTCGGTGGATTCGGCGTTCCGCGAGGTTGAGGCCGAACTCGGCAGGGTCGATGTATTGATCTCCAACGCCGGCATGACCGACGACACGCTGCTGATCCGGATGAGCGAGCAGTCCTTCGTCAGCGTGCTGGACGCCAACCTGACCGGCGCCTACCGGGTCGCCAAGCGGGCCACGCCGGGCATGCTGCGGGCTCGGCAGGGCCGGCTGATCTTCATCTCCTCGGTGGTGTCGCTGGCCGGCGCCGCGGGGCAGGCCAACTACGCGGCCAGCAAGGCCGGCCTGATCGGGCTGGCCCGCTCGCTGGCCCGCGAACTCGGTGGTCGCAACATCACCGCGAACGTGATCGCGCCGGGCTTCATCCAGACCGACATGACCGCGGCGATGACCGACGAGCGGCGGGCCGAGGTGCTGGCCGGCATCCCGACCAGGCGGTACGGCACCGTCGACGAGGTGGCGCAGGTGGTCCGGTTCGTCGCCTCCGAGCAGGCCAGCTATCTCAACGGCGTCGTGCTGCCGGTGGACGGCGGCCTGGCCATGGGTATCTGAGCCACGGGTATCTGAGCCATGGGTATCTGAGCCACGGGAAGCTAAGTCGTGGGCATGTGAGCCCACGGGAATCCGGGCCGCGGGCATTGGACCGCAACAAACGTCACCTTCAGAAGGGAAAGTCGCGGATGGGACTGCTGGACGGCAAGCGGTTGCTGATCACCGGGGTGATCACCGACGCCTCGATCGCGTTCGCGGTGGCGCGGGAGGCGCAGTTGCAGGGCGCCGAGGTGGTGCTGACCGGCTACGGCAGGCTGTCGCTGGTCGAGCGGGTGGCCAAGCGGCTGCCCAAGCCGGCGCCGCTGGTGGAGCTGGACGTCACCGCCGCCGACGACCTGGCCGCCCTCGCCGACCGGGTTCGCGAACACGTCGACGGCTTGGACGGCGTGCTGCACTCGATCGGTTTCGCGCCCGCCTCCTGCCTGGGAGAGAACTTCCTAGACGCCCCGTACGCCGACGTGTCCACTGCGGTGGAGGTGTCGGCGTACAGCTTCAAGTCCCTCGCGGTCGCCGCGCTGCCGCTGTTCGGCGAGGCCGGCGGTTCGATCCTGGGACTGGACTTCGACGCCCGCACCGCGTGGCCGGCCTACAACTGGATGGGCGTGGCCAAGGCGGCGCTCGAGTCCACCTCCCGCTACCTGGCGCGCGAACTGGGCCCGCGCAACATCCGGGTCAACCTGATCGCGGCCGGACCGCTGCGCACCATGGCGGCCAAGAATATCCCCGGCTTCAGCACTTTCGAGGACGCCTGGGGCACCAGGGCACCGCTGGGCTGGGACATCCACGATGCCACCCCGGTCGCGCGCAGTTGCGTCGGGCTGTTCTCCGACTGGTTCCCGGCCACCACTGGCGAGCTGATCCATGTCGACGGCGGCTTCCACGCGATGGGCGTCTGAGGCGCGCTTGACCGGCAACGGCCGTTCCGGGAGTCGATACGACGCGTTCCTGCTGCTGTCCTTCGGCGGTCCGCAGGGGCCGGAGGACGTGCTGCCGTTCCTGCACAACGTCACGGCCGGCCGTGGCATCCCGGACGAGCGGCTCGCCGAGGTGGCCGCGCACTACTACCACTTCGGCGGGGTGTCGCCGATCACCGCGCAGAACGAGGCGCTGCTCGCCGCGTTGGCCGCCGAGTTCGACCGGCGCGGCTTCGCGTTGCCGATCTACTTCGGCAATCGCAACTGGCATCCGTTCGTCACCGACACCGCCCGGCAACTGGCCGCCGACGGCCACCGCGAGGTGCTGGTGCTGGCGACCAGCGCCACCGGCTCGTACTCGGGTTGCCGGCAGTACCGGCAGGATCTGGCTCGGGCTGCTTCCGCCGCGCCGGGCGTACGGTTCACCAAGCTGCGGCACTACTTCGATCACCCCGGTTTCATCGAGGCGAACGCCGACCGGGTACGCAGCGCGTTGGCCCAGCTGCCCGGGAACGGTACCGACACCGCCCGACTGGTCTTCACCGCGCATTCGGTGCCGGTCAGCATGGACGCCAGCGCCGGGCCGTCCGGTGGGCTGTACTCCGAACAGCACCGGGCCACCGCGACGCTGGTCGCCGAGGCGGTGCGCGGACCCGGCGCTGACTTCGACCTGGTCTGGCAGTCCCGGTCCGGACCGCCGCAGGTGCCCTGGCTGGCGCCGGACGTCAACGACCACCTGCGGTCGCTGGCCGGCGACGGGGTGCGCTCGGTCGTGGTGGCCCCCACCGGCTTCGTCTCCGACCATCTGGAGGTGCTCTGGGATCTGGACAACGAGGCGGCCGCGACCGCCGCCGAGTTGGGCCTGGACTTTGTCCGAGCAGGCACCGCGGGCACCCATCCGGCCTTCGTGTCCGGGCTCGCCGACCTGGTCGCCGAGCAGTTGACCGGCGCGCCGCCGGAGTTCCTATCGTCGCTGGGCGTCTGTGGCTGGCAGTGCCCCGACCACTGCTGCCCACCGCCGACCCGGCCGAGCTGAGGCCGTCATGCCTTGGTCAGCCGCCTCGGTCAGCCTCCTCGGGAGGCCACCTCGGCCGGCCCGTTGTAGCCGGCCTGCAGCGCGCGGCGGACCGCCAGCCGTAGCGGCGCCAAGGCCTGGCTGCGCTCGCTGACCTCGGCGGCGGTGAGCGGACCGGTGTCGTCGCGATCCACCACCGCGAACACCGCGGTGAGCCGCTCGGCCTGCGCGATCAGCCGGACCGCCCGCGGCGGATGACTGGCTGGTAGGTTCAGCCGTTCGCCGGCCCGGCGGGCGTCGGACAGCTCCGGGGCGATGTCGGACAGCCAACTGGTCACCCCCCGCCGGGTGAAGTCGGACGCGGTCTCCCGGATCGCTTCGGCGAGTTCGTGCTCGGCGTCGGCGATCGGCAGCGGATCCGGCGGTGGCTCGGTGGCCGGAGCCCGATGCCAGACGAGCTCCCGGCCGGCGCTGCTCGGCGTCTCCGGGCCGGCCAGCACGGTGACTCCGAAGTCGGTGCCGTACACCGCCTGGCCGGCCTGCAGCGCCACGGCACGCAGCTCAGCCGGACCGGCCAGCCCGCGGACGTCGCCGGGCACCGGCAGCACCAGCCGCAGCGCCGGTGTACCGGCTCGCTTCCAGTCGGTCAGCGCGACCCCGACCGGGTGCACGCCGGCCTGCTCGAAGCCGGGACCGGCGAGGTGTCGGCCATGCCCGCCGACCGCGTCCAGCACCTGGTCGAAGCTGGCCGTGCCGGCCAGCCAGGCCGATCCCCAGGCGGTCAGTCGGGCGCAGCGACGATGGTTGGACACGAGGATCCACGGTACCGATCGATGCTGAGTTTGCTTTGGCGCGGCTACCGGATCCCGGGCAGCCCGGTGCCTAAGGTGAACCGGGTGTATTCCGACGATGTGCTGGCCACGCCGCCGTCCCGCCGGCGGCGGGTACGAGAGGTGCCGGCCGAACCCGACCTGGTGGTAGAGACCGCGGACGGCCGGTTCTGCGGCGCGGTGGTCAGCTGCGGGCGAGCGGTGATCGCCGGCGAGCAGCGCGACACCGTCACCCTGGCCGACCGGTTCGACCGGCAGCGGGTGTTCCCGATGTTGCCGGCCAGCTTTCTCCTGGAAGGTGAGCTGATCACCCTGGTGCGACCGGCTGCCGTGGTGCGGCCGCACTTGCCCGGCCGCACCGCGTCCGGTTCGGTGGCGGTCACCGGGGTCAAGGCGCAGGTGGCCAAGGCCAGCCGGATCTGGGTAGAGGGCGTGCACGACGCCGCGCTGGTCGAGCGGATCTGGGGTGAGGACCTGCGGATCGAGGGCATCGTGGTCGAACCGCTCGGTGGCATCGATCTGCTCGCCGACGCGGTGGCCGAGTTCGGGCCGGCTCCGTCCCGGCGGCTGGGGGTGCTGGTCGATCATCTCGTCGCGGGCTCCAAGGAGTCCCGGATCGCGGCCGGCATCCGGTCTCCGCACGTGCTCATCAACGGACATCCGTATGTCGACATCTGGCAGGCGGTCAAGCCGGTCGCATTGGGCATCGAGCGCTGGCCGGTGGTGCCGCGCGGGGTGGAGTGGAAGCAGGGAGTGGCGGATGCGCTCGGCGTCGCCGACCCGCGGGAGCTGTGGCGCCGGGTGCTCGGCTCGGTGAACAGCTACGCCGACGTCGAGGTGCCGCTGCTGCGCTCGGTGGAGGCGCTGATCGACTTCGTCACGGTGCCCAGCGCGAGCTGATCGTGCCCAGCGCGGGCTGATCGTCAGAACGGGCTGGCGTTCCAGGGTGCGCGCTCGGTGACGAACATCTGATGCAGCCGATGCGCCGCACCGGGCGTCTCCTCCTCGAGCAGGCCGGCCTGCTGCTGGGCCCGGACGGTGGCACCGCCGAGGTAGATGCCGGCCAGCGCCCGTTGGGAGAGTTGCAGATCGGCGCGCTCGGTGGTCGGCCGGCAGTCGGCGTGCTCGGGGCCGCCGTCCAGCACGTACCGGCCCTCGGCGTAGCCGCCGTCCGGATCGGCCACCTGGAGTACCAGCCGATCCTCGACGGCGTATCGACGGGCGCCCAGGGCGGCCGGCAGGTCCAGGATGCGCAGCCAGTTGTCATCGCCGATCCAGGTACGCCGGGCGGCCCGGCCGTCCGACAGCAGCCATTCCAGCGGCAGGTCCACCGGGTATTCGCGCAACGTCAGCACCCGCACCAAGTCCAGGTGGACCAGGTAGTTCCAGAGGGCACGTTCGGCATCGTCGGTAGCGGCCAGCACCTCGTGCACCCGCGCCTGGGCCTGCTGCTGCGGGTCGTGGAACCAGTCGCCGTCGTTGGGGGTCCAGAGCGCGTAGCCGTCGACCCGGCCGGCGGCGTTGCTGGCCACCACGCACACCGGCTCCCGGCCCTCGGCCGATTGCAGCCCCAACTTGCGCTCCCACATGCCTGGCGGCCGCTCGATATGGCCGTGGCAGCGCTGCCGGACCCGGGCCAGCACCGGCGGGATCAGGACCAGCGCGTCCGCGGGATCCAGCTGGCGTACCTGGACCGGTTCACGGCCCGGCCGGACGGTCAGCAGCGGGTTGCCGGTGCTGATCCGGTAGTCGGCCGCGAAGCTGGCCGGCCAGTAGCCGAACCGGCCGTAGATTCCCCATTCGGCCGCGCGTAGATAGCTGAGTGCCTCGCCGCGCTCACGGGCGGCGGCCAGCGACCGGGTGAGCATGCCGCGCAACAGGCCCTGCCGCCGATGGGTGCCGGCCACGCTGACCTGGGTCAGCGCGTCGGTTGCCACCTCCGCGGTCCGATCCGGGCCGCCCGGCACGCTCAGTTTGGTGCCGAAGGTACGCAGCGTGCCGACGCAGCGGCCGTCGGCGTAGGCGCCGTAGATCCGGTCGAACTCCCAGATCCCGCGCCACCGGTCTAACTGCTCCTCGGTGATGGTGCCCGGATCGGCCAGCAACCCAATTCGCATGGACCGAATCCAGTCGACCGCCTCCTCGATCGGCACGTTACGGATCTCAGCTGTCACGCCTGGACGATCTCACGGCCGCCGGACAGGTTGCCGGCGGACCCGCCAGCCATCGCCCTAGATCCAGCTGACCTTGCCGTGCAGCGCGGCGTAGCCGACGAAGCTGACGATGTCGAGGATGCTGTGCGCGATGACCAGCGGAAGCACCCGGCGGGTGCGGGTGAACCACCAGCCGAAGATCGCGCCCATCACGAAGTTGCCGAGGAAGCCGCCGATGCCCTGGTAGGTGTGGTACGAGCCGCGGATCACCGCGCTGAGCAGGATCGCCCGCCACGGTGGCCAGCGCAACTGGCGCAGCCGGGTGAGCAGGTACCCGATCATCACGATCTCTTCCAGCACGCCGTTCTGGACCGCGCTGAGCACCAGCACCGGATAGCGGTACCAGACGTCGGCGATGTCGGAGGCGTCCAACTGGGCGTTGATCCCGAGCTTGCGTGCGACATAGACCAGCAGCAGCCCGGGGATCCCGATCAGCGCCGCGAAGCCGACGCCCTGCAGCGAGTCCCGCTTCGACCGCAACCAGTCCACCCCGATGCCGAAGCCGGGCAGCGCCGGCGACCGGGACAGCAGTAGCAAGGCCAGCAATGCCGGCACCAGCCCGTTCAGCACGTCCAGCAACTGGTAGCAGAGATCCACCCATTCGCGCGGGTTGATGGACGGGTTGAGCGTTGCGGTGGCGTGCCGGAAGCCGCCCCGGGTCTGGATGTCCAGGAAGTTGATCCAGGAGCTGATCGCCGAGATGCCCAGCGAGACGCCGAGCACGCAGAGCACCTCCAGCCCCAGCCGAGGCGGAGGCGGCGGACCAGGTTCAGCTGCGACGTCGGTACTGGATGGGGCGGTGCTCACTCACCCATTCTGGCTGTACCGCAGGCCCACCGTGGCGCACTCCACGCAGATGTCCTCGGCGATCAACCCGGCCCGCATCAGGTAGCCAAAGATCACGCATCCCAGGCACAGTCCCAGGCCGGACTCCAGGCCGGCCGCCACGATCAGCAGGCCCAGCAGCACCTGGCTGGCACCGATCGCGCCGAACGCGAAGCAGATCGCCGCCGAACTCGAGACCAGCGCGCCGATCAGTTGGGCGAACCGCTTGGGCGGACCGGGCACCAGCTTCGGCGCACCGAGCCGCGGCGCGACCACCTTGGTAGCCAGTAGGCCGAATGGGCTGAAGCGTGGACCGGACGCAACTCGGAGCCAGAAGCCGATGGCCAGCGCAACGGTCAGCCAGCGCAGCGGAGGCAGCAGTGCGAGCAGGCTCAGCAACACCACGCCGGCCGCCACCGTCCTGGCCGCCTTCTCGTTCACCGGATTGGGGAAATCGAACAACTCGCCCATGCCGCCCAGGCTAACAACTTGCCTACCCAACCGCTAGAAAAGCACTGGCCAGCCGGTAGAGGAGCCCCTGCAGCAGGGACGTCCCCATGGCAGAGCAGCTCAGTGCCCACGCGCGATCCACTCGTCCAGGTATGGCGCCTCGTCGCCGATGGTGGTCGAGTCGCCGTGCCCGGTACGCACCACCGTCTCGAGCGGCAGGGTGAACAACCGATCCCGGATCGAGGCGATGATCGTGCCGAAGTCGGAGTAGGACCGGCCGGTGGCACCCGGGCCGCCGGCGAACAGGGTGTCACCGGTGAACACCGAACCGATGGCCGGCGCATACAGGCTCACCGCACCCGGTGCGTGACCGGGCGTATGCAGCACGGTCAGCTCGATGCCGGCAACCGGCAGCGTCTCACCGTCGCGCAGCGGGACGAAGTCGAAGTCGGGATAGGTCTGCTGCCACAGCGGCTCGTCGGCCGGATGCAGGTATGCGGGCACGGCGAGCCGCTCGCTGAGCCGGCGGGCCACCGTGATGTGGTCGTCGTGGGCATGGGTGCACACGATCGCGGTCACCGCCCGCTCGCCGATCAGCTCGAGGATCGGCTCGGCCGTGTGCGGTGCGTCGATCAGCAGGCACTCGGTGTCGTTGCCGACCAGCCACACGTTGTTCTCGACGTCCCAGCTACCACCGTCCAGGGAGAAGGTGCCGGCGGTGACCGTGTGCTCGACCCGCGGTGCCGTCTCGCCGGTCACCTAGCTGATCCTCATCTAGAAGACCACCACCGAGCGCAGCACGTCGCCGTGATGCATCTTCTCGAACGCCGCCTCGATGTCGCCGATGCCGATGGTCTCGGTGACGAACCTGTCCAGTGGCAGTCGTCCTTGCAGGTACAGCTCGATCAGCATCGGGAAGTCCCGCGACGGCAGGCAGTCGCCGTACCAGGACGACTTGAGCGCGCCACCCCGGCCGAACACGTCGATCAGCGGCAGCTCGAGCTTGGCCTGCGGGTTGGGGACGCCCACCAGCACCACGGTGCCGGCCAGATCCCGGCCGTAGAAGGCCTGCCGATAGGTCTCGGGCAACCCGACCGCATCGACCACCACATCGGCGCCGAAGCCGTCGGTGGCCGCCCGGATGGCCTCCACCGCGTCGGTGGCGCCGGAGTTGACCAGCTCGTGCGCACCGAACTCGCGCGCCAGCGCGAGCTTGCGGTCGTCCACGTCGATCGCGATGATCCTTGCCGCACCGGCCAATCGGGCACCGGCGATAGCCGCCATGCCTACGCCGCCGCAGCCGATCACGGCCACCGAGTCACCACGGCCGACGGCGCCGGTGTTGATCGCAGCACCGAGGCCGGCCATCACTCCGCAGCCCAGCAGGCCGGCCACCGTGGCCGGCGAGCGCGGATCCACCTTGGTGCATTGGCCCGCGGCGACCAGCGTCTTCTCGGCGAACGCCCCGATGCCGAGCGCGGGGGAGAGCTCGGTGCCGTCCTCGAGCGTCATCTTCTGGGTGGCGTTGTGGGTGTTGAAGCAATACCAAGGGCGGCCGCGCCGGCAGGCCCGGCACTGGCCGCAGACCGCCCGCCAGTTCAGGATGACGAAGTCACCGGCAGCGACCTCGGTGACGCCCTCGCCGACCCGCTCCACCACGCCGGCCGCCTCGTGGCCGAGCAGGAACGGGAACTCGTCGTTGATCCCGCCTTCCCGGTAGTGCAGGTCGGTATGGCAGACACCGCACGCCTGCACCCTGACCAGCGCCTCACCCGGGCCAGGGTCCGGAACGACGATCGGAACGAGGTCGATCGGCTTACCCACGCTGCGCGAGATGACCCCGCGGACTGTTTCTGGCATGGCTCACTTCTACCAGCAGGGTACGACGGCGACCAGCCGATGCTGGGCCGGCAGCCGCTAACTGATCCTACTGACCGTGCCTCTCGTTGAGTGGGGTGCTGAGTTTTCAAGGCGCAGCGATGGGGAAGTGTCGTAGGGGTTGGGTAGCGTTGGTGGGTTGCGGCTGCGTTGATGGAGATTAGCCTTTTATTTGTTGGCTAATCTCCATTGACCGGTGGCCCTTACGACAGTAGAATCGAACACATGGATGACTGGCCGGGTGAGATGAGCGACTCCGACCTGCTCGCCTGCGCCTTGGCCGAACACCCGGCCTTCCGCTGCGGCGCCGAACTGGACGCGATCGACCCGCACGCGCTGTCGGGCGGGGAGCAGATCGACCTGCTGGCGGTGCTGGAGGAACAGCGACGCTGGTTCGAGGCCGCTCAACTCCGGGTGCTGGCCGCCATCCAGGCCCGCGACGACTCCCGGCTGGGATTGGGCCAGGAAGGAGTATCACTGGCGTTGCAGCTGCCGCTGCGCACCGCGCAGGCCAAGCTGGCCCAGGCCCGAACGTTGGTCGCCGAACTGCCGCGGACGTTGGCCGCCGTTGCGGCCGGGGCGATCTCGGCCGCGCACGCGAACGTGCTGGCCGAGGCGCTCTGGCGGCTGCCGGCCGACGATCCCGACCTGCCCGCCGCGCTGGAGGCCGCGGTGCTGCCACCGGTGCTCGCGGCCGGCTGTGTCACCGTGCCGCAACTCAAGCGGCGGGTCCGGCGTGCGGTGCTGGCTTTGGATCCCGCGACCGCGGAGGAACGGCATCAGCGGGCGGTGGCCGACCGGCGGGTGGAGTTTCACCCCGGTGAGGACGGCATGGCCAGCCTGGTCGCGCTGCTACCGGCACCGGAAGCCCAGTTGCTCTACACCCGGCTCACCGCAGCCACCGGGCTGCTGCCTGCTGAGGATGCCCGCACGCGGGATCAGCAGCGTGCCGACCTGTTCGTGGATGCGGTGCTGGCCGGACTGCCGCTCGACGCATTACCGGATGTGCAGGGCCGCCGGCCGGCCATCCAGGTCACCGTCTCAGCCGACACGCTATTGGGGCTGAACGACCAGCCGGCCCATTTGACCGGCTACGGACCCATCACCGCCGAGTCCGCCCGCCGGCTGGCCGCCGATACCTCCGGCACCTGGCGCCGACTGCTCACCGACCCCGACACCGGCGCA
>Ga0157372_10000023_pt1 | contig 198536 bp, 196 predicted proteins | sample C55metaG_FD_115307 | JGI IMG/M metagenome (GOLD analysis project Ga0157372, IMG submission 115307) | Corn rhizosphere microbial communities from Kellogg Biological Station, Michigan, USA - C5-5 metaG | ecosystem: Host-associated > Plants > Roots > Rhizosphere > Soil | place: USA: Michigan...
CGAGCGGGCCGGGCCACGACCCACCACGGCGGCACCCTGTCCATCGACGAAGCGCTCCGGTTGGCCGCCGACGGTCACCTGCTGCCCGCGATCCTCAACGACGCCGGCGGCATCCTCGCCTACGGCACCGGCCACCGACTCGCCACCCCCGGCCTGCGCACCACCGTCTTTGCCCGAGACCGTGGCTGCACGTTCCCCGGCTGCGCCCGCACCGCCGCGCAGTCTGAGATCCACCACGCCACCGACTGGGCAAAAGGCGGCGAAACCAACCTGGACAACCTGGCCATCGCCTGCGCGTATCACAACAACCACGCCCCGAAAATGGGCTGGCGGACCGTGCTGATCGACGGCGTACCGCACTGGCAACCACCCAGTTGGCACGCCGACCGGCGACCACAACGCAACTACCTACATCATCCCGAACTGCTGCTGTCGTAGGAAAGCTAAGCAGGTTGCAGCCGGTGCATGCCGGCTGCGGATCCCTTGCGGCGTAGCCGCATCACGAAGGCGAGCACGGTGGCCACCGCCTGGTAGAGGTCGGCCGGAATCTCCTGGCCGATGTCGCAGGTGGCGAACAGCGTGCGGGCCAGCGGAACGTCCTGGACCATCGGCACTCGGTTGCGTTCGGCGACCTCACGAATCCGGGCGGCCATGTGATCGGCGCCCTTGGCCACCACTCGCGGGGCGCCCTTGTTCGCCTCGTACTTCAGCGCCACCGCGACGTGCGTGGGGTTGACCACGACGACGTCGGCGGACGGCACGTCGGCCATCATCCGGTTGCGGCTGATCGCCAACGCGCGGGACCGGATGGCGCCGCGCAGCAGCGGATCGCCCTCGTTGCTCTTGTGCTCCTCCTTCACCTCGTGCTTGGTCATCTTCAGCTGCTTGTTGTTGCGGTGCCGCACCACGGCCACGTCCGCGATCGCCATCAGCAATCCCGCCGCGGCACCGAAGCGGATCAGCCGGAGCGCGGCGTCGGTGGCGGTGCCGAGCACCGCGGACAGCGGCAGCGAGCCGGTGGCGGTCAACTGCGGCACCAGCTGCCGTACCGACATGTAGGCAACCCCGCATAGCACCGCGAGCTTGGCCAACGACTTGACCAGCGCCCACGCCCCGTGGGTGCCGAACATTCGCTTCAGGCCCTTCAGCGGATTGAGCCGATTGACCTTGGGGATCAGCAGTTTCGAGGCGAACCAGATGCCGCCCTGACCGGCGGCGGGGGCCACCGAGGTGACCAGCACCAGCAGCGCGAGCGGCGCCAATGCGGTGACTCCGTGTACCAGCGTGCTCCGGGTCATTCCGAGCGCCTGGCCGACGTCCGGATTCTGGATGGTCGCACCAACCTGCACCATGCTGGTCTGCGCCGTGCTCATCAGCGACCGGGCCACCGCCGGCAGCACGAAGCTGGCCGCCAGCACGCTCAGCCAGGAACCGAGTTCCGGGCTGTGGCCGACCTGACCGTCCCGGCGTGCCTTCTTCAGCCGGCGCGGTGTGGCCTTTTCGCTCTTCTCCCCTGCCCCGGCCATCAGCGCCGCCCCGGCTCGATCACGAGGCCACCTGCATCATCAGCGACGCGGCCGAGTTGCCGAGTTGGGTGATCACACCAGGCATGGTGGCGAAGCTCAGCCCGACCAGCCCCAGCATGACCATGATCTTGAGCGGAAAGCTCAGCTGGAACACGTTCAACTGCGGCGAGATCCGGCTGAGCAGGCCGAGCGCCACATCAGCCAGGAACAGCACCGCGACCAGCGGCGCCGCCACCTGCAGGGTCGCCACGAACATGTTGCTGACGCCGTGCACCAGCACCGAATCCAGGTGTGCCAGCGAGATGCTGCCATCCAGCGGCAGGGTCGAGAAGGTACGCAGGAAGCCCTGCAGGATGACCAGGTGGGAGTTGCTGGCGAACAGCAGCGCGCTGGCCATCACGCCGTAGAACCGGCCGAAGATCGAGGTGTTGGTCGCCAGCAGCGGATCGTAGGCGAAGGCGAGGGAGAACCCGCCGGACAGGTCGATCAGCGAACCGGCCGATTCCACCGCGCTGAACAGCAGCCGGGTCAGGAAGCCCAGCGAGCCACCGATCACCAGTTGCTCGGCGGCGCTGCCCAGCAGCGGACCGAACTCGGCCGCCGGTGCGTGTGCCACCGTCTGCGGTACCACGGCCAGCGAGATGGTCGCGCTGAGCATCAGCCGGACGACCCGGGGCACCCCGGCGGTGGCCAGCGGCGGCGCCAGCTCCAGCCATGCCGCGATCCGCAACGAACACAGCAGCAACGCGACCAGTTGCGCCGTGCCTACCCCGACGGTCATGTCAGCTGTTGATCAGGCTCGGGATCTGGTTGAACAGGTCCTGGGTGTAGGTGACCATCGAATGCATCATCCAACTGCCCGACAGCAGCAGCGCGATACCGACCGCGATCGCCTTCGGAACGAAGGACAACGTGAACTCCTGGATCTGGGTGGCGGACTGGAACAGCGAGATCCCGAAGCCCACCAGCAGCGCGGTGAGCAGGGTCGGCGCAGCCAGCTTGAAGGCGATCAGCATCGCCTGCAGGCCCAGGTGCACGATAGCGGTGTCGGTCATTGACCCTTCCTCATCAGGGTAATCTCGGCCGGATCAGTCAGCGGCCGGGTCAAGTGTGGTAGCTGGTGACCAGCGAGTTGATGATCAGGCCCCAGCCGTCGACCAGCACGAACAGCAGCAGCTTGAACGGCAGCGAGACCGACACCGGCGGCAGCATCATCATGCCCAGCGACATCAGCGACGACGAGACGACCATGTCGATGATCAAGAACGGGATGTAGACCACGAAGCCGATGATCATCGCCGAACGCAGTTCGGACAGTACGAAGGCCGGGATCAGCGTGGTCAGGTCGAGCTTCTCCGGGCTGGGCGGGTTGGGCAGGTGGCCGGCCCGCAGCATCAGCGCGATCTCCTGGCTGCGGGTGTGCTGCAGCATGAACGTCCGGATCGGTGCTATCCCGTCATGGAAGGCAACCGCCTGGGTCTTGGTGCCGTGCAGGTACGGCTGGACTCCGGCGGTGTTGACCGCCTTGATCACCGGGCTCATCACGAACATGCTGAGGAACAGCGAAAGCCCCGCCAGCACCTGGTTTGGCGGTACGCCGTTCAGCCCCAGCGCGTTGCGGGTGAGGCCGAGCACCACGAAGATCTTGGTGAAGCTGGTCATCAGCAGCAGGATCGACGGCGCCACCGAGAGCAGGGTGAGCAGCAGCAGGATGCTCACCGACTGGCTCGGCTTGGGTGACAGGTTCACCCCGATGGTGCCGCTCGGCGGAGTCGGCGCGGTGGGCTTGGTCGGGCCGACCGGCGCAAGTATCGGCCGCACGGCGACCGGCCGGACGACGTTTGGCCGCACGACCATCGGCCGGACGGCGGCCACCGACTGGCTCACCGGGTAGGCGACGACCGCCGGCCGGGCGGTCGTCGCCGCCGACGCGGTGGTGCCGGCGCCGAACAGCACGGTCAGCCCGATGCCGGCCAGCAGCAACCAGCGCAGAGCTCGGCTCATCGGCGCACCGTCAGCTCGCGGGCAGCCCCGAGCAGTTGCTTCCAGGTGTCGGGTGAGAGCACCGAACCGTCCAGCTTCGACCTGGTCTGGGAGACGGGCAGTGCCGGCAGCACCACCTCGGTGCCGGACGCGGACTCGGCGGTCGCATCCAGCGCCGGCTCGGCGGCTGCTTCCAGCGCCGGCCCGGCGGCTGCTTCCAGCGCCGGCCCGGCGGCTCGTCTACGACTCGGTGCCGGCACCGTGAGCACCTGCTCGATCGGGGCCAGCTCGGTCTCGGTCAACAGCTGCACGCCCTGCTCGGTGACGCCGAGCACCAGGGCCCGATCCATCAGCTTGAGCACCGTCACCGAGGAGGACCGGCTCAGCTGCTGTCGGGCCAGCACCGTCATCACCCGTTCGCCCTTGCCGACGCCCATCGGCTTGCGTGCCCAGCGGGCCAGCGCCCACATCACACCCAGCACGAGGACCAGGGCCAGCAGCATCCGGCCGATGATCGCGATGGTGCTCACGACGGCAGCGGTGCCGTCTCGTCGCTGACGATCTCGGTGATCCGCAGAGCGAAGTTCTCGTCGATCACGACCACCTCGCCGCGAGCGATCAGGTGGCCGTTCACGAGTAGGTCGGCGGGGGCGCCGGCCGCCCGATCCAGCTCGACCACCGCGCCCTCGGACAGGTTCAGCAACTCGTTAATAGTCATCCGGGTGCTGCCGATCTGCGCGGTGACGTCCATGCTCACATCGCGCAGCAGTTCCAGCCCGCGCAGCATGGCCGGGCCGGCCGGCCGGCTGGGTGCCGCGGCGGCGCGCAGCTCGTCCGGGCTCGGGTAGTGCGGGGAGGCGAAGCCGGGTTCGGGCTCGGCGGCAACCGCGATACCGACCAGCGCCCGCACCACGCCCTGGTGCAGCAGCGGTACCAGCAGCGCGCCGGACTTGGCCAGCAGCGCCGCCTGCGCCGGTTGCGGCTCGAGCACGGTGCCCGGACCGGTGACCGCGGTGCCGGTGGCGGCGGCCGCCGCGGCCAGCGCCGGGGCCAGTGCGGCAGCGACGTCCAGCGAGCCGAGCGGCGAGTTCTGCAGCGCCTCGGCCAGTGCCCGCTCGACGGTGATCAGCACGTCACCGCTGTTGTTGCCGGTGAACCGGGCGGTGACCGCCACCCCGTCGAACGGGACCGGCTCGGTGACCGGCTGGCCGATCTCCAGCGGATCCGAGATGGGCAGGCTTGCCAACGCGGCCCGCGCGACCGATTCGGCCGAGACGAGGGTTGCGGTCATGACTTGGTCTCCTTGTTCCCGTTGCTGACGACGAGGCCGGCCAGCCGGCTGCCCTGTCGCCCGGCCAGGGCGTGGGCGAATGTGACGCCGCCGGACTCGACGGCAAGCGGCGTGCTGACCCGGTGCCGCAGCGGCACCACGTCGCCGGGCGCCAGCGCGATGATCTGCGCGGGCGTCAGCTTGACCGGTTCGAAGGTGAGCGCGACCTCCACCGGCACCCCGCCGAGCGCCCTACGTACCTGCTCCGCGTTCAGCAGGCTCGCCGCGCGTTCGGCCGGCGTCTGCGACTTGCGGGTCTTGCCGTCCTGTAGCCGGGGCAGCAGCGAGGCGAACGGAATGCACAGCGTCGACACGCAGGCCTGGTTGCCGACCTTCATCTGGAACGAGCCGACGATCACCGAGTCGGTGGCACCGGCCGCCTGCACGAACTGCGGGTTGAACTCGATCGTGCGCAGCACCGGTTCGGCGCCGACGGTCGGCTCCAGGGCGTAGCGCAACACCGAGAGCATCTGCTCGATCAGGTTGCGCAGCAGGCCGGTCTCCAGCTCGGTGAGCTGCCGAATCGGCTGCTCGCCGCCCGGACCACCGAGCAGGTAGTCGACGCAGGCCAGCGCGGTCGGCACCGAGAACTCGAACAGCGCGGTACCGGGCAGGCTGCCCATCTCCAGCACCGACAGGATGGTCGGCGCCGAGACGTTGGCGATGTACTCCTCGTAGCTCTGATGCTCGATGGCGATCAGGCTGACCTGGCAGAGCTGGCGCAGGCCGGTGGTCAGCAGCGTGGTCAGCCGGCGGGCGAAGGTCTCGTAGCTCATCTGCAGCGCCCGGATATGGTCGCGCGAGAGCTTGGTGGGACGCCGGAAGTCGTAGGCGACGAGCCCGCCGTCGCCGTCCTCGGTGGGTCGCCTGGTCAGCCTGCGTACAGGTGCCAGCGAAGCCCCGGGGGTGTTTGCCACGTGGACACTGTTCGGCCGCCCCGGTGAGGATCTGAGCGAATCGTACGAGTGACACTTCCCGGCACGTTGCCGCGCCGGGCATCAGAACGCCTAACCGCGGCTCAGGTGGTCATCACGAATTCCGTGTAGTAGGCGTCCAGGATCTTCTTCGGGTACAGCGCGCTCAGCTTGCCGAGGAACTTCTGCTTCGCCGCCGCCCGGGCCGAGTCGCCGGTCAGCTGGGCCACCGTCTGGTTGCTGTAGGTGTCGATCAGCGCCTGCGCGGCCTCGGAGGTGTCCAGCTCCTCACTGGTTCCCTTGGCCGTCTGCAGGGCGATCTTCAACCGCAGGTAGTGGCCGTCGGCCAGGTTCAGGGTCATCTCCTCCATCGGCACCACCGGCCCCTTGGCCGCGACGACCTTGCCGGCCGGCTTGGCCGGTGGTGCCAGCACCGTGAACTTGGCGATGGCACCACCGACCAGCAGCAGCGCCAGCAGCGCGGCGAGCTTGACCTTCATCGACTTGCCCTTGCGCTTGGCTGCTGAGTCGTCGCCCGAAGCCCCCGTTTTCGCGCCGGGTGACGACGCTCCCCGAGACTGGACCGTGCTTGCGATCCGCTCGGGTCGTTCCTTGGTTGCGGTGGTCATGGTGTTCTCCTTGAAAGTCTGCGATTGGTCGGCTCAGCCGCCGGAACCTGGCGCCGCGCCGAGCGCGGCCAGCGAGGCGCGCGCGGATGCGGGCAGCTTGGACAGGACGACGATGTCCACCCGCCGGTTGCGGGTGACCGAACGCGGATCGCTCGGCGGCACCAGCGGGCGCTGGTCGGAATAGCCGGCAGCGCTCAACCGGTGGGCGGCCAGGTGGCCGTAGGAGATCAGGTAGCGCACCACCGAGGAGGCGCGTGCCGAGGACAGTTCCCAGCCGCTCGGATACGGCGCGGTCGAGACGTTCTGCTGGTTGGTGTGGCCGTCCACCTGGATCTGGTTGTCGATCCGGACCAGCGCCGGAACCACCGCGTCCAGGATGACCGCACCCTGGCGCTCCAGCACCGCGCTGTTGCCGGCGAACACCAGCTCGTCGGTGACCAGGGTGACCACCAGGCCTCGCTCGTCGATGGTGAACTCGGCCGCGCCGGCCAACCCGCGGGCGGCCAGCGAGGCCTTGATGGCCCGTTCGATCTTCTTGAACTCGTCCAGCTCACGCAGCGCGGCGTCGGCGTCGGCGTTGCTGGCCACCTTCAGCGGCTGGCTGGGCGCCTTCTGCTGCGTTATGGACAGCTTGCTGTCCACGATGTTGTCGTCCACCGATTGCGTGGTGCCGTCGATCGGGCCCTTGCCACCGTTCAGGATCGGCGACTGGCCGTTGCCGAACGCCGAGGACAGGCTGGACTTCAGCTCGGCGAACTTGGTGGTGTTCACCTGCGAGATCGCGTAGAGCACGATGAACAGCACCAGCAGCAGGGTCAGCATGTCGGCGTAGGTGACCATCCACCGCTCGTGGTTGGTGTGCTCCTCATGGTGGGCCTTGCGCCGGCCCCGGGCGCCCCCCGCGCTCATGCGACGTCCTGTTCAGGCGGCCCCGGGCGGGCGTCCAGCGGCAGCAGGCTGAACAGCTTCTGCTCGATCAGCCGCGGATTCGCCCCGGCCTGGATGGCCAGGATGCCCTCGATGACGAGTTCCATCTGCTCGCACTCGGCCTCGCTGACCCGCTTGAGCCGGTTGGCCATCGGCAGCCAGAACACGTTGGCCGTCATCACGCCCCAGAGCGTCGCGACGAACGCGCTGGCGATCTCGGCACCCAGCTTGGACGGTGCCGACAGGTGGCCGAGCACCTTCACCAGGCCGAGCACGGTACCGATGATGCCGATGGTCGGCGCGTAACCGCCCATGTTCTCGAAGAGCTTGGCGGAGGCCCGGTCGGCGGCCCGCTTGGTGTCCACCTCCGAGCTCAGGATGATCGCGACCTCCTCGGAGTCGGTGCCGTCGATGGCCAGTTGCAGGCCGCGACGCAGGAAGTCGTCGTCAACCTCGGCGGCCTCGGACTCCAGGGCCAGCAGGCCCTCGCGGCGGGCCTTGCCGGCGAGCCGGACCAGGGTCTCTACCGCGGCGTCCGGCTTCGGGGTCTTGGCGGTGAACGCGCGGATCAGCTGCTTGGGCAGCGCGGTCGCGTCGCGCAGCACCGCGCCGGCCACCGCGGCGCCGATGGTGCCGCCGAACACCAGGAGCATCGGTGCCGGCAGGATGATGGCGGTGATGTTGCCGCCTTCCATGGTGACCGAGCCGACGATGGCCACCAGGGACAGCACTACCCCGATCAGCAGTGCGGGATCCATCAGGAATCACTCCGCCGCAGCGGCACGACCGGCTGGCCTTGGGCGGTCGAGAGCACCCGCATCCGAGGGTGCGCCGACGGCTGCTCGTTGCCATAGCCGTTGTTGGCATAGCCGTTGTCGACCATCATGGTCTCGGCGGCGGCGATGATCCGGGCACGGTAGTCCCGGATCAGCTCGACCAGTTCTTCCAACGACTCGCTGATCACGTACTTGTTGCCGCCGATGAGCGTGACAACAGTGTCGGGCGTGGCCTCAGCCCGCTCGATCAGGTCAGGGTTGAGCGTGAACAGGGGGCCGCTCAACCGGCGCAGCAAGATCATCGGATCCGTCCAAGTGTTCGCAGGACCCGTCCGTGGGTCCGCCTTCGGGTTTACCTATCGGCAGCGGGACGGGCTTTCTGAACCCGCCCCGCCGCCGGCGGTGGGGCTAGGGTGGGGCTAGTTCTTCAGGCTGATCAGGCTCTGCAGCACCTCGTCGGAGGTGGTGATGACCCGCGAGTTGGCCTGGAAACCGCGCTCGGAGATGATCAGGTTGGTCAGTTCAGAGGCCAGGTCCACGTTGGACATCTCCAGGTAGCCGGAGGTCAGCATGCCGCGGCCGCCGGTGCCCGGGGCGCCGATCTGGGCCGGGCCGGAGTTGGTGGTGGTCTCGAACTGGGAGGCTCCGATCCGGGACAGCCCGCCCGGGTTGGCGAAGGTCGCGGTGGCGATGTTGTCCAGCGTGGTGGTCGCGCCGGTGTTGTCCACCGCGTTCACCGCGCCGGTGGGCGAGATGCTCCAGGACACGTAGGTGCCGCTGTTCAGCGCCGACAGGTTCAGGTCACCACCGGCCGCGCTCTGCACCTTCGAGCCGTCCGGCGCCACCAGGTGCCCGGCGTTGTCCAGGCTGAACGAGCCGGCCCGGCTGTAGGTCTGCTGGCCGTTGTTGCTCAGCACGAAGAAGCCGTCACCGTTGATGAGCAGGTCACTGCTGCGGCCGGTGTACTGGTTCGAGCCCTGCGCGAAGTTGGTCGAGGTGCCGGCCAGCTGCACGCCGAGGCCGATCTGCACCGGGTTGGTGCCGCCCGCGGTTGCGGTCGGCGCGCCGGCGCCCCCGATGGTCTGGCTGAGCGTGTCCTCGAACACGGTGGAGCTGCTCTTGTAGCCGGCGGTGTTGACGTTGGCGATGTTGCTGGAGGTCACGTCGAGCATCTGCTGGTGAGCACGCAGGCCCGAGATACCGGTGAACAGGGAGCGAAGCATGGGGGTTCTCCTGGTTTTCGATGGGGTTTGGTTTGCTCAGGCGGTGGTGCTGGCCAGGACCTGTTGGACCTGGCTGAGGTCGATCTGACTATCGCCGATCTTCAACGTCGGGTTTGCGCTGGAGATGGTGGCGGCGCTGACGAAACCGGTCTGGGTGGTGCCGTCCGACGCGGTGTAGGACACCGTGTGCCCGACCAGGCTGCTGGCGGTCTGAGCACGCTGTGCCGCCAGCATCTCGGTGCTCGCCTGCGCGCTCTGCTCCATGGTTTGCACCTGGGTCAGCGTCGCGGTCTCGTTCATGAACGAGGAGGTGTCCACCGGCTTGCTGGGATCCTGATACTGCAGTTGAGCGACCAGCAACTGCAGGAAGGCCTGCGAGCTGAGCTGGGTGTTGTCGGCCGGGCCGGACGAGGTCATCGACGCGAGCGGGTTGACCTGGCTGCCGGTCGCGGAGATCGGTGCGGTCATCGGCTCACCTTCCCTTCTGGGTTTCTCATAGCCACCGGTCCAGAGCGGACTCGGTTCTGCGTGGCCGAACCTCCGGCTTGCCGGCCTCGGCTCGAGCCGTCGGCCGGTGCGGTTCGGCCTGCGGTTGCGCGGTGAAGCCGGCCGAATCACCGGCACCCTGCCCGGTCAGCTCGAGCGACAGCCCGGTGCCGGACAGGCCGGCCGCCTGCAGTTCCTGATGCAGCTGCGGCAATGCGTCCCGCAGTGCGTCCCGGGCTGATTCACTCATGCTGGCAAGCTGAATCGTCATCACGTCACCGGCCAGCCGGACGTGCACGTTGACCGGCCCCAGCTCGGCCGGGTGCAGCGCGATGAGCAGCGAGTGGCTGCCGTCGCCGCTGGCCCGCAGGTGCAGCAGTGGCGCGGCCAGCTGCTGGGCGATCGGCTGCGGAACATGCGGACTCGGCTGGCTCTGGCTCGGCTGGGTTCCGGCTACCGGGCCGGCTACCGGCTGGCTCTGCTGTATCGGCTGCCCCGATTGGAGCTGAGGGACCGGTTGCGAGGTGGCCGGCACCGCCGACTCCCCCGGCCGTACCGCACCGGCCGAGTCGGATGGCGCCTTGGCACGGGCCGCCGGCGGTGCTGCTGAGCGGCTGGTCGATCCGGCACGGCTACCGGGCTCGATGGCCGATGTCCGGCTCGAAGGGCCTGCCGGTTGGGCTTGGGCTGCCTGGACTGTCGGCTGGGCTTGGGCTGGCGGAACCGGTGCCGGCTGGGCTTGGGTTGGCTGGACTGGGGCTGCCTGGGCCGGGACCGACCGGTTGGCCGGCGAATCGTTGGTTGCCGAGCCGACGGCTGCCGGCGCGAGCCCGTTGCCGAAACCGGCCGGTACGCCGGTCGCAGCCGAATCTCTTGCCGAGTCGGCAGTTGGCAACACCGAACCTGGCGATGCGGTGCCCGACGATACGGTGCCCGACGGCACGGTGCCCGACGACACGGTGCCCGACGACACGGAGCTCGCGGATACGGGGCCCGGCGTCGAGCCGGCGATTGGGTTAGCCGGCCGACCGATTGCGGCCGACCCCAGCGCCGCCGCGGCAGCGGAGGCGACAGTGGTTGAGCCGGACTGAACCGAGCCGGCCTGAGCCGAACTGGTCTGAGCCGAACTGTTCTGAGTCGAGCCGGACTGAACCGAACCAGACTGAGCCGAGCCGGACGGGGCCGAATCCTGCGCGGACGGGCCGGATTGTGCCGGCGTTCCCGGCGAGTCGACGACAACGGACGTGCCGAGCTGGTTGACCGCGATCGCGCTCGGCCCGGATTGACCGGAGCCCGTGGACACCGGCGTCCCGGCGGCAACGGCCGCCGCGGCATCGATGGACGCAAGACCGATCGACGCGGCAGCGGTCGTTCCGGCACCGGTCGTTCCGGCACCGGTCGTTCCGGCATCGGTCGAGCCGGCGGCCTGCGCGGCAGGGGCGGGCACCGGAGCCGAACCACCCGGCAACATCGGCAAAAGCTCGGCCATCAATCGAGCCGGATCGACCGGCTGCTCGGTGCTGTCATCCGCACTGTGCTTGTCGGAACGACCCGTCGAGGCGCCCTCGCCGGCGGTCGCCGGGCGATCGGTGGTGGCCGTCCCGTCGGAGGTCTGCGCCAGCATCGCGGCGAAGGTCTCACCAGAGTTCGACTCGGCGTTCGCACCGGCGTCGCCGGCCGGGGCGGGCTCGATCGCCGGGCCGGTGCCGGCGGCAGACAGCATCACGGTCATGCCGCCACCCCAGCCAGCAGCCCGGTGATCTTCGCAACGTAGTTCTGCGTTTCGGTAAAAGGCGGAACGCCACCGTACTGCTCGACCGCACCGGGTCCGGCGTTGTACGCGGCGAGGGCCAGCGGCACCGAGCCGAACCGGCTTAGGTAGCCGGACAGCAACTGCGCCGCACCCTGCACCGCCTGCGCCGGATCCCACGGGTTCACGCCGAGCCCCTGTGCAGTGCTGGGCATCAGCTGCATCAGACCTTGCGCGCCAGCAGGGCTGACCGCGGCGATGTTGCCGCCCGATTCGGTCTGCGCGACCGCGGCGAGTAGGCCGGTCGGAAGTCGATAGCGGGACTCGTTCTGGGCGAACAGCGAGTCGTAGCGCGCTACGCCGCCGATCGAACCGGCGCCACCGTTGGTCGATCCACCGATCAGGCCGGACGGGCCGGAACCCGGGCCGACGATCCGTCGGATGCTGGTCGGAGTCTGGTAGACGCTCTGGATCTTGACGTGGTCGCCGGGCTCGGGTGCTGCGATCATTTGGTTGTTCCCCAGGTAGATCGCCACGTGGTACGCCGGATCACCGAAGGCCAGGATGTCCCCCGGCTGCGCCTGGTCGAGGCTGGGCACCGCGGTGCCCGCGTGCGCCTGGTCGGCCGCCACTCGCGGCAGCGAGATGCCGAGGTCGCCGTAGGCCTTCTGCACCAGGCCGGAGCAGTCCAGCCCGGCGGGGGTGGCACTACCGAATACGTACGGCACCCCCAGGTACTTCTCCGCCGAGGCAACCACCTGAGTACCGGTAGCGGCGCCGGCGGCGCCGGTCGGGTCGAGCGAGCTGGCCGAGCCGGACTGGGCGCCGCTGAGCGCGGCCGCGAAGGTCGCGCCGGTCGCCGGTGCCGAAGCGGAGACGACGGTGCCGATCGCGGTTCGCGGCGGTGCGACGACGCCGACCGCGACCATTCGGGCCTGGATCTCCGAGATCCGGGCCAGCGTGGCGTCCATGCTCATCGCGGTCATCCGGCGGCCCTACCCACGTGGCGGGCGATGGTCACGTCGTCCTGTTCCCGCTGCGCGACCGAAAGCACTTGCGCGGCAAGGGTGTTCTGAATCCGTTCGTGCATCTTCTCCACCGTCCGGCGGGACTTGGCCGCCTCGGTCAGCTCGCTCAGCTGGCCGGCCAGCCGCGCATCGGCGAACTGGACCCGGTTGGTGGCCGCGGCCAGGCTGGCCAGCGCGGCCTGCTGATCGGCGACCTTGGCGTGGAACTCGGCGACCGTGGCGTTGCCCGGCAGCGACAGGCCGGCCACCCGGCTCTCCCGCTCGGCCAGTTGCCCGGCGGCCAACTCGGCGTCCCGGCGGGCGGCCGCGACCTGCTGGATAAGCAGATCCTCCTGTGCCTGCCGGGCCCGCAACACGGTCGGCAGCCAACGACGCGGGCTCATGCCGCCACCGCCGAACTCATGCCGCGACCGCCGGGCCGCTGATCGGTACGCCGAGCGCGGCGGCCAGACCGGTCCAGGTCTGCTCGGCGCTGCTCTGTTCGGCCAGGTCCTGCTGCAGGAAGGTCTCCAGTGCCGGCCACAGCGCCAACGCCTGATCGGCCATCGGGTTGCTGCCGGCCACGTAGGCACCGATCTCCACCAACTCCTTCACGTCGCGCCGGGCGGCGAGCAACTGCCGGGCACGCCGGGCCAGCTGCTGCTGCTCCGGCGTGGTCACGGTGTTCACCACCCGGGACACCGACTCGAGCACGTCGATGCTCGGGAAGTGGCCGGCGGTGGCCAGCCTGCGGTCCAGCACGATGTGGCCGTCCAGGATCGAACGGGCGGTGTCGGCCACCGGCTCGTTGTGGTCCTCGCCCTCGACCAGCACGGTGTACAGCCCGGTGATCGAACCCGATTCGCCGCCGCCGGCCCGTTCCAGGATCCGTGGCATCAGCGCGAAGACCGACGGCGGGTAGCCCCGGGACGCGGGCGGCTCGCCGGCGGACAGGCCGACCTCGCGCTGGGCGGTCGCCAGCCGGGTCACGCTGTCCATCAGCAGCAGCACGTCCTGGCCCTGATCGCGGAACCACTCGGCGATCCGGGTGGCCACGAAGGCGGCGCGCAGCCGCACCATCGGCGGTTGATCGGAGGTCGCGACCACCACCACCGCGTTGCGCAGGCCGTCCGGGCCGAGGTCGTTCTCCAGGAACTCGCGGACCTCCCGGCCGCGCTCGCCGATCAGCGCCACCACGGTGATCTCGGCCGAGGTGCCCCGGGTGATCATGGACAGCAGGCTGGACTTGCCCACGCCGGAACCGGCGAAGATGCCCATCCGCTGACCGCGGCCGACCGAGATCAGCGAGTCGATCGCGCGCACGCCCAGCGGCAGCGGCTGGTCCACCCGGCGCCGGCTCAGCGCGGCCGGCGGTGCCATCTCGACCGGGACGTAGTCCAGCACGTCCGGCAGCGGCCGGCCGTCCAGCGGCCGACCCAGCCCGTCCAGCACCCGACCGCGCAGCTGGCCACCCACGCCGACCAGCAGCGGGCCGCCGGTGGAGCTGACCGGATCACCGTTGCCGATGCCGGCCATCTCACCCAGCGGCAGGCAGGTGCACTCGTGCTCGTCGACCGCGACCACCTCGGCCAGCACCGGAGCGCCGGCCGAGCTGTCACCGATGGCCAGCAGGTCACCGATCCGGCCGGTCATGCCGGCCACGGTGACCGACAGTCCGACCACCCGATTGACGTAGCCGTAGCTGCGTGGCCGGGCCAGTTCGCGCATCGAGGCAAGTCGGTGCTCGGCCCGTACCGCCACCGCGTCCGGCGAAGTTGGTTGGTTCATTCGGCGTACTCCCGCAGCCGGGCCAGCGCCGCGGTCAGCCGGGCGTCGATCGAGGTGGCCGCCGAGCGGGCAAGCGCGTCACCCGGCGACAGCGTCGGGTCGCTTTCCAGGCTGATCCGGCTGGCCGCGTTCGCCTCGACCGCGGTGATCAGTTCGGCGCCGACCGGCCCGGTCAGCGTGGCGTAGTCCTGCGGGCTCAGCCGAATGGTCACCGGCTGGCCGGCCGGCAGCTCGTCCAGTACCCGGCGCAACGCGGCCGAGGCGGCAACCTCGGGGTCGGCCAGCTGCTGGCCGAGCAGCACGGCGGCGAGTTCCACCGCGGCCGCAAGCATCCGGTCGGACAGTTGGTCGGTCACCTCGACGACGGTCTGGTGCACCTGCTCGGCCGCCCGCAGCACGGCCTGGATCGCCGAGTCCACCTGCGCGGCATGCCGCCGGGCGGCAGCGTCCTGCTCGATCCGGGCCTGCTCGGCCACGACGGCCTGACTGGCGGCCGCCTCCCGTAGACCCTGCGTCCACCCCTGGGCATAGCCGACCGCGCGGGCCTGTCGCTGGGCCGCCTCGAGGAATTCGGCGGGCACGCCGCCGGTGAGCTGGAACTCGGCTTCGCCGAGCGCCGAGCTGGGCAATGGACTAGGCAACGAACTCGTCCGCATCGCCGCGGGACACCACGATCTGGCCGGATTCCTCCAGCTCGCGGATCACCCGGACCACCTCGGTCTGCGCCTCTTCGACGCTCTGCACCCGCACCGGCCCGAGCAGCTCGATCTCCTCGGCCAGGGTGGCCGCGGCCCGCTCGGACATGTTGGCCATGATCTTGGCGTGCACCACCGGCGCGACGCCCTTGAGCGCGATCGCCAGGTTGGCCACCTCGACCTGGCGCAGCACCAGTTGCACCGCCCGGTCCTCCAGGTTGACCAGATCCTCGAACAGGAACATCCGGCTGCGCACCTCGTCGGCCAGCTCCGGATCGCGCTCCTCCAGGCCTTCCAGGATCAGCTTCTCGGTGCCCCGGTCGGCGCGGTTGATGATCTCCACCAGCGGCTGCACACCGCCTACCGCCGACAGTTCGGACGGCACCAGCAGGGTCGCCATCCGGCGCTCCAGGTTCGCCTCGATCTGGTGGATGATGTCCGGTGAGGTGCGGTCCATGGTGGCGATCCGGTGCGCCACGTCTGCCTGCAGGTCCGAGCCGAGGCCGGCCAGCACCTTCGAGGCCAGCGGCGGCGGTACGTGCGCCAGCACCAGCGCGATGGTCTGCGGGTGCTCGTCGGCGATGAAGTTCAGCAGCTGCCGGGCGTCGGCATGCTGCAGGAACTTGAACGGTACGTCGAACATGGTGGTCGACAGCCGGTCCAGGATGGCACCGGCGCGGCTCTGTCCCAGCGCCGACATCAGCAGCGCGCGGCTCTGCTCGATGCCGCCGCGCACCGCAGTGTTGCCGGACTGCTGCAGCATGCCGAATTCCTTGAGCACGGCGGCCGAAACGTCCGCCGAGACGTCACCGGCGCGGGCGATCTCGGTGGCCAGGTCCTCGATCTCGGCGTCCGAGAGTTCGGAAAGCACCCGGGCCGAGGCGGCCCGGTCCAGTTGCAGCACCAGGATCGCGGCCTTGCGCCGGCCGGTCATGCCACGGGTCAGATCCTCGGCCGGCGCGGCCGGCGAGGTGGCCGCCTGCGCGGCGGCCAGCGGGGTGCCGATGGAGGATACGGTGGCAAGTGCCTCGGCCATGTCAGCCTTCCTTCGTGTTCAGCCAGGTACGCAGCAAACGAGCTACCTCCTGCGGTTGGCTATCGGCCATCTCGGCCAGATCCCGTTGCCGGGCAAGGTGAATCGCGGCTTCCCGGTTCTGCGGCACGATCTCCTTGGGCGCCGGTGGCAGTGAACCGTCGTTCAGCGAGGCGAGCAGTGCGTCCAGATCGTCGCCGGTGTCGTCGTCCTTGCGCCGCTTGCGGCCGATCACCAGGCTGGCCACCACCACGATGATCACGATCAGCACCACCGCGCCGGTCTTGATCATCGACATCAGCTGGGCTTGGCTCTTGGCCGCCGCGGCGGCATCGGCCGCCTTCTTGGCCGCGGCCGATGCGGCATCGGCCGCGCTGTGGTCCATCGGCTCGGCGTCGACGGTGAGCGAGTCGCGCTGCGGGTTGAAGCCGACCGCGTTGCCGACCAGGCTCTTCACCTGGTTCAGGTCCACCTGGCCGGCGTACTGCTTGTCCAACAGCACCGAGATGCTCTGGGACTTCAGCTGCCCGCCGGCGACGTCGGTGGTGACGTTCTGGCTGCCGGGCTGGTAGTTGGCGACGTTGCTGGTGCTCTTGTAACCGCCACTGCCGGACGCACCGCGCGCACCGGCGGTCGGGGTCGGCGAGGTCGCGCCAAGCACGCCGTTGCCGGCAGCGGGCGCGCCCGGCGCCATGGTCTCCATCGAGGACGACACCGCCACCGGCGGTGCCCCACTGGGGAACACCGGCGTGTCGGTGACCGAGTGGATCTTGTCGTAGTTCAGCACGCCGTTCACCTGGACCTTGTAGTGGTCCGGGCCGACCAGCGAGCTCAGGATGTCGGCGATCTTGGCCTGGGCCTTGGTGTCATAGGCGGTGGTGGCCGCCAACTGGTCGTCGGTGGTCGCCCCGCTCAGGCCGGCGCCGGCGGCGGCCAGCACCTTGCCGGTCGAGTCGGAGACGCTCACCTCGTCCGGGGTCATGCTGGGGATGGACGAGGAGACCAGGTTCAGCACCGACTGCACCTGCGCCGAGCTGAGCGTGGTGCCCGGGTTCACCGTGAGCAACACCGAGGCCGACGGCTTCTGGCTGCCGTCGTTGAATACGTCCTGCTGCGGCAGGGCCAGGTGCACCGTGGCATCGACGACGCCGTTGATCGACTTGATGGTGCGATCCAGTTCGCCCTCCAGCGCCCGCTGGTAGTCCACGTGCTGCTTGAACTCCGAGGTGGTGATGCCCTCCTGGTCGAGCAGGCTGTAGCTGGAGGTGGCCGACGACGGCAGCCCGGCGGCACTCATCGCGAGCCGGCTGGAGTAGACGTCCTTGCTCGGCACCAGGATCTCGGTGCCGTTGGCGGCCAGCTGGTACGGCGTCTTGTTGGCGTTGAGCTTGTCGATGATGCCGCTGGCGTCGGTCGGCGAGAGGTTGGTGAACAGCGGCGCGTAGCTGGGCTTGGCGGCCCAGCTGGAGAACAGGTAGCCGCCGATGATCAGGCCGAGCGCGGCGGCGATGGTGACCGCCTTCTGGCCAGGGGTGAAGGCGAGGAAGCCGCGCCAGAAGCGCTGCAGGGTGGCGAGGATCTTCTGCTGCATCTTTTAGGCCTGCATTCCCATGATCTGGTTGAAGGCGTCGATGCCCTTGGTCCGGATCGCGGTTGCCAGCTCGGTGACCAGCGAGGCCTGGGTGGCCGCGATGGTGTAGTCGTGGATGTCGGTCAGGTCGCCGGTGGCCGCCTTGACCGCCAGCGAATCTGCCTTGTCCTGGGCGGATTGGACGGCGTTCAGGCCCTTGGACAGCAGGTTGGCGAAGTTGCCGCCACCGGTCGAGGCGGCCGCGGTGGCGCCGGAGTTCGGCAGCGCCGGCAACACCGGCAGGGCAGCGCTGATCGCGCCAATTGCGGGGACGGTCATGTCAGCGGTTCTTTCCGATGTTGATGGCGGCTTCGTACACGTCGCGGGCCCGGTCGACCACGGCGGCGTTGGCCTGGAAGCCACGCTGCGCCATGATCAGGTTGCCCATCTGCTCACCCATGTCGATGTCGGGCAGTCGCACATAGCCGTTGGCGTCGGCCAGCGGGCTGCTCGGCAGGTAGGTCAGTCGGCCGGCCGGGTCACTCTTGCGCAGGTCGGTCACCTCGACCCCGCCGCCGCTGCCGCTGCCGTTGTCGGAGATTTCGGAGACCTCCAGGTAGGACGCCTGGAACGCCGGACCCGAGGTGGGCTTGACGGTGTTGACGTTGGCGATGTTGTTGGCCAGCACGTCCAGCCAGCTGCGCATGGTGGACAGCCCGGTGCCGGATGCGTTGATGGCGGAGAAGATCGACATCCGGCTCAGCCCTTGATCACGGTGTCGATGAGGTTGAACTTCGCCGAGATCGCCCCGGACAGCAGCGAGTACTGCATCTGGGTCTTCTCGTCGGTGATGGTCTCGGTGTCGAGATCGACGTTGTTGCCGTTGACGCCGGGGGTCTCACCGGTCGGGGTGACGGTGGCCTGCGCCGAAGCCGGGTCGCCGGCCGCGACCGCCGCGCGCAGGCTGTCCTCGAAGGAGACGGAGCTGGCCGAGAAGTTCGGCGTCTCCAGGTTCGCGATGTTGTTCGCGCTCACCCGTTCGCGCTGAGCCAGCGCGGACAGCGCGGTACTGAGCGTGACGGAGGCGATGTCGTCGAGCACGGTGGGAAAACCTTCTAACGAGAGGGCCTTCGCCGATCCGTGGCGGAGTTGGTGAGCGATCCGTGCTCGTAGCTCCCCATCGGCGGTGTTCGTTCCAAGTTAAGTTACTTACCGAAAGCAGTTGCTTACCGGACAAGCCGCAGCAAGTGGCGAGATTTGGCGATCAGGTCGCCAAATCTCTCCATTCTTTGTTCTAGGCGCGCAGGTCGAGCAACAGCGGCGCCGGAGCCGATTCCGGCACCGCGCGCGGCCGGTTCAGCACCGGGGCGGCTTGCAGCTGCTGGGAAAGCTCGGCCTGCAGTCGGTGCTGCTGAGCGAGCAGCTGCTGGGCGCGGAGCACCAGCTCCGGCGGGATCGGTGGCAGCGCCGGCGGATGCCACGGGGTGACCGGCGAGAGCAACTCGCCGCGCCGCAGCCCCTCGGCCAGCAGCGCCGTCTCGGTCTCCAACTCCGCCAGCACCTGTTCCCAGGTGGCCGGTGGCTGGCTAGCCAACGCGCACCACAGCTGAGGCGGCTGGTTCGCTCGCGGCCAGCTGCTCGGCCGCCTGCTGCCAGGTGGCCCGCAGGTCGGAGACGATCTTGCTGATCAGCGCGAGCCGGCCGGGGCGTGGCTCGCCGCCCTCGGCCAGCAGTTCGCGCAACAGGTAGGTGTACAGCGCGGCCAGGTCGCCGGCGCCGGCCCAGGCACTCTGGTCCAGGCTGCCGAGCAGCTCGGCGACGATCTGCTGGGCATGCTGCAGGTGATCACGGGCGCTCGGCTCGCCGGCGTCCTGGGCGGCCTGGGCTCGTTGGATGTCCAGCCACAGCCGGTCATACAGCAGCACGATCCGCCGGGCCGGGGTCGCGGTGGCGACCGCGTCGGCGAGGTAGCGAGCGCGGGCTGCGTCGACCGGCACCAGGATCATCTCCCTACGTCAGGCTCAGTTGGACTTGGAGTCGGAGCTCGAGTTGCTCATCGAGGACAGCGCCTGGTTCAGCCAGCTGGAGGTGGAGTTCAGCTTGGACAGCGCCACCTCCATCGCGGTGTACTTGGCCTGCAGCGCCGTCTGCTGGGCTGCCAGCCGGCTGTCCCAGTCGGTGATCTCCTTGTTCAGGTTGGCGACCTGAGCGGTGCCAGAGTTGATCAGCGGGCTGATCGTCTGGGTCGAGGCGTTGCTGGCGAGGCTGGCCAGCGCGCTGGCCAGCCCGGACACCGTGGTCTGGGTCTGCGCCGGGTCACCGGCATAGCCGGCCGCGAAGGCGTCGGCGTCGAACTTGAGGGTGCCGGTCGAGGTCAGCTGGATGCCGCTGCCGGCATAGCTGTTGCGGGCGGCGTCGCCGTGGCTGACCGTGGCCAGGATGCTCTGGGTCAGGGCGTTGACCTGGTAGTTGCCCTCCAGCACCGCACCCTTGCCGGTGTCGGTGGCCAGTTCTCCCAGCGCGGCGTTGGCCGCGTCCACCATTGCCCTGACCTTGTCGCTGATCGCGCCGGCGTCGCTGCCGACCGAGATGGTCACGTTGCTGGCGACCGCGCCGACGGTGAATGTCACGCCGGGCACCACGTTGTTGAAGGTGTTCGTGCTGGAGGACACCGTGTAACCACCGGCGGCCGGATCGCCCACCGCCACCTTCGCGTCCTGGGCCGCGACCAGCGTCTGCGGCGCGGTGTCCAGCCCGCTGATGCTGAACGAGCCGGCCAGTCCGGTCGAGGTGGCGGTGAACTGCAGCACCTGGCCGGAGTCGGTGTTCACCACCGCGGCCCGCACGCCCACCCCGGCGCTGTTGACGGCGGCGGCGACGGTGGCCGCGCTGCCGTCGGTGAGGTTGACGTGGTGCACCACGCCGGCGTGATCGGTGATGTCGATGCCGTTCGGCGGGTTGGAGACCACGGTCGAGGCGGTGACCGCAAGCGTGCTGATCTGCGAGGTGGCCAGCTGCACCACGTCGAAGGTGGCCGAGCTGCCGGCGATGGCGGTCGCGCTGGTGGTGGCGATGACGCCTGAGTTGGAAGAGCTCGCCTTGGTCGCGCCCCAGGCTTGCTGTACCGCCGTGGCGGCGGTGGAGAAGGCGGTGAGCTTGTTGTTGATGGACTGATAGGCGCTGATGACGCTCTGCTCGCCGGCCAACTGGTTCTTCAGCGCGGTCTGCGGTTGTGCCGCCAGGGTCATCAGTTGGGAGATCAGCGAGGTGGTGTCGATACCGGACGACAGCCCGCTGATCGAGAAGGTGCTCACCTACATGTCCTCCGGTGCTAGAAAACGGCGCTCGGCCGTGGTCGGGACGTCTGCAATCCCGACCACGACCGAGCAGTCCACGCGGCAGTAGCCTGGCCCGGTTCCGGGCCCCGCCGCCGGCTCATCGCCGGCGGCGGGTTGGTCACTACTGCAGCAGCTTCAGGATGGCCTGCGGGGCGGAGTTGGCCTGGGCCAGCACCGAGGTGGCAGCCGAGGTCAGGATCTGCGCCTGGCTCATCGCCGTGACCTCCGTCGCCAGGTCGGCGTCGGTGATGTTCGAACGCGACGCGGTCACGTTCTGGATCGTGGTCTGCAGGTTGTTGATGGTGTACGAGAGCTGGTTCTGGGTGGCACCGATCTGGGACCGGGAGGCCGAGACGGTAGCGATCGCGGCGTCGATGGTGTCGATCGCCGATTGCGCACCGGCGGTGGTGGAGACGTTGACGCCGTTGACGCCCAGCGTGGTGGAGTCGGACGCGGTCAGGGACAGGGTCAGCTGCTCGTTGGCGCTGTTGTTCGCACCGACCTGGAAGGTGCCGGCGTAGGTGCCGTCGAGCAGCTTGGTGCCGCCGAAGGCGGTGGTCTTGCTGATGTTGTCCAGCTGGGTGTTCAGGTTGGTGATCTCGGACTGGGCCGCGGCCTGGGCGGCGGAGTCCTGCGAGCCACCGTTGGCGGCTTGCACGGCCAGGTCACGCTGGCGCTGCAGGATCTGCTGCACGGTGTTCAGCGCACCGTCGGCGATCTGGGCGACGTTGGTGCCGTCCTGCGCGTTGCGCACCGCCTGGGTGAGGCCGTTGATCTGCGAGGTCAGGCCCTGGCTGATCGACAGGCCGGCCGCGTCGTCGGCCGCCTTGTTGATCCGCAGACCGCTGGACAGCTTCTCGAACGCGTCCTGCAGCGAAGCCTGGTTGGCCGACAGGTTGCCGTAGGCGTTGAGGGCGCCGACGTTGGTGTTGATGCGGAGACTCATTGGGTTTCCTCCTGAAACGTAAGAGTCACTTCTGGGGGTTCGGCTCGCGGGGGTGCGGGCCGTTGCCGTTCCGTCCGTGGATCGGCTCATAGATAGCTTCGGCGGCGATGCGTGGGACTTGAGGTGTTAGTGGGTGAAATGGTGCGAGGCCGGTCATAGACCGGCCTCGCAGTAGATCGCCGGTCATAGACCGGCCTCGCAGTGGACGTACCTATATATAGGTGCGATGCGCTTAGGCGATGGAGGTGTGGTTGGCCCGGCCACGGCTGGCCGCGGGAACCTCGCCGAAGACGTTGGACAGCTGCAGCCGGCTGGCCAGGTTGCCGCGAGCGGCCACCGCGGCGGCGTAGCTGGCGATCTTGGCGCCGCTGCGGCCGGTGGGCTCGGGCGCCGAGGCGGCGTCCGGTTCCGCGCTGGCCATGCCATGCCGCAGCAGCTTGAGCGCCTCGGCGCGCAGCTGGGAGATCCGGGACTCGGTCACGCCGAGCTCGGCGGCGATGTCGGCCATCTGCCGCTGCTCGAAGAAGTAGGCCTGCACCACGTGCCGCAGCCGCTCGGGCAGCTCGGCGATGGCATCGTGCAGGTAGCCGAGCTGCTCGCGGTCGATGACCAGCTGCTCTGGCCCGCGCTGGACGTCCGGCACCATCGCGGCACCGGTCTCCGGCGCGAAGCCCTGCAGGCTGAGCACGCTGGCGCGATGCACGTCGGCATCGATGCTGCCCAGCTCGGAGACGCTGACGCCGAGCACCTCGGCGACCTCCTGCGGGCGGGGGGACCGGCCCAGGCTCACCGAGAGCTGGTTGCGGGCTGCTTCGACCTCACGAGCCCGGCCACGCACCGACCGGCTGGCCCAGTCCATCGAGCGCAGCTCGTCGACCAGCGCGCCGCGGATGCGGATGGCGGCGAACCGAGCGAACGGGACGCCGCGCGCCTCGTCGTAGCTCTGCGCGCTGAGCACCAGGGCGGCCATGCCGGCGGAGGTGAGGTCGTCGCGGCCGATGTGGGCCGGCAACCGGGTCATCGTCTCGCGGACGATGTGGCCCACCAGGGCGAGGTTCTCGCGGACGAGCGCCTCGACGACGGCGCTGCACGCCGGGGTCTCAGCGGATGTGGCCCGACCGGACGGAGCTTGGTTCGCCGCCTTGGTCGTCGAAGTCATCGTCATCGTTCACTCATTCCTGGCTACGGGATGGTGCTGAGGTCCTGCGTTAGGTTTCTGCTAGTTCCTTCGCCTAACAAGGGCTTAATGTATTGCCTGCGTTAAGGAATGCCTACCCAGAGTTATGTGATCTGCCTCACATCGCCGTATCTTCGGCGTGTCGCCCTCCGCGCGGGTCTTGACGAGGTAGGCGGTGACGGTCATCCCGAGCGGGTCCGGTCAAGCCGGCGTACCCACCTTCACAAGACGCCCTCCGCAAGGCCGTCCGGCGGCCCCGAGAGGCCGGCCGCAGGTTCAAGTAAGCCCGATAGATGCCGATGAAGACCTTGTACCTGAAGGGAGTGGTGAGGTAGTCAGAATGAAGACGACTACGGGAAGTACAGCGATGGGGTTCGCCGAGGTTTCGACGATGCTGTGGCGCGAACGGGACGCGCTGCAGTTGCTGCTCTTCAAGCTCGTCGAGGAGCAGTTGATCGTCAGCGCCGGCCGCACCCGCTGGCTCCCCCAGGCCAACGAGGAAATCGAGTTCGCGCTCGAGCAACTGCGCGGCACCGAGGTGCTGCGGGCGGCCGAGACCGACGCGATCGCCGAGGAACTCGGCCTGCCCTCCCCTGCCACCCTGGCCCAGCTGGAAGCCGCCGCGGACGAGCCATGGGCGACGCTGTACGGCGAGCACCGGCGTGCCCTGCTCGACCTCATCTCCGAGGTGGAGCAGATCACCGCCGAGAACCGCAAGCTGCTCACCGCCGGCGCCCGCGCCATCCGGGAGACGCTGCTGTCGGTGTCCCAGACGGTGCAGACCTATGACTCGCGCGGAACCGCCGCGGCCGGTGAGGCCGGCCCACTGCTGATGGACGAGCAAGCATGAGCTCGTTCTCCGGCCTGACCGATGCGCTCACGGCGCTGAACACGGCACGCTACGCGCTGGACGTTACCGGCCAGAACATCTCCAACGCCAACACCCCCGGCTACACCCGGCAGCGGGCAGAGCTGGCCGAGGCCGGCCCGGTGGCCGGGGTCGCCGCGCTCTACGCGACCCAGCACGCCGACAGCACTGTCACGGTGTCCGGTACCTCCCGCCTCAACGATCCGGTGATCGACATGCGAGCGCGCAGCGAGCACGGCCGAAACAGCTACCTGCAGACCTCCGCCGGCACGCTGGCTGGCGTCGAGGACCTCTTCGACGAGCCGAGCAGCAACGGCCTGGCCGAGCAGCTCAACGACTTCTGGAACTCCTGGGCCGCGGTGGCGAACAACCCCGGCGACAACGCCGCCCGCAACGTGGTGCTGCAGAAGGCCAGCTCGGTGGCCGGCACCCTGAACGAGGCCAGCGCGGCACTCGGCCGGCTGAACCAGTCGCTGACCGACCAGGCCGATGCGGCGGTCACCCAGATCAACACCGCGACCGGCCAATTGGCCCAGTTGAACAGTGCGATCGCGGTCGGCACCGCCACCGGAGCCACCGACAACCAGCTGCTCGATCAACGCGACAGCCTGCTGATGAGCCTGTCGGATCTGGCCGGCGCGCAGGCCACCATCAACCCCGACGGCACCGCGACGGTGACCATCGGCGGCCAGACGGTTGTCAACTCGACCACCGCCACCGCGGTATCGGTCAACGCCAGCAACCAGCTGCAGGTCGGTGGCAGCGTCGCCGGCACCGCCGGTGGCAGACTGCAGGGCTTGTTGGACGGCCTGACCACCACGCTGCCCAACTACACCGCGCAACTGGACTCCGTCGCCGCCGCCCTGGCCAGCACCACCAACGCGGCGCAGACCAGTGGCTATGACCTGGCCGGCAACCCCGGCGGCCCGCTGTTCGCCGGCAGCACCGCCGGCACCATCAGCGTCGCGGTCACCGACCCGACGCTGCTGGCCGCCTCCGGCACCCCCGGCGGCAACCTGGACGGCTCGGTGGCACTGTCGATGTCCCAGCTCGGCAACTCGGCCGCGGGCGCCGATGCCAGCTACCGGACGCTGATCGGCACCCTGGCCACCGACGCTCAGCGAGCAACCCAGCAGGCGACCGTGCAGCAGTCGGTGACCGACAGCGTGGACGGGCTGGCGATGTCCTCCTCCGGGGTCAGCATCGACGAGGAGACCACCAACCTGCTCACCTACCAGCGGGCCTACCAGGCGAGCTCCCGGGTACTCACCACGGTCGACGAGACCCTGGACACCCTGATCAACCACACCGGACGGGCGGGGCTGTAGACCATGTTGCGAGTGACCGAGGGATCCACCAGCCGGGGCGCGCTGGTCGGCCTGCAGTCCAGCGCGGGCCGGCTCTCAGCGCTGCAGCAGCAGCTGTCGTCCGGTCGCCAGATCACCAGGCCGTCGGATAACCCGACCGGCACGGTGAGCGCGTTGCAGCTGCGCTCGCAGTTGAAGCAGATCACCCAATTCCAGTCCAGCGCCACCGACGCGCTCGGCTGGCTGACCACCGTGGACAGCGCCTACTCCAGCATCAGCACCCAGTTGCAGCAGGTACGCACGCTGGTGCTGCAGGGCATGAACACCGGCACCGGCAGCGCCACCTCCAACGAGGCGCTGGCCCAGCAGGTGGATCAGGCGCGGTCCTCGCTGCTGTCACTGGCCAATTCCAGCTACCTGGGCCGACCGGTCTTCGGCGGCACCACCGCAGGCACCGTCGCCTTCGACAACGCCGGCAACTACGTCGGCGACAGCGGCACGGTCAGCCGGACGGTAGGCCCGAACACCACGGTCGACTTGAACACGCCGGGTACCACCGGCTTCGGCCCGAACGGCGGCAACCTGTTCGACCTGCTGTCCACCATCTCCAACGACCTGCGCACCAACCCCAGCGGGCTCGGCGCCGACCTGACCGCGCTGGATGCGAGGCAGCTGGCCATCACCAGCGACCAGTCCCTGGCCGGAGCCAAGTACCAGAGGATTCAAGGCGTGCAGACGACGAGCAACACCAACACGATCCAGCTGAAGTCTCAGCTGTCGGACCTGCAGGACATCGACCTGGCGGACATGGCCGTCCAGGTGAGCACCGCCAACGCCGCCTACCAGGCAGCGCTGGCCACCACAGCGAAGGTCAGCCAGATCTCGCTCCTGGACTTCTTGAGGTAGATGTGACCAGCGCCCTGTACGAGCGGCCGGCGACCCTGCCGGCCCAGATCACCTTCACCGCACCGATCCCGGGTTTCGAGGCCGAGCGGGAGTTCGACGTCACCGCGTTGGACGCGCACGGCGTGCTGTACACCTTGCGCTCCCGGCGCACGCCCGGCCTGCGGTTCGTGGTCGCCGTCCCGGGGCGATTCTTCCCCGACTACAAGCCTTCGCTGATGCCGGCCGACGTGGCCGCGCTCGGCGTCTCGGACGGCGATGAGGTGCTGCTGCTGGTGGTGGTCACCGTGACCAACTCGATCGCCGACGCCACCGCCAACCTGCTCGCCCCGATCGTGATCGCGGCGGGCAGCGGCACCGCGGTCCAGTTGGTCCTGCCGGACGTCGATTTGCCCCTGCGCGCACCCTTGTTGTCCCGGGCAGGCTAGCGTTGAGGCGGGACACTGTCGTGTCCCCTTTGGGCTGGTCCTTGCGGGAGCGTGTCTGTGCTGATTCTGACCCGTCGGGTGGGCGAAAGCATCGTCGTCGGCGATGACATCGTGCTCACCGTGTTCGAAGTCCGTGGTGACGCCGTGCGGATCGGCATCGACGCGCCACGATCCGTCCGGGTGAACCGCAAGGAAGTGTACGAGGAGATCCAGCGATCCAATGAGCAGGCCGTATCCACCAGCGACGATGCGCTGGACGCGCTGCGCAACGCCATCGAGGCTGAGCCGGACGAGCGGTAGTTTCTCCGGTTTCGTCCTGGGACACGCTGCGAAACCGGCCGCATGCATGGCTTTTCGCCGATCTCGGTTTTACGGTGAGCCATGACCCGGATGCCCGAGCAGGGGGCGGTAGTCCAGTTGCGCGACCAGCACGGCAGCGCACACCGCAGCGAGGTGGTCGACCGGGATCAGCAGCTGCCGGGCACGCTGCTGCTCTCGCCGCCGGAGGATCTGCCGGCTGACTGCCCTTTCTCCCCCGGCACCCGGCTGCTGGTCAGCTGGCCGGACGACCACTCGTACTGGGTGTTGCCGGTGCTGCTGGTGGAACTGCGCCCTGCCGGTGAGCAGCAGCTGCTGGTGGCCGAGGTCGATGACGACGCCTGGCGGGAGGAGCGACGGCAGTACGCCCGCTCGATGCTGGACGCCAGCGTCGAGATAGACCTCGAGGTGGTCGACGAGAACGAGCAGCACGGGCCGTCCGGCGTGGTCACCGAGTTGATCGACTTGTCCGAGGTGGCGCTGCGCGGCGTCGTGTCACGAGATCATCGGGACTGGTTCCAGCCGCATGTGCCGGTCGCCGTCCGGCTGGTGATGTCCGGCGACCGGTTCGACATCGCCGGAACGGTGCTGCTGTCCAAGCCGGCAGCCCGGCTGGATCACGGCCTGGAGGTGGTGGTCATGTTCGACCGGCCGGTGCCGCGGGTCGATGAGCTGCGCCAGCACATCGCCAAGCAGCAGCAACACGCCGCCCAGTAACGTCGGCGGCTACTCTCAGCGCCGGCTGCGGCGCAGGTTGCGCACCACCAGCACGGTGACCAGCAACCCGGTGCTGCCGAGCACCGCCATCCCGACCGGCGAACTCGCCTTGGCCAGCAGATTGGCCTTCACCTGGCTCATCAACCGCTGCGGCGCCAACCGTTCGGCCAACTGGTCGACGGAGGTGGCGAGCCGGTCCCGAGCCTGGTCCAGCTCGAGCCGGATCTCGACTGCTTCACGTTCGGCCACGCGGCCCTCCTTCGCTCGGCTTCGGCTGCCAGCCTAGCGACAGTCGCTGCCGATAGGGTGTGGGCATGACGCAACGGCTGGCGGCGGGCGACCCCGCTCCGGATTTCACCCTGCCCGATGCCGACGGCAACGAGGTCCGGCTGGCGGACCTGCGCGGCCGCCGGGTGATCGTGTACTTCTACCCGGCCGCGTCCACGCCGGGTTGCACCAAGCAGGCGTGCGACTTCCGGGACAGCCTCGCCAGCTTCACCAGCGAGGGCTACGCGGTGCTCGGCATCTCCCCCGACAAGCCGGCCAAGCTGGTCCGGTTCCGCGATACCGAGCAGCTGACCTTCCCGCTGCTGTCCGACCCGGATCGCACCGTGCTGGAGGCATACGGCGCGTACGGCGAGAAGAAGATGTACGGCAAGACCGTGGTGGGCGTGATCCGGTCCACGTTCGTGATCGATCCGGCCGGCAAGATCGAGCTCGCCCAGTACGGCGTCAAGGCGACCGGGCACGTGGCCAAGCTTCGCCGGGACCTGGGACTGGACGCAGCCTGAGGCTGGTTGTGCTGCCCGCGCAACCGGTTCGATCGTTTCGGTAGGCTGGGCCGGCAGTCCTGGGGGCCGTAGCCCAATTGGCAGAGGCACACGGTTTAGGTCCGTGCCAGTGGGGGTTCGAGTCCCCCCGGCCCTACCCTGGAACGCCCGGATTTGCTGTGCTGCGTTTGCTCGATGCTGCCCGGTGCTAACCGGATGCTAACCGAGGGCCGAAAAGCACGGCTGGCGCTCACTGCGCAACACCGAGGATGATGCCGGCGACCTTGGCCGCAGCGTCGGAGTGCAGCCCGGCGGTTACGTGGCTGTAGGTGTCCAGCGTGATCGAAATGTTGGCGTGGCCTAGTCGCTCCTGGACCACCTTTGGGTGCACGCCAGCGCTGAGGGCCAGCGTGGCCCAGGTGTGCCGCAGATCGTGCAGGCGGATGGTCGGCAGTCCGGCGGATCGGAGTCGGCGCGTGAACAGTTCGGACAGCCGCTCCGGGTGGACCGGGTGCCCGGTGGGCTGGCAGAACACCAGCCCGTGATCCTGCCAGCCCGCGCCGAGCTGCAGCCGTTCCGCCGCTTGCGCCTTGCGGTGCGCCACCAGCGCGGCCACGGTGTCCGGGTCCAGCGTCACGGGCCGGATGCCTTTCGCGGTCTTCGGCTTACCGAAGGCAACCGCGTGCTTGATCGTTATCACGGTCTGCCGGACGAACAGCCGACCGCCGTCTAGGTCCAGGTCGGCCCAGCGCAGCCCCAACGCCTCGCCCCGACGCATGCCGGTAGTCGCTAGCACCATGAACGCCGCGCCGAGCCGATCATTTGCCGTCGCGGCAAGGAAAGCGCGCACTTGCTCGGCAGCCCAGGTCGGCATTTCGCGTCGACCAATGGCAGCGGCGCGGGGTGGGTCGGCGGCATCACCAGGGTTACGGGCAAGCCGTCCCCATCGAACTGCATCCTTGAACAGCCGGTGCAGGATCGTGTGCACGTAACGAACGGATCGACTGGACAGCCCGCCCTCAACCTGATCCTTGCGGCCGGTGGCTAGCAGTTCGGCATAGAGCCGATTGAGCGTGCCCGCGTCCACACTCGCCAGCGGAACCGCGCCGATGTAGGGCAGGACGTGCAGCCGCAGATTCCGGCCGTAGCTGTAGTGCGTGGCTGGCCGGACGGTTGGCTCGATCGCAACTAGCCACTCCGCCGCGAACTCGGCAACGGTTTGCTTGGTCTTCTCGACGTACACGCCCTTGTTGAGCGCGTTCACGGCTTCGCTCAGGGCAGCTTGTGCCGCTTTCTTGGTCGGATAGCCCGACTGCCATTTCTGGCGGCGCTTGCCGGTGATCGGATCGCGGCCAAGATCAATGACCGTGCTGTATCCGTTGCCGCGCTTGACGACGCTGCCTCGCATGGTGGTTGCCTCTCTCGCCTAAAAGTCGATGCCGTGTTCGCGGGCACGCCGTACCCACAGGCTCGCGGTGCGGTGCGCGATGCCGAAGTGCGCTGCTACCGCTTTCGTGTGTGCGCCGGGGTTCGCCCGGCATATCTCCGCTACCTTCTCTAGTTCGCGGTCGGTCGGTCCTTTGCGCCGTGCGTTGCGGCGGGCGCGGGCAACTACGCCGGCAGCCATGTAGAGATCGCTTTCGCGGTTGGTCATGCGGGATACCACGAAGCCGTCATGCTCTTCCTCGATCGGCTGACCCATCCGGCCGAAGGCGAACTCCACCAGGTCGTCAATGCGGATGTCTCGAAAGTCGCCGCTCATTAGCTGCCTGCCGCCCGGCGGACAGATCACCCTGTATTCGCGGCACTGAGGTACACCGTCGATGACCTCGAAGACCGCGTGCAACTCGGGCTCGCCCGCATCGTCGTCGGTGAAGGTCCAATGCAGCTCGAAGCGTTCCGGTACTAGCACGCCTTCGAGCCGGACCTTGCGCACCTTCGCTGGCCGCTGGAACCGTACCTGCGTACCCATCCGCTGACCCTCTCCTCAAGCATCGCAATCAAATGTTCGCGCTTGCTAGTCGCAATGCTACGTAGCAAGATGCGATGGTACAAGGCATGACGCAAAATGACCGGGCAGCGATCCCGGACCCCCAGGTACAGCCGACGATGAAGGTATGGCCGGACGTTGGCAGAGCGCTCGGGCTCTCCAAGGCATCCACGTATGAGGCAGTCGCTAGCGGCGAAATCCCCTCGATTCGAGTTGGCCGGCGAATCCTCGTACCGACTGCCGCGCTCCGCAACATGCTCGGGCTTACGATCCCGGCGGAAAGCGGCGACGGTGCGGCATGAGTGACCCGAACAGGATCGGCCTGGCCTCCACCGAGCCGCTATGACCGATGCTCGACTACCCGGACCCTGGCTTTCCCGGCTCGCGTGGATGAGGCTTTCCGACCGTGCCGTAAGGACGTTGGCTCAATCGTTGATGTGGAGCAACGAAGCGGGCACCGATGGCGACTTGCCCGCGGACTGTCATCATTTCCTATACCCGGCCGGCGTGGATGACGCCACGGCTGAGGAGTTGATCGCTCACGGTTGGTGGGTACGCGCAGGGACCGGCTATCGGATACCCGATTGGACCGGCACCGCCGGCCAGGAATCCGCCAAGCAGGTGTCCACCCGCCGAGCCAACAACCGCCGCCGCCAGCGGGAACACCGTGACAGAACGCGTGACGTAACGCGTGACGTAAGCAGTGATGAAGGGCGTTACCCCGTAGGACAGGACAGGCAAGGACAGGCAGTTACGGAACCTGAGTTGAAACCAACGAGTGCCGCGCTCCGCCAATGCGAGTCGTCCGGTTGCGGTCTGATGTTTCGTGCTCGGCGCGGTCGCAAGTTCTGCGAGCGGCATCAGGACGAGGACCAGGACGTCCTGCCGCCCCGACACCAAGGTGCTGGCATCGCCTCGGTGTCCGAAGACGAGTGCGTGCCGCCGGGCGAGTGCCGCCGGGCAAGTGGGTTCGGCTCGCCACCGTGCCCGCGCCATCGTCAGGCGGTGCCAGCATTAACGCCGAACGGCAACGCCACCCGGCAGGCGTAGTCAGGTCGACGTCATCAGGTGAGGCGGCGGCGAACTTCCGCTTGCAGGAAGTCAATTGACACCTTGCGGACATCAGAGGCCAGGCTGCCAGTGTCTCGGCTCGGCACCCTGCCGCGCTGTTGGAACCTCGCAAGGTCGCTAAACCACCCTGATCCCGCCTCTGTCTCCTCACAGATGTGATAGCAATGCAAGCGGACAGCATCGAAGGAGGCACGTGACCGACGTCTTGGTCCTCGCGACGCGGGTACAGAACGCCCTCGCCTTAGGCGAGGGTCACTTCCGGGAATTCAAGTCCGCATACGATCAGCGCCCCGATGCTCATGCAGCTCGCCCTGTAAAGGACATCTGTCGCGACATCGGCCGCACTCTCGTCGCCTTCGCAAACGCCGATGGAGGCGATCTGATCGTCGGTGTCGAGGACGACGGTTCCGTTACTGGAATTCCCCATTCCGAAGATAAAATTCGTCAGATGCTCGCGGCCCCGCAAACGCATGTGATGCACGGCGAGCAACTAAGCCTTCAGCATGGCGCGTTGTTGGAGGTGAATGGCAACAAGGTGCTGTTGTTTAGCGTTCTAAAGGCTTCGGGTCAGATATTTCAAACCTCAGACGGCCGGACTGTTAAGCGCAACGGATTGTCAACGGTCCCCGTTCATGCCGAAGAATTACTTTTCGAGCAGCGAGAACGACAGTCCCGCGAATATGATTCCGAATTCGTGGACGCCGCTGCCGTAACAGACCTCGACCTTGATTTGCTTCGCTCGATATCGACTGGATATCTCGCCGGGATGACCCCAGAGCTGTATTTACAGCAGATGGGGCTAGCTGAGTATGCGCCAGGTGGCTTGCGTCTTAGACGGGCTGCCGTCATGCTCTTCGCTAAAGACATCGCCACTTGGCATCCGCGATCGCAAGTCCGCATCCTTCGTGTGCACGGTACCGATCTTCAGGCCGCGCCTAATTACAACGTAACGAGCCAAGAAGTCGTGAAGGGCAATGTTTTTAATTTGCAGGTAACTGCATGGGAAGCCTTGCGGCCATTTCTTACACAAGCGACCTCACTTGGCCCCGACGCCCGGTTCGAACAACGCTATCTCTATCCCGAGCTTGCATGCCGTGAGGCTCTGGTGAACGCGATTACCCATAGAGATTACACGATCCAAAACAGCGTCGACGTCTTTGTCTTCGATGACAGAATGGAAATACGCAGCCCCGGCGGCCTCCTCTCAACGATTTCTATAGAGGCGCTAGAGCGACTGGAAGGCGTTCACGAGTCACGTAACGCTCTAATCGCTCGGTGCCTACGTGAAGCCGGATTCGTTCAAGAGCTAGGCGAGGGAATGCGGCGCATCTTTAAGTTGATGCAAGAGAGCGCGCTCCAACAACCACGCCTCGTATCCGACTCGTCTTCATTCGTGGTCACGCTCTACCATCGCTCCGTATTCTCAGAGCAACAGCTCGTATGGCTTCGCATGTTTGAGAAGTGGCCGCTTAATCAAGCGATGCAACGCATCATCGTTGCGGGGATGAATAGCCGGAGACTTTCTCCAGACGATATTTACACCGCCCTGAATTCGAGAGATCGCGATCTCTATGATCGCACAGTCACCTACCTTCGGCAGAATGGATTGCTTCTCGAAGTGCGCCAGGCAAGCCAGGCCGCTATGAAAGCCAGACGTACCAGGGCGGATAAGGGCAGCATCGAGCGCTTCATCGTGACGAATCCTTACGAGTCGCCGCCAAGTGGCCGTGTGATGCTAAGGCGGGTGCCTCCGTCTCTCAGTGATGCCGTCATACGAAAAGCGCTGGAGCAGTTCGGCGAAGTGACTTACTTTCAAATGACACGTCGTAAGGAAGTCCGGGGCCTGGTCATATTCCGAGATCCAAACATTGCGAACCAAGTTGCGGCGCAACATAACATCGCCATCAAAGGCGACCACATCGCAGTGTCTCTGCCGCCGCAGTACACTTCGGATACCGCGTTGCTCGACTTGAATTAACAACGTAACTCGGGGAGTTAGTCGAGTGCTCGGGGACCTCGCTACCCTTTCCAGCCGCCCCTGAGTCAACGCAGCAGCGCGGCAGGTGTACCACTCGGGCACCTGCCGCGCTGCTGTGCTGGGGGTTATTCGCCGACGTACCTACATGCGAGGCCGACCGCCTTCATGATGCCGGCCGCTAGGTCGAGGGCGTTGTCTAGCGCGGCTGCGTCTACGATCTTGCGGACAGGCCGGATGCCGAGGGATCGTCGCTCTGGCTGGATCCGTGTCCATTCGGTTTGGCCGGTGAGCAGCAGCGCCACCCGCCATCCGCCGTGCCGCATCAGGTTGCCGCTTCTCGGGTAGCTGGGTGCCTGCAACTGCACCCGCCAGCCTTGATCGTCGGCCCCGGCGACCGACACTAGATGGTTGGTGGTCCCGGTTTCGTCGGGCCGGTGCGCCCGCCGGGCGTAGGCGTAATCGCAGGGAAACCGGGTGCAGGTGACAGGTGACCAGTCATCGCCTGCCGCGTTCGTACCGTTAACCTCATCCACTGGGTCGTGCTCCTAGCTCTAGTAGGTGTGCGATCAAGGCCCGGCCGGGTGCTCACAACACCCGGCTGGGCCGCCTTGGCTTACTGTCCGCGCTGGTGGCGCGGCGTGCTCAGGTACTTCTCGACTTCCTCAATCGTCAACGGGCCGGCCACTACCGTCCCGCTGGTGTCGGTCAGTGTGTAGGTGCCGAAATCGACTGCCAACGGATCACGGCGGCGGGTACGGCTTAGCCGCAACCCCTGGCGATCCGCAGCACGTCGGACGCGGTTCTCGCGCACCTTCGCATCGGTCAATAACTCTCACCCCCTTACCGCCTAGTGATGCCGGAAGCCATGCCATAAGTGATACCCGAAGCGATGCTATACCGCAAGGCGACTCGGCGAACTGACGCCAAACGGGGTGGGGCGGGCACCCTACCGGGGCGCACCGGACAGCGGCTCGTATAGCAGCCGAGCGCTTGCGTACGCAGCACGGTGATTTTTTCGGCCAGGGGTGGGAGGGGTGGAGGCACCGCTGCCGGACACCGGGACGTACTGCCGCGCGCCGTGCGCGTGAGTCTGGGGTTCCCGCCTACGCATACATCTTGCTGGACTTGGAGCGGTTGCAGCGCCAGCACAACGTCTGGAGGTTCTCCTCGGTAGACAGGCCTCCTTTGGATAGAGGCATGATGTGGTCCACTTCGAGCAGTAGGTGAGGCTCCGCAGCTACCGAGACCCCGCATGACCGGCAGGTGTAGTTGTCGCGAGTCTTGATGTACGTCCGCAACTTGGCGGTCATTAGCGCTCGCTGACCGGCCGCGCTCTTGCGAAAGCGAATCTTCTGTCCAAGCGTTTCGATGAGCGCATCGATGGTCTGAGTGTTGAGGGTGACGGTCGTCCGCTGCGAGCTGTTACCGCCGGCGCTCACGTACTCGAATACGTACACCGGGTACGGAACTGAGATCGGCGATAATTCGACGCCGACCTGTTGCATGAACTCGCCCTTGTAGTGCTTCAGGATGAATTTCGGAGGGCTAACGGCCTGGGTGATGCTCAACTCGCGGTTGCGGAGGTTGGCAACGGCATCTTCGAGTCGGACGATACTCTCGCTGAGCGTCTCGACCTCGCTTAGCGTTGGTTCGTCGGCCTTGATGCTGAAGTATTTCATCACGTATTTGAGCGGGTCAGCGCTTGCGTTGCGGACGACCTGCAACGAGCAGTTGTGCACGTTCGGGCGGTAGTTGGCGACGTTGCGGTCTCGTCGGTAGTTCCATTGACTTGTGTTTTGGAACGAGGCGAGATGCGCCTGTGTCCCGGTTGACGACGCTCCGAGCTGAAACAACCCTTGGGCGGCGATCTCCGAGGTGTACTGCCCGACCTCGTTGTGCTCAGTGACGAACGAGGCGATCTGGGCCTTGTGCCCGAGGAATTCCTCACTGGCGAAGTACCGCTCTTTGAGGTAGTACCGAATCCCGAGGTAGGCGATCCAGGCGATAACTCCGAGCCCTAAGAGGATGAGCACGGCCATCAGCGATACCAGGCTTCCGTCTGGCCGAATTGAGCAAGTTCCATGCGCGCCACCCCTTCAAGCGATCGATTTCCGCAGGGCATGATCTCCCATATCGGACTAGGCGTCCAGACTCCCCGCCTTCACCCAATTGGGAGTGTCGCCACGCGCTCGACTTGGCAGCGCTTATACGCGCATAGGGCCACCATCGCCGGACAGCGGAACGTACTGCCGCGCACTGTGCGCGCAAGTCCGGGCTTGGCAACCGCGCCAGGCGGGGAACCTCTCCCCGGCCGGCAAGCGGACACCGAATCGTGCTGGCAAGTTTGGTCTCTACGGTTCCTCGGAGGTCGTCGCCGGGCTCGGAAACCGTACGGGTCTGAATCCGCACGCCAGTAACGACGATGCCCCAGAAAGTCCCAGACCCGTACACAGCGGCAGTGACAGCACGCTCCGGTGTCCTGTCGGGGGGGTCGCGAGGGGGTCCCCGGCCTACCCCTTGCAAACCTGTTGCTAACGAACGGGTTAGCACTGGCCGGGATACGGCAGGATGCCGCCACCGTTCAGAGTGGTTGCAGGCCCGGAATTGCTGGGGTGGGCGGACAGGCCAGTACAGGCCGGGAAGGGGTTAGCGGGTGTTCGAGTCCCCCCGGCCCTACTTCTTGTCAGGCTCGCGAGCGGACATTCCGTACTGGGCTGCCGCCGGCTCGGGCGATTGCCAGGTGACCGAGCCTGATGCCGGGCTACGGTGTGGACGTGACCGCTCGGTTGGACCTGAACGCCGATCTCGGCGAAGGCTTCGGGCACTGGACCGCCGGCGACGATGAGGGATTGCTGGCGGTGGTCAGCAGTGCCAACGTCGCCTGTGGCTTCCATGCCGGCGACCCGATGATCATGCGGCGGGTGTGCGAGCAGGCCGTTCAGCGTGGCGTGGCGATTGGCGCTCAGGTGAGTTATCGGGACCTGGCCGGTTTCGGTCGGCGCCGGATCGAGATGCCGCCGGCCGAACTGGCCGCCGACGTGCTCTACCAACTCGGCGCGCTGGACGGCTTCGCCCGCGCGGCGGGTGACCGGGTGCGCTACCTGAAACCGCACGGCGCGCTGTATCACGCCGCGGCCACCGAGGCCGGCCCGGCGAGCGCCATCGTGGCCGCGGTACGAGCGTGGCCCGAGCCGCTGCCACTGCTGACGATGCCCGGCTCGCAGCTGCACCGGCAGGCGACGATGGCCGGATTGCCTTGCCAGCTCGAGGCGTTCGCCGACCGCGCATATCTGCCGGACTGCAGCCTGCAGTCCCGCCGCGAACCCGGCTCGGTGCTCACCGACCTGTCGGCCATCACCGAGCGAACGCTGCAGCTGGCCAAGTCCGGATCGCTGACGGCGGTCGACGGCACGGTGCTGGAGTTGCATCCGGATTCGCTGTGCGTGCATGGCGACACGCCAGGCGCGCTGTCGATCGCGCGTGCGGTGCGGGCGACGCTGGAACGGGCCGGTGTCGAGGTGGCCCGGTTCGCGTGAACGTGCTGCCGTACGGCGATCATGCCGTGCTGGTCGAGCCGGCCGATGAGTCCGCGGTGCTGGCGATGCGGGATTGGCTTGTCGCACAACGGTATCCGGGGATTGTGGCGGTGGTGCCGGCCGCCCGGACGGTATTGGTCGAGGTGGATCCGGCGACGCTGCCGGTGCTGCGGTTGCGTCAACTGCTCGCCGATGCCGTGCCCAGCAGGCCGGAGACCACGGCGGGCGACGAACTGGTGGAACTGCCGGTGCGTTACGACGGCGCGGACCTCGCCGCGGTCGCCGAGCAGGTAGGGATCACCACCGATGAGTTGATCAGCCTGCATAGCGAGGCTGAATACACCGTGCGTTTCTGTGGGTTCTCACCCGGCTTCGGCTATCTGAGCGGGTTGCACCCACGGCTGCGGCTGCCTCGGCTGGCCAGCCCGCGACCCACCGTACCGGCCGGATCGGTGGCCATCGCGGACGAGTTCACCGCGGTCTACCCGCGTGCCACGCCAGGTGGCTGGCGGTTGCTCGGCAGCACCGAGGTGGCACTGTTCGACCTCAGCCGAGAACCGCCGGCGGTGCTGGTGCCGGGCATCCGAGTACGGTTCGTGCCGCGATGATCGAGGTGCTGGCGACCGGGCCGCTGGCCACCGTGCAGGATCTGGGCCGGTTCGGCTACCAGTACCTCGGAGTCGCGCGGTCCGGCGCCGCCGACCTGCGAGCACACCGGCTGGCCAACCGACTGGTCGGCAACGCCGAGACGGCCGCGACCATCGAGATCACCTCCGGCGGCCTGGCGGTCCGGCTGTCCACGACGGCAACCATCGCGCTGGCCGGCGCACCCTGCCCGGGTGCGCCGGGCTGGCAGGTCGCGGTCACGGTGCCGGCCGGTTGCCGGTTCGCCCTGGGACCGGCCGAGTCAGGCCTGCGCAGCTATCTCGCGGTACGTGGTGGGATAGCGGTTGAGCCGGTGCTCGGCTCCCGGGCCACCGACCTGCTGTCCGGATTGGGACCACCGGTGCTGGCGGTCGGAACCCAGCTGGCAATCGGCACCGATACCGCCGGCTCGCCGGCAGGTGAACCGGCACCCGCGCCGGCGCCATCCACCGCACCGGTTCGAGTGCTGCCCGGACCCCGGACGGATTGGTTCACCGATCCGGCCGAGCTGTTCGACCGAAGCTGGACGGTGCAGCCGGACAGCAACCGGATCGGTGTTCGGTTGGCCGGCATCCCGCTGCGCCGCAGCCGGCCGGGTGAGCTGCCGCCCGAGCCGATGCTGCCCGGGGCGATCCAGGTACCGCCGAGCGGCCAGCCGATCGTGCTGTTCCGGGACGCGCCGGTGACCGGCGGCTATCCGGTGATCGGCGTGCTGCCCGCAGCCGAACTCGACCGGATCGGCCAGCTCCGGCCCGGTGATCAGCTGCGGTTCCGACCCGTTCCGGCGTGACCATGCTCACCCGCCTCACCGGTTTGTATCTCAAACCAAGGCTGTTACGGTGCGGCCATGAGCACCACGGATCATCCGGCCACCGACCACCCCTCCGCTGACTACTCTGCTGCTGACCAGCCGGCCACCGACCACTCGGCCGATTGGGGCGAGCCGCGCAGCAAGACGATCAGCTGGCACGACCCGCTGATCACCGCGCGCTCGCTGAGCCAACTGTCGGGGTTGGCCGCGCTGGCCGCGATCCGGGACGGCGAGGTCGCTCCGCCACCGATCGCCAGCCACTTCGACTTCCGCATCGAGGATCTGCGGCCGGGTGAGATCCGGTTCAGCTGCGTGCCGGACGAGTCGGCCTACAACCCGATCGGCATGGTGCACGGCGGCCTGGTCTGCACCCTGCTGGACACCGTGATCGGCTGTGCGGTGCACAGCACGCTGCCGGCCCGAACCGGCTACACCTCCATCGAGCTCAAGGTGAACTATCTGCGTCCGGTGCATCTCGGTGCGCAGTTGATCGCGCGCGGCTGGGTGGTCAAGCCCGGCCGTCGGGTTGCCTTCGCCGAGGGTGAGGTGCTGGGCGCCGATGGCAAGCAGGTGGCGACCGGCAGCGGCAGCCTGCTGATCATCCCGCTGACGGACTGAGTCAGTCGGCCGCCGGGCTCACCTTGCCCTCGGTGCGGATCGGCCGACCCACCGAGGTGATGCACTTGCCGGTGTCCAGGTTCCACTTCCAGCCGTGCATCTGGCAGGTCAGCACGCCGTCGGAGACCCGGCCGAACCGGGTGAGGTCGGCCTTCAGATGCGGGCAGCGGCGCTGGATGCCGTAACCGCCCAGCACGATCGTCTCGTCGTCGTTGGCCGCCTCGGCGAACCAGCCCTCGGCGTAGTTCAGCCGCTCCTCGGACAGGCATTTGAAGAAGGTGTAGACGTACTCGTTGTACGGACCGATCCGGGTGGCGGTGAACCGGCAGGACAGGAAGAGTGAGTTCACCCAGTCGATCTCGTGCTCATGGACCAGCTGTTCGAGGTAGGCCCGCTTGGTCTGGAAGCGATAGCGCACCTTCTCCCCCGCGTACGGCCGCACCTCGCGGGTGACGAAGTCCAGGATGAAATCCACGTCGCCCCGCTCGGCATCGGTCGCGGTGAACCGGACGCCACCGTTGATTCCGGCCGCCATCTGGTCGGCCTCCTCCAACAGCGGGGTGAACCAGGTGGTGATCTCGGCCAGCACGTCGATCTCCGGATGTGCCCAACTCGGCTTGAGCGCCTCCACCGCGGGCTGCCGCCGGTCACGCATGTCGGTCAGGTAGCTGGCCTTGTCGGCGAACAGCTTCTCCACCTCGGCATCCGAGATCGGATGCCGAGTCGGGCAGCCCGGCTCGGTCAGGTCGGCCACCGTGCCGGGCAGCAGCAACCGGCCGTTGTGCCGGCCGTGCTCGGCCAGCCAGTCTAGGTAGACCGTCTGGTCGGGAAAGATGTTCGACTCGTCGCCGAAGATGTCGTTGAAGCCCCACAGCTCCTCGTCCAGGAAGCAGGGCGGCCCGGCGGTGGGGAACACGTACTCGGCGTGGAGGTCGTCGATGTAGCGCAGGCTGCGGTCGAACTGCCGTTCCCGCTTGGTGGCACCGAGCGCCTGCTTGGCCCGCTTGGGCAGGTCGTAGACCATCGGGAACCAGATCGCGCCGGAGAACTGCAGCAGGTGGGCGTGCACCGGACCCAGCTCGGCGAACCGGGTCAGTTCGGCGGGCCGGGCATCGTTCTGGTTGAGCACGGTGCTGGTGCCGTCGGACAGCCAGAGCGAGGAGTCGCCGATCGGGCCGTCGGTCGGTGAGATCAGCGAATGGATCATCACCTGCAGGCCGTCCAGGTCGACGACCTCACCGCTGGCCGGCTTCACGAACGAGCGGAAGCCGACCTCGCGCAGCCGATCCTCCAACTCGCTGGTCGGGTACTCCGGCAGCAGCACGGTCGCCCGCTTGCTCACGTAGCGGCGCAGGTGCTCGGGGTCGAAGTGGTCCCGGTGCAGGTGCGAGACGAACAGGAAGTCGGCCTGACCGTAGCGCTCCCAGTCCAGCTCCGAATTGTCCGGGAACGGAAACCAGGAGCCGAAATAAGCAGGGTTGACCCAGGGATCGGTGAGCACGCTGCCGTGCTTGGTCTCGATCAGCACGCTGGCGTGCCCCAGGCCGGTCAACCGCATGAACTGTTCACTCCTCGTGCTGGCTTGCCCGTTCAACGGTAACTGCTCCGCCCAGCGCAGCGAGCAGGTCGGGTAGCAACGCACGCAAGGCGCGCCCGCGATGGCTGATCTGATCCTTGGTATCCGACGGCAACTCGGCGCTGGTCCGGGTGTGACCGTCCGGCACGAAGATCGGGTCGTAGCCGAAGCCGTTGCTGCCGCGCGGACTGCGGACCAGCCGGCCGGGCATCACGCCCTCCCGGACGATCTCCCGACCGTCCGGGGTGACCAGCGCGGCCGCACAGACGAACCGAGCGGTCAGCCGCTCGTCCGGGGTGTCGGCCAGCTGATCCAGCAGCAGCTCCAGATTCGCCTGGTCACCGTCCGGCAGCTTGCCGCCGCCGGGCGCCACCGCGGCCCGGCCTGCCCACCGGGCCGACAGCACGCCGGGCATCCCGTTCAGCGCGTCGACGGCCAGTCCGGAATCGTCGGCGACGGTGAGCAGGCCGGTCTGGCGGGCCGCTTCGCGCGCCTTGATCAGTGCGTTCTCGGCGAAGGTGGCACCGCTCTCCGGCACCTCGGCGAACGGCGGCACGTCGTCCAGGCCGAGCACCTGGACCGCCAGCTGGGGTTCGAGGATCCGGTGCAGCTCGGTCAGCTTCTTGGCGTTGCGGGTGGCCAGCAGCAGCCGGCTGGGTCGGCTGGAACTCATCCCGGCAGTTCGCTGACCGGCGTGCTGAGCGCGGCCTGCTGGTGCTTGGCCAGCTCGGCGCAGCCGGCCACCGCCAGGTCGAGCAGCGCGTCCAGCTCGTCCCGGCGGAACGGGACGCCCTCGGCGGTGCCCTGCACCTCGACGAACTCGCCGTTGCCGGTGACCACCACGTTCATGTCGGTCTCGGCCCGGACGTCCTCGACATACATCAGATCCAGTCGCGGCTCGCCGTCGATCACCCCGACCGAGACCGCGGAGACCGAGTTGACCAGCGGTTGGGTCCTGGCCAGCGAGCCCTGCCCGGCCAGCCAACTCACCGCGTCGGCGAGTGCGACATAGGCGCCGGTGATGGCCGCAGTACGGGTGCCACCGTCGGCCTGCAGCACGTCACAGTCGATCGCGATCGAGTTCTCCCCCAGTACCGACAGGTCGATGGCGGCGCGCAGCGAGCGGCCGATCAGGCGGGAGATCTCATGGGTCCGGCCACCGATCCGGCCCTTCACCGACTCGCGGTCGTTGCGGGTCAAGGTGGCCCGCGGCAGCATCGAGTACTCCGCGGTCACCCAGCCCAGGCCGCTGCCTTTGCGCCAGCGCGGCACGCCCTGGGTCACCGAGGCCGCGCACAGCACCTTGGTGTCACCGAACTCGATCAGCGCCGAGCCTTCCGCGTAGGCCTGCCAGTTGCGGGTGATGGTGATCGGGCGGAGCTGGTCGGCCGCGCGGCCGTCGGGACGGGTCATGCCGGCCAGCGTAGCCAGCCGCGCTGACAGCACGGTGTCCGACGGTGCGGGCGGCCGGCAGGGTACGGGGATCCGATGGTGCGGGGTCCGCGGGCACAATGGCGGCATGCGTAGCGAGACGGTTCAGGTTCGTACCGGCGACCGGCCGCAGGTGCACGACCTCACCGCCGACTGCGAGCGATTCGTCGCCGGCGAGCAGGACGGGCTGCTGCAGGTGTTCGTGCCGCACGCCACCGCGGGGGTGGCCATCCTCGAAACGGGTGCCGGCAGCGATACCGACCTGCTGGCGACGCTGGATTCGCTGCTGCCCCGTGACGACCGCTGGCGGCATCGGCACGGCTCGCCGGGGCATGGCCGGGATCACGTGCTGCCGGCGTTCATCGCGCCGTCGATCACGGTGCCGGTGCTGGACGGCCGGCTGCAGTTGGGCACCTGGCAATCGATCTGCCTGGTCGACACCAACGTGGACAACGCCGTGCGCGAGGTGCGGTTGAGCTTCCTGGCCGGCTGACACGGGCTCGTCCGGCCGGCTGCTTGGACGCGGGGCAGGACAGCGCATCGCCGGATAGGCTGCCGTCGAGTGCTGATCGTAGGTGCTTGCCGGGCTCGGGGCGGGCGGGTTCGTCCTGCTTCGGATCGTTGAACAGGTCATGGCGTTGGTTGTCCAAGTCGTCTCGTGATGACTTCGCCAAGGTCCAAGCAAGGGGTGCCGGCAGTCCGGGCCTGGTGGTGGGGGCGAGCACGACGACGCCGGCGGAGGCGGCGGGGAGGTTGCAGCGAACTTCGGGTCTTCCGGGGACACCGGCGAAGGCGGCAACGGCATCTTCCCATCGATCAATGTCGCGGGTGTGTCCGGCGCGAGACAATGTCTTCGGCGGAACGAGTAGCTCGGGCGTTGCGGCCGGCGGTGCGGCGCTGGCCGAGGAGCGGTAGTGGTTGTCGATCACGACAAGGATGGGCACCACGAGTTGACGGGTGCTCGGGTCCGTGTTGTAGGCGGAAATGAGTGGGGCCAGCTGACTTCTCAGTTCGAGAGCGCCTTGTATCCCTGCGCCGTCGGCGTAGCCACCATCCACGACGGAAACCCGTGGGCCTGCGCACGGTAGCTGCCCGGACGGTGAGATGTACGGCCACCGCGCAGAAAGCAATGTGGCCGTAGAGACAGCGACGGACTTGCCGCAGCCGGCTTGGCCGAGGCGGGTAACGGTGTCGACCGTCAGTGATGCCGCAGGCGCGGTGTAGGTCGATTTTGCTGGGTCGGTGAGAGTGAGCGTCGAGCTGTGGGCGTGAAGATCTCGGCAATCGGTGCCAGCGGGGTCGCTGGTGAGTTTGAGCGTCGAGGTGTTGACGCGGCAGCCGGTTTCGACTTGTGAGCCGTTGAACAGGGTGATCGGCATCCACGTTGTCGGTTTGTCCTTGCCGTTGTCGTGCGAGCCTGGCCTCAGCTTGTCGAAGTAGTCCTGGTTGAACCCGGTGACTTTGCCTTCCCACGCCCGTTCCAGGTATGCGGCCCGGTCGGGGACACGGAAGCCGATCAGGCCTCGGGGCAAATCTACGGTCAGGCCCCTCGCCAGCGGGACAGAGGAGAAGTCGGGGCGCCCCAGACTGTCGACGTACCAGTTGCCGGTCGCGTTACTGCCCTCGGCGAGGAAGGCGCCGACACCGACGCTGCCTCCGCTGATGCCGGAGATGGCGAATACATGGGAGAGGGCGTTCTCGGTCGAACATGACTGCTGCGCCGGCGAGGAGGAGGGCGTGGCAGTGAGGTCGCTGAGTACGGATGCGGTCCAGTACGCGGCGCGGATGCCGCCACCCTCGGCGGCCGCGATGACCAGCGGCACGGGTGCTGTGCTGCCTTCGACGCCGACACAGTTCGCTGTTTTCCATGCCTCCCAGGTGGCAGCAAGATCGGTTGGGGTCGTGGTTGCGTTGATGGTGCGTATTCGGTGGTAGGCGCCGTCGGGCAGCGCGGCAGAGAATAAGAACCATAGGCCAAGCAGGGTGAACACCGGAATGCGGCGTAGTCCGAGCATCGTCAGGCCTTGCGGGGGAACGCTGAGTTCACTGAATCGCTGCAGTTCGGCGAAGACGGCGGCGAACAGGCCGAAGCTCACCGCGACCACGCCGACGCTCTCTAAGAACGGAGGAAAGCGCAGCGGCCACATCCACATGCACACGACGAGTCCGACTGCCAGGAGCGCCAGCGAGAAATACAGCAGCAGCCCCCAGGTCGGCATCGGCATCGGCATCCTGATAAGGCCGACGATGACAAGGGCGCCCAGCCCGATCCCAACCAACACGGCCGTCGGCCAGATGCCGTAGCCGCGCGGCAGTGCGCACAGGATGACCGGGCCTGCCTCGCTGCGAACCAGCGCCATACTGAGTGCGGAAAGCACGAGCCCGAAACAGAATCCTGCTGTGCGTTCCAGCGAGCGCCGTTGACCGTCGACCTGTTCCCTGGCTGACTCCGCGGTCGAGTCCTCCGCTCGCTCGTTGAACGCGGCGAAGGCCTCCCAGCCGGTCACTGCCCGTGCCACTTCCAGCACCACCATGATGCCTATGACAATCAGCAGGCCGCCCAGCATAGGCGACTTCAGCAACCAGATGCCGAGCGCGCATCCACTAACGAGGACAAGCAAGGTGATGAGGGACGCGCGCGCTGAGCGCAACGGCCGGTGGATGGTCGAGTTCGCAAGAATGATTCGCTGGCAACTGGTCCATAACAGCAGGCCGAACAAGACTGTGGCGGCGACTCCGATGTACGGACCGGACCTCGTGTCGTTCCAGCTGCGGAGCAGGTCGCTCACCTGGCCGGTGACATCGATGAGCAGCAGGGCCGACCAGATGATGGCGAGCGCGAGCTGGCCCCGAAGCACTAGGACGGCCCGCAGGTAATGCCGAATCGATTTCCTGACCGCAAGGCGCAAGGCGCGCGGCGCGGCCATTATTTGCTCGTCCGTCGCTGACGCCGGCAGCCCTGTGGGGTAGGTGACGGCATCGCGTATCGCTGCCGCGAGGATGAGCGCGGTCAGTCCGAAGGAGATCCACTCAGCCCTCTGCAGGCCGAACGCCAGCCACACCAAGATGGTATTACCGCTCGAGGCGAAGACAACCGCGCGGGCTGCCAGGGTGGCTGCGCCGAAGACAAACATGGCCGACAATGGCCTCGGCCGGCGCCATACCGGTAGTGAAGGCGACCCCCACAGGGGTTGCTCGTACAAACGATACGGCCCCCCTCGGGCCACGGACATCGACCACTGACCTTCACGGTTCGCCGCATGGCTGCCCACAGCAACCAGGTGAACGCAGCCAAGGCCAGGATTTGGCAAATGGCCTGGCCCCACAGAAAGACAACTGATTGATGCCCGGTAGTCGATGTCGCACGCCAAAGCTTGATCGCCTTTCGTGCGGTCCCAGGATCGGCGTGCCATAGCCCTCCACCGAGCGCGGACGAGCCGTAAGACTGCGTGCCGGGCTGCTGGAGTTCACCCAGCAGCAGTTCGGCCTGACCCCGAGCCAACCAAAACGCGGCTGTAAGTAGCAGCGGCAATGTCAGCCATTCAAACCATCGCACCGAAGAGCCGAGCAGACGACTGCCGTCTGGCTCCGCGGGGCCATTACCGCCGCCGTCCTCGCCGACACCACCTTCCGGGTGTCGGCCGCAATCGCCTGCTATAGCGGCTACATCTTCATCGTGTGATTCATCCGAAGGCGAAGGTTCGGTGGTGCTCGCCCGTACGGTGGCTGTCATTGCCCCGCCTCGATTCGCTGACCGACCCCCGCGGCAGCCTTCGATCAAGTGTGGACCAACTTGTCTCCGAGGACTAGAGACTCAATAGGAGTATGAGGATTCTGCGTTGTTGAACACTGATAATCAGCGTCAACGGGTGAGGTTCGGCGGGGTCAATCGCCGCAGTCCGTCAGCGTCCTTATGGAATCAACCGGCGGCCACTGTGGCGTTCAGCTCGTCCGGGTGCACGCCGAGGAACCGGGAGGCCAAGCGGGCGAACGGCTCAGCGGATCCGGTCGCCGAGAAACGATGCGTCGGCACAACAGTGTCCGGCGCCAGCAGGTCGTGCTCCAATAGCACCCGGTAGACGTCCTTCGCGGTCTCCTCGGCGCTGGAGACGAGGGTGACCTCATCGCCCAGCACCACCGACAGCAGGCCGGTCAGCAGCGGATAGTGCGTGCAGCCGAGCACCAGGGTGTCGATACCGGCCGCCGCCAAAGGGCTGAGATAGGACTCGGCCAGTCCGAGCAGCCGCCGGCCGCTGGTCACCCCCCGCTCGACGAACTCGGCGAACATCGGGCAGGCCGCGGTGTAGACACAAAGCTGCGGCGCGGCGGCGAAGGCGTCCTGGTAGGCGCCGGAGTTCACCGTGGCAAGCGTGCCGATCACCCCGATCCGGCCGTTGCGGGTAGCCGCCACCGCCCGTCGCACGGCCGGCCGGATCACCTCGACGACCGGGATGTCGTAGCGCTCCCGAGCATCGGCCAGGCAGGCCGAGGAGGCCGAATTGCACGCGATCACCAGCAGCTTCACCCCGGAGGCGACGAGCGAATCCATCACCGCCAGCGAATGTTGCCGCACCTCGGCGATCGGCAACGGGCCGTACGGGCTGTGCGCGGTATCACCGATGTAGTGCAGCGACTCGTGCGGTAGTTGGTCGAGCACGGCGCGGGCCACCGTCAGGCCGCCCACCCCCGAGTCGAACATGCCGATCGCGGTCACGGCAGCGCCACCGGGTCGCGCGGCCGGACGGCCGCCGGCCGGCGGCCGTGCAGCAGCCAACCGAGCAGGCCGCCGGTGACGAAGCCGGCTAACTGGCTGACCCAGAAGGTGTGGCTGGCCGAGTGCGGCAACAATCCGACGAGCATGCCGGAGAAGACGCACAGCACCGCGACGCCGATGCCGATCCAGATCAGCCGGCGACCGTACCAGGCCCTGGCCAGCACGTACCCCAGCCAGCCGAAGATCACGCCGCTGGCGCCGAGGAGCACTGAGGACGACGGGGCCGCGAGCCAGCCGGCCAGGCCGCTGACCAACCAGCAGGCGGCGGTCACCAGCGCCAGGTAGCGCAGCCCGGAGATCAGCATGATCCAGCCGAAGACCAGCAGCGGGATCGTGTTCGCGGCCAGTTGGCTCGAGTCGGCGTGCAGCACGGGAGCCAGCACGATGCCGGGCAGGCCGTCCAGCTGGCGCGGCTTGATGCCGAACCGCAGCAGCCGGTGGTCCAGTGCCGCATCGATCGCGACCACCAGCCAGAGCAGACCCACCACGCCGGCGATGGTCACCGCGGCACCCGGTGGCCGGGTCGGTCGCAGCGCGGGCCGCAGGCTGGTCTGGGCCAGTTCCTGCTGCCGCTGCCGGCGACGTTCGGACCGGCGCGATCCGGCTGGATTGGTCACGCCAGCAACGGTACCGCCGGGCCTGGGTGACCGGGCGCCGTCACGCCCAGAGTTGGCCCTCCAGTTGTTGGGCCGCCTGCTGCAGCGAACCGGCGTATGCCCCGGTGGACAGGTATTTCCAGCCACCGTCGGCGACGATGAACACCACGTCGGCCCGGCTGCCGGCCTTCAGTGCCTTGTCCGCGGTACCCAGCGCGGCGTGCAGGATCGCGCCGGTGGAGATGCCGGCGAAGATGCCCTCCTGCTCGATCAGATCCCGGGTCCGGCGCAGCGCGTCGTAGGAGGTGACGGAGTACCGGGAGGTCAGCACCGAGTCGTCGTAGAGCTCCGGCACGAACCCCTCGTCGATATTGCGCAGTCCGTAGACCAGCTCGCCGTAGCGTGGCTCGGCGGCGATGATCTGGATGCCCGGCACCTTCTCCCGCAGGAACCGGCCGGCGCCCATCAGCGTGCCGGTGGTGCCGAGGCCGGCCACGAAGTGAGTGATCGACGGCAGATCGGCGAGCACCTCCGGTCCGGTGCCGTCGTAGTGCGCCTGGGCGTTGGCCGAGTTGCCGTACTGGTAGAGCATCACCCAGTCCGGGTTCTCCGCGCTCAGCTGCTTGGCCATCGCGACCGCCTGGTTCGACCCGCCCGCAGCCGGCGAGAAGACGATCCGGGCACCGAACATCTCCAGCAACTGGCGCCGCTCGGCGGAGGTGTTCTCCGGCATCACGCAGACCAGGCCGTACCCCTTGAGCTTGGCGATCATGGCCAGCGAGATGCCGGTGTTGCCGGACGTCGGCTCCAGGATCGTGCAGCCCGGCGTGAGCCGGCCGGCCGCCTCGGCGGCAGCAACCATGGCCAGCGCGGCCCGGTCCTTGATCGAGCCGGTCGGGTTACGGTCCTCCAGCTTGGCCCACAGCCGGACCGGTGGCCCGTCCTCGCTCTTGGCCCAACGCGGGGACAGGTGCGGCAGGCCGACCAGCGGGGTGTTGCCGACCGCCTGCACCAGCGAGTCGTAGCGCGCCATCGGACTAGCTGCTACCGCCAGCCACCGCGGGCAGGATGGTCACCGAGTCGCCGTCGGCGAGCTCTGTCTCCAGCGAGCCGGTGAACCGGACGTCCTCGTCGTTGACGTAGACGTTGACGAACCGGTGCAGCGAGCCGTCCTCGGTGATCAGCCGGCCCTTCAGGCCGGCGTGCCGGCTCTCCAGATCGTCCAGCAGCGCGGCCAGGTTGGCGCCCTGGCCGGCCACCGCCTTCTCGCCGCCGGTGTAGGTACGCAGGATGGTCGGGATCTTGACCTGCACGGTCATGGAATGGCTCCTCAAAGGTCGAATCGTCAAGGGGTGCAACGTGCCGCCGGAAGCGGGTAATCCTTAGGTTGCGGGCTCCTCAACGACAGTCGTAGCAGACGACGGCGACGTTGTGCCCCAGCAGCACCCGCCGGATCGGCAGCACGTACCGGGCGCTCACTCGCCGGCTCCGGCTGAGATCTCGACCGGTTCCTCGGTCACCACGCCGTCCAGGATCCGGTACGAGCGGAACTCGACCACCTCCGGATCGGCGGTGGAGACCAGCACGTAGTGCGCGTTCGGCTCGTTCGCGTAGGCGATGTCGGTCCGCGACGGGTAGGCCTCGGTCGCCGTGTGTGAGTGATAGATGATCACCGGCTCCTCGTCGGCGTCGTCCATCGCGGTCCACACCTTCAACTGCTCGATCGAGTCGAACTGGTAGAAGGTGGGTGAGGCGGCCGAGTTCAGCATCTCGACCAGTCGGACCGGACGATCGGAGCCGGCCGGGCCGGCCACCACGCCACACGCCTCGTTCGGGTGGTCCCGGCGGGCATGCGCGACTATCGCATCGCGAATCTCCGACGGCACTCGTAACACAGCTATCCACGATAACCGGACACGGCCGACAAGACTGCAGCCCCCCTGAACGCCTCGGCGGTGCGATCAGGCCATCAGTTGGCTGACCAGCAGGTCCTGCACCGCGCTCAGCCAGTGGTAGATGTTGGCCACCGGATCGGCGGAGTCCAACTCCTCCTCCTCGGTGACGCCGAGCCGCACGCCCAGGGTCAGTCGCAGGTCGTTGAGCACGCGCAACCAGCGGTCGGCAGCCTCGTCGTCCAGCGAGATGGTGCCGCTGCCCTCCGGCAACTCGGCCCGGCAGGCCTGCAGCCGACCGGTACGGGCGGTGGTCAGGTCGGCCGCCACCAGCTGCCGGAACTCCGCCGAGGCCTCGTCGTCGTCGGTGTATCCGTCCGGGTAGAGCCGCTGCATCGCCGGGTCCGCCGGTCCGGCCTGGACCAGCATGGCCGCGAAGTCGTCGATCAGGCCGGCCAGCAGGTGAGCCTCGCTGTCGGCCAGTTGAACCCGGATCAGATCAGCCCGGCGGCGTACCTTCACTGATCGTGCTGGATGGTCGCCCACAGGCCGTAGCCATGCAGGGTTGCGGTGTCGCCTTCCATCCGCTCCCGAGGCCCGGACGAGACCACCGCCCGTCCCTTGTGATGCACGTCCAACATCAACTTGGTGGCCTTGTCCTTGGGATAGCCGAACACCTTCATGAACACATGCGTCACGTAGGACATCAGGTTCACCGGGTCATTCCAGACCACCGTGACCCACGGGCGATCTGCCTCCGGACGCTGTTCGCTCTGCTGGTCGGCAGCCTGCCGAGGCGTGACAGTCGGCGTAGACATGCCTCCATGGTGGCACGGATTCGCTCTGCAAGGATTGGACACCATGACCGACCTGGGTTCCGGCACCGGCCTGTTCACCGATCACTACGAGCTCACCATGCTGTCCACCGCGCTGGCCGACGGCACCGCCGAACGCCGATGCGCATTCGAGGTGTTCAGCCGCCGGTTGCCGGAACGGCGCCGGTTCGGCGTGGTCGCCGGCACCGGCAGGTTGCTGTCGGCGATCACCGAATTCCGGTTCGCCGAGGCCGAACTGACCGCGCTGTGTGCCGCCGGCGTGCTGGACGACCGGTGCGCCGAGTATCTGGCCGGCTATCGGTTCACCGGCGACGTGGACGGCTACCCCGAGGGCGAGCCGTACTTCCCGCACTCGCCGATCCTCACCGTCACCGGATCCTTCGCCGAGGCGGTGGTGCTGGAGACCCTGGTCCTGTCCATCCTCAACCACGATTCGGCGGTTGCGGCCGCGGCCGCCCGGATGACGATCGCCGCCGGCGAGCGGCCGTTGATCGAGATGGGCTCCCGGCGCACCCACGAGGCCGCCGCGGTGGCCGCCGCCCGGGCGGCCTACCTGGTCGGCTTCACCGCCACCTCCAACCTGGCGGCTGGTGCCTGCTTCGGGGTGCCGACCACCGGGACGGCCGCGCACGCGTTCACCCTGCTGCACGACACCGAGGAGGCCGCCTTCACCGCGCAGATCAGCCAACTCGGCGTCGGAACGACCTTGCTGGTCGACACCTACGACATCCGGCAGGGCATCGAGACCGCCGTCCGGGTGGCCGGCCCGGACCTCGGCGCGGTGCGGATCGACTCCGGCGACTTGGCGGTGATCGCCCAGCAGGCCCGCGACCAGCTCGACTCGCTCGGCAACGACCGGACCCGGATCGTGGTGAGCGGTGACCTGGACGAGTTCGCCATCGCGGCACTGGCCGCCGCCCCGGTGGACGCATACGGGGTGGGCACCTCGGTGGTGGTCGGCTCCGGGGTGCCGACCGCCGGGCTGGTGTACAAGCTGATCGAGGTGGACGGCCGGCCGGTGGCCAAGCGCAGCGAGCACAAGGCCACGACCGGCGGCCGCAAGCGGGCCTACCGACGACACCGGCCCTCCGGCACCGCGACGGAGGAGTTCGTAGTGCGTGCCGGCGCCGACTTCGAACCCGCCTCGGCCGACCGGTTGCTGACGATTCCCCTGATGCGCAAAGGGAAACCGGTGCAGCCGACCGGCCTGGAGGCGGCCCGGGCGCATCACCGCAAGGCAGTGATCGCGCTGCCGTGGGAGGCGCTGAAGCTGTCCCGTGGCGAGCCGGGGCTGCCGGTCACCGTGCTCTGAACGGGATTACGGACGTCCTGGGCATACCCATCTAGGACGGAGGAATGAGGCAAGCCGTGCAGATCATAGCGATCTTCGCATCGCCCCGCATCAAGATCGGCTACTGAAGAGGGCAGCCGTCAGGCGGGCTTGAGCGAACCCGCTTCCAGTTCCGCCCGGGACATGCCCAGCACGTGCAGCACCACATCCAGGAACGGCGGGTTGACGGTCCCCTCGGCCGGCCGCAGCACGGTCTGGCTGTTGAACGCGATGCCGAGGCCGGCCCGCTGCAGCAGCCCGGCATCCCGGGTGCCGTCGCCGATGGCGACCGTCTGGGTGAGTGACACACCGAGCTCGGCGGCGAACCGGTCGAGCGCCGGTGCCTTGCCCGCCGGGTCGACCAACTCGCCGGTCAGTTCGCCGGTCAGCCGGCCGTTGCTGACCCGCAGCACGTTCGCCGCGGCGAAATCCGGGGCCAGCTCGGCCACCAGGTTCTCGATCAACGCCGTGCAGCCGCCGGACACCAGCCCGACCGCGTAACCCAGCCGCTTCAGCGCCCGGATCAGGGTGCGCGTGCCGGGCGCCAGCCGCAGCTCGTCCCGGGCCCGGTGCAGCTGGCTCAGCGGTAGCCCGGACAGCAGTCGCACCCGCGCGGCCAACCCGTCGGCCGCCGTCAACTCCCCCCGGCGCACCGACTCGGCGATGGCCGCGGCCTCCGCCCCGGTGCCGGCCAGGGCAGCCAACTCGCCGATACCGTCGCCCTGGACCAGGACGGCGTCCAGGTCGAGCACCACCAGCCGCTTGGACCGCCGGGCGAGGTCGGCCCGCTGCACGGCGACGGCCAGCCCGCTGGCCATCGCGGCCATCGCGAGCGCCTCGCGGATTGCCGGGTTCTCGCCGGCGACGGTCAGCTCCAGGCTGGCGATCGGCGTCCGGGACAGCTGGGTGATCGTGCCGATGCTGCCGCCGGCGTCGGCTATCCGCTGGCAGACAGCGGCGATCGCGCCCGGTCGGAGTTGCCGGCCCAGCACGATCACGTGCAGCAGCGAGGACTCACCGACCGGAGCCGCGGCCGGTGAATCGCTGACCAGCACCACCTCGTGCTCCACCCCGAGCGCCGACGCGGCCTGGCCGACCGAACGGCGCAGCGACGCGGGATCGCCGTGCAGGACCAGCAGCACTCCGGCGATCAACCGGCCCCGGATGGTCACCTGCTCGACGTCGAGCACGTCGACGTCGTGTGCGGCCAGGGCGGCGAACAACGCCGCGGTCACGCCGGGCCGGTCGCGACCGGAGGTGGTGACCAGGATGGTTGACGGGTTCATCGCCTATCGGATCGGCCGGGGTGCGTTCCCGCACGAGGGAACGCAGGCCGGCCGACCAGTCGGTTAACCCTCAGCCGTTGCCCGGATCGGTGTCCCGGTGACCGAACCGAGGGCCCTCGCTGCCGATCGCGCTGGCACCCACCTGGTGGGCCGCCCGATGCCGCTTGTCGGCGTGCGCCTCCACCTCCAGCTGCTCCAGCAGATGCGGGTAGTGCGCCTCGAAGGCCGGCCGCTCCGAGCGGATTCGCGGCATCGAGGTGAAGTTGTGCCGCGGCGGTGGGCAGGAGGTGGCCCACTCGAGTGAGTTGCCGTGCCCCCACGGGTCGTCGGCCAGTGCGACCTCGCCGTACCGGTAGGAGTGGTAGACGTTCCACAGGAACGGCAGCATCGAGGCACCGAGGATGAAGGCGCCGATGGTGGAGACGGTGTTCAGCGTGGTGAAGCCGTCGCCGGGCAGGTAGTCGGCGTAGCGGCGCGGCATGCCCTTGTCACCCAACCAGTGCTGCACCAGGAACGTGGTGTGGAAGCCGATGAAGGTCAGCCAGAAGTGCAGCTTGCCCCATCGCTCGTCCATGTAGCGGCCGGTGAACTTCGGGAACCAGAAGTAGATCCCGGCGTAGGCGGCGAACACGATGGTGCCGAACAGCACGTAGTGGAAGTGCGCCACCACGAAGTAGCTGTCCGAGACGTGGAAGTCCACCGGCGGGGACGCCAGCAACACCCCGGTCAGGCCGCCGAACAGGAACGTCACCAGGAAGCCGATGGAGAACAGCATCGGGCATTCGAAGGTGATCGAGCCCTTCCACATGGTGCCGATCCAGTTGAAGAACTTCAGCCCGGTCGGCACCGCGATCAGGAACGACAGCACCGAGAAGAACGGCAGCAGCACCACGCCGGTGACGAACATGTGGTGCGCCCACACGGTCAGCGACAGCGCGCCGATGGACAGCGTCGCCAGCACCAGGCCCTTGTAGCCGAACAGCGGCTTTCGGCTGAACACCGGAAAGATCTCCGACACGATGCCGAAGAACGGCAGCGCCAGGATGTAGACCTCGGGATGGCCGAAGAACCAGAACAGGTGCTGCCAGAGCACCGCGCCACCGTTCTGCGATGCGTACACCTGGGCACCCAGATGCCGGTCGATGTAGAGCACCAGCAGCGCCGAGGTGAGGATCGGGAAGGCCAGCAGCACCAGCAGCGAGGTCACCAGGATGTTCCAGGTGAAGATCGGCATCCGGAACATGGTCATGCCCGGCGCCCGCAGGGTGAGCACCGTGGTCACCATGTTCACGCCGCCGAGGATGGTGCCCAAACCGGAGATCGCCAGGCCGATGATCCAGAAGTCGGTGCCGGTGCCCGGCGAGTTCAGCGCGTCGTTGAGCGGCAGGTAGAACGTCCAGCCGCCGTCGGCCGCGCCCTGCGGGGTGAGGAAGCCGGCCACCGCCACGGTGGCCCCGAACAGGTACAGCCAGTAGGACAGCGCGTTCAGCCGCGGGAAGGCTACGTCCGGTGAGCCGATCTGCAGCGGCAGCACCAGGTTGGCGAAGGCGAAGACGCTGGGCGTGGCGAAGAACAGCAGCATGATCGTGCCGTGCATGGTGAACAGCTGGTTGTACTGCTCCGGGGACAGGAACTGCATGCCCGGACGGGCCAGCTCGGCCCGCATCACCAGCGCCATCAGGCCGGCCAGCATGAAGAAGATGAACGAGGTGACCAGGTACATCCGGCCGATCATCTTGTGATCGGTGGTGCGCAGCACTTGGGTGAAGAGCGAACCACGATGGATCGGCGCAGCCGGGTAGGGCCGGGTGACGATCGGGGTCGGCTCGAGATCGACGGTGTCGAAGCTCGCGGCCGTGGGCCTTTCAGTCGTGGTCAAACCAGCCTCCGGCAGGTCGGTCATGCTGTTCAGCGCAGCCGCACAGGTGCGCGGCGGTCCGCCTCTGCAGAATAACTACCGGGGCCGGATCGGCCGGCACCGCCCCGCGTGGGACGAACGGTGCCGGCCGGCCCTCGGCTCAGTGCCAGTACCGGACCGCGCCCACATAGTCGGAGTAGAGCGCGTGCACGCCGACCGGGACATTGTCGTTGGGCGCGTCGACCATGTTGCCGTTGCCGATGTAGACCCCGACATTGTTTCGGCAAGGGTCATCGACCTGGAGAAGCGGTCATCGACCTAGAGGAACGGGGAAGCGCGCGCTGAACTAACGTAGTTCGATCCTCGGCCGGATCGGGCGGCTCTGGCCGGAACCTGTCAACGTGGCCGGCATAACCGGACGGCGCCGGCAGTTGGTGCTGACATGCCTGACAACGAAGCCGCCCTGCTGAACCTGATCGCTGCCCGCAACGCCGCCGTGCTGGTCGCCCTGAAGCGCGACGGCCGGCCGCAGCTGTCCAACATCAACTACGCCTACTACCCCGAGGATCGGCTGATCAAGATCTCGATCACCGCGACCCGGGCCAAGTACCGCAATCTGCAGCGGGATCCGCGGGCCAGCCTGCATGTCACCAGCCCGGACTTCTGGTCCTACGCGGTGGTCGAGTCCACCGCCGAGCTCTCGCCGGTCGCGGCCGAGCCCGGCGACGCCACGGTCGAGGAGTTGATCGAGCTCTACCGCCGGGTTGCCGGTAAGGAGCATCCGGACTGGGACGACTACCGTCGAGCAATGGTGGCCGACCAGCGGGTGGTGCTGCGGCTGCCGATCGAGCGGGTGTACGGCCAGGCGGCCGGCTGACCGACGTCGTTTCGCCGGCCGACGAAAGCCGAACGACAGCTGAGGGGAATCGCTGCAGATGGCATTGCGGATCGGCTACAAGGCGTCGGCGGAGCAGTTCGGACCGCGGCAACTGCTGGACTACGCGGTGCAGGCCGAGCAGGTCGGGCTGGACAGCGTCACCGTCTCCGACCACTTCCAGCCCTGGCAGCACGAGGGCGGGCATGCGCCGTTCTCGCTGGCCTGGCTGGCCGCGGTGGGTGAGCGGACCACTCGGGTGCAACTGGGCACCAGCGTGATGACGCCGACCTTCCGCTACAACCCGGCCGTGGTGGCCCAGGCGTTCGGCACCCTCGGCTGCCTCTATCCCGGCCGGGTGATGCTCGGGGTGGGCACCGGCGAGGCGCTTAACGAGGTGGCCGTCGCCCGGCTGGACTGGCCGGACTTCAAGGAGCGGTACGCCCGGTTGCGGGAGGCCGTCCGGCTGATCCGGGAGCTGTGGACCGGTGAGCGGGTGACCTTCGACGGCGAGTACTACCAGACCACCGATGCCACCGTGTACGACCGGCCGGAGGTGCCGGTGCCGATCTATATCGCGGCCGGCGGCCCGCAGGTGGCCAAGTACGCCGGACGGGTGGGCGACGGTTTCATCTGCACCTCCGGCAAGGGTCGCGAGCTGTACGCCGAGAAGTTGCTGCCGGCGGTGGACGAGGGGCTGGCGGCCTCCGGCCGGGACCGTTCCCAGCTGGACCGGATGATCGAGATCAAACTGTCCTACGACCGGGATCTCGAGCAGGCCCGGGAGAACACCCGGTTCTGGGCACCGCTGTCGCTGACCGCTGAACAGAAGCACGGCCTGCACGATCCGGTCGAGATGCAGCGAGCCGGCGCCGAGCTGCCGATCGAGCAGATCGCCAGCCGGTGGATCGTCACCGACGATCCGGAACAGGCGGTCGAGGCGATCCGGCCGTACGTCGAGGTGGGCCTGAACCATCTCGTCTTGCACGCCCCCGGCCATGACCAGTCCCGGTTCCTGGAAAGCTTCGCCGAGGACGTGCTGCCGCTGCTCCGCCAGCTGGATTGACGTCGCCCCAGCTGCCGATTTAAGCCGCCGCGGCCGATTTGGTCGATACTGCCGCGCCGGGTGATACTGGTGTGCCGCGTGGGCCGAAATACTTCAATTTGATTAAACATGCCGCGCGTACTCAATCGATCACCTAGAGTGACCGACGGCGTGTCATCGGCGCGCCTGGAGGCCGCTACTCAGTCAGGAATGATATGAAGCGAGTTTTTGCCGCGTGCGCCACCCTCGCCACCTCGGCAGCGCTGCTCACCGTGGTCGCGCCGGCCGCGCACGCCGCCGCGACGTTGCTGGTGCCCAGCCGCTACCGCACGATCAGCGCGGCGATCAGCGCCGCCCACAACGGTGACACGGTGCTCGTCTCGCCCGGCACCTACCGCGAGAACATCACCATCGTCGGCAAGGCGATCACCGTGCGGGCCGCCAACAGCAACCCGGCCTACACCGTCATCGCCGGCAATCCCGGACGCTCGCCGGTGATGATCCAGCACGTCGGACCGGGCACGGTGCTGCGTGGCTTCCGGATCGTCAGCGGCTCCGCACCGGCCGGCCAGGGCGGCGGAATCACCGTCGCCAACGGCGCCAGCCCGGTGATCGCCTACAACCAGATCGTGTCCAACCGGTCCGTGGACGGCGGCGGCATCCTGGTCTACAACCAGTCCAACCCCGACATCGCCTACAACTACATCGAGAACAACGTGGCCAGCTCGTTCGGCGGCGGCGTGTTCGCGGTGATGGCCTCCAACCCGTCGGTGCACAACAACGTGATCAGCGGCAACCATGCCTACGGCGGCGGCGGCATCTACTTCGAGAGCAACTCCGGCAACCGGGCCGCTCGGGCCGGCGGCCTGATCACCCTGAACACGATCACCAACAACGCCTCCAGCCAGGCCGGTGGCGGCATCATGCTGCGCACCGGTGAGGTCGCCCAGGTCACCCGCAACACGATCACCGGCAACCGGTCCCCGTACGGCGGCGGCATCGAGATCGAGACGAACGGCAGCGGCCCGAGCGTCATCGGCAACGTCATCAAGGGCAACGCCGCGCCCACCTCGGCCGCCCAGCCGGGTTCCGGCAGCGGCGGCGGCATCGCCGTGTTCGGCCAGTCCACCCCGCTGATCCGGTCCAACACCATCTACGGCAACTCCAGCAGCGTCTACGGCGGCGGCATCGTGCTGGCCGAGGGCTCCAGGTCGCTGGTGACCGGCAACAACATCGCGGCCAACCGGGTGACCAGCACCGCCAGCGGCACCGGCGGCGGCGGCATCTTCGAGGCCAACTCCGACTCCCAGATCTGGAACAACGTACTGCGGGCCAACAGCGCCCGCGGTGGTGGCGGACTGTGCTTCAGCGGCAGCGGGTCCTGGGTCGTGCTCAACAACACGGTGATCGGCAACCAGGCCACCGGCGGTGGCACGGCGGCGCTCGGCGGCGGCATGTTCGTCGGCGGCAAGACCACCGGCAAGACCTCGATCGTGAACAACATCTTCGCCCAGAACAACGACTACCAGATCTTCGACTCCGGGCACCTGTCCAGCTACGACAACAACCTGGTCGTGAACGGCGGCAAGGGCGCCTACTTCGGCTACGGCATCGGCGCGGTGACCAACATCAGCCAGATCAACGGCAACGCTGCGCTGCACCAGGCGAGCGGCAACCTGACCGGCAATCTCGGCTTCATGAACCTTGCCGCCGCCGACTACCGGTTGAGCTCCTCCTCGGTGGCCCTCAACCGGGCTCGGCCGGCCGGCGCGCCGAGCAACGACTACCGAGGCGCGCTGCGGCCGTACGGCGGCGGCTACGACATCGGGGCATACGAGTACCGCGGCGAGGTCGCCCCGAGCTGATCGCAGCCGCCAGCCTCGTCAGGCGGTGTCTTACTTCGATCTATAGCGCAAGCGCATCAGATTGCAGCGCTAACCGACGACGAAGTCGCGGACCAGCGCCTCGAAGACGGCCGGCTGCTCCAGGTGCGGCGAATGCCCGCAATCGGTGAGCACCTGCTCGCGGTAGCTGCCGCCGGTCGCGGCGTAGGCGTCGAGCACGGCACGCAACTGGCCGAGCATCGGTTGCGGCGGAAAGACGTCCATGCCCGGCCAGTCCGGCAGCACGCCGAGCTGGCCGAGCCTGCCGAGATCCACCAGCGAGGCGTCGGAGACGATCTGGTCGCTGTCCCCGCGGAGCCACAGCACGTCCGGGCCGCCGCCAGCGAGCGCGCCGAAGCCGGACAGGTCGCAGTACTTCGGCGAGATCGCGTTGTTCACACCCCGGCTGCCCGGCGCCGTTCCCGGCCAGTGCGGCGACGCGACGCCGTCGCCCGGATAGAAATCCTCGCCGGTCGCCAGTTGCAGCATGCCGTCCACCAGCCGGTCGGTCAGCTGCTCGTCGAGCTCGCACGGCGGCCGGACGTACAACCCGGTCAGCACCCGGCGCGGTGCGGCCTCGTGCTCGTCGCCGCGATAGCCCTCGGCGATCAGCCGGACCAGCTCCGGATTGGCGGTACCGCCGCCGGAACCGGCGTAGTCCGGTGCGCACGGCGTGCCGGTGAGATCCCGGGTACCGCCGAAGCCGTACGGCGACATGGCGGCCTCCAGCACCACCTTGCCGACCAGCTCCGGATGGTCCATCGCGAAGCGCATCACCACGCCGCCGCCGAGTGACCAGCCGAGCAGCGCGATCGGGCCTGCCCCGAGCAGATCGAGTTCGCCGAACAGTTCGTGCAGATCCTCGGCGAAGTCGGCGACGCCGCGCTCGGCTCGAACCGGCTTGCGTTCCGAACCACCGAAGCCACGCAGATCCGGGGCGAGGCAGTGCAGCGAGTCGCCCAGCCGGGCCATCGTGTCGGCGAAGAAGTTCGCGGCCGAGACGTTGCCGTGTACCAGGACCAGCGTCGGCAGCTCCGCCGACCCGGCCTCCAGCAGGTGCGTCTCCAGCCGCTGCGTACGAACCCGGCGGGTGCTCACCGTCGCCATGAATCTCCTTTCGCCACCGGCAGATCCGCTCGTCTCGAGGCAGCCCGGATCAGCCTGGCCAGCGGGTCAGCCCAGCCAGCGGGTCAGCCCAGCCAGCCGGCGATGGTGGACTCCGCGGTGGCTTCCCAGCCGAGCATCAGATGGTTGTCACCGGCGATCAGCGTACTGGCCGCCAGCGCGCCGATCCCCTTGCTAGCTTGGCAGGAGCTGACGAACAGCACGCCGTCGCTCGGGCCGCGGTTCTCGTTGTAGAAGCCGATCAGGCTCGGCGAGCCACCGCACAGCAGGTAGGTCGGCACGCTGGCCGGCAGGGTCGCCGACTGGATCGCGGCAACCAGCGAACCATGGCTGATGGCATAGCTGATTCCATTGCTGGTGCTGACATATCCGGTGCCGCCGTAGTACGTGGTGTACCAGTCGTCCTGGCTGCCGTCGACGCCGTAGCTGCCGTCCCAGCGCGCCAGCATCTGCCGCTGGCCGGTGAAATAGCTGCTGTTGATGGACAGATCCGGCTCGGGGTAGACGATGCCGTAACACATGTAGGACTGGCTGGGCGACGGGCCGTTCAACGAGCCGCCACACTCGGGATAGATCAGCGGGTTGCTCTCGGTGCCGTGCGCGAAGGTGTAGTCGAGCCCGCCGTTCGGGCCGCCGATCAGCACCAGCCGGGCCACGTCCTGCTGGTACGGCCGTCCCCAGCTCGGTGCCACCGAGGCGACGTACATCCGGGCCGCGAAGGCGCCCTTGCTCCACGCAACCAGATCAACGCCGGTGGTGGCGGTCTCCGTCTTCACCCGGCTCAGCGCATCGGAGATTGTCTGCGCCCACTCGTAGTTGTCCCCCTGGGTGTCGGCGAAGTTGACCGCGAAGACCCGGTAGCCGCGGCCGGACAGGTACTGCATCAGCCCGGTCGACGGGCAGGAGGTCGAGCCGCAGCTGCCGGCTCCGCCGGCCGCCGGGTCGCTGTACTCGCGATCCACGTCGTCGTTGGCACCCATCACCAGCAGCACCGGCTTGCCGGCGTTGGTGTTCCAACCCGGCGCCCGGTACAGCAGGAAGTCCCGGCCGGGCGGCTGCACGCTGCCGAACAGGCTGGCCACGGTGCCGCTCTGGTTCTGCCGGCCGTCGGGCAGGTAGTGGGTGCTCGGCCAGTCCGGGTCGGTGTCGCGCCAATGCTCGACGCTGTGCCAACCGTGGCTGACCCCGGTGGTGGTCGACAGCAGGCTGAGCGTGCCCACCGTCCCCGCGCGAGCCGGACTGGTCAGCGCCGGCAGGCCGAGCAGGACGGCGGCAACGGCCACCAGCAGGCCGACCACCCAGCCGCGACGAACGAGTTCAGGGGTTGCCATGACGACCTCCGCACGCCGAGCGAATCTCGTCATTGCAGTGCGATTCGTCCGGTATGTCAACCGGACCCGCGATCTAGGACGGGGCGCCCAGCTCGGCCACCGACCGGTCGGGCAGCAGGCCGTCGCCTGCCGGGCTGCCCGAGTCGGGCAGGACGCCGGATTCCAGATAGCCGTCCACCGTCCGGGCCAGCTGGACGGTCCGCCACGGCCAGCCACCTCGGCCGACCAGCCGGACCACCGCCGCCAGGTTGGCTCGCTCGGCCGCCAGCCAGTCAGCGGCCGCCGCCAGATCCGGAATCGGCACGGTGGGCGCGCAACTCGGCGCCAAGCTGGCCAGCCGCAGCCGGTTGGCCGAGAGCCGTTCCATCGCACGCGCCGCGGTGTGCAGGTAGTGCGCGATCAGCCGCGCCACCGCCGGGTGCTCATGGTCGACAGCGGCAAGCTCACCGGCGTACAGCCGCAGCAGCGGGTGCAGCCGGTAGTGACCCGGCCGGCTCGGTTCGATCAGGAACGAGCCGGTGAGGGCGGCCAGCATCCGCTGCGCCTCGGGCAGGCTGCTGTCCAGCAGGGCGGCCAGCGCGTGCGGAGTCAGATCCGGTCCCGGGTGCCGCCCGATCAGCCGGAACGCCCGCGCCGCCGCGGCCGGCAGCCGCTGATATGACCAGCCGAACGCGGCCCGTACCGACGTGCGCGGATCGTCGTCGGCGGCCAGTAGGTCCAGCCGGTCGACACCGGCGAGTTCGGCGACCAACGCCTCGAGCGGCCGATCCGGCCGGTTGCGGATCAGCTCGGCGGCCAGCCGCAACGCCAGCGGCAACCGGGCGCACTGCTCGACGAGTTCGGCGGCGGACTCCGGCGCGCGGGCGACCGGTTCGCCGGCCAGCGACTGCAGCAGCTGGACGGCTTCGTCCGGCGCCAGCGCGGGAATCTCGATCCGGCGCGCGCCGTGCCGGGCCACCAGGCCGGAAAGCCGCTGCCGGCTGGTGACGAGCACCGCGCAGCTCGCCGTGCCCGGCAGCAGCTCACGCACCTGATCGCTGTCGCGGGCGTTGTCCAGCAGCACCAGCATCCGCCGACCGGCCAGCAGCGACCGGTAGTGCGCGGCGCACTCGGCGGCGTCGGGAGCGATCTCGGACGCGGGCACGCCCAGCGCGCGCAGCAGCCGAGCCAGCGCCTGGTCGGCCGGCAGCGGCGGCTCGGGGTCCCAGCCCCGCAGATCCAGGTAGAGCTGGCCGTCCGGATACCGATCGCTGCGCGCGTGCGCCCAGTGCGCCGCCAATGCGGTGGTGCCCACGCCGGCCGTGCCGACCAGCACGGCGACCCCGCCACCGGTGCCGAACATCCGATCCAGCTCGGCGAGCGCCTCCAGCCGTCCGGTGAAGGAGTCGACCGCCGGCGGCAGCTGACGAGGCACCGTGCCGGCCAGGCCCGGCGTGGCCGGTCGGTGCGCCGCCTCCCGGTGTGCGCACACCCGGTACCAGGCCTCGGCCCACTCGCGCTGCTCGGCCGGCGTGGTGCCGAGCGCGATCACCATCCGGTCGAGCAGCTGGGCCGGCGCCAACCGCTTGCCGGTCAGGTAGGCGTGGATGGTCGACTTCGGCTCGCCGACCCGGCCGGCCAACTCCTCCAGGCTCACGCGCGCGGATCGGGTGCCGCGGGCCGCTCGCGAGCGCAGCAGGTTCAGTTCGCGAACCAGGTCGTCAAGGCTCACCACCCGGGCCGGGTCCGGCCCGGCCGTGGTGCCTTGAGCGTCCACTCGGCGAGCCTCCCAAATGACTGCATACCGCGATTGCGGAGATGTAGCGAAAGAGCTGAATTAACCGATAACCGCAGATGTGCTGGGAAGGATATGTCGCACGGATGAGGCAGACAAGGCTTTCCATTCGCATTTTATGGCGACGTTTTCTGAATACCGACATTCGGTACTTCTGCCATGATCGATCGTGGGTTCGCCGGCCTGGGGGCTCAAAAGAGGGCTCAAAAGGGGGCTCAAAAGCGAAACTGGCGCCGTCACGAGGACGGCGCCAGTCGATCGCAAGTCGTGTCGAGCCACCCGATGAGCCACCGGAGCGGCCGACGAGGGTTGAGGCTGGGTCGGTCAGGCCTCTTCGAGGCTGGGTCGATTAGGCCTCCCGGATGGTGAAGCTGCTGACGACGAAGCTGCTCACAACAGACATGGCATTCCTCCTTCCTCGCACTCGCGGACCGACCGGCGATACCGGGCGAAGGAAACGCTGCCGGCGGCAGCCACCACCGAGGCGATCGAGCGTGCCTGAGTTCGGACTGAATTCTTCAGCGACTCTCATTGGCGAACTCCGGCGTGCGCTGCGACCGGCAAGCGGATCGAGTAGAACAGGCCACCAAGCCGTTATCCGGCAGTACGGGACATTCGCAGACATTCGCGGAAGCCGATCATCCGTACTCGAACGTCGACCACTTTCGGCAGGCCTAGGTTCGGCGACGACGAGCGTTCGGCGACGACGATGCCGGAGGGAGACCGAGAGGCGCCACCGCTAGGATTTTCCAGATGAGCAAGCAGGTGCGGGTCGGGATGCTCGGCTGCGGCAACATCGGCACCACCTTCGCCCTAACCCTGCGATCCAGCGCCGACCGGCTGGAGCTCCTGACCGGCCTGCGAATCGAGTTGACGCGGGTCGCCGTCCGGGATCCGGACCGGCCTCGCGATCCCGAGCTACCGGCCCAGCTGTTCACCACCGACGTCGAGGCGGTGGTCGCGGCCGACGACATCGACGTGGTGATCGAGCTGATGGGCGGCATCGAACCGGCCGGCGAGCTGCTGCTGCGGGCTCTCGGCAAGGGCAAGCCGGTGATCACCGCGAACAAGGAGCTGGTGGCCAACCGAGGCCCCGAGCTCTATCGAACCGCGGACGAGGCCGGCGTCGATCTGCTGTTCGAGGCGGCCGCGGTCGCCGCGGTGCCGGTGGTGCGCACGCTGCGCGAGTCGCTGCGGGCCGAACCGATCCGGCGGCTGGTCGGCATCATCAACGGCACCACCAACTTCATTCTCAGCTCGATGTCCCAGCACGGCATGGAGTACGCGGACGCGCTGGCGCAGGCGCAGCGGCTGGGCTATGCCGAACCGGACTCCGAGGCCGACATCAGCGGCAAGGATGCCGCGTCCAAGCTGGCGATCCTGGCCTCGATCGCGTTCGGCATGCATCTGGCGGCGACGGACGTGATCAGCGAGGGCATCGAGAGCGTGGATGCCGAGGACTTCGCGATCGCCAAGCGGTACGGCTTCGACATCAAGGCGCTGGCGGTGGCCGAATCCTGGCCGGACGGCTCCACCAGCTTGGAGGTCTTTCCCGCCCTGGTGGTGCAGAGCCATCCACTCGCCCAGGTGCGGGGCAGCTTCAACGCGGTGTCGATCACCGGTGCCCTGTGTGGCGAGCTGATGGTGTACGGCGCCGGCGCGGGTCGGGAGGCGACCACCTCGGCGCTGCTCGGCGACCTGGTTGACGCCGCGGAGAACCTTGCTCGAGGCACCCATCGACGGGTGCCGATCCACCGGCCGGCGAAGCTGCGGCCACGGGCCGAGCTGGAGTGCTCGTTCTATCTCAAGCTGAAGGTGGTGGACCGGCCGGGCACGCTGTCCAACGTGAGCTCGGTGCTGGGCCGGCACGGGGTGTCGATCCGGTTCGTGGAGCAGGAGAACTCCGAACGCGACACGGAGCTGGTGTTCTTCACCCATCCGACCACCCAGCGCTCGATGGATCTGGCTCGCGCCGAACTGGTCGAGCTCGCCGACGTCTCCGAACTCGTCCGGACGCTGCGAGTCCTCGCGCTCTGAACCGGCTGAGCCGGCGGCACCGGAACCAGCGCGTAATCGCAAGAGGTTGACAGTAGCTGGCCGACCGGCGCACCCTGGAAACCGATAATCGGATACTTAGTGACCGATTATCGGACACCGCAGGAGGATGCGATGGCTTACTACCGTCGGGTGGGCGACGTCCCGCCGAAGCGGCACACCCAGCACCGGCGTCCGGACGGCACGCTGTACAGCGAGGAACTGATGGGCGAGGAGGGCTTCACCGCCGACTCCGCGCTGCTGTACCACCGCGGCCTGCCCTCGGCCATGGTCGACGCGCGGGTGTGGGAGCTGCCGGACCAGTCACTCACCCCGAACCAGCCGCTGCTCCCCCGACACCTCGCGCTCCACGAACTGTTCCCCGGCGAGGAGCACAAGGTCTGCGACCCGGTGACCGGTCGCCGGCTGGTGCTCGGCAATGCCGACGTCCGGATCAGCTATGCGGTGTCCAGCCTGGCCAGCCCGCTGTACCGCAACGCGATCGGCGACGAGTGCGTGTTCATCGAGCGCGGCAGCGCCCGGGTGGAGACCGTCTTCGGTGCGTTGGACGTCGCCGCCGGCGACTACCTGATCCTCCCCCGCGCCACCACCCACCGCTGGCTGCCGACCGGCGACGAGCCACTTCGTACCTACATCATCGAGGCGAACTCGCATATCACGCCGCCCAAGCGCTACCTGTCCCGGTTCGGCCAACTGCTCGAGCACGCGCCGTACTGCGAGCGTGACCTGCGCGGACCGAGCGAGCCGCTGCTGGTCGAGGAGACCGACGTCGAGGTGTTCCTCAAGCACCGTGGCCCGGGCGGGGTGGCGGGCAGTGTGCACGTGGTGCCGCACCACCCGTTCGACGTGGTGGGTTGGGACGGCTGCCTCTACCCGTACGCGTTCAACGTCGCCGACTTCGAGCCGATCACCGGTCGGATCCACCAGCCACCGCCGGTGCACCAGGTCTTCGAGGGGCACAACTTCGTGATCTGCAACTTCGTGCCGCGCAAGGTCGATTACCACCCGTTGTCGGTGCCGGTGCCCTACTACCACTCGAACGTGGACTCCGACGAGGTCATGTTCTACGTCGCCGGCAACTACGAGGCACGCAAGGGATCCGGGATCGGGCGAGGTTCCATCTCACTGCATCCGGGCGGTCACTCGCACGGCCCGCAACCGGGAGCGGTGGAGGGCAGCCTGGGCATCGAGTACTTCGACGAACTCGCGGTCATGGTGGACACGTTCGCCCCGCTGTCGCTGGGCGAGGCGGGCAGTGCGGCCGATGACGGCAAGTACGCCTGGACCTGGTCCGGCCGCGGGCCGACTCGCTGAGCCTGCAGCCCAGTAGCAGCGCGGACTCCGCCGTGCCGGAAACCTCCAAGACGGTCAGCCAGTCGCTGCGGCTGCTGGTGGCGCTCGGCGACGGCGGCGCCTCCGTTGCCGAGCTGAGCCGTCGGCTGGGCATGCACCGCACGGTGACGCAGCGGTTGCTGACCACGTTGCGCGAGCACGGTTTCGTGCACCGGACGGCCATCGGGAACTATCAGCTGGGCATGGCGCTGGTGGACCTGGCCTCCCGGGTCGACCATCCCGTTCGGCGAGCCGCCCAGCAGCCGATGCTGGCGCTGTTCGAGCAGGTGACCGAGACGGTGGCACTCACCGTCCGGGAAGGTGACGACGCGGTGTCGGCCGATCAGCTGGTGGTGCCGGGCCGACTGGTCCGGGCCGAATACCCGCCCGGCTTCCGGCATCCGCTCGGCCGCGCCGCCGCCGGCCGGGCCATCCTCGCCTACGCCGAGCCGGCCACCGTGTCGCGGTTCGTCTCGATGGCGCCGGACGGATCGGCGCTGGCGGCCAGCCTCGCCGAGATCCGCCGGGCCGGGTTCGCGTTCACCTCCGACGAGCTGAGCCAGGGTGCCGCCGGACTCGCCGCGCCGGTGCTGGACGGTTCCGGGATCGCGGTGGCCAGCGTCGGCATCGTGGCGCCGACCGACCGGTTCCCGCCGGCCGACCGGGTGGCCGGGCTGGTGGTCGCGACGGCCGCCGAGATCAGCCGGTCGCTGACCGCGGCGTAAAGGCACGGCCGTTATACGGCTCAGTCCGTGCTGACTCGATAACGTCCCGGCGAGGTCCAGGTAGGTGATGATCCGTCGGAGGTCACCGCGCAGAGCATCGCCGCGAGACCGCAGAGCATCGCCGCCAGATAGAAGGCCAGGTTGTAGGAGCCCTCGACGTCGCGGATGTAACCGGCACCGGACGCGGCCAGCGCGGCACCGAGCTGATGTGCCGCGAAGACCCAGCCGAACACGACCGGCGCCGTGCCGGGGAAGTACCGCCGGCACAGCGCGACGGTGGGTGGCACGGTGGCCACCCAGTCCAGCCCGTAGAACAGGATGAAGACCCAGGTGCTCGGGCTGGTGTCGGGCGCCAGCAGCGATGGCAGGGCGAGCAGCGACAGCCCGCGACCGACGTAGTAGACCAGCAGCAACAGCCGGGGGTCGTACCGGTCGGTGAGCCAGCCGGAGAAGATGGTGCCGGCCACGTCGAACACGCCGACCAGCGCCAGCAGGCTGGCCGCGGTGGTCACCGGCATGCCGTGGTCCTGCGCGGCCGGGATGAAGTGGGTGCCGATCAGGCCGTTGGTGGTCGCGCCGCAGATCGCGAAGCTGCCGGCCAGCAACCAGAACACCGGCGTGCGGGCGGCGGCGGCGAGAGCGGTGACGGCCACCGCGGCGCTGGATCCGGACCGCGGCGCGGGTGGCGGCCCCGGATCGGCCTCGGTCGCGCCGTAGGCCTGCAGGCCGAGGTCATGCGGATGGTCACGCATGCACAGCAGCACCAGCGGAACCACCGCCAGTGCCGCGACCGCTACCGTCACCGACGCCGGCCGCCAGCCGTGATGGGCGGTGAGCGAGGCGATCAGCGGCAGGAAGATCAGCTGGCCGGTCGCGTTGGCGGCGGTCAGCACACCGCTGATCAGGCCGCGCCGAGCGACGAACCAGCGACCGCTGACCGTGGCCACGAAGGCCATCGACATCGAGCCGGTGCCGATCCCGACCAGCAGGCCCCAGCACAGCAGCAGTTGCCAGGCCGAGGTCATGAACACGGTCAACCCGCTGCCGGCGGCGACCAGCACCAACGCCGTGCCCACCACCCGCCGGATGCCGAACCGGTCCATCAGCGCCGCGGCGAAGGGTGACATCAGCCCGAACAACGTCATGTTGATCGACATCGCCGAGCCGATGGTGGCGTGCGACCAGCCGAACTCCGTATGCAGCGGATCCATCAGCACGCTCGGCACCGACCTGAACGCGGCCGCGCCGAGCATGGTGACGAAGGTGATCGCGGCGATCAGCCAGGCGCGATGCGGGGTATGGCGATGCAGGCTAGGGCGATACGGGGTACGGCGACCGCGCGGTGCGGAAGGCGGCGGTTCGGCGGAGGCGTGCACGGCGGACTGGTTCAGGCTCACCGACTCATCCTGCCGAACGGAGCCGATCAACAACAGTGGCACGATTGCCAATATGTGAAAGAATCCTGCCATGAGCCGTACCGCACACCGGGTGATCGTCCTGCTGCTGGAGCCGGTCATCGGCTTCGACGCGGTGATCCCCTCCCAGGTGCTGGGTAGCGCACGCCGACCGGACGGAACGCCGCTCTACCAGGTGGAACTGGCCAGCGTGGACGGCAGGCCGGTCCGCTCCGAGTGGGGATATCAGCTCACTCCGCAGGTCGATGCCTCGGCGCTGGCCACGGCGGACACCCTGATCGTGCCGGGTACCCAGCTGCCCGGCCCGCGCTGGCACGGCACGCTGCCGGCGGAGGTACGCCGAGCGCTGGACCGCTTGCGGCCGGGCAGCCGGCTGGTGTCCATCTGCACCGGCGCGTTCGTACTGGCCGCGGCCGGGTTGCTGGACGACCGGCCGGCCACCACGCACTGGGAGTACGCCGAACCCTTCCGGCGGCTGTACCCGGCGGTGAAGCTGGACGAGAACCTGCTCTTCGTCGATGACGGCGACGTGCTGACCTCCGCCGGCCTGGCCGCCGGCGTCGACCTCTGCCTGCACCTGATCCGGCGCGACCACGGCAGCGCGGTGGCCAACCAGGTCGCCCGGCACTGCGTGGTGCCGCCCTGGCGGGACGGTGGGCAGGCTCAGTTCATCGAGCATCCGGTGCCGATCTCGGACGCCTCCAGCACCACCGCCACCCGGGACTGGGCGCTGCGGCACCTGCCCGAGCGGCTGGACGTACCGGCGATGGCACGACATGCGCAGCTGAGCGTGCGCACGTTCAACCGTCGGTTCCGTGCCGAGACCGGCCTGGCGCCGGGTGCCTGGCTACTGGAGCAGCGGCTGAACCGAGCCCGGCAGTTGCTGGAGACCACCGACCTGCCGGTGGACGAGGTGGCCGCCCGGGCCGGCCTGGGCAGCGGAGCATCGCTGCGTCAGCACATGCGGGCCGCGGTCGGGGTGCCGCCGTCCGACTACCGCAGGACGTTTCGCGGCTGACGGCTCCTCGGCCGGCGGACGGTGCCGATGGTGCGGTCGGTCAGCCCCGCGGCCGTGGGACCGGCATCCATCGGTCGGGCCGCAGAGAGGCTGGCATCCGTCGGCCGGGCGGCCGAGCTGGCATCGGACGGCCGGGCGGCCGAGCTGGCATTCGTCGGCCGAGCGGCCGAGCCGGCATCGTCCAGCCCGAGCAGTCGGGCGGTGCCGGCAGCCAGCACCAGCAGGACGCAGCCGACCACCAGCAGCACCCAGCCCTGGCCTCGATCGGTGCCGGCGAGCAGGCCGTGCAGCACCGCGGCAGCCCACAGCAGGTAGCCGAGCGAATGCGCCGCCCGCCACGCTCGAGCGCCGGCCGGCGCGGCGGCCAACCGGCCGCGGGCCAGGCCGAGCGCGGCTACCAGCAACAGCAGGTAGGCCGTCGTCGAACCGAGCGCGACCGCGGTCGGCCGGTAGCTCGCCGCGAACGGCACCAGCGCGCCGGCCACGCCGATGTGGGCCTTGCTGTCCAGCACGATGGTGCCCACGTGCACCAGGATCAGGCCGATACCGAGCGCCGCGGCCGTCCGGTGCAGGTACTGCACCATCACCCGGCTCGGCGCCGAGGCGGTGGGTAGCGAGCCGAGCGCGCCGCAGGCAGTGGCGATCGACAGCGCCAGCAGCGCCGACAACCCGGCACCGCGGGCGGTGAACCAGAGGTTGTTGGCATTCACGAGCCGTGGCTCCGGCCGGCCGGCGGCTGATCCTGCTGCGGCTGGGAAAGCTGGCCGAAACCGTTCTGGTTGAAGCCGCTGCCGCCCTGCTGATCGACGGTGCCGGTGCTGCCGCCGTCGTTGGCCGGTGTGGCGTAGGACCGGGCGATCTTGGCGACGAAGAAGCCGGTCGCGGTGGCGACCGCCAGTACCAGGCCGGCGCTGGCCGCGATCGCACGGTTGAGCGTGTTCTGGCGTGCGGCCGGCACAAGACGGTTGGCGTTCATGCCGGGCCTCGTTTCATCGACTGGCTGACTTTGCTGGCTGACTTTGCTGGTTGGCCGATGGGCTGACTGCCCAAGCATGCCAGGCGAATCTTTCCGCTCGATCACGTCAACCTGTGATCAGCATGAGCGTCTGGCCGGTGCCGGAGAGCACAGACACCGCCCGCATGACCGATCCAGCGTCGTCTGGTGCCCGGTGATTGACCGACGAGGGATCTACTAATCGGTAAGCAAATCCAGCAAGCCGGACGAGCCGTGCCCACTACCGGAGCCGCCTGACGAACCCTGGCCGGATGAGCCGGGGCCGCCAGTGGAGCCGTGCCCGTCCGTCGATGGCGGCGTGGTGGGCGGCGTCGGGGTGGGCGGCTTCGTGCTCGGCGGCGCGGGTGGCTTCTTGCTCGGCGGCGCGGGTGGCTTCGTGCTCGGCGGCGCCGGCGGCCGTCTGCTCGGCTGCGGCGTGGGCGGCGTCCTGCTGGGTGGCGTGTCCGTCGGCTCGGCATCGGACCGATCCGAGGAGGCGGCCGACGTCGGCTCGGCGAGCGGAGGCGCGCTCGGCTGGGCGGCCGGTGCGCCGTGCAGGCGCTTGCCGTCCTCGCCGGCACCAAGTGCGTCGGAACCGGGATCCGGTGCGGCCGGACTCGCGGATTGGGCCGGCAGTTGCACCGAACCGGGACCACGCTGGGCGCTGAGCATGCCACCGTTCCCCGGCTGCGCGCCACCGTTCGGTGACCCGCCGAGTTGCGGCGCTGCGGCGGCGGTCATCGCCGGCCGGACCACCGCATGGCCGTACGGATGGTGGATCACCGGCGCGTGCGCGGTGGCGGCGACCACGGTCACCGCGGTAACACCGACCGCACCGGCGGCGGTGTTCACGCTGGCGGCGGCCACATCCGCGGCCCGGATCGAAGTGCTCGGGATCCAGCGCAGGAACGGGAAGTTGACCAGGAAGGTGAGAGGTCCCATGGTCCACAGCAGCCGGGGCAACGCGATGGTGAGGAACGCCCGGACCACGTTCGGATCGAAATGGCTACCGGCACACCGGGCGAGTTCGGCGCGGGCGGCTACGGTGCTCATCGGTGACTTGTAGGAGCGAGCCGCGGTCATCGTCTCGAACGCGTCGACCACCGCCACCGCCCGGCCGGCCAGGCTGATGTGCTCGCCGGCCAGGCCTTTCGGATAGCCGCCGCCGTCGAAACGCTCATGATGCTGGCGGATTCCGGCGAACCACGGACCCAGCCAGTCGGCGAGCGGCGCAGCCAACTTGGCGCCGGCGTCCGGATGGGTGCGGATCCGCTCCCATTCCCCGCTGGTCAGCTTGCCGGGCTTGTTCAGCACCTCGGCGGCGATCTCCAGCTTGCCGATGTCATGCAGCAGGCCGACCCAGCGCAGCCGGCCGCGCTCGGCCTCGGTCAGTCCGAGTTCGGCGCCGACCAGGTCGCAGAACAGCCGCACCCGCTCGCTGTGGCCGCGGGTCTTGCGGTCATGCCGGCCCAGTGCGGTGACCAGCGCCAGCAAGGTGGTGGCCGCCTCCCGCACGTCCTGATCGGGATGGGCCAGCCGGCGGGTCAGTTCGTCCTTGCTGGTGGCGCGACGGGCGACCTTGATCCGGCTGGGCGCGCGATCGGGGAACAGCATGGTCATCCGGAGCAGCATCGCCAGCGGCAGCAGCCGGGCGCCGAGTCGAGCCAGCAGCACCGACACCGCCACGGCGCTGCCCAGCGAGACGGCGTCGACCAGCCACGCCGTGCTGTGCGGGTCGAACAGCTGGGACACCGCGCGCGCGGTCAGCGTGCCGAGCAGGATCGGTCCGCCCACCACCAACGCCCGGATGCCGAACGCGGCGATCGTGCGCGGGCGCCAGTGACCCTCAGCCACCTATTTCCCTTCCTGTCCTATTCGACTGCTAATCGGCAGGCCGGCCGGCCAGTCAAGTGGATCACCGCAAATCGACTGGATCGGGATCCGCTTGCCAGACAGGGTGGATCGGCTCGCTCCGACGGAGTCCGGCCTCGCCCGGCGGATTTTGGTCTAGCCCCGGCGTATTTTGGTCTCGCCCCGACAGATTTTGGTCTAGCTGGATTCCGCTGGTACGGACAGGGTGAACTCGACCTGCTGGAGCAGCAGGCCGAGATGACGGCCCGGTCGCAGCCAGCCGGCCAGCGGGCCGCGCGACTCGACAACGACCCGGATCAGGGCCGGCTGGGCGACCGCCCGGCCGGTGAGCCAGGCGATCCGGCGCACGGCATCCGGCCAGGGCTGGTCCAGCTGACCGGTCAACCGGGTTGGCACCGCCGGGCCGAGCGTCCGGGCGGTCGCCGAGATCCGCCAGCCATTCCCGACGGCGGCCATCGCCTTGTCCGCCGGGTCGCCGGTGAACTCGGCGAGGGTCTTCGGCAGGGCCCAGTTGCGCCGGCCAGCCACCAGGCTGGCCGGCGAGTCCACCGCGATGAACGGCACGTTGAGCCGCGGCCCCTGCCGGCCCAGAGTCCCCCGCAGACCCTGCACCTCGCGGTACGCCCCGACCGGAGTGTCGGAATAGGCCAGCAGGGCGCCGAACACCGGACGGCCGAACGCCCGGCTGGTCCAGACGATCGCCTGGCATCGGCAGGTCCACGGCGCGGCTGGCGCACTCGACGGCAGCCGCGCCGCCGTCCGCTCGTCCAGCGCCGACTCCGGCACGCCGTCGACGGCCCGGATATCCACCATTGCGGGCCGGGGCTAGCCCAGCACGTCGAGCGGGAAGTGCATGGCCACCACCACGTTCGGCAGGTCGACGATCTCGGCCACGTGCATGTCGGCGGTCACGCTGGCCAGCAGATAGGCATCCACGGCCGCCAGGCCGGTACGTTGCACGAGCTGATCGATCAGCGAGCTGGTCGCGTCCCGGGCCGCCTGCCAGATGTCCGGTCCGATGCCGGTGGCGATCAGCGCTGGGCCGGTCCGCGCCGTCCGGCCGTCGGTCCGCAACACCGCGGTCGGGACGGGCTGTTTGGCCACGTCGATCCGGACGGTGACCGTCGAGCTGATCTCGATGCCGGTGCCGCACACCTCACCGTCGCCCATCGCGGCATGGGTGTCGCCGAGTGAGAGCAGGCCGCCGGGCACCGCGACCGGCAACCGCAGCTGGCTGCCGGCGGTGACTTGGCGGATATCCATGTTGCCGCCCTGGCGATGCGGCGGCACCATCGGCAGCGCCTGACCGCCGGCCGGGGCCAGCCCGATGGTGCCGATCATCGGCAGGGCGGTGAGTGCGACGCCGTCCAGGAAATCGATGGCGCCGTCGGCGACCGAGGAGAACCGCAGGTGCGGGTCGGGGAACTGCTCGGTCAGCAGGCCGAAACCCGGGATGTTGGCCGTCCAGCCCCAGTCCCGTACCGCGATGTCGAGCACCTCGATGACCAGGCTGTCGCCCGGCTCGGCGGTGTCCACCGCGATCGGCCCGGTAACCGGGTTGACCCTGCTGAAGTCCAGGCTCAGCAGGTCGGCAGCGGTCGAATCGCGGTCGAGTTGGCCGCCGGAGGAGTTGGCCACCTCGATCTCCACCGTGTCACCGGGCGCGATCCGCAGCACCGGTTCGATCGAGCTGTCCACACCGTGTGCCGGTGCTCGCTGGAAAGTCGCATGCTGAGCATCCTTGCACTGACGGGCATCCCTGGAAGGTCTGAAGGAGCATGCGGTGACGAATCAGGTGGACTACTTCGAGATCGGCTCGCCGGATCCGGCGGCCTCGGCGGCGTTCTACTCCGGCCTGTTCGGCTGGCAGGTCGGACCGCCGTCGGAGCCGGCGCAGTACCGGATGGTGGACTCCGGCCGCGGCGGCCTATGGGACACCGCGGCCAACGACGGAAGGCTGGTGAACGCCAACTGGGCGATCTTCTACGTGCATGTTGAGGACATCCGGGTGGCGGTCGAGCGGGCCGAGGAACTGGGCGCAACGGTGGCCATTCCGCTTATCGACAATGGCCAAATAGAGTTCGCGCACCTGCTCGACCCGCTCGGCAACCGGTTCGGCGTCTGGCGGCCGAAGGAGCAGTAGCGGTTAGTAGCGTTGCTCGCAGGCGATGCCATCCTTGTCCCGGTCGCGGCCAGGATTGAGGCTGTACAGGCTGTTGGAGAAGAACGGCGGCCCGGACACCGGCAGGTACCTGCCGCTAACCAAGTCGTAGCGGACGCCGACCCGAGCAACCCCATGTGGGTAGGCCCGGTTGAGCGAGTCGCAGTTCGGGTAGGCCAGCCCGACAGCCGGCGCGGTATAGGCCGAGCCGCGCACGACGCTGGCATAGCCGGCGCGCACGGCGGTGATCACCACGGTGAACCGGCGGTCGACGTCGGTCGGCCGGACCCGGAAGCCGGATGAGGTCGCGCCCAGGATGTTGACGCCGTTCAGCCGCCACTGGAAGTGGATGCTCGACGCCGGCGTGGTGGCCGGCATGCTGGCGACCAGCACCGAGCCGACCCGTACCGTGCCTAGCACCCGCGGCGTCGGCACCGAGGTGAAACTCAGCGGCGCGATCCGCACGCTCGGCGTGCGCCGGACGACCGGGAGGTAGCCGGTCTTCAGGCCGGTGACCGTGGCCCATACCGACCGGCCGATGGTGCCGAGTGGCAACCGGTAGGCGCTGGCCACCGCGCCGGGGATCGGCTTGAGGTCGACGTACCACTGGTAGCGAAAGGTGAAACCGGTCGGCAGCCAACTGCCGGGCAGCGCCTGCAGCACCTGGCCGTACTTGGCGATGCCGGTCAGCTTCGGCGTACCGGGGACCACCACCACGGGGGTGGGAGCGCTGGCCCGGGCGGTGGTCAGGTAGCCGGTCTCGCTGGCGGTCACCTTGACCGAGATCCGGGTGTTGCCGTCGGCGGAGGTGAGCAGGTGGCTGGCTTGGTCCGAGCCGGCCAGGCCGACGCCGTTGCGGTACCACAGGTAGTGGAAGGTGGCGCCCGGCGGCGCCCAGTTCCCAGGGTTTGCGAGCAGGGTCTGGCCTACCACCGGCGCGCCGGTGATCAGCGGCGTCGGGGTTGCGGTGAACGGGCCGGCGGCCACCGCGGCGGTCGGAGCGCTGGTGGTGGTGATCGGATCCACGCCGGTCCGGTAGGCGGTGACCGCCAGCGTGATCGCCTTGCCGAACTGGTCTGCGGTGAGTAGGTAGCTGACGTCGGTCGCGTTCAGGATCGGAACGCCGTCGGCCAGCCACTGGTAGCCGAAGCTGTCCGGAGCCGGTCGCCAGCTGCCGACGCTGCTGGTCAGGGTTTGGCCGACCGCAGCGGTGCCTGCGATGGTGGGCGCCGGGGAGAGCGGTGTCTGATCCAGTTGGGCGTTGTTGAGCACGGTCGATTGGCCGGCGGTGACCGTGACCGGAGTGGCGTCTTGCTGCAGGGGCTGGTTGTCCCACCACTCGGCGAGGTAGTCGGCCGCCTGCGGACCGGTGACCGCGAAGTGCAGGGTGTAGCTGTCCGGCGCCAGGTTGTCGAAGGCGTAGTTGCCGTCGGCGTCCGGCTGCGTGGTGCCGGCCGGGTTGCCGGATCCGTTGTAGAGATCTATTTCCACCGCGGTGACCGCCAGCGGGTCGCCGGCGGTGGACACGGTTCCGGCGATCGAGCCGACGTCGGCGGAGTCCGCGCCGGCCCGTCCGGCATAGGTTCCGGTGGCGGCGACGATCAGGGCGGCGGCGGCCAGCACGGCCTTGCGTACCGCCCCCGGGCGCGTCCGGGCATGCAAAAGGCGCTTCATGCGATGGGCTTTCTACTCTCGAGCCGGAATCCGGCAGTTACGGCGCGCGGGGTGTCCGGAAGAGACTAACGGCCACCACCTCGAGCCGGCGGCATAACCCCCACTTCCAGTACGGGTCGTCTAGATCGGCGCGGTCACGATCCGTCGGCGGGAACCGTCAGAGATACGCCGCGGCTTCTGCTGACGGCATACCTGATACGACGAGCATGAAGGAGCCAGGCTGTGACCACGGGCTTGAAAACGATCATCTTCCCCGTCCAGGATCTCGCTCGGGCGAAGGCCGTGTACGGCACGCTGCTGGGGCAAGAGCCGATCATGGACGAGGCTTATTACGTCCAGTTCAACGCGGCCGGCCAGGAGATCGGGCTGGACCCGAACGGGCACGGCAAGGGCATGACCGGCCCGGTGGCCTACTGGCACGTGCCGGACATCAAGGCCACCGTCGAGGAACTGGTGCAGGCCGGCGCCAGCGAACGGCAGGCGGTGACCGACGTCGGCGGCGGCCGGCTGATCGCCACCCTGACCGATGCCGACGGCAACCCGATCGGGCTCATTCAGGCCTGAGTTCTCTTGTTGTTCTCGGCTCTGGCTGCGTAGGTTCAGGGCTGGCCTGCCAGACTCGGCTCTCGTGGGCTGGCTGTGGCAGGCGATCGTGCTGTTCACGGTCACCAACATCGACGACCTGATCGTGCTGGCGCTGTTCTTCGCTCGGGCCCGTGCGGTTGGCGTCGGCGGCCGCGCAGTGGTGCTGGGCCAGTACGCCGGCTTCCTGGTCATTGTGGCCGGCTGCCTGGTGGGTGCGGCCGGCGCCGGTGCATTGCCCTCGCGGGTGATCCGGTTGCTCGGCGTGATCCCGATCCTGCTGGGGTTATGGGTGGGGTGGCGGGAGTGGCGGGGCGATGAGGATTCGCCGGCGCCGGCGGTCAGCTCCTGGTGGGCGGTCGCCGGCGTGACCGTGGCCAACAGCGGCGACAACATCGGCGTCTACGTGCCGGCCTTCGCCGGGCGGTCGGTAGCCGTGCTGGCTGGCTTCACGCTGGTGTTCCTGGTGCTGGTCGGGGTGTGGTGTCTGATCGGCCGGGTGCTGACCGGGCATCCGGCGGTGACTTCGGCCGTGCATCGGTGGGGTGATGTGCTTACGCCGCTTGCCCTGATCGGAATCGGCTGCGCGATCCTGACTGGCTTATTCGGCGGCTGAACCTTGAGTACGGTGATGGCCGTGGCGGCGACCCTGGACGACGTGGCGCGGATCGCGCTCGGGTTGCCCGAGGTTGTCGAGGGCGAGCGGCACGGCAACCGCACCTGGGCGGTGGCCGGCAAGGCGTTCGCCTGGGACCGGCCGTTCAGCAAGGCGGACCTCAAGCGGTTCGGTTCTTCTCCGCCAGCTGGGCCTATCCTGGCGGTTCGGGTGGCAGACCTAGGCGAGAAGGAAGCGGTACTGGCGGCCGGCACCCGCGGCGTGTTCACCATCCCGCACTTCAACGGGTACGCGGCGGTACTGGTGCAGCTTCCGGTGGTATCGCGGAAGGCGCTGCGGGAGCTCGTCATCGACGGCTGGCTCGCCTGCGCACCGGCTGCGCTGGCCCAGGAGTACTTCCCACAGCGGAACTAGTGATTCAAAGGCTAGAGTCGGGCTGCCAGCTTGTAGCACAAGTGCTATCTTGAGGGCCAGCGAACTGGTGCGCCAGGCCGAGGCCGGCGAGACCATCGTCGTCACGATCAATGGCCGGGAGGTCGCGCAGCTCGGGCCGGTGCGGCACCGTCAGTGGCGGCTGGCTGCCGATGTCGCCCCGATCTTCGCTGGTCCGCCCGACACCGCGTGGGACGAGGATCGGGAGTTGCTGGAGGCAGTCAGCGATCCATCCGCCCAGTGAGGATCCTCCTCGACACCAGCGTCCTGCTCGGACCGAAGCCCGACCACACCGATGCCGAGATTGCGATCAGCGCCGTCTCATTGGCCGAACTTCATTTCGGCGTGCTCGTTGCTCGGACGGCAACGGTGCGCGCGGAACGACTTCGGCGGCTAGGCCTGATCGAGAACACCTTCGATGCGCTACCGGTCGACGATGCGGTCGCACGTGAATACGGCCATCTCGCCGCCGCGGTGGTTCAGGCGGGCAGGCCACCACGCGTCGCCGACCTGCTTATCGCCGCCACTGCCCGAACGCACCATGCCGAGCTATGGACTCGCAACGCCGATGATTTCGTCGGACTCGAATCGTTGCTGACGATCGGTTCTATCGACTAAGCGCGGCCCGCTGTTCGGTGAGGTGCTTTCGGAGGACGGTGCTCTCGGGATGCCAGCCTGCAATGCGCAGGCACGGATCTAGGACGGCGAGGACCTGCTTCGTCGACACCTCGGGATGCCGCGCGGCGCAGGTAGCGGTCAGGTGCTCGATCATCCATTCACGTAGGCGTCGCAGGCCCGGCTCCTCCAGCCTCTCGCCGCTCCCGGTCGCCTGTAGTCGCCATGACTCCCGGAACAGCGCAGCGAGGTTCTTCATCAGCGTGAGCGAGCCGATCTGACTATGCAGCAGGTGCCTGTGGACGCTCTGCTTCATGCACTCGCCGACGTACACGATGCCTGCCTCGATCGGCTCGGGCGAGACGGCCGAAAGACCATCCGCACCACTGTCATCAACCCACACGGCGTAGTAGACGTTCTTGTCCCCGGGCAGGTCGTTAAAGGACATACGACCGGCCGGGTTCCGCAGCTCGGACACGATCCGATCTAGCTCGTCCATGAGGGTCGCATCCTTTCGCTCCGACGCTTACGCGGCACGGAATTGGGCGTAGCGTTCTTCGAGCCGGTCTCGATCGGGTTGGTCTGCCCGTCGGCGAGGCAACCGCATCAGTGGCTTGTCGTGGTGTTCCTGCAAGCCAAAGCGCAGCATTGGTCCGTCAATTTCGGTTAGCAAACGATGGTGAATCTCGATCACGTAGTCCGGCCGGATGCCGAGGATGTTCTGGTCGTAGGCTGCGTGGTGAATCTTGCACAATGCAAGGCCATTGGGCACGACTGGTAATCCGCGTGGAGCGGTGTCAGGAATGATGTGTGCTGCGTCGAGCAACTCGCGATGACCCAATGCGCACACCGAGCAGCGTGTCTCGTACTCCAGCATGACCTGACTTGCGAATACCGGCTGATGCAGCCTGCGCTTGGTCTCGGCAATTAGATAGCGACGGAAGGTCTCTTCAACCGGGCTGTTCGGCAGGACGGTGCGCTGGCTTTCAGTAAGCGCGAGGACGAATTGGTCCTGCTCAGGCTCCTCGGCTGTAAGCCAGATTGGAAAGATCGCGTTGAAGATGCCCGGCGCTACGCCGTAGAACCAGATCAGTGGCAGCTGATCGCGGAGCGCCACGCGTAGGCTCTCGTTCTCGGCCGTGCCACCTTGGTCGCGACGCAGCTTGTAGCGGTGCAGACCGTCGGAACCTTCTTCGTCGGCGTAGGGACGGCCTTGGGCAGTCATGATCGACAGCGCCGACCGCCAACCAAGCGGCTTGCGAATGCTGCGACCGCGGTCAACCAGAGGGAAGCGCTGACCCGCGACAGAGAAGTCGTTTGCGAGCTGCTCGCGGGTGACGGGGGTGGTGCCGCCGAGGGTGACGTCGTGCAGCCAGGCAAACGCCGCAGCGCGGATCGCCTGCTCCTCCGCCACCGACGTCACGGACCGATCTTGCCCTGTCAGTCCACGGCAATCAATTCGGCCCGTTACTCTGGCCAGACCCCGAGACCTGATCCTCGCGGGTTGCCTATCGTGCCGAAGGACTGGCGATGTGCAAGATCCACTACGCCGCGTACGACCCGGAACACCTGGCATTCAGCGCACAACTATCTGCTCGAAATTGACGACCATCGTTCGAAGCCCTAGACGGGCCGATGCTGCGGCGCAGGCTGTACGAGCAGCGTGACATACCTAGATGTCGTTTCCTCATCCAGCTCGGTCGAGCTCGACTTAGACCGACGACGCTCAATGGCACCTCATAACCCATGGTTGGGGATCGCGGCAATCAGACGCGCTACGCGCTGCTTCCTCACATCGGGCGCTCGCCGGTTACTGACGTGTCAACCGCAGCTGGGCCGCACGCCATGCTAGGCGATTTGTACGGGTGTGGTCCGAGGGGCGAGTAATCGTCGATGACTGCTCTAGTGTTAGCTCCGTGTTCACTGATCGTGCCCTGCGGTGTCTCGACGATCTTGTCGCGGATCATGAGCGACAGGGTGGGCTGGACACCGACGATGTGTACCGCTTGGTTAGCGCGCACGGACTCGACCCGGACGAGGCAGGAACGGTGTTGGCCCGACTCAAGCAGTTGGGCTTGTCTCCGACCGACACCGAGAAGATCGATCTTGACGATGTCCTTCGCACCGAGGACCTGCGCGACGCCCTAGGCCACCTGTTCGAGCAGATCCGCAACATTGCGTTACTGGCTCCGGAGGACGAGGTAGCGCTGGGTCGGCGGATCGCTCTCGGCCAAGCAGCTCAACGGAGTCTGGAGACTCGTCCAGATAACCATGATCTGATGCGGCAGGTCCTAGACGGTCGATCCGCCCGCGAGTTGCTCGTGCTGGCTAACGTCCGGCTTGTGGTATCGATCGCACGACGTCATCAGGGCTTCGGCCTCGAGCTTGTCGATGTCGTCCAAGAGGGAATGTTTGGGCTCATTCGGGCTGCAGAGAAGTTCGATTACACGTTGGGTTACAAGTTCTCAACCTATGCAACATGGTGGATCCGTCAGAGCATCAGTCGTGGCCTCGCTGATCGTGGGCGCTTGATTCGGCTACCCGTGCACTACGTCGAGACCGTCAACCGGATCCGCAACCATTCCTTCTCCCTAGAGCGGCAGATGGGACGACCACCTAAGCTCAAGGAACTCGCCGAAGGTCTTGACATGGAACCTGCGACAGTCCAGGCCGCCCTCGATCACGCCCGGCTGCCCCTTAGTCTGGACGCTGAGCTTCCGGGGGCTGAGATGACGCTGGCGGAGACGATCGCATACGAGGTCCCCGGCGTGGAGGAGGAAGTGCTTGAAGCGTTGCAGCGGCAGGCGGTCGCTGCGCGACTAGACGCCTTGCATGCCTTTCTTGTGACGCATCGCAGTGGGGCGAGCGCGTCCGGCGCTGAGATCCTCGCACGCCGATTTGGGTTCGCCGACGGCCGTCCTTGGACCCTTGAGGAATTGGGCCAAGAGTTCGGGGTAACCCGCGAGCGTGTACGCCAAGTGCAGGACAAGATTCTGAGCTCATCGAAGCTTCGGGAGCTATTTGCCGACCTTGACCCTCGCCTGGAGACAAGCCTATGACCGACCAACTAAGCTCGGCCGACCTTCAGCTCGCATCGGTCAAGTTCGTCAGCTGGCTCCACTCCCGGGTACTGGCTGCCGGTCGGGGTGACAACACCGACCAGCTTAACACCGAGCCGAGAGGGACATTCTGGCTCGGACGTCTTGCTCCAGAAGCGACGGTTCAGGCCAGCAAACTCGGCGCACGTGGCGAACGTCTGGATCCATGCGCGGTCGGGCTGCGCGTGCGGCCCGCACGGCCGGCTCCGTGGGTCTTCGATGTCCGAGTTGGGTTTACCTGCTGGGTCAAGGATTCAGGCGGCGGACACCGGAAAACGACACGGATCGAACGCGTCGTAAGTGTAACCATCGACGCGACGGCCACGGCAATGAGCGCAGGCGCCGATTCTCTATGCACCGCCCTCCAGGCCCTCGGCCTACCTGATCACGGCGCCGCCGTGCGGATCGAGGTCGAAAACTGGCACAGCCATCCGGAGCTAATCGTCACTCTCGTAAATGAAGGCATCGACTCACCGCGGTCAGGTCCCGACACACATCTATACGAGTCAGTGCTGGAGATCAGTGGTCTACCTCTGGTGGACTTCGAGCTCGAAGCGCTACCTGACTCCTTCCGGTACGACAGGAGGCTGGCCGCGATTGGGGTCAACTGCGGAGTGGAACTGACCGATGGCGGCCTCCGGACTACTGACGTCGTGGAGACCGACCGCGGCCGTCCGACCTACTGGACCATTGCTGAACCGCCACCGGACATGAGCTTTGAGGCGCTAAGTGCCGACCCGCTGCCAGAGATCGATAAGCTGTCGGCAGCCTTGTCGGCCTGGGGACAGGTCAACTGGAATCCGGAGGCGCTGACCCGACGAGGCGCTGGCTGGAGTGAGGACATGCGCCGCGAAGCAGACGAGGCAGCAGCGCAGTTCGCCCATGAGCTCGCACGGCTGCATCGCGGAGCCGAAGCTCTGCGGAATGACCCCTTGCTACTGCGTGCATTCCAGTTGGCCAACGAGGCGATGGGCCACGCGGCCCGCGGCAGATACACAGGGTGGCGAGCTTTCCAACTTGGATTTCTGATCAGCGCCGTTGTCGGCCTGATCGAAGCCGAGGACGCCGACGTCGTCGACACGGTCTGGTTCGCAACCGGCGGCGGCAAGACCGAGACTTACTTGGGCCTGCTGGTCACTTCGGTGCTTTACGATCGCCTTACGGGCAAGGCAAAAGGTATCTCGGCGTGGAGTCGTTTCCCGCTCCGCATGCTTTCGCTGCAGCAGACACAGCGCTTTGCCGACGCGCTAGCCGGCGCCGAGCTGGCCCGACGTCGCGACAAGGTCGGCGGCGCACCTATCCGACTGGGCTTCTTCGTCGGCCAAGGGGGAACCCCGAACGCGATTCCTCTGGAACCGAAAGAAGGCGAACCGGACTCGACCGACCCGGCCATGCCCGGCCGCTACCAGGTCTTGCTGCGCTGCCCCTTCTGCCACGGCAACGAGATCGAGATGGACTTCGATCGCCGCAGCTGGACGCTTCGTCACAAGTGCCTTAATCAGGCCTGCCCATGGCCCGAGACAGGATTGCCGTTCCATGTGGTTGATCAGGAGATCTACCGGTTCTTGCCCGCCGTCGTCGTCGGCACCCTCGACAAAGCCGCAATGATCGGGATGCAGTCAGCAATGCGTGGGTTCGTGGGGCCGCCCCTGGGTATCTGCGATCGAGAAGGACACGGTTACTGTTACGCCCCTCGCAAAGCGACACCTTCCGGCTGCCTCGTACCCGGATGCCGTGGCCAGCGCGTCGCCCTGCACCAGCCTCGCGAGCGATGGGCCCCCACGCTGCGCCTGCAAGACGAACTCCACCTGCTACGCGACTCGCTAGGTGCTGTCGACTCCCACTACGAATCCGTCCTGGACCACCTCCAGACCGCGCTCGGCGGTCGGCGCGCCAAAGTGGTCGCATCCTCCGCGACATTGACCGGATTCGACCGGCAGGTCGATGTTCTCTACCAACGGCACGGTCGCGTCTTCCCCCAACAAGGCCCCAGTGCCCGGGACTCCTTCTGGTCAGCCGAGACCGACCAGCTCGCGCGACGATTTGTTGCGGTAGCTCCGCGCGGGGTCACCCTTGAGTTCGTCTCCGACCGAACAATCACAGTCCTGCAAGAGTCGGTCCGGCTGCTGCTGACCCAGCCGAACCAGGTCTGCTTCGAAGCCGGCATCCCGACGGCGGCCGTGCAGCACCTGCTCAACAACTATGGAGTCAACGTCATCTATGGGAATACAGTGCGTGACGTCGAGGCGGCCCGCCGATCGGTCGATACCCAGGTGCCGTTCAAGGTGAATGCCGAGATGCTGACCGGCGGAACACCGTTCGAAGAGGTCCGACGAACCCTAGATCGCCTGGACAAACCAGAACACGAGTTCGAAGAACGCATCCACGTGATCGCCGCGTCAAGCATGCTTTCCCACGGTGTCGACATCGACCGGCTCAACAGCATGGTCATGCTTGGCCTGCCACTGACCACGGCTGAGTTCATCCAGACTTCAGCCCGCGTCGGGCGGCAATGGCCGGGGCTGGTTTACGTGCTTCATCGCATCGGACGCGAACGTGAACTCGCGACCTTCAAACAGTTCGACAAATTCGTTACGCACGGAGACCGGTTCGTCGAACCAGTACCGATCACCCGGCGCAGCAGGCGAGTCCTTGCCCTGACCACCTCAGGCCTGGTAGAGGCGCGGCGCCTGAACCTGCACGAGCCAGCCTCCGGCGAACGGCTTACTACCGTCCGAAAACTACGAGACCACTATCAGCTTGCCGGTATCACCGCGAGCGCGGAAGCGACGGCATTGAGCAAGGCTTTGGGGTTCGACGGCCCACTCGAACAACTCCTACAAGAGGATCTGGCCTCGTGGTTGCGAACTTACTTCACCGCGCTCGATGACCCTGCTACGACGACGATCTGGCCTAATCAACTCTCCCCTACCGGCTCAGTCATGAGGTCGCTGCGCGACGTGGAGGAGTCCGCGCCTGTGGTGGGAGACGACTGATCATGCGTGAATCTCGCAGCGCTTCCCAGATCCTTTTCTCCTTGCTCCCGCAACAGACTGTTGATCTAAAGGGCCGGATCTGGCGGGTCGACGAATGGCTCGACCCGATCCCGCTCGCCGTCGACGTCTCCGCGATCCGGAAACGACTCATCAGCGCCATAGACCCATGGAACAGGTCCAACAACGACTCCGGTGCCACCGCTGAGCTCTACGCCGGGCACAGCATCGACGTGGTCGGACTCAACAAGAGCCGTGGCGTTCACGTCGAAGCGTGGCCCAAGACTTGGATCTGCACGGACTGCCGACGCTTGGGCACCAGCCGCACTTCGACATGTCGGTGCGGCAAGCGACGCTGGGGCCAGTTGCACTTCGTCGGCTATCACGACTGCGGTTACCTAGCCGAACCATGGATACCCCGCTGCCAGGCCCACGGCGAGGTGGCTGTTCGGACACCGGGCAGCAGCAACGTTAGCGACCTCGTCTTTTACTGCCCGATCTGCCACCAGACCGTTCAACGTGGTCTCGGTGGCGGCCGACCCTGTCCCGGCTGCCGCCGACCTGGGCTGCTCTACAACGTTCACCGCGCAGCATCGGTCTACACCCCCCACAGCTTCACTATGGTGAATCCTCCACGTCCCGAGCAGATGCGTGACCTGTTGACCCAAGGCGGCACTTCCCGATGCCTGGACTGGGTCCTGGACGGGATGCCCGGCAGTAAACCCTCCCTCCAAGCGAGCACACGTCGAACTTTCGTCGAAGGTCTTATCGCCCAGGGGCTTCCCAAGATCGCCGCGGAAGCAGCTGCCGACGCGGCAGCCACTCAAGGTCACGCCTTCAGCGGAGACGCTGACTTAGACGAGTTAGACATGCGGGCAGATCGACTTGAGGCCGCCCGCGATGACGCCTTCGACCTCGCGTTGGCTGTTCACGAAGGCCGACGCGGCGCCAGCGATCTGAAGACCGAACCCGTGGGCCCCGAGCTCGCGACCCTGTATACCGAGAACTACCCGCCGGCACTAGGCCGCGCCGGCGTCGAGGAGATCGACCTCGTCGATCGCTTCCCAGTCCTGCGGGGCGTGTTCGGCTATAGCCGCGGTGGCGGACAAGCCGGCGACAAGCGGCTGGTCATGTTCCGCGGAAGGGGCGGCGCCTACCGCGTCCACGCCGATGCCGCGGAAACCGAGGCGCTGCTGGTACGTCTGGATCCGTTGAAGGTCTGCGCCTGGCTATATCACCGCGGCCTGCTCAAGTCAGTCCCCTCGACCGCTCGGGAAGCGCGGCTGGTGATCCTCGGCGACAGCAACGTGCCCGAGCGCGGCGACGACATCAGCACCGAGACCATCGGCAGCGCCATACTGACCCTGCTGCACAGCTACACCCACCGGATGATTCGTCAGCTCGCGGTCATGGCCGGCATCGACCGTGAATCACTGGCCGAATACCTCGTGCCGCGCCACCTCGCCGCATTCGTCTATGCCGGCACCCGCGGGGACTTCGTGCTTGGCGGCCTGCAAGCAGTCTTCGAAACAGACCTAGGCCTACTTCTCGATCGTCAAGTGAACAGTGAGTCCCGATGCCCGCTCGACCCCGGGTGCAGTAGAGGTGCCGGCGCATGCCTTGCCTGCCTACACCTAGGCGAGCCGTCCTGCACTCACTACAACCGGTTCCTGGACCGCAGCTACCTATTCGGCCGCACCGGATACCTGACTATGGTTGGCTGACGTAGCCACGGTGCCGTCATGATCTCCCCGTGGGGACCACACTTCTTCAACCGGCGATCTCGACCTCGCAGACGTCTAACCGCGACGTCCGGCGCGGAATTGCAGTAGCGTCGTCCCGCCCTGCACCTCAAGAGCGTGGTCCCGTCCGGCGGATACCAAGATGACATCGACCTCGGCGGCGTGCCCCTCGCCGTCCACAAGGACCACCACTGGATCCGCCTACGCCCGCCGAAATACTCAGCTGATGAGGTTTCTGAATGGACTCGAATAACCCGGCATAGCCCCACCCGGTCGCCCGCAGCCACCAGACGCTACCTCGTCGTGGGTAATGCGAGGGAAGGCAATATCGCGGTGAAGATTTCCTTCGACAGTTGAGGCGGAACTAGGTTGCCGATGATCGTTGCAAGGGAGGAACGTCGCGAGATCTCGGTGAACTGGAAGTAATCAGGCATGCCTTGTATACGGGCTGCCTCGTGAGGGGTGAGCGCTCGCGGCACGTCGGGATGCATGTACCTGCCTTGCCCAATGCTTCCAAAACCGCTGGTGATCGTCTGGGCCGGCGCATCCCAACGTAGGCGTCCGTACATCGATTTGTAGGAGTGCTCGTCCTGGTGGCACGGCGGCCTCTGAGAATTGGGCAAGTCGTAGAGGTCGTGCTCAAGTAAGTACGACATCCGCTTCTGGTTGGTTTCGCTCGCTCGCGGTGGCGTATCGAACTCGCTGGTCGACGGCACGCTTGCAAGATCACCGATGGCCCATTCGAGGTTCGTCGACCGTCGATTATCTGCCTTGCCGAGCTCACCTAACACGTGAGCCGGATCGACGGTAACCACGCGCGAGGCAAGGAGTATGTGGCGTCGTCTGGTCTGCGCAACCCCAAGTTGCTGCAGTTCGATGACGCCATGATAAACCGAATATCCGTTTTGAGCGAGATGCGCAGTGGTCAGGCCGAGAGCGTCACCTTTATCGTGCCGCACGGCGGGAACGTTCTCGATCAGCACAATCGACGGCTTGAGTACCTGCGCGGCACGGGCCATGCGGACATAGAGCGCATTCTTGGGGTCGTTACGTCGGGTGTGGTTGTTCAGGTCACTGTGACCCTGACACGGTGGGCCCCCGATCAGTATGTCGACGGCTCCGCACCGTTTCTTCGTGCTTGCTTCAGTATTGGTGCAACCCTGGCCGAGCGCCCCGTCGAAGTAGCTTTCGACACTGCCTGCGACTGCCCTGGCCTTAGGGAAGTTATGGCGGTAAACCTTGATCGCAGCGTCGTCGATATCGATGGCTAGACGGACATCCAGGCTAGCATCAGAAACTTGAGCGGCCTGTGCAACGCCGAGGGTCAGTCCGCCGCATCCGGAGAACAGGTCCACCACCCGCACGCGGCGTTGGCCGTCCTCGAACGCGGGGCGAATGGTGACCTGAAGAGGATGTGACTCGTCTGTCGTTCGGCCATCCATCACATCTCGGCACCCTAGCTCGCTTGCACCGCTTGTCGGAGATGCCGAGCGGGGCTGACAAGCTCACGGCCTCAAAGATCTGCCGCTATGGCTTCAATAGCTAGTGCTGCGGATACACGTGCCACGGCTTCTTCGACCGACTCGTGCTCCCATATCCGGACCACTGTCCACCCAGCATCCGTCAGTCGACGGTCAGTGTCGCGGTCGCGTCGCTTGTTGGTGGCGAGCTTGTCAGCCCAGAAGCTCGCGTTCGCCTTCGCGCTAGTTCCGTGTAGCGGGCAGCTATGCCAAAAACAGCCGTCGACGAATACGACGACCTTCCGACGAGAGAACACGATGTCCCCACGGCGGCGCGAGCCAGGGAGAACGGCGGCGTCGACACGATAGCGCCATCCCAGTGCGTGGAGCGCACGCCGTAGCGCGAGCTCAGGAGCGGTGTCACGGCGTCGAGCTGCCTTCATCCGGCGCAGCGCAGCAGCTGAGGACGCAGCAGGTGAACCCACCCCACCGATAATGCCTGATCCTTGGTCGCCGTGCTGCCAGCTAGCTATGGCGTATCGGTCCCCTCGCAGGTTCGTATCCTGCCGAGGATTCAATCCCAGGCAGAGTTGAACCTCCCGGATTTCCGGCCATCCGGCACCCGGTCGGAGGTTCCCCGCAGCGAACAACAAGGCATCACCCGCGAACAACTCACCGTCCGCGCCGGGCAGCAGCCACGAAACCAGCAGCGCACACATGACGGCCACTTTGCAGCGGGGCGCAACCTCGTGCACCGAGTCGCTGCCATCGCCGACGACGAAGCGACCGAAGGTTTCGAAAATGCCTGAAATGGTAGAGCTGAGGGAGCTGTTCTCGAAGGCCAGCATGCGGACATCCCTGGCCGACCTAAACGAAGACATGATGTCTTTGTACGCCCTACCGCCAGTGCAGCGCTCTCCGTCGTCAAACCATCCATCAAGCTGTCCAGCGGCTCGGGTTGAGCGCGTGCTGAAATTGTGAGCGCGCCTACGAGCCAAGGATCTCGACGACGGTGCTGGCCCGGCGCCAGGGCCTCGGCAAGGGCAGGGTACTGCGCCTGTTATGTGGGTAGCGTCTGCTAACTGGATTGGGCTGGCCAGCGCATGGCGCCGAGTTCGCGGGACACGTTGCGGGCCGCCTCACGCAGGGCGTCGCGGACCGGTTCCCCGACCGGCCAATCGGTGGTCGGCAGGACCACGGCGATCGCCCCGATCGCCGTGCCGGACGCGCCGAAGATCGGCGCGGCCACACTGGACTCGCCCAGCACGGCTTCGTCCTTCTCTTCGGCCAGTGCCGTGCGGGCGACAGCGCCGAGCTGCTCACGCAGCTCGGCGGCCTCGGTGATCGTCTCACCGGTCATGCTGCGATGCGCCGACGCGAGGACACGCTCGGCCTCAGCCGGCAGGAACGCCAGCTGAGCCTTGCCCAGCGCGCTCGCGTGAGCCGGAATGACAATCCCCGTCTCCTGCATCTGCCGGCTGCCATCGGGGCGAGGCTCGTGGTGGATGATCACCATGTCCTCACCGGCCAGCACGCCAGTCCGCACCGCCATCCCGGTGCGGCGGGCCAGCTCCTCTGACCACGACATCGCCCGCGAACGCAGTTCCAGCGTGTCCAGATAGACGTTGCCCAGACGCAGGACCGCTGGACCAAGTTGGTACCGCCCGGAGCCCGGGTCCTGCACGACAAGGGAATGCGCGGCCAGCGTTTTTACGATGCCGTGCACCGTCGACGGGGCGAGCTCCAACCGGGTCGCGAGCTCGGCGATGCCCAGGCGTCGCTCGCCCTGTAACGCGAATAGCACGCGGGCTGCGCGGTCGACGGACTGGATCACGTGTCTCGTCCCCTTTCGTCCCTCGACATTGGAACAACCCTTGACGAGATTGAAGCACGGGCGTAATTTTCCGCACAGCATTCGACATTATCGAATGCTAGTCGGGATTACGACACCGCGCGAGCCGGCCGGCTCGGCTGCTTACGCCAAGACAGGAGCGTGAATGGCAATGGACGAACCGTCGATCAGACAGAAGCTCACGGCCGAGGTCATCGGGACGGCCTTCCTGGTGTTCATCGGTGTCGGCTCCGTGCCGGCGACGTTGATCGTCAACGGCAACGCACCTTTCACGATGGCCGACCTTGGCATGATCTCCTTCGCCTTCGCTCTGGTGGTCATCGCAGCTGTCTACGCGCTCGGACACGTATCGGGCTGCCACATCAATCCTGCGGTCACCGTCGGTCTGGCGACGGCGGGCAAGTTCCCGTGGCGGCAGGTACCCGCGTACGTCGCGGCCCAGGTCACCGGTGCAGTGCTCGGCGCGGTTGCGATCATCGTCGTGCTGGGCAAGAAGGCGTCCGATCTCGGCCTCGGTGTGGCGCAGTACGGCGGCACGGTGCACTGGCCGCAAGCATTCGGCGCCGAATTCATCGGCACGTTCATCCTGGTGTTCGTCGTCTTCGGGGTGATCCACCGCAACGCGACCGCCGGCTTCGCCGGGGTGGCCATCGGTTTCGCGGTCTTTGCCATCATCATCGTCGTTGCGCCGGCCACCTCCGCCTCTATCAACCCAGCGCGCACAATCGGTCCCATGCTCATCCAGCAGATCTGGGGCGGGACGGTGCACTGGACGCAGTTGCCGGTGTACCTCGCCGCGGAATTGCTTGCCGGCGCGGTCGCGGCCTTGGCCTTCGCCGCCGTCTCTCGAACATCGGTCGACCAGCACGCGCCTAGTAGCGCCGCCGACCTCGTCCCCGCGGAGGTTCTGACATGAAAAAGCTCATCAACGACCCGGCGGATGTCGTCAGCGACGCCCTGCTCGGAATCGAGGCGGCGCACCCGGACCTGCGGGTCGATCATGCCAACAAGATCATCTACCGCGGGGACGCGCCGCGGCCGGGCAAGGTCGGGCTGATCTCCGGCGGCGGCTCGGGCCACGAACCGCTGCACGGCGGCTTCGTCGGCCTCGGGATGCTCGACGCCGCCTGCTGCGGCGAGGTGTTCACCTCCCCCGTCCCGGACCAGATGCTCGAGGCCACCCGGTCCGTCGACGGCGGGGCCGGTGTGCTGCACATCGTGAAGAACTACACCGGCGACGTCATGAACTTCGAGATGGCCGCCGAACTCGCGGCCGCCGAGACCGGCGTCGAGGTCATCTCGGTCGTGACCGATGACGACGTTGCGGTGCAGGACAGTACCTGGACGGCCGGCCGCCGCGGCGTCGGAGTCACCGTGCTGCTCGAGAAGATCGCGGGTGCGGCAGCCGAACTGGGTCGACCGCTCAAAGAGGTTGCCGACATCGCCCGCGAGGTCAATGCCAACGGACGCAGCATGGGCGTCGCGCTCACGTCCTGCACCGTGCCCGCGAACGGCAAGCCGACCTTCGAACTCGGCGAGTCCGACATCGAACTCGGCGTTGGGATCCATGGCGAGCCGGGACGCCGACGGGTTCCGCACGCGCCGGCCAAGGAAATCGCCACCATGCTCGTCGAGCCGGTGCTGAAGGATCTTCCATTCAATCGCGGAGACAGCGTCATCGTTTTCGTCAACGGGTTGGGCGGCACTCCGTTGATCGAGCTGTATCTCATGTACAACGAGGTTGCGCAGATCCTGTCAGCGCACGGCATCAGCGTCGCCCGCAGCCTCGTCGGGCCGTATATCACCTCGCTCGACATGGCCGGCTGTTCCGTCACGCTGCTCCGCACCTCCGACGAACTGTTGCGGCTGTGGGACGCTCCGGTACGCACACCTGCGCTGCGCTGGGGGATCTGACGATGGCCGAGGGACGCATCACGCTCGACGAGCTGAAGAGCTGGTTGACAGAGTTCGCGCAGTTGGTCACCGATCACCGTGACGAGCTGACGACGCTCGATGCGGCCATCGGCGACGCCGACCATGGCACGAACATGGAGCGCGGCATGTCCGCCGTTATTGCCGGCCTGAGTGGTAACACCGTCGGGGAATTGTGCAAGCAGGCAGGTATGACCCTCGTGAGCACCGTCGGTGGAGCCAGCGGACCGCTCTACGGCACCTTCCTCCTGCGGTTCGGGTCATCAGCCGGCGACGTCGCGGAGCTCGATGCCGCCGGATTTGCCGCCGCGATGCGAGCGGGCCTGGACGGCATCGTCGTTCGCGGCAAGGCCGAGCGCGAGGACAAGACGATGTACGACGCCCTGGCTCCTGCGGTCGAGGCACTTGAGGCAGCAAAGGGCGATCCGCTCGACGTCGCGCTGCGGACCGCGGCGGAGGCGGCGGACAAGGGCCGGGACGCGACCATCGAGATGCTGGCCCGCAAAGGACGGGCCAGCTATCTCGGCGAGCGCAGCATCGGGCATCAGGATCCCGGCGCGACCTCGGCCGCTCTCCTCGTGCGCGCCGCCGCGACGACACTGGCCTGAATCATGGTCGGTATCGTCGTCGTCTCCCACAGCCGGGCGCTCGCGCGCGCCGCGGTCGAACTTGCCGAGCAGATGCTGCACGGACATCGCCCGGACATCGCGATCGCCGCGGGCTTGGACGAGACGACACTGGGCACGGACGCGGTGCAGGTGAAGGAAGCGATCGAACGCGTCGACAGTCCAGATGGCGTCGTCGTCCTGCTCGACCTGGGTAGCGCGCTGCTCAGCACCGAGCTCGCACTCGACCTGCTCGATGAGGCGACCCGTGCCCGCGTCGTGCTCAGCCCGGCTCCGCTAGTCGAAGGGCTGGTCGCCGCAGTGGTCACGGCCGCAGGTGACGGCACAACGGCCGATGTCGCAGCCGAAGCGAGCGGAGCGCTCGCCGGCAAGGTGGCCCATCTTGCGGCCACTTCAGGGGCGGTCATCGCCACCGAGAGGATGACCGACGGCGACGCGATTCGCGGCGTCTTCATTGTCGGCAACCCGCATGGGCTGCACGCCCGGCCGGCCGCCCGCCTCGTCGCGCAGGTGCGCACCCACGACGCGCGGGTGTATCTCACCAACCTGACCACCGGCGATGGTCCCGTCCCCGCATCGAGCCTGAGCCGGGTAGCCACCCTCGGTGCGCGGCAGGGCCACCAGGTCGAGGTATCGGTCACGGGCAGTCAGGCGGCCGAAGCCCTCGAACACATCCTCGCGCTGGCGGGCCGGCACTTCGACGAACAGGACGCGCCGGAGCCGCCTCGCCGCCCGACCGAGACCGTAGGGCCGGTGGTCGCCTCACCGGGCATCGCCATCGCACCGGCCCACCGGGCTGGCGCGCGGGCCGTGGTCATTCCTGACGACGAACCCGGCGACGCGACCACCCGCTGGCGGCGTCTTCGCGAAGCCCTCGCAGCGACGCGGCGCGAGCTGGCCCGTACCCGCGCGCGGATCAGCCGCGAGACCAACGAGAGCGACGCCGCGATCTTCGATGCACACCTGATGTTGCTCGACGACGCCGAGCTGCTGAACGAGGCGCGGCACCTCATCGACTCGGGTTTCGGCCCGGCCCGTGCCTGGCAAGACGCGGTCACGGGTGTCGAGCACGAGTTCAGCCAGCTCGACGACTCGTACCTGCGCGGCCGAGCGGCTGACGTCCGCGCGGTCGGCGACCAGGTGCTCCGCCACCTGCTCGGTATCGACACCGGGCTTGGGGCGCGCGCAGGCATTCTCGTCGCCGCGGATCTGACCCCGGCCGAAGCCGCGGAGTTGGATGCCGGACTGGTCCAGGCCGTCGTGCTGGCCTACGGCAGCGCAACCTCGCACGCGGCCATTCTCGCCACCGCGAAAGGCATCCCGATGCTCGTCGCGGCCGGAACGCACGTACTCGAGATCGCGGACGGCACGCCACTCGTCGTCGACGGCGACACCGGAGAGCTGCTCGTCAATCCGGCCGACGACGTCGTGCGCGAATACCGAGCCCGCCTCGCCAACCGGAACCGCGCCGAGGCCGTCGCCCACGCGGCGGCCATGCGGCCGGCGGTCACGGTCGACGGCGTCACCATCGCTATCAACGCCAACATCGGCTCGGTAGACGATGCCAAGGCCGCCGCCGACGCCCACGCCGACGGCGCCGGGCTCGTCCGCACCGAGTTCTTGTTCCAGTCGCGCGCCGAGCCGCCCACGCTTCAGGAGCAGGACGCGACCTACCGTGCCATCACCGACGCGTTCGCCGGGCGGCGCGTCGTCTTCCGGACCCTCGACGCCGGCGGCGACAAGCCACTCCCGTTCGCCCCGGTCGCCGCGGAAGCCAACCCCTTCCTCGGCATCCGCGGACTACGACTCTCGCTCCACCATCCCGACCTGCTGCTCGAACAGCTGCGCGCGATCTGCGCTGTCGCCTACGACGCACCGGTCAGCATCATGTTTCCAATGGTCAGCACCCTGGACGAGCTGCTGGCCGCGACGGCGCTGCTCGACGAGGCGTGTTCGGGCCACCGACCCGACAGCCTCCGAGTGGGGATCATGGTCGAAGTACCAGCGGTGGCGCTGAAAGCGGCGGCCTTCGCGCCACACGTGGATTTCTTCAGTGTCGGCACCAATGACCTGACTCAGTACGCCCTCGCCGCCGAACGCGGCAACCCGGCGCTAGCCACGCTGGCCGACCCGCTCGACCCGGGCGTGCTGCGGCTGATCGCCGAACTGTGCCGCCAAGCGGGGGACGCGTCCGTATCGGTCTGCGGAGAGATCGCCACCGACCCGGTCGCCGCCCAGTTGCTCCTCGGCCTCGGCGTCGACTCGCTCAGCGTGGCCGCGCCGGCCGTTGCGCGGATCAAGCAGGTGGTGCGAACCATCGATACCACGCGCGCCGCCCAGGTGGCCGCTAAAGCCCTGACGTGCGTAAGCGCGAGTGAGGTCCGGCGCATCGCGTCCGAATGAGCGACCCTGACTGACGTAAATGAGCGACCCTGGCTGACGTACTAGAACCAAGATCTCCACAGCGAGACGGCGGATGCCGCGTCCGGTACCGGATTTCTCGGACGAATTGCTGAATCGTCGGGCCCCGTTTTGGGTGACATTCAGGCGCCACAGACAAAATGTCGGACGACTACGCCTGAGCCCTTGAACGATGGCGGACTCCTCACAAAGTGGAGCTCCTGGGCCGGTACTCGAAACTCCCAAAACCGCCAAATTCATGTCATCCCAAAACCGGTACGTTCTGTTCCGCCCGCTCCACCTCGCAGTCCACGCCGCCCACCGGCGCCGCTCCCCTGAAGCCATTCAGCAACTCATCACTGACTATCAAGCCGGGATGCCCTCCACCCAGCTGCGAAACCGCTACGGCTAGCCACCGTCGGCACCAAACTCGGCTACGACCACGGCACCATCCATCACGCGCTCCAACGAACTGGTGTCGCGATGCGGACAGTCACGGCAGGGAGCGTTGACCCTCACCACACCAGGTGCCGGTGGCTAAGACAACCCGCTGGAGAGAATGTGGCGAACTGTGGCCCGATTTCGTTCCGGGGGGCCATGGGCCAGCTATGACCGGGCCTATCTGCAAGACCACCGACGAAGCTCCAACGTGACCTTGGTAAGCCGTTGCCTGCTCAGTACGACCGAACCAGCGATATCAAGCAGCGCCGGCAAGCCCGGGTTGAGGAGATCAATGCCGAATTGTCGTACCGGGAGCATGCCCGTCGTGCACCGCAGCGGCCTCCTTGAGAGGGATGACCTCGGCCGCAAGGGGGCCGCCCGGCCGCTGCTGGTCCGATAAAGCTGGCCGGCGATGCGCTACGCGACTACTTCCGCCAAACGAAGGTCGATCCGTGGCCGCACTATGAGCCTGCACGAGTTGATCTGAAGTTGGAATCATGGCGGCCAGCGATACCTCGAAATCTACTTGCTGGGCTACAGAGTCATTCCAGGTGTGGGTTGAGGTTCCCCCGCCCAGGGACTATCGCTGCCACGCTGATCAATGGTGCTTATTACAGGCGAGTGACTTAGGACAGAGTCCCACTCCGGCCAACCGAACCGGTGGTTTGCAGCCCGGTTGGCCGGAGTAATGTAGCGGCCTGTTCCTTGGCGCGCTCTCAGCTGTAGCAGATGAACCAGTCAGCCCGATCGTTATTGGCCGAACCGACCCACGAAGACGAACTGTTGGACGGCTCGTTCCAGAGGTTGTAGCCCGTTTCGGTGTCATTGACGTTGACGAAGTTCAACGACCGGTTTACCACCCACGAGGACGTCTCGTTCCGGAAGCCGTAGGTGCTGAAGTACTGAATCGTCCCCCCAGGCGTGCAGTCTTGGAACTGGAGCATCCGGCCTCCGAAATTGATGTCCTGGTAGAAGCAGTACCAGCCGCCTGGACAGCCGTGGAGGGTGGTGTTCGGAACGACGCCCGAGGCAGCGGCCGTCCGCGCGCCGGGTGCAGGCAGCGTCAACACCACTGACCCGCCGAGCCACGCAATCTGGTTCGGACTGATCTGCACACCACCAGGGTGAGCCCGCAGCTCCTGTGCGATCTTCCCCTGCAACGAGGAAGCAGCGCTCGGTTGAGCGTCCGCAGATGTGCTGGGGACAGCGAGGCCCGCCGCGGTGAGCATGGCCATGACCACGAGAATGAGTTTGCGCATGTTTGCACCATCCTTTTTAGGCACTCTTACTAACCCGTCGGCGATTCGCCACCAGTTGCCCTATGCGCTCAAGGTAGGGCGATTGCTCCGGAGTGCCTCATAGAGTGTCAGTCAGTCTGCTTGTACTCCATAGCCGCTTTATACTGACTTCTAGGAATATTTGGATGCGAGGTGGCCAAGCGCGAGCTGCGATGCCGCACGGGGCATCCGGGGGCGTCTGAGATATTTGGTGCATGACGCTCCACGGCTCACCGGCCTCTCGCGAGTTCGACGTGGCGGTGTCCTTTGTGGGTGAAGATCGTGGTCTCGTAGAGGCAGTTGTCATCCAACTCCAGCGCTCCGGTGTGCGCGTCTTCTACGACGATGACCAAACGGCGGCCATGTGGGGAGCTGATCTGATCGAGTACTTCGACCAGGTCTACCGCCAGAGATCGCGCTACGTCGTCATCTTCATTTCTCGTTATTACGCCGCCAAGATGTGGCCGCGCCACGAAAGACGCAGTGCCTTGGCCCGAGGACTGGAATTATCCGAGCCATACGTGTTGCCTGTCCGCCTCGATGACACCCCCTCGACGGCTGGCGACCGACTGTCGGCTACCTGGATGCGCGGCACATCGGGCCCGCCGGCATCGTGGAGGCCATTCTGGCCAAGCTGTCCGGGACGCTCGTCGCTCGACCACAGCAGCAGATGACCCGCGTACCGCGCGATGAAACTGGTCGACAGCTCCTGCTTCTTGAGCGGCCACCCCTATGGGAGCACCTCTACCTGGCGGCCCGATTACTTCACGAACGCGCCCTCGTCGAGCCTATGTATCGCGACCACCGATTGCGTTATGCCCCGCGCACCGGCGAGGTCGTGGCGCAGCACCAGGTGTTCGATTTCGTCAAGATGGCTACCGGCGATGCACAGCGCTTGATGGCCACCATCACGCAGTTGATGTCACGTCAGGCACAGGAACCCGCTCTCGGTCCACCGCGTTCACGACGTCGACCGCGACAGCAGGCCATAGGTCCGACACCTCGCCAGCTCCATAGATGAGCAGGCCCAGGTCGCTTCTACTGACTCCGTCCGGCCCGGGCCTAATGACCCGCGCAGCTCGCTGTCGCCTGCTACCTCGTCTGACAGTTCAGCTAGACCGCGGTGTTGGCCTTGGCCGGGTCACGTCGCGTTCGAGTTCCTCGGCTTGCCCGGCCGCTATGAGCAAAGCGGCAGCGAGGTGGCGGGCGGAGCCCGAGGCGATGAGAACCACGAACTGCCCGTCGACGTTGGGCGGTTCGTTGACTACCCGCACCAGACGCAGCCCGTCTGGGTCGGTCCAGCGAGCAGCCAGATCGACTGAAACTTCGACGGTCTTTCCGGTCTCGCTACTAGCGACTACCGGCCTGGCTATCGGACGGGAAACGCAGAACAGTCCGTGCCCGCGTTGGTCAGGATGCAGAATGCAGAACAGCGCGTGGCGGCGAGCCATCAAGCCCCCCGAGCAGCCGTGCGGAGCGTCCCGGCGATTACCAGCGGCTCAGCCTCACGGGCGGCCACAATAGGTTTTGCGTGGTATGTCGGCTGGAGATTATGCGGCCGGACCGTGCCACTCATACTGAGCGCGCAAGCTACAAGTACGAGGGAGGAACTGGTGCCTACGTTAGGCATCAAAGAGTATCGCCACTGCCATGTATGTGCCCGAACGACTTTGCAGGACGGCTCGGTAGTGGTGATGCCGACGCAGGCCAACGGGCATCGGGAGCCTGGGCCAGACACAGTTTGGACCTGCCTTGACGGGGGGCCGCACTCTCCTGAAGGGAATTAGGCTGCAGCCCTGAAGACCCAGACCCCAACTGGGTAAGCAGACAAGGCGTAATACGAGCGGAAGCGCCGGCCGCCCTTGACTACGCTGCGGCTCCCGGATGGTCTACAGCCAAGTACGCGGAAGGCATGGCGGCCTGTTCGCCTACTACATGTGCAGCCGGCGGCACCGGTTTGGCACCTGCGAGCTGCCCTACGTCCCCGCCGAACAGGTAGAACGGCAGCTTGAGCAAGCCTGGCCGCTCGCCGTGCGTCTCGACCGGCTCGACGCCGAGGCCATTGCCCAGCAACTCGGAGCCGAGATCGCCAGCGGCGAGCAGCACCGCTGCAGAAGATCACCCGAACACAAGCAAAGCTCGCCAAGCTAGAGAAGGAATCCCGCAAGCTGCTCGAACTCGCCTACGCCGAAGCCATCCCGCTCGACCTTCTCCGCAGCGAACAACAACGTATCGCCCGCGAGCAGCTCACCGCCCGCACCGAACAGGCCAGCGAGGAAACCACCAGCGCCCAGATCACGGCCGTCTTCCAGCAAGCCGCCGATCTCATGCACCGTGGTTCCGCCATCTACGCCGTCGCCGACGACGAAGCCCGCCGTCAGCTCATCCGGGCCTTCCTGGCCCACATCCGCATCGACGCCGACAGCTGCGAAGCCGAGCTAGCCAGCCCCTGGAACGAGATCGCCAAGAAGGCTCGCTACTTGCGCGAAACCTCAGCCCGTCCGACCGGCCACGGCCGGAATGTGGTTCATATAGGGCACCAAACGAAGAACCCCCGCCGCGTTTCTGCGGTCAGGGGTTCGAAAATGTCCCTTCTGGTGGACCTCTTGGGACAGCTTTCAAACCTAACCGTGTAGTCCGGAGTAAACCGCCTGCGCTGGCATCACCCGCTATACATGCCGCGCCCAAGCTCTTTCCGGCGCCGAAGCTCACCATTCACAACCAGCGTCTCAATCTCCCAGCGCAGTTCGTGCTTCCATCGGATGGCGTTGGAAGGCGGGGGCTCGACCTCAGCGTCGACTAGATGGGGATAGTCGCGCTCCACTGCCGAGTAGATGCCACTCAGGTGCACCGGATTACCGTCATTCTCGCGAGCGACGATGGCTGGCAGTATCGCGGCGAATTCTTGACGACGACTCACGGTTAGAGCATATGTCAGGTGTGGGACTACCTCACATCTTAGGAGCGCCGCCCGCCGCTGGTGCACTCCTGGCACAAGACCAGTCGCAGCGCGTCGGCAAACGCTAATCCGGGAAAGGCCCGCGAAGTGTGCCGCTGCCAACGCGAAGGGTGGCGCGGTTGACCCCCAACCATCCAAGGTGTCGCGGCCGCTCGGGCAACTAAGGCTTTCGTCCATGCGACTTGCGCACGATAATAGGCGCCCGCTGGCCCGCTCGGAGAGGTGACTCCAAAGCCGAAAAGTATTTCGTCCGCATTGGCCAGAGCTCCGCTTATATCAGCCCGCGCTGCCAGCCATGGCGAGACCATGCCACCCATCTCAGCGATGCTTAGCGAACTACGGCTTGCCATCGGGAACAAGTTCACTATCGTTACCCCGTGGCATCCGAGTATCTCTGCAGCTAATTCCACGCGGGCGCGAGTCCGGAACCCAAGGTCCGACAAGGCGGGGTTGGCTAACACCGCGACTAGCTCCATCAGGGTCTGCTCCAGCCATACATCCTGGTCAACGGTGGCGTGCCCGCGCACTCGACGATACTGAGGGAATCCATGCTGGTGGCTACCAGTATGGTCCGATCATCTGCTCAACAGGGATCGCCTGCAGAGCATTGAGGCATGGGGCCGCTACGCGGCGTTCAGAGAGCAGCAAACAGTTGCCAATTGTTGTGCCACGCACGTACCTGCTCGGGATAGATAGCCGTGTGCTTGCTAAAGGGATTCCTTGGACGTCGGTCGTCGTGGGCGGCCAAGAACTGCCGGTGGCGTTCTCGCACCTGCTCGCGCAGCTCGGCACCGGGACAGATGTAAACCTTGCGGAGGTCGCCTGTCATATCCACCAGGATGTTGACTGCGATACTGGCGTCGGTGTACTGGTCAACATTCTCAATCTGCCAGGCGCCCTTGGCCGCAACCTGAACCTGCGCCTTGATGCCGTCGACCAAGACGTAGGTACGCGTAAACGGACCAAGCTCGGCTCTGTGCCCCCGGATAAGCGCCTCGGCCACCGCTATGTGTCGGCCGGCTTGGTGGGTCTGATGATGGGTTGGCTGCATGGCTCCTGCCGATCAACTCCGATTCCGCAGAGACCCCGCTACGACCGCCCCGCCCCACCACCAGAGCGCGAGTAGCCCGGCACCGATAACTGCCGCCAATGCCACACCACGCGCCTGCGCTACTTGGCCTTGCCGCTGAAGCGTCACGGCCTCGCTCAAAGCCGCGGCTATGAGTCGCTCGTCCTGCCGATAGAGGGGTGGCGTAAGCATCTCGACTGCCTCGATGATCAGCTGGCCCTGCTGGGTCTGAGACAAGTCGGCGAGCCGGAGGGCTTTGAATTCTGCATCAGCCAGCAAGGTTTGAGCGAGCGTTGCCGGCTCACCGCGCTCAGGCCACATCGGACCGTCATACCGAGGGACATACCGAGGTGTGGAATCCCGAGGCCAATCATCAAGTACACGGTCAAGGTATTCCGCGAGCTGTGCGGTAGTAGCCATGCGTGCCTCCTTCGTCGCGCAGCCTCCGGTTGGATGAGGCGCAAGGTCAGGATATGGCCACCCTCTGACATCCTCGGGTTACGGACTAAGACGCGAGACGTAGCATCTTGAGCCGCTCGTGCGCGGCATCGGGACCGGCGTCCTTATAAGGCTCGTCCCAGTCGATCTCGGTACGGCTTAGATCAGGCGCGCCGTCTTGGCGAGCGAGAACTAATGCGCAGTCACGATTCGTGGCCTGGCCTTTCGTGTCGCCCCAGATACGACTCACCTTATTCTGGGCAGGGAGGTCATCCTCAATCATTTCGATCAGCCGCAGATCGGTCTGGGCTTCGACGTCCTTCCAAAGATGCGTAGCAAGTGGCAACGCCTTCTCTTTGAGCGGGTCTTTGACGTCACCGACGACCAAGACGGCTACCCCATCGCGTTTGAGTACTCGCTGTATACCCAGGATGGTGTTTAACATGAAGCCTTGGTAAGAGCGGTAGGTATGCCGGTGGTCGAGTTTGGCGTCGAGTCGCCTGCGTCCGGCTCCTTGATCGCGGCCGACTTCATCAATGCCAAGGAGCCATAGCCGAATCCAGTTTGCAGTGCCATAGTTGACCACTTGGAGATATGGTGGCGATGTTACGACAAGGTCCACCGACTCTGAGGTGATATATTTCCCTTTAAGCAGTGTTGCCGCATCCGAATGATACGCCTTTCCCGCTACGCCATCGGTGCCGTCAAGATAGAGCCGGGCGAGCTTGTCACGTAGGCGTTCAAAGACATTCTGATTGATCTTTTCGAGTTTATTATCGTGGATGAATTTCGCAACATAAGCCGGCGACATGCTGAACGTGTTCGGCATACTGATGCTCAGGTACTGGCTGGTGTCATTCCGACGCCATGAGCCGTGCATAATTCCGGCGAGCGCACCAGCGACCATTAGCTCGTTACGTGACCAGGCTGTTAGGCGCTTGCTCAGTAATCGCCCACGTATAAAGCACAGCTGCCTAAGGGTTTCGTCGTGGTACAGCATCCGGATATCTTCGGAAACATTCGTCGCCTCGCTGGCGGTGGTCCGCTGAGCTTTCTTAAAGCCCTTCTCTAAGTCCTCGACGTATGCCAGCACCGACTCCCACGGAGGTGGATCGACTTTGGCCCGGGATAGCACGTAGGCCAGCGGATTAAGATCGTTACAGATGGCTCGCCGGCCTTCGACCCTAGCCTGTAAGGCCGTTGTGCCGCGACCGCTAAAGGGATCGAGGACGACATCGCCCGGCTGTGAGTAGCGCTGAATGAAGTGGTGGGCAACTTTGGCCGGAAACATGCCGTGGTAGGAGCACATGGTGTGCATGGCATGGCCCCACCGTGGGCTGACACTATGCCAAAGGTCGCCTGCGGAAGTGGTTCCACCGTCGAACGAGCCGCGCTCCGGCGTATCGAAGAAGGCATCGGCCGACCAGTCAATATCCGGGCTCATTGAAGGTATTCCTTTAGCGAAGCTGCCGCGGAGCGGAGTACTGGATTACTGGTCAGCGAGGATACCTTGGCCAAATTCTCATAAGCATCGCTGAAGCCGGGCGTCACCTTTTTGGCCTGAGCCGCTGCACGACGCAGCCCGAGGTCGCGCTTGATGGCACGTACGTCCTCCCCATTGCGAAAACATTCGGCTGGGAGAGCGGCAGTGACCATCTCAACAAATTTGAGAGGATACCGTTGGACACTCCCCGTCCGCGCCGCTATAGCAGTCTCGGTGATCCATTCATCGGGGTCTCGGGCCTCGGTGAACTGCTCTTCAAGTACTTTTCGCAAACCATCATCGGTCAACCGGAGCCACGCGTACGGGTTGGAGGATGGGAACACCTCGACGTCCATCAATTCAACAATCCGAGCGAACAATCCGCCTCGCTCCATGAGCCGCGAAAGGCCTGTGTAGTTACGCAAGGTGGTTGGGGAAACACCAATATAGCGCGCTATATCTATTTTAAGGACGTTCTCGGCTTTATGCAGATGCTCGACTAGCGTTGCGAGCTGGCTCGGCAGGAGGTCCTGGTAGATGTCCGACTGGTATCGGAGTTCGTAGCGCTTGTTGTAGTCGAATACATAAGCTGAAACGGTCGCGAACTTTGTGGTGTCCTTGCTCCGAATCGCACGGATCGCGCGCAGGCGCATCGTCCCGTCAATGACGAGGTAGCCGCCACCTGGCTGTCTGGCAACTTTCAACGGCTCTGCGAGACCGATCTCCTCAATAGAAGACCGAAGCCGCTCCTCGAACTGCTTAGCACTCCCAGAGCGGGTGAGTTCCGGACTCAGAGACAAGTTATCGGTCTTAACTTCAATCAGCTTCATCGCGCCACCAGTGACAATTCGGCACGCTGTTGTTCTTCGAACTCCACTGGCAATCGAAGGGCCAGCTGATGTAGCCGCTCTGCGGGCAAACGTTGCGGAAGCTGGTCAAGTATCCCTAGCGCCCACCGAAGCAGAAGCAGCCGTTGGTCGCGGAATCCCGAACCGAGCGCCATGAGCTTCGACCAGCCGAGCGCCGCAAACAAGCTTTCTAGCTCTTTGGGCTTGATGGATGTGGAGCTAACTGCCGTTAGGACTTCAGGCCGCTCCTCGGCAACGACATGACGGACGATGACGCCGTGCGTGGCCAGATTGACCTCGCCAGTACGCAGCGCTGCGACTTCGGTGGAGCTTGCGCCGTCGAGTTGGGAGAGTAGACGTCGCACGGTCGAGGGAGCGAGGCCGAAACGTTTGGCAATGGCGGCGGTCTCCTCGCCAGCCTGCCGGGCACGATCTATTAGTAGCGCGCGGTCGGCGGGGCGCATCTTCAGCCGCGCCACGTTCTCGACCAAAAATTGCTGCACCTTCTCGTTCTCGGCGTAGCTGTCGTCGACGATGATCGCCGGTATGGTCTCGATGCCTAGCAGGCGACATGCCAGGGTTCGGCCCTGCCCCTTGATCAGGAGGTAGTCACCGGTGCCATCCGGTGCCAGGCGAACCACGATTGGGGTCAAGACGCCGAACTGTTCGATGGAGCGTTGAAGTTCCCGATGTCCATCCCGGTCGCGCTTACGATCCAGCCCCTCCTCGGGGCGAATACGCGCCACCTGAACGTCCTGCACTCGGAACGAGTGGCCGTCGGCCCTGTCTGCTCCGCCGTTAGGCGTCTTCGCCACGTGCATCAGCCCCCAAATTACATCGCTGTGATTCTGCCACCCTAGGTTCGTGGGCGCCGGCATTGGACCCTGGCAGCCCTTGACGCGTCGGCGCAAGGGAGGCGTGCCTAACCTACGGCACCGTAAATCGGGCATCTGACAGTTCTGACCGTGGGCCCGTACATGGAGACATGGAAGAGCCTGGGAGTACCCGTACCGACGGGTACTCCCAGGCCTTGGGGTGGTGCCTAGGCGGTCGCGGCCTCCTCGCCTTCTGCGGACTCGACCTCATCAGCGTTGCGACGGCGTTTAGTGCCAAGTTTGCCGGTGCGCGGCCCGATGACGGCGTCTTCGCTTATCAGGCCAAGCATCGACGTGGTGAGCGCCGGATTGAGCAACATCTCGTTGCGCTGGTCTTCGGATAGCACCGATCCAGTGAGGGCATGCAGATGGGAGACCTTGGCGATCGCAACCTCTTCATAGGCTTGCTTGACGATCTTCAGGATGTCCTGCTTCACCGCGGCCGGGTATTGGCTCTGCCAGTACTCGATCTGACCGCGAATCACGGGATGCCCTTCATCGATCTCAATGCACCCGGCAGGGTACAGCGCGCTCGGGGTTTGCCAGGCTGCCATCATGCCTGGGTCGTTGATGTCGTCGGCTGAGACCCAGCGGCACTCTGGCACGCCAGCCATGACCGTTGTCTTTTTTGCGGATGTGGTGCCGGTGCCGGGCTGGCCGATTACCGCCGCACCGGCCCGACCCCGCACGACCACCTTCTTGGCGCTGCGCTTGTTGCGCGGACGAGGCGTCGGGCTGTCAATAGGGGCGCGAGGGGTGGTTCCGGGCGAGGTGGGGTTCGTGGTCGTGTCGGTGTCCTCGGCTTGCGCGCGAGCACGCGGCACACGCCAGCGTTTGGCGAAACGGTCCATCACCCGCCTGAACCGCTGTTCCTGATCGTCGCTCTGTTCGCGGGATTCGAACTCGGCGTTGATGGCGTCGAGAATCTCCTTCGGCATTATTTCGCCGAAGGCCTCTGCCCAGTCGGCGGCCTTGACGGAGCGCGCCGACAACCCGGCGCCCATCCAATACAGATCGGCACGACCCGTGGATGGTGCCACGCCGGCTGCTCCAGTCGCCTCGTCGTACTCCGGGGGTTCGATGATGAGGAACACTCGGCGCCGCACATTGTCACTACCGATGCCGAACTGGCGGAACACCGCAGCACCGATGCGGGTGTCACCATCTTCTTGATCCGCATAAGCCAGGCTGTATAGCTCGCCACGGTAGAGCACACCGATGTAGCCGGACTTTCCCCCGAGGCCACCCGTTTCAACGACAGGCTCGGTGCGAAGCCACCAGTGGACCTTCGTGCCATCGGGCAGCTCAACTGTGTTCGTGGCGGCGATGAATTGCTCACCGGACGACTTCTTGTATTCGATGAGCGAGCGGGCTCCACGAACCGACCGATACTGACCGCCGCCAGCGGCATCCGGTGACATGGGCCACTTGCGCGGGTCTTCCGGCAGCTCATAAACTTGGAGGCTCACGCCCTCTGGCAGCTCCCAAAAGCGGGCATTGAAGTACTTGCGGCCGAGGAAACGATGCCGTTCGGAACGTTCCACATCCCCGTCGAAAGTATTGTCCGTATCGCTTCGCCCCATCAGGATAAAGGTGGTGCCGTGGCCCGCCTTTCTGATGAAGTCAGGGATCGTATCGGTCCAGTCGAAGTTTAGGTCGTCGTCGAAATACGGTGGGAACACGGTTGCAATGTGCGGCCCCTCATCGTCCACCCAGGTGACTTCCTCAAGGACGTATTCACCCTCTCCATCGGCCGCGTCGGAGTCGAACATCATCTTCACCATGTATGCCTCGCCGTCGACCATGGAGATGACAACGACGCCATTCGGGTTCCACGGCAGCAGCGTCATACGGCTGCCAAGCGCGTAATTGTCGTGGGGACCACCGACCACCTTGCCACCTTTACCCAGGGTAGCCATGTAATCGTGGAGGTCCTGCTTGGTCATGCCATGCCCGTCGTCGGCGTACTGCATGCGATAGACGCCGGTGGCTTTGACACCTTCCCACTCCACGCCGAAGCGGATCGTGGTGGCATTGGCCTCGATGCCGTTGCGAGCGAGCTCGCGGCCCCACTGGTAGGCCGGGCTGTTGCGATACTCGCGGTCGAGCAAATTACCGACACCGAGGAACTGCAGGGGCTTGTTGCCGCTCACGGCGATGCTCCTATCTGCGCTAGGCGGTGGCTAGGCCGCTCGACCTAGGCGCGCTAGAGCTGGTTGGAAAAGCGTAGCACCCTAGGGTCGGCGCCGAAGTACCCTAGGGTACGGGCTGCTGCACCCTAGGGGCCTCCGGTCGCCGCGTGTAATACAGGGAGGCGACGAGGTGCGCGCTGTGTTCTAGGCATGTACGAGGCTGAACCGGTTGCTGCGTAGGGCTGCGAGATCCAGCACTACGGTTTTGACGAGCGATCAGGATGTTCGTTCGAAGGCCGCCACGAACTCGCCAAGCGATACCCCCAACACCTGGCAGACCTGCTGCAGCTCGATCAGGTCGAGCCGGCGCTCGCCGCTCTCGTACTTGCTGACGAAAGATTGCGGCAGGCCTAACCGCTCGGCGACGTCGGCTTGCCGGAGGCCGGCCCGCTCGCGGTAGGAACGCAGCAGCCCCGAGAGCACCTTCTGTTCGGCGCTGTGGATGGCCTTGTCCATGCGCCGAGTTCACGGACCCGGCTAGTGATATCCCAAAATAGGATATGATCTTCGCCGGCCGCCGACCGGGTACGGGGAAGGACACCACGGTGCAGATCACGATTCGCGGTAACCGACGACGCCGCTGGTTAGTGGCCGGCTGGCTGACCATCGTCGCGATCTTGGCCGGCTGCAGCAGTTCGACCCCGGTGGGCCCGATCCGGTCGTCGGTGTCGTTCTCCACAGACCCGCCGAGCAGCACCAATACCGCGGCGACCGATGCCGGCACGACCTCAGTGAGCCCCGTGCAACCGGCCGGCACCCTCACCGCCTCCGATGGCAGCGGCAACACCGCCCGTCTGATGATCAGCCTGGGCACCATCCAACCCGCCAGCCAGATCACCGACCCGGTAATCCAAGCCTGCGCCGACAACATCAGCCAGCTCAGCTCGAGCCTGGACCACACCATGGCCGTCCCGGTCGCCATCCAAATCCAGCTAACCTCAACCCTGTCGAGCGACATCGCGGTCAACCTCGTCAACCAGTACCTGGCCGTGAAAGGCGACGCTCCCGAACCGGCTGCCAACGAGGAGCCGTTCCTGCTCGCCGAGGGCTACGCCGCCGGCCCGGAGTGCGCCATTCCTGATGCCATCAACGGACGGATTCAATGGCAGAACGCCCCGCCCGGCGTGCCACAGACCTGGCACGGCTACATCCTCCAAGCCAACGCCATCACCCCGAACGACCCGACCGGCGCCGCCAGCGCTATCCACCGACTGCTACTCGATCCCATGATCACCCTGGGCGCATCGCTCGCCAAAGTGAACTACCTCCCGGCCAGCAGCCCCTTCGAAATGCTCTGCCAATACCCGATGGGAGGCGGCAGCGGGCGCCCACTGCTGGCGCTCTCCCCCTCATGGGTGCTGAACTACGGATGCTCCCCGGCCTGAGCCTGAGTTAGTCCGCCGAAGAAGGAGTTGCTGTCCACGAGGCATCTCCGGTGCCGCCACATAATGCGACGCGACGACAAACAGCCTGGCCTTTCAAATCTCGGAAATGTCGCGGGGCTAGTTGGTGTCCTTCTTCCACCGGCGATGCGCTACGGCGACATCGACGCCGGCAGCGTGCGCAATCTGCCGCCAGGTAGCCCCTGCCTCGCGTGCTGCCGCGACTTGTTTCTCCAGCGCCGACGTACGGATGGCGATTTCTGTTGCAGTGGCCGCAACCATACCGAGAGTTTTCATAGTATTGACTTGGCGCAGTGTTATCGGCTCAACGATATCCCCTGCCAGATACAAGGCGTTGTCCGCGGTTTCACCTGATTCGATTATGCTTCGGACGAAGTCAATATATCCGCTAATCGAGTTGGCGAACTTAGGGTCGGACTGGTCATTAGGATTTTCACTGCTGATAAAGTCTTTTATAACATGAAATTGGCTGGATTCAAAGTAGGGCAGCACAGAAGGGGGATCAGCGGTCAAGATTGCGGAGCCGGTTTTGTTGCTCGCGGATGCCTTCATTTCTCGCCGTATTCGAGCCTCCACGCCCTTGGCCCAATCGTTGCAGACCTGCTGCGCAAAGGCATCGTCGACCTTATAAGGGTTGAAGACGAAGGTAACGCGACCGCCCATCCGGTCCTGATCAATAACTAGGTCTCTAAAAAGGGTCATATGGTCGCCTTGAGTGTGCATGATTCCGGCTAGCTCATCACTTATCGGATGATTCACGCGAAAGCGAAACTCGAAGGGCCGCAGAGATCGCACGCTAGTCACTCCGGCATCGTACCGGGCCGGTTGCGGTGTGCGTTGTTCTATGCAACGCTAGCGTTGTCTTTAGCAACGGAGTCGACGGGAGTGATCATCAATGAACACCAGCCAGCACCTTCCGAGTTCCCGTGGCGGTACCGGGCTGTCGCGCCAGACTCAGCGAAGCCTGACACGCCTGGATGAGCAGACAGAGATCGCAGTCGCGGTCGTCCAGGCCGAGGCAGATATCAGCGCATCTAAGGTCGACGCCGTCGGCCACGTCGCCCAGCGCGCCATGCAAGATGTCGTTTTTCTGTCTCAAATCGAACAGATGCTCGGGCAGTCCGTGCCCCTGTCTGCTGGCAGACTGCGAGCGATTGGGGACTTAGCGACGCTCGGTATTGGGCAGGTCGTGACCGATAGCGTCATTCAGCTGCGGCGGCTGTAGTGCTCACCCTCCTCGTGATCCTCGCCCTCCTGGCGATCGCCGTCGTACTGGCGCTTGGGCTGCTGGTCAGCGGGCGCAGACGGAGATTGACCCGCCACCGACGCGCCGCCATTGCCCGAGAAGAGATGGGGGCCGAGCAGCGGCTGCAGCAGCTGACGCAGGAGGCTGTCGCCCGGATGCTTGAAGCGGCCCGCCGGGGCCGGCAGTGACCGCGCCGAGTCGGTATGTGCCGGAAATAGCCTGCCGTCTGGCGCTGAGCGAGGCAGCCGACCTGCTTGCCCGGTTGGAGCAGCTCAGTCTGCGTCTCTGCGAGCGGCATCCGGCCCTGGCGAGCACCCTCAGCGGAACCGCTCGGTCCCTTCGCCCGACGGTGTGTGCTGCGCTGCAAGGGAAGCGCTGACAGTGGGCCGGGGTTTGTCCGAGCTGCTGGTCTCGGCCGCGATCAGCCTGTTCACCGCGGCGTTGGCGATCTACCTGGCAGTGCGCTTGATTGAACAGGTGTGGGTGGCGCTGCTAGTTATCGCGCTCATCGTCGGCGGGATTATCGGCTTGGTCGTGGTACTGCGCTGGCGGCGGCGGGGCTGGTAGCCCAAACAATTCGAGCCGGAATTTGATGGCTCATTCACCGCGAGAACGGCTATACCAGCCGCCGTGGTGGAATTGACATTTCGGATTGACTGACTATTCGAATAGTCATTAACTAGAAGCATGAGTCGCCTACTCGAATAGGCACTTATGCAATCAGCTAAGGAAAGGAGGGCGGAGCCATGTCAAAAACGTTCAAGGATGCACCAGCAAGTAAGCAGAACCGCAGCGGCCCGGGCCGTGGGCGAGGTAAGCAGCGCAACATTTCCGTGCGGGCGGTCCGCCGTGACCCGCCGGATTTACGGAAGCTGTCGCGAGCCTTGATTGAGCTGGCGCTGGCCGAGGCCGAAGCCGAAGCTCAACAGGCCGCGACAGACCAGGACGCGACCGGCTCTGAGCCGGCGGCCGAGCAGGAGCGGCATGACTGAGCCCGCACATTCCCTGGTGTGGCGGCAGCTGCACTGGTCGCGCCCGATCGAGCCGGAGCGGGCCGTCAGCGTGCTGCGGCAGTGGGCGGCCGATGCCCGTAACCCGCAGCTGGTGCTGGAGGCGGTAGCTGACGAAGGTCAGGTCAGCTACCGCCTGGCCACCATCGGCCCGGCGCTGGGCTCGGTCACGGCAGTGCTGGCGCACACCCTGCCGGGCACATCGTTGACCAAGCCGGACACCGAACGACCGCCGATGCAGCTGGCCATGAAGCTGAAAGCCACCAGCCGGCACCGGCCGCTGCGCAGCGATGATCCAGAAACGACCGTGCGGGCCATCCTGAGCGCCTTGGCTCAAACCTGCCGGGGTGAGCGGCTGGTGCTGCAACTGCTACTCGGCCCACGCCGGGTGCCGCTGGCGATACCGACGCAGAGTCCGTCTTCGATCATCGCGCCGTGGTACCAGGCGGCCTGGCACGGCCACGGCGGTCAGGTGGACAGCGAGAAGCGGACAGCGCTCCGGGCGAAGGTGAGCGATCACGGCTTTGCCTGCGCCGTCCGGATTGGGGTGACTGCCAACTCGATCGGCCGACGCCGGGCCTTGGTGCTCGGTCTGCTGGCAGCGATCCGGACTAGCGAGGCGGCTGGTGTCTTGTTGCGGCTCCGCTCAGACCAGGAGCGGCGCCTGAACACGGCCAGTCGGCCGCTGCTGTGGCCTTTGCGCCTGAACGTGAACGAATTACTGGCCCTGACAGCGTGGCCTTTGGGTAGCGACGACCTGCCTGGCTTGCCGGCTATCCATCCCCGGCCACTGCCGCCAACGCCGGGCACGACCGGCGTCCGCCGAGTCATTGCCCGAGCGAGCGCGCCAGGTGTCGATGCCAGCTTGGCGCTGCCCGTCCACGCCGCTCAGCATCACTTGCACATCATCGGCCCTACCGGCGTCGGTAAGTCGGTTTTGGCGGGTCGGCTCATTACCCAGGACATCGCCGCCGGCTACGGGGCAGTCGTCATCGAGCCGAAGGGCGATCTGGTCGTGGACGTGCTGGCCCACATTCCGCCCGAGCGGCGGGATGACGTGGTGGTGCTCGACGCGGCCGATCGCATGCCGGTCGGGCTCAACCCGCTGGCTTCGTCGGGTGAGCCGGCCGAAGTGACGGCCGATCTGCTGCTTGCCGTCTTCAAGGCGCTGTATGCCGACTCGTGGGGACCACGAACTCAGGACATCTTGCACGCCTGCCTGCTGACGCTGGCCCGGCGCGACGACGCCACCCTGGTCATGTTGCCGCTGCTGCTGACCGATACCGGCTTCCGCCGCTCGCTGACCAGCGGCATCCATGATCCGCTGGCGCTGGAATCCTTCTGGGCCTGGTACGAACAGCTCACGGCGGGTGAGCGCGCCCAAGCCATCGCACCGCTGATGAACAAGCTGCGCCAATGGCTGCTGCGGCCAAGCCTGCGGGCGGTGCTCGGCCAGCGAGAGCCGCGCTTTCAGCTGTCGCAGGTGTTCACCGAGCACAAGATTCTGCTGGTGCCGCTGCGCAAAGCCATCCTCGGCCCGGAAGCCGCTGCACTGCTCGGCTCCCTCGTCGTGGCCCAGCTGTGGCAGGCCATCCAAGCCCGGGCTGCCGTCCCGGCGAGCAAGCGGCGGCCGGTGCTGGTCTACATCGATGAGGTCCAGGACTACCTGCATCTACCGACCGACCTCAGTGACGCGCTGGCCCAGGCCCGCGGCTTCGGCGTCGGCTTCACCCTGGCGCACCAATACCTCGGCCAACTGCCACCGCCGATGCGCGCTGCCGTGCTGGCCAATGCCCGCTCGCGGGTGTGCTTCCAGCTCAACCGCGAAGACGCCGCCCAACTTGCCAAGGGCCACCCCGAGCTGAGCGCCGACGACTTCCCCGCACTCGGCCAGTACCAGGTGTATGCCAGCCTGTTCGCCCACGGCGCGGTCAGCCCGTACGCCTCCGGCGTCACGCTGCCGCCCAGCCCGGCCACCAGCCGCCCGGCCGAACTGCTCCGAGCTAGCCGCCAGCGTTACGGGCGCCCGCTGGATGAGATCGAAGCCGGCTTCGCCGACCTCCTCAACCGCACCCATCAGGACAGCCAGACACCGCTGGGCAGGCGGCGCAGGAGCACGCCATGACCAGTCGCCCTATCCGTCCGGCCGCCGCCCCGCCCGCTATACCAGCCCTCCCAGTCATCACCCGTCCCGACCATCCATATCCACTGGCCTCCAGCCGATTTGCTGCCCCGAAAGATAGACAGAAAGTGCGGCTTCCATGAGACGCACTGCACGACTACCCGAACGCAGCCGGGTGCTCGGGATGGGGCTGGATGAGCTGGCCCGGCGGCTCTCCGAGCGCGACTGGGCAGTCCTACAGCTGGTCGGTTCCCATCGGTTCCTGACCACCCGCCAGCTGCAGGCCTTCGCCTTCGCCGACCACCACACCACCAGCGAGTCCGCTGCCCGTGTCTGCCGCCGCGTGTTACTGCGGTTGGAAGATTCGGGACTGCTGCAACGGCCGGTGCGCCGCATCGGCGGGCTAGAAGCTGGCTCGGCCGCCTCGATCTGGATGCTCACCACCACCGGCGTCAGGCTGCGTAACCTCCGCGCCGGTCTCGGTGCGGTCGGCCGTATCCGCGAACCGGGCGAGGGCTTCATCCGCCACTACCTGGTCATCGCCGACACCCACCTGGCACTGCTCCAGGCCACCCAGGCCAAACGGCTGGAACTGCTGAGTGTCCAGATCGAGCCAGCGAGCTGGCGCAGCTACACCGGCCCGACCGGTGGTCCGATGGTGCTCAAACCAGACCTCTACGCCGTCACCGCCGCCGGTGAGTTCGAGGATCACTGGTTCATCGAGGTCGACCGCGCCACCGAAAGCATCCCGACACTCATCAAGCAGTGTCGGCAGTACGAGGCCTATCGCCGCACCGGAGCCGAACAAACCGAGCGCGGGCTATTCCCGCTGGTGCTGTGGGTAGTGCCGGACGAGCCACGCGCCGCCAAGCTGCGGCAAGCGCTCGCCTCGACCCGTGACCTCGACTCGCAGCTGTTCCGCACCACCACCCCGGATCAAGTCATCGCCACCATCACCGGAGGTGAGGCATGAGCGGGCTCCGGCGGCGAATCATCATCGGAGACGCCCGCCAAGCGCTGCAGCGCGTACCAAGCGAATCCATCGACATGGTGCTAACGAGCCCGCCGTACTACCTGCTACGCGACTACCAAGTCTCAGCGCAGCTCGGCCTGGAACGGCACATTGACGAATGGGTCAGCAATCTCCACGCGGTCATACAAGAACTGCACCGGGTGCTGCTGCCGACCGGCAGCCTGTGGCTCAACCTGGCCGACACCTACGCCACCCATCCTCAACAAGGTGCACCACGCAAGAGCCTGTTGCTCGGCCCGGAACGGCTAACCCTCGCTCTCATCGCTGACGGTTGGCTGCTGCGGAACAAGATCGTCTGGGCCAAGTCCAACCCGATGCCCAGCTCGGTGCGGGACCGGCTGACTTGCACTTGGGAAGCGCTGTACGTGTTTACGAAGGAGTCGCGCTACTTCTTCGACCTCGACGCCATCCGCACCCCGCACACCAGCGTCCACCACGGCCGGCTGCGACCGGACTTCCAGCGGCCGCCACGGGAAGCCTGGCGCGGTCCGAACGGTGACGCCGCCGCCGGCCTCGATCTGCTGAAAGCTCGTGGCATCATCGGGCACCCGCTCGGCAAGAACCCGGGCGACGTCTGGACGCTGGCCTCGAGTAACTACCGGGGCGCTCACCACGCCACCTTCCCGCTGACGCTGGCGCGCCGCGCCATCCAAACCGGCAGCCCGAAGGCTCGTTGCAGTCGCTGCCGGTCGCCGTGGCAGCGGCAGCTGATCCGCTCCATCGGCGGCACAGCAGTCCGCGGCGCGCTCGGGCCTACCTGCGACTGCCGGGCAGCCAGGGAATCGGCTTTCGTGCTCGATCCGTTCTTCGGCGCCGGCACCACCGCCGTTGCCGCCGAGCAGCTGGGCCGGGACTGGCTCGGTATAGAGCTGAACCCGGACTTCGCCGAGCTGGCAGAGCGGCGCATCCAGGACACCCGTGCCGGACCAGCCAAGCAAGCAGCCTGACGCCTCGTCGGTGTCATGCGGCCGAGCACGCCTAAGAGGTCTGCGAACCAAATCGCAACCCGCTCGCCCGCACAGCACCGAGGAGGTAGCCATGTCCGAACCGGACACCAGCACCAGCGGCAAGAACGGCTTCAAGACGTTGGGTATCCGCTTCCGGCCCGATCTGCACACGCAGATCACCGTGATCGCCCAACTGCGCGGCCGCAGCTTCCAGGACGAAGTGATCGCTGCCTGTGAGGCCCACCTGGCACAAGCCAAGTCCGACCCGGCCCTGGTCACGCGCATCCAGGCTGCCATCGCCGACATCGACCGCGATGCGGCCAGCCGCCGCGACGCCCTGGCCGCCCTGTTCAGCACCGAACCGGAGGCCGAAGCGGTCGCCGGTGAGGGAACTGAGCAGCCGGCCCAGCCCGATGACGGCGGCAAGCCCGCCCGGCAACGGCGTGGGGGCGGATCGGCCAGCTGACGCCTCGGCGTCAACCCGGCACCGACTCGGTGCCACCCTGGCAGGGGCCGGACGGTTTGAGACTCCCGATGTCTCACCGTTCGCCCTGCCAGTAACTCCCAGCAACGAGTAACCGAAAGGAGGTCACCCTTATGAATCCGGAACAACCATCAACGCAGAGCGAGCAGCCGGCACCGGCAGCCGAGCGGCACGAAGCCGATATCGTCGTGCCGCCACAGATATGGGTGGCCTCGCTAGCGGACTACAACAACGGCACACTCCACGGCGCCTGGCTCAACGCTGCCCGGGATGAGGCCGAACTACAAGCCGATGTCGATGCCATGCTGGCCGCCTCGCCGCTCACCGCTGCCACCGGGGAGCCGGCCGAGGAGTGGGCCATCTTCGACTACGACGGCTTCGCACCGCTGCGCCTTGACGAACATGAGAACTTGAGCTGGATCAGCCGGGTAGCCAAAGGCATCGCCCAGCACGGCCCGGCCTTCGCCGTCTACGCCGACGTAGTGGAAGAGGAAGGCCTGCTGGCTGATTTTGATGTGGCCTACCTCGGCCACTACGACAGCGTGCACGCCTACGTCGAGCAGCTGGTCAACGACCTCGGCTATGACCGCATCCTGGACGAGAATCTGCCCGCCGCCGTGCGGCCGTACGTGAAGATCGACATCACCGCTACCGCTCACGACCTGCTGCGTGATCTGCATGCGCTGCCGGCTGCCGGTGGCGGCGTCTGGATATTCAAGTGAACGCCGCGCGCATCCGCCCCGGGGAGAATTCGGAATACCTAGAAATCGCCAAGAAACTTAGGCTCGCCTTTTTCCAAATCGCCGGTTACCGTTCCTGCTCCTCAATTCCCGAAATGCGATTCAGGAGACAGGCATGGGCAACGGCGGAAATCGCAGCAACGGCGTGCAGGAACCGATCAGCATCGAAGCGCTATTACGTGAAGCGGCTTTCGAGGCATGGGTCGCCCTGCGCGAGGAGCACCAGGACAGCAGCCGCGAGTTCTTCGAGCGGGCCTACCTCGGTCACTACACCAGCGTTGAGCACTACGCCGTTTTCCTCGTTGACGCCTATGAATTGGACGCCAAGCTGGACGCTGTCATCGCGCCGCCGTTCCGTGAGTTCGTCGACATCGACGTGGCCGCGCTGGGCCAATCGCTGGTCAGAAGCGGCACGCTGTACGCGATCACGGCCACCCCGGTCGGCGTCTGGGTATTCAACGGCGAAATGGGGTAGGCAAGCCTCGCCTTTATTGTGGAATCGACAACCCGCCTATTCGAATAGGCGCAATTTCGATATAATCGATTCCGTAATGAGGCGCACGTCATTAACGGAGCAACAGGCGAAACAACTCGCCGCAATTCTGGTAGCCCGGCGAGCCGAGCTTGGTTTGTCGATGCGTCAAGTCGCTGCTCGGGCTGGCTTCCACTTCCGTACCGTTGAGAGTCTGGAAGCCGGCATCAACCTCAGCCCGCAGCCGGACACACTCATCGCGATCGCTCAGGTGCTCGACCTCTCCGTCAGCGACCTTTACGTACTGGCCGACTGGCTGCCCGCCGGCGAACTGCCCACCCTCAAGCCCTACCTGCGGGCCAAGTACCGCGACCTTGACGAGCAGGCCATCGCTGACATCGAGGCCTACGCCTATCGCCGGGCTCAACGGCACGGCGGCACCGGTCCAGTGGGGCGAGAGGACGAACAACCTTAGTTATTAACCATCAACGCGAAAGGAGGCCACCATGCACACCACAATCAACCTGTCCGGAGGCAGCGTGCTGGCCAGCCTGCGCGCCCTCGCTCCCACCCATGCCATGACGCTCGATGAAGCCCTCCGACTCGCCGAACGACAAGCCAACCGATTGCTCGAACTACATGGCGGAGGTGTCGTGCCGGTGCCGACCAACATCGTCACCGACCAACCCCGGATCACCGTCGAGCACGACTCGACACTGCCGGCTGAAGCGGCCTCCGGCTGTAGCGACTGGGACAACCGTCGCCGTACCTGGGTGATTTCGCTCAACCCGACCGAGCCGAGACGACGCCAGCGCTTCACGGTGCTGCATGAGTACAAGCACATCATCGACCACCCGAGCCCCGGCATCCGACCGAGCAGCTTCGCGTACCAGCGACCCACTGCTGAGATCGTGGCTGACTACTTCGCCGGCTGTGCCCTGGTACCGAAGCGGCTGCTCGCTACGGCCTACTACGACGGCATCCAACGGGCGACTGACCTGGCGCAACTGTTCGATGTGTCAAAGGAAGCCATCCAAGTCCGGCTGGCACAGATCGGCCTTGCCGAACTGCCGCTTGTAGATCGGCGCCACCGCACCACACCCGGGCGTGCCGCTCGCTACTACCGTTCCGCTGAGTCCCACCTGATGGAGGTCGCCGCATGACCAGTACGCCGACCGGCAAGCCTGATGTCCTGCTACGGGCTGTGCTGTACCTGCGGGTATCTACCAAGGACCAGGCCGGCCGTGGAGGACAAGCCGAGGGTTACTCGATCCCGGCGCAGCGCCTGGCCTGCCGCCAGAAAGCCGACGCGCTGGACGCGACAGTGGTCGAGGAGTTCGTCGATGCAGGGGAGTCGGCTCGCTCGGCGGATCGGCGCGAGCTGCAACGGATGCTCGCCTACATCGAGGCCAACCACGTTGACCTGCTGATCGTGCACAAGATCGACCGGCTGGCCCGTAACCGGATGGATGATCTACAGATCACGCTGGCGCTGGAGAAGGCCGGTGTCCAGCTGGTGTCCTGTTCCGAGCAGATCGACAACAAGACCCCGGCCGGCAAGCTCACCCATGGCCTGATGGCCCTGATCGCTGAGTGGTACTCCAGCAACCTGTCGGCCGAAGTCAAAACCAAGACGCTGCAGAAGGTTCGCAACGGCGACAGCGTCAGCCGCGCCCCGATCGGCTACCTCAACACCCGCAAGCGCATCGTCGGCCGCGAAGTCCGCACCATCGAACTCGACCCGGACCGCGCTGAGCACGTCCGCTGGGCCTTCCATGCCTACGCCAGCGGCGACTACACCGTCCGCCAGCTCACCGCCGCCCTGGAAGCCCGCGGGCTGACCGTCGTGCCCACCAAGAGCTATCCCGAGGCCAGCCTGAGCGTGTCCAAGATTCACCGGATGCTGCGCAACCGCTTCTACATCGGCTACTTCACCTGGGGCGGCGTGGAGTACGAAGGTAACCATGACCGGCTGATCGATCCCAAGGTCTTCCAGACCGTGCAAGCACTGCTTGATGCCCGCAACCTGGCCGGGGAGAAGCAGCGCGTCCACAACCACTATCTCAAAGGCACCGTCCGCTGCGGCGGCTGCGGCAGCCGGCTGTGCATCACCCACGCCACCAATCGGTGGGGCACCACCTACGTCTACTTCTATTGCCTCGGCCGACAGCAGCGCCGCACGAATTGCGTCCGTAAGGCAGTGCAGGTCGAACTCGTCGAGGAGCGCATCGAGCAGCTCTGGCAGCACGTGCACCTGGCCAGCGACTACAGCCAACTGCTGGACACCCTGCTGCGCGAGGAACTGGACAGCTACCTCGCCGAAGCAGCACAGACCCGAGCCGCCGCCACCCGCCGCCTGCAAGTCCTGCAAGGCCAGCGGCGCAAACTGCTCGACGCTCACTACGCCGGCGCCATCCCACTCGACCTGCTCAAGAGCGAACAAGACCGCCTCACCACCGAAACCGAAGCCTGCGAGCGCCAACTAGAAGCCGCCACCGCAGCCAGCGACACCATCCAGACCGCACTCGACCGCTGCCTGGAATTCCTCCACGACGCCGCCACCCGCTACCACACCGCACCAGCCACCAGCCGCCGCCGGATGAACCAAGCCCTCTTCGAACGCATCATCATCGAAGAGGACGGCACCGTCGTCGGCCACCTCACCGGCCCCTACCGGCAGCTACTCAGCCCCGACCTCGTCGTACCCGCCACCACCAAGACGACCAGCAACGAACCCGACACGCCGGACAGAGCACCGGCCGACCTACAACTCATCCCGTTCGATCCAGGCGCCTGGCACCACGGCGTCCCCGCCTGGCTCGCCCGGCACCGCACCTGGCAGCAACACACAAAAAGACCCCTCACAGCAACCGCCGCGAAGGGTCAGACCCAGAGCCCGAATCGGGCGTTTTCTTGTGCCTGGGGTTTGAAAAAGCACCATTTGGTGGAGCTGAGGGGACTCGAACCCCTGACCCCCACACTGCCAGTGTGGTGCGCTACCAGCTGCGCCACAGCCCCAAACCAACCCGCCAGAGCCGACCAAGAGACCGGGCCAAGCGAGCCGAGACGCAAGTCTACACAGACCGAGAAGCCGTTCCCGAAACCGCCCCCAGACCCCGACACGCCACGCCATAACCCCCCGGATTCGTTGACCTGCAGCGGTCTCAGCCATACTGGGGGCGAGCCGTACGGCCACCCGCCGCCCGAACGCTTCCCAACGAGCGCGGCGAGGACAACTCATAAGGGAGACATTCGTGAACCGCAAGGAACTGGTGACCGCGGTCGCCGAGCACGCCGACCTGGAGCAGAAGACCGTCGACGCAGTGCTGCGCAGCCTGCAGGCCACCCTGGAGGACGCTGTCGCCAAGGGTGACAAGGTCAGCGTCCCGGGCTTCTTCGCCGTCTCGGTCGGCAAGCGCGCCGCCCGCGAAGGCCGCAACCCGGCCACCGGCGAGACCATCCAGATCGCCGCTGCCAACACCGTCAAGTTCACCGCAGGCTCGTCCCTCAAGGACGCCGCCAACAAGTAAGTCCGCCTAAGCAAGGCCGAACCGGGCCGAGCAAACAGACAACACCAAGCAACGCAGAGGGCCGGCACCCACCAGGGTGCCGGCCCTCTGTCACATCAAGCGAACCCGGCTACTGCTTCGACGTCGTGGCCGACGGCTTCGGCTTCGCGGAACTGCTGGCCGGTGCCGGCTTCGTCCGCCCGGTGGCCGGCGCGCTACTCGACGGCGTCGGTGACGGGGCCGCGGTCGACTTGGCCGCGGCCAGCGCCGCCGCGATCGCCGCGTCCACCTGCGCCACGGTCACCGAGTTGCCGCCGGTCCCCTTGACCTGCTTGCCCTGCACGAACACGGTCGGCGTGCCGTTCACCCCGCGCTTGGACGCGTCCTCGGTCACGCCGGCCACCAGGTCCTTGTGCTGCTCCGAGGTCACGCAGGTCGAGAAGTCCGCCGAGGTGATCCCGACCTGCTTCCCCCAGTCGATCAGCGTCGAGTCCGGCACACCGTGCGTGCCCTCCGCGGGCTGGTTGTTCTTCCCATCCGCATTCTTGCCGTACGCGATGTCGTGGAACTTCCCGAACGCCGCCGGACTCTGGTCGGCCGCGCAGTACGCCGCATTGGCCGCCCGCGAGGAGTACCGATTCCCGTTCGACGAAGAATCCAGGAACGACATGATGTGGTAGTTGACCTTGATGTTGGTCGCCTTGATCTTGGCGTCGAGATCCGTGGTCAGGCCGCTCTGCTCCAGGTTGTTGCAGATCGGGCACTGCAGGTCCTCGTACAGGTCTACCGACACCGGCGCCTGCCCGTTGCCGACCTGCACCCCGTTCGACGCGGTCGCGTTCGCGGTGTTCGCGGTCGTCGAGATCTTGGCCCGGTTGTCCTGCACCCCGATCGCGATCAGGGTCACCAGCGCCACCGCCACCGCCGTACCGGCCGCCACGTACCGCTGTTTGTGCTTGAGCTCCACCTCGGCCGCCGCCATCGCCGCCCGGTACCGGCGCAGGTTCTTCTCGCTCTTGGCCTGCTTCGAGGTCAGCCCCGGCACCGCCTCGGTGGAGATGATGTAGCCGTCCAGCGACAACCTGGTCAGCGGCAGCAGGATCAGATACACCGCCAGGACCAGCAACCCGACGTCGCGCAGCACGTCCAGCGTGTAGTGCGTCGAGGTCGACGTACCACCCCCGCCGAAGCAGCCGCACTCCAGCTTGATCCCCCGCGCCGAGGCCTGCAGGATGCCGACGATAAAGATCACGAACAGCACCGCCGAGACCGTGGCCGCGTACCGCACGATCAGCCCCAGCAGCAGCAGTAGCGCCAGAGTCAGCTCCAGCATCGGCAGTCCGTACGCGATCGCCTTGGACAGCCACTCCGGCGTCGCGTCGTAGGCCCGCACCGCCCGGATGAACGTCCGCGGGTGCTGGATCTTGGACAGCGCAGCCCACGTCCAGATCCCGGCCAGCGCCAGCCGCACCACGAATCCGACCCAGCCGAGCCGGTCCCGATGGGCCGAGAGTGCATCCAACCTCACGACGAGCAACCCTTCCTCGTTCTGCCAGAACTCACTGCGCGACCAGCGCCAGGTCGTGCGTCATCTGCGCGGACTCGTCCGTACTCTGCAGGAACGCCACGTGTGCGTAGTCGTCTGAACCGTAGAGCAAGACCTGTGCCGAATGTGTCTGACCCTCGTCCTCGGCCAGCGTCACGTGCGCGGCCACCTGCGCCGCGTCGATCTGGGTCTGGCTGCCGGTCAGGCCGACGAACGGGTTCGGCAGTCCCGGATCGAACTGCTTCAGGTACGCCCGGAGCACCGCCGGGGTGTCTCGCTTCACGTCGGTGGTCACGAACACCACCTGCGTCGCCTGCCGGATCGCCGGCGGCGCGGCCTGCAGCGCCTGCGCGATATCGGCCAGGGTGGTCGGGCAGACGTCCGGGCAGTGCGTGTAGCCGAAGTACAGCAGGGTGGGCTTGCCGGCGGTGGCCTTGCCGAACCGGTACGGCCGGCCGGCGGTGTCGGTCAGCGTGAACTGCGGCCGCGGTTGCGCCGGGGTCAGCCCCAGCCCGGAGTAGGTCGTATCGGTGTGGTCAGTCAGCTCCGACGGCTTGGTCGAGCCGCCCCTCGAGCCACCAGCTCCGCCTGATCCGCCGCAGCCGGCCAGCACCAACAGCGCCACCAGCCCGAACGCCAGCCGTCGCGCCCACCGCCTCACTGCGGCGTGCCCTTGGCCGTCGGCGCCGGCGCGGTTACCGCGATCACCGGTACGGTCACCAGCACCACGCCGGCCCGGGCGAACGTCAGCTCGAGGTTGACGGTCTGCCCGGCCAGCAGCGGTCCGTACAGCTTCTCGATCATCACGTGCCCCTTGCCCGGCGTCAGCGCCACGCTGCCGTGCGCCGGCACCGACAGCCCGCCGGCACTACCCGCCTGCATGCCGCCACCGGCCGACTCGGTATGTACCGACGTCTGCGCGCCCGCCCCGGACGCCACCGATTGCAACGTGTCCGGCGTACCGCCGGTGTTGTAGATGGTGCAGTACACCGCGGCGTTGATCCGGTTGGCCGGTTGCCGGACGTACGCCCCGGTCACCACGATGGCCATGTCCGGCGACATGCCCTCCATGCCGGGCGCCATCGTGCTCGTCGAACCGACCGAGCCACCGACCGAGCCGGACGTGCCGGACGCCGCGCCGGACGGTGGCTGCGCGCCGCGCACCACGCCGATCAGCCCGGCCACCAGCACCACGGCGGCGGCCAGCACGGACACGGGTGGACGACTCACAGCGTGCATGATCCCGCATGCGGCGAAAGCCGAGCTGTGCAGCCCGGCCGGAGCTCGAGAACGGTCGACACGTCTAGTACACCTTCAGCTTGGCCACCGCGGTGGTCGAGTCGAATTCCGAGGTTTGCACCGTCACCTGAATCTGCCAGGTACCGGCCGAGGGCAGCAGCACCCCGGACGCGGTGTAGCTGCTCGGCCCGGCGGCCTGCAGCTTCAGCGGGATCGGACCCAGCTGCTTGGCCGGCAGGCTGGCGCTCGCGGTCACCGCGGTCGGCTTGATGCCGCCGGTCAGCCCGATGGTGATCTGCACCGAACCGTGCACGCCCGGCTCGACCTCGACCACAGCGTTGGACTTGGTGGTGACCGCGACGGTGGTCTGCCGGGCCTTGCTGCGCTCGGCCGCCAGCGCCACATTGCCCGGTGGCTGGGCGATCAGCACCCCGGTGGCGGCCAGCACGGTGGCACCGACCACCACCTCGGTCAGCAGCGTCCCCCGCAGCCGGGACAGCGGCCGCTCGCCAGCCGGCCGGCGCAGCGCCCGCCGGGCGAAGTAGCCGAGCGCCACGATGCCGACGAACAGCACCACCTTGAGCAACACCAGCTGCCCGTACCGGGTGGTGGTGATCGCATCCACCGTCCGGATCTCCCGCCACGCCTGCAGCAGGCCGGTGACCGCCAGCGTCACGATGCAGATCAGCGCCACCCGGGAGAAGATCGGCAGCCCGGCCGCTAGCTCCGCCGTGCCGTAACCGTCCGGCTCGTATTCGTCGGCCTCGTAGCCGTCGGGTTCGTAGCTGTCGGGGGCGTAATCCTCGGCCTCGAGCTCGGCCGGCTCGCGCTCGGCCGATCCGCCGTAGGCCGCTCCGCCGCCCGGCGAAGCCAGTTGGGCCGGCGCAGCCAGTTGGGCCGCTGCCGCCAGCTCGGCCGGCGCCGCGACCGCAGGTGCCTCGACCGCCGGTGCCTGGATCGCCGGCGCCGCGACCGCCGGCCAGTCGACCTGTTCGGCCCGCCGCCGGGCCACGGCCGCGGTCAGCAGCACGCTCAGCCCGCCCAGCCAGACGATCATCGCGGTCAGGTGCAGGGCCACCACCAGCACCGCTAGCCAGCGCGGATGCGCCGATTCCGAATGCCCGGACGCGGCATAGGTGACCACGATGCCGACCCCGACCATCGCGGCCAGCTCCGGCGCCCAGTTCAGCCGGCTGCGCTCGGCGAACAGCGCGGCCAGCACGAAGCCGAGCACGCCGATCAGCATCAGCCGTACCGAGAGCAGCTGGCCCGAGTTGGCGTGCAACGTCGCGTCCAGCAGCGTGCCGTGCAGGGCCGAGCCCAGGCCGGAGCCGGCCGAGTACGGCCCCTGCACCAGGAACTCCCCCACTGCGCCGGCCACCGCCGCCAGCCAGCCGGTCCACACCAGCCGCCGGATATCCAGCCGGTACCGTCCGGACGGCCACACCGTGAAGATCAGCCAGCTGCCACCGACCACCGCGATGCCGGCGAAGCTCAGCCAGTGGCTGGCCGCCAGCATCCCGGACACCGCGCTGTTGCCCGAGGTCGAGCCGGCCGCTCCGGTGACCGTGACCAGCGGCCCGTTGCCGATCACGTACCGGATCGAGCCCGTGACCGGGTGCGAGTCGGCCGAGGTGACCCGGAAGCTGGCCAGGTAACTGCCGTCGCCGAGCCCCGCCTGCAGCGCCACCTGGATCGCCGCGGCATCGGAGTTGGGATGGCCGGCCACCCCAGAATCGACCCGCCGGCCGGTTGAATCCACCACCCGCAGGTAGCCCAGGTCCAGCCCGACCGGTTCGTCGAACCGGATGGTGACGTTCGACGGTGAATGGTTCAGCCGAGCGCCGTCCGGCGGGTTCGAGGCGACCACCACCGCGTGCGCCGAAGCCGGCGCGGCCAGCAGCAACAGTCCGATCGCCGTCGCGGCCAGGCCGAGCAGGCCGGCGCCGAACCGGCGCCACACCGTCATGCGGCACCTCGTCATGCGGCACCTCGTCATGCGGCACCCCGCCGGGACCGCGGCCGGACGACCGGGCCGGCCTGCCCGACCGCCGGTCCGGGCACCGGTAGCCGCTCCGAGCGGGACAGCACCGCCACCAAGACCAACCCGGCCAGCACGCCGGCGTGGCTGGCCAGCCGAGCGGCCTCGACCGCGCCGGCCAGCAGGTCGGGGATGCTGAGCACCGAGAGCACGGTAACGAAGGTTGCCAGGATCGGCAGCGTGCCGATCGCCCGGGCCGGCTTGACCGCCACCGCCAGGAACGACGCGCCCATCGCCAGGTTCCACGCCGCGCTCTCGTGCGCGGCGTGCACGCTCATCTGCATGGCCATGCTCTGCCCGAACAACGCCGGCAGCGCCAGCGCCCACTGCACGAAGCCGAGCCCTGCCAGCCCGGCCCGCACCAGCCACCGTCGTCGGTTCAGCCGAGCCGCCGGTAGCACCACCTGGCGCAGGATCCGCTCGCTCAGATCCGGCGGGGTGCTGCCCGAGATCCGCAGCCCGCGGCCGGCCCGCTCGGCGGCGGCCAGCCAGCCGGCACAGCTGGCGCAACCGGCCAGATGGTGTTCCAGCGCGGTCGACGACAGCCCGAGTGGCTCCCCGTCCAGGCGGGCCGAGGCGGCCTCGCGGTACCGGGCACAGCTCATGCTGATCTGAGTCGGGTGGAATGGGCGAACGGTTCCCGGGCTGTGGCCGGCATCACCGACGCCGGCTCCTAGACTTGGCGGGGTGGCCGCAGAAGCGCAGGTGGCTGCAACCTGGGGGCGGTTGGCTGCGAACTACAGATGGCGCAACGGAAAGGACGGCGGTGGAGCAGTTCGACGAACTGACCCTCGCCGCGCTGCGCGCCCGGGCCGGTGACCAGCACGCCGCCGGGGAGTTCGTCCGGCGATCTCAGGCCGACGTCTGGCGGTTGTGCGCCCACCTCGGCAGCCCGGCCGACGCCGACGACCTGACCCAGGAGACCTACGCCCGGGCGTTCGGCTCGCTGCATCGCTTCGCGGGCCGGTCCAGCGTTCGTACCTGGCTGCTCTCGATCGCCCGGCGAGTCTGCGCGGACGCCATCCGCAACCGTCGCCCGGTCACCCCGCTGGCCGATGTGGAGCCGGCTGGCCGAGCCGCCGACCCGGCCGACACGGTGAGCCTGCGGCTCCTGCTCTACGGGCTCGACCCCGCCTTCCGCGAGGCGTTCGTGCTGACCCAGGTGCTCGGCCTGTCCTATCCGGAGGCCGCCGACGTGGCCGGCTGCCCGGTGGGCACCATCCGATCCCGGGTGGCCCGAGCCCGGGACGCGCTGGTGGCCGGCCTCGACGGTCAGCGCCAGCGCCGTACCAGCTGAGTCCGGTCAACTGACCGCCGCGGAACCCGCCGGCCGACGAGCCTGCAGCCGCGCCAGGTACTCCCCCCGCGCCCGGTGCTCGGCGTAGAACGAGGCGAACGGGATGGTGCCGGCCAGCATCACCAGGCCCAGCTTCAGCCAGCTGCCGCGCAGCCAGCCGAGCCGGGTGCCCAGATCCAGTGCGGTCACCAGGTAGACCATGAACAGGAAGCCGTGCGCGGTGCCGACGATGGCCTCGAGGGTCCTGTTGTGACCCCAGACCTGGATCGGGATGGCCACGAAGACCAGCACCACCAGCAACGTCCCGGTGGTGAAAGCCATGATCCGGTAACGCCAGAACGCCCCGGTCAGACCACGCTGGTTGCTCACTCGTCCCCTCTCGGCTGGCGTGGCTGCGCGCCGGCGGCGTTCAGCTCGGCCAGGTAGGCATTGAACCGGGCCCGCTCCGGGTCCGGATCCGGTTCCGCCTCGATCGGCGGCCGGTAGGCAAGGTAGCCGGGCCGGTCGGACGTCCCGATCGTCCCGGACGTCTCCGACGTTTCGGACGTCTCGGTCGGCGAGTCGGCCGCCGGTTGCCGCAGGTAGTCCAGCACGATGCGCCCCCACATTCCCACGGCGAACGCGGTGAACGCCCACCACTGGAAGGCGTAGGCGTAGTACCGGATATCGCCGTGGTGCTGGTGCGCGACATGCCACTGCCACCGACCGAGCAGCACCATCGCGACGCAGGCCGCGACGGTGAGAACATGCAGCGGCAGCCACTTCGGATGCAGCAGCCGCAGCGCTCGGGGAACCGGCACGCCTAGAACGGTACGTCCTGCCCGGGCGGGTTGACTTGAGGCCGGCTGGCGCGGACTCAGGCCGGCCCCAGGTAGCGCCAGCGGCCGTCCTCGCGAACGAACCGGCTGTTCTCGCGCAGCTGGCCGGACGTCCCGTCGGCGCGCCGGTAGCGAGCGGTGAACCGCACCGTGCCGTCCTGCTCCAGCAGTCCACCGCCGGTGCGGCCGGTGACGAACAGGCCGGTCCAGGTCAACGTCTCATCCAGCAGCGGGTCGGCCGGCCGGCTGGTCGAGCACCACGTGTCGGCGAGGAATCGCTCGTTGCCGGTGGCGAAAGCTGAATACCGGGCACGCATCAGCGCCTCCGCCGTCGGTGGCTCGGCATCGCCGCGATGGTAGCGGCCGCAGCAGGATTCGTACGGCTCGCCGAACCCGCACGGGCAGATCGTCATGCGCACATTCTGCGGGTACGGCGGCTTGGCAGAATGGGAGCCATGAGTCTCGTGCGAAGGTTCGCCCGCCCACTGCTGGCCGCCAGCTTCATCTCCGGCGGTATCGACACGCTGCGCAATCCCGGACCACGGGTGCCGGCCGCCGAGAAGGTGGTCAGCCCGCTGGTCGATGCGGTGCCGCAGCTGTCCAACGCCGAGCAGGTGGTGAAGATCGACGCCGCCATCAAGGTGGTGGCCGGCACCATGTTCGCGTTCGGCAAGTTCCCGCGGCTCTCGGCGGCCGCGCTGATCGCCAGCCTGGTGCCCACCACCATGGCCGGCCACCGGTTCTGGGAGGAGTCGGATCCGGCCAAGCGAAAGAACCAGCAGCTGCACCTGCTGAAGAATGCCGGCATCGTCGGCGGCCTGCTGCTGGCCACCGTGGACACCGAAGGCCGGCCGTCGCTGGCCTGGCGGGCCCAACACGCGCCTCGCGCGCTCAGCCACGCCGCCAACGACCTGCGTCGGGACGCCGAACTAGCCATGCACTCGGCTACCTCCGCGCTGGCGGCCGGCGCCCTGCGTACGGCGGGTGGAGCCGTCGCCGGTGGTTTGCATTCGGCCACGGACGCGGTTACCAGTGGTTTGCATTCGGCCACGGATGCGGTCGCCGGCGGCTTGCACTCGGCCACCGACTCGCTGCGCTCGGCAGCCGAGGGTGTGCGCGACCGAGTGCCGTCTTGAGTGAGTGAGCATCATCGCGAACGGCGATGAGCGCTCACGCGAAGAGCAAGTGAATCCGTGACATGACCGGGACCGAGCCGGCCGGGCTGGCCACCGTCCGCCGGCTCTGCCTGGCCCTGCCGGAGGCCACCGAACGACTGAGCCACGGCGAGCCGTGCTGGTTCGTCCGCGACAAGAAGATGTTCGCCATGTTCGCGAACCGGCATCACGACGATCGGCTGGCCTGCTGGCTCGCCGCCGCGCCGGGTGAGCAACCGGCACTGCTCGCCGACGATCCGGAGCTGTTCTTCGTCCCGCCGTATGTCGGCACCCGCGGTTGGGTCGGCGTTCGGTTGGACCGGCCGGGGCTCGCCTCGGACGTGCTGGCTGAGCTGATCACCGAGGCGTACCGGGTGGTGGCGCCGGCCGGGCTGATCAGCAAGTTGCCTACTCGTTGATTAGTAAAAGGCAAAAGCGCGCCGACGAAGGAGTTGACGCGGTGGCTCGTTGGGTTGCTGGCTTGCGGTTTCGCCTTTTCTGATAAGGCAATTAGCGGATGATAGTGCTTGCCTAGCACTGTTGGATTCGGTAGAATCGAATATGTGATCGAGCAGCTTGCCACCGCTACGGACGGCGTGCTGCTCGCCGAGATTGTGCAGCTGGAGGCGGAGCTTTCTCGGTTGCAGTACCGGCAGCTTTCGGTGCTAGCCGAGCTGAACTCCCGCAATGTGCCGGGCACTTTGGGCTTTCGTGGGCTGGCGGATCTGATCAGCGTGCAGGTGCGGTGCACTCGTGCGGAGGCGCGTAAGCGGGCGTTGGCGGTGGAGCGCTTCGGTGCCCGACGCAGCCTGACCGGAGAAGCCTTGGATCCGTATTACCCCGCTACCGCCGAGACGTTGTCGACCGGTGAGATCAGCTCCGACCATGCGGCAGCGATAGCCGAGACGGTCGAAGCCATCCCGGAGCGGGAGCGGGCCGAGCACGCCACGTCGGTCGAGACCACTCTGCTGGCGCATGCTCGGACCAGCGATCCGCGCACCATCCGGCTGTTGGGCCAGCGGATCCTCGCTCATCTCGATCCGGACGGGCCGAGCCCGGACGAGCAGCGGGTGCAGCAGGCGCACCGGCAGTTGAGGCTGAACCGTCTTCCCGACTCGACCGGCTTACTCGATGGCCGGCTGTCGCCGTCCTGTCAGGCGATCTGGGAAGCCATCCTCACCCCACTGGCCGCCGCCCGTCCCGATGACGCGCTCGGCCCGGACGACCGCACCATCAGCCAGCGCATGCACGATGCGTTCGAGGAAGCCGGCCGCCGCCTCCTCGCTACTGGCGACCTACCGAACCATGCCGGACTGCCCAGCCAGCTCATCATCACCATGAGCCTGACCGACCTGGAACGCCGCGCCGGACGCGCCACCACCCACCACGGCGGCACCCTCAGCATCAACGAGGCACTCCGATTGGCCGCCGACGGTCACCTGCTGCCCGCGATCCTGAATGATGCTGGCGGCATCCTCGCCTACGGCACCGGCCATCGACTGGCCACCCCCGGGCTACGCAAAGCAGCATTCGCCCGAGACCGCGGCTGCACCTTCCCCGGCTGCGCCCGCACCGCCGCCCAGTCCGAGATCCACCACGCCATCGACTGGGCAAAAGGCGGCGAAACCAACCTCGACAACCTCGCAATAGCCTGCGGCTACCACAACAACCACGCCCCGAAATTGGGTTGGACCACCGTCCTGCTCGACGGCGTCCCACACTGGCAACCACCGGCCTGGCACCCAGACCAGCGACCACTACGCAACTACCTGCACCACCCCGAGCTGCTCAGAACCCCACCCGAATAGGGTCGGGTGGCGCACCGATCGCTAACCGCGCCGCAGCCGCAGCCGCTTGCTCCCGAACCGCTCCTCGAACGACTTGCGCTTGGTGGGAAAGACCATTTCGGCCAGCCAGCTGAAGATCGCTATCAGCAGGCCGCCGAGCACCGCCGCGCCGAACCCGTCGATGTCCAGGTGGCTGGACAACGCCGCGGTGATGCCGAGCAGCGCGGCGTTGACCACCAGCAGGAACAGGCCCAGCGTGAGAACGATCAGCGGCAGGCTGAGCAGCTTGAACACCGGCCCGAGCACGGCATTCACGATGGAGAAGATCACCGAGATCCACAGCAGCGCCCAGACGCTGCCGTGCGTGTGGATGCCGGGCACCAGTTTGGCCACCAGGCCGATGATCACCGCCAGGATCACCAGCCGGGCCAGCCATCGCAGCAAGGTCATGGCGCCTCCGTTTCAGCGGACCGCGAACCACACCAAGCTAGCCGCTCCAGCCAGCACGCAGTAGACGCCGAACGGCCGTAGCGAGCGTACCGACAGATATCGGGTCAGGAACCGGACGGACAGGTAGGCACCGATCCCCGACAGCACGGCGCCGAAAATGGCCTGGCCGCGGATGCCGTCGCCGAGCGGGCCGGTCAGATCCGGAATCTTGAGCACGCCTGCGGCCAGGATCACCGGGGTGGCGAGCAGGAAGGAGAACCGGGCGGCGTCCTCCCGGCTGAGCCCGCGCAGCATGCCGGCCACCATGGTCGCGCCGGACCGGGAAATGCCCGGCGCCAGCGCCAGGATCTGCGCGGAGCCGATCAGCACCGCGCGCGGCACCGGCAACCGCGCCAGTCGGGCGTCGGAGATCGGCCCGGAGACCCGTTCGTCCTGGTATTCCTCGTTGAGGCTCGGATCGCCGCGGCGCAGCTGCTCGGCGGCGAACAGCACGAAGCCATTGACGATCAGGAAGATCGCCGCCGGCACCGGCCGGCCCAGCGTGGTACGCAGCCAATGCTCGAACAGCAGGCCGACCAGCCCGACCGGAATGGTCGCCAGCACCAGCAGCCAGGCCAACCCCTGGTCATCGGTGGCCACTCGCCGGTAGCGGATCGAGCTGATCAGGCCGCCGATCACCCGCAGCCAGTCCCGCCAGAAGTAGACGATCAGCGCGATCGCGGTGGCCACGTGCAAGCCCACGATGAACGCCAGGTACGGCGACTCCGGCGAGGCCACGTTGAGATCCCGAGCCCAGGAGCCGCCAACCACCGCCGGCAGCAGCACGCTGTGGCCGAGGCTGGACACCGGGAACAGCTCGGCGACGCCCTGCATCGCGCCGACCACGCCGGCTTCCAACCAGCTCAGATGATGTGCCGCCACCAGACCTCCCTCGTCGTCAACAAACCAGGCGACTCTGGCAGGCACGGTTCTGAATGGGCTATCCGGCTCAGCCGGCTCTCACCCGGCGCTCACACGCCGGCCGTCGATAGCCGCTGGTGCCCGGAAGGTCCGAAATTGCTGGTGAGTCTGAGGCTCAGCCGGTGTAGTGCTGGCTGATCGCGGCCAGCGCCTTGTCGATGGCGGCCAATCCCTCGCGTGCCTCGCCCTCGGTCACGGTACACGGCGGCACCACGTGCAACCGGTGGTAGTTGGTGAACGGCAGAACGCCGTTCGCCTTGAGCGCGGCGACCAATTCCCCCATCGCCGCGGAGGTTCCGCCGTACGGTGCCAGCGGTTGCCGGGTGGCCCGGTCGCTGACCAGATCCAGCGCCCAGAACACCCCGAGACCGCGTACCTCGCCGATCATCGGGTGGCGCTCGGCCAGGTCCCGCAGACCCGGCCCGAGCACGTCCTGCCCGATCTGAGCGGCGTTCTCGACGATGCCGTCCTCGGTCATCGTGGTGATGCTGGCCACTGCGGCAGCACAGGCCAGCGGATGGCCGGAGTAGGTGAGGCCGCCGGGGAAGGGCCGCTGCGCGAAGGTGGCCAGGATCTGCTCGCTGACCAGCACGCCACCGAGCGGGACGTAGCCGGAGTTGACGCCCTTGGCGAAGGTGACCAGATCCGGGGTCACGTCGTAGTGCTCGAAGGCGAACCACTTACCGGTCCGGCCGAAGCCGCACATCACCTCATCGGCGATGTAGACGATGCCGTGCTTGTCGCACAATTCTCGAACGCCGGCCAGGTAGCCCGGCGGCGGTGGCATGATTCCGGCGGTGCCCGGAATGGTCTCCAGCACGATCGCGGCGATGGTGGCCGGCCCCTCCAGCTCGATCACCTGGGCCAGGTGCGCCAGCGCCCGCTCGCACTCCTCGGCCTCGGTGCTGGCGGCGAAGGCCGACCGGTACAGGAACGGCCCGAAGAAGTGCACGGTGCCGTTGGTGCCCAGGTCGTTGGACCAGCGCCGTGGGTCGCCGGTGACGGTGACCGCGGTCTGGGTGCCGCCGTGGTAGCTGCGGTAACGGGACAGCACCTTGTTCCGTCCGGTGTGCAGCCGAGCCATCCGGATCGCGTACTCGACGGCCTCGGCACCACCGTTGGTGAAGAACACCTTGCGCATGTTCGCCGGCGCCCGCTCGACGATCAGCCGGGCGGCCTCGCTACGGGCCGCGTTGGCATGCTGCGGGGCGACCGTGCACAGCAGCGCGGCCTGCGCCTTGATCGCGGCGATCACCTTAGGGTGCTGGTGGCCGATGTTGACGTTGACCAGCTGGCCGGACAGGTCCAGCAACCGGTTGCCGTCGCCGTCGACGACGTAGCTGCCGGACGCCGAGGTGATCACCATCGGGCTGATCGCCTCCTGCGCGCTCCAGGAGTGGAAGACGTAGCGGCGGTCGTTGGCGTAGGCCTGCTCGGGGCTGGCCCAGGCCGGCCCGGCGGGGTCGCGGTCGCTGGCGGTCACGGGCTTGCTCCTCCTCCGGCGTTCGGACGATAGGTTGAACCTTAGTGGTCACCGCTCCGGACGGAACCTGAGGAACCGGCCGAACCAGAGGAACATCGAACGAGAGTCAACCCCGCATGTACAACCAGTTGTACCTGGACAGCCACCGCCGGGTGATCGACCTGGTCAGCCGGCTGACGGCGGTCGAACTGGGCCGGATCACGCCGGCCTGCCCGCTCTGGTCGGTGCGGGACGTACTGGCCCACCTGGCCGGCAGCAGCGCGGCCTTCGCCGACGGTCCGAACGAGGGCAGCCCGCTTCGGCCGGCCAGCCCCGAATGGACCCAGGCGCAGGTCGAGCCGCGCCGCGGCCTGCAGGTTCCCGAGCTGGTGGCCGAATGGCAGCTGCACGCACCGGAGATCGCCGGCATCCCGCTGTCCAGCCGGTCCTGGTTGCCGATCCTGCATGATGCGCTCTCCCACGAGGCGGATATCCGAGGTGCGCTCGGTGCCCCGCAACTGCCGCTCGACGCGCTGGCGGCTGCCTGGCCGCTGCTGACCGTGCCGATCCAGCGCCGGCTGGCCCCGCTCGGCACCGTCCTGCTGGAGCTGGACGAGCAGCTGATCGTGATCGGCGACGGTGAACCGGACGTCGAGGTCGAGGCGAGGATGTTCGAATTCTGGCGGGCCTGGTTCGGCCGGCGCAGCCCGGCCCAGATGCGCGGTTGGGTACGGCGGGGCGAGCCGGACCGGTTCGCCGAGCAGCTGCCGGTGTTCCCCGCCCGGGACACCGATCTGATCGAGATCGGCTGATGGCCGAGCGACTCTCGTCGGACAGCGTTGTCACCGATCGGCCGGTGGCTGACCGGCCATCGAGCGCACTGCGGCGAGCCCGGCTCGCGACCGCATTGACCTTCGCCTTCAACGGTTTTCTCTGGGCCGCGTGGGTGCCGCACATTCCTTCGGTGAAGTCGCAGCTCGGGCTGTCCGATGCCGCGCTGGGTTTCGCGCTGCTCGGCCCGGCGATCGGTTCGATGATCTCGATGCCGCTGATCGGCCGGGCCACCACCCGCTGGGGCAGCGGCCGAGTCACCACCGCGATGGCCTTCACCAGCTACCTGTTCATCGTCGCGCCGGGCCTGGCCTGGAACCTGCCGTCGCTGTTCGGCGCGCTACTGCTCTGGGGAATCGCGGCCGGCGGGCTGGACGTCACCATGAACGCCCAGGCGGTGCAGGTGGAGAAGTCCTATCGCCGGCCGATCATGTCCAGCTTCCACGCCTGGTGGAGCGTCGGGACGGTGACCGGCACGGTGGCCGGCAGCATCGGCGCCGGCATCGGCCTGTCGCTGGCTCGCCAGCAGTTCGGACTCGCGGTGATATTGGCCCTGGTCACGCTCTGGTCGATGCGGCAGTTCATCGCCGACCACCGCACCGAGGAGCACCCGGACGGACGCAGGGTGTTCGAGCTTCGACTGGTGCTGCTGGGGATCGCCGGAATCTGCGCATTGCTGGCCGAGGGCAGTGCCGGCGACTGGTCACCGGTGTACCTGCGTGACGACCTAGGGGTCGCGGTGGGCCACGCCGGCCTTGCCTACGGCGCGTTCACGCTGCTGATGACCACTGGACGGCTGATCGGCGACCGGGTGGTCCAGGCACTCGGCCGGGCCCGCAGCCTGGGCCTGCTCGCGGCGCTCGGCGGCCTCGGCATGTCGGGCGGGCTGCTGGCGCACAACCTGGTGGGCGCGATGATCGGCTTCGGCTGCCTGGGTCTGGGGCTGTCGGTGCTGGTGCCGGTGTTCTTCTCCACCGCGGCGGACGGACCGGGGGCGGCCGGCCCGAAGCTGGCGGTGGTGTCCAGCTTCAGCTATCTCGGCTTCCTGATCGGGCCGGCCGCCCTCGGGCCACTGGCCAGCGCTACGTCCATTCACAGCGCGCTGTGGGTGCTGCCGTGCTTCGCGGCGCTGGCCGGCGTCCTCGGGGTAGTCGCGGTCCGGATGACCAGCCGGATCGCCGCCGCGGCAAGCTGAGCGGCCTGAGCGGCCTGAGCGGCCTGAGCGGTCCGGCGGCCGCTGGCGATCTTCATACGATCCGGGGACCGCTGGCGATCTTCATACGATCCGGGCGCCATGGCGACGACAACTTATGAAGATCGACTACCGGACGGGCGAGGCGCGGCGACGGGGCTACGGGCGACGGGGCGACGGGCGACGGGGCGACGGGCGAGGCGCGGCGACGGGCAAGGCGCGACGGGATGAGGCGCAGCTAGGCGCGGTACTCGCGCAGCAGGCCTCGGCTGATGATGGTCTTCTGGATCTCCGAAGTGCCCTCGCCGATCAGCAGGAACGGCGCCTCCCGCATCAACCGCTCGATCTCGTACTCCTTGGAGTAGCCGTAGCCACCGTGGATCCGGAACGCCTCCTGGGTCACCTCGACGCAGTACTCGGAGGCGAGCAGCTTCGCCATCCCGGCCTCGACGTCGTTGCGCTGACCGGTGTCCTTCAGCCGAGCCGCGTTGACCATCATCAGGTGCGCGGCCTCCACCTTGGTGCCCATCTCGGCCAGCTTGAACGCCACCGCCTGGTGTTCGGCGATCGGCTTGCCGAACGTCTTGCGCTGTTGGGCATAGGCCACCGCCAGCTCGAACGCGCGCAGTGACACCCCGCAGCCGCGGGCGGCCACGTTGACCCGGCCGACCTCGATGCCGTCCATCATCTGGTAGAAACCACGACCGCGCTGGTCGGCCCCGCCGAGCACCTCGTCGCCGGTCAGCTGTACCCCGTCCAGGATCATCTCGGTGGTTTCGACGCCCTTGTAGCCCATCTTCTCCAGCTTGCCGGGGATGGTCAGGCCGGGCCGCGTCTCGCCGAAGCCGGGCTCCTTCTCGATCAGGAACGTGGTCATGTTCCGATACACCGAGTCGGCGCCGAGGTCATCGCGAACCAGGGTGGCCACCACCCGGGACTGGGCACCGTTGGTCAGCCACATCTTCTGCCCGTCCAGGCGAAAGTTCTCGCCATCCGGCGTGGCCTTGGTCTTGATGCCGGCCACGTCCGAACCCACGTCCGGCTCGGACATCGAGAACGCGCCGCGCACCTCGCCGGTGGCCATCTTGGGCAGCAGCCGCTGCTTCTGCTCCTCCGTACCGTGCTGGATGATCAGGTAGGCGACGATGAAATGCGTGTTGATCACGCCGGACACGCTCATCCAGCCGCGAGCGATCTGCTCCACCACCAGGGCGTAGGTGAGCAGCGACTCGCCGAGGCCGCCGTACTCCTCCGGAATGGTTAGTCCGAACAGGCCCATCTCGGCCATTGCCTTGACGATCGCCTCGGGATAGCTGTCGGCGTGTTCGAGTTCGTTGGCGGTCGGCAGGATCTCCTTGTCCACGAAGTCCCGGACGGTGCTCAGGATCTCGCGCTGGATGTCGGTCAGTCCTGCGGTCTGGGCAAGGCGGGCCATGCGGGAACCTCCGGGTCGCTTAGTTACCGACCAGTATCCGAACCGTAAACCTTATGGCGCCAGCCGACGGTCGGTGACAAGCCTCTCATCGGGCGGACGCTCAGCCGAGTGCTCAGCCCTCCGACCGCTCAGCCTTTCGGCCGCTCAGCCTTTCGGCGGCTCAGTCTTCCGGCGGGGTGAATGTACTCCTCCGCTGCAGCCCGGCCGCCCGGCCCTTGGCCGCGATCACCAGAGCCATCTTGCGGGACGCCTCGTCGATCATCTCGTCGCCGAGCATCGCTGAGCCCTTCTTGCCGCCCGCTTCGGAGGTGGCCCACTCGTAGGCGTCCAGGATCAGCTCGGCGTGGTCGTAGTCCTCCTGGGACGGCGCGTACACCTCGTTGGCCGCATCGATCTGGCCCGGATGCAAGACCCACTTGCCGTCGAAGCCGAGCGCGGCCGATCGGGAGGCGACCCGGCGGAAGCCGTCCACGTCCCGGATCTGCAGGTACGGCCCGTCGATGGCCTGCAGGTCGTTGGCGCGGGCGGCCAGCAGGATCGACATCAGGATGTGGTGGTAGGCATCGCCCACGTCGTAGCCGGGCGGCTGCTCACCGACCACCAGCGACTTCATGTTGATCGAGGCCATGAAGTCAGCCGGGCCGAAGATCAGCGTCTCGATCCGCGGCGATGCCTTGGCGATCGCCTCGATCGCCAGCAGGCCGGCGGCATTCTCCAGCTGCGCCTCGATGCCGATCCGGCCGACCGGCAGGCCCATGGTCTGCTCGATCTGGCTGAGCATCACGTCCAGCCACTCGACCTGGCCGGCGCTCTGCACCTTAGGCAACATGATCGCGTCCAGGTTCTCACCGGCCCCCTCGACCACCTCGATGACGTCGCGGTAGGTCCAGTGCGTGGTCAGGTCGTTCACCCGCACCACCCGGATCTTCTCGCCCCAGCCGCCCTCGTTCAGCGCCGCCACGATGTTCTTGCGGGCGCCGGGCTTGGCCAGCGGTGCGCAGGCGTCCTCCAGGTCCAGGAAGACCTGGTCCGCCGGTAAGCCCTTCGCCTTCTCCAGGAAGCGCGGATTCGATCCGGGCACGGCCAGGCAGGACCGGCGCGGACGCAGCTGAGCGGTCATGAGGAGAACAATGCCACTGCCCGGTTGCCAGCCGCACGCCGATGTCTTCGGCGTCACAAGCTCACCCGCACGCCGACGTTCGCCCCGTCAATGCCGTCCGGACGAGGCGTTTCAGTCGGGATCGGCGGGTGGTTCGGCATCCTGCGGGCGGGCCCGGACCACGATCACCAGCCCGGTGATGAGCAGCAGCAGGCCGGGCAGCGCCCAGCTCGGCGGCCGCTGATGCAGCCAGAAGTAGGCGATCACCGCCGCACCCGGCACCTCGACCAACACCGCCAGGCTGACCAGCGTCGCGCTGGTGGATCGCAGCACCACGCTGATCAGGCTGTGCCCGAGCAACTGCGCGCAGCCGGTCACCGCGCCGATCAGCAGCCACGCCTTCGCCGGATAGCCGCCGAGGGGCTGACCGCCGACCAGGCAGACCAGCAGCAGGCCGATGGCGCAGGTGGTGTAGCAGACGATGGTGTAGCTGGCGGTGGTCATCCGCTGCCGGGCGTGCCCGCCGGCGGTGACATAGAGCGCCGCGAACAGTCCGCCCAGCACGGCCAACCCGTCGCCGGCCACCGCACGGGCCGAGATGTGCAGGTCGGCGCCGGCGATGAACAGGGTGCCGACGAAGGCCAGCAGCATGCCGAGCCAGGCCAACCGAGGCAGCCGGCGGCCGGCAGCCGCCGCGACCAGGCCGGTGAAGATGGCCTGCGTGCCCACCAGCCCGGTCGCCGAGGCCACCGAGGTGAACTTCACCGAGGGCACCCAGGTGCCGAAGTGCAGCGCCAGGAGGGCCCCGGCCAACAGCGCGATCCCCCAGCCGCGCCGGTCCAGCGTGCTGAGGCTCGACCGCAGCCGCGGCCCGGTCAGCAGGATCGTGCTGCCGGCGCCGAACGCGTTGCGCCAGAACGCGATAGCCAGCGCCGGTGCGGCGGTGGCGGCCATGATCGGACCCGAGGCCGAGACGCCGGCCAGTGCGATCAGCAACAACCCGGCGTCCTGGGCCGGTGGCAGCGCGAGCAACTCGGTGCCACCGGCCGGTTGCCGGGGTGGCGCCAGCGGCGGACCGGCCGACGGATCGGGACCAGATGCCGGCTGCACGACTTCAGTCTGTCAGGCGGGCATCGGCCGGTGCTCGACACTAAGCTTTGCGCGTGAGCACCGGCACCCGCGTATTTCTCGCCCGATTGGCGGGAATTGGGGTATTCGACCCCAACGGTGACCAGTTGGGTCGGGTTCGCGACGCGGTGGCCACCCTGCGGGTGGGCCGGCAGCCGCCGCGGATCCTGGGCCTGGTGGTCGAGGTGCAGCACCGCCGCCGGATCTTCGTGCCGATGGGCCGGGTCACCCGGATCGAGTCGGAGGCGGTGGTGCTGACCACCGGCAGCGTGAACATCCGCCGATTCGAGAAGCGGCCGAACGAGCTGCTGGTGCTCGGCGAGGTGCTCGACCGCACCGTGGTCAGCGTCGAGGACGGCTCCCGGCTGGTCGTGGTGGACGCGGCGATGGAGCAGAACCGCAGCCGGGACTGGGTGATCACCAAGCTGGCGGTACGTACCGCGGGCAAGCTGGGCCGCCGGCGCGGTGTCCTGCACCAGGTCGACTGGGACCAGGTGGACGGGCTGTCGGCGAGCGAGACCAGTCAGGGTGCCGACTCGCTGCTGGCGGTGCTGGCCGGTATGCGGCCGGCCGACGTGGCCGCGCAGTTGCAGGACATGCCGGACAAGCGTCAGCAGGAGGTGGCCGAGGCTCTCGACGACGAGCGGCTCGCGGACGTGATGGAGGAGCTGCCCGAAGAGGACCAGATCAACATCATCACCGGCCTGCCGGACGAGCGGGCGGCCGACGTGCTGGAACGGATGAACGACGACGACGCCGCCGACCTGCTGCGCGAGCTGCCGGCCGACGAGCAGGAGCGGCTGCTGGAGATCATGGAACCGGAGGAGGCCGCTCCGGTGCGCCGGCTGATGACCTACGGCGAGTACACCGCCGGCGGCATGATGACCTCCGAGCCGGTGGTGCTGCTGCCCGACGCCACCGTCGCCGAGGCGCTGGCCCGGCTGCGCAACCCGGATCTGACCCCCGCGCTGGCCGCGCAGGTCTTCGTGGTCCGGCCGCCGCAGGCAACCCCGACCGGCCGCTACCTCGGGGTGGCGCACTTCCAGCGGCTGCTGCGCGAGCCCCCCTCCTCGCTGGTCTCCGGCGTGCTGGACGACGACATCGACCCGTTGACGCCGGAGTCCACGCTGCAGCAGGTGACCCGGCACCTGGCCACCTACAACCTGGTCGCGGTGCCGGTGGTCGACGACAACGACCGGCTGCTCGGCGCGGTCAGCGTGGACGACGTGATCGACCACCTGCTGCCCGAGGACTGGCGAGACCGCGACGAGCAGCCGGCCGACGCCGCGCTGACCCGCCGGAGAGCGGAATGAGCGCGCGCGCGACGAGCGCCTTGCGCGAAGAGCGGGGACAGGAGTGACCGAACCGCGCCGGCGGCTGGACCAGCCGAAGGCGCCTCGCGGCCTGCGCGCGCCCCGAATCTCCTCCGAGGCGGTCGGCACCGCAGCCGAAAGCATCGCCCGGTTCTTCGGCACGGCGCGCTACCTGTTCATCCAGACGGTGATCGTGATCGCGTGGATCGTGGTCAATGCGATCTGGGGGCTGAACTACGCCCACGCCAAGAACCACTGCGACACCCGGCCGCAAGCGGGCGGCAGCTGCCAGGCGAGCAAGCCGTTCGACCCGTACCCGTTCATCCTGCTGAACCTGGCCTTCTCCACCCAGGCCGCCTACGCCGCGCCGCTGATCCTGCTGGCGCAGAACCGACAGACCGACCGGGACCGGATCCAGGGTGAGGCCGACCGGGCCCGCGACGAGCGTTCGATCGCCGACACCGAGTACCTGGCCAGGGAGATCGCCGCCATCCGGATCGCCCTCGGTGACGTGGTCACGCGCGACTACCTGCGCTCGGAACTGGCCCGGCTCGACCTGCCTCGCGAGCGCGAAGGCTGATCAACCCTCACTCGGCCTGCCTCGCGAGCACGAGGGCTGATCAACCCTCACTCGACCCTGCCTCGCGAGCACGAGGGCTGATCAACCCTCACTCGACCCTGCCTCGCGAGCACGAGGGCTGATCAACCCTCACTCGGTCGCCGGTACCGGTTCCGGTTCGCGCAGGAACGGCAGGCACGAACCGGTGGCCAGCAGCAACGCGCAGCCGGCCAGCAGGTACGGCGCGTGCAGGCCGTAGGCCTTGGCCAGCACGCCGCCCAGTAGCGCCCCGATCGGCATCGCGCCCAGCCCGATCACCCGATAGGAGCTGGTCACCCGGCCCAGCATCCGGGTGGGCACGATGCGCTGCCGAAGCGACACCGTCACCACGTTCCAGGCCATGCTGGTCACGCCGAACACCAGCAGCGCGACCACCGTGACGATCCGGGACGAGGTCAGGCCGATGCCGACCAGCAGCACCCCTTGCACCAGCCCGACGCCGGACAGCATGCTGCGGATGCCCAGCCAGCGCAGCAGCCGCGGCGCCAGCACAGTACCGGCCAAGGCACCGAGGGCGAGCACCGTCAGCAACAGGCCGTAGCCCACCGTGCTGACGTGCAGCACCTCGAGTGCGTAGAGCACCAGCACCGCTTCGGCCGCGGCGAAGCTGGCGTTCAGCACGGCGAGCAGGAGGGCCAGGAGCCGCAGCAGCCGGTGGGTGAACAACCAGCGCAAACCCTCCGCGATGTCGGCCCGGATGGTGGTCGGCGCGTCCTCGGCCGTGCGCGGGTGGAAGCTGCCCGCGATCGCGGCCACTAGGACGGCGGACAGGCCGAAGCTCAGCGCGTCCACCGCCAGCGGCACCGCGCGGCCGAGCGCGTACAGCGCACCGCCGATCGGCGCGCCGAGCAACGTCGACATCGCGGTCTGGGAGGAGAAGATCCAGGAGTTGGCCTGCTCGATCCGAGAATCGTCCACCAGCATCGGCACGATCGCCGACGCCGCGTTGTCGAAGAAGATCTCGGCGACGCCCAGCAAGAACGACACCGTCGCCAGCATGGCGATGGCGACCGAGCCGGACGCCACCAGGGCGGCGAAGCCGCCGACCAGCACCGCGCGCAGCACATCGGTGCGCCACATCAGCCGGCGACGGTCGGTACGGTCCACCACCGCGCCGCCGACCAGGCCGAACAGCGGCCAGGGCAGGAAGCCCGCCATCGACACCACGGCCACCGCGCTCGGGTTACGGGTGATGCTCGCCGCGATCAGCGGGAACGCCACCCCGCGCACCCCGTCGCCGAGGCTGGACGCGGTGGTCGCAGACCAGTTCAGCCAGAACGGCCGGCCGAGCCGCGGGAGTTCCAGACGCACGATCGGTCATTCTGCCGGATGCCGGTCCGGCGGCCTAAGCCGTGAAGTCAGTCGAGTTCGTGGAAGCAGCAGCCCCCGGTCGCACCGGTCGCGATGTTCAGCACGCCCGCGTCGGCCTTCGGCGTGCCGCGCATGAACGAGCCGGCGTAGCCGCCGCGGGCACCGAGGAACGTCCCCCAGAGCACCACCCAGTCCTCGAAGCCGGAGCCGTCCTCCTTGGGGAAGGGCTCGGTGTACGGGTGGATCCGCTGTTGCAGCACGAACGGCTCGTCGTAGGCTCCCTCGAGCAGCTGCTGCCACTCCGCCGGCCCGACCTGCCAGCCGGGGGTGACCCCGGCGCCGCCGTGCAGCAACGTCGGCTTGAGGATCAGCTCCTCGCGCTCGCTGACCGCGTAGTCCTCCAGCAGCACCGACTGCCCGTTCACGGTCACCGGCCCGCGCCGGACCATCCGGGTCCACGGGATGAAGCGATCCAGGACGGCGAGTTCGTCCGGGCTGAACAGGTGCCGGTTGGCCTCGTCGGACAGCAGCGCCAGCGCGCCCTTGCTGCTGTACAGCTCGGCATCCATCGGCGTGAACAGCGCCACGTTGCCGCGCTCGGCCGCCCGCAGCACCGGTTCGATCAGCGCCGGCCCGTCCTCGGCCAGCAGATCCTCCATGACGAACAGGCGATAGATCGCATCGACCTGTCGATCGCCGTACCAGACCGCGTCGTTCTCCAGCCGCAGCTCGCCGACGTGGCACGGGATCGGGTCGACCCCGGCCGCCTCGAACACCGGCACGTTCTTGCGGATCACCTCCTCCAGGGTGACCCAGCTGGCCGGGAAGTCGCAGAAGGCCACCACCGGACGCTTGTCCCGCGGCAGGTCGCACTCGACGAACATGATCTCGATCATCTCGGCCATGATGTCGGCGTAGCCGAGGTTGTGCTCGGCGGCGAACTTCTCGATGAACGGCAACTCGAGCAAGGACCGATTCAGCCGGGCGGTCTCCACGCCGCCGAGCGCGGAGGACATGTTGAGCTCCATTACCCGAAAACCCTGCTCGTCCCGGTAGGAATCGAATCGGGCCATCCGGCTGGGCCCGCTGCCGCGGCCGCGCAGCACCGCCTGCACCTGGGCCGGGGTGACCCCGATGCCGGCGGCGAATGCGCCGAGATCGCCACCGAACAGCTTGTCCGGCAGGCTGGTCACCAGCCGGTAGATGGTCTCCATGTCCTCGGCCAGTTGCCGGACCTCGTCCCGCTCCAGGAACAGCGGTCGGCTCAACGTCTTGCCGCCGAAGATGGTTTCGGCAACCTCGGGATAGGTGTGCTCCTTCAGCTGCTGGACGGTCAGATCGTCCTGTGCGGCAAAGGCATCCAGGTAGCGCTGGGTCAGCTCGTTATAGGTCCTGCGTCGGGTGCCGACGGAAGTTGCCTGGGTCACGCCAATACCTCCACGAAATCAACAGAGCGAGAGTTGTCGGAATCATTGACAGCCGGCGGTGGGCACGGCAGCGGCTCACCCGCCGGAGCCTCCTCGATCCGCAGCGCGGCCTCGGCGGCGGCGATCACCGCACGTACGTCGGCCTCGCTGTCGCCTACCGCGGTGATGACCGCGATCCGGCCGGAGATCGAGCCGGCCGGCGGCGGGGCGTGCCGCTCCCCCGGTTCGGCCAGCGTCATCGCCAGATCCACCCCGTTCGGCATCCGGTCGGCGTCGAAACGGATCGAGCCGATGGTCATCTCGTGCGGCACATAGCAGAACCGGACCGCACCGAACGCCTTGCGTTCCGGGACGACCTCCGGGCGACGGCCGACCGCCACCGCGGCCGCGGCCAGCGCCGGGTCGATGCCGGTGGTGCGCTTGCCGAGGTACGGAATCAGGTCGCCACCCAGCCGCGGGTTCACCTCGATCACCTTCGGGCCCAACGGGGTGAGCCGGAACTCGGTGTGGGTGAAGCCCTCGGTGAAACCGAGTGCGGCGTGGGCGTGCTGCAGGATGTCGCGGAAGCTGCCGTCGTCCAGCATCGGGTCCGCACCGTCGACCAGGTGGCCGACCTCCTCGAAGTACGGCGGGAAGCCGATCTGCTTGTGTGCCAAGCAGATCGGCAGCACCTCGCCGTCGAAGACCACGCAGTCCACGCTGATCTCCGGGCCATCGGCGTTCTCCTCCACCAGCACCGAGATGTCCGTGCCGGATGGGGTGGAGTCGCAGGCCAATGCGAACTGCTCGCGCAGCTCGGTCTCGCTGGCCACCAGCACCACGCCCATGCTGGCCACCGGATCGCGCGGCTTCAGCACCACCGGGTAGCCGAGCTCGGCCGCCGCCGCAATCCCCTGCTCGACGGTCTCCACCAGGATCGAGCTCGGCTGCGGAACACCGGCCTCGGCGAGCAGCTGGCGGGTCCGGTGCTTGTCCTGGCAGCGCAGCACCGGCGCCGTGTTCCCGCCGGGCAGCCCGAGCGCCTCGGCCACCTTGGTCGCGGCGATGATCGAGGCCTCGTCCCAGCACAGCACGCCGTCGATGTGGTCGCGAGCGTCCAGCTCACGCGCCGCCGCGATCAGCCGGCCGGCGTCGGTGGTGTTCGACAGCACCGTCCAGCCGCTCAGGTAGCGGCTCTCCCAACCGGCCGGCGCCGCGGCGAACAGGTGCACCCGGTACCGCTCGGACAGCGGGCTGAGCAGATACTCCCGGAACTCCCGGTCGCCGCTGGCGATCAGCAGCAGATGCGGGCGATTCGGCAGCTGGCGGTTCAGCGGCACGAGCTCGGTCATGACATCGCTCCGTCGCCCGACCGGCCGGCCGGGTCGGCATCAACCGGAGCCAGCGAGGCGATGTAGGAGGTGCCGGACGAGCCGTCGATCCGCTGCCACTGCTCGGTCAACAGCAACCGGCCGTCGGGCAGCAGCGACGGCGTGCTCACACAGCGACCGGCGATCACCTCGCCGCTGGCCAGCACCATGCCGTACCCCGCCTGCAGCACGCCGTCGGCGTCGACCGTGCCGACCAGTCGGCCGGTGCGCACGTTGCCGCCGGTGATCTCGACGGTGATCAGGTCACCCTCCTGGTGATAGTGGCCTACCGCGTGCTCGGGCCCGGGCTGCACGGCGCTGAACCGCACGCCGTCGTAGTTCGGCCGTTCCGACAGCGGCCGGCTGTCCCGGATCAGGTGTGCTGGCACGGGCCCAGCTGGCACCGGCTCAGTCATGGCGTTGCGCACTCCATTCGATACGAGTTCTCGGACGGTCAGGTTCGGGCGGCGGTGACATTGATTTCCGTTTCGGTAACGGGCCGACCGCCATCGGCCAGTTCCCGGGCGGCCCGCCGGCTGGCGGCAAGCGCGGTCTTGGCCGCACCGCCACTGCCGCCGGTGAAGGTGAACAGCCGGTCGGCGGCGCCGGGAACCGGCCGCAAGGCGAGCAGGCCCGACTCGGCGTAGCAGTCGATCGCGGTGACCGACGGCTCGGCCGAGTGCAGCCGCAGCGCCGGGAACGTGCGGGTGGCCAGTTCCGCGGCCCGGGCGGCGAGTTGGTCATCGGCCGGCACCCCGGTCGGCGGGACGTCCCAGCCGGTGGTGGGTAGGCCGAGTAGCAGGCCGCCGGGCAACGGTTTGCCGAACAACCCGGTGCGGTCGTCGACGAAGGTGGTCGGCAACGTGCCGGTGGCTCGGTGGATCGTGTACTGGATGCTCTTGGTCCGCAGGCCGCCGTCGGGCAGTCCGGACTGCCGCAGCAACGACGGCGTCCAGGCGCCGGCGGCCAGCACCACCAGATCGCATTCGTGCCGCTCGCCGGCCAGGCCGAAGCTGCCCGGCGCCAGGTCGGTGACCGGACCGGCCGGCAACACGGTCACTCGGGGACGGCCGGCCAGATCGGTGAGCACCGCCCGACGGAACCGGTCCGGGTTGAGATAACCCGCCTGTCGCTCCGCGATGCCCACCGTGTCGGCGGGCAGGCCGGTCCAGCCGGCGCCGCTCAACTGCTCGAGATACACCAGCGACGCCGACCCGGCCAGCGTTTCGTTGATCTCGGTAACCGCCTCGGCCAGGCCGGCCGGCTCGGCCGGCAGGTACACCGAACCGCAGTCGCAGAAGCCACTCCAGTCCCGCAGTATCGGGTCCGCGGCGAGCTCGGCCATGCTCGCCAGCGCGAGCGAACGCTGCTCCGGCTTCACCTCATAGGCCCGTACCGCGCCACCGGAGGCGGCCGTGGCGTCGGCTGGAGCAGGCGTGCCCGGTGCCAGCCACACCTCGGCAACCGCCGACTGCTGCGCCAGCCGCCAGGCCAGCAGTGAGCCGGCCAGGCCAGCCCCGATGATCCCGACCCGCATCAGCGGAGGACTCCGGTCAAGCCGACCGGGTCCGGTTGCCGGGAACGGCGGCCCTGCTCGGTCGCGCTGGGGGTCCAGCAGCTGTGCATGCCTACGCTCCTCGATCCTCTTCGGCATCACGGTGCGATCTGTCAGTCCTGTCTCCGCTGACTTCGCACACGCGAGGCATGCTTAAGGAGCGGGACAGGTCGTCTTTCGTACAAAGCTGAACGGGCAGTACGGCCGGTGAAAAGGTTCTTACTCCCCGTTTTCTTCGAACCCGTCGGGACAACACTATGTCCGACATTCAGCCTTGAGTCTAGGTCTCAATGAATTTTTACAGCAAAACTCGGACCAATTACTCGGGATAAGCCACGTGGGTAATCGAGAGGGTACGCGCAGTCAACAGGCCGGTGTGACACAGCAATCCGCGAGCCTTCGACGGCACTTGCCTAGGCTCACGGACGCGCGGACTTCATCGGACATGCTACCAAACGACCTGTCCGGCAAATCGGACACTTTCCTACTTAGCCTGGCGATTCGCGCTCACAAGCCGGGCGTTACAGTCCGACTGGTCAGCCATCCGACAACTACCGGCCGATCGGCGCCGGGTTCCCTCGCACCCCGTCCGGCGGTTGCAAAGCTCGCCCTACCCTGAATGCGGCAACCAATGAGTGCATCGCGCCAACCTGGCTGGGCGTCCTGGAATCGATCATGGGGATCGATTTCGCGCCCCGGCGAGCCCGGAACGGGTATTTGCCACCGGGACGGCCGTAGTCGGCCGAACAATTTGACCGGGCAACGAGGTATTTCTATTAGCGAGATCCATCCAGAAAATGCGCGCTGCATTAATTCGGTCTCGAAGTTCGGCTTCGTGATGCCGCCCGGCCGCACCGCTCTCGCGGGTCAGCCCAAGGCGCAGTCCGCGGCGGGATCGCCGGTGACCGGGGTCGGATCGAGCTTGGCCATCAGCTCGGACAGCTGACGCAGCTCGGGCTCGGTGAGCCGGTCGATGACCAGCCGGGCGACTCCCGCCAGGTGCACCTGGGCCGCGTCCCGCAGCGTGTCCCGGCCCTTGTCGGTGAGCACCGTGAACAGTCCGCGGGCGTCGTACGGATCCGGCTCGCGCAGCACCAGGCCGTCCTTCTGCAACCGGTCCACCAGCCGGCTCAGGCCACTGCGGGACAGCAGCACCGCCTCGGCGAGCTCGGACATCCGCAACCGGTTGCCCGGCGCCTCCGCGAGTTGGACCAGCACGTCGTAACTGCCGAGCGGAATCTTCTGCTGCGCGGTCAGGTCCTGCTCCAACCGCCTGATCAGATGGCTGTGGGTACGCAGGAAGCCGCGCCAGACCGCGAGCCGCCAATCTTGCGGATGCAGCGCCGACCCGTCCGCCGGATCGGCGTCGGGAATGGCCACTTCCGATTCGGTGAGCCCGGTCATCACGCACATGGTAATGAGCCGACCAGGGGTACGTACCATGTACAGGTGGCTGAGAACGACACAGATCAACTGCGTAGCGCGGTGACCGTAGCCCTGGCAGGTGTGCAGGATCCGGAGATTCGGCGACCGATCACCGAGCTGGGCATGCTCGACCGGCTGGAGGTGGCCGAGGACGGGGTCGTCTCGGTCCGAATACTGCTGACGGTGGCCGGCTGCCCGATGCGGGAGAAGCTCTCCACCGACATCACCGCGGCGGTTTCGGCGGTGCCCGGGGTGGCCGATGTCCGGCTGGACCTCGGCGTGATGAGCGACGCACAGCGCACCGAGTTGCGAACCAAGCTGCGCGGCGACAATCCGGTGAACGAGATTCCGTTCGCCCAGCCGGGCTCGCGCACCCGGGTGTACGCGGTGGCCTCCGGCAAGGGCGGCGTGGGCAAGAGCTCGGTGACGGTGAACCTCGCGGTGGCCCTCGCGGCCCGTGGCCTGCAGGTCGGCGTGCTGGATGCCGACATCTACGGCTTCTCGGTGCCCCGGATGCTCGGTGCGACGGGCCGGCCGACCCAGGTCGAGAAGATGATCATGCCGCCGCAGGCGCACGGCGTGAAGGTGATCTCGATCGGCATGTTCACCCAGGGAAACACCGCGGTGGTCTGGCGCGGGCCGATGCTGCATCGCGCGCTGCAGCAGTTCCTCGCCGACGTCTACTGGGGTGAGCTGGACGTGCTGCTGATGGATCTGCCGCCGGGCACCGGTGACATCGCGATCTCACTGGCACAGCTGGTGCCGTCGGCCGAACTGCTGGTCGTGACCACCCCGCAGTTGGCCGCCCGGGAGGTGGCCGAGCGGGCCGGCTCGATCGCGCTGCAGACGCATCAGCAGATCGTCGGGGTGGTGGAGAACATGAGCTGGCTGGAGCAGCCGGACGGGTCCCGACTGGAGCTGTTCGGCTCCGGCGGCGGCCAGGCGGTCGCCGACTCGCTGTCGACCGCCACCGGCACCCGAGTGCCGCTGCTCGGTCAGGTGCCGCTCGAAATGGCCATCCGCGAGGGCGGCGACAACGGCACGCCGGTGATGCTCAGTTCGCCGGACACGCCCGCCGCCCGTGCGCTGGCCGCGGTGGCCGACACGCTCGCCGCCCGCCAGCGCAGCCTGGTCGGCCGGCCGCTCGGGCTGTCGGTGGCGTCCCGGTAGGGGTTCCGGTTAGGAGTTCCGCCGAGCTTCAGGTGGCGTCCGCGTCGTACGGCGGGGGCTTGACCGCGTCGTACGGCTCGGGAGTGAACGATTCATAGGGCTCGGGCCCGAACGAGTCGAACGACTCGTGCGACGGGGTGGTCGGAGCCGTCGGATTGGTTGGCACCGACCCGTTGGTCGGCACCGACATGGCGGTTGGCACCGTCGGATTGGTTGGCACCGACCCGTTGGTTGGCACCGCGGGCTGGGTGACCGACGCGGCGGTGGTCGAGCCGGGCTGGCTGGAACGGGCCGGCGGCGGGTCGTCCTCGCCGCGTAGCGCCCGCGCGATGGGGTCGCGCAGGTTGAGGGAGGGCAACTCCTCATCACCCAGCAGCGCGTTACGGATGGCGGTGCGTGGGTTGAGCGAGCGCAGGTCGAAGTCGGCGAAGTCCGGCCCGAGCTCGTCGTTCAGCTGACTGCGCGCACCCTGGGCAAGGTCGCGCAGGGTGCGCAACATCCGGGCGGCGTCCTTGGCCAGCTGCGGCAGCTTGTCCGGGCCGAAGACGATCAGGGCCACCGCGACCAGGACCAGCATCTCGAACGGCCCGACGTTGAACACCCGATCAGCCTATGCCGCTGGTCATGAACTGCCCAGCGTCACCGAGGCGGTATGGGCCACCCCGGAGCGCACGTAGCGCACCGTCACGGTCTGGCCGGGCTTGGATTCGGCCACCGCCACGGTCAACGCGTCACCGGAGGTGATCAGCTCCTTCTGGAACAGCGTGATCACGTCACCCTCGGTCAATCCGGCCCGGTCCGCCGGGCCGCCGGGCACTACCTGCACCAGGTACGCGCCGTCCTGGGTGCCGTCGGTCACGCTGCGACTGCTGGCGCCCAGGTCGGCATGCACCACCTTGCGGGTCCGGATCAGCTGCTGCGCGACGTCGCGCGCGGTGTTGATCGGGATGGCGAAGCCGACCCCGATGTTGCCGGACTGACCACCGCTGCCCTGGCCGAGCGAGGCGATGGCGGTATTGATGCCGACCACCGACCCGTCCGCCGCGACCAGCGCGCCGCCGGAGTTGCCGGGGTTGATCGCGGCATCGGTCTGGATCGCGTCGATCACCGCGTCCGGCTCGCCGTTCTCTCCGGGCAGCCGCAGCGGTTCGCGCAGGTTGGACACGATGCCGGAGGTGACCGTGCCGCGCAGGCCGAGCGGGTTGCCGATCGCCACCACCGGATCGCCGACCGCCAGCGTGGACGAGTCGCCCAGGCTGGCCACGGTGAGCGAGGTCTTGTCCACCTTGATCACCGCGAGATCGTTGCGCGGGTCGGTGCCGACCACGATGCCGGGCGCCGAGGACTGGTCGGAGAACACCACCCGGATGGTGAACTTGGCGCCGAAGTTCACCACATGGTTGTTGGTCAGGATGTAGCCGCGCTTGTCGATCACCACGCCGGATCCGGCGCCGGCGGCGTCGGCGGACCGGACGTCGATGGACACCACTGCCGGGCTGACCCGCTTGGCGATGTCGGCCACCGAACCCGGCGGCCGGTTGGCCGGCGTGCCGGTCTCGGCCAGCTTGACGTTGGGGTTGGTCAGCACCCGATGCGCGCGCTCGGACAGGAAGTAGCCGACGCCGCCGCCGACCGCGCCTGCCACCAGGCCGGCGACCAGCACCAGCGCCAGGGTGGACAGGCCGAACCTGGCCCGGCGCACCCGGCCGCCCTTGGCCGGCTCGTCGACCTCGGCCTCCTCGACCGGGTCGCCGATACCGACCACTTCGTCGTCGGCATAGACCGGCGGGCCGGCGATCCAGTACGGCGACAGCGCGTCCCGCCACGGGTCCTTGTCGGCGTTCTCCTTCCACCACGGCGAGCCGGGGCCGGGTGGTTCCGGCAGCAGCCGCTCACCCGGCGCCGGCTCGAACGGCTGGCCGGAACCGTCCCCGCCGAAGGAGTCGGCCACCTGCTGAGGCACCGGTTGGCGCGGCGCGCGGTGCCGGGGCGGCAGCCGGTCCCCCGGTGGCGGGTCGAACGCCGGCTCACCCTGGGGTGCCCGGTAGGCCGACTCCTCGGCTGCCGACACGGGTGGCCGTCCGACCCGTTCCGGCCGGGGCAGCGGCTGCTGTGGGTCGAAGGCGGCGTCGACGTCGGCAGGGCGGGAGAACGGCGATTCCTCGCTCACTGGCCCTCGCTCACTGGTCCGTACTCACTGGACCTGAAGAGTCTGCCCGAGATCGGGACCCCGGACCAACCGCGGGCCGCCGTACGACCTTTGCCGGACGGAATCGGCGAGCCCGCGGATCGGCGAGACGCACCCTAGTGCGGACCCGGCCGGCTGCCGGCCGGCAGCACCGAACCCACCGACGGGAACTGGCTGACCGGTTGCGAGTGGCTGGCCGGCAGCGGAACCCCGTTCGGCCGGCTGCGATCCAGCAGCCGTGCACCGGACTGGCCGGAGTCGAGTCGGGCGGCGCTGGAAGCCGGTGTGCCGGATCGCTGCCCATTACCGCCCAGGTTGTTGGACAGCTGCTGCACCGAGGCCGGCTGCTGCTCGACCGGCTGCGGCAGCGAGGCGGGCTGACTGCCGATCGCGCCGACCGCCACCACGGCGGCAGCCGAGGCGAGGATGCCGACCGGCAGCAGCACCCGGCGGTGGCTGTGCTGCTGGCCCGGCTGCTGGCGATCGCTGCTCGGCTGCAACGGCGAGTCGCTCGGCTGGAACGGCGAGTCCGGCGGCTGGCCCGGCTGGAAGGGCGAGTCCGGCTGCTGGCGATTCCGGCTCGGCTGGAACGGCGAGTCGAGCTGCTCGGCGTTACGCCGATCATGGGCGACGAACATCGGCACCCCGTCGGCCCCCAGCACGGTGGGCAGGCCGCTGCGGGGCGGTGGCAACGGGGCCGACATCGGCACGCTGGCAAGCCGGCTCAGCAGGTCGGCCGGGGCGCTCGGAGTGCTCGCTGCCCGCAGCAGCAACGCGGCCTCCCGCTGCGCCCGCACCGCCTCGGCGCACTCGACACACTCGGCGCAGTGTCGCCGCGCGCGGGCAGCCGCCGAGCCGGACAGCACGCCGTCGGCGAAGGCGGCCACCGCATCCGCGGACAGATGCGGCAACCCGAACACGCCCGCAACAGTCATCTGCTCAGTTCACTCCCGGTGACACCGCGGGCTCGGCCGGCAGCGTCGGATTGCTGCCGGGCGCACGGTGCGCCAGCGCCTCCCGCAGCAGCACCCGGCCCCGGTGGATCCTGGATCGGACGGTGCCAACCTTGACGTTCAGGGTCAGCGCGATCTCTTCATAGGTGAGGCCCTCCAGGTCGCAGAGCACCACCGCGGCCCGGAAATCGGCCGGCAGCGCGTCCAGCGCGTGCTGGATCTCCGGATCCAGGTTGTTCTGCTCGTAGGCCCGCTCCGGGCCAGGCTCACCGGACGGCAGCCGTTCCGAGGCGTCCTCGGCGAGCGCGTCGAACCGGATCTTCTGCCGCCGGCGGACCATGTCCAGGAACAGGTTGGTGGTGATCCGGTGCAGCCAGCCCTCGAACGTGCCCGGCGTGTAGTCGGCCAGTGAGCGGAATACCCGGACGAAGGTCTCCTGGGTGAGGTCCTCGGCATCGGCCCGGTTGCCGGACAACCGGTAGGCGAGCCGGTACACCCGGTCGGCGTGGGTGCGGACGATCTCGTCCCAGGACGGCGCGACCCAGCCAGCCGCACCCGCGGCCGGGTCGCCAGCCAGGTCGGCGGCAGGCAGGCCGGCCGGCGCCGGACCGCCCATCGAACTTGCCACACCGAGCTTCAGCGTGGACATCGGCGTCACATCACCCATCTTTGAACAGTTAGCCCCCCGTTCGGTGGGACACGTTCAGCCTGACCGGCCTAGCTGTGTATCCGATGAACGCCTCAGAGCGCTCTAACGTTCCCTGACGCACGTCCCCGGCGGTGTCTAGGCTCTCAAGCCGTGCATACCTATACCGAGGCCAGCGCCGCAACAGCGCGACGGTTGGCCGAGCTCTGCCTGGAGCGGCTGGCGATGCAGGCCCCGCTGGACCGCCCGTTGCCGCCCGCCGAGTTGCAGCAGCTGGCCGGCGACACGGTCACCGAGACCGGCATCGGGCCGGCCGAGGCGGTGCGGCTGTGGGATCAGGTGCTGGCACCGGCGTGCCTGTCGGTCGACCACCCGCGCTACCTGTCCTTCATCCCGGGCGCGCCGACCAAGGCGGCCGCCGCCTTCGACATGCTGGTCGGCGCCTCCAGCGTGTACGGCGGGACGTGGCTGGAGGGCGCCGGCGCGGTGTACGCGGAGAACCAGGCGCTGCGCTGGATCGCCGAGCTGGTCGGCATGCCGGCCGAGGCCGGTGGGGTCTTCGTGCAGGGCGGCACGATCGGCAACCTGTCGGCCCTGGTCGCGGCCCGGGAGACGGCCCGGCATCGGCGCGCGGTGGCCGGCCGGCCGCTGCCGCACCGGTGGGCGGTGCTGACCACCGGCGAGACGCACTCCTCGGTCAAGCACGGCCTCGAGGTGGTGATGGACGTCGACGTCCTGCTGGTGCCCGGCGACGAGCGGGGGCGGCTGACCGGAGCGGGCATCCGGGCGGCGCTGGCCGAACTGTCGGAGTCGGTTATCGACGGTATCTTCGCCGTCGTCGGCACCGCCGGCTCGACCAACCTCGGCGTGGTGGACGAACTTGCCGGCGTGGCCGAGGTGACCGCCGAACATGGCTGGTGGCTGCATATCGACGGCGCTTACGGGGGCGCGGGGCTGGCCGCCCCGTCCGTCCGGCACCTGTACGCCGGCATCGAGCGGGCCGACTCCTTCATCGTGGATCCGCACAAATGGCTGTTCGCCCCGTACGACTGCTGCGCGCTGATCTACCGGGATCCGGTGCTGGCCCGAGCCGCCCACACCCAGAAGGCCGGCTACCTGGATCCGGTGACGGTGGAGGGCGAGTGGAATCCGAGCGACTTCTCCATCCAGTTGACCCGGCGAGCTCGCGGGCTGCCGTTCTGGTTCTCCCTCGCCGTGCACGGCACCCAGGCCTACACCGAGGCGGTCGAGCAGACGCTGTCGACCGCGCGGGCCGGCCGCAAGCTGATCGACGAGGCCGAGCACCTGCGGCTGCTGGTCGAGCCGGACCTCAGCGTGCTGATCTTCGAGCGGATCGGCTGGGGCCAGGCCGACTACGACGCCTGGAGCAATCGGGCCATGCTGCAGGGATTCGCCTTCGTCACGCCGACCAAGCACAACGGGCAGGTGTGCACCCGATTCGCGATCGTCAACCCGGCCACCACGCCGGAGGATCTGTCGCTGATCATCGACTCCATGCGCTGATCAGGCGGCCCGGCTGAGCGCGGATCGCACGGTTGCGATAAGCGGTCCCGGGCGGGCCGTGATGTCCTGCCAGGTGAAGCGCAACACCGTCCAGCCGAGATTGACCAGGGCGTTCTGCCGAGTCCGGTCGCGTTGGAACCGATCCCCATCCCGGTGGTAGGCGAACCCGTCCACCTCGATGGCGATCCGGAGTGCGACAAAGGCGATATCCAACCGGGCGACCAGCGCGCCGCCGACCAGCACCGGGTAGTTGGCTGTCCAGCCGGTGATGCCGTGTGCTCGCAGCAACTGGTGCAGCCGGCGTTCGGATTCGGCCTCGGCGCCGTCGGTGAGGGTGCGGAGAACCGTGCGGATCCGCACGTTGCCGGGCAACGGAGCCAGCAATCGGCCCCGCAGATCTGCACTCGTCAGCCAGCGCTGACTGATCGCCCGATCGGCAAAGGTGGTCGCCTCGACGATGTCCAGCTCTGCCAGCAGATCCAGCGCGCTGCGAACTCGTGCGGTGAGCGGCAGCCCGTACCGCCGGGCCAGCTCGCCGTGCGCCAGCTCAACCCGGCGGACTCGGGCACCTGGCGGCGAAGTCAGCCGGCGATGTCGCGGGATGGCGATCTGCACCACCTTCGGCGGCTCATCCAGCATTCCCCAGAGGTAGGCGGCCGAACCGCTCGCCAGCACTCCCCCGGTTGCCAGCACCGGATGCCACAGAGTGGCCAGCCGGGTAGCCGGTGCACCGGCTACGCCGAGCACCCGGGACCGAGCTTGCGCAGACAACCCTGAGCAGTCAGGCGATGGATCTGCCGGTCGGTGATGCCAATCGCGTGAAGCTGGCGGCGGTGGATGAGGCCCTCCTGTCGGCGGGCCACCGCCATCCATCCCGCATGATCCACCCGATGATGATGGCGCATGCCGGAGACCGGGTTTGAACTTATCCACAGGTCAGCTATTGGCGGATCGCATACCGCGCCGGTACCAGATTCTCCACTAGCTGCGGCGGTAGAGTCTGGCCATGGCCGCTGAGTACCTGACCGATTCGAGCCAGGCGTACGCCGAGAAGTTCGTCGCCGAGGACGACGTGATCGTCGCGGCCCGGGCACGGGGCCAGGAACTCGGCTGCACTCCGATCGGACCGGGTGGCGGCGCGGTGCTGCGGCTGCTCGCCCAACTGCTGGACGCGCGCAACGTGGTCGAGGTGGGTACCGGAGCCGGCGTCTCCGGGCTGTGGCTGCTGTCCGGCATGCGACCGGACGGCGTGTTGACCACGGTCGATACCGAGCCGGAGCATCAGCGGGCGACCCGGCAGGCGTTCAACGAGGCCGGCATCGCCAGCACCCGATACCGGCTGATCAACGGTGCCGCCGGCGAGGTGCTCCCCCGGCTCACCGATGGCGGCTACGACCTGGTCTTCGTCGATGCGGACAAGACTGGCTACGGCACGTACCACGAGCAGGCGGTACGGCTGCTTCGGACCGGCGGCGCGGTGGCCTTCGACAACGTGCTCTGGCACAACCGGGCTGCCGACAACTCGGTGCGCGACGCCGATACGGTCGCGCTGCGCGAGGTGGCCCGGGCGGTCCGCGAGGACGACCGGCTGACCCCGGCGCTGCTGCCGGTCGGCGACGGCCTGCTGGTGGCGGTCAAGCGCTAAGCCCACCGGTCAAGCGCTAGGCCAACGAGGCGAGCGCTAGGCCAACCGGTCAAGCGCTAGGCCAACGAGGCGAGCGCTCTGCCAACCGGTCCAGCGCTAGGCCAACGGCGGCGGGTCAGCAGGCCTTCGCCAACTCGGCCAGCACCGCCCGCACCACCGGCCGGGCCTGGCTGGAGGTACGGGTCAACGCGATCAGCCTGCGCTGCATCCGCGGCTCGTGCAGCGGCCGCAGTTCCACCTCGGCGACGTTGTCGGCCACCGCCAGCCGGGGCAGTACGGCGATGCCGTGGCCGGCCGCCACCGCCCGTACCAGCAGCAGCATGTCGTCGGTCTCCCAGCGAACCCGCGGCTCGAAGCCCTCGGCCCGGCAGGCGAACCGCACGGCCTGCCCGCAGGCGGCGGTCAGCGGCGGCATCACCCAGTCCCGGTCGGCCAGTTCGGCCAGCGTGCGCTGGCCGGCCGGCAGGGTGCCCGGCGCGGCCACCACGACCAGCGGCTCGGTGATCAACTCGGTGGCGGTCAGGTAGTCCGGGAACGGAACCGGCACCCCGTCGTAGACATCGACCACGGCGACGTCCAGGTCACCGGCGGTGAGCTGGCTGATGCTGTCGGCGGGCTCGGCGACGGTGACGCTCAGCTCCAGCTCGGTGTGTTCGGCCAGCAGCCGGGTGGCGGCCTCGCTGACCAGCGAGGCCGCCGCCGAGGCCACGGTGCCCAGCCGCACCTCGCCGGCCAGTTCACCGCTCAGCCGGTCCAGGTCGGCCCGCGCCTCCTCCAACAACCCCAGGATCACCCGCGCCCGGCCCACCAGGGCCTGGCCGGCGCCGGTCAGCAGCACGCCGCGCGGGGACCGGTCCAGCAGCGGGGTGCCGGCCTCCCGCTCCAGGATCGCCAGCTGCTGGGACACCGCCGAGGAGGTCAACCCGACCTCGCGGGCGGCCGCGGCGATGGAGCCGCGCATGGCCACCTCGGTGAGCAGCCGCAGCCGGCCGACATCCAGCGATATGTCCATGGCTCCTCGAAAGCTGCCCGGGCCTGACCGATACGCACCGAACCGCCATATTATCTAATGGCTACCTCTACAGTATCGTAAGCTCAACTGCATACCGACGGGAGGAACGCGCGAAATGGCACGCTCGATCAACGAGGTTCGGGTGGTCGGACTGGGCAAGGTGGGTGAGCTGGTGGCCACCCTGCTTGCCGATACCGGCTTCACCGTCACCGCCTACGACGCCCGCGAACGCGCCGACCTGCCGTTCGTCACCAAGCCACTGGACGTCCGGGACCACACCGCGCTGAAGGAGGCGCTGGTCGGTGCCGACGCCGTGGTGTCCTGCCTGCCGTACAACCTGAACCTCGGCGTGGCCGAGGCCGCGCATGCCAGCGCCACCCACTACTTCGACCTGACCGAGGACGTGCCGACCACCCTGCGGGTGCTGCAACTGGCGTCCCAGGCGCCGCAGACGGTGTTCGCCCCGCAGTGCGGGCTGGCGCCGGGGCTGATCGGCATCGTCGGCTCCTCGCTCACCCAGCACTTCGACGTGATCCGCTCGATCGAGCTCAAGGTCGGCGCGCTGCCCCGGCACCCCGCCGGCCTGCTCGGCTACGCCTTCAACTGGTCGGCCGAGGGCGTGGTGAACGAATACCTCAACGACTGCGAGGTATTGCGGTCCGGACACCGGCAGATGGTGCCGGCGATGACCGAGCAGGAGCGGGTGGTGATCGGCGGTATCGAGCTGGAGGCCTCGCTCACCTCCGGCGGCCTGGGCACCATGTGCGAGACCTACGAGGGCCGGGTGCAGCGGCTGGACTACAAGACCATGCGCTATCCGGGCCACTTCGAACTGATGCGGTTCTTCTTCGACGAACTGAACCTGCGCGACCGGCGCGAGTTGGCCGGCCAGATCCTGGTGGACGCCAAGCCGCCCGTCGACGATGACGTGGTCTACCTGCACGCGGCGGTGGAGGGTCAGGCGCACACCACCAACGGCGGTCAGCCGTACCGCAAGCAGTACGTACGGGCCTACCAGCCGCTGGAGATCAACGGCCGGCTGTGGCGGGCGATCTCCTGGACGACCGCGGCCTCGGCCGCCGCGGTGGTCGAGCTGGTGGCCGACGGCAGGTTGCCGCAATCCGGATTCATCAAGCAGGAGGACATCGCGTTCGCCGACCTGCTGTCCACCAAGAACGGCGCCCTGTTCGGCGACCTCGGCAAAGTCTGATCGGAGCCTGACACATGCTTTCTCACGATGAAATCACCCGTACCACCAAGGACATTCTCGACCGGATCGGGGTCGGCGACCCGTTCGTCGACGACGGTGAGCTGATCGCCCGGTCACCGGTCAGCGGTGGCGAGATCGGCCGACTGCGCACGCACACCAGCCAGCAGGTGACCGAGATCGTCGGTCGGGCCGCCGAGGCGTTCGAGCAGTGGCGGGACGTGCCGGCGCCGGTGCGCGGCGGCCTGGTCCGCGAGCTGGGCAACCTGCTGCGCGAGCACAAGGCCGACCTCGGCGCGCTGGTCTCCATCGAGGCCGGCAAGATCACCTCCGAGGGCCTGGGCGAGGTACAGGAGATGATCGACATCTGCGACCTCGCGGTGGGCCTGTCCCGGCAGCTGTTCGGCAAGACGATCGCCACCGAGCGGCCGGGCCACCGGATGATGGAGCAGTGGCACCCGCTCGGCGTGGTGGGCGTCATCTCGGCGTTCAACTTCCCGGTCGCGGTCTGGTCCTGGAACACCGCGGTGGCCCTGGTCTGCGGCGACCCGGTGATCTGGAAGCCGTCGGACAAGACGCCGCTCACCGCGCTGGCCTGCCAGGCACTGCTCAGCCAGGCGGCCCAGCGAGTCGGCGCACCCGAGCACGTCTGCCAGCTGGTGCTGGGTGGCGCTGACGCCGGCCAGACGCTGGTGGACGACCCGCGGGTGGCCCTGATCTCGGCAACCGGCTCCACCCGGATGGGCCGGACCATCGCGCCACGGGTCGCCAGCCGGTTCGGCAAGCTGCTGCTGGAACTCGGCGGCAACAACGCCGCGATCGTGGCACCGAGCGCCGACCTGGACCTCACCGTGCGCGGCATCGTGTTCTCCGCCGCCGGCACCGCCGGCCAGCGCTGCACCACGCTGCGCCGGGTGATCGTGCACAGCTCGATCGCCGACGAGTTGGTGGACCGGCTGACCAAGGCTTACGCCAGCCTGCCGATCGGCTCACCGCTGGCCGAGGGCACCCTGGTCGGCCCGCTCATCGACGGCACCGCCTACGAGTCGTTCACCAAGGCGCTGGCAGCGGCCGAGGCCGACGGCGGCAGCCGGGTGGTCGGTGGCGAGCGGGTGTTGGCCGAGGAGGCGTCGGAGGCCTTCTACGTACAGCCGGCGATCGTCCGGATGCCGGGCCAGACCGAGATCGTGAAGGCCGAGACCTTCGCCCCGATCCTCTACGTGCTGACCTACGACTCCTTCGACGAGGCGATCGCGCTGCAGAACGAGGTCAGCCAGGGCTTGTCCTCCTCCATCTTCACCTCTGACGTGCGGGAGGCAGAGCGGTTCGTCTCGGCGGCCGGCTCGGACTGCGGCATCGCCAACGTCAACATCGGCCCGTCCGGTGCCGAGATCGGCGGTGCGTTCGGCGGTGAGAAGGAGACCGGTGGCGGCCGGGAGTCCGGTTCGGACGCCTGGCGTGCCTACATGCGGCGCAGCACCAACACGGTGAACTACTCCAGCGAATTGCCGCTGGCCCAGGGCGTTCAGTTCGTCTGATCGAAGCCGCCCTCAGGATCACGTACTGACAACGCTACCTTGTCACCTCTGCGGTGACAAGGTAGCGTTGTCATATGGAAGGTAGCTGACTCAGCCCGGAAACACGGGATAGCAGATGCCGACATCGTGCACGCGGTGCGAGTGCAACTACGGGCGGTGTCCCAGAGCGCTGACCGAACGTTCATCATCGGCGCTGACCGAACCGGACGGTTACTCGAGCTGGTGCTCTTGGACGCCACCGACGCAGAGCCGGCATGCGTGATCCACGCCATGGAGTTGCGACCGAAGTTCTACAAGTTCCTGTAAGGGGGTGATGACGATGCCACGTTCCGAGGACGAACTCGCCGAAGCACTCGCGCAGAGCGAGGCCTGGATGGACGCCGTCAACCCGGACGAGGTCCCAGAAGACGCAGTAAACGACCGCAAGGATCTACGGCAGATCGGGATGGCGCTGATCTCGATGGAGGTCGCCGAGCAGGCTCTCGTCTCGGCGGTAGCCAACGCCCGGGCTAACAAGCGATCCTGGACCGACATTGCGAACGTCCTCGGCGTCTCGCGACAAGCCGCGCGCCAACGCTTCGACGACCGAGTCACTGCAAGCGACTGTGATGCGTCGATACGGCTATGGGGAGACCCGTCGGTCGGGTCGGGGTTCTTTATCTTGACCTGCCATGCGGCCTCTGGTTATACCGATTCACAGATTAGAAAAAAGCTCCGTACGCGCCTGCAAGGCAGCGACCTCAATGAGTTGGCTGACCTGGTGAAAGCAGCGCAGGAGGAGCAAAAGCGCCGTTAGCGCAGGCCGACCCGGGCGGCGGCCAGTTCCAGCCGATCGTCCGGCGCCACCACGGCCAGCCGGACGTATCCGGCCGACTGGGCGCCGTAGAACTCGCCCAGCGAGGCGACGATGCCGGCCCGCTCGGCGAGCATCCGGGCACACCCCCAGGCGTCGCCATCGGGTGCGGCGAACCACAGGTAGAACGCGCCGTCCGGCATCGATACCCGCAGCTCCAGCGCGGCCAGGATCTCGATGAGCCGGCGCAGCCGCCGCTGGTACACCCCGCGCTGCCTGGCCACCTGCTCGTCGTCGGCCAGTGCCACCACCGCAGCGGCCTGCACCGGACCGGGCGGCATCAGGCCGGCGTGCTTGCGCACCTCGCGCAGGTAGTGCACCAACTCGGCGTCGCCGGCGTAGAAGCCGATCCGGGCGCCGGCGAAGTTGTCCCGCTTGGACAGCGAATGCAGTGCGATCAGGCCACGGCTACCCTCCCGCAGGATGGTCGTCGGCGGCCCGGCGAAGCTGAACTCGGCGTAGCACTCATCCGACAGCACCGGTACGTCCCGGTCGCGTCCCCAGCGAGCCGCCTCGGCCAGGTCGAGGATCTCCCCGGTCGGGTTGCTCGGCGAGTTCACCCAGATACACAGGGCACGTTCGGCATCGGCCGCGCTGATCTCGGCCAGCTGCCGGTACGGCACCGCGCGCAGCCCGGCCAGCGTCGCACCCATCTCATAGGTCGGATAGCTGATCGCCGGGTAGAGCACGGTGTCCCTGCCGGGCATGCGCAGCTTGAGGTACTGCGGCGTGGAGGCGACGAACTCCTTGGTGCCCACGCAGGCGGCGACCTCGCGGTCCGGATCCACCTCGGCGCCGAGCCGCCGACCGATCCAGTCGGCCGCCGCCCGGCGCAGCGCCGGGGTGCCGATCGACGGCGGGTAACCACGCGCCGGAACCGAGGCGGCCAGCGCGGCGATCACCGCCGGCGACGGCGGGTCGCACGGCGTACCGACCGACAGGTCGATCGCACCGCCATCCAGCTTGTCGGCGATCGCGGTCAGCTCGCCGACCCGCTCGTACGGGTACGGCGGCGGCACGAATCCCTCGTCGGCATGGTCTTGGCCGGCGGTGCCCCGGGTGACGGGTTCAGTCACGACGTTCCCCTGATCTGGCGGCTTGATGATCTGTGGCTCGATGGTCGGCATCGCTGGTGGGCAGCCGGGAGAACAGTAGCTCGGCCAGATGCCGGCCCGTCCGGTCGGCGAGCTGGGTGAGCTGGGTGCGGCAGGAGAAGCCGTCGGCCAGCAGCACGGCGTCCGGGCCCGCCTGCCGCACCGCGGGCAGCAGTGCCTGCTCGGCAACCGCGACCGAGACCTCGTAGTGGCCGCGTTCCACCCCGAAGTTGCCGGCCAGACCGCAGCAGCCACCGACCGTCCGTACCTCGGCACCGGCGCCAGCCAGCAGCGCCCGGTCGGCGTCGAACCCGAGCACGGCGTGCTGATGGCAGTGCGGCTGCGCGACCGCGCTGACCCCGGCCAGCGACGGCGGGGTCCAGCCCGCTTCGGTGAGCAGCTCGGCCAGCGTCCGGGTTTGCCGCCGCACCTGTTCGGCTCGCGGATCGTCCGGCAGCAGTTCCGCCGCGTCCGAGCGGAGCACCGCGGTGCAGGACGGTTCCAGCCCGACGATCGGCAGCCCGTCGGCCAGCGCCGGAGCCAGCGCGGCGAAGCTCGCCCGCAGCTGCCGGCGGGCACCGTCCAGCTGACCGGTGCTGATCCAGGTCAGGCCGCAGCACACCTGCCGGTCCGGGATCCGCACCGAGAAGCCGGCCGCCTCCAGCACTGCGACCGCGGCCCGGCCGACCTCGGGCGCAAGTGCGTTGGTGAAGGTGTCCGGCCAGAGCAGCACCGGCTCACCATCGGCGACCGGGTGCTCGGCGAACCAGCTGCGGAAGGACTGGCCGGCGAACCGGGGCAGCGGCCGGCGCCGGTCGATGCCGGCGGCGCGCTTGGCCAGCGCGGCCAGCGGCCTCGGCTGCAGGGCGGCGTTGGCCACGCCCGGCAGCCGGCTGGCCAGCCGGGCCCAACGGGGCAGCCAGCCCAGTGCGTAATGCGCCGCCGGCCGCGGCCGGCGGCGATACCGCTGGTAGAGCACCTCGGCCTTGTAGGTGGCCATGTCGACGCCGGCCGGGCAGTCCGAGGCACAGCCCTTACACGCCAGGCAGAGATCCAGCACCTCGAGCAGCTCCGGTGACCGCCAGCCGCCGGACACCAGGGTGCCGTTGGCCAGCTCCTGCAGCACCCGGGCCCGGCCCCGGGTGGAGTGCGTCTCGTCCCGGGTCGCCAGGTAGGACGGGCACATCACCCCACCGGTGGCGGTGGTGTCCGCCCGGCACTTGGCCACCCCGACGCAGCGATGCACCGCGGTGACGAAGGAACCGCCGTCGGCGCCGTAGGCGAAGCCGCGCCGGCCCGGCACCGGATGTGCTTGCGGCAGCCGCAGGTTCGCCTGCACCGGTGCGGGCTCCACCAGCACGCCCGGGTTGAGCAGGTTGGCCGGGTCGAAGATCGCCTTGACCTGGCCGAACAGCTCGATCGCGGCGGGTGAGTACATCGCCGGCAGCAACTCGCCGCGGGCCCGGCCGTCGCCGTGCTCACCGGACATCGAGCCACCGAAGCCGGCCACCAACTCCGCGGCGGCGAACAGGAACTCGCGGAACCGCTCGGGCCGCTCGGCCAGCGGAAAGTCCAGCCGGGCATGCACGCAGCCGTCGCCGAAGTGCCCATAGGCAAGCCCGTCGACGCGGTATTCGGCGAGCAGCCGGAAGAACCCGCGCAGGTACTCGCCGAGCCGGTCCGGCGGCACCGCGGCGTCCTCCCAACCCGGCCAGGCCGGCGCGTTGCCCGGCGTCCGGCCGCCGAGACCGGCGCCGTCCTCCCGGATTCGCCAGAGCCGGGCGGCGTCGGCGCCGGTCACCACGGCCGCATCGAGCGCGTCGGCCGCCGACACCAGCCGGCGGGCCGCATCGATCGCCTCGGCCTGGCTCTGGCCGCCGGTCTCGACGAAGAGCCAGCCACCGCCGGCCGGCAGCGGTGGCACCGCGGCCGGACCGCGCCGGTGCCGCAGCACCTCGACCAGCCGAGCGTCCATCCCCTCCAGTGCCAGTGGCGCCAGCGGCAGCAACGCGGGCACCGCGTCGGCCGCGCTCGGCATGTCCGGATAGCCCAGCACCGCCAGCGCGGTGTGCGGCGTGGCCGACACCAACTGCACCGTCGCCTCGGTGAGCACCGCGAGGGTGCCCTCGGTGCCGGCCAGGAAGCGAGCCAGCCGGCCGCCCTGCTCCGGCAGCAGATGCTGCATCGAGTAACCGGACACCTGCCGGCCGAACCGGCCGAACTCGGGCCGGATCACCGCGAGGTTGGCGCTCACCAGCGCGGCCAGCTCGGCACCGATCGGGTCGGCCAGCTCGGCCAACCGACCGGCCCGCACCGGCCGGCCGTCGGCCAGCAGCAGTGCCAGCTCGGTCACGTTGTCGGCCGTCTTGCCGTAGGCCAGGGCGTGTGCGCCGCAGGCATTGTTGCCGATCATGCCGCCGATCGTGCAGCGCGCCTGGGTGGACGGATCCGGGCCGAACCGCAGGCCGTGCGGAGCCGCCGCGCGTTGCAGGTCGGCCAGGATCATGCCGGGCTGCACCACCGCGGTACGAGCGTCCGGGTCCAGCGCCACCAGCCGGTTCATCCATCGGGAGAAGTCCAACAGGATGCCGTCCGACACCGCGTTGCCGGCGATGGACGTACCAGCGCCGCGGGCCACCAGCGGCGTGCCGGTGTCCCGGGCGACCTGCAGCGCCAGCGCCACCTCCTCGGCCGCGCGCGGGAAGACCACGACCTGCGGCACCAGCCGGTAGTTGGAGGCGTCAGAGGAGTACTCCGCGCGCCGGCGGGTCGAGGCGTCCACCTCGGCCACGCCGACCCGGCGCAGCTCGGCGGCCAGCTCTTGCGGATTCACCCCATCAATCTTGCCGTTTCGGGACCCGGCCACCAGAACGGGGGCCGCGCCGGTCCACGAGCGACGCCACGGTCAGCGCTGCAGATCCGGCTGGCTCGTCCCCTCGGCCGGTGGTTCGGTCCGCGGTCGCCAGCTGAAGCTGCGGTCGCCGGCCGGCGGTTCGGCCGATGCGGCTCGTCGGGTGATGAGCTCGGCCTCGGCCACCGCCAGCAGTTCCGTCAGCAGCTGGCCGTCGCGTGGCTTGGCCGCCACCGCCACCTCGGCGGGAACACCGTTGTAACGCAGCGCCGACCGCATCCGGGCCGCCAGCGAATCAGCACTCGGGCCGGGGCAGTCGGCGAGCAGGATGGCCAGACCGGTGTCACTGCACTGGCTGATCGCGTCGCAGCCGGCCTGCAACTGCGCCACCAGCGCCGCAGCCTGCGGATCCGGGGTCTCCACCCGCATCACGGCCGCACTCGGGCAGGTCTGCACGACCACCCGAGCCACCAGCAGCCACGCCGGCTCGACCATCGGTTGCACGCTCGGATCGCGAGCCGCCCGGAGTTTGGCCCGCACACCGCGCCGCTGCAGGAGCAACGCCGCCGGCAGCGAAAGCCAGCTGAACGGCAGCCGGAAGTCCTGCATGCCGACGACCGCCAGCGCGATGAGCAGGGTCTGCGCCTCGACCACATAGGTGGCCGGTCGCAGCAGTTGCCTGCTCGCCTGAAGTTGCCGGCACAAAATCAGCGCCGTGGATATCGTCAGGGCCTCCACCGGAATGTAGGCAAGTGCCGCGAGCAGCAGCCCGGCCAATTTCGGCATCGGTAAAGCGGCGCAGAAGTGCGCAGTCATTACGGCGGACACGGTGCAAGCTGTGCTGTATACGTACCGGTATGATTTGCTCAGTCCGGTGAACCGCCTGACCGGCAGCTCGGCTATCGCTCCGATGACGACGACCGCGACCGCCAATTGCAACGGCAGCAGCACCGCGGCTGCGAAATCCCAGATAGCGAGCAGGTTGACGCGCACGCCGAATTGCGCACCGTCCATCAATACCCGGCGTATTGCATCCCATTTCAAGGAAGCCAGCGAGAAGACCGCACTGAGAGCAGACAGCGAAATGGCAATGTTGATGTCGACGCGATCGATCGGGCCTCGGGCGACTATTGCCACCGCGACCGTGCAGGCTTCCACCGCGAGGATCCAGGCCACCGCTAGTGGCGACAACCGCCAGAGCGGCCACCGGAGCACCGACCTCACCGCGACTCCTTGCAAATCGGCCACACCGGCGAGGGGGTGACACCTGTGTTCAACATCATTTGGGACTAAGCCCACGGTTCGCTTAGACAGTACATAGGCTGCAATCCGTTGTCACGAGATAGTTAGCCGACGGATCGTCCATCGCGAACGGCGCTTTGCGCAGTCAACCGTTATCCGGGTTGGCGTGGTTGTTCCCGAGCGGCCGTCGCCGGCGCGTCGGGCCGGCCCCGCGCTCGAGGAACGAACTCGTCCCGTGCGAGAGCGGCAGGTCCGATCGGGCCAGCTGCCGCTAGCCTGGCCGCAGCGGCCGGATGTCCGAGGAAACCCAGGAGCAGCGCGAACATGGCGGCAGAACAGCAAGGCCCCGGCGGTTACCGGATCTACACGCTCGACGCGGGGATCGGCAACGACGGGCGGCACGACCTGGCGGTGGCGGTCTCCGACCACAACTGCACCGCCAGCGCGGTCTACACCCGCTCCCGCTTCGCCGGGCCCAGCGTCACGCTGAGCCGCGGGGTGGTCGAGCCGCAGGGTGTGGTGGTCGCCTCCCGCAATGCCAACGTGGCCACCGGCCCGGACGGTGCGGCCGATGCGGCCGAGTTGCAGCAACTGGCGGCTCGCGGCGCACAGGCCGGCCCGCTGCTGGTGGCCTCGACCGGAGTGATCGGCCGGCGCTATCCGATCGAGGTGATGCGGCAACGGCTCGGCGCCGAGTGGCCGGCGCCTGGCAGCTGGCAGGATTTCGCCACTGCCATCATGACCACCGACACCCGGCCCAAGCTGGCCTTCGGCACCGTCGGGGCCGCTCGGATCGTCGGAATGGCCAAGGGCGTCGGGATGATCGAGCCCAACATGGCGACCATGCTGGCCTTCTTCTTCACCGACGCGGCGGTTCCGGCCGCGGACCTGGACCGGATCTTTCGAGCCGTGGTGGACCAGAGTTTCAACGCGCTGAGCATCGATACCGATACCTCGACCAGCGACACCGCGGCCATCTTCGCCAACGGGGTGGCCGGTCCAGTGCCGCTGCCCGAGTTCCAGGCCACGCTGACCGACCTGGCCCTGGACCTGGTCCGTCAGATCGCCCGGGACGGCGAAGGCGCCAGCAAACTGCTCACGGTCACCGTGACCGGCGCGCGGGACGGCGGCCAGGCCAAGCGAGTGGCCAAGTCGATCGTCAACTCACCGCTGGTCAAGACCATGGTGCACGGTGCCGACCCGAACTGGGGCCGGGTGGTGATGGCGGTCGGCAAGTGCGAGGACGAGCTCGACATCGAGCCGGATCGGGTGCGGGTCAGCCTGTGCGAACGTCCAGTCTATCCTGACGTGCCGGACGCCGACGAGCTGGCCCGGCTGCGCGAGCTGATGTCCGGCGATGCCGTCTCGATCGCGGTCGACCTGCAACTCGGCGACGGCACGTTCACCGCGTACGGCTGTGACCTGACCGCGGGCTACGTGCACCTCAACTCCGCCTACACCACCTGAGCCCTACCCCACCTGAGCCCACGGCCGGCCTGAACCTACGGTCGGCCTGCGGTCCGCAGTCGGCCTGAGCCCACGGTCAGGCCGGGGGTCCGTGGTCGGCCTGAGCCCACGGTCGGGCTGAGCCCACGATCGACGGGGGTCCGCGGTCGACCGGCGGTTCGCGTCCAAGGGGATCTTGCCGTCCTGGCTCGGCAACCTCGATGCGGCGTTATCCTGCGGGGATGCGATTCCAGGCCGAGTTGCAGTCCGCCAACGGCAACGGCCGCTGGGTCGCGGTCCCGCCGGAGATCGCCGACGGCCTGAACACCCGCCGGCCGCCGGTGCGCGGCACCGTGAACGGCGTGCCCTACCGATCCCGGCTGGCCGTCTACGGCGGCTACAGCTACCTCGGCTTCACCGCCGCGATCCGCAAGCAGGCCGGCATCGAACTCGGCGACCTGCTGGATATCTACATCGAGGCCGACCCGGAACCTCGAGTGGTCAAGCTGCCCGAGGCGCTGGCCGCCGCCCTGCGCGCGGACGCCGAGGCCAAGGCGGCCTTCGACCGGCTGGCCTTCACCCACCGCCGCGAATACGCCACCTGGGTGGCCGAGGCCAAGCGCCAGCAGACCCAGGAACGCCGGGTTGCCCAGGTATTGCAGCGAATCCTGCCGCGCTGAAGTACTCGCCGGCCTTCCGACGCCCTGCCTCGCTGAACTACTCGCCGGGCCTTCCGACGCCCCTAGCTGCTGAAGTACTCGCCGGGCTTGACGCCGTCCAGGCCGAGCGCGACCGCCGCCCGGGCGGCGATCGGTCCGACCAGGTTGCCGGTGCCGTTGTAGCCTCCGCAGGCGATCACGCCAGGTCGAACCTCGGCCACGATCGGTCGGGCGTCCGGGGTGTAGCCGGCCGAAGCGGCCCACCGGTGGCTGATCCGCACCGGCTCACCGGCGAACCGGACGGCGATCCGCTCGATCCAGGACTGCACCGGCCGGCTCGGCTCGGTGTCCGTCGTCCACTCGGCGTCGATGTCCTGGTCCCGGCCGCCGCCGACGTACAACCGGCCGGCGGCGTCCTGCTGGGCGTAGTCGTACCCCCACCTGCTGTACACCGGGCAGGGCAGCCGGCCGGGCCGAACCGGCTCGGTGGCGAGCATCTGCAGCCGGGTGGTGCGCACCCGGCCGACGAGTTCGGGCAGCAGCAACTCCAGCTTGCCGTCTACCGCCGCGACGACCAGGCCGGCCGAGACCTGGCCACCGGCGGTGCGCACCGTGCGGCCCTCGATCGTCAGAACCGGAGAATTCTCGAACAGCCGGGCCGCCGTGCGGTACCGCTCGGCCAGCCCGAGTGCACGCCGGGCCGGGTTCATGGCGGCATCCTGCGGCAGAAACAGGCCCTCGCCGAGCTCGCCGGAGTACCACTCGGCCGCGAGCCCCAACTGCGTCATCACGGCCAGTTGCCGGCGACAGTCGGCGAGTTCGGCGTCCCGGTCGGCCTGTTCGGTCTCCGCCGTCGCTGCGGGCAGTCCCGCCGTCGCTGCAGGCAACTCCGCCCCTGCAAGTAGCCCCGCCGACGCAGACAGCCCCGGCGTCGCTGCGGGCAGCCCGGCCAGCCGCAGCGAGCCGACCCGGCGGATCACGTCGGGGCCGAGCAGTTCGGCCAGCGAGTCGATCTCGGCCAGCGTCTGCCGGTACAGCTCCACCGCGGCCGGCAGCCCCCAACCGTCGGCCGCCTGATGCACCGCGATCGCCGGGCCGGCGAGCAGGAAGCCGCCGTTGCGACCGGCCGCACCCGCCGCCACTCGGCCGGCATCCAGCCCGACCACCGACAACCCACGCCGGAGCAGCTCACCGACCGCAGCCAGGCCGCTGCCGCCCAGCCCGATCACGCACACGTCGGCGGTCAGGTTCCCGGTCAGCGAGCCCAGTCCGGCCCAGCCTGCGACCACCTCGTCGGCATCCCAGCCGACCACCGGCTCAACTGGCACGTTCGGCCTTGCCCAGCACCACCACGCCGCCTTCGGAGACGTGATAGCGCTGCCGGTCGCTTTCCAGATCCACGCCGATGTGCGCACCGGGGGCGACCACCACGTTCTTGTCCAGGATCGCCCGCCGGATCACCGCACCCTCGCCGATCACCACGTTGTCCATGACCACCGAGCCCTCGACGTAGGCCCCGTTGCGGATCTTGACGTTGGGTGAGATCACGCTGGCGCGCACGGTGGAACCCGAGATGATCGCGCCGGCCGCGACGATGGATTCCTGCGCCAACCCGCCGTCGACGAACTTCGCCGGCGGCAGCTGCCGGTGGTGGGTGTAGATCGGCCAGGCCTGGTTGTAGAGGTTGAAGATCGGGTGCACGCTGACCAGGTCCATGTTGGCGTCGTAGTAGGCGTCGATGGTGCCGACGTCCCGCCAGTAGCCACGGTCACGATCCTCCGAGCCCGGCACGTTGTTGTGGCTGAAGTCGTACACCCAGGCGCGGTCGCGCTCGACCATCCACGGCATGATCGAACCGCCCATGTCGTGCACCGAGGTCGGATCCTCGGCGTCGGCGCGCAGCGCCTCGACCAGCGCCTCGGTGGTGAAGATGTAGTTGCCCATGGAGGCGAAACTGCAGCTCGGGTCGTCCGGCAGCCCGGGCGGATCCGCGGGTTTCTCCAAGAACTGCAGGACTTTCCCTTCAGCCGAGGCGTCGATGACGCCGAACTGGTCGGCGCTCTCCCGGGGCACCCGGATGCCGGCCACGGTCACGCCGGCGCCGGATGCGATGTGCTGTTCCAGCATCTGCTTCGGATCCATCCGGTACACGTGGTCGGCGCCGAACACCACGATGTGGTCGGGACGATCGTCGGTGATCAGGTTCATCGACTGCAGGATCGCATCCGCGCTGCCGGTGTACCAGCGCGGGCCGAGCCGCTGCTGGGCCGGCACCGGAGTGACGTAGTTGCCGAGCACCGTGGACATCCGCCAGGTCTGGGTGATGTGCCGGTCCAGCGAGTGTGACTTGTACTGGGTCAGCACGCAGATCCGCAGGAAGCCGGCATTGACCATGTTGGACAGCACGAAGTCGACCAGCCGATAGTTGCCACCGAACGGCACCGCGGGCTTGGCCCGGTCAGCGGTCAGCGGCCACAGCCGCTTGCCCTCGCCACCGGCCAGGACGATGCCGAGAACCCGCGCTGGTGCTGCCATGCGGCAACAGTAACGCTCGTTCTCGGACTGGCACACCCGCCCGAGCCGACGGCTAATCTGGGCTCATGCGCGCAGCGATGGTCAGTCGCGAGTACCCCCCGGAGGTCTACGGCGGCGCCGGTGTCCATCTGGAGTTCCTTGTCGGCCAGTTGCGCAAGCTGATCGACGTGCAGGTGCACTGCTTCGGCGAGCCCCGGGACGAGCCGGAGGTCTATGCCTACCGGACGCCCGCCGGTCTGTCCGGAGCCAATCCCGCATTGGGCACCATCGGTACCGACGTCGAGATCGCCGGTCGGCTGGCCGGTGTCGACGTGGTGCACTCGCACACCTGGTACGCCAACCTGGCCGGCCACCTGGCCGCCCTGCTGCACGACATTCCGCATGTGGTGACGGCACATTCGCTGGAACCGATGCGGCCGTGGAAGGCCGAGCAGCTGGCCGGCGGCTACCGGCTGTCCACCTGGGTCGAGCGCACCGCCTACGAGGCAGCCGCCGCGGTGATCGCGGTCAGCACCGCAATGCGGGCCGACATCCTGAACACCTATCCGAAGGTGGATCCGGCCGCGGTGCACATCATCCCGAACGGCATCGACACCGAGCTCTACCGGCCGGTCGCCGAGCGGGACGTGCTGCACCAGCACGATCTGCGCACCGACCGGCCGATGGTGCTGTTCGTCGGCCGGATCACCCGGCAGAAGGGGGTCGCCCACCTGGTCCGGGCGGCGGCCGGATTCGCCCCCGAGGTGCAACTGGCGCTGTGCGCCGGCTCGCCGGACACGCCGGAGCTAGCCGCGGAGATCACCGCGGCGGTGACCGAGCTGCAGGCCAGCCGGCACGGCGTGGTGTGGATCCAGCAGATGCTGCCGCGCTCGGAGCTGCTGCAGTTGCTCACCGCCGCCGACATCTTCATCTGCCCGTCCATCTATGAGCCGCAGGGCATCGTCAACCTGGAGGCGATGGCCTGCGAGACCGCGGTGGTCGCCTCCCGGGTCGGTGGCATCCCGGACGTGGTGGTGGACGGCGAGACCGGCCTGCTGGTCGACTATGACCCGGAGGACCCGCAGGCCTTCGCGAACGGTCTGGCGGCCGCGACCAATACGCTGATCGCCGACCCGAGCCGGGTTGCCGCGATGGGTCGAGCCGGCCGGCAACGGGCCGTCACCGTGTACGGCTGGGACAGCATCGCCGAGCGGACGGTGCGGTTGTACGAGTCGCTGCGGTGACTGCTCGGGGCCGGGACGGTCCCGGCCACGCTGCGACAAGGTGCGGTTCCGCTGCGCCATGATGTCGTTCCGCTGCGGCAGGATGAGGCCATGCCCGAGCTGGCACCGACCGCCGTTCCGGCCGGCCGACTGGCGGGCCAGCCGCAACCGACGCTGGCGATCGACGAGTTGGTCCTGCGGCCCTGGCGGCCCTCCGACGTCGAAGCGGTCGTCGCGGCCTACCGCGATCCCGAGATCCAGCGCTGGCACGTCCGGTCGATGAGCGCGCCGGAGGCGCGAGCGTGGCTGGCGTCCTGGCCCGAACGGTGGCGGGCGGAGACCGGTGCCGGCTGGGCGGTGACCGAGCGAGATGCGGTGGTCGGCCGGGTGGGCTTTCGCTCGATCGACCTGACCGAGGGCAGTGCCGAACTCGCGTACTGGACCGTGCCGGCAGCCCGCGGCCGGAACATCGCCGGCCGGGCGGTCGAGACCGTGTCGCGATGGATGTTCGCCGTCGGGCTGCACCGGCTCGAGCTCAGCCACTCCACCGGCAACGTCGCGTCCTGCCGGATCGCCGAGAAGGTCGGCTTCGGCTATGAGGGGACGCTGCGCCAGCAGACACTGCACGCCGATGGCTGGCATGACATGCACCTGCACGCCAGGCTTGCGACGGATTGACCTGCCGGCCGGCCGGACTCGCCGACTATGACTGGGCGGCCACCGACTCCAGGTAGCGACCCAGCAGCCGGACGCCGAACCCGGTGGCACCGCGGCTGAACATGGCGGTCTCCGAAGCGGCGCGAGCCGGGCCGGCGATGTCCAGGTGGGCCCAGCGGGCATCGCCGACGAACTGCTGCAGGAACAGCGCGGCGGTGATCGCGCCGGGGCTACCCGGATCGTTGCGGGAATCGGCCACCGGGGACTCCAACTGGTGGGCGTAGGCATGCTCCAGCGGCATCCGCCAGACCCGCTCACCGGCCGCCACCGAGGCCTCGGTCAGCGCGCCGGCCAGCGCGTCGTCGTTGGCGAAGAAGCCAGCGGTCTCGGTGCCGAGCGCAATCCGCATCGCCCCGGTCAGGGTGGCCACGTCGATCAGCACGTCCGGCTTCAACCGGTCCACCGCGTAGGCCAGCGCGTCGGCCAGGATCAGCCGGCCCTCGGCGTCGGTGTTGCCGATCTCGGTGGTCCGGCCGCCGTACTGCACGATCACGTCGGAAGGGCGCATCGAGGTACCGGAGATCGCATTCTCGGCGGTCGGCACCAGCACCGTGACATCCACCGCGAGCTTCTGCATGGCCGCGTACTGGACGGTGCCGAGCACGGCGGCGCCACCGCACATGTCGGTGTGCATGTTCCGCATGCCGTCGGCCGCCTTGATGTCCAGGCCGCCACTGTCGAAGGTGATGCCCTTGCCAACCAGCACCACGTGCGCCGGCTTCGGGGCGCCGCGCCGGCGCCGGGCACGGTAGCGGACCTCGATCAGCCGCGGGCGTGACGCCGAGCCGCCGCCGACCGCCAGCACGCCGCCGAAGCCGTGCTCGGCCAGCCACGCCTCGTCGTGCACGGTCACCGTGCAGCCGGCTGCCCCGAGTTGCTCGACGGCCAGCTCACCGAACCGGGCCGGGTTGAGCTCGTTGGCCGGGGTGTTGCCGAGGTCGCGGGCCCAGCCGGCGGCGTCGGCGGCCTCGTCCCCGGCGGACAGGCCGGCCTTGTCCAGATCGCCGACCAGGTCGATGGTGTGCAGGTTGTCGGTCGCCTTGCTGGCTAGCGTGAAGGAGTAGCCGCCGAGCACCAGCCCCTCGGCCAGCGCCTGGCTGTCGGCGGCGGTCGGCGCGTCGATCGCCACCGCGTACCGCTTGCTCTCGGGCAGCTTGGAGATGGCCCGGCCGATGGCCACCCCGGACTTGCGCAGGTCATCGGCGCTGCGCTGGCCGAGCCCGGCGATCAGCACGGTGGCCGGCACCGAGCCGGGCAGCGTGAGCGTGTGCAGCTTGCCGGCCCCGGCGTCCGGTTCGGATTCGGCCACGTACTGCGAAGCGGCCTGCGCCGCCGCCACCGGCAGCACCGTGGTCGAGACACCGTCCAGTTCCAGTTCCCCGTCCCGCAAGCCGATGACCACGACATCAACGCTTCGGCGTCGCTCTGGAGTCTGCAACAGGATCACGATGACCTCGATCTGCTCGGTGCTGACCGGCTGGCCTTGGCTGCCGGTGGGGGACGGCATGACGCGGCCCCAGCTACGGGTGACGCACACCCTCGCTGGGGCCGGTGAGCGCTAGTGCTAGCTGACGGCTCCGGACAGCGCCTCGGACAGCGCGCTGGCCTCGTCGGCGGACAGTTCGACGACGAGTCGGCCGCCGCCCTCCAGGGGAACGCGCATCACCAAGCCGCGACCCTCCTTGGTGACCTCCAGCGGACCATCACCCGTCCGCGGCTTCATCGCCGCCATGCGTGCCTCCTCATGCGCTCATACAGCGTGGTGACCGCGCAGGCGAGATCGCGGGCCGCGCGGTGCTGAAGCATATTCTCTCGCATCCGCTGCGCTCAGGCCAAAGCGGGCCAGACTTCGCCGCCGGACAGCCGGCCGATGCCGGCCGGGGATGTCCTACGCTGCTGGCATGGCTGACGTGCTGCTGGTGGAACGTGCCGAGGGAGTCGCGACCCTCACCCTGAACCGGCCGGAGTCGATGAACTCGCTGTCGACGGAGTTGAAGGAGGCCCTGCTGGCGGCGCTGTTCGATGTCGGCTCGGACCGGACGGTGCGCGCGGTGGTGCTCACCGGCAACGGTCGCGGCTTCTGCGTCGGTCAGGATCTGGCCGAGCACGTCGAGTTGCTCGAGGCCGGCGACCCGGCCCCGCTGTCCACCGTGGAACAGCACTACAACCCGATCACCCTCGCGATCGCCGAATTGGCCAAGCCGGTGATCGCCGCGGTCAACGGCATGGCCGCCGGCGCCGGCGCCTCCTTCGCCTTCGCCTGCGACCTGCGGGTGGTCTCCGAGCAGGCCAAGTTCCTGCTCGCCTTCGCCAATGTCGGGTTGAGCCTGGACAGCGGCGCGTCCTGGACGCTGCCACGGCTGATCGGCGCCGGCCGAGCCGCCGAGCTGTGTCTGCTCGCCCAGCCGATCACCGCCCAGCAGGCGGCCGAATACGGCCTGGTGAGCCGACTGGTGCCGGCCGAGCAGGTGCTTACGGTGGCGCAGGAACTCGCCGTCCGATTGGCCGCCGGCCCGACGGTCGCCTATGCCGCGATCAAGCGGGCACTGCATTTCTCGGCCGCGCACACGCTGCGCGAGTCGCTGGCCAACGAGGCGGTGGAGCAGGCCATCGCCGGCAGCACCGCCGATCACCGGGTCGCCACGTTCGCCTTCGTGAAGAAGGAGAAGCCGGTCTTCACCGGCGAGTAGCCCGGTTCGGGCGCAGCTGCCGGTTCGGGCGCAGCTACTCGTCGGTGAAGCGGGGCATCACCTGGCGCACCTCGATCGGGGCGCCGGGCCGGCCGCCGGCCTTCGAGGCGTACTCCCCCACGCCGACGCAGGTGAACAGCAGAGCGGTCAGGCCGTCCTCGCCGAGCAGCGCGGGCACCTCGGAGTCGTAGAAGGTCATTCCGGTCGCCGTGACGCCGAGCGCGTAGGCGGCCAGGTGCAGGCGTCCCTCGACCAGCCCGGCGGCAAGCTGTGCCGCCCGGTAACCGCGATCGTCGATGTCCTCGCTGCGCACGGCGGCGATGGCGACGTAGGCAGCCTCACCGGCGAGCGCCTGATCCATGCAGATCCAGGCGAGCTCGTCGCGCAACTCGCCCGCTCGGACCGGCCGGTCGAGGTGTGGCCAGCGGTAGACGCCGGGCCGGATGCCATCCACCGCGTGCACCACTACCCAGTGCGGCAGGTCGATGCCGAGCAGCGCGGCTCGCATCGACCACTCCAGCACCGGACGGGACACCGAGGCCTGCCGATCCATCCGCCGCTGCGAGCCGCGCCGCAGGATCACCTCGTCCAGCGACGCGGACGGCGGCGCGTTCTCCAACGCCGCCCCGGCCGGCCACGGCTCACCCAGCCGCGTGCCGTCGCCGGCCCGCTGCGCGGCCGTGCACTGCGGGAACTCCACCGCCGGTAGTCGGCCCGGCGTGGCCGTCCCAGTCGGCCGTATCGCTGGCGGTCCGTCGCCGAAGGACAGCAGCACGAGCGGGAACTCGTGTACCCCGTCGGCGCCAACCAACTCGCCGACCTCGGCATCCGGAAAGGTGCTGCGCAGCCGGGGCCGCAGGCCGGCCGCGTCGCTGGCGGCGAACAACTGCGCGCAGAGTGTGCCGGCATCCCAGTAGAGGTGCCGCCAGCCGCGTTCGGCGTATCGCCAGCCGGTACGCCACGGCACTCCGGTCACCACCAGGGTGCTGCGCTCACCCTCGGCCGGCGGGCCGATCTGCACCAGTGCGTGGTTCACCGGGTCGTACCAGTGCACGCCGTCGGGCATGCCGGCCACCGAACGGGTGCTGGCATAGACCTCCAGCGGGAACCGGCCGCCGGCGGAGCCGGCGGCCCGGAACAACGCCTGGCCCCACGGCCGCTGGGAGGTACGCACCACGCCGGCACCGAGGTATAGCACCCGGCCGAGCTGCGCTATATCTAGCGGCTGCGCCGGGTCGAGCGGCTGCGCCGGGTCGAGCGGCTGCGCCGAGTCGAGTGACTGCGCCGGTGGCAGCTGGCCGGCCAGCACCGCGGTCGCCGAGACTGCCAGCTCAGGCAGCTGACGTGGCAACGGAATCCTCGGCAGGCCCTCGCCGTACTGCTTCACCGGCGGTGGCATCGTCGCCAGATCGTTCGGCTCCAGATCCTGCCGTAGCCGGGCGTCGTCGACCGGGGTCTGCCAGCCGCGCGCCGCATCGGCGGAGGTCAACCGGTGCAGCAGGCCGGCTCCGCTGTCACTGTTCACGCCGGTAGCCTGCCAGCCATCAATCGCCCGCCGGAGCTAACTTTGCGCGCGCCAGCAGTAGGCGACGTGATCGTCGACGATGCCGATGGCCTGCATGGCCGCGTACACCGTGGTCGGCCCGAGGAAGACCAGGCCACGTCGCTTCAGCTCCTTGGCCAACGCCTTGGATTCGGCGGACACCGGCGGGATGTCGGACATTCGCTGCGGCCGTGGATGCTCGGCCGGGGCGTAGGACCACAGCAACTCGGTCAGGCCCTCACCGACGTTGTCCAGGATCGCGCGGGCATTGGCGATGGTGGCATCGATCTTGGCGCGGTTTCGCACGATGCCGACGTCGGCCAGCAGCCGTTCCCGGTCGGACTCGTCGAACTCGGCCACCTTCGCGATGTCGAAACCGGCGAACGCGGCCCGGAAATTCTCCCGCTTGCGCAGGATGGTCAGCCAGGACAACCCGGATTGGAAGCCTTCCAGGGTCAGCCGCTCGAAGATCGCGTTGTCGCCGCGTACCGGTACGCCCCACTCAGTGTCGTGGTAGGTGATGTAGTCCGGGGTGCTGTTGCCCCAGTCGCAACGCGGCCGGTCAGTCATCGCTGGTCCGTGGTGGTCTAGGCCGTGGTCGTTTCGTCCGCCGCGTCTCCCCGGCATCCACCTTTCCCGCCACCGGTGCTTCCGCTGCCGACTCTTCCGCTGCCGACTCTTCCACCACCGGCTCCGCGACCACCGGCTCTTCCGCCGCAGGCTCCGCCACCACCGGCTCTTCCGCCGCAGGCTCCGCGACCACCGGCTCTTCCGCTACCGGCTCTTCCGCCGACTCCCCCACCACTGGCTCCGCCGCCGACGGTTCCCCCACCACTGGCTCCGCCACCACCGGCTCCGCCGCGGCTGGCTCTACCGCGGCGGGATGGGCGAATGCCGTTTCCCGAGCCAGCTCCGCCGCGGCCTGATCGCCCAGGTCGCGGACCGCCCATTCCGGTTCGGTCGGATGCGGGTCGATCGTCTCCGCCGGATGCCTGGTAGCGCCGTCGAGTGGCTGCTCGGACGAGAACGGCGCACCTTGCAGCCGCAGGCGAGCGATCTCCTCGTCCCGTACCTGGATCTCGGCGGCCAGCCGGTCGATCAGCTCGTCGGTCTCGCGGAACCGGTAGCCGCGCAGGCTGACCGGGATCCGGAGGCGATCCAGGTCCGCCAGCCGCATCCGGCGATTGGCCGGCAGCTCCATCGGCCGGTTGTCCCGGATCGGGGTCACCGTCAGCCCGGACGGCAACAGCGCCACCACCAGGTAGAACAGCACCGCGGCGACCACCAAGGCCAGCAGCAGGTAGCCGATCAGCAGCATGGCTCGATCCTGGCACGCCGGGACGACAGAACCGCCATCAACCCTCGATCAGCTTGAACGCCTCGTCGACGGAGTTCACTCGATGCAGCAGTTGCCAGGCTGCCTCGCGTACGAAGCCGGCCTCGATCATGGCGGTGATGAACTGCCACAGCGGCTGGTAGAAGCCACTGGGATCCAGCACGATCACCGGCTTGTCGTGCATGCCCAGCGACCAGGACGTCCAGGCCTCGAAGAACTCCTCCATGGTGCCGATGCCGCCGGGCAGCACCAGGAACACGCCGGCGTGGGCGTCCATCAGCGCCTTGCGCTCGCGCATGGTCTCCACCACGACGAGTTCGTCGGCGTCGTCGTCGGCCACCTCGTACGGCACCAGGTGGTGCGGGATCACGCCGAGCGTGTGCGCACCGTGCTCCCGGGCCGCCCTGGCCACCGCGCCCATCATCGAGACCCGGCCGCCGCCGGACACCAGCTGGTGGCCGCCGGTGCCGATCCGGGTGCCGACCTCGGTCGCCAGCTCGAGGTAGCCGGCATCGATATCCTGGGCCGAGGAGCAGAACACGCACACCGTTGCCATCAGCCCTACTCCGCGTCGTGGGCGTGCGCCGAGCGGGCCTCGTCGGCGGCGATCCGCTCCACCCGGTCCTGCGCGGAGCGCTCGGTGTCGGACTCGACGATGATCGCGACCGCCTCCGCGATGTTGTCGGTGAGCCGGATCAGGTCCAGGTCGGCGCCGGCGATCTTGCCGTCCGGCAGGGCGGTCTCGCGCAGCCAACGGATCAGGCCCGACCAATACTCGGTGCCGAACAGGATCACCGGGAACCGGGTGACCTTTCGGGTCTGCACCAGCGTCAACGCCTCGAACAACTCATCCAGCGTGCCGAAGCCACCCGGCAGGATCACGAACGCCTGCGCGTACTTGACGAACATGGTCTTGCGGGCGAAGAAGTACCGGAAGTTGATGCCGATGTCGACCCAGTCGTTGAGCCGGTTCTCGAACGGCAGCTCGATGCCCAGCCCCACCGACACCCCGCCGGCCTCGCTGGCACCGCGGTTGGCCGCCTCCATCACGCCCGGGCCGCCGCCGGTGATCACCGCGTAACCGGCCTCGACCAGCGCGTTGCCCAGCGCCCGGCCGGTCGCGTACTCCGGGTGGTCCGGCGTGGTGCGGGCCGAGCCGAACACCGACACCGCCTTGCGCAGCTGCGACAGCAGCCCGAAACCCTCGACGAACTCGGACTGTATTCGGAGCACGCGCCACGGATCCGTATGGAGCCAGCTGTTCGGCTCGTGGCCGTCCAGCAACCGCTGGTCGGTGGTGCCGGTGTCGGCGGCGATCTGACCGCGCCGCAGGATGACCGGACCGCGGTAGTGCTCCGGGGTCGGATGGGAGTTGCTCATGCCAACCACCCTAATTTCGCCCCGCCGGCCTGCCACCAGCGCCTCGGTTGGGGAGAACTTTCCACCAGTGAGGTGGATTTTTCTCCGAAATCGGCTCAGTCGCCGGCCAGGAAGGCCAGCAGCGCCCGCTCGCAGCGTTCGATGGCCGCCAGCTCCACCGACTCGTCCACCCGGTGTGCCAGGTTCGGGTCGCCAGGACTGAAGTTGAGCGCGGGAATGCCCAGTCCGGCGAACCTCGCCACGTCCGTCCAGCCCAGCTTGGCCGCCACCCGACCTTCGCCGAGCGCGGCCACCGCCTGCCGTACCAGGGGCTGGTCCAGTCCCGGCCGGGCCGAGGGAGCCGAGTCCACCACCGCCAGTTCGAAGCCGTCGAACACCGAGCGCAGGTGCGCCTCGGCGCCGGCCTCGTCCAGATCCGGGGCGAACCGGTAGTTCACCGTCACCACGCAGCGGTCCGGCACCACGTTGCCCGCCACTCCGCCGGTGATGCCGACCGCGTTCAGTCCCTCGCGGTAGGTCAGGCCGTCCACCGTGACCTCCCGCGCCTGGTATTCGGCCAGCCGCTGCAGCACCGGTGCGGCCAGGTGGATGGCGTTCACCCCGAGCCAGGACCGGGCGCTGTGCGCTCGCCGTCCGGCCAGGGTGAGCTCGGCACGCATCGTTCCCTGGCAGCCGCCCTCCACCGCCGAGTCGGTCGGCTCCAGCAGGATCGCCAGGTCGCCGCGCAGCAACTCCGGCTGTTCGGCGGCAAGCCGGTTCAGCCCATTGCGGAACGCCTCGACCTCCTCGCAGTCGTAGTAGATCCAGGTCAGGTCGGTGGCCGGTCGCAGCTGTCCGGTGCCCACCAGGTAGGCCGATCGCAGCTGCAGCGCCACGCCGGACTTCATGTCCGAGCTGCCGCAGCCGTGCAGTCGGCCGTCGGCGAGCCGGGACGGCAGGTTGTCCGCCACCGGCACGGTGTCCAGGTGGCCGGCCAGCACCACCCTGCGGTCCAGGCCGAGCTCGGTGCGGGCCAGCACCACGTTGCCGATCCGCTGCACCACCAGCTCCGGGCAGGCCCGCAGCGCCCGCTCGACCGCGTCCGCCAGCGCCACCTCCTCCCCGGACACCGACCGCACGTCGACCAGGGCGGCGGTCAGCTCGGTGGCCGGCCGACTCAAATCCAGCGTGATCCCCACGGCTGGCAGGTTAGTCCCAGCGCGAAAAGCTAGGGTGTCGAGCGTGACCAGCAGCTCTGCCGGCGTGGCCAACCTTGCCCGCCCGGCCTCCGGATACGGCCTTGCCAGCGTCGCCGCCGACGGCACCGTGCTGGACGTCTACTACCCCGCTCCGGCGCTGGGCTACCCTTCCGGCGCCGAGCCGCCAGCCGAGCTGGCCGCGCTGGCCGGTGCCGACGAGGCGCGCGGGGTACGTACCGAACCGGTCAGCACCACCATCGACCTGGACGCCGCCCCGGCCGACGCCGCCGACGTCTACCTGCGGCTGCACCTGCTCTCCCACCGGCTGGTCCGGCCTCGGGAGCTGGACCTGACCGGAGTGTTCGGCCTGCTGACCAATGTGGTGTGGACCAACCACGGACCGTGCGCGGTGGCGGGATTCGAGGCGGTACGCACCAGGCTGCGGGCGCGTGGGCCGGTCACCGTCTACGGCGTGGACAAGTTCCCCCGGATGGTGGACTACGTGCTGCCCTCCGGCGTCCGGATCGCCGACGCCGACCGGGTCCGGCTCGGTGCCCACCTGGCCCCCGGCACCACCGTGATGCACGAAGGCTTCGTCAACTACAACGCCGGTACGTTGGGCAACTCCATGGTGGAGGGTCGGATCTCGGCCGGCGTGGTGGTGGGCGACGGCTCGGACGTCGGCGGCGGGGCGTCCATCATGGGTACCTTGTCCGGCGGCGGCAGCGAGGTCATCTCGATCGGCAAGCGCTGCCTGATCGGCGCCAACGCCGGCATCGGGATCTCCCTCGGCGACGACTGCGTGGTGGCAGCCGGTTGCTATGTGACCGCCGGCGCCAAGGTCGTGCTGCCGGACGGCTCGATGCGCAAGGCGGCCGAGTTGTCCGGCGAGTCGGGGTTGCTGTTCTGGCAGAACTCGGTGACCGGCGCGCTCGAGGTGCGCCAGCGCACCGGCCAGGGCATCGAGCTCAACGCCGCCCTGCACGCGAACTAGGCACCCGAACCAGCCCGGCACGGGTCGACACGAGAAGAAAGACGAGGCTGTGGCGCAGCGGGCACATCGGGCGACGGTCGCCCTGCTGGTCATCGTGCTGGCGGTGGCCGGGCTGGCGGTCGGTGCCCGGACGCTATGGCGCGCCGCCCAATCCGCCGTTCGGGCCGACGGCTGTGACTTCGGCGACTACGACCTGGACCTCGACCAGGCCCGGATCGCCTCCACCGTGGTCGGCGTGGTGCTGCGTCGCAAGCTGCCGGAGCGGGCTGCGGTGCTCACCCTTGGCGCCGCCCTGCAGGAGTCCAAGCTGCGCAACCTGCCCGCCGGCTCCGGTGACCGGGACTCGGTCGGCATCCTGCAGCAGCGGCCGTCGCAGGGTTGGGGCACCGCCGCCCAAATCTCGAACGTGCAGTACGCCACCGGCAAGTTCCTCGACGCGGTGGTGAAGGTGCCGAACTGGCAATCGGACTCGCTGGCCAGCGTCATCCAGGCGGTGCAGTTCTCCGCCGACGGCACGGCCTACGCACGGCACGAGGCACAGGCCCAGCAGATCGCCGATGCGCTGAGCGGTGTCAAACCGATGGGGGTGAGCTGCAGCTTCGGCAAGCCGAGCGTGGTGGCGACCCCGCAGTCGGTGGCCAAGGCGGTCAGCACCGAGCTGCCGGTCAGCCCGCCGCAGGCCGCCGGCAAGAACATCACGGTGCCCGGTGCCGGCTGGGCCACCGCCGCCTGGTTCGTCTGCAACGCCGACCGGCTGGGCATCGACACGGTCCGCTTCGCCGGCAACAGCTGGTCGCGCGCCAAGAGCTGGCGAGTGGATTCAGCGGCCAGCGACTCGGCGGTGACCGCGACGCTGGCCGGCTGACAAAGCGGCTGGCCCGCTAGCTCGCTGCTCGGCCGCTCGCTGATCGGCCCGCTCGGCCTGGCGGCTGACGCCCCTTGAATATGGGACGGCGCCGAAAACCAGGACGTCCCCCGAAAGTGGGACGTCCTAGGCGCTTGCTATCCGATCAGGGACCTGCTCGCCGATCAGAGAGCGCTGTTCAGAGCTCGCTGTCAGTGCTCGCTGGCTTGAGGCGGCAACGAACGGATGAACTCCGGATCGTTGTCGGTCTTGCCCACCTTGGAGGCGCCACCGGGCGAGCCCAGCTCGTTGAAGAAATCGACGTTGGCCTGCGCGTACTCCCGCCACTTGTCCGGCAGGTCGTCCTCGTAGAAGATCGCCTCCACCGGGCAGACCGGCTCGCAGGCGCCGCAGTCAACGCACTCGTCGGGGTGGATGTAGAGCATCCGGTTGCCTTCATAGATGCAGTCGACCGGGCACTCCTCGATACAGGCTTTGTCGAGCAGGTCGACGCAAGGCTCCGCGATCACGTACGTCACGAAAAGAACCTCCAAGAACGGCGCCGGCACGTGTTCAGGCGTCAGCGTTAGGCAGCTACAGGTCTGCATAGTATGCCGGTCATGCACTACGACGGGCTTGTGGGTCGGTTGGTCGTGCTTCGCTATCGCCGGGAGGTGGCTGACGGACGGCCGCCGCTGAGCGATGTGGTCGGCGAGCTGGTGCAGGTGACGCCGCAGGCGGTGACGGTGCGTACCCGGGCCGGCGAGCACCGGACGATCGCGCGCTCGGCGGTGCTGATCGCCAAACCGGTCGCGGCCAGTCGTCGGGAGGTGCTGGAGCTGGCCAGGATCGGCCGGCTCGGCTGGCGAGCGGCCGAGCAGCGCGAGCTGGCCGGCTGGCTGCTGTACGCCGACCGCGGCTGGACCGGTCGGGCGAACTCGGTGCTGCCGCTGCGCACCCCGCACCGGCCGCTCGATGAGCTGCTGGACGGCGCGCGGGCGTTTTACGCCGAGCGCGGGCTGCCGCTGCTGATCCAACTCCCGCTGCCGGCCCGCGGCCTGCTGGATGCCGAACTGGCCGGCCGCTGCTGGACCCGCGACCGGCCCGCCGTGGTACTAACCCGGACGCAGCGAACCCAGGAGCGGGACACCGAGCAGCGGGACACCGAGCACTGGGGCGCCGCGCGGCCGGCCGGGCCGCCGGTCAGCCTGGCCGAGGAACCCGACGACGACTGGCTGGCGGCCTATCACTACCGGGGCGGTTCGGTGCCGGACTTCGCCCGCGAGCTGCTCGTCCGGCACGACACCGTCAGCTTCGCCTCGATCCGACGGGACGGCCGGACGGTGGCCATCGCCCGCGGCTGCGTCGACGCGGGCTGGCTCGGCCTCACCTCGGTCGAGGTGGCACCGGAGTACCGGCGGCAGGGCTTGGCCACCGCACTGATGGACCGGTTGGCCGGCTGGGCGGCCGGCCACGGCGCCCGGAGCGCCTATCTGCAGGTGGACGACGGCAACTCCGCGGCGCTGGCGCTCTACGCCAGGTTGGGTTTCATCGAGCACCACCGCTACCACTACCGTGCCGAGCCGGCGGCCGGGTCCGGCTGAGCCGGCCGGGTCGGTCAGGTCGGTCAGGTCGGCCGGGTCGGTCGGGTCGGCGGCCGCGCTGCCAGGGGCCTGACGGCCAGTGCCAGGGGCCCGGCCGGGAGGCGAAGCCCAGCATGCTCAGCGGCACCAGGGTGCCCAGCACCAGCACCGCGTAGGACACCCAGGAGGTACCGCCGGCCGGCATCAGCACGTCCCCCTCCGGCCGGCCGGTGGCGAGGATCCAGATGGTGAGCAGCTGGCCGATCGCCGGCGGCGCGGCAGCGACGGCGGTGTCGGTCAGGCTGCGTGCGATGGCCGGCAGCAGCACGCCGGTCAGCACCGTCAGCACCGGCGCCACCGGCACCAGCGCGGTGCCGTGCCGCAGCGGGATCAAGGTCACCTCGAGCAGCCCGACGAGAACCCCGGCCACGCCGAACAGGACGAAGCCGAGCGCGAGCAGGCTGCGAGGCAGCCGCCTGACTTCCCGGTCGGCCGGGCCGCTCTCGGTACTCACGCCGGATCGAACTCGCCGGTGCCGCCGAACAGACCGCTACCGCCGAACGCGCGGGTGCCGCCGGACAGACGGGAGCCACTGAACGCGCCGGTGCCCCCGGACAGCTCGCCGTCACCGGATAGCTCGATGCCACCGAACAGGTCGGTCTCCCGGCCGTCGGCGTCCTGAGGACCACCGGGCTTGCCGTGCACCAGCCGGAAGTACTCGGTGGCGCGCACCTGCTGGCCGCGATTGTTGGACAGCGCGAAGAACGACCCGGCCACGGTGATCTGGGTGGCGTGCGCGGCCAGCGCCCGGCTCTTGGCGGCGAGCTGCTCCGGCGCGTGCAGCACGGTCGTCACCAGCTCGTCATCGACCACGAACCCGAGGTCGTCGATCGAGCCGGGCACCTCGAACGGCATCGGATCCGCTCGCAGCGCCGCAATCTGCTGCCGCGCCGCCGAACGGGGCATGACGATCCAGTAGAACTTCGACACCGCCCACGGCTGGCCGCCCGGGCCGGGCCGCACCCGAGCGGAGGCCCCAGCAGACACCCGAGCGGAGGCCCGAGCGGAGGCCGCGGCGGAGACGGCAGCAGTGGCCACCCGATGGGCCATGATGTGGTCCGGATGCCCGTAGCCACCCACGTCGTCGTAGCTGATCACCACCTGCGGCCGGACCTCTCGGATCACCTCGACCAGCGCGGCCACCGCGGCATCGAAGACCGACGGGTCCTCGGCGGCCCGCCAGAACGCCCGCGGTTTGCCGTTGGCCGGCGTGCCCATCATGCCGCTGTCCCGGAACCGGCCGGCCCCGCCGAGGAAACGGTGGTCGGTGACGCCGAGCTCGGCCATCGCACGGTCCAGCTCGCCGATCCGCCAGCCGCCGAGCTGGTCGGCCTCCTCGGCCGCCAGCAGGCTGAGCGCCGGCACCAGCACCTCGCCCTCCTCGCCCAGCGTGCAGGTGACCAGGGTGACGTGGGCACCGCTGGCCGCGTAGTGGGCCATGGTGGCGCCGGTGCCGATGGTTTCGTCATCGGGATGGGCGTGCACGAGCAGTAGACGCCGGTCGGCAGGCTCCGTCACGCCCACAACTTACCGTTCTGGCCTCGGACCGCTGGTGCCCGCCGAGTAGCTCGGCGGGCGCGCTCAGCCGGTGGCCGGCTCAGGCACGGTCGCCGACCGGCAGGGCGAGTTCCACCGAGGTTCCCGCGCCCGGCGGGCTGCTGAGCACCAGCGTGCCGCCGAGCGCCTCGACCCGGTCGACGATGCCGACCAAACCGGAACCGCTGGACATGCTCGCCCCGCCCCGACCGTCGTCCTGCACACCGACCTGTAACACGCCGTCGCGCACCTGTCCGGTGACCTGGATCAGCGAGGCCTCGGCGTGCTTGGCCGCGTTCGTCAGCGCCTCGGCGACGACGTAGTAGGTCGCAACCTCGATCGGTTCGGAGAGCCGCGACTCGAGATCCAGGTGTAGTTCCACCGGCACCGGGCACCGACGCGCCAGCGTCTTCAGCGCCGGTCCCAGACCGCCCTGGGCCAGGATCGCCGGGTGGATTCCGCGGGCGATCTCGCGCAGTTCCTCCAACGTGCTCACCAGGCCCTGGCTGATCTGCGAAAGATCGGCCCGCAGCCCCGGCAGCTGATCGGGTACGCCCTCCTGGATCGTCTGTAGGTCGATGGCCAGCGCGACGAGTTGCTGCTGGGCGCCGTCATGCAGGTCCCGCTCGATGCGTCGGCGCGTCAGGTCCGCGGCGATCACGACCCGCTCTCGGGACGCCGCCAGCTCGTCCCGGTTCTTGGCGTTGGCGATGGCGGTTGCCACCAGCGCGGTGAAGTCGGCCAGTCGCACGCCGGCGTTGTCGGGCAGCGCGCGGGCGCCCGACGCCACGATCATCGCGCCCCAGACCTGGCCCTCCACGATGATCGGGGCACCCACCGCCAGGCGGCGGCCGTCCCCGCTGGGCGTCTCGGTCTCGACCTGCGCCGGCTCGCCGGTCTGCGCGATCAACTCGGTCACCCGGTCCACCGCGGGTGGATAGCCGGTCGCCAGCAGCCGCGCGGACCTTGCCCACTGGCCCATCACCCGTACGCCGCCGCCGTCCTCGTAGTGGCGCATCATGGCCAAATCGGCCGACAGCAGCCGGCCGACCTCCTCGGAGATCAGCGCGTCGAGCTGCTGCCTGGATGTCTGCTGGGCCACCAGCGTCGCGACCCGCCGCAACGCACTTTGCTCCTCGGCAAGGCGCGCCGAGGCCCGGGCCGCCCGTTGCGAGCGGGTGGCCAGCTCGCTCACCACGACCGCGGTGACCAGGAAGACGAGCAGCGCGTACCAGGTGCCCGACTCGCCGATGTCCAAGGTCCGGCGTGGCGGAATGAAGAGGTAGCCGAACGTCAGCACGCTGACCACGCTCACCACGGTGGCGAACACGATGCCCCAGAGCACCGCCACCGGCACGACGGCGAGCAGGTACAGCACGCCCAGCGCAAGCACCGGAGCATGATCGTCCAGCACCTCGACGGCGACGCTGACCGCGGCGATCAGCACGATGCTGGTGGTGGTGGCCTGGAGCCAGCGGCTCCAGGCCTGCGTCGAGTCCTCGTCGCGTCCGTCGATCCACCATCTCAGCGAGCGCCACCCGCTGCTGTCGGTAAAGGCTGGGCGCCAGCTACCACGCACGGCGGGTCCCTGGGCAACCTGCGGCCGACGCGGCGACGACCGACCCGTCGCCCCGTGTGGCATGGGGCGCGGCAGTGCGGCCCCACCAGTCGCCGGCCGGGCTAGGACTATCCGCCGCGCGGTCAAGCGCCGGTGCGCCCACCGTTCGAAAATTAGCCGAAGAATCCACCCGCGACCACCTTGCTTGCCCGGGTTGCGACACTTGCACAGAAGAACGCGGTCGTGGCGGACACAGCTAAGGGATAGGTTTCTCACATGATCGCGGCGTGGACCAGCCAGGATCGCCTGCGTCCACCCCGACCGGTTCCGGGTAGGTAGGTGAGCGAGCGGCCATGACCGGGTTGCGCGTCGTACTTGCCGAGGACGACCTCCTGCTTCGCGAAGGCCTGGCCAGCCTGCTCCAGCGATCCGGTTTTGAGGTAGCGGGCCAGGCCGGGGACGCTAGCGGCCTGCTGTCACTGGTCCGGAACACGCCGCCCGATCTGGTGATCGTCGATATCCGGATGCCGCCGGGCTATACCGCCGAGGGGTTGCAGGCCGCTCGGGTCATCCGGCAGGAGTTCCCCGACGTCGGCATCCTGATGCTCTCCGCGCACACCGAGGTCGAGCATGCGATGGAACTGCTGGCCACCGGCCAGAAGATCGGCTACCTGCTCAAGAGCCGGGTCACCGACCTGGCGGAGTTCGTCGATACCCTCGAACGCATCAGCAGAGGCGCTTCGGTCGTCGATCCGGCCCTGGTGCAGGAGCTGATCTCGGCGCAGCGCCGCAACGATCCGCTGGCCGCACTCAGCACCCGTGAGCGGCAGGTACTCGCGCTGATGGCCGAAGGTCGATCCAACGCGGGCATCGCTCGGCGGCTCTGGGTCAGCGAAGGCACCGTCGAGAAGCACGTGCGCAGCATCCTGACCAAGCTCGACCTCGCCGAGACCGACGATGACCATCGCCGGGTACTCGCGGTGGTCACCTTCCTCGACGCCCGTTGAACCGACCCGATCAGCCGCTGCCCAGCAGCTCGAGGATGCCTGCTGCCGAGAGGTCGGCCTTCGGCAGGAAGCCCAGCGCGGAACTAGCCGCGATCAGGTCGCGGTAGTCCTGCTCGGCATGCGTCGAGATCAGGATGACCGGCGACGGGTCGTGCACCTGCAGCCGCCGCGCCACCTCGAAACCGTTCTCGCTGCCGAGATCGATATCGAGCAGGGTCACGTCCGGTTTCAGCTCCTGCGCCAACTGCACCGCCTCGCTGCCGTTCGAGGCGACGCCGACCACCAGCAGACCCTGCCGCTCCAGCCGACCGCGGGCGGCGTCGAGGAACCGACGACTGTCGTCCACGATCAGGCAGCGCACGCTCACGTCTTCACTGTTCTTGCTCGGTGTCAGGCACGCATTCCGGTTACCCGGAATCTTCGTCGTCCGGGCCGCGTCGTGGCGCCGTCACCAAGTCTGGTTCATCCGGATGCGCAAGCATCCGAGGAGAGTTCCATTGGGACGAGCGTGCGGCCCGAACTAGGCGGCGAGGGGAGGGAGCTCGCGCCCCCTCCCTCCGCTTCGCACCGGGATGGGGGGTTACCCGGCACTCTGACGCGGATGGCACGCGGATGGCACGGCACCCGCCGAGCTGACGGGAAGTCGGCCGCTTCTTGACCGCCGCCAGCGAGGAACCGCCGAGAAGCCACCTCGATGAAGCAATCGCTTCCCTGGCCATTCGCGACAACGCAACCTCACTGACCGGGTAAGCGGTGACACGTCCTGCGCGGCGATGGATCCCGCTGTCCCGGTCAGCCGATTGCTCCCCTCCACGATCGCGCATTCCCGCGGCGTTGTCGTGGAGGGCAGTGCCCAACCTCGATACCAGCCAGCAGGAATCGCGGGCGGAACGCCGGCTTAGCGGCCGTGCGCCCCGACGTCCTGCGCGGCGGCGATCTCGGACCGCGTCTCCGGGAAGTGGCAGGCGGCGAAGTGGCCGGGCGACTTGGCCTCCAGCAGCGGAATCTCGCTGCGGCAGCGCTGCTGGTCGGCATCGGAGAGCACCGAGCGGTACTTCGGGCAGCGGGTGTGGAAGACACAGCCGGATGGCGGGTTGATCGGGCTGGGCAGGTCGCCGACCAGCAGGATCCGTTCCCGCTTGGCCTCCTTGCGCGGGTCCGGAACCGGCACCGCCGACATCAGCGAGTGGGTGTACGGGTGCACCGGCGCCAGGTAGAGGCTGTCCCGGTCGGTCAACTCCATGATCTTGCCGAGGTACATCACCGCGACCCGGTCGGCGATGTGCCGGACCACCGACAGGTCGTGCGCGACGAAGACGTAGGCCAGGCCGTACTCGCTCTGCAGATCCTCGAGCAGGTTCACCACCTGCGCCTGGATCGAGACGTCGAGCGCGGACACCGGCTCATCGCACACGATCAGCTTGGGTCGCAGCGCGATGGCCCGGGCGATCCCGATGCGCTGCCGCTGGCCGCCGGAGAACTCGTGCGGGTAGCGGTTGTAGTGCTCGGGGTTCAGCCCCACCCGCTCCATCAGGCCCTGCACCTCGGCCTTGATGCCCTTGTCGGTCTTGGTGTTCTGCACCCGGAACGGCGCGCCGACGATGGTGCCGATGGTGTGCCGGGGGTTCAGCGAGGAGTACGGATCCTGGAAGATCATCTGGATGTTGTTGCGGACATGCTGCATCTGCCGGCGGCTGTAGCCGGCGATATCCTGGCCGTCGAAGACGATGTTGCCGGAAGTCGGATCCAGCAGCTTGGTGATCACCCGACCGGTGGTGGACTTGCCACAGCCGGATTCGCCGACCAGGCCCAGCGTCTCGCCGGCCCGGACGGAGAAGGACACCCCGTCCACCGCGCGCACCGCACCCACCTGGCGCTGGAAGATGATGCCCTGCTTGATCGGGAAGTGCTTGCTCATGCCATTGACTCGCAGCAGCGCGTCCGAGTCCTCGATCGGGTTCACCGCGACGTCATTGGCACCGGGCTCGGTGGTCGGAATGCTCATCGGTTTGGCAGGTCTCCTCGTGGGCTACAGCGTGGGCTGAATCTCTTCGGTCCAGATCCGACGCCGCTCATCCGGCTGGATGTGGCAGCGCGCCGAGTGGCTCGGCGAGTTGCCGGTGGGCAACAACTCCGGGCGCTGCGTGACGCACAGGTTATCGGCCACCTTGTCCTGGAACCGACAGCGCGGGTTGAACACGCAGCCCTTGGGCACCCTGATCAGCGAGGGCGGCTGGCCGGCGATCGGCTGCAGCCGCTCCTGGCGCTGGCGGTCCAGCCGCGGCATGGAGCCGAGCAGTCCCCAGGCGTAGGGCATCTCCGGCTGGTAGAAGATCTCATCGACGGTGCCGGTCTCCACACACTGCCCGCCGTACATCACGACGACCTTGTTGCAGGTCTCGGCGACCACGCCGAGGTCGTGGGTGATCAGGATGATGGCGGAGTTGAACTCCCGCTGCAGATCCTTCATCAGGTCGAGGATCTGGGCCTGCACGGTGACGTCGAGGGCGGTGGTCGGCTCGTCCGCGATGAGTAGCTTGGGATCGCAGACCAGCGCCATCGCGATCATCGCGCGCTGCCGCATACCGCCGGAGAACTGGTGCGGGTAGTCGGAGAACCGCTTCTCCGGGTTCGGGATGCCGACCCGGTCGAGCATCTCGATGGCCCGCTTGCGGGCGGCCGCCTTCGACACGTGGTTGTGCACCCGGTAGGCCTCGGTGATCTGGTCGCCCACCCGGTAGAACGGGTGCATCGAGGACAGCGGGTCCTGGAAGATCATCGCCATCTTGTCGCCGCGCAGGGCCCGCATGTCGTCCTCGGAGGCGCCGACCAGCTCGGATCCGTCCAGCCAGATCTCGCCGCTGATCCGCGCCTTGGTCCCCTTGTGCAGGCCGAGGATGGCTTGCGAGGTGACCGACTTGCCGGATCCCGACTCGCCCACGATGCCGAGGATCTCGCCACGGCTGACGTCGAAGGACAACCCGTCCACGCTCTTGACCAAGCCGTCCGCGGTCGGGAAGTGCACCTTTAGGTCCCGTACCGAGAGGAAGGCGTCGGTCTTGGGCTTGTCGAGCTGGACGCTCAATGGTTGTGCCGTCACTGCCTGCTTGCTCCCGTTCCCTGGCTGTGGATGTCGCGGTGAGGGCGAACCGGCTGCGACTAGCTATAGCTCACCCGGGGGTCGACGACTCCATATGCTATGTCGACCAGCAGGTTGGCGGCGACGACTGCGAAAGTTGCCACCAGAGTGACGCCCAGATTGACCGGAAGGTCCTGTGCGTTGATGGCCTGCACCGAGATCAGGCCGAGGCCGTGCAGGTTGAACACCGTCTCGGTGATCACCGCGTTGCCGATCAGCTGGCCGAGGTCCAGGCCGAAGATGGTCACGATCGGGGTGATCGCGGCCCGCAGGCCGTGCCTGATGACCACCCGGCGCCGGCTCAGGCCCTTCGCCCGCGCCGTGCGGATGTAGTCCTCGCTCATCGTCTCGAGCATGTTCGCCCGGGTCAGCCGGGCATACAGCGCTGCGTAGATGAAGGCCAGCGCACACCACGGCAGGATCAGCGACTTGAACCACTGCGCCGGATCCGAGGTGAGGGTCGCGAAGTTGGTGTTAGGCAGCCACTTGAGGTTGTACTTGAAGACCAGCAGCAGGATCGGGCCGGTGAAGAAGATCGGCAGCGAGACGGCGGCCAGCGCCATGGTCATTGCGCTGCGGTCGAACACCGAGCCGCGCTTGAGGGCCGAGATGGAGCCGATGGTCAGGCCGCCGAGCAGCCACAGGGTGGCGGCGCCGGCCGCCAGGCTCAGCTCGATCGGCAGCGCCTGCCAGATCAGGTGGGTCACCGGCAGGTTCTGCCGGAAGGAGTAGCCGAGGCACGGCGCCGCGCAGTGCACGTTGGAGGTGCCGTCGGTGAGGTCGCGGCCGAAGAAGATGCTGTGCAACCAGTTGAAGTATTGCTGCCAGACCGGCAGATCGAAGCCGTAGCGGTGCTCGATGAGCTTCAGCGTCGCCTGGTCCGGCGGGATCTTGCCGACGTAGAACAGGGCTGGCGAGGTATGGGCGAACTTCGGGCCCAGCTGGAAGATGAAGAACGTCAAGAAGCTGGCTGCGATGAGCACCAGGATGCCGGCCAGTACCCGGCGAATGATGTATCTGATCATCTTGTCTCCGCATCGGTGGCCGGCCCGGTGCTAACCGGACCGGCCACCAACACTGCCACCTCTCTGGTCGGCGGAAAACCCCACTAACTACCGATGAGCGTCCTTACTTGCCGTCGCTCACACCGATGTTGACGAAGTCGTAGTACGAACCCAACGCGAAATCGTTGCGCACGTTGGTCAGACGCGGGTTGCGGTAGTACAGCGTCTTGTCGTACAGGAACGGCAACATCACTGCCTGGCTCATGACCTCGGCGTCCAGCTGCTTGAACAGGTCGTCGTGCCGCCCGGTGCTCTGGGAGGCCTGGTGGAGCAGGTCGTCGACCTTCTTGTCCTTCAGCTGGTAGTAGTTACCGCCACCGGGCGGAGCGTTGCTCTCCACGATGGAGGTCCAGAAACCGCCACCGGTCGGGTAGTCAGCACCCCAACCAGCCTGCGCGATGCCGATGCCCACGCTCTTCACGGTCTCCGGCTTGCCGATGTAGCCACCGTAGTAACCGGACTGCGCATGCACAGCGGCGGTCACCTTGATGCCAACCCGACCCAGCGCCTGCTGGCTCGCGTTGAACACGTCCGGGCCACGACCCGAGTTGACGTAGGCCTCCTTGATGGCGAAGCCGTTCGGCTGGCCACACTGCTTCAACTCGTCCCTGGCCTTGGCCAAGTCACCGGTGTTGTCCGGGCCGTCCGGGTACGGGTTGGCGTTCGGGTCGAAGCCCGGGACGGTCGGCTGGGTGCCGGTGTTCGCGATCTGACCGCCGAGGCTGCCGCCACGAGCACGCAGCAGGTCGGACTTGTTGATCGCGTAGAAGATCGCCCGCCGGCAGTGCACGTTGTCCAGCGGCTTGACCTGCTGGAACACCGCGAAGTACCGCACGTAGGACGACACCGGGTCGTCGGCGTTCTTCTTGAGGTTCGGGTCGGTCGCGATCTTGGTCTGGAACGGAAGGTTCACGCCACCGTCAGCGGTCGCGTCGGCCGTGCCGGCCTGCAACTGCTGGTCGTTGTCGTTGGCGTTGGTGTTGATGGTGAGCGTGATCTTGTCGACCTTCGGCGTACGGATCTTGTCCGTGGACTGCTGCCACTGGTCGTTGCGCACCCACACCACCTTGGACTCCGGCGTGTAGGACTGGAACTTGAACGGACCGGTCGACAGCGGATGCAGGGTGTACCGAGCACCGTTGAAGCTGCCGTTCTCGGTCAGCGGCACCGGAGCGGACGCCGGCAGCGTCATCAGGTAGTCGAAGTCCGGCGTCGAGGCGTTCAGCTTGAAGACGATGGTCTTGTCATCAGGCGTGGTGATCTGGTCCAGACCACCGGTCTTGTCCTTGTACGGGCCCTTGTAGGTCGGGTTGCCGTCGGCATCGCACTTGTCCAGCGTGCAGAGGTAGTACGAGGCCGGCCCCTGGCTGAAGACGTCGGTGGCGAAGACCCGCTCCAAGCCGTACTTGATTTCCTTGGAGGTTACCGGCTGGCCGTTCTCCCACTTGACGTCCTTCAAGTGGTACGTCCACTGGGTGAAGTCGGAGTTGTGCTCACCCAGGGCAGTGGCCAGGTCGGGCTCGATGCCCACGTTGTTCGCGCCCGGGACCGAGGAGTACCCGACCAGGGTGCGCGTGAACAGGCGCTGCATGTTCCAGCACCAGCCGTAGTAGGTGTTGGCGGGGTCGAAGGAGTCACAGTCACCGGTGGCGACCAGGTTCAGGTTGCCGCCAGTCTTGTCGGACTTGTTGACAAAGCCGATGGTCGCGGCGTTGAACGCCGCAGCCACTCCCTGGTTCGACCCCTTGCCGTTGCTCTGCGGCGCTCCGGAATCGTTGTTCCCGCTTCCACCCCCGCTTCCACACGCGGTGATGATCATGGTCGCGGCTGCGGTCAAACCGACCGCCACAGCGACCTTTCGGTTCAGTTGCATTAGTGTCTCTCACCCTCCTAGGCGATCGGAACTGCTCGCCGGCTGATCGGGCCGGCCCGGCTGGCACCGGTTTGGTTCCCCCGCTCGTGAGCGGGGGCCAAAGCTAGTCGATGACTGCTGTCATCGAACGGACTTCGGGTCCAGGGCGTCGCGCAGCCCGTCCCCGAACAGATTGAAGGAAAGTACGGTCAGGAACAGCGCGAGGCCCGGCCACATCAGGAACGTCGGATCGTTCTGGAAGTACGGGCCGGCCTGGGAGAGCATGCCACCCCAGGACGCGGTCGGCGGCTTGACGCCGACCCCGAGGTAGGACAGGCCGGCCTCACCCAGGATGTAGACCGGGATGGTCAAGGTCAGCCAGACCAGCACCGGGCCGACGACGTTAGGCAGGATCTCTCGGGTGATGATTCGCCAGTCGCTGGCACCCAGGCTGCGGGCCGCGTCCACGAACTCCTTCTCGCGCAGCGAGAACACCTGGCCACGCACGATCCGGCCTAGATAGGCGAAGCCGAAGAAGCCGAGCACGAAGATCACCACGGCGAAGTTCAGCGTCTGCCCGGACAGGCCGAGGAAGGACGGCGAGGTGTTGAAGATGGCCAGCAGGGCCAGCGCGAAGAGCAGGGTCGGGAAGGACAGCAGCACGTCCATCATCCAGGACAGGATCACGTCGGCCACGCCGCGGTAGTAACCGGAGATCACCCCGATGATCAAGCCGAGCACCAGCGACAGCATCATCGCCGAGGTCGCGATGAGCATCGAGGTGCGAGAGCCGGCGATGATCCGGGCCAGCACGTCCCGGCCGTTGGTGGGCTCGACGCCGAGCCAGTGGGTCGGGCTGGAGCCGCCGAACGCGCCGAGCGGCATGTTCGTCTCGTCGCTGGTCAGCGAGGAGTGGAACTCATACGGCGACTGGCCGTAGATCTTGGTGAGCAGGGTGGCGAAGATGGCCACCAGCACCACGGTGATGATGCCGACGCCGCCGACGAGGGCCACCTTGTCGTTCTTGAGCTGCCGCCATGCGATCTGCCGGAGTGACCGGCCCTGAATCTCACCCTCGGCGCCAGCGAGCGGGGCCTCAAGGCTGACTGCTGCAATTTCGACATCGCCCTGGAACGTCATCGTGCGGCAGGCCTCCCTTTCTGTCGCGAGGCCGCTGCTCACGGTCCTCGCCAGCCGGAAACGCTAGGTCCTTCTGATAACGCAGTGACAACTTTGCCCGTCCTTCGGCCAGATCGTGACCGAAGGGTGACCAGCGTGGCGGAGATTAGCCGATCTAGGGCACCTACGAAAGAGAGGCGGGGATCTGCGAAATCGGTGGAAATGCAGACCCCCGCCCCCTTTGAGCGGAACTCGCACCCGGCCCGGGCTGGTTTAGGGCCAGGGCCGCCCCGTCGTGCGATATTAAATTGATTTTTAGTTCATCAAAAGTACTTACTTACTTCTTAAAACCAATGTTCGTGTAGTCAGCATCGGCAAAACCGAACGACCCGAAGTTCACCAGGTTCGACCTGGTGGCCACCAGGTCGGGCCGCTGGTACAGCGGCACCGAGTGGCCCTCCTCCCAGATCTTCTGGTCGATCTGGTAGGTCAGTTCGGTGGCCTTCTGCGGGTCGAGCTCGGAGACCGCCTGGCTGTACAGGTCGTCGATCTCCTTGTTGCCGATCTTGGCGTAGTTCTGGTCACCGTTGGTGGTGTAGATGGACTGCGCCGAGGAGATCGGGAACGGCGTGCCGATCCAACTGAAGATGGTCAGGTCGAACTTGCCCACCAACACGTAGTCCGGGAAGAACGGGTCGGACGGCACCGACTTGATGGTCACCTTGATGCCCGCGGACTGCAGCGCCTTCTGCTGCAGGGCCGACTCGTCCGCGGAGGTCTTCACACCGTCCGGGATGATGAAGGTCAGGTTCAGCGGCTTGCCGGCCTTGGCGTAGATGCCGTCCGCGCCCTTGGTGTAGCCGTCGGACTCCAGCAGCGAGTCGGCCTTGGCGATGTCCTGGTTGCAGAAGTCGCCGCAGGTCTGCTTGTACTGGGCCTGGTTGTTCATCCAGATGTGGCTGTCCAGCACGGTGGCCGGCCAGTCGAGCGGGCTCAGCAGCGTCTTGGCGTCGCCGGTCCGGTCGATGCTCAGCACCACCGCCTGGCGCACCTTGAGGTCAGCCATCGGGCCGGTGCTACCCAGGTCGATGTGCCGCCAGTTCGGGCCACCGGCCTTGTGGATGCTCACGCCCGGGGTCGCCTTCACGGTGGCGTAGGTCGCCACGCTCGAGCCGACGTCGACCAGGTCGATCTGGTTCGACTGCAGGGCCTTGGCCTGGGCGCTCTGGTCCAGGGTGATGAACTCGATCTTGTCCAGCTTCGGCGCCCGGCCCCACCACTTGTCGTTGTGCACCAGCGTGATGGTCTTGGCGGTCTTGTCGATCGAGCCGAACTTGAACGGGCCACCCGAGACGGTCGGCGCGCTCACCCAGGCCTTGTTGAAGGCGGTCGGGGTGGCGTCCAGGCTCTCCGGCATGATCGGGCTGAACAGCGACTTCCAGTCCGGGTAGGCCTTCTTGAAGGTGACCTGGACGTCCTGGTCGGTGTCGCCCTTGGCGACGCTGGCGATGTCCTGGTAGCCATTGGTGGAGGCCGGCTGGTAGGCCTTGTTGGTGCCGTTCAGCGCCGTCCACATGCCCGCGAAGTCCTTGTAGGTGATCGGCGTCCCGTCACTCCACACGGCCTTCGGGTTGATGTGGTAGTGAATCGTCTGCGGGCTGGGCGAGGTCTGCTCCGCCTTGTCCACCACGTCGGTGTTCAGGATCGGGTTGCTGCCCGCGTCGAAGTGCCACACGACCGGCAGCGTCGCCAACATGATGTTGCTGATGTTGATGTCGTTGCCGTCGATCTCGTTGATGTTGTAGTTCGGCGGGAAGCTATCGATCGGGTAACGCAGCGTGCCGCCGCTCGGCACCTGGTCGTACGCCATCGGGTTGATGTCGTTCTTGGTCGATGACGCTTGCTTCTTCGTCGGCTTGCTGCTGTTACCGCTGGACCCCTTGGAGCCCCCGCAGGCGGTCAGGGCGAGGGACGCCGCGACAACCGCCGCGATCCCTACCTTGCCGGATAACCTCACTCGTCCTCCTATAGAAACTGACGATCGTCAGGAAACCGCGAACTTTGCGCAGTTCTTGCTACTTGCTACGCACTACCGCGTCGACTGGCTAGTGCCGTTGCCGAATCGGTATCGACCAGATAGGAAACCGAACCTTCGCCGGTCCCGCTCGTCGGCTTGGCAAACACTACTGACACATGGCAGTGGTGTCAGCCCAATCAGACAACCTCGCGGACCTTAGCAAAGTGACAGGCCGCGCCATGGTCTGGCCCCAATTCGTACAACCCGGGATCCTCCCCTTTGCAGCGGGCACGTTGCGCCTCGTCGAGCTGGTTGGCGAAGACGAAGCAGCGCGAGGAGAACCGGCAGCCGCTGGGGATGTCTGACGGACTGGGCAGGTCACCGGTCAGCAGGATCCGCCGCCGGCTGCGCTCCTTGTCCGGATCCGGCAGCGGGATGGCCGAGAGCAACGCCTGGGTGTACGGATGCGACGGGCGCTCGAAGATGCTGCGGGTGTCACCGACCTCGACGATCCGGCCGAGGTACATCACCGCGACCCGGTCGGCGATGTGGCGCACCACCGACAGGTCGTGCGCCACGAACAGGTAGCTCAGCCCCATCTTGGCCTTGAGTTCGTCGAGCAGGTTGATCACGCCGGCCTGGATCGACACGTCCAGCGCCGACACCGGCTCGTCCAGCACGATCAGCTTCGGATCCAGGGCCAGTGCCCGAGCGATGCCGATCCGCTGCCGTTGGCCGCCGGAGAACTCGCTCGGATACCGGCTGGCGTGTTCGGGCCGCAGCCCGACCAGGGTGAGCAGTTCTCTGGTCCGCGCGGCGATCCGGGAATCCGGCAGCTTCTGCACCCACATCGGCTCGGCCAGGATGTCGCCGATCGGCATCCGCGGGTCCAGGGAGGCCATCGGATCCTGGAAGACGATGGACAGGTCCCGGCGCATCCGACGCCGGCCGTCGTTCGTCAGCCCGTGGGTGTCCTGGCCGAGCACCACGATCTTGCCCTGCTGCGGCTTGAGCAGGTTCATCACTTCCATGATCGTGGTGGTCTTGCCGCATCCGGACTCGCCGACCAGGCCGAGCGTCTCACCCTGTCTGATGTCCAGGCTGACACCATCCACCGCCCGGACCTTGCCGACCGTCCGGCGAAGCACCGCGCCCTTCTTGATCGCGAACTCGCGGTGCAGGTCGTCGAGCTGAAGCACCACTTCGCGCTGGTCCCGGCTGATCTGGACCAGCTCGTTCGGTGGCAGCACCGGGCGGACGAACACATCGTTGGTGGTCCAGTTGCGCTGGGCGATCTCCAGGCTGCGGTGGCAGGCGGCGTAATGCGCCTCCCGGTCGGTCGGATCCAGGCCTGGCTCGACCGTTCGGCACTTCTCCACCACGATCGGACAGCGGGGTGCGAACGGGCAGCCGGCGGGCAGCCCGACCAACGACGGCGGGGTGCCCTCGATCGGGATCAGCGGCTCCTTCTCGGCCACGTCCATCCGCGGGATGGAGCCGAGCAGACCCATCGTGTACGGCATCCGCGGGTGGTAGAAGACGTCGTCCACGCTGGCCGTCTCGACCGCCTTGCCGGCGTACATCACCATCACCCGGTCGGCGAAGCCGGCGACCACCCCGAGGTCGTGGGTGATCAGCACGGTCGCGGCGTTGGTCACCTCCTTGGCCTTCTTCAGCACCTCGAGCACCTGGGCCTGGATGGTCACGTCCAGCGCGGTGGTCGGCTCGTCGGCGATGATCAGGTCCGGGTCGTTGGCGATCGCCATCGCGATCATCGCCCGCTGCCGCATGCCACCGGAGAACTCGTGCGGGAAGGAGCCGGCCCGAAGCTTGGGGTTCGGGATGCCCACCAGATCCAGCAGGTCGACCGCCCGCCGGCCGGCCTCGGCCTTGGACACCCGCTGGTGGATCAGCACCGCCTCGGCGATCTGGTCGCCGATGGTGTAGACCGGGGTGAGCGCCGAGAGCGGGTCCTGGAAGATCATCGAGATGCCGCTGCCGCGCAGCTTGGACAGCCGCTTGTCGTTCATCGTCAGCAGATCCTGGCCCTTGAACCGGATCTGACCGGTGAGCGTGGCGTTCTGCGGCAGCAGGCCCATCACGGCCAGCGAGCTCACCGACTTACCGGAGCCGGATTCGCCCACGATCGCAAGCGTCTCGCCGGCTCGGACCGAGTAGGTCATGCCGCGCACCGCGCGCACCGGACCGGCCTCGCTCCGGAAGGACACCGTGAGGTCCTCCACCTCGAGCAGCGGCGACGACGGCTCACCCGGCAGTTGCACGGGCTGGGTCTGTTCGGAGGTGGTCACAGTCGGCTGGCTCCAGAGGTGGGATCGATCGCATCGCGCAGGGCATCGCCGATCACGCTCACGCAGAGCACGGTCAGCACCAGCAGCCCGGCGCCGAAGAGGAACACGTGCGGATAGACGGTGGCCAGGTCCTGGCTGTCGGCCAGCACGGTGCCCAGCGATACGTCGGGCGGCTGCACGCCGAAGCCGAGGAAGCTCAGGCTCGTCTCGGCCACGATCGTCACGCCCACGTTGATGGTGACGTCGACGATCAGCAGCGAGGCCATGTTCGGCAGCAGGTGCCGACGGATGATGGTGGCGGCGGGGACCCCCATGAACTTCGCCGCCTGCACGTACTCACGCTCGCGCAGGCTCAGCGTCATCCCGCGGACCACCCGGCCGGTGACCATCCAGCCGAACAGCGACAGCAGCAGCACCAGCCACAGCCAGCTGCGACCGGACAGCACCGGGCTGAGGATGGCCAGGATCAGGAAGCCGGGCAGCACCAGCAGCAGGTCGATGATCCACACCACCACCAGGTCGGCCTTGCGGCCGAAGTAGCCGGCGATGGACCCGGCGACGGCGGCGATCGAGGTGGTCAGCAGGGCGGCCACCAG